>JACCDW011420883.1_pt1 | contig 679187 bp, 533 predicted proteins | sample 7449781 | NCBI WGS metagenome assembly JACCDW01 (sample SAMN15323449, study PRJNA562643) | freshwater metagenome | isolation source: river surface water | place: USA:Blue River Watershed | collected 2017-08-18 | reverse complement strand
TAGAATGAAAATCAGTTAATTTTTGAGTTATCCATTTTTTATTTAAACCATTCAGATACTGAAAACTCAAATGGAATTCAGAACTATCAGAGGTAAAAGAAATCAAATCAAAGTCAAGCAATCCATCTAAAGAATCATTCAATGGGCTCCACCGCCATGGATTTGAAGTAATATTATGGAGAGATCAATAGTATCGACTTTTTGTTTTCGATTGATGCGTTGGTGTTGGATGTATCAAGAGAAATAGGACGTATTTTGAAGATAGGTTAAATCTGATTTAATTATCCAATAAATTCCGAACAAAAAAAACCGGCTTGCGCCGGTTTTTTTTGTTCATGAAAATTACTTTTTAACTATTAACTCGCTCTTCAGGATTTTTTCAAATTCAACGTTTATTTCACCGATGCTAAACGCTGTTTGGCAATATCTACGTACTTCTTTTCCGTGAAATTCTCAATTACCTTGTTCCAAGCATCCTTCGCACTGACCAAATCATTGGTCTTAGCAAAAGCATCCCCCAACAAAATTAAACTGCTACATACCCACTCATCGTAAGCATTGAATTGATCCAACAATTCAAAACAAACATCCTGACACGCAATCATACTGTCCTGCTCAAACAAAACTTGAGCCTGTAAATACTTGGCTTCTGCCGCAAAGCGACTGTCGCCCGAGGTGTAAATGTCCTTCAATTTAGGCAACGCCTCTTCGTACTTCTTCTCTTCCACTAAACTGCGAGCCAGAATGATTTTGGAATTGAACTTCAAATCATTATCCACCGACTGATCTTCTAGTACTTTCCCAGCAACTACCTTCAACCCTTCCTTATTCCCAGATTTATTATAACAATACATCATGGTTTTCCATGCCTTGCGTTGGATATCTTTCGAACGTGTAATGCTCTCCAATATTTCTACATATTGAATAATTTCATCGCAACTTGCACTGTTTCCATAAATTTTCAATACCGCTAATGTTGCATCTTCCTTCAAATCACCCGAATTCGCCACAGCCACTTTCTTGTACGCCTCAATCGCCTTTTGAGGTTGCTTTAATTCCTCGTAACTCATCCCCAAATAATACAAAGAAGATATTACGAAATTTCCGTTTGGTTTCTCAGATAAATACGTCTCAAACGAAGGAGCAGCCTTTTTATAGTCCTGGCGATCGTAAGCGTTCATAGCCGTTTCATATAACACACTATCCTCAGCCGACGAAGAAATTCCCCCCCGAGATGAAGCCCATTTCACATAATCACGTGCCCTACCCTCTTCCGTGTAAATGAACTTTACCATATCCGATACCGATTGTGCATCTTGGGTTCCTTTAAACTCATCGTACAAACGAGTATATACCGAAACCGCTTCGTCTACTTTCTTGTCATTGTAGTAAATTCGGCCTAAAGTACTGTATGCTTTACGAGTTAGCTGCGTTCCAGGGTATAATGACAAAATTTGTTTGTAATACGACTCTGCTTCTTTGGTTCTGTTCATAAGCATGTACTCCGAAGCAATATCGTTGTAACCGTCCATCGCATAACGACTTCTTGGATACTGATCTATCAAACGCTTCAAAGTACTCACCTTTTCCTCGGAGCGATGCAACAAACCATAGATTACCGAACTTTGATACAATGCATAATCCGCATCCGTACCATTTTTACCTGAAACATAAGCATAAGCTCTTACTGCACGTTCTAAATCACGCGTCATCAAATAACAATCTCCCAAACGCAAATACGCATCGTGAACTACACGTTCCTCATATCTATTGTTCGTTAATTTCTTGGTAAACTCATCGAAAAATGTAGCCGCTTGTCCGTATTCTTTCTTACCAAAATACACATAACCTTGTCCGTAATACGCATAAGGGAATTCCTTTACCCTGTCTGATTGCGACATATCAATAAACGATTTGTATTCAGACAATGCCTTGTCGTTGTCCCCTTTTTGCATGAGTGCTTCAGCTATCCAATAGCTTGCTTCTGCTGCATATTTTTTATTGGCTTGCTTCTTTTTACACTTTGAAAACAGGTCAATGGCATCGTCAAATTTTCTACTTTTATACAGTTCCATTCCTCGTGCAAGCGTTACTTTTTGATAAATTTCTTCAGTAGCCTCGTCTAAATCGTCGATTCCTTCCAAAATATCCACCGCTTCTCTGTAGTTGTCGGTATTCAACAACAATCGAGCTTTTAATTTACTTGCTTCTTTGGCTTCGGGGGATTTGGGGAACAATCGAACGTATTTATCCAATAGTTTTGTAGAATTGGATTCGCCTAGTTGAACGGCAATTTTAGCATGTGTGTAGAGCGCAATTCGTGCAATTTCCTCGTTGTATCCGGTTCTCCAAACTTCGGAATATGCAAAGGATGCTTCCCGATAGTTTTTCATTTTTAACAATACATTACCCAATTCATAACAAGCAATTTGAGCTAAACTATCGTTATTTTTTGCAACCGCTCTCAACCAGGGTAAACACTCATTACTTTGATCCGATTTAGCAAAAGCATAACCAATTTCAAATTGTTCTTGAGCGGATAATTTTTCTATTTTGGGATTAACCACCATAAAACTTTCTGTTGCTTTGCGGTAGGATTTCATCCGATAATAGCATTTTCCTTTCAACCATTCTATGTCGTTCTTACTTACACGAGGTGTATTGATTTTATCTAATTCACCAATAGCTTCTTCGTATTTCGACATTTGATACAGCACTTGTGCCATATAAAAATGGACTTTTTCAAATCGCTTATCCTTGATAGATCGGAATGCATTGAAGGCAGCTTCATAATCTTTCTCCATCAAACAAGCATAACCGTAATAATATTGAGATATTCCTGCGTACTGAGGATTCCCTTTGTTCACTTTTTCTAAATGCTCCTTAGCTTCTTTGAACTTCTCTCTAAATACGTAACAAAATCCCACCCGAAAATGAAACTGATCTCGATCTTTAGGATTGAGGGCTTTCTCGTCTACTTCGCGGTAATACCCCAGCGCAGCGGGGTATTTTCCCCCGTTATAAAAATAATCGCCTAAGGCTAAATTAGCTTGATTTGCCCGACTGGAATTGGGATTGTTGTTCAAATAGCTATTCAAAAAAGGCTCGGCATTTTCATGCTGTGCATACAATTTTGCCATTGCATGATAAAAAACCAAATCACCATTTTCTTTGGCGCCCTCGATAGCTAAAGCCTGTTCGAATTGAGCAATTGCCGCATTGAATCGACCTTCCTCATACAATTCCAAACCTCGATCAAAATAAATTCGGGGATATGTATTCAACGTATGTTGTTGTCCATATACCCAAGATTGAACCAAAAGCAATAAAACAATTGCAGAATACCTCATAAAACAAAAGTACATCGGTAAATGCAAGTAAAATCGCACACTTATTGACACAAATGCCAAGTGAATTAATTATTGAACAGCTGTGCTAATTTCAAGGCATTGGAATCATTGTTAAACGACTCCTGAAGTAACGACATTCTTTGCTCATTTACATCGGAAGTGTATTCCATAGAAAAGGCATGTTGAATATGTGCAATGAGTTCTTTTTCATTGCTTCCCACGTAACAAAGCGACTCTAAACCGGTCTGATCTACCATTTCCTTGTTAGCCACGATGAATCGGCCTCGATACAAGGAGTTCAATAATTTCAATTTAATTCCAGTGGATTGAAAAGTTACCATGCAATTTACATGGGCATTTTGAATTAAATCCAATATTTCTTGGGTAGGTACATCTCTAACCAATCGAACGTGAGAATGTTTGGCAACGGATCTTTGTAAATGTTTTGAGGGACGGCTGCCGGCCACCACGCAGGGAACTTGCAGTTTAGAAAACACTTTTTCCACCAAATAAATGGCAGCACGGTTATTTTCTGGAACGGATAAATTGCCGTGATACAAGACATACTCTCCCTTTCCTACTTTAGCCGTAACTTCTTTATTGGAATGAAAAGCAGGTATGTAAGTTGTTTTGCCATAAATCCCCGAAAAATAATCGGTTTCCATAGGCGAAATGGCAGCTATTCCATGAACTTGATGAAGTACTTTTTCGTAGCGCTTAAGTCGCCAAGCTTCCCATAAAAAGAATAATTTTTTCAACCAAAAATGCTCTGCAATGGCCAAAGCATTGTAGTAATTGTGCTCCACGTTATGAGCTCGGACAACCATTAACCGGCCAACCAAATCCGGGTGATTCACAAAAAAGGTGGTATGTAACCCTTCGAATAATATCGGTGCATCGTCTTTTTTTAGTCGATCCAACAAGGAAAAATCACTTCGAGTGCTAACGATATAGGGCAATTTACCCCAGAATGGATTGCCTCCTTTTCGGGGATAATAATACAGTTGATCCACGGAATCTTCTAACTCCTTAGATAAACTCTTTCCATCGTACAAGTAAACATGAAGCGTAACCTTTATTCCTAAGTTTCTAAGGGATACTAATTTGAAATACATATCGGTCGAACCTCCATAATTGGGAGGATAGGGCATGTCGAACGCTATGATATGTATGTGATTAATCATTATTTAACAACGATTGATAAAATGCAACTAGGGATTTTGATTCGTTTTCCCAGTTCCAAATTTCGCGAGCTTTTTGGCAATTTTCAACGCATTTTTGATAAACTTGGTCGTTTTCCATTAAAATTGTCAATTTTTCTTCAATTTCAGCACTATCTAAGGATACATTTAATCCAACACCAAATTCTCGATTTAAATGAAGGTATTCGGGAAAATCATTGATTACCGAAGGCAATCCTGCTTCCACGTAATCAAAAAACTTATTATTCAATGAAAGATAATAGCTTAAACCTTCGTTTTCACTAACATTATATCCAATTCTGGCCTTTCGTGTAATTTTAGGTAACTCATTCGGACGAACAAAACCATAGAAATGCACTTGATTCTGCATTCCGTTTTGTTGAACAAATTCCTTTAACTGAATTTCAATATCTCCTTTTCCAACAATCAACAACGGATAGTTAACACGAGTTAAAATGCTTAACAGTCGTTCCAAACCACGTCCCTGATTTAAGGCTCCTTGATACAAGATAAATGAACCGTCTTCAAATGGAATTTGCGGTTCCGCTATTTCCCAGCCACTTTGGCTTTCGATTTTTTCTGATTTTTTGGGGGGATGGGAGATTTGCTTAACTGGCATGTTTCCAGTCAATTCATTTTGTACTTCAGAATGAGTGTGAGCGGAGTCATTTTGCTTAACCGGCATGTTTCGAATCACTTCAACGGGTTTGCTGTACAACTTCTGAAAATATTCGGCCAATGCATTTCCCACGGTATAAACTCGATCGGCATGCCTAAAAATCCTACCTTCCACCCATAGCCAAAATGTTTGAACGGCTTTGCGATTTTGCACCTCCGGTACCATCGGAAAAATCTCATGTGCATCATAAACCAAGGTCAAATTTTGACGTAAGGATTTCAAAAGAACACCCGGAATAGCAGTATCCAAATCGATAACACATAAAACATTCATTCTCAACCTCAGCAAATACCAAAACAACCGCAAATTGTATTCTAAATAAAATAATTTGCCTTTCTCAAACCAACATTTTAATCGGGTTTGTTTATAACTGCGCTTCAACAAACTGGCCGATTCACGTTTTTCTCGACCAATCAATTCTACATCCCAGCCGTTAGATTGAAGCGTACCACAAATTCGAATCATCCGTTGATCGGTATTCAAGTCATTAGTTACGCAAAAAACAGCCCTCATGAAGGAGGCAAAGTTAAACGATTCTCTTGGTTTTTCACGATTTCCCCCGAATCTAACATATCATTCAAAACATGTGAAAATTCTTTTCGATACGTATACGGAAAATAATCCATCAATCGTTTTAGCGAAATTCCTCCTTGAACTCGTTTCAAGAGATCTTTTCGAATCCAATCAGCGTTAATTTGAAGTCGTTTCGATTCGCATAAATCACAATTCAAGCAATTTCCTTGCGACCGACTGGTAAAATACTCCACCCAAAAATCCGATCTGCACCCTTGAATTTGAGTATATTCATGCAGTTTACTCAGGCTATCCGTTCGCATTTTCTTTAGCATCAATACCCGTTTCATATTAAACGATGGATACATACTTCGGGGTTCCAACATGAGCAACATCGGTGCATCCGTTTGTTCCACGTAATCAATCAATCCCACTTTGTGCAGTTTATTCAGCTGAGAACGCAATTCCTCTTCCGATTTTCGAATCTTTTTCGACAAATTCAATTCAACAATGGAGTTATAATGTTCAAAAACACCGCTGAAAGAGCGCAACAACACATCTAAAATTCCTTCAAATTGAGGGTAGCGAATTTTAAAATCATAAACCTCGGTATACTCCGCTAAGAATTTAAATCGCGAAGGGGTTTTAATTCCCTCACTCAATTCCCACTGCCCTAATTTTTCTATAGTTTTGAGCGATGCGTAAAACTCCGAATGAGGAATTTTATACTGATCTGCAATACGTGTCCAAGGCGCGGGAAACACCTGATCCTGCCCCTGTCCCGGCAGAACTCCGATCCCATTCATCAAGGCATGATAGGTTCTTTTTAATTGATCTTCCGGGGGATGTTGCGACTGAATTAATTCGTAAGCTCGTTTCCAATCGCTATTATGATGAAATAAAATGCAATAGCTGAGATTCCCGTCCCGTCCTGCACGTCCTGCTTCCTGATAATAATCTTCAGGTGTAGTACTGGGTGTAAAATGATACACATATCTCACATCTGGTTTATCCACGCCCATGCCAAATGCATTGGTGCAGACCATCACTCGGACTCGATTTTGAATCCATTCTTGTTGTTTTATGGCTCTTTCTTGGGATGGTAATCCACCGTGATAAAAATGAGCAGAGATACCTTCCCCCGAGATCAAAGAAGCTAATTCTTGAACCTCCTTTCGGGTATTAGCAAATACTATGCTCGAGCCTTGAGTGCTTTTCAAAGCGTGTATCAATAAACCTCGCTTATTTTCTGTTTCTAAGACTTTAAAATTCAAATTGGGACGTCCAAATGCACCCTGATACACCTGTGCGTTTCGCATGTTCAAGCCCTCAACAATCTCCTTCTGAATCCACGATGGCGCGCTTGCGGTGAATGCCGCAACCGGTGTTTTCGGGGGAAGTAAATGGCGGATGGTATGAATTTTTTGAAACGAAGGACGAAAATCCTTCCCCCACATAGAAATACAATGCGCTTCGTCAATTACCAATAACGAAATGCGTAAATTCGGAATGTATCCGGCAAAATTTTCAGAAATTGCTCTTTCCGGTGAAATGTACAGAAACGAATAATGTCCCTGCAATGCATTTTCTAAGATGTTGTTTACCTCACCTCGACTTTGACCTGAATTCATAAAAGCAGCACTAATTCCGCGCTTTTTTAATCCATCAACCTGATCTTTCATCAAGGCAATCAAAGGGGAAATAACTAAAGTCAGTCCCGAAAGCAACAATCCCGGAACTTGAAAACAGATGCTTTTACCACCACCCGTTGGCAATAAGGCCAACGTATCGTGCCCTGCTAGGATTGAATCTATGATATTCCTTTGTCCCGGACGAAATTCTCCATATCCCCAATGTTCTTTTAGTACATCTTCCGGACTTTTATTTGAAACCATATCAAATCATGCGTTGTAGATCTTCTATCTGTTTGGTGAGAATAGAAAAATACTGATTTCTGCGACGTTCAGAAATAGACGAAATCAATTCACTGTTATACACGATGTTCTTCAACCATTCTTGTGTTTGCTCGTTAAACAAGTTGTTTTTGGTTTGAATAAAATTGAAGGAATTATAGGATAAATATGTAGCGTTTTGTCCTTCGGAACTCAGAAATACACAATTATTACCAATCATTACATTACATACATAAAGAGTGTAATCAATATCGGTAAAAGAGTTGGTTAGGGGATTAAATTTCTTTCCTTCTTTGGCTTGATTTTTCAGCATTTCCACTTGGGTAAACAAATCGTCAACCACCATTTTAATGGTATCTTTCGAATTAAAATAACCGGTTGTTACATAATATTCAATCTGTTTGATGGTTGATTTCAGAGTATCTTCATGCCAGATTTCGGTAGAAGGGATGCTTAAAAACTCCTTTCTTACAGAGGGAACTTCCTCCAGCCAACCAGAAGGCACTTGTACATCTTCTACATTCAAGTCTTTCAACTTGGGATTAGCCAATATGGATTTGTTCCAATAAACCATTTTAAATCGAGCCAAAGACGGCAAGAAGAAATGATAAAATACGGGTAAATCTTCGGCGGCATAAGTAATTTGATGCGATTTCCATTGGCGAATCCATTGTAAATCTCCGTACAATACCTTTAAGTAACTGGTAAATGAACTGGTATCTTTAGATAAATCGTTGGCTCTAAAGGTAATTAAACTCGATTGATTCGATGTTAAATCACTCAGGGGAATACTGAACGATTGGCACAAAGTAACTACTTCTTCCAAGGAGAAATCCGTTTCACCTCTAAGTCTTCGATACGCACTATCGGAACTTAAATTGAGTATAGCAGCTACTTCTTCCGCTAGATTTATATGGGAAGGAACTGCGGTTTTAACTAGTTCTACAAAGGCTAATTGATGAGGTCTAATGGTCATATTCGAAGGATTTTCAATAATACGAATAGTTTTTTTGATTTCGTTTACGGAAAAATCCTAAAAATAATTTTTGTTTTTGCATTTTTTCATTTTTTCCGAACCGGCAACCTCTCCATCTTTGCTGCCACCAAACCAATAATAATTATGAAAACACGATTTTTCACCCAATTCAAAAACGGACTTGTAGCAAGTGTGATGACCATTGCAGGAATTTTTTCCATGCCCATTTCAGCTCAATCTGAGGGTAGCCCACAACCAATCGGTGGAATAACTCCGAAACCCAGTATCGCTATTGTTGATTTTGATGTTCGAGGATATAAAATGAGTCAACAACAAGCCATACAATTTGTAATCAACGAACTTATTCGCGTGGAGAAATTCGAAGTAATGGATAAATACGATATCGAATATCTAGTAAAGCGCGATACCTTAGATGTCAATTCTTGCTTTTCCAAAATCTGTTTAACTGGAATCGGTACCAAATTAGGAGTAGATAAAATGTTTACTGGAAGCATTGCACAGCTCGGCGACAACTTAAATGTAACGGTTCGTATTTTGGACGTAAAAACAGGAGTATTTGAGGCAACCAAAGTAAAGGAGTTTTTGAATATTTCTGGAAATGAATTTCAAATGATTCGAATTTGCATTAACGAGATTTTTGGTATCCCTAATGAAGCAGATTTAGTCAGTAAATTGACGAAGAAAACGGATTTCGACAATACCATCAACAATCCATATACGCTACGTTTGAAGGCGGATGGCCCAAGAATGGGGATGACTTATGCCACTGGTTATTTGGCAGACGTACTTAAAGGCCCTAAGAAAGATGGCGGATACGACGGAAACCAATATATGTTCCAATTCGGTTATCAAATTGAAAAACAGTATTTAAATGAAGGTAATTTCCAAGCCTTATTCGAAGTAATCCCGATGGTTACAGGTTTAGATCAAGGACAATTTATCCCTTCACTTACCCTATTAAATGGTTTAAGAAACAACGTTAATGGTTGGGAATTTGCTTTCGGTCCGACATTCGCAATTTCGAAATACAGCGATGGATACATCTTAAATGAAGGTGAGGATAATCAAAAATTCATCATCAATGTTCAAGATCCAAGTAAATATTTCTCACTTGCTGAAGAAGCAGCCGCAATGAATTCTTCGGTTGAAAAGCGTCCAGATTCAAGAGGTACAACTGGAATTAGTTATGGATTTCTATTCGCTGCGGGAAAAACATTTAAATCAGGAAAATTGAATTTACCGGTGAATGTTTATTTTGTTCCAAGTAAAAATGGTGCTCGATTTGGTATTTCGATGGGTTGGAACGGTAAAGACCGTTACGAAGCTAAATAATCTTTCTTTCTTTTTCCTCAAGTTAAACTGAACGGAATTCTAAAATGATAACTGTTGGGAATAACGCAAGGGATAATGCTTTCACATAAATTCCTCAAATTATTCTGAACGGAATTCTAAAAAAGAATACTGCTGAAAATAATTTAGGAAAACTGCTTTCACATAAATTCCTCAAGATGAAAATCTTGGGGAATTTTTTATTCCAAATGACCGTCCTTCAATTTTATTTGTCGGTCGGCCATTTGAGCTAATTCGGGATTGTGCGTCACAATAGCAAAGGTTAAATCGAAATCGTCTCTCATTTTAAAGAACAACTCATGGATAAATCGAGCGTTCTTGGTATCGAGGTTACCACTTGGCTCATCGGCCAATATGAATTTAGGTTTCATAGCCAAGGCACGAGCTATCGCTACACGTTGTTGTTCACCACCAGAAAGTTCGGAAGGTTTATGATCCAATCGATGTCCCAAACCCAAATAATCCAACATTTCTTTTGCACCTAGTTTGGCTTTAGAAATGGATTCGCCTGAAATTAATCGAGGAATCATAGCGTTTTCCACAGAGGAAAGTTCCGGAATTAACTGATGAAATTGGAATACGAAACCAATATTTCGATTGCGAAATTCCGACAGATTATTGCCTTTCAGTTGTGTAATATCTTGTCCAAATATTGAAACCGTACCCGAAGAAGGTTGGTCTAAAGTTCCCAAAATATGCAGAAGCGTGCTTTTTCCAGCACCGCTTTCCCCAGTAATGCAAACGATTTCCTTGGGTGAAATCTCAAGATTGATGGACTTAAGAACCTCAACTTGTTGGTAATTTTTAACTAGATTCGTACAAGAAATCATCACTTTTCTTAAAATAATTGTCGAAATGGCTTCAAAGTTAGTTATTTTCGCACCTGAATTTGAACTAATTCAAATCGATTCATATGAATATTCACGAATATCAAGCCAAAGAGATTTTAAAAAAGTACGGAGTTGCAGTTCAAAACGGATTTGTTGCCGAAACTCCTGAAGAAGCAAAAGCGGCCGCTGAACGCGTACGCGATGAGTTCGGTAGCGACTGGTCGGTTGTGAAAGCACAAATTCACGCCGGTGGACGTGGAAAAGGAAAGATTGTAGGCACTGAACACAGAGGCGTGCAAGTGGCTAAATCCCCCGAAAAGGCAGCAGAAATTGCACAAAATCTTTTGGGCGGAACTTTGGTAACCATTCAAACCGGTGAAGCGGGTAAAGTAGTTAACAAAGTTTTGGTAGCACAAGATGTGTTTTACCCAGGCGAATTTGAACCCAAAGAATACTACATGAGCGTATTGTTGGATCGTCAGAAAAAACAAAACGTAATTATTTACACCACAGAAGGTGGAATGGATATTGAAGAAGTAGCTGAAAAACACCCTGAGAAAATTTTCAAAGAGTGGATTCACCCAGCTACCGGTCTTCAACCTTTCCAAGCTAGAAAAATTGCATTCAACCTAGGTCTTGAAGGAAAAGCATTCAAAGAAATGGTAACATTCGTATCTGCACTTTACCGTGCTTATGAAGAAACCGATTCTGCTATGTTTGAAATCAATCCAGTATTGAAAACATCCGATGAAAAGATCATTGCAGTAGATGCTAAAGTAAATCTTGACGATAACGCACTTTACCGTCACAAAGATTTCATCGAATTACGCGATTTAGCTGAAGAAGATCCAACTGAAGTAGAAGCAGGTAAATTTAACTTGAACTACGTAAAATTGGACGGTAACGTAGGTTGTATGGTAAACGGTGCTGGTTTAGCTATGGCTACCATGGATATCATCAAGTTAAGCGGTGGTGAGCCTGCTAACTTCCTAGATGTAGGGGGAACTGCAAATGCAGAAACTGTTGAAGCTGGTTTCCGTATCATTATGAGCGATCCTAACGTTAAAGCAATCTTGATTAATATCTTCGGCGGTATCGTTCGTTGCGACCGTGTTGCGAATGGTGTGGTTGAAGCTTACAAGAAAATTGGAGATGTTAAAATTCCAATTATCGTACGTTTACAAGGTACCAACGCTGAAGAAGCAAAACGCATTATCGACGAAAGCGGTTTGAAAGTGTACTCTGCCATCGTATTGAAAGATGCAGCTGCATTGGTAAAACAAGTTTTGACCGAAGGCGCACAAGCTTAAAAATTATTTACACGTAATATACCCATTGCTGTAATTTGATATGTCAACTGATGCATTTATCCGCTCAGAACAAGTCAAGTTGCAGCAATGTTTTTTTATACTCTGAATTATGCTAACACTATTGGCTATTTCGCATCTTCTTTTTCAACCTGCAGCTATTCCCAATGTTTCTGCCGTTAAAAAAGATTCGACGGCCAGCCGAGTTTGGGTTTATGGTGCCGATTTTAAATTGAACTTTTCTCTGGCTTCAACTTCTCAAAACTGGACTGCCGGAGCAGGTAATAACATCACCGTTACGGGTCTAGTAAATGCTGCAGCCAATCTTACCAAAGAACGTCTGAGCTGGGATAATACCCTAAAAATTAATATTGGTTTAGTTTCTAGTCGTCAGAGTGACATCTTTGGGGAAGGATTTTGGAGCAACCGAAAAAATATCGACAACGTTTTTTTCGATAGTAAACTCGGTATGGAGTTTGAAGAATATCCCACCCTTTCTATGTACGGTGGATTAAATTTCCAAACACAACTTCTTCCAGGTTATACGTACACCAAAGATGCAATCGGCAGAGATGTGGCCACCATGACTACCAGCTTTTTAAGTCAAGGTCAAACCCAATTTGCCTTAGGAACTGAAAATAAGTTCCATAAAAATTATTTTGTTCGTTTGGGTTACATCACTCTAAAACAAACTTACGTAATCAATCAAGATTTATATCAGATTCGAAATCAAGAAGTCATTGCCCGAGTCAAAAAAGGGGAATATCTTGACAATGAATTTGGTATGCAGGTTCAAATGGGCGGTACCAAAAACTTTGGTCCCAAAGATATTTATTCTGCAAAAATGAACTATTTAGGATTCCTTCCCTATCAAACCGACAGAGCTCTGCTCGATAGTCGTATTGATATGAGTTTATCGGCTCGTTTAACGAAGCACCTAAATTTGAACTACACGTTAATTTCGATATTCGACAAAGATTTAGTTAAACCAGGAACCAATGCTTGGCAAAACTCTTGGGTTTTCGGAATTGGTTATTTTTACCATATCTAATAATTAGATCTTCCTACTACCCGATTTACAAATGTTCCGAGGTAGTATGGAAGGTGATGTCGGGATACTTTTCCATGGCACTCCTTAAAATAAAGGCTGTTTCTGCCAAAAATACCGGATAGCCTGCTTTATCGTATGCAATGTTGTTTTGACGGTATTTCATAAAATCCTTCAAATCTGCTTCTGGACCTGTCATCCAACAGGCTTTGTGAATCGACCTTGGTTCAAATCGACATTTGGCATTGTATTCATGTTCCAAACGATATTGCAATACTTCAAATTGAAGCTCACCAACGGTGCCTACAAATTTTCGACTTCCGGGTTCTTGAACAAATAAACTCGCTAATCCTTCATCGGTTAATTGTTGAATACCTTTTTCCAATTGCTTGGATTTCATGGGATCCAGATTGATCAATTCCTTGAAGATTTCAGGTGAAAAACTGGGAATCCCTTTGAACTGAAAATTTTCACCTTCGGTCAATGTATCGCCAATTTTAAAATTTCCCGTATCGTATAATCCCACCACATCTCCTGGATATGCTGCTTCCATTACTTCTTTTGAATCAGCCAAAAATGTGTAAGGCGCAGCGAATTTCACTTGTTTTTCTAATCGCGTATGCTTGTAGGCTTTATTCCGTTCAAACTTGCCGCTGCAAACTCGTAAAAACGCAATTCGATCTCGGTGTTTAGGATCTAAATTGGCGTGAATTTTAAAAATAAATCCAGAAAATTTGTTTTCTGTTGGTCCAACTTCTCTCACTGTTGTAGGACGAGGTAATGGATTTGGTGCAATTTCAACAAACGTATCCAATAACTCTTGAATACCAAAGTTATTTAATGCAGAACCAAAGAAAACAGGAGCAACATCGGCGGATAAATAATTTTGAACATCTAAGTTTCCGTAAACACCGTCAATTAACTCTACATCTTCTCTCAATTTTGCCGCATTCGCTGTACCAATTAAATCGGGTAATCGTTCATCTTCAACACCATGAATGCGAACTACATCATCGGTTAACTTGGTTTTACTGCTTTCAAAAAGATTCAACGATTTATCTGCCAACAAGTAAACACCCTTAAAATCGCGCCCGCTGTTGATTGGCCATGACAATGGATGCACTTGAATATCTAAATGTTCCTCAATTTCATCCAATAAATCAAATGGATCCTTACCGTCGCGGTCCATTTTGTTTACAAAAACAATAACTGGTGTTTTTCTCATGCGACAAACCTCCATCAAACGTTTGGTTTGTTCCTCTACCCCTTTCACGCTATCAACCACGAGTATAACACTATCCACTGCAGTAAGCGTACGGTAGGTATCTTCCGCAAAGTCCTTGTGACCTGGAGTATCCAAAATATTGACCCATTTTCCTTTGTAGGGAAAAGTCATAACCGAAGTTGCCACCGAAATTCCACGTTGTTTCTCAATTTCCATGAAATCGGATGCCGCCGTTTTTGTAATTTTGTTGGACTTCACCGCACCTGCTGTTTGAATTTGGCCCCCAAATAACAAGAATTTTTCAGTCAACGTGGTTTTACCCGCATCCGGGTGAGAAATAATAGCAAAAGTTTTGCGTTTGGCAATCTCCGATTCGTACATAAAGGTGCAAATTTAGCATTTTTGTACCGAAGCCCTAACGTCCCCCAAAAAGATGACCACAGAAATTGAATTTAAATCCGCCGAAATCGGGCATATTCCCGGTATTTTGAAAATCATCAATCATTACATTGCGAATTCCAGTTCCATTTACGAGGAAACGGAGCGAAGTTTAGATGTACAATTGCAGTGGTTTCAACAATTGAAGGAGCAGAATTTCCCGGTACTAGTGGCCTTGAATGAAGGAAATGTTGTAGGCTTTGCCGCTTTTCAAACGTTTCGTGCCAAGTTTGGTTATCGTTTTAGTGCCGAACATTCGGTGTATGTTTTTCCCGGTTTCGAGGGACGTGGAATTGGATTTAGGCTCATGCAACTGCTTTTTAAAGAAGCCATCGACCGCAAAATTCACGTTCTGATCGGTGGCATAGATAGTCAAAATAAGGAAAGCATCGAATTTCATCAGCGCCTGGGTTTTGTAGAGGTTGGACGCATGCCACAGGTAGGTAAAAAGCACGATCAATGGCTAACTTTGGTTTGGATGCAGAAAATCCTTGAAACTCCCACCCCCCAATAATCTCATCGGGTAAAAATTGCTTTTTATCGACCATTCAACCCACAAGATTCTGTTAATTCCTCATTATTTTTGGGATAATCCGCATACTTATAGTAATTTATCAATGAATTATCCCGAAATTTGCGCAATTTTTAATTATATATATGTCTTTATTGCGCAACATTGCCATCATTGCACACGTTGACCACGGGAAAACTACTTTGGTTGACAAAATGCTTCACCAAGCCAAATTATTTAGAGATAATCAAGAAGTTGGCGAATTAATCCTCGACAACAACGATTTGGAACGTGAACGCGGAATTACCATTCTTGCTAAAAACGTAAGCGTTAACTGGAAAGGAACTAAAATTAACATTATTGACACTCCAGGTCACGCAGATTTCGGTGGAGAAGTAGAACGTGTATTAAACATGGCCGATGGTGTATTGCTGTTGGTTGACGCATTTGAAGGTCCCATGCCGCAAACCCGTTTTGTTCTTCAAAAAGCACTTGCTTTAGGTAAAAAACCTATTGTTGTTATTAATAAAGTCGACAAACCCAACTGCGATCCTGAAAAAACTCACGACGATATCTTCGATCTATTTTTCAATCTAGGTGCAAACGAAGAACAGTTGGATTTCAAAACCGTATTTGGTTCAGGTAAAAATGGATGGTTTGGTCCCGATTATAAAAACCCAACTTCCGATTTAACTTACTTAATGGATACCATCATTGAAGTTATTCCTGCTCCCGTTGTAGAAGAAGGTACACTTCAAATGCAGGTAACCAGCTTGGATTATTCTAGCTTCACAGGTCGTATTGCCATTGGTAGATTAAAGCGTGGTCATTTGACTGAAAACATGCCCGTAACTTTAGTAAAACGCGACGGTAAAGTTGAAAAACACCGTATCAAAGAATTGTATACCTTCACCGGTTTAGGTAAAGCAAAAGCTACCGAAGTTTTTGCGGGGGATATTTGTGCGGTTACCGGTTTGGAAAATTTTGAAATTGGAGATTGTGTTTGTGATATTGAAAATCCAGAAGCACTTCCTCAAATGAAAATCGACGAACCTACCATGAGCATGCTGTTTGCCATCAACAACTCTCCATTTTTTGGTAAAGAAGGTAAACACGTTACATCTCAGAAAATTCGCGAACGTTTGATCAAAGAAACAGAGAAAAACCTAGCATTGCGTGTAGAAGAAACCAACAGTGCTGATCAATTCTTAGTTTTCGGTAGAGGTATTCTTCACTTAGGGGTATTGGTGGAAACCATGCGTCGTGAGGGTTACGAACTGCAAGTAGGACAACCGCGTGTAATCGTTAAAGAAATTGACGGTCAAAAATGTGAACCTGTTGAAATTTTAACCGTTGACGTTCCTGAAACGCATTCAGGTAAGGTAATTGAATACGTAAGTCAACGTAAGGCAGAAATGTTAAGCATGACTCCTAAAGGAGATATGATTCGTTTGGAATTTGAAATTCCTTCTAGAGGTCTTTTGGGATTGAGAAACAATCTATTAACGGCAACTCAAGGAGAAGCAATCATGGCTCACCGTTTTAAAGCTTATGAACCTTGGAAAGGTGAAATGCCAGGTCGTATCAATGGTGTGTTAATATCCAAAGAAAAAGGTTCATCCACTACATACAGTATGGATAAACTGAAAGATCGTGGAAATTACTTCATTCATCCAAACGTAGAAATTTATACCGGTCAAATTGTAGGTGAACATATCAAACCCGGTGATTTGGTATTGAATATTTGTACTGCCAAGCAGTTAACGAATTTCCGTGCTGCAGGTAAAGACGATAGCTCTACATTGCCTCCTCCACGTGAATTTACTTTGGAAGAAGCAATGGAATACATTCAAGCAGATGAATACGTTGAAGTTACACCTGAAAACATCCGTTTGAGAAAGATTTTATTGGACGAGAACGAGCGCAAACGTGCTTCAAACAAAGCCTTGGGAATTTAAAAGGGATAATTAAAAAAATAGTATCTTCGCATAATTAAAGAACCTAAAAAAACATGAAATTTGATATTGCCGTAATCGGAAGTGGTCCTGGCGGGTATGTAGCTGCCATTCGTGCTTCTCAATTAGGAAAAAAAGTTGCCATCATCGAAAAAGCAGATTTAGGTGGTGTGTGTTTAAATTGGGGTTGTATCCCAACCAAAGCCCTTTTGAAAAGTGCTCAGGTTTTTGATTACATCAATCATGCTGCTGATTATGGAATTTCTGTAAAAGAAGCAAACACGGATTTCGATGGTATGGTTAAGCGTAGCCGTGGAGTGGCAGAAGGCATGAGTAAAGGTATCGCTTTCTTGATGAAAAAGAATAAAATCGAAGTAATCAAAGGATACGCGAAACTTGCTGGTAAAGGTAAAATTCAAGTTACAGCTGAAGACGGTTCAACAAGCACCGTTGAAGCAGATCATACAATCTTAGCTACAGGTGCAAGAAGTCGCGAGCTTCCTACTGTTCCCATCGATGGTAAACATGTAATCGGTTATCGTGAAGCAATGGTTCTTCCCAAACAACCCAAAGAAATGTTAATCATTGGCAGTGGTGCAATTGGAATGGAATTCGCATACTTCTATCACACTATCGGCACTAAAGTAACCATCGTTGAGTTTATGAACCGTATTCTTCCGATCGAAGATGAAGAGGTAAGTAAAACCATGTTGATGAATTACAAGAAAAAAGGGATTGAAATATTAACTGAATCTAGCGTAGAGAAAGTGGAAGTTAAAAACGATCGTTGCATTGTAAGCATCAAAACCGCTAAGGGAGTTGAAACTAAGGAGTGTGATATCGTATTAAGCGCAGCAGGTGTTCAAACTAACCTCGAAAACTTAGGTTTAGAGGAAATGGGTGTTAAAACAGATAAAGGAAAAGTTATGGTAGATGAATTCTACAAAACGAATGTTCCTGGCGTTTATGCAATTGGTGATATCGTACCAGGCCCTGCTTTAGCTCACGTAGCGTCAGCTGAAGGCATCATTTGTGTAGAAGCAATTTGCGGACATCACCCTCAACCGTTGAACTACGGTAATATCCCAGGTTGTACGTATACCCATCCTGAGGTTGCATCTGTTGGTTTAACTGAGGCACAAGCCAAAGAAAAAGGATTTGAAATTCGTGTGGGCAAATTCCCATTCTCAGCAAGCGGAAAAGCGAGCGCTAGCGGACATAAAGACGGTTTCGTGAAAGTAATTTTCGATAAGAAATACGGCGAATGGTTAGGATGTCACATGATTGGTGAAGGTGTTACCGATATGATTGCAGAGGCTGTAGTTGCTCGTAACTTAGAAACAACAGGTATGGAAGTATTGAAATCAGTGCATCCTCACCCAACTATGAGTGAAGCGGTTATGGAAGCTGTAGCACAAGCGTACGACGAGTGCATCCACCTTTAATTAAACAGAATAATTTCAGAATTGTGTAATTCAGCATTTTATTTGATATTATTGCTTACTTACATCAATCCAAACGAAAGATTCGTTTTATAATAAACACCCATTCCAAGGTAAATTCACCAAAGAATGGGTGTTTTTTTTATGATAAAGATCAAATAAGAAATTTTATAACCCAGTAAACTTTTAAAACAGCAATGCCAATTAAAGCATTTACTTTTAATCCATTAGGAGAAAATACCTATATTTTGTGGGATGAATCCACCAAAGACTCAGCAATTATTGATGCTGGAATGTACGATAGAAACGAATGCATGTTAATTACTCAATTTCTCGAAGAAAATCAACTTAAACTAAAGTACCTACTAGGCACCCATGCTCATATTGATCATATTTTTGGAAATTGGTTTATCAAACAAGAATTCCCAAATGTACCGTATTTGTTGCACGAAGACGATGTAAAAATGATTCAACGCTCCGAAACTATGGCTGCGCTTTGGAATCTTAATTACACTCCTTCTCCATTGCCTGATTCCTTCATAAACCATGGTGATACTATTGCTTTAGGGAATTTACAACTGGAAGTGCGTTTTGTACCTGGACACGCACCTGGACATGTTATTTTTATAAATAATCATGAAAATTTTGCAGTAGTCGGTGATTGTGTTTTTCAAGGATCTATTGGAAGAACCGATTTGCCCGGTGGAAATCATGAATTATTACTCGATAAAATTCGTACCGAAATTTTCACCCTACCTGAAGGTATGGAATTGTTCTGCGGACATGGACCTTCAACCTCCGTGGGTAGAGAAATCCAAACCAACCCGTTTTTTAACTAAAATCTTTTTATCATTGTAATTGTTGAATGGGTATGTTGTCAGCCAAGTTGGATTTTATGGTTCAGTTATTTTGGGAAGCGGGAATTTCCAACTGGGTAATTTCACCAGGTTCTCGGAATGCACCCATTGTAGCTTCTCTGATTAAACACGGTCAATTCAACCTAATTTCATCCCCCGACGAGCGCAGTGGAGCTTTTATAGCTTTGGGAATGTCGCAAATGAATCATTATCCTGCTGGTTTTATTTGTACGAGTGGCTCCGCATTGGTCAATGCATTTCCAGCAGTCGTAGAAGCTTACTATCAACGAATTCCCTTGGTTATTCTGTCGGCAGATCGACCAGAAGAATTGATAGACCAATGGGATGGACAAACACTTCGTCAACCCGGAATTTTCGGAAATTACGTTCGAACATCATTTCATTGCAATCCCCGAAAAGAAACTACAGAACATTTAACCCAAGGAATTTATCATTGTCTGCAACAAGCATTCAACCAAATCCCAGCGGCTGCGCATTTTAACATTGCATTATCCGAACCTATTTACGAAGGAATAGACTCGCCTTTTTCAAAATCCAATTCCATTCCACCATTTGTTTACCAAACTCCAAAGCCAGATAAAGTAGATATAAACGACGTAAAACAACTGATTTGGGGAAATAATTTTTTACCAACAGCTTCGACTGAACGTACAAACCCAAATCTAGTTAAAGATAACAGTTCAGATCAAGACCACGGAAAAAATTATTCATCAACAGCTTCCTCTGAAATAAAAAAGCATCAAACTCAACCCATACAACAACCGAAAATAGCCATTCTAGTAGGACAAAATCCTCCGTCACCGTTGCTAAAATCAGTTTTAGCTGAGTTGCAGAACTACCTGCCGATTTTCACCGATGTATGTAGTTCGCAAACACAAGTTGGCTTAAATCTATGGGATTGGGGGATGCTAAAGCGCGATATCCCTCAAAGTTTAGCACCCGATTTACTCATCAGTCTCGGAACAGTAACACTGTCTAAGCCATTAAAACAGTTCCTCAAAAAATCTCAACCCAAGCACATACATATTGGAATACATCGCGAGGTGGGTGATCCATTTGAAACGCGCCCAGAACATTGTAAAGTCTATGAAGCTGACTTTTTACAAGCATTACTGGAATTACTGGTTTCAAATCAAGAAAACTGGGAAACAGAGGAATTTAATTCCGCTGTTTCAATTTTTTTCCCTACTCAATACCTACACGATTGGAAACAATTCATTGAATCTCAATCCTTAGATTCAAATAAATTACCACAGCCTTTTGCAAAAGAATTGCAGTTTATGCAAAAACTCTTTCAGTCGGCAACAGAAAATTGCATAATTCACCTAGGAAATTCCATGTCCGTTCGATATGGAAGTTGGTCGGGACACACGAAAGCTCAAGTTTATTCTAATCGCGGAGTTAGTGGTATTGATGGTTGTTTAAGTACTGCAGTTGGGGCTGCATTAGCTTCCCCCGAAAAAAAACACGTAGTCGTTTTAGGAGATGTTAGTACCATGTACGATTCCAATGCATTATGGACGGAACTTCCTCCCAACTTAAACATAGTCGTTTATAACAATGGGGGCGGCAAAATTTTTGATTGGATTGATGGTCCCAATAAAATCCCCGAATTGCGAAACTTTATCCATACACCTCGAAATTTTAAATTGGAACATCTATGCCAATTATTCAATGTGCCCCACTTCCAATTTACGCTAAATCAAATCAATGAGGCAGTTGGATTTATTCTAGATGAAACTCAAAATTTTCCAGAAACAGACAATGTAAAATCGACTGAAAAAACGGTACGATTTATTGAATTGATTTCTTAAAATAAACTTGAGTTGGCCACAGAATCCAACCACAATCTAATGACAATCAATCAAGTACGAAAGTATTAAAATCGTCCGCGTTCCATTTCACGTTTAATATCGCGATCTTTGATATCATCGCGTTTATCAAACGTTTTCTTCCCTTGTCCTAAACCAATTTCTAACTTCATCCAGCCGCGTTCACCTTCGAATAATCGAATGGGAAAAACCGCATACCCTTTGGATTTAATTTTACTTTCGATTCGATTCAATTCTCGTTTGGTTAACAACAATTTACGTTCGCGAAGAGGCTCATGAGCATTGTAACTGGCTTGTTTCCATTCTGAAATGTGCATATTTTTCAAAAACAACTCGCCATCATTAAAATAACAATAACCATCACCCATATTCACTGAATTTGCACGAATTGATTTCACCTCTGGACCGTTAAGTTGAATTCCAGCAATAAATTTTTCTTCAATATGGAAGTTAAATCCCGCTTTGCGGTTAACAATTTCAATCTTTTTGGGGGATTTATCTTTTGCCATGGGATATTTTGAAGTTTTAACGAATTATCTGGTTCAATTTATTTTAAACTTGAAATCAAATTTTGAACTTTTTCTTTTTTAAGAATTGCTTGTCCCTGTTCACCTTGGGCAATAATACGTTCACCAACACGTACGGTAAAACTGCAATTGATTTTATTTCCAGATAGAGCAACAACGGTTGCGTGAATCTGAACCGTTTCTCCTAATAATGCCGGCGAAACATGTTTGATATTCAAAAATGTACCGATTCCTTCTTCGTCAGACTCTTTCATGTTAAGTACAAACTGACGACAAGTCCATTCGGCATCCCTTCCTAAGGCGAAAGTAGAATAAAAAGGATGAACCATTTCACCTTGAAACGCTGCTAAATCAGCCTCTGTAACCAAAAATTCAAGAGATACAGTATCACCAATTTGGTAAATAGATTTCATATTTTAGGTTTCTTAGGGGACGATTTGTGGGATGGTAGTTGAAGTTGAAGCTCAGTTCGATGAACTAAACGATTAATTTGGATAATTTAAATCATCATCTGCACAACTTCGAGTATTATGAAATTTCTGAAATCAATTCTTTGACTTCAATTTCCATGTGACTCGCGTCATAAGTACACTCACCATCTCTCACGATTACGATTTGTGGAGACTCGTGATGAACGTCTAACTTTTCAGCAATATAATTGGAAACATCACGATGAGCAATCAAATCCAAATAATAAAAACTGGCTGTTTCAAGCACTTCGGACTCTATTGCTTTCAAGCGGTTTAAGGCCATACTTGAAATGGAACAACGAGTAGAGTGCTTGAAGAACACCACAGGTTTAATGGAAGAATGTGCAACTGCATCATCTACTTCCGAGATTTGAGTCAAATTTTTCCAGCCGTTAAGCATAGGAATTAACGAACTTGAAACGTTTTTTGACCCATTGAAGGACAACGGTCTTTTTTACGAGATCCGCAAGAGGTAAACATCAACAATGCAATTCCAACGATAGCCATTAACTTTGTAGTCTTCATGATTTCCGAAATAATTTACAAATTAAACGCTTTTGACAGCAATTTCGTTGCCCTATCGGAAATAATTACGGCAGAAAATGCAAAAAAAGAACCTACAATCGGTGAATTACAGAAAAAATACGGCGAATTTTTATCCATAGCTCTTGAACAATTAAAATTAAGAGACAAAGTCAAAAAGAAATTACCAGCTTGGATAGATGCTCAGTGCTTGTTTGAGCAAAGAGCATTTGAACAATGCACATCACAAACCGTAGCTCTTTGGAAAGCTCACTATTTTAAGACTTCGCATTTATTAAGTTTAACCGGTGGTTTTGGAGTAGATGACTGGGCCTGGCTTTCCACAGGTGCTACGGTCATTTCTACCGATCCCAACAAAGAGCTTAATCATTTGGTTCGATGTAACATTAAGCGTTTATATGATATTTTAATTTCTAATTCGCAACCATTGAATCTTAGTTCTGGCTCATCATTGCCTGACAGCAACGAAATTGAATTCAATAAATTTAGTTCAAAAGCAACGTTTACTCGCTTCGATTTGACTGCAGAAGACTTGTTAAATAGGCTGAGGGATTCTTCGAGCAGCTCAACTCCGAATAACCCGATCATACATCCCCAGAAAACAAAAGAATTTATAGTTTACATCGACCCTGACCGAAGAAAAGGTAATGATCGCTTAGGGGGTAAAGCTAAAGAGTTTACCCCTAATTTTATCGAAATCATACTCGAGAATTTTACTTTATTCAAAAAATGGCTGGTAAAATTAAGTCCGATGACGGATATTCATTTTTTACAAAAAGAACTCCCTTATCCCATTCGTTTTTATGCCATTTTTTACCAAGGAGAAGTGAAAGAATTGTTGTTGGAATTGGGGGAAGATATTACGAACACTCAATATAAATCCATTTACATTCAAAATGAAGATTTTGAAACGTGGGATCTGGATTCAATAGAAGCATTATTTAAAAATTCTGAAACAGTTCATCTGAGAAATGTTGAATTAAATAGTTCTATTGAATTAAATGATGAAACTTCCTCTTTGTATTTATTCGAAACACACGGAAGTTTAAACTGCTTGGGATTAAATAAAGAATTAGAACGATTTTTAGTTCCACTCAACCAAGGAAGAACATTTTTTCAATCCCCGAAACCACTTCCTAAATCATTGGGCAGAACTTTCAAAATCCAACATGTTCTTAAAGGCAGTTTAAAACAATTAAAACAAGAATTGGCCAAACTCCAGATCTCAAAATCATCGATAACTGCTCGAGAATGCAGGGGACTAAATTCTGCGGAAATTCAACAGCGGCTTGGGATTAAAGAAGGAGGAACACACACCCTATTTGTAACCCAATTTCAAGGTGAATTTATTTGCTGGGTTTGTACTGCCCTGAGTTTTTAAAAGGACAACATTTATCAATATTGAGCTGAAATTTTGATTCTTCTTCTAAAAAACGTTCAGCTCAAAAATGCACGAACAACGTAAAATTCAGTTTATTCTCTGACAAGCCAGTGTCAAATTCGATCGATTTAACAACTTTTACAAATGGTTTAAATCGCAAATAATTAAGATAGAATCTAAAAGTAGGTATTTATTCAATAATATTATTTAGAATTTACTCGGGAAACGTAATCCTCTAATGCTGCAACCATGCTTGGCATGCCTGGAGCTGGTGCGGGAATATCCAGAATTAAGTTGTGTTCTCTAATTGCTTGAGCTGTACTTTCTCCGAAACCGGCAATACGTGTGTTGTTCTGAACAAAATCGGGGAAGTTGTCGTACAGCGACTTAATATCGGCTGGACTGAAAAACACCAAAATATCGTAAAATACTTCTTTCAAATCACTCAAATCCGAACTTACAGTGCGATAGATGATACATTCTGAAAAATCATATCCGTTTTCATTGAAGAAATCTGGAATGGATGGTTTTCGAATATCACTACAAGGGAACAAAAACTTCTCTTTCTTGTGATTTTTAAATAAGGTCAGAAAATCTTTTTCGTTTCCTTTGGAGGTAAACATCTTTCGTTTTCTGGGAACAATATATTTCTGAACGTAATTGGATACGTTTTCGTTGATGGAGAAATATTTTGTTTCAGGCGACATTTCCACCTTCATTTCTGCGGCCAACGAGAAGAAATAATCTACTGCGTTTCGGGAATTGAATATGATTGCCGTAAAATCTGCAAAATTTATTTTTTGTTTACGGATTTCTTTGGGGGTCAATGGTTCAATATGAATGAACGCCCTAAAATCCATCGTCAATTTGTGTTTTTTTACAAATTCCTCATAAACGTTTCTTCCAGCCTCGGGTTGGGGCTGAGTAATGAGGATGCTCTTTACTTTTTTCTCTCTTTCTGGGGTCGTCATAGTTTAAATTGAACTGCTGAGAAACTTAAAAACAAGTAGGTAAGGAATTATTTCCAAGGCGCAAAGGTACAAAATTGTAGTCAATGAAATTGCATTATCTCGTAAAATTCCCCAAACCTGAAACAACAAACGCACTGATATCCATACAATTAGTACTGACCAAAGGGCTGCAGAAATAGTTTGATTTTGCATTTCAGTAGCATTATAGTAAACATAAAGAAACACGGGAAGGCTTAAAAACGAGAACACGAGGTTCACATTTATTTGTCTTTGGACTTGTCGGTTGAGGATTCCATTCAAATCCATACTTCCGGTAAAAATCCACTGCAAAAAGTATAAAATAGAGAAAAAACCACCCACTGCAACTAAGAGAAGCAGGTAAATATAGAAATTATTCAATCGGTTATATTCCGAGGTAATCAAACTCAACATTACACCCTGGGAAAACACTAAAATTCCGATTGCGTAAGCATGAATGGAACCTGCAGCCGATGAAATAGCCTGTTCTCTAAGTAAGTCTTCAAAATGATATGATTTTAAGAAACTATTTAAGCGCAATTCCAATTGTTTACCGAATGCAGCCCGGAAATAAATGATATACAAAGCGATGAATACGCTGATTCCAAAAAACCAAAACTTTCCACGGGCCTTTCGCAAATAGGTGTCGTGTATAAATGGATTAAATGGATCGTTCGAAATTCGTACGGTTTTATCGGGTATTTGCAGGTAAAACGGAGCGGTAAAGCGTGTTTTTTGCAAGGGATTTCTTAAAGAATCAATAAAAAACATGGCTGGATAATCTTTCCAGTCGGTCAATTGCATTAAACTATCCACAAAGGCACTGTCGCCAGCAGATAAATTCATTAATCCATTGGTGTCGTTTTGCTGAAAACTCGAATTATTGTTATTACCATTGGATGATTGAGCCTGCACAGAATGTGTAAATGGCGAACTCCAGTTTAAGGGGTGATTCGTATTGTTTCGGGGGATGAAATCCCAGAAAACAGAACAGCTATTCACCAAAAACCAAAGAAAAAACAATTTAAAAACACGCCCTTTTATCGTTGGGATAAACGGGATAAATCGGCGTATTTTTTGCATAGATTGCAAAAATACATGTTTGAATGCAAACTTTCGCTGAACTTTGTAAGGTGCTTGGGTTATATTTTCACGTTCCATTTTGCAGAAAGGCATGCACCTATTGTAATTTCCACTTCAGTACTCTACTATCGGGGAAATCAGAAATGGTAAACGCAATGATTCAGGAACTGCTCCTTCGAACCAAATTAGATGAACCGAACACTTCCGAAAAATTAACGACATTGTATTTGGGTGGAGGTACTCCTTCGTTGTTAGAAATTACCGAATTACAATCCATTTTCATCCAAGTAGAACAAATATGGGGAACTCGAATTTCCGAACTTTCTGAAATAACCCTAGAATGTAATCCCGAAGATATATCCCCAGAAAAAGCCAATGCCTGGAAACAATTAGGTATAAATCGATTATCGATCGGACTTCAATCATTAAACGACATGGAATTGAAGGTTATGAATCGACAACATTCCGCAGAACAATCCAAACAGTGCATTAAAGTGGCCCAAGATGCTGGATTCCAAAACATCAGTATTGACTTGATTTATGGAACCCCCTGGAAATCAAATTCGGAATGGGAAAATGAATTAAATTGGGCATTGAATTCAGGAGTAACGCATCTAAGTTGTTATGCTTTAACCATTGAAGAAAAAACTCTTTTGCATCATCAAATTGAAAAAGAAAAACAGCCCCATCCCAAAGAAGAATCCATGGTTGAGCAATTTGAAATTTTACAAAAGAAAATATACGAAATGGGTTGGGATGACTATGAAATAAGTAATTTCTGCAAACCCGGTTACAGAGCAATTCATAACGGTAATTATTGGAAGCGTTTTCCTTATTTAGGAATAGGCCCATCTGCTCATTCTTTCGACGGAAAGAATCACCGCAGCTGGAACGTCTCCAACAATGCGGAATACATTCGAAAAATTAAAAATGGTGAATCTTGGTTTGAATCCGAAACACTCAGTGAAAATGAAATTTTGAACGAAAAGATCATGACAGGTTTACGAACTAAACAAGGAATTAATCGTGATATTTTTTCATCATTAAACACCAAAGATCGAGATAAATTAGAACAAAAAATTACAGATTTTAAGCATTCTAATTGGATTAATGATTCTCATTCTCAGATTAGCCTAACTCATTCAGGGCGTTTAATATCCGATCATATCATTAGTGAATTAATGATACTATAAAAATTATTTATAATTCATACAACGCAAAGCATTATTATTGTGTCTTTAATTTCATTAAAGATGAAAACTCTATCCTCCACCCGTCCAACAAAATCAACCTTAAACAACGCATTAACTTGGTTTATACTTGGTTTTGCATTGATTTTCTCTAGCACTTTGAACGCTCAAAATGCTAAAATTGGGTTTTCCGTAAAAACGGAATGTCTGTATGCTCAAGCCACAGCATATTCTTATGACACGAGTTGTCAATCACTTTCTTGGAGAGAAGGAGGTTCAACTACAGTATTGGGATACGGACCTGTATTCAAAACAAAGTATTCCCAAGCGGGAGGTTATACACTTTGTCTGAAAGTGGTAGATAATTGCAAAAAATGGGATACCTTGATTTGTTATCAATTTAAAGTGACTGATTGCCCTTGCGATACTCAAAAAATTAGTTTAAAAACGGTGTATGATACTACAACATGTGGTAAAGTGAAATTTAGCACACCTGGTGCAATAAATACCTCTACATCGAAGAAATACAGTTACGCTTGGGATTTTTCCGATGGCACAACTTCAACATCTGGTGATCCAGCTCACACCTTTACAGCTAACGGTACTTACAAAACCTGTGTTACCATTAAATGGGTATTAAGTGGAACTAACACTTATTGTTCACGCACATTGTGCGAATCCATTTATATCAAGTGCTACACCACTAAAGACACTACCACTAAAGATACAACAAATACCGGAGGTGGAAAGGATACTACCAACACCAAAGATACTACTGGTGGAGGTAAAGACACCACCAATTATTCTAAATGTAATTGGTCGAAGTTTTATTTCTATATGTCTCCTTTAAACAACAGCTGCAACAGATATTTAATTAAAATGGTAAACGCAGACAGTTGTGTTTCAACAATGATTAAAGTTTCTCAAAACGACAGTGCATTAATTCTTCAAAAAGGAAGTTCTCTAGAATATACATTCCCGAAAGATGGTACTTATACCGTTTGTATAAAAGGTATGGATAATTGCAATAATTGCGATACCGTTATCTGTAAATCTATTACCATCAAATGTTCATCCACCTCGAAGTGCAATTGGAAATCTCGTGGTTTGAAATTCAATGCAGTTAAAAATACCAGTATGTGTGGGAAGGTAGTTTTCGAAGCAACCAATCTGAACGATACCTGTGTGAAATATAAAATAGCTATGAACGGTGTTGTTCTTGCAGAAAAAAGAGCCTACACTCACTACTTCACTAAAAATGGTAATTATAAAGTGGGATTAATGGCATACGACAAATGCAAAGGTTGCGATACCACAATTTGGACTGAAGTAGGCATTGATTGTTTCCCAAAAGACTCTACCAACGGTGGAAACGATACAACTAACGGAAAAGATACTACTCAAGTAAAAACATGTGATTGGTCGAAATTCGACTTTACTTATACTCAATCCAAATCCAATTGCAAACGTTATGTAATTAAGGCTAACACTCCAGACAGTTGTGTAACCTACAAAATGAAAGTTGTTAGCGGAAATACGGCCATTTATTTGGAAACAGGTTCCGTTCATGAATACACGTTCCCAGCAAATGGTTATTACAATGTTTGTATGTGGGGTTATAACAACTGTTATAAATGCGATACTTGGGTTTGCAAAACGGTTTACATCAAGTGTGAAAGTGCATCTAGTTCAAATTTAGCGGAACAAAAATTTGTCGTGTCCCCGAATCCTGCAAAAGATCTATTTGTTATTAAAACGGCTGATGCCAATTTAAATTCATCGATTCAGGTAGTGGCAACAGACATGATGGGTCGCGAAGTTTTAAATATCAATACGGCAACCAATCAATCAATTTCAACAGTCCATTTGAGCGAAGGAATGTATTGGATTCGCGTAAAATCGAATACAGGTGCACAATCTATGAAATTGCAGATTATTCGCTAATTGAAAATTGGATACTTTACAACTCAAAAATGATTTTCGCCTGAAATTTTCAATAATTGTTCGAACTGATAAAAATCATAGAAAACCATTGAGTAACTTTGTATTTTTGTAAAAACGTATAATATGATTCGCCAAACCAATAACAACATCTTAGTACCAACAGACTTCTCAGAAGTAGCAGATTGCGCATTGAAACATGCAATTGCCGTTGCAAAAGCATACAAAAACGAAATCACCTTGATGTACATCGTTGAAGATGGATTTCTAGGAGGGATTTTCAGCAAGTCACAATCTGAAATCATGAAAGATGCGATTGTTACTAAGCTAAACGTAAAAGCTCAAGAAATTGAACGGGAAACTGGAATTAAAGTTACTACGCGCGCAGAATCTGGAAAAGTATACAAAACCATTGCAGAAATAGCTAATTCAGAAAAGTACGATTCCATTATTATGGGATCACACGGAGCTAGCGGACTGGAGCAAATTGTAGGTTCCAACGCTTCTAGAACCATTCAATACGCTGAGGTTCCGGTGGTTGTGGTAAAAAGTACGAGTTTAGGCAGCGAAGGCTATAAGAAAATCGTAATGCCTTTTGATTTAACCATCGAATCCAAACAAAAATTGGATTGGGGTATCAATATTGCTCAAAAATTCAATTCTGAAATCCATATCGTTTACTCAAAATCAGACGATGAGTATCTGGATTTAAAAATGAAAGCCAATATTGCTCAAGTAAAACATACACTAGAAGATCACAAGGTGAAATACGTTATGTATGAATTCAACGATTCTGTACTCGATAATTTTGCCAATGAAATTCACAACTACGCCAATATTATTAATGCTGATTTGATTGTTGCTATGACTCACACCGAAAAAGGAATCTCTGAAATGATCATCGGTACTTTAACTCAACAATTGGTGAATCGTGCAAATAATGTAGCGGTGATGTGTATCCACCCAAAAGAAACTGCATTTAATTACGATTATTAATAATAGTTATGATCCATTCTAGGATGGGTAAGAATCGTTTTCTATTAGCACATCATTGCGATTTAAACGTTTTAACCGTTTAAGAACAATGTAAATCAATTCAAATACTAAGCAAAAGGCCGTCTTTTCAGACGGCCTTTAATATTTATTTAGGATTTAGATTCGCATCATTCTCTTCGATACAAACATCCCCCAAAACCATCCCCAAAAAACCATCCCCAAAAACCAAGAAAACGTTAAAAATCCAATATAATTCCAATCGTAGGAAGCACCGTACCTCCTTCGTTGATCAAGAAATCGGGTAAATACTTATTGGAATTATTGGGATCGGTAATCAAACTTCCATCTGCATTCTGCGCCGCAATCAATGTTTCCGGACCGTAGTATTTTGCATTAAAGAAATTCTGAATATCGATGTACAGATTCAGCGACCACTTCGGACGATACCATACCTTATCCACTCGAATATCAAACTGATTGAAATTACCCACTCTACCGGTATTCAACAAGTTGTAATTGGGCAATGCCACCCCTCGAATATCCCAATACGCCTTGTTCATACTTCGATCAACATCCACAGGTGTGAACGGACGACCCGTTACAAAGCGCCATTTCGCTCCAATTTCCCAATTTTTCTTTAATTTTTTACCTGCAGTAAGACTTAGGTTATGTCTACTATCCCAGGCGCTAGCTATGTACTCGCCTTTTTTATCTTCAAACTGCGACCAAGACAACGTGTAACTCAATATCCCATACAATCCGTTTCTGGATCTTCTTTGAACCAAGAATTCGGTACCAAAAGCCCTTCCCTCACCCACAGATGCGATCGGTTCATTTCCCAACGCAGCAAAGTCAGCTCCTAAATTCGCCAAACTAATACTATCGTTTAGGGTAAACGGATATCGACTGTATTGCTTGTAAAATCCTTCCCAAGTGATCTTCGTTTCAGCCCCTTGATTGTACTGAAAACCTGCTGAAATCATTTGATTTCGAATGTATGATGTTCTTTCTTTGTTTTGGAGGACGTTTGACTCGCGGTAGCCCAAAATGCTGTATGTGGGCAACTGGTGGTATTGTCCTAAATTCGTATTGAAAAACAGTCGTTTGGTTAACTGCGTCGAAGTAGCCAGTGCAAATGTCGGCTGATTCAAAGGATTAGACATTTCAGCGTTGTAATTATTTCCATCCACTCGAACGGATGCAGACAGCGCGGTATTTGAAAATACGTTACCTGAAATGCGCGCAAAAGCGTTGTATTTAAATAAATCTAAGTTGTTTTTAAATGCCACGTTTCGGATCCCAGCGGGTGAAATAACTTTAAATTCGTTATCAATTCCGTATTGCGCAAACTCAGATCCTGCACCCAACATCCATTTCCAACGATCTAATTTTCCGGTATGTTCTACGCGAAACTTATTTTCTTCTTCGGTGCTGATGTAATTCAATATTCGATTATTGGGATCGGATTCATCGTTATTTTTATATTTATTGGATTCGTTATACAACATATTTCTCGATAAAAAGACCTGAGTTTTAGTTGTTCTACCATAATGGGTATAAATGGATCCAAACGTGTAATTCCACTGAGAAAAATAAGGTATGTTACCTAAAATATAGCGGTTGTTTTTCAATCGCGCTGAGTCAGTTAAACCATCGTTTACTTTGGTATTCAAACGGAAAAAGTCGAATGCTCCAACGGTAATAAATGTAAGATTGTCTTTGCCTTTCAAATCGATAGAAACTTTACCCTGATAATCAATAAAATTGGGCAAAAAGGGCAACTTGAGCAAAGTGAACAGTCCTTGTAAATAACTTTGACGAGCTGAAAAGATATAGGTTACTTTTTTCTTTTTACCCAGTGGTCCATCAGCGGTAAATCCTAGATCACTACTTCCGAGAGTAAAACGAAATTTACTTTTTTGCTTATTTCCTTCAATCTGTTGAAAATCTCCTATGGCACTCAATCCGTTTGAGTAATTTACCGGGAATGCGCCTGTATAAAAATTGACGCTTTTAATAAAGTTTACATTCAACAAACCAACAGGTCCACCTGAAGCTCCTTGAGTTTGAAAATGATTAATAACGGGAATTTCAATACCGTCTAAATAGAATTTATTTTCCGCAGGAGAACCCCCTCGAATTACAATATCATTTCTAAAACTGGGAACAGTGATTACACCAGGTAAGGATTGAATGATCTTAGAGATATCACGATTCCCACCAGGATTTCTTTCAATTTCACGGATGGATAATTCCTGAGCCGATAAAGGCGATTCAACATTTCTTTTTTGCAAAGAAGAGCGTTTGATGTTTACTTCTCCAATTTTATCCACTAAACTTTCCATTTCAATGATAATGGGTGCTTGTTTGTCGTAAGTAAATAATTGTTCGAAACTGCGTGCTTCTTTGTACCCTTCTGCTTCTGCGTTAACTACATAAAATCCAGGTTCTTTGATTTGAATGGAAAACAAACCATCTGCAGAAGTGGTGGACTTAAAATCGGTTTTTTCAATGGTTATTTTCACATTGGGGATGGGCTTTCGGGTACTTTCATCAATTACGTTTCCTTGAATAACAATGGTTTGGCCGTTAGCGCTATACCATCCTCCGAAAAATAAAATCAATCCGATAAGTTTAGAAAAATTCATAGATGCATTGTTTAACAAATCATTCTTAAAAGTGTTTAAAAAATCAACAAAATCCGACTAACTCATTAAAAGCAACGTTGATCTCCTTTTAATGCAGTTAAAAATATCGTAAATTCGCAACCTTTAATTATGTTTGGAAATATTATTGGCGGAATCGCTAAGATCTTCGGGGGAAATGCCCAAGAGAAATCTCTAAAAGAAATCATGCCTGTGGTTGAAAAAATCAACCAATACTTTGAGTCATATCAAACGCTCTCTAACGATGAATTACGCTCCAAAACGGCTGAATTTAAGTTGAGAATCGCTGAATATGTTTCGGAAATTGATGAAACCATCCGTTCTAAAGAAGACGCCATTCATCAATTGGATGCGGATTCAGTTGAAGAAAAAGAGGCTATATTCAACGAAATCGATGAACTTCAAAAGGATCGCAACGCGAAACTTGAAGAAATACTAAAAGAATTACTGCCCGAAGCGTTTGCGGTAGTGAAAGAAACCGCTCGTCGTTTCACCCAAAATGAAACCGTAATTGCAACGGCAACCGATTTAGATCGCAATCTAGCTACCGAAAAACCCCATATCACTATCAGCGGCAATGAAGTTCATTACGCGAATGAATGGATGGCCGCTGGTGGAAAAATCAAATGGAACATGGTGCACTACGATGTTCAGTTGATTGGTGGTTACGCTTTGCACGATGGCAATATCGCTGAGATGTCAACCGGTGAAGGTAAAACATTAGTGTCTACCCTACCCGCCTACTTGAATGCATTGGCAGGAAGAGGTGTTCACATGGTAACCGTGAATGACTATTTGGCACGACGAGATGCGGAATGGAATGCTCCTATATTTAACTTTTTGGGATTAACGGTTGACTGTTTGGAATACCACCGTCCCAATTCCGAAGATCGCAGAAATGCCTATTTGGCGGACATTACTTATGGTACCAACAATGAGTTTGGATTTGACTATTTGAGAGATAACATGGTGCATGAACCCAATGAATTGGTTCAACACACCCACCATTATGCGATTATTGACGAGGTGGATTCGGTGTTAATCGACGATGCCAGAACACCTTTAATTATTAGTGGTCCTACCCCTAAAGGTGATATTCAACAATTTGATGTACTAAAACCCAGAATTTCACAATTGGTTGAGTTCCAGAAAAAGTTATTCAATCAGAGTTTTTCTGAAGCAAGAAAATTAATTGCTGAAGGCAATACAGGCCCCAAAGAAGGTGAAGGTGGATTGGCACTTTTCCGCGCTCATCGCGCTCTTCCGAAGAACAAAGCATTGATTAAATTCTTGGGAGAACCGGGCATGAGAACCTTGTTAACCAAAACAGAAAATTATTATCTGCAAGATCAACAAAAGGAAATGCCTAAAGCAGATGCTCCTTTGTTCTTTACCATTGATGAAAAAAGCAATTCTGTTGATTTAACAGAAAAAGGAATTGAGTTAATCACGCAACAAGGTGAAGATCCGAATTTCTTCGTACTGCCCGAAGTAGGACAAGTGATGGCTGAAATTGAAAAAACAGCCCAAAATGATGAGGAAAAAGCGGAACGTAAAACCCGTTTAATGCAAGAATTTGCTGAAAAAAGCGAACGTATTCACTCGGTTCAACAATTATTAAAGGCATATACCTTGTTTGAACGCGATGTTGAATACATATTGGCTGATGGAAAAGTAAAGATCGTTGACGAACAAACCGGTCGTATCATGGAAGGCCGTCGCTACAGCGATGGACTGCACCAAGCTATCGAAGCCAAAGAGAATGTTCGCGTTGAGGCAGCAACTCAAACCTATGCAACCATTACTTTGCAGAATTATTTCCGTATGTACCATAAATTATCAGGTATGACGGGTACTGCAGAAACAGAAGCTCAAGAACTTTGGGACATCTATAAATTAGGAGTAAAGGTTATTCCAACCAATCGTTCAGTGATCCGAAAAGATCAAGAAGATTTGGTGTACAAAACCAAACGAGCAAAATACAACGCCGTAATAGATGAGGTGGTAGCATTAACTGCTCAAAATCGTCCAGTATTGGTGGGTACAACTTCAGTTGAAGTGAGTGAATTGCTTTCCAGAATGTTGAAGTTACGCGGAATTAAGCACAATGTTTTGAACGCGAAACAACACCAAAAAGAAGCTGAAATCGTTGCTAACGCTGGTTTACCTGGTGCTGTTACCATTGCTACTAACATGGCAGGACGTGGTACGGACATTAAGATTTCTGAAGAAGTAAAAGCAGCAGGTGGTTTGGCGATTATTGGTACTGAACGACATGAAAGTCGCCGTGTAGACCGTCAGTTACGAGGTCGTGCCGGACGTCAAGGTGATCCAGGTAGTTCACGTTTTTATGTGAGTTTGGAGGATGATTTGATGCGTATTTTCGGTTCCGAAAAAGTTGCTGCTTTCATGGATAAATTGGGTGGTTTCAAAGAAGAAGATGTTATTGAGCATTCCTGGATGTCCAAAACCATTGAAAGAAATCAGCGCAGAATGGAACAGAATAACTTTGGTATTCGTAAAAGATTATTGGAGTATGATGATGTAATGAACAAACAAAGAAGCAGTATTTACCGAATTCGTAGAAATGCGTTATTTGGGGAAAAGCTTCGAATTGATTTAAGTAATATGTTGATGAACTGGTGCTACGAGGTAGTTACCGGTCACAAACAAAGTGGAGCTTCTTGGGTAGAATTGGAATTGGAGGTTATTCGCACTTTAGCTATGGCTCCTCCATTTACAGAAGAAGAATATCACCAAGGTAAAGCTGAAGATTTAGCTGTTCAATTGTTCGAACATCTGAATCAGCAATATAATAATAAGTCGAAGACTTTAGCTGAAAAAGCATATCCAGTTTTTGCCAACATTCGCGAAACTCAAGGTGAACGTATTGAGAATGTGGTTGTGCCAATGACCGATGGTACAAGTCAGTTCCAATTAACGGTTCCAATGAATCGTGCTTTGGAAACCAAATGCCAATCCATGATTTCTGATTTTGAAAAGTCAGTTACATTGCAATCAATCGATGATGAATGGAAAGAGCACTTGAGAGAATTGGATGAATTGAAACAAAGCTCGTACAATGCCCAGTACGAACAAAAAGATCCTTTGTTGATTTACAAAATGGAAAGCTGGGAATTATATGGTCAAATGTTGAATCGCATGAATCATAAAATCTTGGGTATGTTGTTTAGAACTCGAATTTTTGAAGAAGGCGAAGTGAATGAATCCCGTCCAGCTATGCGTAAACCTGAACCTAAAGTAGTTGCTTCAAAAGAAGACTACTCAGGCATAGGCGAAGTTTCTCACGAAGAAGTGATTGCACAATCCGCACCTAAAATCCCTCAAAATCCCATACGCAATGACATGAAAGTGGGTAGAAACGACCCTTGTCCTTGTGGAAGTGGCAAGAAGTTCAAGCAGTGTCATGGCAAAGATTGATTCGGGAAAAGAACACCGAGTTGAAACGGATAATTATTATTGGGAAAACGGATTTGTTGTTTTCAAGGAATCTTTTCTGATAAAAAAAGGTTCTTGTTGTGGCAGCGGCTGTAGACATTGTCCATACGAACCCAAGCACCACGGTGGTGCCGTAAAAGTTCGTCAAAATGTTAAAAAGTTGTAAACATTCGAGGTCTTGGCTAAAGGATTTTGTATTTTTGCGGTGTGAATTCACCCATAAAATCTGCTCTAGTTTCGGTATTTTACAAAGACGGTTTAGAACCCATTATCCGAGCACTTCACCAAAACCAAGTAACATTATATTCTACAGGAGGTACCCGAAAATTCATTGAGGATTTAGGTATACCTTGTGTAGCAGTAGAAGATGTTACTGGATATCCTAGTATCCTTGGCGGACGTGTTAAAACACTCCATCCAAAAGTTTTCGGGGGAATTTTAGCCCGTCGTGAGTTGGATCAAGACATGCAAGAAATTGCTTCCTATGAAATTCCTTTATTGGATTTAGTAATTGTTGATCTTTATCCATTCGTACAAACTGTTGCCGATGGTGGCACGGATTCAGAAATTATTGAGAAAATTGACATCGGAGGTGTTTCTTTAATTCGTGCTGCAGCAAAAAATCATGCTCACACGTGCATCATTGCAGACAAAAACGATTACCAGGAATTCTTGTTAGATTACCAAGCACAAAATGGCAGTCTGGATTTAAATACACGTAAAAAGTTTGCATATAAAGCTTTTTCCGTAACCTCAAATTACGATACTCAAATTGCAAATTGGTTTGGTGGAGTAAAAAGCACAGCATTAAGATATGGTGAAAATCCACATCAAAAAGCACATTTCCAAGGTAATTTGGATGAAATTTTCGATAAAATTCAAGGAAAAGACTTAAGCTTCAACAATTTGTTGGACGTAGACAGTGCTATTTGTCTGTTGAATGAGTTCAGAGAATCTACCGGTTCTACTTTTGTTATCGTAAAACACAATAATGCTTGTGGTGTTGCTACTAGAAATACCATTCAAGAAGCGTGGACAGATGCATTAGCATGCGATCCAGTTAGTGCTTTTGGCGGAATCTTGGCTACTAATTCAGAGATCGACGAATCTACAGCTGAAGAAATTAATAAGCTATTCTTTGAAGTATTGATTGCACCTAGCTATTCTGATAAGGCAATTGAAATTTTAAGCGCCAAGCAAAATAGAATTATTTTGAAAGCGAAGAATTTTGGTTTGTTAAAATCCACTTTGTACCGCACTGCTTTGAATGGAGAATTGGTTCAAGAACGTGATTCATTGATTGAAACGCGCGATAATATGAAACCCGTTACTCAACGTGTTCCTACCGATCAAGAATATAGCGATATGGAATTCGCAGTTAAATTGGTTAAACAAACTAAAAGCAATACCATTGTATTGGCTAAAAACAACCAATTATTAGCCAGTGGAACTGGACAAACAAGTCGCGTAGATGCATTGATTCAGGCCATTGAAAAAGCCAACAAATTCGGATTCGATCTAACCGGTGCAGTAATGGCGAGTGATGCGTTCTTCCCATTCCCTGATTGCGTTGAAATTGCTGATAAAGCCGGAATTTCTGCTGTTGTTCAACCTGGTGGTAGCGTAAAAGATGAATTGAGTATCAAATATTGCGATGATAACTCCATGGCAATGGTATTCACTGGAATTCGCCACTTCAAACACTAAACAAAATAAAATTAAGTGTGTTAAATTTAAAGTTTAGCACACTTTTTGCTCACAAGGAAACACTATGTATCAGCTGATTCGATTATTTTTATTTACACTGTCTCCAGAAAAAGCACATGACGTTGCTTTAAAGCTTATACAATTTGGTTTGTCTCTTCCCTTAATTGGTGGAATTTTAAGAAAAAGTTTCCAACCAGAAAATCCAAAACCCGTTGAATTTGCAGGAATTCAATTTCCCAATATCGTGGGATTGGCTGCAGGATTTGATAAGGATGCAAAATATTTATCTCTTTGGAAAACCATTGGTTTTGGACATGTCGAAGTTGGAACCGTTACTCCGCGTCCACAGCCAGGCAATCCCAAACCCCGATTATTTAGAATTCCACAGGATCTTGCTGTTATCAATCGCATGGGATTCAATAATTACGGTGTAGACGCAATGGTTGAACGTTTAAAAAGACGTCCGCAAGGATTAATCGTGGGTGGGAATATTGGTAAAAATAAAGATACCGACAACGACCTAGCCGAAGACGATTACATTGTTTGCTTTCAAAAGTTGTATGACTATGTAGATTATATAACCGTGAACGTTTCAAGCCCCAATACCCCAGGTTTACGGGATCTGCAAAGCGAGAAATTTCTGGTGCCATTGTTCGAAAAATTACACGCCATCCGCAACAGCAAACCTGTTCAAAAGCCCATTTTCATAAAGATTGCTCCTGATTTTCAAATGAGCAGTTTAAAGAAACTAGTAACTGTTATTAAGCAATTGAACGTTCAAGCTGTTATCGCTACCAATACAACCATTTCCAGAGAAAATCTAAGCCTTTCTTCGAAAGAAATAGATAAAATTGGTGCAGGAGGATTAAGCGGAGCTCCCCTATTTGAAGCAAGTAATGCAATTTTAGCGAGTTTGAGCATAGAATTAGGTCCTCAAATTCCCCTTATTGGAGTTGGAGGGATTTTTAATGGTCATGACGCTTCAGAAAAATTAAACCGCGGTGCAGGTTTGGTTCAAGTCTACACGGGCTTTATTTATGAAGGCCCTTGGATTGTTAAGAACATCCTCAAAGAAATTTCGTACAACTAAATAACAGATTTTCCACGGATTATTTCAATTTATCTTCTAGGTTTCTGGGGTTGTGATTCTCATTACCAAGGAGTTTGATTTATTTCAAAATTCGCCTCAAAATATCTACTTTCAAACTAACTTGCAGTTTATTTATAACCTTCATTATCCGACTAATATCCATAAAATTATTCAGCTAAGCTGAATAAGTCTCCTCTATTCCAATTAAAAAATTATATTCGAGTTGCAATTACCTATGAAGTGGAGTCGTATATTTTTTATTTGGTTAATTTCTTTTTTTCTCTGGGGATTCACGTTCGTTAATAAGCAACAAAACACGCAATTAGAAATTCCATCCATATCAACCGATGAAATTCTTACCATTCACTCGGGCTATACTACTTCTTACAATCATCAATATCATATCCCCAACTGGGTTGCATATGAATTACATCCCTCAGAACTCAACGGAATCAATGAACGTTCGGATAAATTCCTTCCCGATCCGTTAATTAAACCTGCTACGTGTAACTCTTCCGACTATACAAAATCTGGTTACGATCGGGGACATTTAGCACCCGCGGGTGACATGACCTGGTCAGAATCCGCCATGAAAGAAAGCTTTTACATGAGCAATATTTGTCCACAATCACCACCTCTAAACCGTGGAATATGGAAAGATTTAGAAAGTGCCATTCGAGATTATGTTAAAATTAAACAACATCCGTTATTTATAATTACCGGACCAGTAATATCAAAAAACAATGCGCAATTTAAGAATTGGCAGTACGGCAGTATTGGAAAAACGCACCGTGTTGCTGTTCCCAACTTCTTTTTCAAAGCAGTTCTCGATACAGTTGGAATCGATAAATCTGTAGCATACATCATACCGAATTCACCACCCCAAGTTACATTTCAATCGTACAAATCCATGCACGGTGGACATGCGAATTTTCGCATAACCGTAGATAGCTTGGAGCGAGTGCTGAATCGTAATTTATTTCCTCGAATTTCGAGCAAACTTGGAAATTCGGAAAGTCCAAATAAAACGGTTGATCCAAAAAACAAAGCAGAATCGAAAGTGGGTTTAATTTTGGATTAAACTTTATCTAAGATTGATTACGAATTGAACTTACTCAGAAATTCACTTCGAATTTAGCTTGAGCAGAAATTGATTACGAATTTAGCTTACTCAGAAATTTACCACAAATTTAGCTTGAGCAGAAATTGATTACGAATTTAGCTTACTCAGAAATTTACCACAAATTTAGCTTTAGTAGAAATTCACTTCGAATTTAACTTACTGAGAAATTATAAAGTCAACATTAGATTGATCGGTGGAATTCCACCACCATTAGATTATCAGTGTAAAATGCAGAAATTAAATTATTTATCCCGATAAATGGAACACTTATTTACATAATACCATTGATCATTCATATAGATTAATTCAAATCGGACAACGTATTCTTCTTTCTTTTTATGGATAACATACTCAACTCGTGCCATTTGAAATTGAGGAATCGTATTCACACGTATTAATATTACTTTTTCTGGATCCACTGAAGAATTGTTTGAGTTGATAGCGTATTTTCGGGTATACTTCCGCAACCAACGAAGTTCCTTTTCAAACGTAAACTTATATTGAACATATTGACCGTTGATGGCTACCTCGGGCGATAGTGTATCGTAGGAACGTGCTAATTGAACAAATTGTGTAGGTGATAAAAATCCGAAATTACTTTTTCGATATTTCTTTTGAAAAACCCAGTTTGTTAAAGTATCTACTGCCACTAAATGTGAGGAAAAACCCGGAGAAACTACAATACGATTAGAATCAATTTTAGTACTTAACGCCTCTTGAGTTACAGAAATGGCATCTTTAGTAATGGAAATCGCTTCTTTTACACCTTCTTTAATTTTTAACTTTAAACTATCTGAATTTAGACCGGAACGTTTTACAGAATCTGAATTAACTCTGCCGGACTTAGATGTATCTGAACTGAGATTTACTGAACTCAAAGCAGAACGTTTTACAGAATCTGAATTTAATGCCGAGCGTTGGGTACTTTCCGCGTTAATTTGGGCTGGATTTAATTTAGAACGCTTTGCTGTATCAGAAAAACCTTTAGTTTCTATTTGCGACATTAAAGGAACCCAGAAAAAATTCAACAGAATCATAACAAAAATCCACCGATGTGAGCGAAATTTGAATTTGAAACAACCTGTCTTCATTTATTTTTCATCGGATTAAGCCGACATCCAAAATTACAGAATATTTCAACAATAAACCATGACCCATCATACCAATCCACCCAATCATTTAATATCCAGTAAAAGTCCCTACTTACAACAACATGCCTTCAATCCGGTAGAATGGTATCCTTGGTCGGAGTTGGCTTGGCAAAAAGCAAAGTCAGAAAATAAATTGGTGCTGGTGAGTATTGGTTACAGTACTTGCCATTGGTGCCATGTCATGGAACATGAGTCTTTTGAAGATCACGAAACGGCTGAAATCATGAACATTGGAATGATCAATATCAAGGTGGACCGAGAAGAACGTCCTGATATCGATATGGTGTATATGGATGCATGCCAGTTAATGACAGGTCGTGGAGGATGGCCCTTAAATGTTATTTGTTTACCCGACGGAAGACCCGTTTACGCAGGTACCTATTTTCAAAAACCGCAATGGCAACAATTAGTTTTGCAATTAACCTCACAATATCGATCGCAACCTGAATCTTTTACGGAATATGCCCAAAAATTCATGGATGAGTTGCAAAAAATGAATACAGTGTCTACTCCAACTGGCGAAATATTGACTTTCTCCAAAAAAGAAGCGCTGGATATTTTTGAAAAATATGCTCAAGACATTGATTGGGAGCACGGAGCAAAACAAAGAGCACCTAAATTCATGGTACCCATTCAATTCGAATATGCTCTCGATTTTCATCTATGCACTCGAATCCCCGAAGCCAAAGAATACATTCATCTAAGCCTGTTAAAGATGGCCAACGGAGGTATTTATGACCACATTCGCGGTGGATTTTTCCGATATTCTACTGATAATCGTTGGTTTGCACCGCATTTTGAGAAAATGCTCTACGATAATGCACAACTTATCAGCTTATATTCTAGAGCCTATGCATGGTCAAAAGCAGATATTTACAAAGAAGTTGTGGAACAAACCCTTTCGTTTTGCGATCGAGAATTGACAGATGCCAATTCATTTTTAGGATATTTCTCGGGATTAGATGCTGATTCTGAAGGCGTTGAAGGGAAATTTTACACCTTCACCATGAACGAAATTGAAAACGGAATGAATTCCCATCCCCACCCTCCGAAATTTAGCCCGGCTGAAATTGAATTCTTAAAAGTAGCATTCGGAGTTACAACGGAAGGAAATTGGGAGCACCTTTTGAATATCATCCATACAGCCAAAGCACCTATGCAAGTTATTGAAGATCTCAATATCTCGGCGGCTGAATATCATTCCTTAAAATCTTCCGTAAAATCCAAGTTATTCGAATTGCAGGAATCCAGAATTCGACCTTCTTTGGATTATAAAATCATTTGCAGTTGGAATGGTCTGATGATAAAGGCTTTAGCCGATGCCGGATACTATTTAAATGCACCTAAATATACCCAAAAGGCAACTGAATTGGCACAACAAATGTGGTCAATATTTTGGCAACCAAAGTCCCAACAATTATTGAGAATACACTCCCAAAACGCTACTTATAACGATGGTTTTTTAGAAGATTATGTCTCTTTTTCTTTGGGGATGTTAGAGCTGTTTAAGTTCACTGGGGATTTCATCTTTTTAGAACGCGCTAAAATTTTAATAAATCGCAGTATTGAACTGTTCTACAACGAAAACAATCACCAATTTGAGTTTGTAGGAAAATCTTCTGAAACTTTGATCATTCAAAAAACCGATTTAACCGACGATGTGATACCTTCTGCCAATAGCATGTTAGCCAAATCGTTGCATCAATTATTTGAGCACTATTCAGACCTACGATATCGCGAGTTGTATTTAGAATTGCTTACCACCGTCAAAAATTCAGTGTCTCAACATCCGAGTTGGTATTCAGGTTGGGCTCAATTGTATTTGATGGAAGCATTTCAACCTTCGCATGTTGCGGTACATCAGGCTTCTAGTCCGGATTCGGGTCAAATTGCACATTGGCCATCTTGGATCAGCGTGTTAACATCCCAAGAAAACACAAAAGCCACTTGGTTGAAATTCAACAATTCACAACCAAATGGCTTCTATTTATGTGTGGGAAACCGCTGTATAGAACCCGTTTCTGATTGGAGTCAGATTGAAGAAATTCTAGAAGAAATGTATTCCCTAAATGATTCGTATGAGTGAAGCGCCACCACTAAAGTGAATTAAGTAGAAGCGCTTTAGGATATTTTCAAATCTAATTTTAAACGGACTTTAATTCGTTTACTAATTTTTGTAAACTATCTTTCGCATCACCGAATAACATTCCGCATTTAGGATCAAAAAACAAGTCGTTTTCTATTCCAGCGTAGCCAGACTTCATACTTCGTTTTAACACTACGATTTGCTTTGACTGATCTACATCTAAAATGGGCATTCCGTAAATCGGACTGGCTGGATCGTTTTTAGCAGCTGGATTAACAACATCATTCGCACCAACCACTAAAACCACATCGGTTGTAGTAAACTCTGGGTTGATGTGTTCCATTTCAATTAATTTGTCGTATTCTACATTACTTTCAGCAAGCAATACATTCATGTGACCAGGCATACGACCTGCAACTGGGTGAATGGCATATTTCACATCTACACCTTCTTCAGCTAACATGTTTTCCAATTCATGACAAACGTGTTGAGCTTGAGCAACAGCCAAACCGTATCCAGGCACGATAATCACTTTGGAAGCATATTTCATCATGATGGCCACGTCGGTTGCCTGAACTTCTCTTACGGTACCACCGCTTGAAGAAGAACCGGAAGAACTTCCCCCGGAACCAACCATTCCAATCAATACGTTGGTCAACGAACGATTCATGGCTTTACACATTACAACCGTTAGGATCGTTCCTGCGGAACCAACCAATACACCGCCCATAAGCATAACATTGTTATCGTACAAGAAACCTCCACAAGCAGCAGCGACACCGGTAAACGAATTCAATAATGAAATTACCACCGGCATGTCTGCACCACCAATTGGGAAAACAAACAATAAGCCGTAAACCACCGCAATGGCCATGGTAATGTAGAATTGGATCATGGACGCACCTCCCCCGCCTAAATCAGCAGCTAAATACGTAAATACAGAAGCGGCAATGATGAATAGAAGTACAATTGCGTTGATGTATTGTTGTCCCGGAAAACGAAAATCTCCGATTTTACCATTCAATTTACCCCAAGCAACCATACTTCCCACGAAAGAAACAGTACCAATAATTAAACCAGCGATAATGGGAATAAACTTACCTAGAGCAATACCTACTTCCACGTGTTGCCACTCAATGATAGAAATAAGTGCGGCAGCTAAGCCACCCATACCGTTAAATAGGGATACCATTTCGGGCATTGCTGTCATTTGAACACGTTTTGCCATCAAAGTACCAACAACGGTTCCCAACAATATAGCACCCACAATATAACCCAAGTTTCCAATGATATGGAAACCATTATGATCTATAAACAGGGTTGCTATTACTGCTACAGCCATACCAAATGCGGCAATCAGGTTTCCTTTACGCGCTGAATCCGGTTGACCCATTAATTTCAAACCTATAATAAATCCAAAGGATCCGATTAAATAGGCGATTTCTAATAAATGTTCCATTTTACGTTTCTTTAAATTTATTTTTTAGGTTTCTTTTTAAACATTTCCAGCATGCGATCAGTAACAACAAAGCCACCAATTACATTCAGCGTTCCAACAAATACACCTACAAATCCAACGATTAATGAAAAATAATCATCGGAAGGTGCGTGTCCTAAAACGATAATAGCTCCAATAAGAACTACACCGTGAATAGCATTCGCACCACTCATAAGTGGAGTATGCAACACACTGGGTACGTGTGATATCAATTCAATTCCCACGAAAATCATCAATCCTATTAAGTAAATAAAGGTGATATTTTCGCCGATAAAAGCCAGTATTTGATTCATAAACGGGGCTATTTTTAATTTTTGTGCAACAATTCCCCTTGGTGGGAGATTAAACAACCTTGAACAATTTCATCATTCCGATCTAAGGTGATTTCACCTTTTGGACCAATCAATTTCAAAAGTTCCCAAATATTTCGAGCAAACAACTCACTAGCATTTGCAGACAATTCCGAAGGTAAATTTACCGAACCTATGATTTTCACTCCATTAACTACATGAATTTCATGGGGTTTCGTTTGTGTACAATTACCACCCTGTTCAGCTGCCATGTCGATAATAATAGATCCGCTCTTCATCAATGATAATTGCTCATCATCAATTAAAACGGGAGCTTTTCTTCCAGGTACTAATGCCGTAGTTATTACTAAATCCGCCTGTGCTAAGCTTTTGTTCACCGCTTCGCGTTGAGCTGCACGGTATTCATCGCTTGCTTCTTTTGCATAACCGCCTTCGCTTCCTACTTCAATTCCTTTAACTTCAATGAACTTACCGCCTAAAGATTGCACTTGTTCTTTAGTTTCGGGACGAACATCGGTAGCTTCCACTACAGCGCCTAAACGCTTTGCTGTAGCAATGGCTTGAAGTCCAGCAACACCTACTCCGAAGATCAACACTTTTGCAGGGGTAACTGTTCCTGCAGCCGTCATTAACAAGGGAAATATTTTATCTAAATGGTATGCGCCTTCAATGACGGCGCGATATCCGGCTAAATTCGCTTGAGAGCTTAACACGTCCATACTTTGAGCACGTGAAATACGCGGTATTGCATCAAGCGATAAGACCGTCCACTTTTTAGCATTTAATTTTTCCGTAAGCTCGGTATTTGAACGATGGTAAACACTGGAAATCCAAATTTTCCCTTCGGGAATTTCTCCAATAATTTCGGGGGATGGAGGGTTAATTTGAACAAAAACATCCGCATCCTTGAGTTCATTGAGCGACTTAATTAAAGCACCGGCTTCGGAGTATTGGTTATTGGAAAAATGTGCACCGACACCGGCTTCAGATTCCACCCATACTTCAAAACCCATTTTAATCAAGTTTGCAGCAACTTGTGGGCTCATAGATACGCGATTTTCGCCACTACGGCGCTCTTTAATAATCGCAATTTTCACAGCTGTATAATTTTTGGGTTAGTTTGGTCAAGTTGATTATTCAGAAATTAACGAGGCGAAGGTACTAAAAACCTCCCACAACCGAAATGACAATTGTCACTTAACAAATTTGTACAATCCACCCTGCAATTCAAGCAAGTAAATTCCATTTTCTAATGAAGATACATCGTAGTACCCTCCATCCGTTGGATCGGGATTATACTCTATCTGTTTCACTTCAGCTCCTGTTAATGAGAAAACCCTCACCGTTTGCGGCATTTGATAAGCAATAACAGTGTAGAAGTTGGTTCTTAGGTACAATCTATTTTGAACGGGGTTTGGATAAACCGAAAATAAACTCGGCCCGTGATTAAATATTGAATTTGTAGTTCTTCGTTTATCCAAATAATAGGCCGATTGAGGAACGGATTGTCCTCCAAATTCAGACAATGTAACCTCCATGACCGGGTTTCTTTGAGTAGTAGTCAACCAACGGTAGATAATATCTTTACGGGGAAGAGGAGTCTTAAACCCTTGAATTTCAATAGTATCTACTCCTTCTACAATCGTTTTAATTCGGAGAGTTGAAGGGTACGTAGCATATGGAGTTTTTAGACTTCCCCAAGCATCCACAATATTGGTACGTTTACCTGCTTGTTTATATTTGAATAGATCTTGTCCTGGAACAGAAAACTCAAAAGAGAAGGTGGTTACATCCGTGTCGTTGTAGTTTAGTGGGAAAATGTAAATTTCATCTTCGTCGGTGTTTTTTGCTGCTAATGGGAAACCTGAAACACTGTAACCAATTCCAGATGCTTTGTAGGAATTGATAGTTTTCGAGTAAAAACTGTAAATATTAGAAAACATGATAGGTCCCCCACCCAGAGAATCCGCTGTTTTTTGACCTATTTGATTGAAAAAATAAAACGCATACGGTGTTTTATTGGCAGAAAAGAACTCTAATTTGCGTTGCCCAGCTGATTCCAAACCAGAAAAATCCCATTGTTTATTCGCCCCACTTTGACTAAAACTCATCGGGAGATCCTCCCCATTAAAATCCGATACCCAAAATGTATCTCCTGCTACCGGCATCGATGAACTCCCAATGGATATCTGAGCGTCTATTTTCTCAACCCCTTGAATGGCAAGTAATAACAAAATGGAACTTAGGATTTTTCGCATATCTAACAAATATAATTAAAAATTTGTCAATTAAGATTTTACAATGCGTTAAAAAATGACGAATTTTGTAGTTCGTATGGAAATTCGATGGACTGCAAAACCTCTTCCCAACCCTGAAATTGTGGCTCGACTTTCCGCGGAACTCAATGTCAACCCCATCATTGCCAATATTTTGGTACAACGCGGAATTGATACGTTCGACAAAGCCAAGCGTTTTTTTAGACCTTCTCTTACCGATTTACACGATCCTTTTTTGATGAAAGATATGGATTTGGCCATTCAGCGAATTAAGCAAGCCATTTCCAATCAAGAAGGAATGCTGATATATGGAGATTACGATGTAGACGGAACTACAGCTGTAAGTATCGTTTATTCCTACTTCAAAACACTCAATCAAAACATTGAATACTATATTCCAGACCGTTATAAAGAAGGCTACGGAATTAGTAAAATGGGCATCGATTATGCCAAAGAAAAAGGATTTTCACTAATTATTGCTCTAGATTGCGGAATTCGATCTCATGAGTTAATCGATTATGCCAATAGTTTGGGAGTTGATTTCATCATTTGCGACCATCATTTACCTGGAGCAACCATCCCCAAAGCAAAAGCTGTTTTAAATCCCAAACAAAGTGATTGCCCTTACCCATACAAAGAACTTTCGGGAGCAGGTATTGGTTTTAAATTAGTACAAGGTTACTCAAAAAAAGAAGGATTTGCTGAAGAAAAAATCCTAGAATACATTGATTTAGTTGCCGTTAGTATTGCTGCCGATATGGTAGATATGCAAGGTGAAAATCGGATTTTAGCATATTACGGACTTAAAAAGCTAAACGAAAATCCTTCCATTGGATTGCAAGCTTTAATTGAAGGTTCGGCTCCCAAAGCCAAATTTACCATTCAAGATATTATTTTCGGAATTGGCCCAAAAATCAACGCTGCCGGTAGAATTTCCGATGCAAAAGCCGCTGTTCGAGTTTTAATTGAAACGGAGTATACCACTGCCCGACAATTATCTCGAATTTTAAATGATCGAAACGAAGAACGTAAAGATATAGATACCGGAATTACAGATGTCGCTGTAAATATTATCGAAAACGACCCTGAGTTTCATTCCAATCGCGCCATCATTTTAATGGGAGAACAATGGCACAAAGGTGTTATTGGAATCGTGGCTTCTCGAATGGTGGAACAATATTATAAACCCACTATCGTATTTTCCCTTAACGACGGTATGCTTACGGGCTCCGCTCGAAGCGTTAAGAATTTTGATATTCACGAAGCAATTACTCAATGTTCTGAATATGTTGAACAGTTTGGGGGACATAAATACGCAGCAGGTTTGTCCGTAAAAGTGGAGAACTTTGAAGCATTCAAAGAAATGTTTGAACGAATCGTTTCCGAAACGATTACCGAAAACTCACTCACGCCCGAAGTCGAATACGATTTAGAGTTAGACATCAATGAAATCAATCAAAAAATCATGAATTTGATTTCTCAAATGTCGCCATTTGGTCCTGGCAACACCGTTCCTATTTTCAAATCATCGGGATTGCGTTCCAATAATTCGGCTCGAGTATTAAAAGATCGTCACTTGAAACTACAAATTCAACATCAAAATCGCTATTATATTGATGGTATTGGTTTTGGTTTAGCCGATCAAATTCATGTGGTTTCGAACGGTCAAGTTTTTGATGCTTGTTATTGTATTGAAGAAAACCATTATAATGGCCAAGTAAAGGTTCAATTACGTTTACGTGATTTGAAAAAAGCAGCCATTTAATACTACTTTGCAGCCCAAAAGTGCCACCGAAAAAGGACATTAAATTATCTCACTTTCAGGTAAACTCGAACGTCGTAAAACGTATCGTTGGGATTGCCGGTAATGGAAACATCTGCTGGAAAATAGGCCACTTCTTGGTAGTTTTTTAAACTTCTCATCTCGTTCAAAGTCATGGGAGCATCTCTGCGGGCGTGAAAATTATCCCAAATAACTACAGATGAATCTGGCAACCAATCTTTCTCCTGCTCTACTTTATTGATAGACCAAATATAAAAAGTGGAGTATTTCGATAAATCATTTCCTTCCACAAATGGATCCAAATCCATGAGCACATTCAATTCGGGAATTTGATGTACAATAGGATGGTTTTTCCATCCTTTTCCCTCAATAAAGTGCATTGCTTTATCCAGTTGAGGAGTACCCGGATATCCTGAAATACTTGTTTTATTCTCCCATGGATAGGGAAAATGTGCACCGGGATAGGCCAACAAAAAACATCCAACAACGGTGATTATTTTCATAATACGATTTAATATTCGGATGTCTTGAGCCATCAATTTATGAATGGCAAATTGAGCAATCAAAGCAGCTACCGGCGATACCACCATAAATACGCGGAACAATCCATGTGAGCCTAAAATGCCCCAATACCAAATCAAAGAATGCGCGGCTAAATATCCAAAATATACTGGGAACAATAACCAAATTAATACTTGACTTAATTCATGAGGAGTTTTCTTTTGAAGTCGTTGAACGATGTAAATTAAACCCATCACCAAAGTAACTGCCATTAATAGCGTTAACCAAAAACCAGTAATTTGACGTTGGTTCTCTAGATAATAAAACAACGAGCCGCTTCCTGGATCAAATGATGATGGTTCAGAATTTTCAAATTTGAAATACGGGTTGTTTTTAAAAAAATACCCTACATCACCAGAAATCAAAGCTGCCATCAACGAATACACAACAGTTCCAGTCAATAACCAAGGCAATAATTTATACCGTTTTCTCACCACAATGAAAGGAATCATACTTCCAACTAATACGAGACCTTCAGTTCTCAATAGTGGTAAGAATGATGCAAAAATCACAGCCGCTTTGTAATGATCAGACACGAATAAATACAGTGTAAATGCCAATACTAACGCATTAGTAGGTTCGGTTAATGCAGAATAAAAATTCCCCAGAACAACAGGTTGCAATCCAAAGAGCAACACCAAAGTCCATGGGTTTCTCATAGCTAACTTGCGACCTATCATATACGTAATCCAAGCTGTTGCCAGGGTAGCAAACATATTTAACGTGTAAACTGCTACTATACCCAATTGAGCAAACGGTGAAGCTAATAGTGTAAAAAAGGGCTTACCCCATAAATCTAAAATTAACTGTGGATGCTTATAACACCAACGAGCATATAAATAGTGATTCCAAGAATCTTGCCCTCCTGCCCCTGCTTCTGCGGTGACAGCTATTCCCAAATACAACAGAAACAATCCCATTAATGCGGCTAACGCAGCACTGCTGTTGCGATGGGCTTTAAAAAATGACGAAGGCATGAGGCGAAGTTAATTCAGGATAATGAAAATACCATCAAAATTTCATCTAGAAAACCAGGATTTTTTTGCGAAAATCGCAAAACCCGAATTAGCATTTTGCAAAAATTGCAATTTCACCAAGTCGGACCAAAACTGGGTTATTCCAACTAATTCAAATTCGAACCATTTTCAATTTCACCAAGTCGGATCGGAACAGTTTCTGACAAAAAAAAGGTCGCCCCATCAGGAGCGACCTTTTTATGTTGTTAACCAAATAAATGTAAAGTTTAGTAAGTTGAGTGTACCAACATCATGTCGTTGATTCTCTTTTCCGCATGTTTAATTGCGGCAATTTGGGTATTGATATTAGCTTCAGTTGCCAATTTATTGATATCCAAAATAGTTTGGTAAATGCTTTCAGTTTGTGCCATTGCACGCTCTCTAACATAACCTGTGTATTCTGAATATACATTGATCAATCCACCAGCGTTAATCACGAAATCAGGAGCGTATACGATACCTTTTTCCTTGATGATGTTACCGTGAATAGTTTCATCTTCTAACTGGTTGTTTGCAGCACCGGCAATAACACTGCATTTCAATTGAGGCAAAGTTTGATCGTTCAAAATTCCACCCAATGCGCATGGAGCAAATATATCTACATCCAAACCGTAGATTTCACCTAATGATACCACAGTAGCACCAAATGTATCTGCAGCTTGCTTCAAAATAGATTCGTTGATATCGGCAATAAATAACTTCACACCTTCTTTGTGTAAGTATTCCAACAAATGCCATCCTACTTTACCGATACCCATAACAGCTACTTTTTTACCTGCTAATGAATCGTTACCGTAAGCTTGTTTTGCTGAAGCTTTGATACCCATATAAGTACCATAAGCCGTTACAGGAGAAGGATCTCCGCCACCGCCCATGCTTTCAGGTAAACCCACCACATGCTCAGTTTCCATATTCACATACTCCATATCCTTTGTGGTGGTTCCCACATCCTCAGCGGTGATGTATTTACCATTCAAATTGTTCACGAAACGACCAAATTTGCGCATCAATGCTTCACTCTTTTGAGTCTTGGGATCACCGATAATTACCGCTTTTGCACCTCCTAAATTTAAACCAGCAACTGCTGCTTTATAGGTCATACCACGCGACAATCTCAACGCATCTCTTACTGCATCTTTTTCGTGCTCGTAATACCACATTCTCGTTCCTCCTAAACCAGGACCTAAAACCGTGTTATGAATAGCAATAATTGCTTTCAAACCAGTTGCATTGTCCTGACAAAATACGATTTGCTCGTGGGAGGTAGATTCCAAACCTGCAAATAACTCAAACTGAGTTGCAGGCTTTGTTTCGAATTGAATTTCTGCCATTGAATTAAAGAAGTGCAAAGATAACTCTTTTTTTATTTAAAAACTATGCTGAAGCATTGATTTACAAGCGTCAGAATGACACTTACCAACTCGAAATTACTGCCTTAATTCCTTTCAATCCTTCAAAAAAATCCCTCGAAAAAGTTAAATACTCTGTGGCAAACGACGAGGTTCAAATTTTGTGCAACGCTCAGCAATAGCCTTGATATGTTCAGGCGTAGTGCCACAACATCCCCCAACCAAATTCACCCAACCTTGTTCACACCAATCTGCAATAACAGCAGACATATGCTCGGGACTATCGTCGTATTCCCCGAATTCATTGGGCAAACCAGCATTCGGATAGCAACTCACATAAACGTTAGAAATACGAGCAATTTCTTCTACATGCTGTCGCATTTGATCTGCGCCCAAGGCACAATTCAAACCCACCGTAAGCAAATCTCCATGCGAAATACTATTGTAAAACGCTTCTGTTGTTTGTCCGCTCAAGGTCCTTCCCGAATTATCGGTAATGGTTCCGCTCACCATCAAAGGAATTTGTGAATTGCGCTCTTCTTTTAGTGTATTGATGGCAAAAAGTGCTGCCTTACAATTCAATGTATCAAATACCGTCTCTACCAAAATCAAATCCACACCTGCATCCATTAAAGCTTCGGTTTGTTCGCGGTAAGCAGCCACCAATTCATCAAAAGAAACACCTCGAAAACCAGGATTATTGACATCAGGGCTTAGACTCGCAGTTTTATTAGTTGGTCCAATGGCACCGGCAATAAACACCGGACGATTATTGTTTTTTTGATAACGATCACGTGCGGCTTTAGCTACTTTTACAGCATGAAAATTCAGCTCTTTAACTAAATTCTCCATGTGATAATCCAGCATCGAAATCCCATTGGCATTAAATGTATTGGTTTCGATCACATCAGCGCCCGCTTCTAAAAATGCAAAATGAATATCTTCAATGATTTGTGGCTGAGTCATCACCAACAAATCATTATTGCCCTTTAAGGAATGAGGATAATCGGCAAATTGCTCACCACGGTATTGCTCTTCTGAAAGTTTATATCGCTGAATCATGGTACCCATGGCACCGTCCAAAATGGCGATTCGTTGTTCAAGTAATTCTTGGAATTTCATATTATTTTGAATTTTCATGGTTTATAACACCATGTTTATTAAGTACATTCAGTTGATGTGCGGCAAATTTCAATGCAGTTTTCAACAACTCTTGAGATTGATTTGCTTCCAAATTCCAACCTTGGGCCATCGCTTTTCCATCAGTCATTAATATCAATGCACCCTCATCGTATAATTTTTGAACTTGTTTATTTTTGACAAATCCATTACCATCACCCGTAAAAATTTTAGCCAAAGCTGCTTGAATTTCATCAATATTTACCAATTTATCGGCAGCATTTTTTACTTTTTCGGGGGATGTTTGTTCTGTCGATAAATCGATAGGGGTACTTTTTAAATCAATGGCGTTTCTGGTGGAATTTCGTTTTGGGTTTTCGGGGGATATTTGTTCTGTGGAAATTTTTGCAGTTTTATCTCCTGCATCAGTATTGGACATCAGTCGAGTTTCAGTCGACGGAATACGGAATAATTCATCGAATGATATGGCTGCAATTTTTTGCTGAGGCTGAAATTGCAAAATCACCATGGCTTTATGTTTGAATCCGATGTACACGTTTTCCCAACCTGGCATTTTAATATCGGTGTAGGAATACGTCTCTTTTTCAACCAATCCATTTACATAACCTTTCTTCTTCATTGAATCCAGAAACACTCTAAAGCGAGGTTCCGAGTTCAACGTAAGTGCCAATGCTTGATACTGTTTCGTTTGGAAATACATTACATCTGAAAATAACGCAATACCTATATCCGCAGGATTCTTTATCCAGTTGAGTGCAGGAAGGTTAGCAACGGTTTTCACCAAAGAATCCAATTCAGCTTGTGGAGGCGTTTTTACTTCATCTCGAATTTTACGCGTCTGAAATTGAACGAAAAAAGTGGCATCGGCCGGAACAACTACAGGCAAATTGGAAGGCGCGGTAAAATTAAAATACAAATACGCACCCACTGTAAGCATGGTGATTCCGACGATAATAAACAAACGCTTCACAATTTTTCGAAAACCCGAATCAACAGAAGTGCTAGTATGGGATTGTGAATCTGGATGATTGTTTTTATGAGAACTCATGCAGGTGCAAATTTAGCTCAATTCAAACCCTTTTCAAATTAATAAATAACAAAAGCCACTTTGGGCAACAACCAGCGTTGATGGGGATTGTTCACTGCACCTGTAAATAACAAAAGCCACCCGAGGGTGGCTTTTGCGTGTATATACTTTTAATTTAGGTTGCAACTGCTCTAATAGGGAGCAATTGAAACGCAAGTATACTTGATTTACCGATTACTTAGAAGCTTCGGTTTTTGTTTTGGAGTGACACTCTTTCTTGTCGCCATCTTTCTTGCAACAAGCTTTAGCTTCACCCGCTTCTGCAGTTTTAGTGCAAGCCGCTTTTTCACCAGCAGCTCCGTCTTTCTTGCAGCATGCTTTTGCTTCTCCTGTAGTTGAAGCGTGAGCAGATTTATCGCAAGATGCTTTTGCGCTAGACGCGTCAGCAGTAGCTGTTTTTGATTTGCAGCAAGACTTAGTACCGTCTGCTTTAGAACATTCTTTCTTTACTGGCTCTTGTGCAACTTCTTTTGCTGCAGTTTGTGCCATGGCTGCGGTTGCGAACCCTAAAGTCAAAGCAACCATTACTAACATTTTTTTCATCTTGTTTGGAATTAATGATGTATTGCGAATATAGTCTTTAATAAAGTCAATTACAAAACTTAACGGCGTACCTTAGGTATTTTACGACAAACGTTGACGATTTTGTGACCCAAATTAGCTCCATTGAGCAATGATGGTTTCACCACCTACGGTTTTTTGATTCAATTCAACATTTATTTTAGCATCTAGTGGCAAATAAATATCGATTCTCGATCCAAACTTGATAAAACCGTATTCCGCTCCTTGTGTCGCTTTGTGTCCTACTTTTGCGTAATTCACAATTCTTTTGGCCAAAGCCCCTGCAATTTGACGAAAAACTACGTTCCCATGAGGGGTACTCACGGCAACCGTGGTGCGTTCGTTTTCTGTAGAGCTTTTGGGATGCCATGCTACCAAGTATTTTCCAGGATGGTATTTTTCATAAACCACATCACCGGTAACTGGATAGCGATTTACGTGCACATTGAATGGCGACATAAAAATAGAAATCTGTCTGCATTTACCCTGAATAAACTCAGGTTCTTCTACTTCCTCGATAACTACCACTTTACCATCTGCAGGTGCAATCACCAAGCCATTTCCTTGAGGAGTTGTTCGGTTGGGATGGCGAAAGAATTGCAATACTGTTACAAAAAACAGCAACGACAAAATAAGTACAGTTTGTTGATACCAGGTACCATCCGCCCATAACGAGAACGGGGTGTTTAAAACACCCAGTCCTATTATAGTTAACAAAATTATTTTATAACCTTCTTTATGTATTCTCATGTATTCTTTTAAAGATTAGAAAGAACCTCTGATTTTCAGAGTACCTGCTACTTTTTCTAAAGCAACAACGTAAGCCGCCAAACGCATGTTAATCTTATGTTTTTCTGCTGCTGCGAAAACATTGTCGAATGCCATTTTCATAGCACGATCTGCTCTGCGATTTACGCGCTCTTCTGTCCAGTAGTAACCCAAACGATTTTGCACCCATTCAAAATAGGAAACGGTTACACCACCCGCATTGGCCAAAATATCAGGAACTACCATAATTCCTTTTTGATCCAAAATAGCATCTGCTTCAGCAGTTGTTGGTCCATTTGCACCTTCAACAATCAATTTAGCTTTGATATTATGCGCATTTTCTGGTGTGATTTGATCTTCCATGGCTGCTGGAACCAATACCGTACATTCCAATTCCAAAAGTTCGCCGTTGCTCACTTTCTGAGCGTTAGGGAAACCTTCTAAAGTTCTGGTACCGTTGGTAGCAACATAATTCAAAGCAGCTTCAACATCAATTCCTTCTGGATTGTAATAACCTCCAGTAACATCGCTGATACCGATGATTTTAACACCCATTTGAGCAATCAATTTCGCAGAAATACTTCCTACGTTACCGAAACCTTGAACAACGCATGTTGCATCGGTTGGTTTAATTCCCATTTTTGCTAATGCTGAACGAGTTGAAACCATAACACCACGGCCTGTAGCTTCTACACGACCCAAGCTTCCCCCGAGAACGATAGGTTTACCAGTTACAACCGCCCAAGCGTTTTGACCCTTGATCTTGCTGTATTCATCAACAATCCAAGCCATTTCCTGTTGACCGGTTCCCATATCGGGCGCTGGAATGTCGGAATCTGGACCGAAAACATCTTTCATTTTAACGGTGTAACCGCGAGTCAAACGCTCTAATTCGCCTTTGCTCATGGAACGAGGATCGCACTTGATACCTCCTTTTGCTCCACCGTAAGGAATACTTACAATTGCACATTTCCAAGTCATCCATGCAGCTAACGCCTTCACTTCATCCAAATTCACATCCATGCTGTAACGGATACCGCCTTTGGATGGACCTAAATGATCTGAATGCACTACACGAAATCCCTCAAAAACTTTGATGGTTCCATCGTCCATGGTAACCGGTATATTCGCGATAACCACCTTGTCGGGAACCCTCAAAACATTTGCGAATTGTTGATCCAAACCCAAAACATTCACTGCCGCATCGAAGCGACGATTCATACTTTCTAGCGGATTATATCTAGGAGATCCGCCATTCATTGGAGCTGACATAATAATGTGTCGTTTAGTAAATTGTCCGACAAATTTAGCGGAATGGGTACGGCTAAAAAAAGAATTTTTATTAATTGCCTAAAAAATTGGCCATTAATGAGTTCGATTTCGAACAAATCGCAACAACAAGTTCAATGTTATCAATATGTTACGGGGTGTTTTTATACGCTTTCTAAAATCCGGCCCCATACTTAAAAAATTCATGACCATCACCAAAATCAACCCAAAATTGAATCCAAACAATAAGTACTTGGCAAAATCCAGATCTGACGGCCACAACGGCTTTCTTAAAATCCACCAACATAACAACATCCCCCCTAACCCCATCGCATGATTTTTCAATAGGGTTGAGAACTGATTTCGAGCATGTAAAACATGTCCAATAACGGCTGAAACTCCCAAGGCTAAAACACCGGGTATAATCCAACTAAAGTACTTCGCCATGACACCAAACTCCCTACCAAATATGGAGGTGTATAAAATATCAGGCATCAAAGCTGTTAGGAATGTTAAAATAGATGTACCTAAAATACTGATGATAAAAAATCTCCAAATCCAGCGATTCTGACTGGAAACCGAACGCAACATCATGTCCGGTTGAAGCAATTTTGCATGCACCATCCCTCCCAAAGAATTCGCAAAAATCCATAAGGTATCGGCAATTAATAACACGTTGGAAAGTATTCCCGCAATTCGATTGTAATCATTAAATCCTTCATATCCCCGGGGTATGATTTCGCTGTTGAATCCCCAAATTTTAAGTAACCATGCTGAACACATGAAAATCGGCATTCGGTAAATGAGAAACAAAACCAGATGTCCCAATTGGGCTAAAACCCCTTCTCTGATTTCTAGCCACCCAAATTTTTGTTTCGGGGGATTTGGGGACTGAACGCTATTAGATTGGGATTCCGCGGGATGTAGGGACTGAACGCTATTTAATTGGGATTCCCCGGGATGCAGGGAGTGAACGCTATTCGATTGGGATTCCGTGGGATGTAGAGTGTGGATGGAATCACCATTCAAAACATTTCTAACAACCTTTCGGCTCAGCCACCACCAAATAATACCCGCTATTGCTAAGATCCATAGAACATACAACACCGGATTCCATTCACTATTTCCAATCAAGGAATTTAGCAAATTCTCAGCCCACTGCGAAGAACTAGGATGTAAATCCTTTTGAACATTAGCCCAATAAATTAAAAAATACAGCAAGCCAAATCCCACTAACTGCAATATCAATTTCAATGCTTCATAATGGAATTGCCAACGGTTGCGAAGTGAAATTAAATCTTTGCTCTGCAATAAGTTGATAACCATGTTTTGTCGCACCAACGTTGCACCCAACAACACCAAGGGCAGAACCATATATCCCCAATTAAATCCCAACCATCCCAAAAGGCCAAAAACGCCTAAAACGGTACCACTCACCCACCACAAACGCTGAGTTAAAAATTTAAAATCGAATCGAACGAACCAATTAGCCATCACCGAACCAACTACCATCTCATTAATCATCAGCGCCAATTGCAAGTACAGTAACATTAAACTCAACTCGCCCCGGAAATGTGCACCCAAAACCCGTGAATACACCACTACTGTTAAAAACGCCGCAGCGGCTTTTGCCACTTGCCAGGTGTAATTATTCCCAATTATTTTCAGATTCACGACAAATCCTCCAAAAACATACCTAAAGACGCGAGCTTAAATAATCGATTTCGATCTAATGCACTCACTTTATCCCGTTGATTCCACAACTTTTCGCGGTAACTGCGCTGAATATATGAATCCAATTTTGACGACAACACAAAGGATTCCCAACGTGGCATTTCACGTTGTGTTAGCCAATCTTCAGGCAGAGTAAAACCTTTTTTATCTGTTCGGGCATACAAATCCAAAGGCAATAAATCTTTGAAAGCATTTCTTAACATGCCCTTGGGATAACCACCCTCACTTAGTTCTCGTAGACCAAATTTACCATACAACGAACCGGGAAGTGAAGCGTCGTCGGCAAATGGGTTGCGACTTTCCAGTTGAAATGCCATTCCATTTCTATCCTCCCAAGCCAGCATTTGTTGCAAACGACCGTAAAATTTTGGATCCAATGAATTACCATAATAGTCGCCCATCATTAGTTCAGTTAAATCGCGTACAGTTGGATGCAATTCTATTGGGTTATTTCGAATGATATCCTCTGAAAAAGCACTGCCCCAAATGGATTGATCTATGCGTTTTTTTACGGTTTCCGACATCCAATTTCTCAATTTTCGTTTCAATGCCATAGCCCGAATTTTGCTTGCAGGCAATGGCCAATGATCCTTAAAATCGGAGATGCTATTTTTATCTTGAATGTAAGCCTGTACAAAATAATCGGGATATCCACCAAACAATTCATCTGCACCTTGTCCGTTAAACAACACCGTAATATCATGGTTCCGAACCGTTCTGCACAACACAAAATGGCCTACATTGTTCCAAGCCACGGCAGGTCTAGCCGTTTTCGAAACTAAATCTCTCAAGTCTTCGGTTGAAAACTGAGCGGCATCTATTCGATGCCAACTTCCCCCGTGTTTTTGATGTACTTTTTGCTGCCAAGCAGATTCATCTCCGGGCAAACCGGGTGCACCCACTGAAAATAAGTGCAGCTTTGCATCCATCCCCAATAACCAGCGTCCCAAACCCAAGATGATGGCACTGTCAATGCCACCACTAACCGCAAAGCCCATTGGAACGTCGCTTCTCAAACGCTTGCGCATGGAATCGAACAGCAATTCGCGAAGATCTTTTCGCTCTTGTAGTCGATTGGACCCCACAGGATCAAACCACTTACGAACGATTAAACTTCGCAAATTGGGAATCCATTTTACCCAATGTCCAGCTTTGAGCGATTCCACCTCATCAAACCAACTTACCGCGTCGGTCATGGAATGTTTCATGTGAAGATAGACTGCTTGGGGATTCAAGCTATTGACCGCTGCTAATTTTCTCAACGGTTTTTCTTCGCTTGCAAACGCAAAACCATTATCACTTTTTCTAATATAAACCGGCTTTACTCCCGTTCTATCGCGCACTACGGTATAAGTATTCTCTTTGGAATCGTAGATACAAAAGGCAAAAAAACCATCCAATAGAGGCAAACATTTTTCCTCCATTTTAGCCCACAACTCCAACAAAACCTCAGTATCGGTGTCAGTAATGGTATTTAATCGATATTGTTTACGCAATTCGATGTAGTTGAAAATTTCTCCGTTATAGGTGAGCCAGTACCTACCGGTTGCATCGCACATGGGTTGATGTCCGCGTACACCGGGAGCAATAATTGAAAGTCGTTTATGTACTAAAAAACCGGTAATGGAAGGTTGAATCGACTCATCCAAAGCCATTCTGGGCATATACTGCAACGAATCTGGGTACTCTTTCTGAGCCACATTAACCGGCAAGGGTTCTTTATTTCGAAGCAAAAACACCAAACCCTGATCGTCGGGACCCCGGTGTTCCAAATCTTGCAAAAATTCTTGCGCCCACTTCTTCCAGTAAGACGGATCTTTAACAATTGCGCTCGATATTCCGGCTATGCCACACATTCCCTAGGGTTGGTCGGTAAATTTAAGGGAAGCATAGGTTTTCACCAAATCTAGTACGGCATTATCCGGATGAAATTGTTCTTTCGCTTTGCGTTTTATTTGTTCGGAATCAAAATTTGAGCGGTGTTCTATAAATTCCAACAAGGCACTTTTGATTTCTTTTTTCATTCTTTCGGGGGATGTCTTTACGGACATTAGAATGCCGTTGCTGTGGTTCACCATTTCTGCAACGCCACCCGTTTTGGTTGCAATTACAGGTAATCCAAAATAATGGGCTTCCACAATAACGCATGGAGAATTTTCTACAGCGGATGGTAGTACTAATGCAGTTGCGTTTTGATAAAATTCCTTCAACTCTCCTACCGGTCTGGATTCGTGATATTCTATGGAATGAAATGAGGGTTGATCTGAACTATTGGTTTGCGCCGACCCACTGGAGTGACCCGAACCATTGGGGCGGTCCGAACTTTTATTTTGAGTTGAGCTAATAGACTGAATGGCCTGTTGATAAACTAATTCAAATCGTTCTCGATTCGACCCTACAATAACCAATCGAATCTGAGGATAATCGGTTTTTAGCTCTAAAAATGCTCTCATTAAAGGTGCTACGTTTTTTCGATCTTCCAAATTCGATATATGTAAAAATACGATTTCGGCTGGATTGGATGTACCCGGATATTTAGGAGTAGTTACAGAATCTCCTTTGTCAAAAACGGAACTTTCACTTCCTGAATTCGAATCCAGAGGAACGGGATCCAAAATTGAGGATTTACTTGATTTAAGCACTCTTGAATCATCTGACAACAATGCCGGATCCACCACATTGGGTAATAATACCGATGCTTTTGATTTTCCCAAAGCCGTTTCCATTTGTTTTAACATGGTATTGGAAATAGCAGCGACTACATCTGTATGTCGCCATAATACCCGAAAGCTAAACTGAAACCAAGGGTTTCTCAAACTGAACCGATCTGGTGCTTGTTCGTTGAATATGGCCCAATGTTCGGTGTACAATATTCGATATCGGAACTCTTTTTGAAACCAAGTTGCCACAATACCAATTTTATCGGCTGCATGCACATGAACTATCCCGTATTCCCGAGCCGAACCCGATTTTCTAGGCATGTCCATGGATTTTAACTTTTGATGTACGACTCGATGCGCTCGACGATAGTAAATGATTAAATTTAGCAGTTTAAATATCAGTCCTTTTATCTGAGGGACTGCAACTACTTCCACTTTTACACCTACCTCATTCTTTATGACGGGTATGTTGAATTGAGAATCACTCTTATTCATCGCTGCATCTGAGCCAGCTTCCGAAATATAAAAGTTAGCATCTACTGCATCTGAGTGAAATTTCAATGGTTCAGAGTACACTTCGGGTACATCTGAAAATTTCTGCCCAAACAGCCTCCGAATCCCATCCCAAATTGTCACCGAAAACGGAGCAAAATGAAGCACGTGTATCTCTTCTCCACTCACTTTCGACACCGCAGCAGCATGTCGCGCAATAAAATTTCCTGCCAGAGGATTTTTCGAATGCGGATACCATCCTGCCAACCACAATATCTTCATTTTTTCAAAAATACATCGAATAACTGAACTGCCTAAATTTCTATCAACTGAACCTACTAGTTTCCGAATATTACAAACACTTGTTACCCAATTGCTGAAATGTTTAAAATCGAATCATTAATACTCACTAACATCGAATTATTTGACCACTCTAACGGTTTTGCTTAGGGGATGCTCGAAATCTGTATTTTCCGACATGTCGTGGTAATAAATTTTCACCTTGCCCTGTCCCAGTTTTTCAATGTATTGTTTCATAGAATGTGCAGAATTGTTGATCATAAACGGAGCAATGCAATGTTTCCATTTCCCATCCACATAGGCCAACAAACCCACTGACAACCAAGTGCCATTCGTTCCGGAAGTAACTAATTGAATTTCATCGGTTCCATCATCATCTACATCGCCGATGTTTAATATGGTACTTCGACAAGAATTAAATACCATATCGGTAAGAGCAGCATTGCTTTTCAAAACCGTGGTACACATCTCTGCTTCTATTTTTTCGGGGGATGGCTGTTCCAAGTAAACGTATTCTGTGTAAGAATCGCCATTAAAATCTCCCTGAATAGCCCCTTCAGGCACAATTAGCTGTTGATCATTTGGCAACTCCCTACCGCCTGTTATTTCCAGTACCCGTGCGGCTGAATCCATTTGCGATTGTCGCTTCGCTTTCAACTGGATTTCCAAAGAATCCAACCGGCTCATTTCATAATCTCCCACATAATTACACGACGAAATTCCCAGTAACAACCAAACAAATAATCCCGTGAATGTGCTATTTACGGAAACTAAATATAGTTTCACTGCAACTGATTTTTGAATTATTGCAACAGATTTTCGTTTAAATCTCTTCATAAACCCCAATAGTTTCTGCATCACGATTGAATTTATTTTTCTTGAATTAATTGAATCAATTGATTCTTTCGGGTTTCTAACGTATTTACTTCGCGTTGTGCTGCTTCAACTTGTTCCGCTCTTTCCGAATGCGATCGCAGTAATTGCCATTCCTTAGCGTGATTTAATCGTTCTTGAGCGCCCGCCAACTGCGCATCTACTTCATCGAGCTCCTTTTGATATCTGGCTACATTAATTTCACGTATACGCGCTTTTTCAGCCGCTACTCTCGCTTCTAATTGTTCAAAATACTTCTCTTGGCGATTTTGATGAACTGACATGAGTGCGAAATAATAATTGTCTAATGCTGTTTTACGAGCATTTTCGCGGTAGTGTTTATAGGTCGAGGTTTGGGTAAATCCCAAGAAAACCAATAACATCGATAACAAAACAATAGCAGCTATCCAAAGTACCTTTTTGCGTTCTTGTGTGAGCTCCATACTCTGCGAATATCTATAATTTATTCGAACCTCAACGAGATTCTCCCGAAAATACAAAGGTTATTTTTTGCGAAAATCGCAAATTTATCGGCGTTTCCACTCAATTTGCTTGAGCGAATACCCATCCCCCAAAACATTCACATCCACATAGTTATCAATTCCATCAACGACACCTTGGTGCGTAAATTGCCACAAAAACCACGGATGATCATCACTCAAATTGGGTGGTCGATTAGAATACCGTGCCATCACCCATTTATAATCCGAAAACTCTCCGCTAAAATTCTGATTATAAAATGATTGAAGTGAATACAACACCGGTTTTCGTTTGAATTTATCTTCACACAATTGCAAAAATCGGCGAACCCGTTTTAGGTATTCTTTTTTGGAAACATAACGACGATCTTCCAAGTCAATCATAGGCAATAAATCCTGGTGATACGGCTCAATTCTATTCAGAAAGTGTTCGAATTGTGCATCGGGATCGGCCCAAGGAATGAAGTAATGGTAGCTGCCCACTTTAAATCCATTTTGCTTGGCTTTCAGCAAGTTATACACATACTTTTTATCGCGCAAGGTGGAACCTTCTGTGGCTTTGACATAAACGAATTGTAGTTTTTTATCGTTCCAAGTTCGAACTTTCGTCCAATCGATTTCGCCTTGATGCTTCGATACGTCGATTCCGTATGCAGTGCCTTCGGGAGTGGGTGTTTTTACTTTTTGGGGACGATGATTCGACTGTGAATTGGGATTGCTCAAATAGGTATTCCAAAATCGTTTCAACGGTTTTTTATACCGCGGATAAAACGCGTAAGCGCATCCCCCGAAAAGAATCAAAAGAAAGAATATCAGTGCAGTACGATTACCGCTTGACGATTTTTGAGTACGGGAAATTTTACGGCGGCGGGACTTATTCACGGTTTGCGAACTTCAATAATACAACAGCGAAGTGGGATTTGGAAACTTAATTATGTAAACATTTTTGCTTATATTTGAAGATAAATGACTATTAGCTACGAAAAATATAAAGGCATACATCCTGGTACTATATTAGAGAAGGAACTCAAAAAACGTAAAATCAAACAACGTCCCTTCGCACTATCTATCCAGATACATCCGCAATCTTTTAATGCCATTTTGAAAGGTAAACGAGGTTTGAATGTTTCTGCTGCACTGAAAATCGAGCAGGAATTGGAATTAGAGGAAGGCGCTCTTGTAATGTTGCAAGCTTTTTATGACATTGAGTTGGAAAAACAAAAGCAACTCCAAGCTAAATCAGTGAATATTTCAATGTTAGAACATCTGAACCCTTCTCTGTTTTGGGATACCGAATTCACAAAAATTGATTGGATAAAACACTACAAACCCGTAATTAAAAGGGTATTCGACAAAGGAAATTCCGAGGATCAAAATAAAATTACTCAATTTTATGGGGAACAATTAGTTCAACGTGTATTACGTGAGTCCAACAATTCAAATTCTTACACTCTTTATCAAAACAATGCTTCAAACTCAGACCGTAACACCACTTCTTCTGAATATACTTCAGAAGATAATGAATGAACCATTATTCCAACCTTTCCGACTCGCTGGCGGAACAGCTTTAAGTTTACAGATTGGACACCGAAAATCGATAGATATTGATTTATTTACCGATGAAATCTATGGCTCAATTGACTTTGGAGCCATTGACCATTATTTTGAAGCTAATTTCAATATTTGCAAACACAATAAAACTACCACTGTCGGATTTGGTAAATGTTATTTCATTGGAAATCATGTCACAGAATTGATAAAGGTTGATGTTTTTTACTCCGACCCTTTTATTGAAAATTATATAACTTTAGAAAACATACGATTAGCTAGTATCAATGAAATTATCGCAATGAAATTAGATGTAATTCAAAGAACAGGACGTAAAAAAGACTATTGGGATTTACATGAATTCATTGATAAAATGACTGTAGAACACTGGTTAAAACTTCACGAAAAAAGATACCCGTTTAACCATAAAAAAGTAGACTTAATAAATAACCTTACAAAATTTGATGCTGCAGATTTGGACTTTGACCCAATTTGTTTGAAGGGGAAATTTTGGGAATTTATAAAAGAAGACTTTTTGGATTTTGTAAAACCACAGTTAAATTAACCACCACCACAAGGTTGTGAAAATCCATGATGCCTAGAAAGGGCCTTTAGTTTTGCATCAAACTACAAACAAATCCTTTCACCACAAACTCAACATTATGAATTCACAACACACAAATTCTGCGCCTTTCAACGGCGAAGCATCTAACCAAGAAGTACACTTTTTCTCTTTGGTTATCATCGACGAATCCGGCTCCATGCAGCCGATTGCCCCCTTTGTTTTGGAAACGCACAACGGCATTGTGCAAGACATCATTAAAGACATGAAGGAGTACCCGCTCATGCGCCAATTTTTCAATTCTTGGACGTTTGAGGGAAGCAAGATTTGCGAACGGATTCCGCTAATGGAAATCAACGACCAGGCCATCCCCCAGCTTCAAGATTTTAGTCCCGGGGGAAGCACGCCGCTTTACGATGCACTGGGTACTGCCTTAACGAAGTTGGAGCGTGAAATTTTAAGTCACCCGGAATGGGAAAAAACCTACGTGAGCGTGAGCATTATTTCGGATGGAGAGGAGAATTCGAGTCGCTCGTATTCCGGAATGGAGGTTAAGCGTTTGATTGAGCGTTTGCGTTTATTGGGATGGAAATTCGAGTATTACGGAGCGGATCACGACATCGAGGCGGCAGCCAGCCAAATAGGAATTTCGGAAGCCAAATCCTGGGACAAAACTTCCTACGGAATGCAGGGCGTTCGGACGGATCGGTCAGTATCGAATAAGCTTTTTTATTCTATGATTTTCCCAGAGAGTGAGGATGGGAAGGAGGAATAAAATCTGATTGAGAAAATTCTGGAAATCGATGATTTTCCAGAATTTTTCATTGAATTATTTGGAAAATCTCATCCGAATTCAGTCACAATTTGAAATGATCAAAGCTGTCGACATCATATAAATCCATAATACTTTATAATTCATAAAGAATTTAAAATTTGAAAAATTGAATTCGGTGGTCAATAACCACCAAATAGAAATACCGCCGAGAAATTGTACGTCGCTTAGAATCGGGGTTGAAGTTAAATACTAACTTCGAGGAATATGGATGATGCAAGATTATGTTAAAATTAATTTTTTATTTATTCAATAAAAGGTAATATGGTTTCAACACTGATTCTGAGGTCGCTGACCACCGAATTGGAGTTCAATACCTCGATTCCAACAGATTCTTAGTATATTGCCACTTGAAATAACGAATTATGAATAACCCCATTACGATTTCCGCTGTAATTTCTTGCTCTAAACAAACTGCTTGGGAATACTACACCCAACCTCAACACATTGTAAATTGGAATTTTGCTTCGGATGATTGGGAATGTCCCTCGGCGACCAACAATTTAACTCCTGGTGGCAAATACACCACCCGCATGCAAGCAAAAGATGGTAGTTTTGGTTTTGACCTAGAAGCCATTTATACCGAAGTAATTGCTCACGAGAAAATTTGTTATTCTTTGTACGATGATCGCGCAGTTGAGATTCTTTTCAGCGATGTTGACGGAGGTACAGAAGTTACGCTACATTTTGAAGCAGAATCTGAAAATCCCCGTGAAATGCAGCAACAAGGATGGCAAGCTATTTTAAATAATTTCAAAAAATACTGCGAGAGTAAGTGATCTGTTGATTTATATTTTTAAAACTTAATTAATAAACCTTTGAATAGTTGGAGCTCGATCAATACGATACTCCAACTATACGTTTTTGGTATTCTTGTGGCTGCTTCTCAATGGCTGTTTTAATGAAGTGCGCCAAGTCTTTTCTCGATAGAACTTTGTCGTCATCGAACCACTTGTCTAGAATTGTACGGTATTCTTGTTTAAGCGGACCGTTGGTTAAATAAGGGGGACGAATAATGGTGAAATTCATATTGGATTTGGTAATCAAGCGTTCCATAATACGCATGTCGTCGTACATCGGATTTAAAAACAGGGGCTTTAGAAATCCTTTCAAAATCCAAGGTTCTGAGGGACTATCTACCACTCCACCTGAAGTCACAATGAGTATGTTTTGGGGTTTAAATTGTTCATGTAGCTTAATGAGCATATTGGCTGTATTCTCGTATAATGCATTGGGTTTACGAGCTTGAAAAATACCAGAAATCCCTATTAGACTCACCCAATATTGACAATCTTTCAACTCCTGTTCCCAGCTTCTCATTTCGCTCAGTTGAAATGGGATGATGGAGAGGTTGGTGGGAATTTCAACCAATTTCTTTTTTAATTTTTCGGGATTTCTTACAAATGCCTTTACCTCAAGGTTTGGGGTGTTCTTACATTGTTGAATGAATTCAATTCCCGTTTGTCCAGTTGCTCCAAAAAGAGCTATTTTTTTAATTTCCATATCACTTGAACAAAAAAGCGATATTTTTGTTCAATATTGAACGATATTTTTAAGTTTAATTAGAAAACGGAACCATTCTCTGAATGATATTACGCATTAAATTTGTTAATCAATTAAATCCGAAAAACGAAAATCTCCATATCTACAAAATATAACTTGAATGAGCCGAACTGAAATAAATATCACAGATGGGAATGTAGAATCATTGAATATTTCGATCGATATTACAGAACATCGCATTACTCAATCCATATTAGAATTCAGCAATGATCCTGAATTGGTATATCAAGCATTGTTGCACTGGAGATGGAGTCAATTCGAAAGAAAAAGGCGTAGTTTATTGCGCTCCAAATTTAAAAATATAGATCTCACCACAACTGAGGAATATTCAATTTTGGTTTTTATTCAATTGAATCCAAAAACATTTTTGGGTGAAATAAGCGAATATCTAAGTATGGAGAAAAGTACGATTTCTGAATTCATCAAGCGGTGTATTAAAAAGGAATGGATTACGGAAACCAGCATGGAAAGCGACCGAAGAAAATACTCATACAATTTGACTGAGAAAGGAAATAAAATATTAGAATCCGCACATATTCAAATGAGTGAATTAAATACAGAACTTTTCAATAAACTAAACTCAGATGAATCCCAACAATTGCTTGAATTGTTGATCAAAGTATTACAAAAATAAATGAATTATTACTGGAAGCAGAATCTGAAAATCCCCGCGAAATGCAGCAACAAGGATGGCAAGCAATTCTAAATAATTTCAAAAAATACTGCGAGAGTAAGTGATTTTACAACAATCACCACCCCAAAAAATTTCCTAAAACAAGAAAGGCATCCCGCGGGATGCCTTTCTTGTTAATCGTGTTGTCTAAAACGTCGGGCGATCGACCGGGATCGAACCGGCGACCTCCAGTGCCACAAACTGGCGCTCTAACCTACTGAGCTACGACCGCCGTATTTAGGGGTGCAAATATAATACAAAATTAATCCTCTGTCAAGCCTACATACCGTAAAAATTCATTGCGCGTTTCAATTTCGCTGAATTTACCGTGATAACTAGCTGTAACTGTGGAACTTGTAATATCTTTAATTCCTCTGCTGGCAACGCATAAATGCTTCGCATCCATCACCACCGCAACATCTTCCGTTTGTAAAACCTCCTTCAACTCCTCTGCAACTTGTATTGTTAATCGCTCCTGAACCTGTGGACGCTTTGAATAATAATCCACAATTCGATTCAATTTCGATAATCCTATCACCTTCCCCGAAGAAATATACGCAACATGTGCCTTTCCGTAAATAGGAACAAAATGGTGTTCACAAGTACTGAAAAAACTAATATCGCGCTCAACCAACATCTCCTGATAACCAAATGCATTATCAAACAATGTAGGTTCTGGCTTATTCTTAGGATCTAATCCCTTAAAATGTTCATTAACAAACATTTTGGCCACTCGTAACGGCGTGCCACGAAGACTCTCATCGGTTAAATCCAAGCCCATTACATGCATAATTTCTTTGAAATGCTTGGCTATCAACTCAATTTTAAGTTGATCATCCATTTCAAATGCATCTTCTCTCAAGGGCGTTTCTTTGGAACTTCCCACGTGTGAGTCGCCCATTTCTTCCCAGGACGACAATATTTTATTTAACTTTTTATCCATTAAACTCTACAAAATTACGAGGCGTTTCGTACAAACGCACACTTAAACTAAATTTCTGATCCAATCGCTCGCGTAATTTCTTCCAAATTACCCAAACGATATTTTCTGCTGTGGGATTCAATTCCGCAAATTCAGGAACATCCAAATTCAAATTTTTATGATCAAATGCTTCAATAACTTCCTCTTCCATATACTCTTTAAGTACTTTCATATCAATCAAGTACCCAGTAACTTCATCCACTTCACCTTCCACTCGAACTTGAATTTCGTAGTTATGTCCGTGGTAATTGGTGTTGTTGCACGCTCCAAAAAACTTTTGATTTTCTTCGGGTGTCCATTGGGGAACATTCAATCGGTGCGCCGCATTAAAATGGGCAGTTCGATATACAGCGACTCTTCTTTTCAATTTTTCTTTTTTTCGGGGGACGTGAATTCGGGTGAAAAAACATCCTCAGGTGGTTCATCTAAATTAAACAATTCAATTGAAATTTTTACGCCACGACCTAGGCATGTTAAATGTAAATTATGACTTTAAAATTTCAACCCCTATATAACCATTCGAAGTTACATATTGTTTATCTTTGCTCCATGAAATTTTTCATCGACACCGCAAATCTCGACCAAATTAAAGAAGCAAACGACTTAGGAATTCTTGACGGAGTTACCACCAACCCTTCGTTGATGGCCAAAGAAGGCATCACCGGCGAAGAAGCAGTTATGAATCATTACAAAGCCATCTGTGAAATTGTAGATGGTGATGTGAGTGCAGAAGTTATTTCCACTGATTATGAGGGAATGATTAAAGAAGGGGAAATTTTAGCGGCGTTGCATGAAAACATTGTAGTTAAAATCCCAATGATTAAAGACGGGATCCGTGCAATCAAATATTTCTCTGACCGCGGTATCCGCACCAATTGCACCTTGGTATTTTCACCGGGTCAAGCAATTTTAGCTGCAAAAGCGGGTGCAACCTATTTATCGCCTTTCATTGGTCGCTTAGACGATATCAACTACGATGGAATTGAATTAATTAAGCAAATCGCAGAAATTTACGCAGTACAAGGATACGAAACTCAGATTTTGGCAGCATCGGTGCGCAATCCATTGCACATTGTTAAATCTGCTCAATTTGGTGCTGACGTAGTAACTTGTCCACTAAGTGCCATCTTAGGTTTATTGAAACACCCACTAACCGATAGTGGTTTGGCTCAATTCTTGGCAGACCATGCTAAGGCAAATAAATCTTAAATCGACATAAAACCTGCCGAATACATAATTGCATCAAGAGTATTTCTTTCTTCGTACCCCAAGAATAATTGTTGGGTAAAAATGAGAACTCTTTTATTTAAAAAGAAAAACCCTTGGTCGCCCAAGGGTTTTTCTTTTGGTAGTTCACAGACTTGGTCCAACCACCATTTTGCAGTGGATTCGACAATTTGTCGGGTTTTGCAGTCTCCCATCCCCCGAAAAACTGACAAAAACTGCCATTTCGACACTCCCACCCCCTGATTTGGCAATTGGCACTTACTTTGATGAAAGGTAGAAAACGAATAAATCAAAATGAGCAAAATAATCGGAATTGACTTAGGAACGACCAACAGCTGTGTTGCTGTGCTTGAAGGTAATGAACCAGTGGTTATTGCTAACAGCGAAGGTCGTAGAACCACTCCCTCTATTATATCCTTTACGGACAATGGAAATGGAGAACGCAAAGTAGGTGATCCTGCAAAACGCCAAGCAATCACCAACCCTCAAAACACCATCTTTTCTATTAAACGTTTCATGGGGGAAAGCTTCTCCAAGATGACCAAAGAAATTGAGCGTGTTCCTTACAACGTTGTAAAAGGCGATAATGATACCCCACGTGTTAGCATCGGGGATCGCAACTATACCCCTCAAGAATTGAGCGCAATGGTTCTTCAAAAAATGAAGAAAACCGCTGAAGATTATTTGGGACAAGAAGTGACTCGCGCGGTTATTACCGTTCCAGCTTACTTCAACGATGCACAACGTCAAGCAACAAAAGAAGCGGGTGAAATCGCTGGTTTGAAAGTGGAACGTATCATTAATGAGCCTACTGCTGCTGCTTTGGCTTACGGTTTAGATAAAATTGATCGCGATATTAAAATTGCTGTTTACGACTTAGGGGGTGGAACGTTCGACGTTTCTATTCTTGAGTTGGGGGACGGTGTATTCGAGGTAAAATCAACCAATGGTGACACCCATTTGGGCGGTGATGACTTTGACCAAGTGTTGATCGATTGGATGGCTGACGAGTTCAAAGGCGAAGAAAATATCGACTTAAGAAAAGATCCAATGGCTTTACAACGTTTGAAAGAAGCGGCTGAAAAAGCAAAGATCGAATTGTCTAGCAGCACTGAAACTGACATTAACTTACCTTACATTACAGCTGTTGATGGTGTTCCAAAACACTTAGTGCGTAAATTAACTCGTGCAAAATTTGAACAATTAGCAGATAGCTTGATCAAACGCACTTTGGAACCTTGCAAACTAGCGTTGAAAGACGCAGGATACTCTGCAAGTCAAATCGACGAAGTAATCTTGGTGGGTGGTTCTACCCGTATACCAGCAATTCAAAAGTTGGTAGAAGATTTCTTTGGTAAAGCTCCATCCAAAGGAGTAAATCCTGATGAGGTTGTGGCAATTGGTGCTGCAATTCAAGGAGGTGTATTAACAGGTGAAGTAAAAGACATCTTGTTGCTTGACGTTACACCTTTGAGTTTGGGTATTGAAACAATGGGCGGTGTAATGACCAAAATGATCGAGTCCAACACAACCATCCCAACCAAAAAGAGCGAAACATTCAGTACAGCTGCGGATAATCAACCATCAGTTGAAATTCACGTATTGCAAGGTGAGCGTTCTATGGCTGCTGATAACAAATCGATCGGTCGTTTCATTTTGGACGGAATTCCACCATCACCAAGAGGAGTTCCTCAAATCGAAGTAACTTTCGATATCGACGCAAACGGTATTTTAAGTGTATTCGCTAAAGACAAAGCAACCGGTAAAGAGCAAAAAATTCGAATTGAAGCAAGTTCTGGTTTGTCGAAAGATGAAATCGAAAAAATGCGTAAAGAAGCAGAATTGAATGCTGAAGCGGATAAAAAACGCAAAGAAGAAATCGATACTGTGAACGCAGCAGATAGCTTGGTTTTCCAAACTGAAAAGCAGTTGAAAGAGTACGGTGATAAAATTCCAGCAGACAAAAAAGCACCAATCGAAGATGCAATGGCAAAATTGAAAGAGGCGGTTGCTGCCAAGAATTTAACCGATATCGAAGTTCACACAAAAACCTTAAACGACGCTTGGAGCGTAGCGAGTCAAGATTTGTATAACGCTACTCAAGGCGATGCGAATGCGGCTGGCGATGCTGGTTCTGGTGCCGGTGCTGCTGGCAACGGTGCATCAGGTAATGCTGGCGACGAAATCCAAGACGTTGATTTCGAAGAAGTGAAATAAGTATAAAACCTATACTCAAATGTACGTTTCATAAAAACAATACATTTGCACAATCATGCGAAGGCCGCCTCAATTGAGGCGGCCTTTTTTAATCCACCACTGGCGGCCTTTTTTAATCCACCACTGGCGGCCTTTTTTATTCTGCATCCTCAACTCTAGCATTTTTTTGTACTTTTGCTAATGGTGAACAAACCATCAAAAATGAATTTCAAATTATCCCAAAACAATACCGCATTTTCCAACAAACCGTTGAGCAAAATATTTATTTGGTTGACCATTTTTGCAAGCGTTGCACAATTTCAATCTTGTGGCAACTCCGAAGAAACTGATTCTTCAGGAGTTGATACTTCCCAAACCTCAGAAAAAGCAAATTCTGCGGTAGACACCATTGAAACTAGCGGCATCGTTGAAGGAGATCTAACGGCAAATGAGTTGGATAGTTTCCGAATGCGTAGAGCGTTTCAAGTGGCTGCCAACGAATTTACTATGGGTTACGATCAAGGAAATTGGGATGCATTTTTGGCTCACTTACATCCATCTATTACTCAAGCCAATGGAGGAAGTACGAATTTCAAACAAAAATTGAAGGAAATTAAACTACAAGATACATTCAAATATGAACGCATTGTTTCTGGTCCCGTAAAAAGCATGATGGCTATGCGCGACTCCAGAGGGAATATTACAGGATGGTATTGCTTAATGCCGGTTCGTAGATGGTTGAAAGGTAGACCCGAATCAGAATTTCAACTGCAATGGATTGCTGGACAATCACTCAACAACGGCAAAACCGTTCATTTTATTGACGTTACAAAAGTCCCCAAGGAAAAAATATCTCAGATTATGCCCGATTTAATTCCATTATTGGACCGAGGTTGATGATTCTAAATCGAACATTATACGAAGTCTAGCTTTCAAGAAGACAACTTCGGGATGTTAAATAATTAGTTGTTATTTGCTTCTAGCTTGACTGCGGATACGGGAAGCGACTGCAGGGATAATGCAACTTGCCTAAAGATCCTCTATCGAATAAAATTCAGCGGCGCGGTATACACATTTTTCTGTAAATAAGTTACCGAATTGGGGTCCATGGGAACATTCACCACTTGCTGCATACTACGAGCAGCAAACAACCCAAATCCATTTTGCACATTGGAATATTCTGCCTGTTTTTGCACAATTCCAATTGCTGGTTCGTTCACCGAAATGTAATCAACCAAAGTTTGATTTCCTCCGTAATACTGCATTCCAACTGACTTGATTCGACGCACTATATTATCTGAAGTGTCGGTCAAATAGGTGGACAGAAATTGATAAAACGCGGTGCGTTCAATCTGATGAATTACGGTTGGCATGGGTGCGCCAGCCCCAACTTGAGGCATTCTGTAATTTGTTATTACGTTCCATCTCAAATTTTTTGTTTCAAGAAGCGAGGTGTCTTTGCGATTGAATTCCTGAACTTCAACCAACATTTTAATGTCGTAGGCATAAGAATTAATTGCAGGAACGTACGAAATGAAAATATAATTCGCTCCCAATGAAAAAATGGGATTGGAAGTTCTAAATGGCGCTTCAATCTTGGTTTTACCTAATGTGTAGGTTACTGCTTTGGCAATTTGACCTGTTTTTCCACTTTCCACAACCAGTTCATACATTTCATTTTCATATACTGGATCAGTCATTTTGTACAAGTAATTTACATCATTTGCAAATATTCCTGAGTCTTTTGAAATTTCATTCACTCGGGTAAGTATGTATTCTTCGCCTGTTTTACTGCGAATTATCTTTACGGTAACGGATTCCAAATACAAACTATCAGAATTCTTTGCAATCATTAAAGCAGATCCGGCTTCATTCAAAAACGCCTTATTTACTTTAATATACTGTTCGGATTGATTTGCATCTAACAAACCATACAAAATCATGGTTTCTTTCCAATCGGCATTAATGTCGACTTCATTATCGCAAGCAGAGACCGATAATCCCAAGAAAATCAAAACAATAAACCATTTAGAAACGGAAGAACGACCTGAATTATTATGGACAAAACGCAAGCGTTCTAGGGACTTTGGAAACAACATCTTTCCAAAATTACGATTTTGTTATCATTTTTTCGGGGGAAATGAGTACGAATTCCGAAATTATGACAAATATTGCAGTTAAATACACGCAAATGTCGGTTCATAAAGAAATTAAAAAAGTCACCACCCATGTTTTAATCGAAATGAAACAACGTGGTGAAAAGATATCCATGCTTACGGCTTACGATTATTCATTGGCAACCATTGTGGATGATGCTGGAATCGATGTAATATTGGTGGGTGATAGCGCTTCTAACGTTATGGCTGGTCATGAAACTACACTTCCAATCACGTTGGATCAAATGATTTACCACGCTTCCAGTGTGGTTCGTGGAATCAATCGTGCTTTGGTCGTAGTTGATTTACCTTTTGGTTCCTACCAGGGTAACTCCAAAGTGGCTTTAGATAGCGCGATTCGAATCATGAAAGAAAGCGGAGCTCATGCCATCAAAATGGAAGGCGGTGAAGAAATATTGGAGAGCGTAAAACGAATTTTAACTGCCGGCGTTCCAGTTATGGGACATTTGGGACTTACACCTCAAAGTATTTATAAATTCGGAACCTATACGGTTCGTGCAACTGAGGACGCAGAAGCGGAGAAATTAATTGCAGATAGCAAATTGTTGGAGGAAGCAGGTTGTTTTGCTTTGGTTCTTGAAAAAATCCCTGCAGATTTAGCGCGTAAAGTAGCTGCGAATTTAACCATTCCAGTTATTGGAATTGGTGCCGGAAATGGTGTGGACGGACAAGTATTAGTTTTGCACGACATGCTGGGCATCACCAAGCAGTTCAATCCTCGTTTTTTGCGTAGATATTTAAACTTGTACGACTCAATTCATGGAGCCGTGAGTCAATATATCGAAGATGTAAAGTGTGTGGATTTCCCTAATGAGAAGGAGCAGTATTGATTTAAAAGCTGCAGGTGTAATTGGTTGATAGGCGTCATCAATTACAGGATTATATTGGTAGTCAAACTATAAAAATAGAATTTAGATATTCAATAAGACTCATAAAGAGAAAGGGCTTCCCGTGGGAAGCCCTTTCTCTTTATAGAAACTCGTTGTATCATTACACTACCGTTTGACCCTATCCATTTTAATTGGGTTTGGATCCAACAATAAGCAACGTTTACTTTGCAGTTAAACGCATTTTTCTGCGTGTTGGTTTTTCAACTACTTCTTCGTTTTGCGCTGCAATACCAGAAATCGTTTGGTCAACTAAAATTCTACCGCAATGTTCGCAGTCTGTAATTTTAATGTGAGCGCGAATATCGCTGTGACGTTGAGGTGGAACTTTAGAGAAACAACCTCCGCAAGATCCACGCATGATCGGAGCAACTGCCACACCGTTTTTCATGTTCTCACGAATACGGTTGTAAGCACGTGCCAAACGCTCATCCAACTTCTTCATAGCCGCTTCACGGTCTTTGTTGTATTTCGCGATTTCCTCTTCATTCTCTTTTTCAATCTCAGTCAGTTCTGCTTTTTTGAATTCCAAATCCGCTTTTCTGCTTTCTAAAGAAGTTTGAGTTGAAGTTAACAATTCAGTTTTGGAATCAATTTGCTTTCCGTAATCACGGATGCGCTTTTCAGCAGCTAGGATTTCCAAACCTGCGATTTCCTTTTCTTTATCAATCGCTTCGTATTCGCGGCTATTCTTGATGTTGTTCAACTGTTCGTTGTACTTCTCAATAGAACGCTGAAAATCTTTGATAGCATTGCGCTTGTGGGAAATCTCAGTATTGTAATCATCGATTTCAGATTGTATGTGCTGAACACGGGTTTCAAGACCGGTAATTTCGTCTTCTAAATCGGAAACTTCCATTGGCAACTCCCCCAAAACCGCTCTCAAAGAGTCAATCTTGTTGTCGATTTGCTGCAACTTCCAAAGGTCTTGTAGTTTTTTTTCTACGGTTACGTCCATGCTATATAAAATATTGTACTGGGTTGGTTATAGATTGTGCAAAAATGGTTGCAAAAGTACGGAATTTTTTTGATAAAATCTCAGCAATCAGATCAATAGTGTATTTTTCCGACTCGAAATGACCAATATCACACAACAACATGTGATTTTCAGAGTCGAAAAACTCGTGATACTTCACATCGGCCGTTACGTAGGCGTCGCAGCCTTGCGCTAATGCCAACTTAGTTAAAAAACTTCCAGAACCGCCACAAACCGCCACTTTTTTAACCTTCTTTTCGGGGGATTTTAGTGGCGTAAACTTCACTAGAGGCAGTTCCATCGATTGTTTTAGGTGACCTAAAAATTCATCAACTGTCTTTTCTTCCGGCAAATACCCCAACAACCCACTGCCAACCTCCTGCCATTCGTTTTCCAATCGAATTAAATCGTATGCTACCTCTTCATAAGGATGCGCTTGTTTCATGGCTGTCAGTACTTGAGAAACAGCGTGCTCCGGCAAAATCACTTCCAATCGAACTTCTTCTTCGCGACTTCGAACCCCTTGAGTTCCGGTAAACGGATTAGCGCCCGACATGGGCTTAAACGTCCCCAAACCTTGACCTTGAAAACTACATTCACTATAATTGCCAATTCGTCCGGCACCAGCAGCAAACACAGCTTCCGAAACCAATTCTACAAAATCCACCGGCGTGTAAACCTGTAATTTTAATAGTTTTCCTTTTTTAGGGGATAAAATGGACGTACGCTCTAAACCCAACTTTTCTGCAATTTTTGAATTCACACCGGAATGTAAAACGTTATCGAGATTGGTGTGAATTGCATACAAAGCGATATCATTTTTAACAGCCATTTCAACGGTACGTTCCACATAATTACTTCCCGTCAGGCGTTTGAGTCCCCCGAAAACAATAGGATGATGCGAAATAATCAAATCGCATTTTTTGTTTATGGCTTCTTGAACCACATCTTCGGTGCAATCTAAGCTGATCAAGGCCTGATGAATCATTTTATTTCGGTTTCCCACCAACAACCCGCTGTTGTCGTATGATTCTTGCAGGGATGGTGGTGCAATAGTTTCTAGGTAGGCAATAATTTCGCTGAGTTTTTCGGCCATGATTCAAATTTCAGTGAATTGGAATGAATATCAAAGCAATTGAAAAAAAACTACCTTTGCTGCTGTGAAAATAGCCATCCTCAAAAAAGGGAAAGAAATTGCCATAGCCCGTCGACATCCTTGGATTTTTTCTGGTGCCATCGAAAAAATGGACCCTTGCAGTGCCGGTGAATTGGTGAAAGTTCTGGATCATAAAAAGGAGTTTTGTGCCATTGGCCACGTTGGAACAGGGAGTATTACCATTCGTGTACTGAGTTTCGAACCCGTGGAAATTGATAACCATTTCTGGAATGCTAAAATTGCAAAATGCAAATCACTCCGTGAACAGTTGGGAATGAATGTAAATTCACCAACCAATGCTTATCGGTTGGTACATGGTGAAGGTGATGAACTTCCCGGGCTTATCGTAGATATTTACAAAAATACAGCTGTAATTCAAGCACATAGCGACGGAATGTACCTGCACTTGGATGAAATTTCACAAGCCATTCAAACCAATTTCGGAACTGATATTACCACCATTTACACCAAAAGCAAGGCTGCTCTTCACGACGATGAAGTCGAAGATGGGTTTCTTTTGGGGGACATTCATGATGCCGTGGTGGAAGAATATGGCATGAAACTGAATGTTAATTGGGTTACAGGACAAAAAACTGGATTTTTCCTAGATCAACGAGAGAATCGCAATCTGCTGAGGCATTATTCAAAGGACAAATCAGTGTTAAATACGTTTGCATACACTGGAGGATTTTCTATAGCTGCTTTACATGGAGGAGCTAAACAGGTTGTATCGGTGGATATTTCAAAAACTGCAACGGATTTATGTGACGTGAATGCCGAATTAAATGGTTTCAGCGAGCATCATAGGAGCGAAACTGCCGATGTACTTCAATATTTATCCGACGAAGAGAACAATTACGATATTGTGGTGTTAGATCCACCAGCGTTTGCGAAAAGTTTAAAAAAGAAACATTCCGCAACCATGGGATATAAGCGATTGAATGCATTGGGATTGCAACGAGTTAAACCGGGCGGATTGTTATTTACTTTTTCGTGTTCGCAGGTTATCGACGAGGCGCTATTTTTAAACACGGTAACTGCTGCCGCGATTGAAGTCGGTAGAAAATGTCAAATTTTACACCGTTTGTCGCAGGGACCTGATCATCCGGTCAACATTTTCCATCCCGAGGGTCACTACTTAAAGGGCCTGGTTTTGCGGGTGGATTGATTGGCTGTTTACAATTTATTTTTGTTAATATTTAATCTAAATTTTAATATTCCAAGAAATCCGAATTATTCTATCCCTAATCGTTTTTAATGTTTGTAATATGGTTTCCTCTTGAGGAATTTCTCCGTATACCAAATTTCTGAATTCCCCGAAATATTTACTTTTCAATTGATCCCAAGTATTTTCTAATTCTCGAAAAATCAAGGCATTCATTGGATGGTTATTCAACCAATTATTGTTATTTTTAAAGCTTAGTACATCGTCGTTTGCAACTTTCAAAAGCATTTCATCAAAAGATTGTGAATGCAAGAATTCAAAGTATTCCTTTTGCTTCAATAACACATGTAAATCATATATATGCCTTATTTTATTTTTTAAATTTTCTATTGGGTTTTGACCATAGGAAAAACGGACTAAACTCATGATTTTCTCACAAATAGTTCTAGTTGGTTCCAGTACAAATACTTGAAATGGCAGAACTCCATTATGCTGAGCCATATCATATTGGTTGTTTTCAATCATCATTTGACCAACAAAAGAACACATAGTTTTTGTTGTATATGGTTCATAATATCCCAACCACGTTGATTCTAAAATTATCAAATCTCTAACTTGTCCATAATCTCCAACAAACTGCTTTTCAAAAAAATGAGCCGTTTTCCTTGTCATTCCCATTTTATGAGTTATACCCGGCATTGGAACCTCATTTAAAGTTTCAGCAACTAAATTCCCGATTGTTTTAAGTTTAGATTTTAGTTTATTATCAGATTCTCCTTCCCTCCTTAATACAACTAAATCAATATCTTCTGAAAATCGTTCAACTAAATTGTAGCATTTAGAGAGTGCCGTACCGCCCTTGAAAATGGTATCTTTACCAATCTCATGGTTGAATATTTTGAACAATGCAAATGTGATCCAATAGTCTTTCTCAACATAAATCGTAGGTATATTCATTTGCTGAGAAGTGAATCGTATAGAGTTTATAAAAAGCTCTTTATTTAGATGTAAGTTCATTTAATTTGCCAATTATTTATTGTAGGTAAGTCAGTTAATTTAAGATTAAAATCAAATTGAGTAAGCGGATTCAAACTTTTCTTCAATTCTGAAACATCTAGTTTACTATTGTAATTTTCTAATAATGCACCTAATAATGCTCTAACTCTTGGAGGATATAATTTAGCATATTTAATCATTTCATTTAACTGATCTTCCTCAAATTCCATTAAGATGTGTTTTAAACGGTTAACAGCTTCAGAAACGGAACAATCCGGTATGCGCTTTATATCTTTTAATACATCTAAAATTCCTAAAATTCGAAAATTATCATTGGTTACTTCGGTATAACTCTTAACTGATCTTACATTCAGAGTTCCTTTGTCAATTTTTATTCTTCGTTGAGTAGCTATTTTTATTCGAAATGCCATTTGAGTCGTTAAACCCAATTGATTGTACAAGGATTCTCCAGTAACATAAGCTACTCTTTTCCCATTCCTAAAGAGATATAATTTGAGTTGTTCACTGTCAGTAGGTCGCAACTCTCCAAATATTGTAATTACTGGCTTGTAAAAAACACCTTTTGACAACTTCTTAATTAAACCTTCCTTCTGAATCCTCTCTATTGCCTTTGCTGAACTCAAATAGTTTTCCCTGCTAATACCTAAATCTGAATATCCGAAAACTCTATCTTCAGGAAAGTTTAAAATTTTACTTCGTATTTGTTGAGCAACATTCACATAACAAAGTTAATTAATTTCGCCCAAATGTCAAGTTTTTGACGTTGAAAACTTGACATTTAATCAGACGAGAAACCGCTTAAACCCTTTTAGCTTTAAACAATCAATAAGATATCGGGAATTCCTACTTCTGTGCCTTCCAGTAAAATAGCCAAGCAACCGGGATGAAAATTACATTGGGAAGCCAAACCGCCATTTGAGGTGGCAAAACGCCTGTTGCACCTAAACTGATGAAATATTTGCTGAAGAATAGAAAAAATAATATTACAAAGATTCCAATTCCAAGCGAAATTCCTAATCCTCCCCGTGTTTTCCGTCCCGCAACCGACACACCGATGGCAATCAATATAAATGTGCTAAAAGGTGAAGCATACCTGCGATACAATTCAGACCTTAAACCATTAACATTGGGGGAACCTCTCTCCTGCTCTTTCACAATAAATACTTCTAACTCCGACTGATTCAAACTTTGAACATCCTCAACTCTGAAAAAGAAATTCTGTGGATTGAACCCAATATTGGTGTCTAAATAGGGCAAATTCTGAACATTTTGATTCCCATTGGGTAAAAATTCACGCAGAGTCACCATTTCTAAACGCCAACTTTTCGCCTGCCGATCCCAACGAATAAAGCGACCAAACATGGAACTCTTCATTTCCGTGCCCTTGTATTCTTCAACCGTAACTCCAATTCCCGTAGAATCATGATTGCTGAAATACTCCATATACATCACCACGCCTGGCTTAATTTGTCGATAAATCGCACTTCTCGCTTCCGACCAATAATCCCGCAAATACGTATTTTCAAATTTTACCCGCTGTTTATCCGTAATCGGAATAATCCAAGCATTCAGCATGTAGCTTCCCCAAGCCATAAATGCACCCACAACCATAAACGGTCGGAAGATTCGCATAAGCGACATTCCACCGGCAAGCATGGAGATTATCTCCGACCTCGAGGCCAATCGGGACGTAAGATAAAGTACAGATATGAAGATGAATATGGGACTAAAGGTATTGATTAACGTGGGAATAAAACTCACATAATAAACCGTAATAATTTCGTCGATAGGTGCATTCCGCTTGAGGAAATCATCCAATTTTTCTGCCACGTCAAAGATGATAATAATGACAACAAATAAGAAAATCGTCACCAAAAAAGTTTTGATGAACTTTCCAGCAATGTAGCGGTCCAATTTGTTGAAATTACGATTCAGCCAGTTCATTTTGGGGGATTTATTTTCCTTTTCGGGGGATGTTTATTCTTTACAAGAATTATTACAATTTTCGGTTAATTGTTTTCAGGATAGAGGCTTTCCAAATATGGAATTCATTATTCAATATTTGCTTTCTAGCTTCCCGAACCAACCACAAATAAAATTTCAAATTATGCAAACTTGCAATCATCGGTCCCAACATTTCTCCAGCAGCGAATAAATGACGCACATATGCAAAAGTGTATTCAGGGGTAATTAACGAATCAATTGGGGTAAACTCCTTTTCCCATTTTTTATTTCGGATGTTTACTTGACCTTCACGGGTAAACATCATACCGTTTCTTCCGTTGCGTGTGGGCATGACACAATCAAACATATCCACTCCCATGGCGATGGACTCTAGTATATTTTCAGGAGTACCTACACCCATCAAATAACGAGGTTTATCGTAAGGGAGAATGTTGCACACGAGTTCGGTCATGGAGTACATGTCTTCATGCGGCTCTCCTACCGACAATCCGCCAATGGCGTATCCACCGGCTTCATGTTTGCACACATATTCAGCACTTTGTTGGCGTAAATCCGGATAAACACTTCCTTGAACAATAGGAAAAAGTTCCTGATGATGTCCGTACAACGGATCTGTTTCGTGATACCGTTTCATGCATCTATCCAACCAACGATGAGTCATATGCATGCTATTTTTTGCATATTCTTTTTCACATGGATACGGAGTACATTCGTCGAATGCCATGATGATATCTGCACCCAAAACGCGTTGAATATCCATTACATTTTCTGGAGTGAAAATATGTTTGGACCCATCGATATGGCTTTTAAAGGTTGCTCCTTCTTCTTTAAGTTTACGCGTGCCTGAAAGTGAATATACTTGATATCCACCGGAATCTGTTAGCACCGGGCGATTCCATTGTGAAAATCCATGAATTCCACCAGCAGCTTGCATAACATCTAATCCTGGGCGCAAATACAAATGATATGTATTTCCCAAGATGATATCTGCATTTACTTCATTTTCTAAAGCAGATCTGTGCACACCTTTCACCGTTGCGGCAGTGCCAACGGGCATAAAAATAGGAGTTTCAATTACCCCATGATCGGTTTCAATTCTTCCTGCCCTCGCTTTAGTGAAGGGATCTTTATGCTGTAATGTAAAATTCAATTTTGTGCCATTAAGGTAATGGAGAACAACCGAGGGAATATGGCACTCATTGAACCTGAATAATAACTTTCGGGTACACGCACCAATGCGTTGTTCAATCCGTTCGACATTTTTAATTCAATTGACATATCTACGTATTCCATGCGGAATTCAAATCCACAACCGAATTCGTAATAATACGTATCCTCTTTTATTGCCACTAAAGGCTTGGATGCACCTATTACCGTGCCTTCCATACTTTGAAAATCGTGCGACCATCTAACCCCTCCTACTACAAAAAATCCCGTATTGTTCGGCATATCTGATCGATACTTTAGGGTTAAAGGGATATCCAGTGAAATGGTTTCTATTTTTAAGGTTTGGGTGGGGGTATATTTCCAATCAAAATCAATATTCCGATTATGCAACTGCAGCATAGTGAGCATTTTTAGCTCCCATTGACGCATAATTCGCATGGCAACACTTCCTCCAAATCCACCGCCTAATTGTCCTTGAGGACGAATATTAATTAGAGAATCGTTACGTTGCCAAAAAACCGGATCTAACTGCATCTTCATTTTTGCTTGAGTTCCAGAAAATGCAATACCCCAAAAGAATCTCTTTCTGTAAATACGGTTTGGATCTCGTGGTGTGTTGTTTTTGTTTATCCAACGAGGTGATCGTGAATCAGTATATAATCGAGGCGAACCTGATTGGTTCAACATATCTTGTGATTCTATTTCAGTGATAGTAGACAATGCCGACCACAACTCAAGTGATTGCAGATTTTGACCGTCGCGAATGGATTTGATTCTTGACAAATCAGCAAAAGATACTGTTTGCAATGGCTCAACTCGAGTTAATTCATCATTTCCGTTGCTTCCAGTTGAATTTATTTGAACCGATTGAACATCCGTCTGCACAGATTCATCAGCCATTGGCAACGTTAAACCTGTCATTTGAACTGATTGAACATCCGTCTGCACAGATTGAACTTTTCTCTGCACCAGCGAATCGAATTGCGCCATTCCAGGAAATGGTGCAAACACCCATCCCACAAAAAAGACATTAAACGCTATGTATTGCAAGAATTTCAATGAATCAATCGGTTATTCTTCAGAGTTACTACGAATCTCGTTAAGTGTATATTTTTCGAATTACGTATATTAAAGCGAGTATAATTTAACTTTGGTTAGGTGTATTTTAATGTAAGTCAAATAGAAATTTACGCTCGTGAAATTTACTTTTGACAATGATATAAAGTACAAATCCCAAAGGTAAGACTTTTGTAGGAAACTTGACTAAATCCAGACAATTTTGCTACCTGAACAAACGCTTCTCCTTCTGGAAATGCAGCAACACTTTGAGGCAGATAGGTGTATGCAGTAGCATCTTTGGATATCAATTTACCTAAAGGTGGTAAGATATATTTGAAATAAAACCAATACAATCCACTAAATATTGGGTTCGTAGGTTTTGAAAACTCTAAAACAGCTAAACTTCCTCCTGGTTTTAAAACACGGCACATTTCGGCCATCCCCTTTTGAAGATTTTCAAAGTTTCTAACACCAAAACTTACTGTCGCTGCGTCAAATTCACCATCTTCAAATGGTAAATTTTCAGAATCCGCTTGAATCAAAGTAATTCTATCGGTTAAATTCTTTTGAGCCAATTTAATATCTCCTTTATCCAACATCCCCCGAGAAATGTCCACTCCAATTACTTTTAGTCCTGGAATTTTAATCAATTCAATAGCCAAATCTGCGGTTCCGGTTGCAACATCGAGTACTTTTTGTGCTCCGGTTTTAGCAATGGTTTTACGTACCTTTTTTCGCCACGAGTAATCGATACCCAACGATAAAAAATGATTTAAAAAATCATAATTCCCAGAAATGTTATCGAACATTTCCTCGACTTGTTGTTTCTTTGAACTGTCGGACTGGGGATTGGGTTTAACTATTGTGCTCAAGGTTGCTAAAATTTTCTGCAAATATAGGGTTAATATTTGGGCAACTTACATAGAAACCGACGAGTTACGTTGAAAAAACGTCACGAAAATTTGCAATAAATACAAAAATGAACGTAAAGGAAGCCACATACTTAGGAAGCTGGGAAAAATCAGCCGAAATGCCACATACCACCTTACCCGAATTTGCTTTTATCGGGAGAAGTAACGTTGGAAAATCGTCGTTAATCAATATGGTTACTCAACGTCGTGAGTTGGCTAGAACCAGTTCTAAACCTGGAAAAACACAAACATTGAACCTTTTCAAAATCAACGATATCCTTCAAATTTGTGATTTGCCCGGTTATGGTTACGCGAAAGTATCCCAAACAAATCGGTTCAAATTCTCTACCATGATCAAGTATTACTTGAAAAATCGTCCGAATTTGTATTGTTTATTCGTTTTAGTGGATCTCAGAATTCCACCACAAAAAATAGATATTGAATTCATCAACGATTGTGGAGCCGATGGAATTCCCATGGTAATTGTTGGGACAAAAGCCGATAAACTAAAGGAGAACATCATAGAAAAAAGCGTTAACGATATTAAAGCTGAACTATTAAAAGATTGGGAAGAATGTCCCCCATTCATCATCAGTTCTTCAGAAACGTTATTGGGCCGCGAAGAAATTTGGGATGTGATTCAGACCAGCATGAAAGGTTAACTCATGAACGGTTAATCTAAATCGACATGAAAGGTTAATCCAGACCCGAATGCCATTCTAATTCAAAAACAGAAAACGATAGCTTTCTTCAATCAATTCCTGCATCGGTGTTACGTGGTGATTCAATTTATCACCCAAATGATTTCGGAATTTTTCAGCTAATTCTTGAATTTCTGGGGATGTTTTTTTACCCGATAATTCAGTTCGCTGTGACAAAGCTTCCACCGCACACAACCATTCTATGGCTATAACATTCCGTGTATTTTCAATTACCCGCAATAATTTGGTAGCGGCATTTGCGCCCATAGAAACATGATCTTCTTGTCCGTTACTACTCACTATACTATCTACACTGGCAGGTGTACACAATTGTTTATTTTGACTCACCAAAGCAGCTGCTGCGTATTGTGCAATCATGTAGCCTGAATCAATGCCTGCATTATCCGCCAGATAAGGACTTAAACCACGTTGACCACTTACCAATAAATAAATTCTTCGTTCTGCGATATTTGCCAACTCCGCTACGGCCATGGCTGCATAATCCAGGGTTAGCGCCAAAGGTTGTCCGTGAAAATTTCCCCCGGAAACAACTAAATTCTCATCCTCAAACACGTTGGGGTTATCCGTAACAGAATTCAGCTCCGTTTCCCATACCGAAAAACAATGTTCTAATGCGTTATAACTAGCCCCGTGTACCTGAGGGATGCAACGGAAACTGTAAGGATCTTGTACCTGAGACTTAGGCAATTGTGCAATTTCAGAAGTTTGAAGTAAGTTGAAAATCTCAGAAGCCGCTTGAATTTGACCAGAATGCGGGCGAATTCTATGAATCGGCGCAAAAAATGGCTCCATTCGGCAATCATAAGCATCCAACGACGCGCATGAAACCTTGGGCAACCAAGTTAATAAATTTTGAATTTTTCGATACGATTCAACCGCATGCGCCAACATAAATTGAGTGCCATTAATTAAACCCAAGGCTTCTTTGGGTCCCAAGGAAATGGGCTGCAACTGAGCGCTTTTCAACCAATCAGCGGCCGACAATTTTTCGCCGTTAACACGCACGAATCCTTTTCCAATTAATGGAAGTACCATTTGCGACAACGGCGCTAAATCCCCCGAGGCTCCTAGTGAACCTTGTTCCGTTACACAAGGGATTACTTGGTGATTGAACATAAAGGCCAAACGTTCAAAAACTACCGGGCGAATAGCTGAAAACCCTCTGCTCATGTTCAACAATTTGAGCCACATCATGGCTTTAACCAGCTCGGGTTGCAATTCTGTTCCAACGCCTGAGGCGTGAGTAATGAGCAGATTTTCCTGCAATTGTTCTAGTTTATCTGGGGAAATTACCACATTCTGCAATGAACCAAAGCCTGTATTTACTCCATAAACTGGAGCTGAAGCATTTTCTAGATAGTTTTTTAAAAATGCTACACTCTTTTCCATACTGCTTCTTACGGAATCCGTAAGTTCAACTGATTGATTCAAAGCAGAAAGGGCTTGATTTAATGTATAATGTGGATTCATGAATGATTAAATTTTATTTGAGATGATTTTTGAAATTAAGAGGGTACCCCTAAAGAAACTTTATTTATGGTTTTTTAATAAAATGAATACTAAAACTAATTTAAATTATTGGTTTTTGCTTAATACCGATGGAACATTCGCAGTTTCTAGGGTAGATTGTTCACCAGAAACAAGATTCTTCAATGTAACTTGTCCATTTTGAATTTCATTTTCCCCGAGAATGATGGCCCAACCGAATTTTTTTGCATTGGCGTAATCCAATTGCTTCTTCAATTTTACTGCACCTGGATAAATTTCAACAGAGGCTAGTTCCAAAGAACGCAAACTACGAGCCAGATTCGCAGCAACTGGGAATGCCGATTCATCCATGCAGCAAATTAATACTCCATTGATATGACTATTCTCTGGAAATAAATCCCCTGCCTCTAAGGTGTCGTAAATTCGATCTAACCCAAAGGAAACTCCAACTCCAGAAACATCCTTAAGACCAAATACTCCGGTCAAATTATCGTATCTACCTCCTCCTCCAATGCTTCCAATCTTAAAATCTTGGGGAATTCGCTCATCTGTGGTAACTACTTCAAAAACACAACCTGTGTAATAGCTTAATCCTCGAGCCAATCTCAAATCAAACTGTAATTCACATCCCGATTGCTTCAATGCGCCATCAACCAATGAAAATACCGATTTTAAATCTGCAATTCCTTTATGCAACGACTCATTCTGAATAGGTGTATATTCTTCAAGAGCTGTAATCAATTCATTAAAATCCTGCAATTGAGCCGTCGAGCAAATCCAATTCCAAGCATCCAAACTATGCGACAAACCGCGATCCGTCAATTCTTTTGCTACACCCTCTTGTCCAACCTTATCAAATTTATCGATGGCAACCATGAAAGAGTTCCAATTTTCTTGACTTCCCAAAATAGGTAAAAACGCATCTAATATTCCGCGGTGATTAATTCTGACAGCTACCTTGAGATTCAATTTATCGAAGACTTCCAAATACATTTCGACTAGCTCTGCCTCCGAAACGGTTGAATTTGAACCCACTACATCGATATCACATTGCCAAAATTCACGGTATCTTCCTTTTTGGGGACGATCGGCGCGCCAAACAGGTTGCATTTGAAAGCGTTTGAAAGGAAAAGTAATTTTATCACGATTCATAACAACGTGTCGCGCTAAAGGCACGGTTAAATCGTAACGTAATCCACGATCGGAAATACTGGAAACCACCGATTTTGAGTCTTTTTCTGCCAATGCTGTATCCGATGCTTTGGCTAAAAAATCCCCGGAATTCAACACTTTAAATAAAAGTTGATCTCCTTCATCACCATACTTTCCTTGCAAGGTGCGAAGGTTTTCTAATGCAGGTGTTTCAATTTGACCGAAACCATGCGACCTAAATACCTGTTCCATAATGTTTAGAATGAAACGGCGTTTAGACATCATGTCTACACCATAGTCGCGTGTACCGGATGGCAAGGAGGGTTTTTCCATGCCGCAAAGGTAATAAAGTTTGGTTTGGGGTTAAAGAATTACTTACCTGAAAGTTGTTTCAAGTGTTCTTCTAACTCATCTTCTGCACCGGGAGTGTAGCCTTGGTGAGTGTAAACTACTTTCCCATTTCCATCAACAATAAATGTCATTGGAGGATTGTTTACATTCATAGCTCTAGCTAAATCTTGGTTTTCGTCGAGAATAATTTCATACGACCAACCTTCTCCTAAAACTTTGGGCTTCACTTTTTTCACATTTCTAGCATCATCGATACTTACTGCAATTAGCTTCATGTTGTAATTTTCCTGCCAATCAGCGTAGTGTCCATCGATTGCTTGCAATTCCTTGATGCATGGACCGCACCAAGTTGCCCAAAATGAAATCACATTAATTTTACCCGAATCGATAACACTCTTGAAATCAATTTTTTCTCCGTTGATATTTTTTACAGAAACAGAGGGAACAGACTGAGCGAATAATGAGCTACTTACTAAAGCTACCAGGGCAACGATTAATGATTTCATATACGATGTGCAATTATACTATTTTATGTGTCAACTTTCAAAATGTATGCCAAAAAGCATTTTGGGTTATTTAAATTCAGACGCCGTTAAAATTTCGCCGTTTGTTGCAATTTGAATTCCTCTAACACCTGCACCCTCTGCGCATTTCACATCGCGATCTCGGTCCCCAAACATCACACTCAATTCCGGATCAATTGAATATTTGTGAATGGCTTTCTGTATCAATAAACTTCCCGGTTTTCTGCAAAAGCAAATTCCGCTGTGTTCCGGATGATGAGGACAAAAATAAAAATCCGTTATTTCAAATCCCGCTGCTATACATTTCCCTTGTAAATATTGATGAATGGCATCTACTTCAGAAGCGGGGTAAAGTCCTTTAGCAATCCCTCCCTGATTCGTTATAATAATGATTTTATACCCTTCATCGTACCAGGTTTTCATCTTCTCTAGGATTGTGGGCAAAATATGGAATTCTTCAAGTGACTTTGTATAGTCGCCTGGATCATGATTTATTACACCATCTCGGTCTAGAAACAAGGCTTTATTTTTTCGGGGGATTTTTTTACTGTTTTGGGGGATGTCCATACTGCTCGAATTCAAATCCATGTTTTCAGCGTTAATAATTCAAAGTTAGTGGAATCCGTCCCCAAAATTTGCAAAGATTCTGTACTTTTGTAAAATTATTCTACCACCATGAGTCCGTACCTGGTTATCATCCCTACTTACAACGAAATTGAAAACATTCAACGCATGATTGACACGGTCATGGCATTACCTAAAGCCATTGACTTATTGATCGTTGACGACAATTCACCAGACGGCACCGCGGGAGTAGTCAAATCGAATCAATCAAAATATTCCGATCGACTACATATTCTTGAACGACAAGGGAAAAATGGTTTAGGTACAGCTTACATTGCAGGATTTCACTGGGCATTAGAGCGAAACTACGATTATATCTGTGAGATGGATTGCGATTTTTCTCACCCGGTAGACCAACTTCCCAAACTTATTGAAACTTGCGAAACCAATTCCAATATTGATGTTTGCGTGGGTTCTCGATATGTAGGAGGTGTTGTGAATGTTGTAAACTGGCCCATGGGTAGAGTACTCATGAGCTATTACGCTAGTAAATATGTTCAATTCATTACAGGATTAAAAATAGCGGATACCACAGCAGGTTTTGTTTGTTACAAGCGAAAGGTTTTAGCAGAGATGGGAATTGACCAAATTAAATTCCGCGGTTATGCGTTTCAAATCGAAATGAAATTCCGGGCTGTTCGCAAAGGATTTAAAATTGCGGAACATCCCATTATTTTTACGGATAGAACTGCAGGAACATCGAAAATGAGCACAAAAATTTTCCGTGAAGCGTTATTTGGTGTACTAGAATTAAAAATAAAGAGTATCTTTAACAAAATTTAAAAAATCCAAATTGTGAGTGCGAAAATGAACAACGTCAAAAACCGTATTTCCCGAAGTTTCTTCGGAATGTTTTTGGTTTTGTATTCATTCACTCAAACACCTTTATATCATCTGACTGGATTACCGGTTCTGGTTCAGCATTATCAAGAACATAAACGATTGAATGAAAATCAATCGAAAACCATATCATTTTCAGACTTTTTGGAATTGCACTATTTCGGCAATGAAGCCAATATGCACCCAGAACACCAACCACTTCCCTTTAAATTAGTGAACCTAAACGCACACTCGATTTTTTGTGGGGAACTGGAACCTGTTATGATTCCCAAACAAGTTGAACCCCATCTGACTACTTCAAAACCCATTGTAAAGCATGATTTTCCATTGGGTTTGGCACACGGAGTTTGGCATCCCCCAAAACAAGCGTAATTATTTCAATGCCTATATCGGGCATTACCTGAACCGTCTAGTTCAGTTATTTCCTCGTATTCTAAACAGGGAAAAACGGTTCAACCACAATTGCATTTTGCATTATTTGAACTTCAAACGGTGTCCAATTCTGAATTTATCAGCCTAACTAGAATTGAAGCAATCCATAGTAAAATTGCTGGTTAAACTGAAAATTTACGACATCGCAGTACACTTTGTTAAAATTGTTTTAGCAACTCCTTGAATTACAATCATTCGAAATTTCAAAAAAATTATTTCCCGATTCACATAAGGATCTATTCATTAAACCAAAATTAAAAAATGCTTCAAAAAATCATATCCTATTCCTTGAAAAATAAAATAATCGTTCTGTTTGGAACGTTGATTTTAGTCGGTATTGGAATTAAAAGCACCTTAGAACTGCCCATTGACGCAGTTCCCGATATTACCAATAACCAAGTTCAAGTGATTACAACATCATCCTCATTGGGAGCAGGAGATGTTGAGAAATTGGTAACTTTCCCTGTAGAACAAAATTTGAGTAACATTCCCGGTTTACAAGAGATGCGAAGTTTTTCGCGTTTCGGACTGAGTTTAGTTACTTTGGTCTTCTCCGATGAAACCGATGTATATTGGGCGCGACAACAAGTTAGTGAACGGCTCGCGAATGTAAATTCTCAATTGCCTCCAGGTGCCGATATGCCTTACTTAGCACCCGTTTCATCCGGATTAGGTGAGATTTATCAATACACATTGAAACCGAAAAAGGGGTTTGAAAATCATTTTACCTTGATGGAACTTCGTACCGTTCAAGATTGGCTGGTTCGAAAACAATTGTTGGGGGTTAAAGGAGTTGCAGACGTTTCCAGTTTCGGCGGAGAAGTAAAACAATTTCAAATCAATATACTTCCTGAAAAATTAAACGCTCACAATATCGGTATTGATGAGTTAATTTCAGCAGTCGAAAAAAGCAATCAAAATACGGGTGGATCCTACATCGAAAAAAATGCACAAGCACTTGTAATCACTACTGAAGGATTGCTTAAAAGTAAAGAAGAAATAGAATCCATACCCATCAAATATACTTCCTCAGGAAATCCTGTAAGCATTTCTGATGTGGCTACAGTATCACTAGGAGCAGCCAAAAGATACGGTGCCATGGCATTTAACGATGAAGGTGAAGTGGCAGGTGGAATCGTAATGATGTTGAAAGGCGAAAATAGTCGCGTTGTTATTGATAACATCAAACAAAGAATTGACCGAATCCAAGAGAACTTACCAGAAGGATTAGAAATAGTACCATTTCTAGACCGAACCAAAATGGTGAATAGCGCGATTCATACTGTAGTGAAGAATTTATCGGAAGGTGCACTCATTGTTATTGGTATTTTAGTTTTGATCCTTGGAAATTTTAGAGCAGGTTTTATAGTTGCTAGTATCATACCCTTAGCGATGTTGTTTGCTATTACATTAATGAATGTATTTGGCGTAAGTGGAAATCTGATGAGTTTGGGCGCTTTGGATTTTGGCTTGATTGTAGACGGAGCCGTAATTATCGTTGAAGCCATTATTCATCAATTTGTGGTTTCCAATAAAATTGGGGACAGAAAATCGAACTTAACTGACGAAATTTCGTCAGAATCTAAAACTACTTCTGAATCAAAAACCAAATTCAAATTTCAACCAAACAATAGTACATCATCCCTCTCGGCTGGTGCGGAAGGCGTAATCGAAAAAACTTCCTCCAAAATGATGAACAGCGCTGCTTTTGGACAATTAATTATCTTAGTAGTTTACTTACCCATTTTTACTCTGAATGGCATTGAAGGTAAAATGTTTATCCCGATGGCACAAACTGTTATTTTTGCTTTAATTGGGGCTTTTATATTGACATTGACCTACGTGCCGGTAATGTCCGCATTGTTCTTTAAGAATGGAAATCCCAAAGAGTTAAAATTCACCTCTACCCTATTTGAAGCCATTCAACTTCGCTACTCCAAGATTCTAAAATCGGTTTTTCGCAGACCCAAATGGTTGTTATTCCCATTAGGCGGACTCTTTGTTGTGGGGATGTGGATGCTGTCGCAACTCGGAGGCGAATTCATACCGAGCATTGAAGAAGGTGATTTCGCCGTGGAAAGTCGATTAATAACGGGAAGTAACATCCCTAAAACCTTGGAATTGACCCAAAAAGCAGCGGGTATTTTAAAAAAGAATTTTCCCGAAGTAAAAATGGTAGTAACCAAAGTAGGTAGTGGTGAAATCCCAACCGACCCTATGCCCATGGAAGCGGCCGACATGATGATTATCCTAAAGGATCAATCGGAATGGACCAGTGCAAAAACCTTTGATGAATTATCAGAAAAAATGAGTGCCTCCATTTCGTCTGTAACAGGATTGTCTACCGGTTTTCAATACCCAGTGCAAATGCGATTCAACGAATTAATGACCGGAGCAAAACAAGATGTAACGATTAAAATATTCGGCGAAAACTTAGATTCTTTGACCCAATACGCTCATAAAATGTCTGATTTAGTCAGACAACTTCCCGATGCTATAGATGTATACACAGAAAGCATGGTTGGAATGCCTCAAATAGCCATAGAATTCGATCGTTATGCAATGAGTCGTTGGGGAATAAACATTCAAGAGGCCAACAATTACATCAACTCTCATTTAGCTGGGGCAAAGATTGGTCAGTTGTTCGAAGATGAAAAACGCTTTGACTTGGTGGTTAAAATGAATAAAACAAACCAAGAGCCTGTTTCTATTGACGATATAAAGAATTTACTCATTCCCACACCCCAAGGTAAGCGAATCTCTTTAGATCAGATTGCTAAAATCAAAGTAGTAAATGGAATCAACCAAATTCAACGCGAAGAAGCTAAACGAAGAATCATTGTTGGATTTAATGTTCGAGGCTCGGATGTTGAAGGTTTAATTAAAAGTCTGCAAAACAAAGTAGATCAAGGATTACAACTGCCTCCAGGATATTACATTACCTACGGTGGTGCATTCGAAAATTTACAAAAAGCGAAAAAAACTCTGTCTATTGCAGTTCCTATTTCACTGGTATTGATTTTTGCCATTTTGTATTTCTCCTTCCATTCCATAATACAAGGAGTATTGATTTTTACCGCCATTCCGCTGTCGGCAGTAGGTGGAATTTTAGCGTTGTATTTTCGGGATATGCCCTTTTCTATTTCAGCAGGCATTGGATTTATTGCATTATTCGGGGTGGCCGTGCTTAATGGAATTGTACTTTTAACTGAATTTAATCACAACATGCAAAAGAGTCGACATGTTTTAAGAAATGTACTTTTGGGTGCATCCCATCGTGTTCGCCCAGTGTTAGTAACGGCCCTTGTAGCATCATTAGGATTTTTACCCATGGCGATGAGCACCACCCCGGGATCGGAAGTGCAGAAACCTCTAGCAACAGTTGTCATCGGTGGATTGATATTTTCAACACTTATCACTTTATTCTTGTTGCCATTAATGTACCATTTTGTTGAACTCCACAAGCAAAAGAAAATGAAACATACAGAAAATGGAAATCAAATTGACGGGACTCACAATCCAAACGCAAATAACAGTCTGGGCAATTTGAATCAGCCACCGAATTTGAAGCCGTCGGTTAATTTCTCAGCCCTTCCCATCGTTGTATTTTTTGTTTCTTTTTTCGGGGGATGGCAATACAGCTTGGCAAAAATAGTGGCCGTACCATCATCGAATTCAGTAGCGGTTCAATCTTTGAATTCAGTAGCGGTTCAATCATTGAATTTGGTCAAAGTTCAAGCGCAACGTTCACATGATGTTCAATCGCACAGTTCAGTTGCTAATCAATTGGTAAAACCTTTGGATTTCACCAAGGCACAAGCTATTTATAACAGCAATTTGACCAATAATCCCCCAAAAAAATCGATCACATTGAAAGAATGTATTGAATTAGCCAAACAAAATCATCCGGAAATCCAGGTCATCAAAAACGAAATTGAACAATTAAAAGAATTGGAAAAAATCCGTGTTTGGGGAGGAACCACCTCCATTAATGCGCAATTGGGACAGGTAAATAGTTGGTATTCAGACAATCAATTTTCCACTCAGCAACAAATCAACAATCCATTATGGGTAAAGTCGCAATCGAAAGAATCCAAAACGCTGAGAGAATTGCAAGAAAATCGCGGAGAACAACTGTCGATTCAAATCGAATATCAGGTAGCGGTATTATTTCAGGAAATAGTGTATTTAAAAAACGAAAAATCCTGGTTAAACGAGATGGACAGTTTGGCACAGTTAGCTTGGAAAGTTGCACAAAATCGCATTTCTACTGGTGGAAGTAATTCTTTAACGGAATTACCCATACAAGTTCAATTAAATCAAGTTACGCTCATGAAGCTGCGCAATCAAATGTCATTATCTGAAAAAGAAATTCAATTGTCGAATTGGATAAAAACATTCCCATTGCCTGATTTATCGGGTGAGTTTAACGACCTTCAACCCATAAAAGAACTAACTCAAGTTCTTAGTTTCGAAAATGGTATTAAGAAACAATCTCAACTTCAAATACAACTGGAAGTCCAAAAATATCAACAAATTAAAATGTCAATGGCACCAAGTTTACAAGTTGGTTATGTAAATCAATCGTTTAATGGATATCAAAACATCATGGGAACCGAACGCTTTTTCAATACGAACAATCGTTTTCAAAGCGTACAAATTGGTATTTCAGCACCATTGTTCTTAAACGGGAATCAACGCAAATTAAAGGCTCAAAACAAAGCCATTGAAGGTTCAAAATTGCAATTGCAAAACAGAGAATGGGAATGGCAATTGCTAAAATTACAGCATCGAGCTCGTTTGAACGCTCTGGAAGAGCGAGTTCAAACGGATATCCCTCCCATGGAAAACTTACTCATTCAATCGAAGCAAATAGCGCTTCAACAAATGCAATTGCAACAACTAAATATGACTGAATTCAGTCGATTGCTTCAGCAAATACTAGAACTAAATCAGTCCATTAATCAAACAAAATTTGAATATCAAATGGAGTTAATCAAAGATCAATTATACTTTTCTAACACAAATAATTAAAAATCAAATCCAACCATGAAATCATTAAATAAAATCATATGTACTCTGATCCTGGTTATCAGTTTATTCTCTTGTAATTCCAATTCGAATTCTACGGATACATCCGCCAATTCTGAATCTGCTGATTCGAATCAAGATTCCCGAGAACTTTTCAGTTTGTCGAAGGAGCAGCTCCAATCTTTGAAAATCGATTTTACATCCCCCGAAAAAGTGCAACTCAACACAGAAAAAGTGGTGAATGGCATGGTTATGGTTGACCCCAATGCCTCTATAGAAATTCATGTACCTTATGCGGGATATTTGAAAAAAGTAAGTTTGTTAGATGGACAATCCGTTACCGCTGGCCAAGTAATTGGAACAGTAGAAAATCCCTACTTCTTAGAGGTTCAACGAGATTTCATTCAAAGTCGAATCGATTTAAGTAAAATTAAAACCGAATACGAGCGTTTTCAAAAATTGTGGAATACGAAATCGATTAGTGAAAAGGAATGGATTGATGCAAAAACTCAATTTGAATCAGCTCAACTGAAACATCAAAGTTTGCGTCAATTATTAATTTCATTTCATCTACAACCCGATAAAATTCATGCCGAAAATCTAAGTTCTCAGGTACCTCTGTTATCTCCAATTTCCGGCAAGATCACTGAGACGAATGTGAACAACGGGAAATTTTATCAACCGGATGAACGGGTTGCAAAAGTGATTAATTTCTCTACTGCATATTTGGAACTTACTGCATTTGAGCGCGACAAAAGCCGCATCCGAATAGGAGACCAGATCCAGGCCGCTGAAATCGAAAATTCTGCTGCTGTAATTAATGCGGTAGTTTCATCGATCGATCCAAGTATTGCGAATGATGGTTCATTTAAAGTTATTGCAAAAATTAAATCTTCTGATTTCAATTTAGTAAGAGGGATGCATGTTCAAGCCAAAATTTCAGGTGTAACTGAAACTGTTTACCGTTTACCCAAAACCTGTTTAGTAGGCAATCCTGATGAGCCCAAATTATTACAACGTGTTTCTTCTAATCAGTTCCGATTGATAGGTATATCTTTAATGAAAGAAGATGAACGGTTCATTTATTTTCAATTAAAAAGTGCAGAAGAATCTGAAATTAAATACGTTAGTAATGGCGCTTATGATATTTATATGGAAATGTTGAAAGAATAAGTAGGAAATATTCATAATTCCGTTTTAAATTTACCTTATGAAAGGCACAAAATTTTTCTGGGGAGTTCTATGCGCAGGAGTAATTGGATTTACTTCTTGTGGAACAATGCAACAACGGGAACGTGGAGAACAGCGCGAATTCAAGTGCGGAACAACAACAGCCTCTTCAACGACTAACCGCAACTTAAAGACTCAGAAAGATCCGGTTGAAACGAATAACCACGACTTCAATAATCATTCGCAATCCCGGGGTGTTTTCGGAATTTTACCCGATTCTGAAAAATCAACATCGAATTCTTTGACGCACCAAAATGGTGCGGAAGTAAATACTGCTACAAAATCTAATAACTCGAGTAGTAGTTCGGAAAGTACTTTCGCCTCAACGAGTTCCGCTTCTACTACATCACCTTTATTGGCAATGTCTGCAAACAAAAAACGTTCTTGGAGCTCTACCCGTTCTTGGAGCTCAATACTACCTAGTAAAACAGAACAAAAAGCTATTAAAGAATTCGTTAAATCTAAATTTACACCTAACTCCAAAAACCAACAAAATAGAGGCATCGACGCAGGCGATTTTCTACCGGTAGAAGGAATTATTTCCATATTGGCAGGGTTATTGGGATTGATAGCTGGTGCTAACATATTCGGATTGATTTTTGGAATTATTGCCGTTGTTTTTGGTATTTGGGGACGATTCAAACGATTCAATATCTTGGCTAAAATTGGATTTTGGATGGGTGTCGTGGTTTTGGCTTGGTGGTTACTTAGCGTTCTATTTGCAGGAATTTTCTAAGTGTCGAATTAGAACCTACTTCCTTCGTAAATATCAGCAAAGCTCAATTATTTTACCTACCTTTGCACTTCCGTTAATAATGGACCTAGAACCTCGAAGTTGCAAATATCATGATGCGCGTTTATTTCAAACGTCAAAATCGCGTGCACAAAGTGCAAACATTGTCTCAGTTAGAGTCAATGGAGGAATTAGTATGGATTGATCTTCAAAATCCAACCCCCTCAGAAATTGCCGATGTTGAGGCTAACTTCGAATTTAAATTTCAGTCGCGTCAGCAACAAATAGAGATTGAAAGTTCATCTCGTTACTTTGAGACCGACGATGAAATCATTGCCAATAGTAACTTTCTACAATTAGGAACGGCAGGAAACACCTTCATTTCTAATGCGGTTTCATTCATTCTTCAGGATGAAATTTTATTTACTTACCGCGATAACGATTTAACTGCTTTCTCGGATTGTGTCAAAAAAATAAAAGGTTCGGGTCGCTTTTTCCATTCAGGAAAGCAAATCATGGCAACCTTGCTGGAAGTGGGAGTAGATAACGACGCTGACTTATTAGAAAATTTGTCTCGACAAGTTTCTGAGTTATCCAAAGAAGTCTCTTTTGGTGGTAATCCTGATGAAGAACTGATTTTGCGTATTTCACGGGTTCAAGAACAAACCATGGAAATTCGTCAAAATGCTGTGGATAAACAACGCGTACTTTCTGCCATTATCAAGAGTCGCGAATTTGAAGGCGATGACTACGAGCGATTAAGAATTGTAATTAAAGACATTAATTCATTAATCGATCATGCAAATTTTACATTCCAAAGATTGGAGTATTTGCAAAATACCTTCATGGGTTTGGTGAATATCGAGCAGAATAAGATCATTAAAATCTTTACCGTTGCAAGTGTTATTTTCATGCCTCCTACTCTTATTGCAAGTGTTTATGGCATGAACTTCGAACATATTTCCGCCTTCAAATGGGAGTATGGATTCTCCTTCTCCATACTTTTAATGATCATTTCTTCATTGGGAACCTTGTATTTCTTCCGAAAACGAAAATGGCTTTGATTTGTTATAAGCTATTGTGAAGTCGGTCGTATTTTTTACTGCAAGCGTTATTTTATCTTTTTGGGGGATGTTAAACGCGTCAAATTTCATCACTGTGGTCAACGAACCCAATTTCACCAGCATTCGAGAAACCTATAAAAAAGCATTAACCAACGAAAAAAGTATCTCACAACTTAAAAAACTAACAGATGCCTTCCCGAAATCTGGTTTAGCTGTGGCATACAATGCAACTGCTTGGGCCTTGATGGCACGTGAAAGTAGCTGGATTCCAGATAAATTGGACTATGCATCTAAGGCCAATGATTTTCTAAATAAAAGTGTTCAATTAGATCCCAACAATGTTGAAATCCGATTTTTACGATTTAGCTTTCAGTGCAATTCTCCCGAAATGCTGGGGTATAAAAAACATCTCAAACAAGACAAAGAATATTTAATAAAAAATACGCCTCCAAATCACCCTTTAAAGGAAATCATGAAGGCGTATTATCAAAAATGTGCTTGTATTTCAGCTAGTGAAAAGAAAACACTGTTGGGATTATTGGATGCTGCTTAATTAAGCACTCAGTTCTTCGTTTTCGATTGCCGCTATTCCGGGCAAAACTTTGCCTTCGAAGAACTCCAACAATGCTCCACCACCAGTACTCACATAGCTCACTTGGTTTTCAAATCCAAACTTATAAACAGCAGCAGCGCTATCACCACCACCGATTAAGCTAAATGCTCCACCTGTAGTTGCCTTTGCAACAGCAACAGCCACTGATTTTGTCCCATTTTCGAACTTCTCCATTTCAAACACTCCCATTGGACCATTCCACAAAATGGTTTGACTGTCTAAAATAACCTGAGCGAATTCTTCACTTGCTTTAGTTCCGATATCAAGACCCATCCAACCTGATTCAATTTGATTGCTTTCTGTATTTTTTGCGTTAGCATCAGCTGCAAACTTATCAGCAACAATTGAATCCACGGGTAAATAGATGTTCACTCCTTTTTCTTTAGCTTTCTTCAAAATATCGATGCACGTATCTAAGCGATCTATTTCACACAATGAATTTCCAATTTCACCACCTTGGGCTTTGAAGAAAGTATACGCCATTCCACCTCCAATAATGATGTTATTTGCAACGTTCAATAAATTTTCAACGATCAAAATCTTATCAGAAACTTTTGCGCCACCCACAATAGCGGTAAACGGACGTTCTGGGCTTTTTACCACTTTTTCCGCATTCGCTACTTCTTTACCCATAACAAATCCAAACGACTTTTTACCGGCAAAAAACTGAGCAATTACAGCGGTTGACGCATGAGCACGATGTGCAGTTCCAAATGCGTCATTTACATAAAATGTACCCAAACGGGCTAATTTTGATGCGAATTCTAAATCCCCTTTTTCTTCCTCCTTGTAAAAACGCAAATTTTCCAAGAGCAAAACATCACCTGCTTGCAACCCAGAAGCCAAGTTTACAGCTTCCTCACCGATGCAATCTGTTGCAAACTTTACTTCGGTATTAAGTAATGTAGATAAATGCGACACAATATGTTTCAACGAATACTTTTCGGTTGGACCTTCTTTTGGTCTACCTAGGTGACTCATAATGATTACACTACCACCATCTTGAATGATTTTTTCGATGGTTGGAACGGCAGCTCTCATACGGGAGTCATCAGTTATTTCAAATTGGTCGTTCAGAGGCACGTTAAAATCAACACGCACCAATACTTTTTCACCTTTAAAATTCTGTTGTTCAATACTGTTTTTCATATGTTGGGGGATGTTTATTCAGGATTTAGATGTTACTTAGGATTGCTTATTTTGAAACTTTTCAGAATTAATGCAATTGATTTATTAATGCAATTGATTTAGATATTCTAAATATACCTAAGATTATTGCAGTTGCTTCAATAAAGCGCTCATATCGGTTTCTTTGTGAAGAATTTCACTTAATCGATCAATACTTACACGTTCTTGTTGCATAGAGTCTCTGTAACGAATGGTTACATCGTTTCCAGCCAAGCTATCGTGGTCCACCGTTATACAGAAAGGAGTTCCTATAGCATCCATTCGGCGATAACGCTTTCCTATACTGTCTTTGTCTTCGATAAATACGTTGAAGTCAAATCGCAAATCATTGTATATTTTTTCCGCCAACTCGGGTAGTCCATCTTTTTTCACCAATGGGAGAATAGCACATTTAACCGGCGCGATAGCAGGATGAAGTTTAAGCACAGTTCGTGTGTCTCCTTCTACCTGTTCTTCAGTGAACGCTTGTGCCAAAGTAAGCAGGAACAAACGATCAAGTCCAATGCTGGTTTCCACTACATACGGAATAAAACTCTCGTTGGTTTCTGGGTCGAAGTAACGCAATTTCTTACCTGAAAATTCTTCATGACGGCCCAAGTCAAAATCCGTTCTAGAATGAATTCCTTCCACTTCTTTAAATCCAAATGGAAAATCAAATTCAATATCCACGGCCGCATTGGCATAATGTGCTAATTTGACATGATCGTGAAAGCGATATTTGTTACTGGGTGTGCCCAATGCCAAATGCCATTTCATTCGAGCTTCTTTCCAATAGTTATACCATTCCAATTCGGTTCCAGGCTTGCAGAAAAACTGCATTTCCATTTGTTCAAACTCCTTCATACGCATGATGAATTGTCGTGCAACAATTTCATTTCTGAAGGCTTTACCCGTTTGAGCAATACCAAATGGAAGTTTCATTCGGCCTGTTTTTTGAACATTCAAATAATTCACAAAAATACCTTGTGCGGTTTCTGGACGTAGATACAAAGCATCTTCTCCCCCTTCCAAGGCATTCATTTGTGTGCTATACATTAGGTTGAACTGACGAACATCGGTCCAATTTTTAGAACCCGAAATCGGACAAACGATGCCTTCTTTCTCGATTAATTCTTTGATTAGATTCAAATTGCCTGATTCCAAACCTTCTTTTAAAATCGAATCCATTACATCGATTTTTTGTTGGTATTCCATAACACGAGGATTGGTGGTTTTGTACATTTCTGCATCAAATGTATCACCGAATCTTTTCGCTGCCTTTTCAACCTCTTTTTGGATTTTCTGACGAATTTTTTCTTGATGATCTTCAATCAAAACATCTGCACGATAACGCTTCTTGCTATCTTTGTTATCAATCATGGGATCATTAAATCCATCTACGTGACCACTTGCTTTCCAAACTTTAGGATGCATAAAAATGGCACTATCTAAACCAACAATATTTTGATTTAATCGCGTCATGGAAAGATACCAAAACTGACGAAGATTATTTCTCAATTCGGCACCGTTTTGTCCGTAATCGTACACTGCCGCTAAACCACCGTAAATTTCACTACTTGGAAAAACAAATCCATATTCCTTGGCGTGAGAAACAATTTTGTCAAAAAGATTATTATCGCTCATAAATGCGACAAAGATACGTCAATAATCGCTGAACTGCTTGAAATTTTACGTAGTCATAACTTTGATTTATGAATAGAATCATCATCTTTGTGAAACATGCAAACAGTGGAGATATTTTGGTGGCAGATCCTATTGGGTTTTGTTCTTTCTGGAGCTCTGGGGATGGGAATATCCGCGTGGATATGGCAACAGAGAAAACAACGAGTATTGAAAAACCTAAAGAAACTCATTACTACAGAAGGGGAAACTTATGGCAATTCAGATTACAGTTTTCAAAACAGCACTAAAAAATCAACTGATGCGGTTTTTGGCACCGAAACTGAGACACACAGTACAATAGAATTGGCTGACCAAAATTCACATCCCCCGCAAACCATCAAAAGTATTCAAGCCAAAGACATTGAGGAAATGTTTAAAACTTTGTTTGAGGCTCGAAAACAAGAATTGCAGAGGCTGCAAACTTTAGAAAATTACCGCAGAGATTACATTGGGAACGTAGCGCACGAACTCAAAACCCCTCTTTTTTCTATTCAGGGTTACATAGAAACCATACTGGAAGATCCCGAAATGGACCCAGAATTACTCAAAAGTTTTCTAAAAAAAGCCAATAATAATGCTGAACGATTGGGCCAAATTGTTAGTGATCTCGATGCTATTACCAAATATGAAAGTGGCTTTTTGAGTATTGAAAAGTCCGAATTCAATATGTTTGAATTGGTGAATCAGGTAATCGATGAATTGGAGATTCAAGCGAAACAGAAAGCCATCACTTTGTTTGCTACCTGTAAAACAGAAAATCCTCTGGTTTTGGGCGATCGATCTAGAATTAGACAAGTCTTGGTCAATCTGGGTTATAATTCCATTAAATACGGGAAAGATCAAGGCAATACCAACTACACCATTTATGCTACTGGGGCGAAGATCATTGTGGAAGTAGCCGACGACGGAATAGGCATCCCCCAAAGCAGTCTAGGGAGAATATTCGAACGTTTTTATCGAGTTGATTCCCATAGAAGTCGCGAAACAGGTGGTAGTGGTTTGGGTTTAAGTATTTGTAAGCATATCATTGAAGCGCATGGTTCACAAATTCGCGTAATGAGTACAGAAGGTGCTGGTTCGGTTTTTAGCTTTACATTACCTCAAGTACAAGCACCGGATTCCAATTCTTAATTGTTGCAAAAAATTGTGAATAAACTATCCCTTCATGTGTAGTGAATTCACCTCAAATCCGTGGAATTAGTCTTATTTTTGTAAGATGATGAATTGGCCCGACCAGCACAACTCCAACGAAAAACCTCCTTTTCTAACCAACCTTAACCCTAGCCAAGAAGAAGCAGTACTTCATACAGAAGGTCCTGTAATGATAATTGCGGGCGCAGGTTCTGGTAAAACGCGGGTGCTGACTTTTCGTATTGCCAACATCATGCACAAAGGCACCGATGCATTCCATATTTTAGCTCTTACGTTTACCAATAAGGCCGCTAGAGAAATGCGAAATAGAATCGAGACCATTGTAGGCACTGAGGCCAGAAATATTTGGATGGGTACTTTCCACTCTGTTTTTGCTAAAATTTTACGTCAAGAAGCCGATAAACTTAATTACCCTTCCAGTTTCACCATTTACGATTCCGAAGACTCCAAGAACTTAATCAAATCGATAATCAAAGAACTTAATCTCGACGATAAGGTATATAAACCATCTTTAGTACTTTCGAGAATTAGTTTATCGAAAAACAACCTTTTAACCGCCAATGGATATGCCAAAACCGAAGAATTAGTCAATGCCGATAAAGCTGCTGGACGTCCATTGTTTGGTCAAATCTTCGCCCAATACACAGAGCGTTGCTTCAAAGCGGGCGCCATGGATTTTGATGATATCTTGGTAAACACCTACAAATTGCTCGAAAAGTTTCCGGATGTACTCAACAAATGGCAACATAAATTCAAATACATTCTCGTTGATGAGTACCAAGACACCAACCATGTGCAGTACATGATTACCAAAAGACTGGCGGCAGTAAATCAAAATATCTGTGTTGTGGGTGATGATGCTCAAAGTATTTATGCATTCCGAGGTGCAAACATTGAAAATATTCTCAACTTTGAACGGGATTATCCCAATGTGGCGATATTTAAGTTGGAGCAGAATTACAGAAGTACCAAAAATATAGTTTTGGCAGCTTCAAGCTTGATTTCCAACAATAAAAAGCAGCTTAAAAAAGAAATTTGGACCGCGAACGAAGACGGTGATAAAATCAAAATAGTTAGAAATCCTTCCGATAACGATGAAGGACGTAAAGTAGCCGAGTTGATTTTTGAAGATAAACATAAACTGCATCTTCCAAATAAAGCATTTGCCATTTTATACAGAACGAATGCTCAAAGTCGTGCTTTAGAGGAATCACTTCGTCGTCAAAATATTGAATACAAAATTTATGGTGGTATTAGTTTCTACCAACGTAAAGAAATCAAAGATTTGTTAAGTTATCTACGATTAGTCGTAAATCCCAATGATGAAGAGGCGTTAAAACGAGTTATCAATTATCCCGTTCGGGGAATTGGGAATACAACATTGACCCGTTTAATTTACATTGCCAATCAAAATCAAATTCCTCTCTGGGAGGTAGTGCGTAATATTCGTCAATTTCCGGATATTGGAACGGGCGGTCCCAAAGTAGAACACTTCGGAATGCTCATTGAATCATTTCGGGGACAATTGGACTTCAAAAATGCATATGATGTTGCTACCGATGTTGCTAAACAAACAGGATTGCTGAAAGCATTATACGAAGACAAATCTATCGAAGGTATTTCACGCTATGAAAACATCACGGAATTACTTAACAGTATTCAGGAATTCACCGAAGATGATGAAGATGAAGTGGATAAAACACTTCCCAATTTCCTAGAAAAAGTTGCTCTATATACGGATGATGAAAAAGACAATGATCCCAACCGCGATCATGTTTCATTAATGACCATTCATGCTTCTAAAGGCTTAGAATTCCCCATAGTACATATTGTAGGCATGGAAGAAAATTTATTCCCCTCGCAAATGGCCTTGATGAACCGAATGGAATTGGAAGAAGAGCGTCGTCTTTTTTATGTGGCAATCACGCGTGCGGAACGGAAATTGTATCTCAGTTTTGCGACAAGTCGCTTCAAACATGGAAGCTTATTGCACTGCGAACCCAGTCGATTCCTACAAGAAATAGACAACCAGTACCTCGATATGAGCATGGCATCCATGCAGCAACGAAGTATGTTTGAACACGATGGTTATCAACGCAACAATGGCGGATATTCATCGAATCGAGGTTCGGGTTTCGGGGGAAATTCGTACGGTGGACAAACTGGAGCTGGTTCCAGAAATTATAACGGTGGCAACAGCCAAAACAATCGTAACCAAGGGGGAAATGGAAACCAATATGTCCGAAAAGACCAACCTACTACACAAAAAGTGATTTTCACAACCGCTAAAAGCTCACCTGCGCTACCGCCGGAAGATCCAAACTTTGTGGCCGGTGATATATCAGGAATTCAAATTGGACAACAAGTACAGCATCAAAGATTTGGAATTGGAACCGTTTTAGAAATTGAAGGTCAAGCAGATAGTCGAAAAGCTAAAATCAGTTTTGATGCCGTTGGAGTTAAGACATTGGTTTTAAAGTTTGCAAAGATGAAAATTTTGGGATTGTAATAATCCAACGTACTCCTTTGCCTTTTTCGGTTTCAATTTTCATCGTTCCACCCAAAGTTTGAATTCGTTGTTTTGCACCTTGAGTACCCAATCCCTGTACGGATTGTTCAGGATCAAATCCTATTCCATTATCTTTAAATTCTAAGTAAAATTGTGAGCCATCGGCAAAAAGATTGAAAACAACTCGGGTTGCCTTTCCGTGTTTTCCAGCATTCTGAATAAACTCTTGAGCCAATCGAAATAACTGTAATTTCTGTAATTTGCTGAAGTTTAATTTCTTTTCTTCGGCCTGAATGGTCAATTGGATTTTTAATTTAGCGGATATTTCATGGAGATTATTGATAATAACTTGATTAAGTTCTCCTTCTTTTGTCCAGTAAGGATACAATCCCAAAATATAGTGCTTAATATCTCGGCCAATTTCATTTAGATTCTTTGATATTTCTGCTTTGTCTATATATTTATCTCTAGCGAGTAACATAAGAATGCTCATTCTGTTTAACACATCATCATGTAATTCCATTGCAATTCGCATTCGTTCTTTTTCTTGAACATCGTTTTGCCTTTGGTTAATTTCTTTTTGCAACCGAATATTTTGTTCAATTAATTCACTTCGCTGATTCTGTATACTTAAAGTGTATTTCACAGAGCCCCAAGCAACTACAATAACTTCTACCACAAAAATCAAGTTGGTGAAAATACTGTAATTATCAAAATCAACTGGGTCTAATTTCCCCGTTTGATAGATAAATCCCAGTCCATTCACAATTCCAACTAACAATACCCAACTTAAGTAAGTAATCTGTTTGTATTTTAGAAAATGTTGGACCGGAAGATAAATTTGAACAATCAGAAACAATCCAACAATTAGTCGAATAATCAATACGGCAATTCGTTCATATCCTAAATAAAATGGTGTTTTAAGAAAGAAAACTGAAATTAGTACTACGAATAAAAATGCTGCCAGGATATTACTAAACTTATACAACCAAGCTAGGCGTTCTTTTTGGCCATAATGAAAGAGTGCATATTGATTGATTGCATAAGCCGCAAAAATGGCCGCCGCTAATCTTAAACTAGAGAACCAATTTTCTTCCCCTTGAATGAACCAGAATTTTAGGTGACCAGTGGAAATGAAATTATGTATAAAATTCATAAACACCCACAAAAAGAAAAATCCATAACTAATTTCCTTTGTGCTAATAAATCCCCAAAAAATAAAAACTAAATAGGAAATGATAAACCCATAAATTACTCCATATAACCATTCTAATCGGTTCCAATGTTCAATAAAATTATCCATTTTACTGATTCTAATCAATAATTTGGGCTGCATTCCTGAACGATTATGTCGAACATACAATTCGTACAGTCCGGTATCGTGAAATGTAAATTGAGCTTGGGACGTACGGGTGTGCATGTTGAAATCCTTTACGGCGATTTCATCACCAAAATTTACTATACGTTGTATATGACCCAATGGGTGCCTTAAATACAATTCCAAATGGTTGATTTGATAATCAGGAATTGAAATGATACGGTTACCAATAATTTCGGGAATTCGAATTTGATAATAAAACCAATGTTCGGATATCCTGGTAGACGTTTGAACTTTAGGCTGATTGTTTAACTTCAACAAATAATTCCGAAAAGAATCTACGGAAATTTGTTTTTTAAACGGCAGTACGCTGTGATGCTTCAGCTCTACAACATTCTGTTTATCATCCACTACGTTGGTGATAACTTGATCGGAAATTACAGACAACCTAGAATCTCCAGAAACGGAATTTGAAGGTCCTGAAAACGCCACACCTGAAAACAGCATCATCAAACCCATGGATACCATATTGGCAGAGCTTTGGCTACTAATTTGAACTCGCGGAACTTCTAATTCCCAAGTATTTCCGTCTAAAGAACAATGGAAAGAAGCATTTAATATTTTTAGATACAAATCAATGGTTTGATTCGTAGAAAAATAGTTATCATTCAATCGATGTGCGTTGGTTTGAAACGTCCATTTATAACTGTTTTCCCGCTCAATACAGTGAATTCTCACATGAGGGTCAGGAACTTTCCAACTTCGGTATTTAAGAAATTGCTGAAATATACGATAGAGATTGCTTTTCGTTTCAAATGGGAAATCATAATACGCATATCCTTCATAGATAAAATCAATTTGCTTCTCATCGGACTGCATGATTTCAATTTCTCGTTGAAAAATATCAACCAAATTAAGTTGCTGAAGATGAGGTGGATACAATTGATAGGTATATTTCCTCAAACTCTTCAGCGTTTTTTCAAGCTGCTTAAAAAAGGAATCTCCCTCATTCTCATTGCGAATATTCTTTTCTAAACCATTTATTTTGAATAGTATGTCATCTTGCAACTCTTGGACAATGCGTTTTCTTTCGTTTTCTACCGACTCCATTTGTATTAATCCCAATTGCTGTTGAATTTTGAGATTTTGCTCCATCATTTTATGATTCTCTTCGAATTCCCAAACAATGACGCGAGCAGTGAAAACGGCTGCAATAATTAATTCTAAAATTAAAATTTCTGTTAAATGCAATCCCAAATCCCTATCATTAAAGTACTGAGTAACAATAACGAACTCACTGGTTAAAGTAAGGAGAATCAATATAAATTGATTGTACCATTTGAAATAATAAGTATGGTAGATATATAGAAATAAAAGGATGAACGTAGATATTACTTCTAAAGTTAGAACTAAAATCCCCAGCCAAACCACTTCTCTAAAAACAAAATTGACAGCTACCAACAATGATAAGCCCAAAACAATCACTTTCCAGTTTAAGGTATAATCTCCGAATCCTTTTTTTAAGCTCTGTGCATAATCTGTATATCGAAACCCTACCCAAAGTATGAACCCATTTAAAAACAACAATATAGGATGAAAAAACTCCAATTGATTCTGTAATATATTGGATTCATTAAAAAGAACAATTAAAAAGATCGCAAAACTCAATTCCGCAAATTTTATGATCAATGGATTTCTAACGGCAATTGCAAATAATACCGACAGAAATACCAAAAATAACGTTGATCCCAGCATCCAACCACGATCCAATCGATTCTTTTGAATTTCTTTTGTGAACCGCTCAAACTCCATTACTCTACATTTAACCAATGGTAGTATTCCTACTTCAGAGTTGAACTTTCGTCGCACCTTCAAAAGCAAGGTATTATCGGGTATTTCTGAGTTTACGTCAATAGGAATTATGGCCCATTCAAAGAGTTGAATGGCAACCATTCTATATCGTACATTTCTTCCATCGCTCGTACTCAATAAAATGGTATCATTTCTATTGAGTGGCGATAAAAAAATCATTTGATTTGGCGATAAATTCGGAATGGTATAATCAAACGTTCGAGGAAAACTGCCGTTATCTTCCCAAAATTTAAAGTTCCCAAAATTTTGTTTTGGATTAAAATTTGCGCTTCCATTAACCGAAACTGGGTTTATGGTTTCAGCGGATAGAAACTGTCCGAAAAATAAAGTTATCGCTAAGAGGACTATTCGAAATTTCCGCATCCGTTTTTGATATCAAAAGTTGAATTAAACTAACTTGAAATCCACTACGATTCTCATTAATTCAGATATACTTTTGATTTCGAATTTACGGAAAATATTCTTTTTATGCGTTTCTAATGTTAACACACTAATATGTAATTCTTCCGCGCATTTTTTAGAAGACATTCCAGAGGAAATAACGCGGATAATTTCCAATTCTCTCTTGGTAAGAAGAGATATAGCATTGTGAATATGTTCAAATTGCGAAGTGAAATTTTCATCCACTTGAGGAAATGTTATAAATTTATCTGAAGGATGCACTACTGCATTGATAATAAAATCTGCTGAGACCTCTTTACTGATACAGCCTGAAAATCCATTAATTCTGGATTTATATACGAGGTATTTGTCAACAAAGGATGAAAGCAAAAACCAACGCAATTTTCTATTCCCTTGATACATTTTGGGGACATCCAAACCACTTTGCCCTTGTCCCAATTGGGCATCAATTACAATTACGTCTGGTAGAAGTTCATTTTCTGAATTTAGGAATTCTACCATTTTACTACACTCCTGAAAAACTCCAATTACTCGAATATCTTCGCATTTGGAAAAGATCAGGTTCAACCCCGCAAGTACTACTTGGTGATCATCACAAATGACAACGTTTACCATGGAACTAACTTTTTTCTTAATTTTTTACTTGACCTTGTTCATTGTTAAAGGGGAAATCAAGAAAAAAAGTATTTATTCGTTTCACTGTTTTCAAAATGAATCGAGTTATTTGCAATATACAACTATAGTTGAGCTACAACTATTGTGGATAATCTAAATTTAATTTGTGTAATGACACATTCTAAATTACACCAACTCAGTAATTCGATTTTAAACTATATTTTCTAAAGAAAACCCAAGTAATTAAGTATTTAGAATTCCAAACCCATCCTCAAATAGCCTGTGGAATTAAATCCTAGTTCAGCAAACAATACGGAAATTCTTCCTCCTAAGGCAATACCACCGTAAAAAATACCTTGTGTTTCACCTATAAACGAATTGTATTGATCATCGGTACAATCAATCAATCCATATCCCAAAACTCCCTGAAAATAAAGTTCTGAATCTGGTTTATTTACGAATGAGTAACGAATTGGTATACCCACTCCTAAATGAATACTTTCAATATACCCTGATTGCGAATAATTCATGTTATCGTAGTAATCGTAGTATACATAATCCACGTTTTTACGGTGATAACCACCACCGAGCTCCACTCCCACTTTCAGATTATTCACACTAGTATTTCCTATAAATCCAAGAATAAAACCAGCACCAGATGTAGGTTGCTCAGAAGTGGATTGGATATAATTGAAACTGCTGTATCCTGGTGCATAAGTATAGCTCGTAGTCTTGGTTAAAGCAGATGTATATCCTCCTAAACCCACTCCCATATACACCTTCATAGGCGAAGTCTGACGTGTATTCGTATTGGTAGCAATTTTAGTCGATCCAGCGGGACTTGAGGAACCTGCCCACTGCGCGGATAACATCCAACTTCCGCTGAAAATTAATAAAACTGCGATTTTGTGAGAGAATTTATTTATCACTTTGGGAAACATCTTATGATCGTATAGAAAAAACTTTTTGATTCAATTTAATTTAAGACCGGTATCAGGAAAACTCAAATTTATCCCAGTTAGCTTTGAATCAATCTTAGTTTAAGAATTGCTCAACGTTCATTCTCCAAACATTGTATTTGTTGGTTGCACTTCCTCGTGTACTAATGAAGTAAATTTCTTTACCTGATGGTGCCCAAACCGCAGATGCGTCAGTACCCGGATGGAAGGTTAACTGAGTTTCTCCTGTACCATCAGTTCTAAATAGATATAAATCTAAATTCATGGGACGCGCGTTGGATTTAGGGGTAGCACCTGAAACCAGTAAATATTTGCCGTTCGGACTAACTTTTGGACTAGAGAATGAACGGCGATTATCCGTAATTACCTGAGTTTCCGAACCAGACTCTAAATCGATCTTCCAAATTTCAGTTCTAGAAGAATTTTTTGCACTTCGTGTAACAAATAATTCTTTAGATGTTTTACCAGGCACAAAGCAAGGATTAAACCCTTCAGAATACTGAGTTTGTAAGCCAGACTCAAGATCAATACTCCATAATGAATAGCCGCTTCCACTAGAACGTGAATAGAAAAGAGTTTTTGCGTCATTGGAATATACTGGATTCAATTCGCTGGCATCTGTAGCTGCAATCTGACGAACCGCATTACCTTTGGTAACTTCAATTTGATAGATGTTGTAATTCTCTGAAGTTCCTACACCAACACGATCTGAAAACGTCAGGAATCTCCCATCAGGAGAATATGCAAAATCAAATACATAGTTTCTGAATGTTCTTTGAACAGCAGAAGCACCGCCCTCAGTAGAACGTATATATAGGTTGTTCGAATTATTATTATTTCCTAAGAAAGTGAAATTCTTACCGTCTGGAGAAATCGACAAAAATGTTGCTGTATTCCACATTAAAACTTCCGTTCTAATAATTTCGCTTCCATTTTGAACAGATTCTGTGGTTAATTGGTAAGCAGGTCCTTGAACAATATCACTCTCTTTCGTTAACTGCGTGAAGTTAACTCCTCCTTCTTCTGGAGCTGTTAATGTCGTGAAAATTTCAGTCGAATAGGTTACACCTTGATTTAATAAATTACAAGACTCAAAACTAAGAGCAGTACCTAATGCCATTAAACCCAAAAAGGATAATTTCATCGAAGTTTTTGACACATTCATCATGTTGTCAAAATTAGATAGCTATCGTCGATAAGATATACCTAAATTTTGGTAATCTTAAATAAATCTATTGGGAACATTTGTGGATCTTCAAAAAAGAATATTATCGATTGGTTTCAACCCAAAGATGGATAACACTTTAAATTGAACGTAGTCGTAAAAATAGGGCTAAAGTGATTTTACTACAGCGCCAAATTTAAGCATTCTACCAAACCAAACCACCTCGAATCAAACCCATGGTTTCTCCATTTCCTGAATCACTGTTTATTCCCAATTCAAAAAATACGGATGAAATTCTGAGTCCCAAAGATCCTCCACCATAAACAATTCCTTCGGCTCCATACATTAGTGAAATATCGTGATCATCTATCACGTCAATATAACCTACACCTAAATTTCCCTGAAGATAAACATTAAATTTTTGTTGATTTACGAGACTAATTCGCACAGGAATTCCGGCACCTATATACGTTACGTTCATATCGCCAGTACTTGAATTAATCGTTTGAGAGAACACATTATAATAGTCGTAAGAAACTTTTTGTGAGTAATACGCTCCATTCATTTCGAATCCCACGGAAAGAGGTTTCAACTTCGTCGAAATCATTTTACCCAAAAATATTCCAGCACCTGCAGTACTTCCGTAATTGGTAGAAGTAACATATCCTTGCCCACTAGGAGCATTTACATAAGAATACCATTCCAAATAATCACGGGTAAAACCACCGTATTCAATCCCTGCATACGATTTTCCAGCAATGGAATTGGTCTTCACTGCTCTTGTTTGAGTACTTGAACCCGCTGGACTCGAAGAACCTGCCCATTGCGCTTGAATGAGATTGACAAAAAATACGGTGTAAACGGTGATTGAAATTTTTAAAAATGTAGAATATTTCATAATCATATTAAGTTGTGTAGATTCTTAGACCGAGTAAGATTTTTGGCATTATTAACATCCTCCACTTTAGAAGTTAACACCTACCAAGTTGCATCAAGTCAATTACAGTTATGTTCAATTTCTAGTATTCTGGGATTTTTTGATTTTATGGGATGTGTATTCTCGAACTAATTAGAGAATCGATCTGAAATCGGTTTCTGGAATACAAAATCCAAAACAACTTGATAATTGAATTAAAAGCGATCAAAAGTACTGCCGACCGACCTAATACATCTACCTATATTTGGGTATATTTCAATAAGAACAGCTGAACTTAATCTGACGGTTAAGGAATAATTTTTGACCATTTTTTTTAATACAGTTGTCTAGCTGCTTCACTAAATTTCATTGTGTCTAACTGATAATTTCATAGTAACTAACTGATATTGGCGACATGTTCACGCAACTGAACGTACACTCTTGGAAATAATGAATATTTTGCCTATATTTGCAACCCATTTATCAACAACGTCCTACGGGTTAGGATGAAAATTGTAGAAAGAGAAAATTATGGCAACCAAAATCAGATTACAAAGACAAGGTAGAAAAAAGAGAGCATTCTACCACATCGTAGTGGCTGACTCTCGTTCACCAAGAGACGGTCGTTTCATCGAAAAATTAGGAACTTACAACCCTATTACAAATCCTGCTACCATTGATTTAAATTTGGAGCGCGCAACTGAGTGGTTATTGAATGGTGCACAACCTACAGATACTGCTGCTGCTATCCTTTCTTACAAAGGTGCGAGCTACAAAAAACACTTACAAGTAGGTGTACGCAAAGGCGCTATTTCTCAAGAAGAGGCTGACAAGCGTTTTAACCAATGGTTATCAGAAAAAGAAGCACGTATCCAAGCTAAACGCGACGGATTATCCGATGCAGCTTCTAAGAAAAGAGCTGAGGCTTTACTTGCTGAAACTAAGCGTAAAGAAGATATCGCTGCTCGTATCGCGGCTAAAGCTGCTGATGCAATTGCTGCTGAATCTGCAACAGAAGAAGGTGCTGAAGAAACTGCTTCAGAGGAAACCGCTGAAGGTGCAGCTGAAGAAGCTACTACTTCTGAAGAATAATAATTATGAATATTCTGCCTCCCAAAATTATTCATTTGGGTAAAATTACATCCAAACACGGTTATAAAGGCAGTTTAAACATACTTTGGGATGACGATGATCTTATCCCAGAAGAAGGGGACTACCTTTTCGTAATTATCAACGAAAAAGGAGTCCCTTTTTTAATTGAGTCCATGAATACTACCGGAGAAATCGTTAAACTCCAGAATATAGACTCTGAAGAACAAGCCTTTACCCTCATAGGTTGCGCTGTTGGCCTGGATGAAGCTGATGTCGAATTCCAAAACTCCCCTATTCAATTGATCGGATTTCAAGTATTTAACCAAAATCAGTCCATCGGAACCATTACAGAAATCCAAAACTTTCCCGGACAACTCATGTTTACTGTAACTTGCGAAAATCGCAATTTTTTAATGCCCTTTGTGGAAGAATGGATAGTGAATATCGATGAGAATTCACGAACTTTGTTAGTGGATCTACCAGAAGGTATAATTGATCCAGACAATCATGAGAATTGATATCATTTCTGCGGTTCCCGAATTACTTCACAGTCCTCTTCATTTTAGTATCCCTAAAAAAGCCCAAGAAAAAGGTCTTGTAGAAATCCATATTCACAACCTACACGAATATGGATTAGGTAAATACCGTCAAATTGATGATTATCCATTTGGAGGCGGCGCTGGAATGGTTTTAATGGCGGAACCTATTTCTAATTGTATTGAAAAACTTACGGCTGAACGAAATTACCAATACATTATTTACACAACTCCAGATGGTCAAACATTTGACCAAAAATCCGCGAATCAACTCTCTTTAGCCCAAAATATTTTGATTCTTTGCGGACATTACAAAGGCATTGATCACCGCATTCGTGAACTGTATATCACCCATGAAATCTCACTAGGTGATTTTGTATTAAGCGGAGGTGAAATTGCTGCAGCTGCAATTACTGATGCAATTGTTCGACTGATTCCCGGTGTGATTGGAAATGAAGAATCAGCATTGAATGATTCGTTCCAAGACAATCTTTTAGCGCCACCCTTATACACTCGTCCTACCGAGTTTAAAAATTTAAGCGTCCCTGATATTCTATTAAGTGGAAATCATGGGAAAATAGAAGAATGGAGATTGGAACAGTCATTAGAGCGAACTAAACTACTACGTCCAGATTTACTTAACGATGATTTACTGGATTGATATTTTACTATCAAAAAACTTGAAATCACGTACCACATGGTCAAAAATCAAACATTTCTGTAAATAGGAACTAAATAAACAAGTAAACGTAAATCAAACACACATACAAATTATAAGAAGTACAATACGTAAAATTTACTTCCACTTTTGAATCCCCTAATTTGTCACTATGAAATTAAAACTTACAAGACCCTTAGTTATTTTTGATTTAGAAACAACTGGTATCAATATAACGAACGACCGCATAGTTGAAGTCAGCTTATTAAAAGTATTCCCAAATGAAGACGAAGAGCTGAGAACCTACCGAATTAATCCAACCATTCCCATTCCAAAAGCAGCTAGTGCAGTTCATGGAATCTATGACGCCGACGTAGCTGATAAGCCTACATTTAAAGATTTGGCAGGTGAAATCAGCCAATTCATACAAAACTGTGATTTCGGGGGATTCAACTCAAATAAGTTTGATTTTCCATTGCTTGTAGAAGAATTTTACCGAGCAGGAGTAGATTTTGATATTGAAAATCGTAAGTTCATTGATGCTCAAAGAATTTTCCATGTTAAAGAACCTCGGAATCTTTCGGCTGCATTGAAATTTTATTGCAATCAAACACTCGAAAATGCACATTCAGCAGAAGCAGATACCGTTGCAACTTGGCAAATTATAAAAGCTCAATTGGAACGCTATGATGACTTACCGCATGATATTAGCGGTCTAAATCAGATTAGTGGGCAAGACAATCTTGTTGACCTAGCTGGAAGATTTGTTTACAACGACAAAAAAGTTGCGGTTTTTAACTTTGGTAAACACAAGGGGAAAGCGGTAACGGACGTATTAAAATCTGAACCAAGCTATTACAACTGGATGATGGATGGTGACTTCCCTCTTCAAACTAAAAAAGTACTTACACGAATCCGCTTGAGTCTAATGAATCAATAGTTTCATGCCGATAGTTTCATGCTTTTTATTTTATTAAAAATATTTAACCCGTAATACACACATCCCAAACGAATAAATATGCCTAGAGAATTGAATTTTAATGATGAATTAACTGACGACTTTAACGAAGATTATAGCACATGGGATGCTGAAACTCTAAAAGCGTTTTTGTCTGGAAGTACAGAATTTTCTGCCAATGAAATGGCAGAAAAACTCCATTTTAATCCATCTAATAATTCCAATTCTAAGAATATTGGAGGATTAAAGCCTGTTGAAAAAAGTAGTATTACGGATAATAGTCAACGAAATTCTAAAAAAAATACGCTTAAAATACTTCCAATTGAAATCATCCATGAAACTGAAAACTGGGTAATTATTAATAAACCTCCATACATACCCAGTTTACCTGAGCGCGGTAAATATACCGCTGAATCTGTAATAGAATGGGCAAAAAAGAAATGGGATGATGCCATTCTTTGTCACCGATTGGATCGAGAAACATCTGGATGTTTAATTATTGCCAAAAATGCTGAGGCTTACAGACATATTTCAATACAATTCGAGAAAAGACAAATTAAAAAATTATATCATGCAGTTGTTGATGGAAAAGTAAGTTTCAAAGATTTATGGGTGGATTTACCCATAAACACGGAAAATGTGTTAAAGATAAAAATCGATAAACAGAATGGAAAGGCTGCACAAACTTTATTCAACACGTTGCAAAACTTCAACCATTTTACTTTAATTGAATGTCAGCCCCGTACCGGAAGATTGCACCAAATACGCGTACATTTAGCTTCTCAAAATGCCAAAATTGCTGGTGATGTTCTATATGGAAGTCAAATTCCGAAATTGAGTTTGATTAAACGCAAGTTCTCTGGGGATGATACCGTTTTGATGCCTCGTTTTGCCTTACACGCGCGACAACTAGAATTCCAAGATTTAAATGGCGAAAATTGTTCGTATCAAGCTGAATACCCTAAAGATTTCTCTGTATTCCTTAAATTGTTAAAGAAATACGATCAATAATTAATTTTTCCACTTAACTTCAATTTACTGCTATCGCATGGAAGTTCCTCAACTTGAAAAACTGCCCGAAAAAGAACTCAAAGCGGCTATCAAGCGACTTAAACAAAAGCCTCCTAAAAACTTGGATGAACAATTTTTTGATTGGCATGAAGAAACATTCGAAAAGATAGACTGCTTGTCCTGTGCCAACTGTTGTAAAACAACATCACCCATGTTTTTTGAAAAAGACATTGAAAGGCTGAGCTCTCATTTCAAGTTACGCCCTGCACAGTTTATAGAAAAATATTTGTTTTTAGATACTGACGGAATTTGGGCGCTAAAAAATAGTCCTTGTCCTTTTTTGGGACCCGATAATTATTGCTCAGTTTATGATGATAGACCGAAAGCATGCCGTGAATTCCCACATACGAATCACCGAAAAATGCATACTCATTTGCATTTAATTCCGCAAAACGTCAAGATTTGTCCTGCCGTTATTCACATTGCGAAAAAACTAATGTCCATTTAGAATTTATTCTTCCACATCATGCTTTCCACTGGCCGATTCGGCTGACCACTGTATTTAGCATTGGCTTTAGAATTGTATGGCACTAAAATCTCACCTTCCACAGGAAAATAAATCAATTGACCAATAGGCATACCTGCATAAACGCGTACGGGCATTTTCACTGAAATTTCTAGTGTCCAATTCCCGCAAAATCCTACATCTCCTTTTCCCGCAGTAGCATGAATATCGATTCCTAATCTCCCAGTACTGCTTTTTCCTTCCAAAAATGGAACATGAGCATGAGTTTCCGTATACTCAGCAGTTACACCCAAATATAAGGTATCAGGTTGCAAAACGAATCCTTCTTCCGGAATTTCGAAATGACGAATGGTATTGTGTTTTTTTGCATCTAGAACATCAGACTCATAAACCGCTAAATAGGGGCCTAAATGAACATCATAACTATTGCTACCCAATGCGTTACGATTATAAGGCTCAATAATGATGGTTTTTTTTTCGATTTCCTCGAGTATTCTTTTGTCTGACAAAATCATGCGCAAATATATCAAAATCCATGCGAAATTCTTAACACATTTGAAGTAACCACAGTGAATCAATCAGAGTTGAGCACACTTACATTCTGACTCAAACACCACTTTGCGAAAAATTGTTAAAAATCGCGATGTAGAATTCGGTCTACTTTCTTCAAATCATCAACAGGTCTAAAATCACCAATTCTTTGTATAAAACTTATACTGGGTAGAGGCAAATTAAATTGATTACTCAATTTTCTAACCTCTCCAAAACGACCTTCCTCAGTGTACTTCCCACCCCAATTGGCGAAATACATTACACCCAGCGACCAACTTTTATTTGGATTTTTATTACTAATTAAGCGAAATTGAACATTAGCATACACGGACTTTCTACCAATTATTACATTTTTATAATCTAACAAATATGGAGAACCCAACGGATTCGTTGGATCTTCTAAGATAGGCTTCTTTTGATCATCTAATTGCCATTTACTCACGTTTTTCATGGATTGATACCCAGGAGAATACCACAATTCCCCTAAAACATAAATCGATGGGCTTAACCTTTTGCAGCCACCCATTTGAAACACCATGGAAGTAGATGGTAGAAAGTTCGCAGACCAAATACCTAAAGCTGCTGTCAAATGATCGTGTATTCCACCGTACGTATATCCACCAAAAACCATATTGGTAGTCAGTGAATTTCCATCACTTAAAAACATTGAAGTCGCTAAAATATCACCAACAATTAATCGTTGTTTCGGCGCCACTTCTAATGAATATTGGGGTGCAACATAGGCGTAAAAAGGAAGTACTACTCCTGCTGCTACAGAAATATTATTGGTGAACCCGTATTGAACATCATTTAAAACTCCATTAAAATTCTGGTATTGAAGTGTCCGCTTTTCAACTGGATAACCCGACTGCATGAAAACGTATCGACCGCCAATTAACTTTACTTCCTCCGTATTGGGCAGTGTCAATGATTTACTTTTTTCGGGGGATAGTGAATCTGCCTGAACTGAATTTCCATACAACGAAGTAACCCATGTGGTGAATGTTAAAGTCAGAAGTCCCCAATACAGTTTCATTCCTGCAAAGATACAACGAAATTAATGTATGATTTTCCACGAAATAATTTGGGCATCGTCGCTACATGAAATCAAAGTTTCGCTATCAAGCCAGATAATTTGGTTAACTGAGCTTCTATGTGCCAACTCTTTGTGAACCAATATTTCACCACTTACAGCATTCCACAAACGGATACTTTTATCCATACTCCCTGAAACTAAGTAATTTCCTTGTGGTGAAAAAGCTAATGCATGAATACTAAACCAATGAGCATCAATTTGATTGCGTATATTTATGTGATCATCAGCAAGCCAAATTTTAGCATCACGACCTCCAAAAGCATACCCATTTTGATGATGAACCATTTGAAAAATAGTGTTTTTCCCTACGTTAAACTCCTGTTTTAAAGTCCATTCAACGTCCTCCCAAGAAGAACCTAGGATCTCCCATTCAAATATCTTTCCTAAATGCCCCCCTACCCGAATGCAGTTACCTAAATTTGAGTTGGCATCAATACACCTCAAACTACCAGGAATTGAACTCGACTTTTTCTGATGTTTAACGGGGTTTTCTAAGTCCCACAATGCTACAGATCCGTCGGCAGAACACGACACGATACTTTTCTGGTCTGGTTTATTATTAAGAAATAAATGGGTAGAAATTTCAAAAAAATCAAATACTCCTTTATCATGGATTTTATGTTCCCACATTTTCTCAAATTTCAAATCCTCATTAATTTCATTAGCTGAGTTCAACTTGAAATCAGGATTTCCTGTTGAATTCGATTCTGAGGAAAGCAAATCTTCAGAAGTCAAAGTGTTCAACTGGATTCTTTCAAGGTTTGTAGGTGACGATTTTACAATTCTTCGGAATGCGTAAACCATTCCGGATTGTCCTCCTGCCAAGATATATTCACTTTTATTTCCCAAAACATAAATGCAATAAATGGGCTCACCTGTTTGAGCAATCAATACACCGTTGGATTCTGTACCACCCTGCCAATGAACGATCCACCCCTCCGAACCAGCAGAATACCATCCCCCAAAACCATCTAATTGAAGATCATACACGGCTTGTTTGTGTCCCAAAAAACGATTTTCCAACAAAAGATTTAACTTTGAACTCATGATTTTAATGGATTCTTGGGTTTGCGAAGTTAGTGGCAGCCAACTTTGGCTATACAAAACTAACTCATCGTGGTTGGAAAGAGAAACTCCTGAAGAAATTCCTACTAAAATTACAGGGCGATTGTTAGAGCAACGAGCAACAAATTGGATTCGAGAAGAACTTCACCCGGAAACATACATTCAAAAAAATGAATTTGGCAAGCCCGAGTTAGCTCAGCAAATTGCACAATCGAATGTGGAACATGAACCCATTGTTTTGCCCTACATTAATTACAGTCACACGCTAATTCTCGAAAGCATTCCATCTGGATCCTCACATAATAAAGAAGATTCGAATCAGGAAAAGGAGATAAATACGATACCATACCATGGGATTCTTACAAACAAGTCTATCGGAGTAAATTCCAAATTAATAGGAGGCTTAGAAAAAGATTGTTGGGTATTATGGGGAATTAATCCAACTCAACCTCTAGGGGTGGATATTGAAAGTTTACGTCCTCAAATCGAAAAAATAAAGTCCAAATTTTGTAGGCCTGAAGAATTAGAATTTGCTATCACTCCCGTTCAATCGTTATTAATTTGGTCGGCGAAAGAAGCCATGTACAAAGCATATGGTAAGAAAGAAATTGATTTTAGGGAACAAATGCGTGTTCATGCTTTTACTGGGTTTTCAGAAAATCAAGGTTTAGAAAATAAACTTAAGATTCATGCAGATTCCACCAAGTTATCGGCTGAAGTTGGGATTAAAGAAAATTCAAATTCCACTGAATCAACCATCCCCCCAAAAAAGAATTCAGAACCAGAAACCATCCAATTTTCGGGTGAATTATGGGGAGATAAACACTACCAATTCGATCTATTTGCGCGTTGGTACGAACCCTTTGTTGTGGTTTGGGCAGTAGAAAGTAAATCAGTCTATTAATTTCACGTTTTACACCACATTCACGCTGCTAAATTCACTATATTTGCAGGCTAATTATGGAACAAATCCGCAACTTTTGCATCATTGCACATATTGACCACGGTAAAAGTACTTTGGCTGATCGTCTGTTGGAATACACGAAGACTATCGACAAACGCCAAATGCAAGCACAATTGCTCGACGATATGGATTTGGAACGCGAACGCGGTATCACCATTAAGAGCCATGCTATTCAAATGAACTATGAATTGGATGGTAAAAAATACATTTTAAATCTCATTGACACTCCAGGTCACGTTGACTTTAGCTATGAAGTGAGTAGATCAATTGCCGCTTGTGAAGGAGCTCTTTTGATTGTTGATGCAGCTCAAGGCATTGAAGCTCAAACTATTTCTAATTTATTCATGGCTTTGGAGCATAATCTGCACATTATTCCTGTCTTAAATAAAATCGATCTTCCCGGTGCCATGCCCGAAGAAGTAAAAGATGAAATTGTCGATTTGTTGGGATGTGATCGCGATGCAATTATTCCAGCTAGTGGAAAAACAGGATTAGGTGTTTTTGATATTTTAAGAGCCATAATTGAACGAATTCCTGCTCCTAAAGGTAATCCCACGGGTTCACTAAAAGCACTTATTTTTGATTCAGTTTTCAATCCTTTCAGGGGAATTATAGCCTACTATCGTGTTCTTGACGGTGAAATTCGTAAAGGACAACACGTTAAATTTATGAACACTGGCATGGATTATCACGCCGATGAAGTAGGTGTTTTAAAATTGGAATTAACCCCCAAAGATGTAATTAAAGCCGGAGATGTAGGATATATTATTTCAGGTATCAAGGATGCGAAAGAAGTAAAAGTAGGTGATACTATTACGGATTTCGTTAATCCAGCAGAATCTGAAATTAAAGGTTTTGAAGATGTAAAACCTATGGTATTTGCAGGCATTTATCCCGTTGAAACAGAAGATTTCGAAGAATTGCGCGATGCCATGGGCAAGTTGCAATTAAATGATGCTTCCATCGTTTTTGAACCCGAAAGTTCCGCTGCTTTGGGATTTGGATTCCGTTGTGGCTTTTTGGGGATGTTGCACTTGGAAATCATCCAAGAACGTTTGGAACGTGAATTCAACATGACCGTTATCACAACTGTTCCCAACGTTAGTTATATTGCATACACTACTAAAGGTGAAACCATTGCTGTAAATAATCCGAGCGATCTTCCCCCACCCGATAAAATTGATTACGTGGAAGAACCTTACATTCATGCCACTATTATCACAAAATCAGATTGGGTTGGGCCTGTTATGGGGCTTTGTTTGGATAAACGAGGAATTCTTAAAAATCAAGTTTACATCACTGCTGATCGCGTAGAGCTAACGTTTGATATGCCATTGGCGGAAATAGTATTTGACTTCTACGATCGTTTGAAAACCATTTCAAGAGGTTATGCAAGCTTCGACTATCACCCCATTGGATACAAAGAAAGTCATTTAGTAAAAATGGATATTTTGCTAAATGCAAAGCAAGTGGATGCTTTAAGTGCTATTATACACCGTGACAATGCATACGATTTAGGGAAAAAGATTTGCAAAAAACTCAAAGATTTGATCCCAAAACAACAATTTGAAATTGCTATTCAAGCAGGTATCGGTGCAAAAATCATTGCGCGTGAAACCATTTCTGCGTTACGTAAAGACGTGACTGCCAAGTGTTACGGCGGTGACATCTCGCGTAAAAGAAAACTTCTTGAAAAGCAAAAAGAAGGTAAAAAACGTATGAGAAGTGTCGGAAACGTAGATATTCCTCAAAGCGCCTTTATGGCAGTTTTAAAACTAAATGATTAGTAACTTTGGGTAAATGATACCCAAAGAAGAACTTTTATCACTCTTAGTACTAAATCAACTACCTGGAATTGGGCCAATTTTAGGCAAGACACTTATTCGGTATTTTGGATCTGCCTTTGATGCTATTCATGCAACTAAATCGGCATTTTTAGCCAGTCCTGTTTCCAATGAAAAAATTTACCATAATTTGTCTGTCAATAAATCTCAATTATGGGAAAAAGCTGAACTAGAATGGTTATTCTGCCAAAAGTACAACATACAAATTCTGAGTTTTTACCAAGAAGAATATCCGCTTCGTTTAAAACAGTTGGTCGACGCTCCACTCCTACTATTCTACAAAGGAAACGCTGCATTGAACGCAACCAGAACACTCGCCATTATTGGCACGCGCAAACCTCGTCCGGAGAGTTTGGAATTGACTCAACAGATCATTCAAGATTTAGCACCTTTTGGAGTTCAAATAATAAGTGGTTTAGCTTACGGTATTGATATTTCTGCACATCGCGGTGCTTTAAAAAATCAACTTTCTACCTTGGGTGTATTGGCACACGGTTTAGATACTATTTATCCCAGCAACCACCGACAAACTGCCCAAGAAATGGTGCTACAAAATTCAGGCTTACTCACAGAAATGTTTCACAAAACGAAACTTCATCCTGATTTATTCCCCCGAAGAAACCGAATTGTTGCTGGTTTAAGTGATGCCGTCTTGGTGGTTGAAAGCAAAAACACAGGTGGGAGCATGTCCACAGCCCAAATTGCTCGAAGTTACGATAGAGAAGTATTTGCCATTCCTGGAAGTCCGTTTTTCGGATTCAATACAGGTACCAACGCACTTATAAAAAGAAATGTGGCCCATTTAATAGAATCGGCTGATGACATAATACTTTGGATGAAATGGCAAGCAACTACTTCAACGAATTTGACTGACCTTGATGAAACTGCGAATTTCGATGGTAGTAGTTTCAATAAGAGTGTTTTCGATGGGCGTAGTTTCGATGTTAATAGAGCAGAGGGAGGAACGAATATTAAATTAAGCCAACTTAAAGGAGTTAAAAATAATTATGGCGACTCGAATATCCGCGGTGATAACCATATTGGAGGCGACTCGAAAGTGAATAGCGTCCAACTTCACCAAAAACTTCAAACATCTTTATTTGAAATTATGAATCCCGTTGAAGTGGAAATTTTGAACTTACTGGCAAATCAATCTAAACACATCGATGAATTATTGATATTAAGCCAAATACCTATTCACCAACTCACTCTTTCTTTGTTAGAATTAGAACTAAAAGGAATTATAAAAACAATGCCCGGGAAATACTATTCCCGGGCATGATTGTATTTGATTTTATTTCTTCTTAGCTCTAGCCTGACTTACTTTCATGGCTTCTTCCATTTTCATTTGGAATGCCGATTTCTTTACTGGTTTTTTACGCGCCTCAGCAATTTGCTTGTGAAGTTTATCGTCGTCAACCATTTTACGAATAACCCATTGTTGACCAAAGGTAATCATGTTACTCACAAAGTAATACCAAGTCAAACCAGAAGCGTAATCGTTCAACACTCCCAAGAAAATTACCGGCATCAAATATCCCATCCACTTCATTTGACCTGTTACACCCGATATTTGATTATTAAAGTGCGTATAAATCAAAGTTGAGGCCGTCATTAGCAAGGTAAAGAAACTCACGTGATCACCGTAGAAAGGAATGTTAAATCCAAGATAAGGACCGTCCCATTGAGATAAATCATTCGACCATAAAAATGTTTTTTGCCTTAGCTCAAATGCGTGCGGAAAAAATTGGAACATGGCAAACAAAATCGGTAACTGCAACAACATAGGAACGCAACCACTTAGAGGACTAACACCTGCTTTTTTATATAAAGCCATGTTCTCTGCTTGAACCTTTTGCAAATCGTTGTTGTGTTTTTCTTTAATTGCATCCATTTCAGGCTTTAAAATTCTCATCTTAGCGGTTGAAATGTATGATTTATAAACCAAAGGTAACAACATGGTTTTAATGATAATGGTTAAAAGCATAATCATTATACCTGCATTACCTATCAATCCTTGCAAGAAAGTAAAAATCGGTAACACGATACCTCTGTTCACCCAACCAAAAATACCCCAACCCATCGGGATGATGCGTTCTACTGACGCTTCTTTTATACCAAAATCAACACTTTCAAGGGTATTATATTGGTTAGGACCAAAATAAAATTCGAAATCCAACTTTCGATTGGGTTCACCGTTGTAAGCAGAAAACAATTGAAGTCCAACAGGTTTTACATCTACAGAATCAGATGGTTTGTTCAAACCCATATTCAATTTAGCATCTGTTAAAATGTCGCCTGGACTAGAAATGATACTTGAAAAATATTGTTGTTTAAATGCCACCCATTGAACTTTATTTTTCAAAGTTTCTGTAGCTTCTTCAGTAGACGTTAAGGTAGTTGGAGATTCATCAGGAAGTTTATAAACAATGGCAGCGTTTTGGGTTTCCCACTTCATATCGCGCTCTTGTTTTTGAAGAGTTGCATTCCAACTAAATTTGAAATCAGAATTCCCACGACGGATAAACTTATCCATTCCTACGATATCCAACTTATAATCCACTTGATAGGGTTTCTTGGGATCTAAGGAATACGATTGCTGAATATACGATGAGTCGTTTACTTTCAACTTCATTTGAACAGAGGAAGCAGTTTTTGATGCTACCTCCCAAATGAATTGGTCGCTGTTTAATGGGTTGCCCTTTTCGTCATTCCACTGCCAAGACATATTATTCTTTTTGGCATCCAACAAAATGAGATCCGTTGAATCGGAACGTTTGAATTCTTTCAACTGAACTTGTGAAATCGACCCTCCTTTGGGTAAAATCGATATGCGCAGTTGTTCGTTTTCAATCATTACGGGTTTCAACACTTCCGAAGAACTCGCATTTGAAATTGCGGTTGGTTGCTGGAAAGCAGATACTGTTGTACCCAAGGTTGATTGAGTAGAATCCGATGAATTAACTAAAGAATCCGATGCATTTTGAGCAGCAGATTGTGAATTCATTTCTTTTTCCGCGTTAAGTTGTTCAATTTTAGCCATTGAATCCTGGGTGCGTTGCATTTGAGCCGCTTGCTCAGGAGTTGGGGCCGTGTACCAGTAATATCCGGCAAGAATTAAAAAGATTAATGAAAATCCAATTATTGTATTACGATCCATGATTTGCTGCAAAGGTACAATAATTTCAACCTTTTCAAATAGACTAAAAGTTATTTGAAAAACACGCTAACCACCACTTACTGAGCTTCAATTGAGTTGAAGTAATTTGAAAACAACGATATTCCATTTTGCAAGCCAGTAATCCATCCCCCAAGAAACCCACCCCTGTTCAATTAGCGATACAACTCCAGAATAGAGTTGATAATTTTCACGGGTGTTCAATATTAATTATTTGCAAATTCCAAAACTTGATGTTTTTAAATTGTAAAAAATAGGATTTCATCGATTTTAAACCGTATATTTGCACCCTGAAAAATAAGATGGCTAACATTGGTAAAATTTCACAGATTATCGGTCCTGTTGTAGACGTAAGTTTCAACGAGGCAGGATCCCACCTACCTAAGATTTATAATGCATTGGTAGTAACCAAAGATAACGGACAAACTTTGGTGTTAGAAGTTCAGCAACATTTAGGAGAGAACATGGTGAGAACAATCGCTATGGATGGTACTGAAGGGTTGCGTCGCGGTATGGAAGTTGTCGACAAAGGCACTACCATCACTATGCCAACAGGCGAATCCATTCGTGGTCGTCTAATGAACGTTGTGGGAGAAGCTATCGATGGTATGGAGAAATTGAATAACGAGAATGGTCGTGGTATTCACCAAGCTGCACCAACTTTCGAAAACTTAAGTACTTCTACTGAGCCTTTGTATACAGGTATTAAGGTTATTGATTTGTTGGAGCCTTACGCAAAAGGTGGTAAAATTGGATTGTTCGGTGGTGCCGGTGTAGGTAAAACCGTATTGATCATGGAATTGATCAACAATATTGCGAAGGCATACTCGGGTATGTCTGTATTTGCTGGTGTGGGTGAAAGAAGTCGTGAAGGAAACGATTTGTTGCGCGAGATGATTGAATCAGGCGTAATTCGTTACGGTGAAGAGTTCAAACATTCTATGGAATCAGGTGGATGGGATCTATCCAAAGTAGACATGAATGAATTAGCAAAGAGTCAAGCTACCTTGGTATTCGGTCAAATGAACGAACCTCCAGGAGCACGTGCTCGTGTTGCTTTGTCTGGTTTGACAGTTGCTGAATATTTCCGTGATGGTGACGGTGAAGGTGCAGGTAAAGATATTCTTTTCTTTATCGATAACATTTTCCGTTTCACTCAAGCAGGTTCTGAGGTATCAGCTTTGTTAGGTCGTATGCCATCAGCGGTAGGTTACCAACCTACTCTCGCTACAGAGATGGGTGTGATGCAAGAACGTATTACTTCAACAACTCGTGGTTCTATTACTTCTGTTCAAGCAGTATACGTTCCAGCGGATGACTTAACGGATCCAGCTCCTGCAACTACATTTGCTCACTTGGATGCTACTACCGTATTGAGTCGTAAAATTGCCGAGTTAGGTATTTATCCTGCTGTAGATCCTTTGGATTCTACTTCTAGAATCTTATCTAGAGAAATCTTAGGTGATGATCATTACAACTGTGCTCAGCGTGTAAAAGCTTTGTTACAACGTTACAAAGAACTACAAGACATTATCGCAATCTTGGGTATGGATGAATTGAGTGAAGAAGATAAATTAGTTGTATCACGCGCTCGTCGTGTTCAACGTTTCTTGTCACAACCATTCCACGTTGCTGAACAGTTCACTGGTTTGAAAGGTGTATTGGTTGATATTAAAGATACCATTCGTGGTTTCAACATGATCATGGACGGTGAAGTGGATGAGTATCCTGAAGCAGCGTTCAACTTGGTTGGTACCATCGAAGATGCTGTTGCAAAAGGTAAAAAATTATTAGAAGAAGCTGCGGCTTAATCACATAAAATTAAACGGAAATGTTTGTTGAAATTTTAACACCAGATAACACTTTATTCTCAGGAGAGGCAGATTTAGTTACTCTTCCAGGAAGCAAAGGTAGTTTTCAGGTAAAACACAATCACGCCGCTTTGATTTCTAGCTTAAATGCAGGAACGATTGAGGTAAAATCCAGTTCTTCATCCAATTCTTTTACTGTTCAAGGTGGTTTGGTTGAAGTGCTTGCCAACAAAGTAACTGTGTTGGTTTAACCCGATTTTTATTCGCTTTTTATATCAAGGCCACCTTATAGGTGGCCTTTTTTTGTTAATCATTTTAAATGCTCACCTAGTAAGCAGAATTTCAAAACATAGGTTTAATTCTTTCAAGTGTTTTGTTTATCTCTTGATAGATTTTCATATACAACTGCAAGAAAGAGAAAACGCCTTTCATCCCCCATATGTTTAACTTTATCGATAACTAATTAAACATTTATTATTAGAAGATTTCTCATCTATTTGATTTTCTATCACTTACACAATTCATACACACAGACACATTAATTATGTTTAATTATTTAGCTTCATACCTTAAACAATACACATTGAATAATCCCCAAATAGTATAGATATTTGTTTAACGATTTGCTATGAAGGTTACACAATTGAATTTCGACAAAATGATGGAGCAAGAACTAGCACCACTTAGAAACTATGCTCTATCTCTAACACATGATATGGATGATACAAAAGATTTAGTGCAAGACACCATCTTAAAAGCGTATCGTTACAGAGAAAACTTTAAAGCAGGCACTAACTTAAGAGGATGGCTTTACACGATTCTGAAGAACTCGTTCATTAACAACTACCGAAGAAATCAAAAACGCAACACGTTTTTGGATAGTACTGAAAATACCTACTTTTTAGATATTCCTTCACACAAAGTAGATAACGATGCTGAGCTGAAATTCATTCGCAAAGATTTGGATTCTGCCGTTGAATCTTTACCCTACGACCTAAAACTAACATTCAAACTAAACGCCGAGGGATTCAAATACCACGAAATTGCAGAAGAACTAAATATCCCTATTGGAACGGTAAAAACTAGAATTTTTATTGCACGTCGTGTTCTAAGAGAAAAATTAAAAGATTACGCTCTTGAATTTGGCTATCAACTACAACCAGCGTAACTTGTACAAACAATGTACGTTCCAGTTAGCAACCACTATACTTATTTATTCTTAGATATTGTAACCATTGTAGGGCCACTGTTTCTGTCGTTTGATAGAAAGGTGGCCTTTTACAAGTACTTCAAATTTGTTGCATTAGCAACATTCATCACCTCAAGCATATATATATTTTGGGATATCCTATTTACCCAAATGGGCGTTTGGGAATTCAATTCCCAATACTTGGTTGGAACCAAAATAATAAACTTACCTATTGAAGAATATGGCTTTTTTACTGTAGTACCTTATGCCTGCATGTTTATTTACATGTGTTTGAAGATTTACTTTCCAAAAGCCTCAGTCCCCTTTCTTCCTTCCTGGACAATTTTAACTTTAGGTTCCTCCGTGCTAAGTGTTATTTATTTCAGTAAAATATACACAATTATCACATTTGGACTTATTTCTTTAACCTTGATTGCCTTAAAATTATTAGCAGAAAATTTCTTAAAACGCAATTGGAGCCATTTAATCTTAGCTTGGTTAATTGCTATCATTCCCATGGCCTATGTAAATGGAGTTCTTACCTCTAAACCTGTTCTTATATATAACGATTTGGAAAATATGTCTGTAAGGATTGGAACAATACCTTTTGAAGACTTCTTTTACAATTTTCTGTACATGCTTTGGAGTATCAGTATTTTTGAATTGGCTCGAACCAAGTACACAGGACTACACAAGTGATGAGTTCACCTCAAAACTAAATTCTATTTCCAATCTATTGGGTTATAAATCAATCCAAAAGGCAATTCTGATTAGTTCTCAAATTCAACAATCCTTTTAGAAATTTTAAAAACCGAACTCTATATACTATTTCATTAACAGACAATGAACGTCAATCAATGGAGGTTTTACGTGACGGAAATTTCTCTTGTTTACAATCGATTTGACCCAAACAAGATATACTTAAATTTCAATCATGGGAGATAGATTTATCCTATCTTTAATTCCAAACCGAGGTATCCTTAAGTGAAAGTTCTTTTGCGTGTTTACGCTGGCGTTTGGTAAATGGAACAGGTACGTATTTTTCAGGATATCTTTTCAAATCTCTTAAAATCCTATTTAATTCGTCTGTTGTACTACTTAAACTCTGATAAAGTGTCTCATCGTACATCAATTTACCCATTGTCCCTTTACCAGATTTTATTTGATTCGTTAAGGAGTTTAAACCAAAAATTAAACTATCTGAATGTTCCAAAACTCGTGCTATTTTGAATGTGTCTAATCCTTCAGTAGACTTATCAATACGATTTAAAGTCAAACGTATAGACTTATTGTATTCTTTCAAATTATCCGTAAACACGGCTAAATTCTTCAATGATGCTTCAACATATTCTGTATTAGAGGAAATCATTCCTCGAGAATCTCTCAACAACAATTTCAATTCATTCATAGCACCAGGCAATTCTGTAAGTGCTTGATCTAATCCGGGATGATGCAAAACTCGATTCATCTGCGTCAGTAAAGAATCTACTTTAGACGCAATAGGTAACACTTGTTCGTTAATAGCGGAAAACTGATCACTCGCGTATGTTCCGATTAAGGTATCACCATCTTCTGCATAATTTTTTGAACTACCTAAAACCAAACGAACCTTCTGTCCACCTAACAACTCTGATTGAATTTGAAACTTTGAATCCTTCGGAATTTCCAAACTTGAAGCTACCTCAAATCGTGCTTCCATTCTTTTACCATCATCTGTAATATCAATAGAAGATAATTGGCCTATTCTCAAGCCATTATAAATCACTGAAGTTCCTACACCCAATCCCTGGGTACTATCGTAATAAACAATAAATTCCTTTCCTCTGGTGAATGGATTGTCTTTACCCCGCATGAAATTATATCCCAAAATTAGAATAGTAATCGCAATAGTAGTGAGTGTGCCAACTTGAAATTCTTTAGACAGACCTTTAAAAATAGACATTTGCTCAAAATTACTAATTTTAATTTAAATGCTACAAAAACTCGACAAACGAATTAATTATTTGATTTGCGGCAAATTACTTAGCTGCTCTATTTTCTGAAAAGGCTTTATTTTATTATTAACCACACTCAAACCCGATCAACCTTAAATTAAGTTTCCTCAATACTAGTACTTAATAAAAGATTCCCCACCTCAAATCCGATCACCCTTAAATTAAGTTTCCTCAATACTTGTGCTTAATAAGGGATTACCCATTTTAAAATTCACGCTTACCGACAAAATCTATTACTATTTAAAAGCACCATTTCTCAATAACCAACGTCCACAGATGCGACATATAAAAAGAACCCGTTAAGTAACTGTCTACAAGTTTAAAAATCATTATCCATAAAAAAAGGCCTTGGAAATTAATCCAAGGCCTCTCCTTAATATAGGTTATCTAAAATTAGTTATTTACAACCAATTTCTTAACTGCAGACTGACCGTTGTTTGTGATACGAACGAAGTATACACCTTTAGCATTACCAGCTAAGTTGAATTCTTCAGTTCCCATTCCACCTTTAACAACACGAGTTGCAACTGTAGCACCTACTGCATTTACTACTTCAATGTTAACTGATTCATTGTTGTTTACAGCATAAGATACATTCACTAAACCAGTTGTTGGGTTAGGATGAACATTCACTGCATCTTCCAAGTTGAAGTTTTTAACATCCATGTAGGTGTTTTGACAATTTGGAGGATAAGCTACGAATACAGTACGAGATACGATAGCAGCTTGGTTACCACTTGGATCAGAAAGTGAGTAGTTGATGAAGTAAACACCAGCTTCCATTACATTCACGTTGTGAGAAACTACTTTTACTAATGGTTCTAAATCACCAGCTGAATAATAGTTGTCTTTTACGATCAAACCTGTCATTGCCCAGAATGGAGTACCCACACAAGCAGATACTGGAGGAGCAGTTAACTCAGGAGAGATACGGTCAACCACCTTAACAAATCTCTTCTTAGTTGCTTTGTTACCACTAGCATCAGTTGCGATGAAAGTTTCAACATAAGTACCTAATACATATGGATCTACTTTACCAGTACGAACCACTGAAACTTGAGTAGGACCATAGTAGTTATCAGATACAGTAACAGAGCGAGAAGTATAATCATCATTCACGTCATGTAAAATTGTATCAGAAGTGTTCAACTCGATATTTGGAGCGATGAAATCATCAACGATATAGTTGATTACATATCCATCTTCGTCAGCTTTGTTTCCAGATGGATCTGAAGCGCTGTAGAAGATTGGGTAAGTAGCACGTTGTTGGTTATTTACAACACCATTGAATCCTGGATCTTTCTTCAAGAAGATGTTACCGTTACATGGATCTAAAGCGTAGATATCATCAACAAATGCAGTATTGATTTGTACGTTGATAGTCATGTTGTTTGTGATACGCTTACCTAAACGGTAGATACCTGGTTTTTGAGTATCGCGAACACGAACCAAACGAGTTTTAACTGATTCATTTCCTTGTGCGTCTTTCACGCTGTAGGTGATTTTGTAATCGCCAGTTGCGCTAGGATCAACAGTACCGTTTACTTTGATAGCAGAAGTCAAGTCACCATCAACTGCATCGTTAGCAACAGCACCTGGATCGGTGAACGTTCCACACTGTTCAACTGTTACAGTATCGTTACCTTGTAAAGTCAATACTGGACCAGTTCTATCCAATACTACGATGATAGTACGAGTTTTAGGAGTTGCTTTGTTACCAGATGCATCAACTAGGTTGAATTCCATGCTGTATACACCCGCAACTGAACAATCTAAATCAGAAGTGATTACCACTTTATTTGTCAAGTCACCTTCAGTAGCGTCAGAAGCTTTGTAAGTTTGAGAAGCAACCTCTTGGTAGCAAGCGCTAGCAGAAGATGTTCTTTCTACACGTACAGTATCTGAACCAACTAAAGAAATCATTGGAGCTGTGTTATCGTTAGCTAATAAAATTGGATAATCTTCGAACTCACCTACTTGGTTTACTCCACATGGGCTGTTAGAGAATGAACCGTAAGAAGCACCTACACGCATTCTAGTAACACCTTCAAAAGATTTAGCAATTTCAGGAACTGTGAAAGTAGCGTTTGCAATTAAACCTTTCATAGCACCAGTAGACATAACTTCTTCACCAGCATCATCGAAGTCACCATCGATGTTCCAGTCGATCCAAGCTTTGTAGTTTACTTCGTTTGAGCTAGTCTTACGTGCAACACTCATGCTGTAAGTTGCACCGAATGTCATATTCATAGCACGACCATCTGTGAATGATGTATAAGAAACGCCTGTTTCAGTTTCGCTGTTCAACAAGAATTTGTTGTTTTTGTCGATTACAGAAACTTTAGCAATAGCAACGTCTTTAGAAGTCATGTTAGTCAAAGGAATGCAATAGTCTAAGCAAATTACATATTTAGCTTTGATTACTTTCTTCTCAGTAGTAGAACGACCTGCAGTACCGTTGTATGCACTCAAAGTGAAGGTGTAAGCACCACCAGCTGTGAATTCAATTTCAGGATTTTGGCTCTTAGAAGTAGTTCCATTTACATATTTAAATGTAGTTGGGAAAATGCTCCATTCGAATACATCAGCGTAATCAGTAGTAGTTGTAAATTTAACTGGCTGACCGATAGTAGGACGCAAATTGTTTGCTTTGAAATCTACAAATTCCGCTTTTGTTGGAGTGTAAACAGTGATGTTTTTGCAAGCTGTATCGAAACCGGTACAAGTTTGAGCAACCATACATACTTTGTACGTTCCATCAGTGTAGAAACGCTCTGAAGCGTCAGTAGTGTAGAAATTATTAGTTACGTTACCTTGGTTATCAGAGATTTCCCAGAAGTAGTTAGGAACACCTTTAGTGTTAGCAGTTTTGTTAAAGAAGTTAGCAGCGGCACCGTTACCAATTGGGTTGTACTCGATGTCGAAGTTAGCATCTGGTAAAGTTGGAGTTTCCAAATCAGAATCCCAGTTCAAAATAAATCCACGAGACACACCAGAACCGTTAGTTTGGAATGTGATGAACGCAGCACCTGACATTAATTTCAAAGTAGCTGTATCATACATGATTTGGTTGCTCTTGTTGATTTTCGCAACCACTTTGTTAGGATCTTCTTCGTCAGAATCATAAATAGTCAAAATATCACCGTCGTCAGCTAAAGAAAGATCAGCGAATTTCAATCTGATTTCTTGAGCACCACAAGGTAAAATTTGGAAATAGTCTATTGAAGTTTTTCTGTTGTTTGCATAGTCGCCTGAAGGACCATTGTGGTCAAACAAACGTCCAAAACGAGTAGTAGCCTCTTTTTGAGGACCCATGTAGTTATCCAAAGTAGGTAAGCACTCTACATAACGGTCTTTACAAACAGTTTTAGATGCACCAACACCATTAGAAGAAGTCAAACATACTTTATGCCAACCTGCTTCGTTCATGAAGAACTTAGGGTTTTGAGCAGTAGAAACGTCATCACCAATACCTGTTGGAGAATAAATTTCCCAAGACCAAGAAGTAGGACCATTAGTACTCAAGTCAAACAATTGTACTTCGTAACCTAATTCTACCTCATTGTTATCGGCGATAAAGTCTGCAGTTGGAACTACAGTAGGAGCAGTGATTGTTACTACTTTAGTTGTTGAATCTTTGATACCGCAATAGTCTACTACCATTTTAACATCGTACTTACCAGCAGATGTCCAACGAGCAGAACCTTTTGTACCAGTACCAGAAATCACTTGAACCGCTTGGTCAAATGTCCACTTGTATTGAGCACCAGGATTTGGGCTTGACGCTGGGAATACTACAGGAGATCCTTCCCAGTTTGGACCTGTTGGAACGATAAAGTTAGCAACAGGAGTTGGACCAAGTTTGTAGTTTACTTCTAAGTCAAATACGTTACCGTAACCAGCAATAGCACCACAACCTTGGTTTTTTGTCAAGGAATAAGCAGTCATTGCACCACGGAAACGCATGTGGCTCTTACCAGCTTTAGTGAAACAAGGAACTTTAACGTCGAACTTGTTCACAGAAGCACCAATTACGTTAGCACTTGGATCTACTACGTTTTCCGCAGCTTCAAACTGAGAGTTCAAGCTTACATCCATCCATACACCTGGACGTGTGTAGTAACCAGACCACTCTGTACCTGTAATTTCGATGGTGATTTCTTCACCAGCAGTTAAATCGATAGCAGCACCTTGGTTCAAAACACCTAAATAGGTTGAATTGCTGCTACATTTTAAACTGCTGTAGGATGCCAAAACGGCTCCAGCTTTGTTTTTTACTGTCACCGCGTCGATGTCTCCGCAGTAGCCGTACAGACCTCCACAGCCATAGCTGAAAGATCCCGAGCACGGCGTCTGAGCTTCCAGGCGACTTCCCGAGAATGCTCCCAAGACCATCGCACCAAAAACCAGCGCTTTTTTAAACATAGTAATTGTTGATTTCATAGATATACCTTTCGTATTAAGTTTTTCTTTGAGACGCAATAAACAAAAAAGGTTGCAATTCTTTTTAAAATTGGCTTAAAAAATTATTAACTCTAAAATCAACACACACCTTCAATCCATTCATTTTCAACGTATTAATACCTATGCTTGTTTTTAATTTACATTGACATGACAAATAAAATCAATTTTTTTCGCCATTCGCCGACATGAATTACACGTTTATCGAATAGTCTAGGAGGATAATCATCCCTCGAAATAGAAGAAAAAATTCAAAATAACTTACTCCAAACCCAACGATTAGGTAATGTACTATTGCAATGCTTAATTTACTTCAACTTACGAAGTTCAACGTGTTGCTTGTAACGTTTAATGGCTTTGAAAATACCTAATGCCACAGTTTGTTGACCTTCAGCTGTTTTGAGGTATTTTCTATTTTCCGAATTGGTCAAAAAACCCGTTTCGATTAATATAGAAGGCATCGATGTTTGCCATAATACTAAAAATCCCGCTTGCTTCACTCCTCTACTTCGAATATCACTGATTTTTGCGGTTTCCTCTTCTACATAGGTAGACAATCGCAGTGCCTGATTTAAAAAAGCGTTTTGAACCAATGAAAAAATAATATGTCCTTCAGGCGAATTCGGGTCAAATCCTCCGTAACGATCATTATTTTTATAATCAGATTCATATACAATTGCAGAATTTTCTCGCTTTGCAACATCCAAATTTCCCTTATTCTTGTGAAGTCCCATAAAATACGTTTCACTTCCCTCTGCAGCAGTATTATCGTTGGCATTGCAGTGAACCGAAATGAATAAATCGGCTTCGTTTCGATTTGCAATATTCGGACGTTCCCATAATTTCAAGGCTTTATCCGAAGTACGAGTGTAAATGACGCGAACATCTTCGAGGCTGTCTGAAATCAATTTACCCAGTTTTAGAACCACCCCCAAAGTAACATGCTTTTCCCAAATTTCGCCCGCTCCATTACATCCTGGATCGGATCCACCGTGTCCCGCATCCAAAACAATCGTTTTAACCTGGTCTACTTTCCTTTGGGGCTTTTTGGCAGACGGAAGAAATAGCATTAATATTGCAGTAGCAAAAAATGGGAATCCGATCATTAGAAATCGACGGCTCATTTTTAACCATGAACCTGTAAAATGTTTCAACCCAATTTTCGTTTCTTTCATATTACCCAGCTACTACAAAATTCTTGCCGAATTTCGTACCGCAAATTCAATTATGCTAATTCCTAAGTCAACACATATATATAGGGTAATGTGGATTGCACTAATTGGCCATTTTATTTTAGGCTTTATGCCTTTGTTTTCGGGGGATGCGAACTCGTTGTCTAAAAAATACGACATTCCATCGGCAAGCCTAGAGTCAACCGAATTAAACAACCACCTCAACCGTTTAAACGACACTACCCCAACCAAAGATTCGAACTCCATAAAAACGTCCCCCAAGAAAAAGAATGACTTCAACGATATCGTAACATTCAATTCCAAGGACTCCATGGTACTTGATTTCAATTCGAAAAAGGTACATCTTTATCGGGAAGCTCAACTGAAATCTGCTCAAACGGAACTCGAAGCATTTTACATTGATGTTAACTTAACCAATAAAGAACTTTTTGCGAAAGGGAACGTTGACAGTTCTGGGAAGTATACCAACAAACCCATTCTTGTTGATAACAAAGAAAAGTACACCGCTGATTCCATGCGGTACAACAGCGTGTCAAAAAAAGGCAAAGTGTATGGGCTTCGATTGGTACAAGATCAGGCATACATTCATTTGGGTACAGTATTGAAACAAAATGACGGTACATTCACTGGGGTTCAAGGGAAAATTACTACCTGCGATGCTGATCATCCTCATTTTTATTTGAATGCTTCTAAAGTTAAAGTTATTCCCAACAATAAAGCCCTTTTTGGTTTATCCAATTTGGTTTTTGCAGAAATTCCCACTCCTATTGCTCTCCCATTTGGATTAGCTCCTCTTCAAAAGGGACAACGCGATGGCATTATTTTCCCTTCTTTGGGATTTAACGGCATTAATAGCGGATTTTACCTGCAAAATTTTGGATATTACCTGGGTTTGGGACCACATGCCGACATTCAATTGAATTCGGATGCATACTTAAACGGAGATTTTCGTTTGGGGATGCAATCGCAGTATTTCAAACGATACAAATTCAAAGGCAGTTTGGGATTGCAATACAGTCAATTTTCCAATGGCGCCGAAGAAACGTCGCCAGCTTTTGATCGAAACCGAGATTTCAGTATTAAATCCCAATTTAATTTAGACCCAAAAGTTTTCCCAGGATTTACTTTTGGAGGGAATATTAACATCGTGACAAAAGGTTTCAACCGCCGAAATAGCAGAGATATTAACAACTTGTCTAACAATCAGTTCACATCGAGTATCAACATTAGCAAACAGCTTTTTAAGAACAAATTAAATATTTCTGCTGCTGCTCGTCATTCACAAAATACTCAAAATGGAGATTTCAAGTTGGACTTACCTTCGGTAAATATTGGGGTTTCTTCATTAACACCATTTGCTCGGAAAACCGGTAGCAACAATAAATGGTATCAGCAATTACGTTTGAGTTATAGTGGTAATATTGCAAATCAGATCCTGACTAAAGACACCATCATATTTTCGGATCGGTATACCGAAGCGTTCAACAGTATTAATTCAGGTTTAAAACACAGCATTCCTATTTCAACAAATATTAAATTATTTAAAGGAATTTTAAACGTTTCTCCTTCGTTCAATTATCAAGAAAATTGGCACTTTCGAGGTCAATTTCAAACAGTTGATACTCAAACTAACAAAGCTATTTACAGAGATACTCAAGGATTTTTCAGACAGTATGGATATAATCTTTCAACCAATGTAAAGACCAATATTTACGGAACATTCAACAATTTGAAATGGGGAAACATTCGGGCGATTCGACATACAATAACACCTTCTTTAGGATTTACATACGCACCTGAAATTGATCCATTCAAAAAAGGTTGGAGTAGTACTTACATAGATACATTTAATAAAATTAAATCATACAGTCTTTTTGAAAAAAGTGCGGTTGGAAAATTAGAACAATCCAGAACTGGATCCATCAATTTATCATTAAATAATAACTTTCAGGGCAAACGAGTAGTTTCGGGAGATTCAACGGGTAAAAAGACTGAAAAGTTCAACATTTTCGATCAAATACAGCTATCTACCAATTATAATTTATTTGCAGATAGCCTCAAATGGAGTGATGTACGTGGATCCTTTAATACGGTATTATTTAAAAAATTAAGAATTAATTCCAATGCTAATTTTAGTCCTTACTACAGAACAGCGGATGGGGTGACTTTAAATACATTTAATTTTGAAAAAGGCGGTAATTTATTGCGCTTTAAATCCGCCGGAGTGAATGTGAATACCACTTTGAGTGCAGATGATTTCTCCAAAGACAAAAAAGGAGGCATTGGCAATCGCGTCCCCCGAAAAAAATACAATGAAGAAGAAGCTGAGTTGAATGATATTCGCAATAATCCGATGGGATATTATGATTTCAATATACCCTGGAGCATGACATTTGGCTACATGTTTAATTACAGCGGAGACGTAATAAATCCGTTAAATCGAGTTACAGCGAATGAATTTACAGTTTCCGGAGATATTTCAATCACCGAAAATTGGAAAGTAAGTTATAGAACTGGATATAATTTTAGGCAGAACGAAATTGCAGGCTCACAGTTCTCTGTAATTCGAAATTTGCATTGTTGGCAGCTCGAATTCATGTGGGTTCCAACAGGATACGGTAAGCAATGGGTGTTTACTTTGCGTCCAGTTAGTAGATTATTACAAGACTTGAAATTACCTAAGCGGGTTTATTCGAATCCTGCTTTAATGTAAAATATTATTAAATGGAATACGTTAATTAATAACGTATTATGTTTTATTTTAAATTAATTAAACTATGCTAAAAAATAAAATCCTTTTAGGTATAATTATAACTGGATTCTGTTTTACTGTGGAAAATGCATCAGCGCAAAAACCCACTTTTATACCACCCCCACAATACCACACAAAATATTATTTCCGTCATTTTGATTATCCATTAAATGGAATTGAATTGCGTAAAACGAATGAAGGCGATTTTTCTAATAGTCCTTTAACTGAGTATTTAAATAAAAATTATGTTTTGTTGGGAGTTAGAGAAAAAGTAGGATTTAAAAAAACATATAAACACAATTGTTATTCACCCAATAAACAGTCGTTGGGATTAACGGATACACTATTGGTGTACTCCAACTGGGGGTATGATTCTATTAGATCTGTTGCAGAGTTAGCCCCCCTTTCTCCCTACTACATGTTCAAAACAGAGGTAACTAATTTAATGTGGAAGGAGTTTTTGGATGATATTACAGCCGGACAAGCATTTAAATCGGGAAAATCCGACAGTATGGGCTGGAAGAAATCGGCATTGTACCCAGATACTACCGTTTGGGAGTCAAAACTCACCTATAACCTGCCATTTGTAAATTATTATTTTCAACATCCTGCCTACCACGGTTACCCCGTTGTGGGAATCAGTCAATTCCAAGCTACACAATTTACGGATTGGATGGAATTTAAGTTAAACAATCAATTCAAAAGTTATTTACCCAAGGGTTATCGCATTCAGGTGGACTTGCCTACAGCGGCGGAATTTTCAGCAGCTGTTAATTATAATCAAACCTATTGGGTCATGAAATACAGTGGTTCGGTTACTAAACAACAATTAAAAAACGCAAGTATTCAACAACGTTACTATGTAAATAATGAAGTGACGGAAAATCCAGAATTAATTAGCTGGGTAGGTTCCGATTATTTTTCATTAAATGTAACTTTGAGTACATTAACCGAAATCAATGGCGGAGATATCATCACTCAGCGCGGGGTTTCTTTGCGGGATTCGAAACGTGCAAATCCTTATAATAGGTCCATAGACATTCGAGATATCACGTTTTTTATGATGTCCGCTCAAAGCGGAAGTTTCCCCATTTCCAATTTACAAGGAAATGTGGAAGAATGGACATCCACCCGTGCTAAAGGTCATTTGTTGGATGCAAAGCAATGGATGTACACCCGACAAGGGAGATTAATTATCAATCCCGATATTCATGTCCCCGAATCTGAATTACAAGGATTACTTCATACCGAAAAGGAATTGAACACTCATTTTGCGGTTAAGGGCGGAAGTTGGAATGATGAGTTTCATTATCTGGATCCTTGGGCTGTAAAAATCCAACGTGGTGATTATAAAAGCGCTACTTTGGGCTTTAGAATTGTTGTAAGAATCGTATCAGAAATGTAAATCATTGAAAAAAATAGTAAATGTAATTTTGACACTTACTACTTTTTAGGTAAATTGCCGGCCAAAGATTTACGATTTATGCGAAAAATTTACCGTAATGGAAAATTATTGGGGCTTTTGTTATGCGGAATAACGTGGGTTTCCCAATCGCAAGCGCAGTCGACTAGAGCGAATGCGAATGCAAAAGATACCGCAGTGAATCCCAATGATGTTGAAAGCATTGGGGATGTGGTTATCATTGGTTATGGACGCCAATCCAAAAGAAATGTGGTAGGATCAATTTCTTCCGTTAGTGGAAAAGAAATTTCTGAATTACCAACTCAAAGTTTTGAAGCTGCGCTTCAAGGAAAAGCGGCCGGGGTACAAGTTACGGTAGGTTCAGGTATGGCAGGTTCTGCGTCCTTGATCCGTATTCGTGGTGCTGCATCTATTTCTGCTGCGGGCGATCCACTTTATGTTGTCGATGGAATTCCCATTACACAAGATTACTTCATGAACCGTAGCAATGGATTTAATTATGGCGGTGGATTCAACAACAATCCATTAGCGAGTATTAATCCGGAGGATATTGAAAATATTGAAATATTAAAGGATGCCGCAGCAACTAGTATCTACGGTTCTCGTGGTTCTAACGGGGTTGTACTTATTACGACCAAGCGTGCACGTAAAAAAGGCTTGAAGTTTGATGTAAGTACTCGTTTTGGTGCTGCAGTTCCTACTAAAATGCCTACCATGTTATCGGGTAAAGAGTGGTTGCAACTATACGAAGAAGCTTGGTATAACGACGGTAATGTAGGAACACCAAATTTAGATAGAATTGGGTTACGCTTAAATTGGGAAGACGTTCAAAATGTAAATACCGATTGGGTAGAACAAATGATTGGTGTTGGAATCAAGCAAAACTACAATATCGGTGCAAACTACGCAGGTAAAAACTTTGCTTTAAAATACATCATTTCATCCGACAATAACGGAGCTTACATTAAAGGAAATAAGTACGAACGTTTAAGCCATCGTTTGAATGCTGATTTACGTCCTATAAAAGGTATGAACATTCAGCTTTCACACAGTTTGAGTCGCGGTACGAACTATCGCGTCGATGCTGCATGGGCTGGTGGTTTGGGATCTGCTATGAGTACCATGTTGAACATTTATCCGTTGGATCCCGTGTATGATTCTGCAACAAAAAGCTATTTATCGCCAGTTGGTTTACATACGGTTCGTGACCTAAAAAACTGGAGAAGCCAAGAAATTCGTACCATTAATAACGCAAGCATAAGTTATGAAATCACCAAAGACTTGTCGATTAATGCTAGTGGTAGCATGGATTATATGGATTATAACGAGTTTTTGTATGAGCCTGCTAAGTTGATTCGTTACTATAATCAAAATTATGCTCAAAACGGAAATGCGAAATGGTATCCCGCTTGGACACGTAACTACAATTACTTCGTAACTGCCAACTGGAACAAAGAAATCACCAAAAATCAAAGCGTTTCTGTGATGTTGGGACATGAATATCAAAATTCATTGACTCATTCCAAATACGTAGAAAACTACGATGCTACGGGACCAATTGACGAGGTTGCTATTCCAGATACAGCACTAGTAAGTAGATACAACACACCATACAACTGGGCATTTTTAAGTTTCTTCGGTCGTTTAAATTATAACATCAATAACAAGATCAACATACAGTTGACTTCTAGATGGGATGGAAGCAGTCGTTTCGGTAGCAACAATCGCTATGGTTTCTTCCCTGCAGCGGCTATGGGTTATATCCTTTCTGAAGAAAAATTCATGAAGAAATTCAAAGCAATCAACTTTATGAAGGTTCGTGCGGGTATCGGTAAATCGGGTAACGCGAATTTCGACAACTATGCGCGTTGGGGTACGGTTACTCCTAGTGGAAACCTTCCTTTGTACAACGGAAATCCACAGCTTGCTCCTGCTCGTTTGGAGAATCCTAATTTACGTTGGGAGAGTACCATCAACTTTGATGCGGGTATCGAAGCTACACTATTCAGAGGTAGAATCAGTACAGAATTAACGTATTATAAAAAATCAACCAAAGACGTAATCATGAACGTTTCCATTCCTACTCATATCGGTTTTGGAAGTTTCTATGACAACGTAGGTGAAATTGAAAATGAAGGAGTGGAATTCACATTAAAAACTGTGAATATTCGCACAAAGAAATTCCGTTGGACATCCAACTTGAATATTGCTCGCAACTGGAATGCTATAACCAGCATTGGTGTTTATCAACCTGATGCGATCAGCGGTGGTACTAACGATACTCGTGTTGTAGTTGGTCAACCTGTTGGAACTAACTTCTTGGTTAGATATGCGGGTGTAAACAAAGAAACGGGTGCTCCAATGTACTACGATATCAATGGAAACATTACCGACAAATGGGATCCATCTAACCGTGTGGCAGTAGGAAAAATTCTTCCAGACGCTTTTGGCAACTTGAACAATACCGTTAATTGGCGCAACTGGGAGTTGAACGCGAATATTTACTTCAATATCGGGGGAAGCATTTACGAATCTTCTTTGAAGCGTCAAATGAGTTTGATTACCGATTGGAATATGGACCCTCGTGTTCTTGACAGATGGCAAAAACCTGGCGACGAAGCAATTTATCCAAAAATGACTTTGAGTACGTTTAATCATGGTGCTACAACTCCTTGGATTAATACAGATTTATGGTTGCAAGATGGTACATATGCTCGCTTGAGAAGTTTATCTTTGGGATACAATTTACCCAAGGAATTGGTTAAACGTTGGAAATTGGATAATGCAAAAATCATGTTTGTAGCTACCAATATTCTTACTTGGACTAAATTCACTGGATTGGACCCAGAGATTGCTCGTGATTTCGAAAACGCAACAGATCGTAACATGAGTGGTAGCATTACCTATTTAACGCCGCCACAGGAAAAAAGTTACAGCATTTCAATCAATTTAAGTTTCTAATTGAAATAAATCAGAATTATGAAAAAAACATTAAAATTTGGAAAGTATATAGCAGTTGTATTCGGATTGAGTATTCTGGGATCATCCTGCGAAAAAATGATTGAAACTCCCCCACCCAATGAAATTTTGGTAGAGGATGCAATCAAGAATACCCAGGATCTTCAAATGTTGTTGAACGGTAGCTACAATGAAGTTGCTAATTCTTTTGGAGGATTTTACCAAACGATGGCAGAGTTAATGTCGGATAACTTAGCGCTTCCAAACAACAACGATTACAGAGAGATTTACAACCACAACGTTTTGTTTTTCAACACGACTAGTGGAGCGTTCTATTCTCAATTGTATCGTGCAATATTCCGTGCTAATTTTGTTCAGGAGCACATGAGCGATGCTAAAGACTTAACGGCTGAAGATTCCAAGAGAATTTCTGGAGAAGTTGCTTTTATCCGCGCGCTTTGTCACTTTACCGCGGTAAGAATGTATGCTCAACCTTGGGGATATACTGCAGATAATTCACACGATGGAATCGCAGTTGTACGTTCGGTTGTAACTACACCACAAAAAAGAGAATCGGTTGCAACTGCTTATGCCGCTATTGAAGACGATTTGAATACAGCAATTGCCAATTTGCCTGAGTCTAACAATGGCTATGCTACAAAATGGGCTGCAAAAGCATTGCTGGCACAAGTAGCGTTTCAAAAAGGTGATTATACCGTTGCTGCGAAAGAATCTAACGATGTAATTGGTTCTGGTTTATTTACATTATCTGACACAGTAAATGTATTCACCACCTCCGCTGCATCTGAACACATCTACTCTATTATTTCTTATGGGGTAAATGATCAAAGAAGCGGTTCATACACCAGCAATTTTGCTTCTGGTGTACCAGCTTGTCAAATGGACAAAGCATTGTATGCATCCCTCGATAACAAAACCACCGACAAACGACTAATGTTGCTTTCTGTGGTGAACAAAGGTGCTCAAAATGAGTTTATTAGAACCAACATGTTTAACCAACCCTATTTTGATGTGCCTGTTTTGCATTTAAAACAAATGTTGTTGATTCGTGCTGAATCCAATGCAATTTTGGGAACGGATTATGCGCAAGCTGTTTCCGATATTAATTCGATTATCAATAAGGCTTATACCACACCGGTAGTTTTAGATGGAAACGCTACTCCTGCTGAAATTTTAGCTCGTATACGTTCTGAACGCCGAGTTGAATTAATGTTCCAAGGAGATCGCATTCACGAAGTAAAACGCTTAGGTGCCATTGAAAAAGAGCGAATGTTCATTCGCGGACATGAGTGGAATTGCAAAGGAATGCTGATGCAGTTCCCGATTACTGAAAAAACAGATATATTTAACATTAACCCAACAGGAGGATGTGACTAATGAAAACACTCAAATTAACCGCCATAATTGCATTAACAAGCACTTTGTTTTTTGCATGTAAAGAAGAACCACGCGAATTGGGACCTAGAGCCAATCAACAAGAGGGAATTTCTGCTAACTGGAGTTTGTATCGTGTTCAACAAATCGATGTAAACGTTCAATTGGCTTTCCAAGAAAGTGATACATTACTTGATGTAACTGAAACCATCATTGACCCAATTTCCTCCTTATCTCCTATGGAAATTGCGTTCAGTCAGGTCGACTCAAGTTGCACTGTTACAGCAGGACAAGGGAGCGACTTATTTGGCTTGGGTAACGGTACTTGGAACTTTGATAACAATAAATACCCAAGTAAAGTAATATTCAACAGAGGCACTGTGAACGAAATGGTGTTTCCTTTGGTGCGCCCTGTTCGTCCACAAGATAAATTCTTAGTGTTGAAGTACAATAAAATGTGCGGTTCAGATAGAACTGTTTCGTATCACCTGTGGTTTGTTCGTAAATAATTGATATAAATCACTAATAAAACAAAGAATGAAAAAGCAATTATTTATACTTTTAAGCGCATTTACGGCTGGAAGTGCAATAGCGCAAAAGGCTTGGGTTGAACCCGATCCCATAAACCCTAACGATAGCATAACAGTTTGGGTTGACTTGAACAAATGTGCAGATTTTGGTAGTCCCGTTTTGGCTAGTACAACTGATGATGTTTACATGTGGACCTGGTCGCCCAGAGAACATCCAGTTGGACATCCGTTGAACAATGGAACATGGGGAGCTTCAAACGAAGCTCTTAAGTTACAGAAAGCTGGCAATGGATTGGTTTACTACCGAATGATACCTACTTCATTTTACGAAGTATCGGCAGCACAAGTTTACGGTAGTCCCATAAAGCTTTTGGTAAAAAAGAAAAATGGTTCTGATGATTGTGGTGGACAAGAATGTAAAACAGAAGATTTAGAAATTAAAATAGAAGCACCTAAAACAGGACCGAAAAAGTTGTATTCTTTCCCAGGTTTAAAAACTAAAGATACATTGAGTATCACTCCAAATGACGTAATTACTATTTTCTACGACAACAAATTAGAAACTACGGATTCTTTAAAAGGGAGAAATGATTTCTATTGTGTTGTAAAAGCTAGAGTTGGAACAGGTGCTGAAGAATTTGTATTTTATGTTGATGGCGACAACATCAAGGCGGCAGACCGAGATATTGCTGGTAAATTGCCTCAAATGAAAATGAAAGACTACGGTAACGGAAAATTTGGATTTAGTTTCATCCCCAATAAATTAATGGCAGGTGCAAACACTCAAGGAAAACAAATTTTATCTGTTAAGTATAAGATCGTTCGCGGATACATCCGCAAACAATACGATTGGGTTGCTGAGTCACCAGAATACTGGTTTAATACAGTTTGCCAATAGTTGTAAACAAAACGATTTACATGTAAAAAAATTCGTTTAGTAATTGTGAACAAAAGGGGCCGCTTTCGCGGCCCCTTTGTTTTGGATATCATTATATTTCTGAAGATCAACCCAAGCCAATCACTTCAATTTCATTCCGAGTAATATCTTCCAAAGTTTCTTGTTTGCGGATCAAATGAGCCTTCCCCTGATAAAACAATACTTCCGCTGGACGTAGTCGAGCGTTATAATTATTACTCATGGTGTACGCATACGCCCCAGAATTCTTGATTCTTAAAATATCTCCTTCTCGTACCTCCGCAATTTTACGATCATAACCTAAGGTATCTGTTTCACAGATATATCCTACAACGCTGTATAAACGTGTTGTTGCCTTAGGATTACTAATATTTTCAATATGGTGGTAGGCATCATAGAACATGGGACGAATTAAATGATTCTGGCCACTATTTACACCAATAAATACGGTACTCGTAGTTTGCTTTATTACATTGGCTTTAACCAACAAGGAACCTGCCTCAGAAACAATAAATTTACCCGGTTCAAACCACAGTTGCAAAGGTTTACCATAACGCTCACAAAAAGCTAAAAACGCTTCTGAAATACGATTCCCTATTTCTTCAATATCGGTGACAAAATCGCCTTCTTTGTAAGGTACTTTAAAACCAGAACCAAAGTCCATAAATTCCAAATCAGGAAACTGATCAGCGGCTTCGAATAGTAACTCAGCACCTCTCAAGAAAACATCTGCATCCAATATGTCTGAACCTGTATGCATATGAAGTCCGTTTACAAATATCTTATGCGATTCTATAACGCGCTGTACATGTCGCAATTGATATATAGAAATACCAAACTTAGAATCAATATGTCCAACGGAAATATGTGAATGTCCACCCGCCATAATGTGCGGATTTAAACGAATACAACAAGGTACGGTATTGCCGTATTCATTACCAAACTGTTCTAAAATCGAGATATTATCGATGTTTATTCTCACACCCAATTCTACGGCTTGACGAATTTCATCAAAATCCACACAATTTGGGGTATACATGATTTGATTGGGAGCAAAACCTGCTCTTAATCCTAATTGTACCTCTTGAATGGATACAGCGTCCAATCCAGAACCTTGATTTTTGAGGATCCGTAAAATATTGATGTTATTTAACGCTTTCATGGCATAATGCAAATGCACGTCTACCTTACCAAATGCGTTCTTCAAACGATTATATTGATATTCAATTTTTTCACCGTGATACACATACAAAGGGGTACCAAATTCGGATGCAATTTCTACTAGTTGTTTTGAATTTATATCTTTCATTTTAATTTCAGTTTTGGGACTTTTTCAAGTCGATTTTTTTCGGGGGATAGTTATAGTGTTAGTTTAAATGAATCGCGTATGAATTGAACTAGCCTCTGCTTGAGTTCAAAAAACTTTTATTCAAAAAAAAAGCGGGGTTTTTACACCCCGCTCTTTATTGACTCGCAAGGTGCAAGGATCAATTATCTTTTTTCTTAGAATTTACGTCAACAACAATTGGAGTTGCGATGCAGATTGAAGAATAAGTACCTACGATAACACCGATTAACAATGCTAATGAGAATCCTTTCAATGCATCACCACCAAATATGAACAACACCAACAATACAAAGAATACGGTTGCTGAAGTAATTATTGTACGGCTTAATGTATCATTGATCGCATTATTAATTAATTTCTCATCATTCATTCTACCGCGATTTTCGCCTAAGAATTCACGAATACGGTCAAATACAATTACTGTATCATTGATAGAGTAACCAATCAATGTCAATAAAGCAGCAATCAAATGCTGATCAAACTCGGTTGCAAATGGCATGTATCCGTCAATAATTGCAAAAACACTTAATACAACAGCCACGTCGTGTATCAATGCGATTGTCGCACCTAAACCATACCCAACGCTTCTGAAACGCAATACTATATACAAGAATATACCCACAATGGTTAAAATAACCAAGAATCCACTCTTATTTCTAGTTTCAGTTGCAATAGATGCACCAACGCTTTGAGTTTGCAATACAGGACTTTGAGTATCGTCTGATTTCACCAATTCAAAACCATTCAACGCAGCCAACAGATCAGTTTCAACTTGTTTACGAGCTTCTTTGGTTGATTCTTTGTATTTGTAGGTTGTTACAATTTTAAATTGACCTTGAGATCCGAAAGATTTAACTTCATTGCTAGATCCTTCTAATTTTTCATCTAAAGCCTTTTTAATTTCTTCTGTTCCATAGTTCTTGTTAGCATCAAACTGAATAACAAAAGCATTACCCCCTTTAAAATCGATACCGGTTGAAATTCCGCCTTTAGTGATGAAAGCTGCAATACCTGCAACAATTACTAAACCAGAAACCAAGTAGTATTTTTTACGATTTCCAACGAAGTCGATATTTTTCCCTTTAAGGAAGTTCTTGTTCCAAGTAGTATCGAATGAAATGCTCTTTCCTTTAGCGACACGTCTTTCTAACATCAAACGAGTGATGAACAAAGCGGTAAACATAGAACTGAAGATACCAATTACCAAGATTACAGCAAAACCATATGCGGGACCAGATCCTGCAAAGGTCAAAATGAAACCCGCCAACAAAGTAGTAATGTTAGAGTCAATAATCGCGCTCAAAGCGTGTTTGAAACCCAAATCAATAGCAGAACGAATTGTTTTTCCTTGAGCTAATTCATCTTTGATACGTTCATATATCAATACGTTCGCGTCAACGGCCATACCTACAGTCAAGATGATACCTGCCATACCTGGTAATGTCAATGCAGCACCCAAGCTACTCAACACTCCCATGATTAAATATACGTTACCTAAGACTGCAACGATTGAAATCCAACCAGCGCGGTTGTAGTACAACACCATAAATACGATAACTGACAAGAAGCCAATTAACAAAGAGTTTAAACCTTGTTTGATAGAAGCATCTCCCAAAGATGGTCCAACGATTTCAGAAGCAACGATACGTGCAGGAGCAGGTAATTTACCCGCTTTTAATACGTTCGCTAAATCTTGTGCTTCACGAATATCAAAGTTTCCACTGATTTGAGAATTACCACCTGTAATTTTTTGATTTACCACGGGAGCTGAATAAACACGATTATCCAACACGATTGCGATATACTTACCAATGTTAGCACCGGTTACTTGAGCCCATTGAGAAGCAGCAGAAGCTGTCATCTGCATAGTTACTTCAATTTGACCTGTTTGATTGGTGTTTTCGCGTGCATCTTCGATGATGTTTTCATCACCTGATGCTAGAGCTGCATTGCCATCGCGATCTCTTTTCAAGAAATACACGAAGTATTCATCTGAATTAGCTACTTCTTTTCCAGAAGCATCGTAATCTGCAGGTTTAGCACTGTAAGCTACTTTTACTGCAGGCTCTAAAATATTTTTAAATTGTGGTTGAGAAATGATTTTCTCTAACATTTCACGATCTCCACCTTTAACACTAGCAACAACTGGACCTTCACCTCTACCGAATGGTTTCAAAATTGAAGCTAAAGCATTGTTTTTATTATTAGCACTTGTGTTAGCTACTTCAGTATTAGCAACAGAATCGTTAGATGCCAAACTATCGTTAGAAGTAGTATCTGCTGCAGTGTTTTCTATCGCAGCCACAGAAGCAGTGTTACCTGCTTTCAACAAATTATTTAAAATACGAACACCTTCAGCACCGCTATACACTTCGTAGAATTCAAGAGCTGCACTCTTTTCTACTAGTTCCTCCATTCTACGTGGATTGTCAACACCTGGTAATTCAACGCTGATACGTCCCCCATCTACTTCCTGTACTACAGGTTGAGTTACGTTTGCTTGGTTAATACGTTTTTCAACAACCGATTTTACGTTAGAAACGGCTGTAGAAATTGAACTTCTCAGATAATTAATCACTTGAGCTTCAGAAGCATCGGATTGAATCGAGGAATTGTTACCTTTTACGAACAAAACAGCCAATTTACGGTCTTTAGCAACGGATATGAATGAGTTTACGAATGCGGTAACATACTCAGTACCTTTATCACGCTCTTCAACATTTGCCATTTCCAAAGCCTTCAACATATCGGCATCAGAAGGATCATTCGCCAATACCTTAATAATAGCGTCTTTCTCTACTTCCAAGATTACGTTCATACCACCGCGCAAGTCAAGTCCTAAATTGATCTCTTTTTGCTTACATTCAAAGTAGGTGTAGTCCACCATCCCCAAGAAATTGTAATACGGTTTGTTACCTAAACTGTCAATGTAACGGCGATAAGCATCCTTTTCACTGAATCCCATCTTGGCCTTTTTAGCCGCAAATTCTTTTGCTTCGCGCTCAAATCCTCTGGCTTTAAAAGTAAAGCTCAACTGGAATAAAGAAGCCAGCGCCAGAACGATGGAAAAAACTACAAGCGATTTATTGTTTTTCATTATTTCTTATTTTCGTTTTTGGTCAAATTGCATTTTAAGGTTGCGAAAATAACGAAAAATTCGATGTTTCACGCTATCCAATAATGGATTATAAATATTTTTCCATGGAAGCGCGAATTGCTTGAGAATCTTGGTCATTCATGCACTTAAAATGTTCTTTAGGACACGATTCAAAACCCAGCTTTGAACAAGGTCTACAATCCAAATCTAACACATTAAAATGATGAGAATTAGCTCCTTGCTTTACGGGTGGAACCATACCAAATTCAGGCACCGTATTCCCCCAAACCATAACCAAATTACAGCCTAAGGCCGCTGCTATGTGTGCCATTCCAGTGTCTCCAGAAACTACCACGCTTGATTTGGAGGCAACCCACGCCGAATCATTTAAATTCAATTTACCACAATAGTTAAGTACGTTTAACTCCGCACCGGGTTCCAAACGTTTCAACGCGCCGACTAACGCTTCAGCTAAATTTGACTCCCCTGGCCCTCCTAATAATACTACCTTAGCATTTAACGAGTTTAACAACTTTAATAGCAGTTCCAAGGGCATTTGTTTGGTTGCATAAGTTCCTCCTAACACCAAAGCCACAAACTTTTGCGGAAGTTCCAATGGATTTGCTGGATCTTCCACATAAAAATCCAATGCTAAATCGCTCCCATTCGGTTCTAACCCATTCTTATCTGTGTTCAAGTCACTCAACAGACTCAGATTCCGCACTACTATATTCGTTACAGCCAATCCAGGTTTAGTTGTACTCCTCTCAGCAGAATTACCATCCCCAAAATTCGTTACAGCCAATCCAGGATTATTAGTACTGCTCTCAGCAGAATTACCATCCCCAGAAAATCCAAAAAAACATGATTGAAACCATCTTCGTTTTAATAAATAGTTCAGCAATCGGTTCTTTGAACCTCCAACCAAAAGTATTTTTTGCACATTTTCCTTGCTCAAAACGCGAGTGGGAACTCCCCAGAAACGTAATTTCACGAAACGCGTGCGCAGATTATTGTGCAAATCAATAATTAAATCGTAATTCGTTGAGAACATTTCTGATTGGTCCGCGGCATTTTCCCATTCAAAAACCCGATCCAAATTCGGATTTCCTCTTACCACCTGCTTAAACTTACTTTTGGTTACAAAATGAATTTCTGAATTAGGAATATTACTTTTCAACCAACGAAATACAGGTGTACACAAAACGATATCACCAATGGAACTGAATCGGATGACCAGAATCTTCATTAAATTCCTTTTTTAATCCTTCTTTGCTCCAGAAATGATTCGAATTCATCTAAACTCAAAGCATTTAACGTATTTTGTACTAACAATCCCCCTTTTCGAGCCGCCAATGTTCCGTAATACATATCACCATAACCTGATTTTTCATGAGCATCGGGATTAATACTAATCTTAACACCCTTTTTCTGAGCATATTGTATCCAAGTCCAATCGATATCCAATCGATACGGATGAGCATTTAACTCAATAACTACATCGTTAACAGCGCAGGCGTCTATGATTTTCTTATGATTTATGGGATATCCTTCACGCAATAATAAAAGTCGTCCAGTTGGGTGTCCCAAAATAGTGGTATACGGATTTTCAATGGCTCGAATTAATCGCATTTCTGCTTTTTCCTGATCCATTTTTAAACCACTATGTATCGAGGCTACAACAAAGTCCAACATTTTTAATATTTCTTCCGGATAATCCAAACTACCATCTGAAAGAATATCGCTTTCTATACCTTTGAATATTTTAAATGGTGCCAGTTGATCATTCAATTGATCAATTTCTTTTATTTGCGCTAATAATCTCTCGGCACTCAACCCATTAGCGTAACCTGCTGACCTAGAATGATCGCAAATTCCTAAATACTGGTATTTTTCGTATTTAGCAAATTCCGCCATTTCTTTGAGTGAATTTAAACCATCGGAATACGTTGTGTGATTATGCAAAACTCCCTTTAAGTGCCAAAACTCTATAAATTCTCCCTTTAAATAATCGGAATTGAGCTCATCAATACCCTCTCTCTGTTCTGGAATTATGTACTCATATCCCTTAGATTTATACAATTCCTCTTCTGAATTAAACGGGATTTGACCAGACACGTATCCCAATTTCTGCAAATGGGTTTCGCTTCCTGTAAGTTCAAAATGCAAGCGTTCAAAATCCTGTATTTCCACGCAATACACTACCACTGGGTATTGCCCTAAAAGAGTCATATCCAATCGCTTGTAATTTATCGAACTAGTCAAATTTTCGGGCGATTTAACTTCCTTATTGCGATCTATTAAAAAATCATTTAAATCTGATTGCGTCAAATCCGTGATTAATTCAATTTTAGAAAGCACAGTACAACAACGTCGCATTTCCCCCGTTATTTCTATTTTATTATTGGGGAAGCTAGACTTGATTTCAGTTAGTAATTCCGTTGCGGGACCTAACAGTCGAGCATAATGCCAATTGCCTTGTGAAATCAATGAAAACTCAATTGCATGAGCCACTTCCGATTGTGTTTTTAATCCAAATCCTTTAGCTTCTACTAAGCGATTCTGCCGACACGCGTCTAACAAATCAGCCACAGAATCAATCTCCATATCCTTCCAAATAACGGATACTTTTTTGGGACCCAATCCTTTAATTTTCAGCATTTCTACAATGCCTGTAGGAGTAATTTCAAGTAACTTTTCTAACTCTGAAAAGGTACCCGTTGAACCCATTTCTCGTATGCTCTCCACTACCCCTTTCCCTACTCCAGGCAATGCTAATAATTCGGTATCTGTAAATTGCAGATATGGTTCTTTAATTTTCTTTAAATTGAACGCCGCATTTGAATAGGCCTTAATTTTAAACGCATTGTGGCCATGCAGCTCGCCTAATTTTGCATAGAGATTAAGCTTGGATAATATGTCAGAATTGTCCGTCATGAAAAGCAGAATAATGGGGAAGTTACAAAAGTCTTAACAATAAATCAACTTATAATCCATGAAGAATTAATTGATTTAGCTAATCCACTAAATCCGATATTTTCTGTGATACCAAGGCACTTAATGCAACACCCATACCACCCATTCGTACACCCAGATACAAATTTTCAGCCCTCTGTTCAATGATAGGTAAACGACTGTTCGACATTCCCATTATACCTGCCCATTGATGATCAATTTCTACTTTTGCATAAGGCACGATGGTTTTCTCCAACCAGTTTTTCAAAGAGACCACCAATCGATCATTGGAAATTGATTCCGTAGTTTCCTCTTCTTCAAAAGCTAAATTCCGAGCTCCACCTATTAAAATCCGGGATCCCAACGAACGGAAATAGATATATCCTTTATCCGCATGAAAAATACCTCTAAACGTTAATTCTGGAATGGGTTTTGTGACTAATACTTGCCCTCTAGCAGGCATTACATCTTCATTTTCCAATAACAATCGAGTATATCCATTGGTACATATTACCAATTTTTGAGCCACTATATCAAACTCATTGAAGTTGTGTCCCTGATTCTTACATTTTAATCTCCACTTTTTCGAGGGAAGTTCTTCCAGTTGCTCAACATGAATACCACTGAACAATTCAATTCCGGCTGAAAGTGCTTGTTTTCTAACTGCTTCATGCAATAAATGCGACTGAATAGCACCTTCTAATGGTGAAAAAATAGAATGAGAATGAATGTTCATTCCCAACTTTGTGAGATCCTTAATTCTAAAGGCTGGGGAATCGTGAAACTGCAATAATCCTCGATTCAAATCATCGATTTTATTGGCAACTACTTCGAATTCATTTGGATTTGTAAAAATTTCGTTACCCCCGGAATTTTCGTACCCAATAACCGTTTCGCCGTATTTTTCGATTAATTTACGCAGACCTTGATATCGCATACCATACAAAGACAATGCATCGTCTAATCCCATTCTTTCGGCATCATCAAGTATTTCACCAGCAGATCCGAAGCATGCAAATCCTGCATTACGAACTGAGGCAGCATCCCCCAAAACAGAAGATTCGATAACCCAAATTTTACGGTGCGGGAACTTATTTTTTAGTTCAGTAGCTGTTTGCAATCCAACCAAACCACCGCCTATCACAACGATATCGGCTTTATCTAACCAGCGTTGTTCCCAGAAACTTAAAGCCATGATTATCCTTTATATAGGTCTGTTTTATAAAAATCCGCCCCCGATGATTTTGAAGAGCGGATTCAATTACTTTTCGTGTATTAAGCCAATTTTTCAGCAATAGAATTTTGGTAGGTGTGTTTAAACGAATCCAAACTACCCCAATTTTGTCCATTGACTATTACTTCATTTGAAGTAACTGTACCAATATGCAAAGCAGGCAGTGCATACTTAGAAGCAAGCTCTTGAATAGTTGGCCATTTATCAGAATTCAAACTTAGAACTACACGACTTTGTGATTCTCCGTATAACCAAGCGTCTAAGCGAACTGAGTTATCGGAACAAATATCAAACCCTTTTCCTCCAGCCATTGCACTTTCAGCACATGTTACAAAAAGTCCGCCTTCAGAGATATCGTGCACCGAATTCACCAAACCCGCACCTGCCAATTCTCCTAAAAATTGATGCAAATTATATTCAACTTCCAAATCAAAATCAGGACAATTAGAAAACTCTATTCCTAATAATTTCGCTGCGTATTGAGAACTTCCAATGTCGTTTTTGGTGTTACCAATTAAAACAATCATATCGCCTTCGTTTTTAAAATTTAAAGACAGAACATGATCTTCGTTTTCAATAATTCCAACCATACCAATTGTTGGGGTTGGATAAACTGCCTGTCCGTTGGTACTTTGGTTATAGAAGCTCACGTTTCCTCCGGTAACAGGCGTATCGAATTTACGACAAGCAACTCCCATTCCTTCAATGGCTGATTTAAATTGGAAATAAACCTCCTCATTGTATGGATTTCCAAAGTTCAAACAATTCGTGATTGCAGTTGGAACACCACCTGTACAACGAATATTTCTTGCCGCTTCAGAAACTGCAATTTGTGTTCCTTTATTGGGATCGGCAAAAATATAACGGCTGTTGCAGTCTACAGTTAATGCTAAGCTCTTATTAGTGCCTTTAACTTTAACAACAGCTGCATCCGAAGCTCTATTGGTAGACTGGTTAACGGTACCCACCATGGAATCGTATTGTTCATAGACCCATCTTTTTGAAGCAATATTGGGCAATCCCATTATTTTCGTTGCTATTTCTTTAGCATTTTCGATAGAAATATCACTTACTTGATCGATTGAGTACTTGCTAATTTCTTGCATGTAAGCAGGCTCCTTCCACGTTCTCTTGTAAACTGGAGCACCACCACCTAACACCAACGATTCCGCTGGGATATCTGCCTCTAATTCACCGTTCATGAAATATCGAACACGACCGGAATCGGTAACCATTCCTATTTGAGCATAAGTAATTTCCCATTTCTCAAATATGCGTTCGATTTCAGCTTCTCTACCCTTTTCAACAATCACCAACATGCGCTCTTGGCTTTCAGAAAGCAATAACTCCCAACCTTTCATATCTGCCTGACGCATCGGAACTTTATCCAATTGAATATCCATTCCCACGCCGGTTTTAGCACTCATTTCAGAAGTACTACAAGTTATACCAGCGGCACCCATATCCTGCATACCAACTACAGCTCCCGTTTCAATAATCTCCATACTGGCTTCAAGAATTAATTTTTCCCAGAATGGATCGCCTACCTGAACCGAAGGTAAATCATTAATAGAGTCTTCACTCATATCTTTCGATGCAAATGCAGCTCCATGAATTCCATCTTTACCCGTTGCTGAACCGAAAATATATACAGGGTTGCCTGGTGATCCAGCTCCAGCAGATATGTTTTTACCCACTTCAACCAATCCAACACTCATAGCATTAACTAGAATGTTTTGTTCATAACAATCATCAAAATATACTTCACCACCCACAGTAGGAATTCCAAAAGCATTGCCATAATCGCCAATTCCTTTAACAACACCTTTTACCAACCATTTGGTTCTGTCGGTATCAATATTTCCAAAACGCAAAGAGTTTAGCTGTGCTATTGGACGAGCACCCATAGAAAATATATCGCGATTAATTCCGCCCACACCCGTTGCAGCTCCTTGATAGGGCTCAATTGCACTGGGGTGATTATGACTTTCAATTTTGAAACAACAAGCTAAACCATCACCAATATCCACCAATCCTGCATTCTCTTCACCAGCTTCAGCTAACATTTTACTTCCTTCTTTGGGAAGTGTTTTCAACCAAACTATTGAGTTTTTATAGCTACAATGTTCGCTCCACATCACAGAAAAAATAGATAATTCTGTAAAATTGGGTTCACGGTCAAGGATTTGACAGATTTTGTCGTATTCTTCCTTCAATAATCCCAATTGAAGGGCTTGTTCTAGCAACGATGAGTTCATCGTTACAAATTTAGCATCAAAGTATAGGAAAAACCTAACAACTTATCGACTAAATTCAGTAGTAATTTGAATATTAAGTTATTTTGCTGCTTCTGGGGAAGAAGAAAAGTAGGGATTTACCCAACATCTTATCGACTAAATTAAAAGGAGATTTCTACAACACTATTTTGGGATTTCCAGGGAAGTCAATTCGGAAGAAACTACTTCAAGATCATGACAGCACCTTTAACCGTTTGTCGGCGGATACGATCACCTACTTTTTGCTCGTAACGGTAAATAAAGGGATAATTACCTTCCATGCAAGGCTGTCCGTTTGCATCACCATACCAACGGTAATCGCCAGTACGTTCTGAATCGAAAATTATTTCACCCCAGCGATTGAATATTTGCAAAAGTACCGGTTGTATGTCGCGACCTTGTATTTCAAAATATTCATTTCGATCGTCACCATTTGGAGTAAATGCGGTTGGGATGAAAATATCACAGAATCCATCAGATACTTTAACTTCCATGAAATCCGTTGCTGATCCACAAGAATTGGTCACTGCTACAGAATATACACCCGGAGATGAAATGTAGATTTGAGTATCATTACTTCCGGTGCTCCAGGTAATTGTTGCAGAAGGCCATACTTGTTTTAGTACAATTAATGAGCCTTTACATATTAAAGTATCCCCAGGCAAAGAAGCCTCTGGCGTTAATTGGTAACCCACTTTAACTGTATCTCTCCATTTACATCCACTGTTATCAACTTCCGCCCAATAGGTTCCAGCAGCAAAAATTGGACGAGGATTAACAGAAGATGCGTTTTCCCACAAAATAGTTCCCGCTGATGTCACAAACAATGCTAAAGGTTGATTATCACAAACAACTGTATCTTTCCCAAGTGTGAATCTCGGAAGTGTATTAATTTGTAATGATGTAATTACTGAATCTGGACAGAATGAATCACGTATTACGTGTTTAATATTATGCGTTCCAGCTTTGCCAGGTGTATAAATATTCCCATTAAATGTTCCTTCTGTCGCAAAAAACAATCCCTTATTGCTAGTTGGAGTTAATGTAATTGGCGCCCCATTTTCGCAAGTAAACGTAGGCAAACCACTGAAGGAAGCATCAACATTTGGTTTAACGTGAATCATGATCGTATCACGACTTTTGCAACCTTCGGGACTTTCTGCTTCGTGAATGATTGGAAACGCTCCAACACTTCCGTAGGTATGTGTAATACTTTTGTTCGTACTTGTGGTACCATCTCCTAAATTCCAATAAAAACGGGTTAATCCAGGATAAGTATTGTCGAAAACAAAGGAATTCCCTTTCTGACATTGGATGGAATCGTTGATCGAAATACCGCTTGATGGATTCGGTATTACTCGAACCCAAAGAGATGCAGTATCGGTGCAACCTGTAGGGTAGTTATCAAAATACGTTTCACTTTTGTATTTAATCTGTATAGTTCCTCCAGCAGTAAACTTCTTTACCGGTTTTGGAATGGTAGATGAATCGGTAGGACTAAAGTACCAAGTTCGAGTGTAGGCCATCTTAGGTAAGTTCTTCAATGAAGTATTATCAGCAAAAAAGAACTGATTACCTTCTAAACATTGTGCCAAGTTGTTATTTAGTTCGATGGGCTTACTTACAGGACGAGGAATGATTTTAACAGCAAATGTATTGGTATACAAGTCATTACACCCAAAACTTGGAGAGGCAACTAATGTAACTTGATAGTTACCACCATCGGCATAAGTGTGTTGTACTGTTTTTGTACCGGTATCTTGTTTTCCATCTTGAAAAATCCAAGTATAGGATACCCCTGAAAACGTAGAAGACGACTTATTATTGAATGTAACTACGTTGGTTCTCGAACAGCTATCGTTGATGGTAAAATCAAAATCCAATACTAAATTCTGTGTTTTAAACGAAAAGCTCGCAAAAGAGGAAGTCAAAAAGTCGGGACTAGCGGCACCATCGTGTTCAAAAATGGCTACATGATAAGTGGTATTGGGCTTTAATCCTCTGAGAATAAAATTATTAGTAAAGTTATTGAAACAAGCATAATTACCTGAACCTAATTGTTGTCCAGATTTAAACGTATTGAAAGCCGTGTAGTTGGTTCCGTCTGAAGGAGTAGCATCTACGGCACTTCCTTCTTTAACGAGAACAAAACGCCAAGACCCGTTACCATTAGTCCAAGAAATGCTTGCTTGATTACATGTAATCCCTGTAGCCTTTGCGTTAGAAGGCGCTACTGTAGGTTCCGCTGCAAAAAGTTGTTGTATACCCAAAGCAACAAACCAGATCAAAACAAGGGCATTTTTCAGCATAATTACACAAATATAAGCAATTAGACACGTTTCTAAAGAATTCGTGGCCTACTTATTGTAAAATTATGAAATAATTATGAATTATTGGGCACGATTCCTTACTAAGCCGTGTTCCATGAATGAAGTAACTTCATTTACTTCGAGACACACCTACACAAAATCATTCCTACTTCAATGAATGAATTAAACTTCATTTACTTCGAGACACACCTACACAAATTCATTCCTACTTCAATGAATGAGGTAATCTGTATTTACTTCGAGAAACATAAACACATCCGAGTAATATCAATCCATTTCGATTAAATGATTTCTGCATCTACCTACAACCTCATTTGTGCAATTAAAACCAAATACTTTTTTTATAGTACGCCTAATTGAGTCCTATTGCTCCAATTTTAATTAATCGTCTTATACTTTTAGTTGATCGTATTACACTCTGAATCAATCTAATAGTACTACACTCTGAATCAATCTGATACTATTACATTCTCAATCAATCTAATAGTATTTTACATTCTGAATCAATCTAATAATATTACACTCTTAATCAATCTGATCGCAATACACTCTGAATCGATCTAATGTTATTATATTCTCAATCAATTTAATAGTATTACACTCTTAATCAATCTAATCGTCTTTATAATCTTAATTAAATTTTGGGTAAAATAATACGATCCTCAGGAATTGCAGGTTGATTCATGAGCTTTAAAAATAGTTGACACAAGGTAATAACGTCTTTTAAGCAGTACTTTTCTATTCTAGGCAAATCGTTATTGCGATAGTACACATCGGCTACTTGACTGCCGTCTATATCATCCTTTGGTGTGGGAATTCCGAACAAATGTGCTAATAAATTCAATGAAGTAAAGCTTTTGTAATCACCAAATTTCCAAAGCTCCATGGTATCTAGATTATTCACCTCCCATGGCTTTTTCCCAGCGGTATCCAAAAGATAAGGTAACGTCAATCCATGAACTAACATCCTCCGAGACAAAAAAGGGAAGTCGAATTCCTTACCGTTATGAGCACATAAACGCGACTTATCGGTACTAAAATACACTTTCAATAAGTCGGAAAATTCCTGGAGGATGGCCTTTTCATCATCACCTGCGATAGACTTTAATCGCAAACTAGTTTGATGTGGAAATCCGGTAATAATTCCTACTCCAATACAAATCACTTTACCAAATTCGGCATAGATTGCAGAGCGATCATATAAATCTGCTGCGGTAATATTTTCAGTAACTAAAGATTTCGCTTTTTTATCCCACAAAGATTGCCAATCGCTATTTAAGTGAGAATACGACGGTGTCGCAGGAACCGTTTCAATGTCTAAAAATAAGACTTTATTAAGATCCAGTTGTGAGAGTATTTGCATAGCGTTTTTTTATCCATTTTTTTCGATGATCTGGATTAACAACAAAACTACAAAATGCGGATAACTTACTTTGTTGTTTGAACTATTTTTTATGAATTTCGCATAAAATAATGCAAGAAAATCAAATTAAACGCAAGAAACCCTCTGCATTACCCGGCATTTTAAGCTTAGCCGCGGTGATGTTTATGCTTGGACTTTTGGGTACCAGCATGGTAGGTTTTAAAGGCTTAGGAAAATATTGGCTAGAAAACACCAGTATTGACATTTATTTTCACGATAGCATTAGCGAGCCTCAAGTTCGAATTTTCGAATCCCAAATACAGCAAAAATCTTGGGTAAAATCAACAAAATTCATATCCCGAGAGCAAGCCATGAAAGAAATGGGAGATAAATATGATCCCGATTTTATGAATTTTGTTAAAACTGTGCAATTGCCGTTAAGTGTCGAAATTTATCCTAAGTCTGAATATGCCAAATCAGAATTCCTCAACAAAATGGCCGTTTATTTCAAATCCAATCCGATGGTGGAGGATGTTATTTTCCAAAAAAACTGGTTGGAAAACATTTCTCAAAATATCGTTAAGATACAATATGCACTTTTTTCTATTGCAGCACTGTTAATATTAGTGTCTATCATCCTGATTCAAAGCAATGTAAGATTAGGAATTTATGCTAATCGCCATACCATCAAAAGTATGCAGATGGTTGGAGCAACTAACGCGTTTATTATTCGTCCATTTGTATTAAAATTCATTCAATACGCATTAATTGCAATTCCCATTGCTGGCGTTTCTATTTGGGCTTTGTTTTGGCTTTTACCATCAATCAACGAAATCACAGGAATTGAAATTAGTCAATCCACAGACTTGAGTTTTACCCAAGTAATTGTTGAGCATATTGACTTGAACGATTTGATTTTTATCTCTATTGCCATTTCTGTTTTTGGTGTTTTGTTGGCAGCATTGGCTAGCTGGATATCCACCCGAAAATTCCTAAAAACGAAAATCGAAAATCTTTATTAAATTTGTAGAAATCAACTTATTAATTAAACCGACTAAATCCTACTCTAATATGGCTATCAAAGAAAATAAATCTAATACTACCAACCAACCTAAGGTCATGATATTCAATAAAAACAATTATTTAATGACCGCAATCAGCTTAGGCATTGTAGTACTTGGTTTTGTGTTAATGAGCGGAACTGATGGCGACATTTACGATTTTAGAAGAACCGTTATCGCACCTATTGTTGTAATTGCTGGATTTGTTGTTGGTATCTACGCCATTTTCTACAAAAAGAATTAACCCGAATTCATGACTTTTGTCGAAAATTTAATCCTTTCCGTCGTAGAAGGATTAACAGAGTATTTGCCCGTAAGCAGTACGGGTCATTTAATGATGTTTCAACATTGGTTAGGAATTAACGATCCAAATATTGATACTTACATCATATCCATCCAATTTGGAGCCATACTTTCAGTTGTATTCCTCTATTGGAAGCGTTTTTTTCAAAAAAACTGGCTTCCTTTTTACACTAAATTGTTTATCGGATTTATTCCAGCCGCAGTTTTAGGTTTGCTGTTTGACGATGTTTTGGAGTCATTATTACAAACCCCTATCATCGTTGCATTCTCGTTAATTTTGGTTGGGATTTTCTTGGTTTTTATGGATAAAATCTTAAAACCTGGCGAAAAAACAGTGGATAGCATGACCTACATCGACGCATTCATAATCGGAATTATTCAATCTTTCGCTATGATTCCTGGAACCAGTCGTTCTGCATCTACAATAGCTGGTGCCTTGGGAAGAAAATTATCTAAAACTGCGGCGACCGAGTTTTCATTTTTTTTGGCTATTCCCACGCTTTCCGCAGCAGCAGGATATAAAATGTTAAAAAATTGGGATACTCTATCTGCCACGAACCTGTCAGATATTGCTATTGGTAATGCCTTAAGTTTTATTACCGCCTTTTTCGCTGTTAAGTTCTTTATACAAATGGTGCAAAAAAACGGTTTTCACATTTTTGGTTATTATCGAATCATCATAGGTATGGTTTTTCTATTTACTCTTTTGTAAATTAGAAGGGTTGTTCAAGACACCTAACTATGCATTCATTTTTTCGGTTTACTAATTTCAGTCTAGTTTCAATTCTCCGCACGTTTCTTTTCTTCCTTTTGGGGACGCAAGTAATTTCAGTTTTTTCGCAAAATCAAACGGCTTCAATAGCATTGGCCAGATTAAAATATCAAGGTGGTGGAGATTGGTACAGCAGTAAAACGGCATTAAAAAACTTGGCGATTTTTTGTAATCAAAACTTAAAGACTTCCCTCAAAACTCAAGAATCAATTGTTGATGTTGGTTCAGATGAATTATTTCAGTTTCCCTATGTATTTATGACCGGACATGGGAACGTAGTTTTCAATGAAGATGAAGCAGCGAATCTCAGAACTTATTTAATGGGAGGAGGATTTCTTCATATCTGCGATAACTACGGTATGGATGCATTCGTTCGCCGCGAAATGAAAAAAGTTTTTCCCGAATTGGAATTCAAACCCATACCCTTTTCACATCCTGTATATCATCAAAAATATGATTTCAATAACGGTGTTCCCAAAATCCATGAACATGAGGGGAAACCGGCTGAAGGATTGGGTTTGTTTTGGAAAGGTAAATTGGTTTGCTTTTACGATTATGAATCTGATTTAGGTAATGGATGGGAAGATCCCGAATTGTATAATGATCCTGAATATAAAAGAAAATTGGCACTCCAAATGGGTGCCAATTTAATTAGTTTTGCCTTGTTAGGACGTTAAATTCTGTTAACTCTATTGCTTTCTGTGAATTCTTTAAAGAGGGTCGACTCATTTCGAATTCAGCATATTTTTTTAATTTCTCTACCCGATTATCGAATCTCTCTAACCCAAACATTCGGCACAGATCCTTCAAAATAGAACGTACCCTTATTCGCGTCTTTTTCATTGGTGAAGTACTTTAAGAATACATAGAAACTCTTGTTTCTTGGATCGTATACTTTAAATGCATTCACTTTCTTTAAATACAAAGATTTGATTTGAAGATTGGCTTTTTCTTCCGAAGCATGTAATCCTGCAACCAAGTAATAACCAGGCTCTGGCTTCAATTTTGGTATCGGTGGCAATTGAATGCCTGATGTATCATTACCAAATCCAAATGCTTCTAAATCCTCGATTTTCTTAACTATAACATCCTTTTTAATGCGCTCGCTTGGTGAATTTCCTTGACCCTCGCCGTCTCCCTCACTATCATCATCTCCGTCTTTCTTACCTCTTTTACCTTTTCCGTTGCCGTCTTCATCATCGTCATCGCTATCTTCATCTCCACTACCGCCTTTGCCTTTACCAGCTCCTAAAGCAGCAAAACCAATACGAGTTGTGAATTCATGCATAGGACCTAATAATCCTCTTTGTTGTCCATCTGGAACTGTGTAAGAATAGGAAACTTTGATGTCTTCTTGTGGCGCAAATCCTAAGTTGAATCCTGCTTGCCAAATATTATTCACTCCAAAGCCCATCCAAACTATATCATCGTAATCTACTGATACATTGAACTGATAGTATAAATAATCCCAATTAAACATGCCCACATGAACTGCTGGCTTCAAAGTGAAATTATCATCGATTGGCGCGTCATATCCCATAATAAAATTAGCTTGCGATTGTAAATCATAACTTGCAGCATAATTGTAGTATGAATAATCGAATGTAGGCTGAGGCAAACGCGTTACCGACAATCCTGTAAAGAAACGATCGGTTTTGAAGTAAGCAGATGCTCTTAGATCGGCACGAACCACAGGAGGACTAAACATCAATGCGGTTATTTTCGCATCATTATCATCGTAATAAATGGCTTTGGAAGGATCAAAATTTTGAGATAATACTCCCACACTTACTCCTAAAGCTAATTTTGAATTCGGTGTTATTCCAATATTGTATGCGTATGTGGCATAGGCATTATGCATTTCTGAGAATGCTATATTCTCTTTCATATACATCAAACCGAACGCTGTATTGGATTTGGGCAATGGCATTGCTGAATTAAACAATGTATGTTGTGGTGCCCCAGGAACATCCATGAACAGTTTATTGTAATATAGCGAAGCATATCCTTCATTGGTTCTTGTAATAGCCGCTGGAATGATCGCTGCATGATCCATATAAAACTGATCCAAGCGAGCCCCCATTTGCCCAAAGCTATTCGCAATTACACCAATGATTGCGTAGGTAAGTATGGTGATTTTTTTCATTTTATTGATTCAAAAACGATGAATATTGGTTGTTTGTTGTTTTGTTGTTATTTCCATTGAACTGGAAGTTAAAATATATTGCTGTTTACTTCACTTCCAATTGAACTTTTCTATTTTCTGAGGATAAACAAGTATTTCTATGTTAATGCGATTCCCTGTGAAACTATCTGACTAATTGAATATAACCTTTAAATATTTCCTTCGTATATCTATTCTTCATGTAATAAAAATACACACCCTCAGGTACTTCATTTCCATTTTGATCCTGTCCAGACCAATCATGTTGATAATTATTCGATTCCCAAACGCGCTTACCTTGACGATCTGAAATTACAATATCATACAAATGAATATCTGGAATATCAATTAAGTTCCAAGTTTGATTCTGCTGATCATCATTGGGTGTAATGATATTGGGAATTTTAACTAACGGAGGATCGATGATCTGAACCACTACTGAGTCGATATCATAACAACCATTGGAATCCAAAGCAGAAACATAGAATGTCATACTATCTGTCAATCTCTTGGTAGTAACTAAAGCTAATGTAGAATCTTCAAAATATTCTCCTGGGAACCAACGAATATTGATCATCGCTTTATCTACTCGCAACTTAGCCTGTCTTCCACGGTAGATAATGGTATCCGAATATGCCTTTATATCAGCAGCTTGATAGGCATAAACTTGAACTGAATCGTACCCCTTACAAACCCCACCATTTATTACTTCAAATCGGTAATTTCCAGTTTTTGATAATCCCTTATATGATGCGGTATCACCATCATCGTACCAATAAATAGAGTCTCCACCAGAAATCAAGAAGAACGCCGAATCACCTTTACATAATGGCATACTACCCGAAACAATTTGCCAACTTACATTGGGATAATCCGCTAAGGTATCCAATACCTTGATGATAGAGTCGGCACATCCGTTTTCCGTAAATATGGTATACTTCACATTCCAAGGACCCTTATTCTTATATAAAGATTTTAGCATGGTTTGATTAGAATCCAAATCTCCATTTCCAAAATCCCAAGCTCTCAAGACTATTGGACGTTCGGATTGACTGATTGTATCGGTGAAGGAAACACTATCTGGCATACATTTTCCAGAATAATCAAATCCTGCCTTTGGCGAAGGATGTATTACAATTTGTTGAACGGCACTATCATTACAACCGTGAATATTTTCAACATATAAAGCCACATTGAACGTATCTGGTTTTAAGTAAGTTTTTGTAGTAGAAATGGCCGGTTGCTCAAACACACTATCTCCAAAATTCCAGCGGGAGAACTTAATGGTATCATAAACATCAACACCATAATTATAGTTAAACGTGTAATTATGCCCGTTAAAACACTGCACGGTGTCGTTACCTGCAACATTCAAATCTAACCCCATGGTAGGTTTAGGATTGTAAAACGATTGAATTGTACTCACCATGGAATCCTCACAACCAGCCAAGGATTGTCCCACTAATTTCAAGGTGTATGATCCTGGATTGGGGAGTAGATATTTAAAATTCGTATCGTCGCTGATATATTTATTGTCTAGGAACCAAAAATACATCATACTGTCCTTGTGGGGCCAACGTTGAATTTGACGACGTAAAGCAGTTGAATCTCCAAAACACACTTGTTGAACATCCCATGCTGGTGAAGGTTTTGGAGAAATGATTACATCGCGGTAAACTACATCAGTACATAAATCCGTGGTTATTACTCTCAGTTGTATTTTATATTTTCCAGCTTTTGGATAGGTAAAAGTTGTAATTCGGTTGGAATCAATCAACCCACTTCCCCCGGGTGGTTTCCAGTTAAAGTCCCATAAATATTGATCAATGGTTCCACCAAAACTCACTACCGAAGCAGTAGCATCCGCGTTCATGATTTCATTATCGCATGTATCATTTAATCGAATAACCGGAAACGGCTTGGGGAAAATATTTATATCTTTATATGGAAGCGAATCAATACACCCATTGATAGTTTCTACAATCAAATACACTCTATTGGGACCAGGATGAGCATTTTGAAACACCCAATCTTTCTTGGAAGTTTGCCAAGGAGTTCTCAACCCTTCGTAGTTCCACATCCATTTCAGCGGTGCATTGGTTGCTCCTGGGTATGGATTTGCGGTCATATTATTCACTCTCAATAATGAGTTCGGTGGGGTTTCACACTGATCCAACGCATCAATTGAGGGTACCGGTTTACCGTAGATTATTATATCACGAACATCGGATGCTATACAACCCCTATTGGTAGTTCTAGTTGCAACTACTTTGTATGAACCTGCCAACATTAAAGTATACTTGAATGTATCCATGGATGCAACGGGATTACTCACCGTTTTTGTTGGTTCAGGTGTCAACCCCTGGATTTTCCAAACTGTTTGCACCAAAACATCATTATTTGGATTTCGGGTTCCCAATAAGGAAGTTTCAAAGTTATCAATCATCCAAAATTGTTCTTCTTGACAGATGGTTAAATCATCGAATGTATCTTTTCCGTTGTGGGGATATCTAAAAACCTCCACTCCGTTAAATCCTGTCAATTTCGGAGTTACACCTACAGTGAACAACAAATTAGCTTCATCGCTCACATTAGAACCATTAGTAATTTTCAACTTGATGGTATACGTTCCCGCATGATTATAAATATGCCATGGGTTGGGACCAGGATTCGCAGCAGATGGAATAGTTTTCCCTGCAACAGTACCAGTATATGCTTCATCTCCAAATGTCCATTGATAAACCACATTGGATGCATTTTGAGATTTGTTGGTAAATTTAACGGTATCACCTACACAAGCTTTGAACATGTTTACATCAAAACTAGCCATAGGATCCGTAAAACCTAGGGTATTCACCCCACCAATGGATGTTGTACTTCCTTTTCTATTACCCAAAATAAAATAACCTAAAGAAGGGGTAATGGTTGCATCGGATGTTATGGTTCCTTTTCTTGACGCCGTTCCTCCTTGTTTTACGATTGCCCAAGTTGGTGGCGTTGTTCCACCTGGATTTTGCAATAACTGTAGTTTGGTATGGTCATAAACTCCATCATTCGTTGAAACCGAGTCAAAATGAAACGTTAATTCAAATGCATTTGCTTCAGAGCCTGTAGCGTTGGTATTTGCAAACCAATGGTTCAAAACAGAAATATTCCGAGTTGTTGTTGGTATACTAGCAGAGAATGGAGGTGCTGTGGGAGTAAATTGCATATAAAACCATCGATCTGGCACAATGGTCTTATTAAATCCTTCTAAATCAACGGGACGGTAATTTCCGGCAACTCCGATAGGCCAACGAAATGTTTTAGTGGTATTACCCGTATGATGCATGTAAAATCCAGGTTCTACAAAACTATTTTTATTTCCACCAGTAACTTTTGCGTTTGTTAATGTATGCAATTCAACGTTAGCCGTTGTTACCGCACATATTCCTTGCCACAAACCCAACGAATCGATCACTTCTAACCTACTTCCAGCACTACCATTTACGGTAAGCTTTTTGGAAGTACCAAGCATCCGAATTGAATTCACTGAAACGGTACCCGATAGTGTAAATTTAACGGTTTGAGAAATAGCAGCAATTTCAGGATAGGTTCCTGAAGAAATCACCACTTCATCGGTTGCTCCAGTTAAAGAACTTAGCGCTTTGCCAATCGTTTTAAAAGGCGCACCTGCTGATTGCCCATTGTTGGTCGCATCATTCCCCGTTGTAGCCACATACCAGGTCTGCTGAGCTTGTATCAAATTGGGGCCAAAAAGGAATAAAATGAAGGTGAAAATGTATAGTAGAATTCTATTTCCCATGTATTATTTTTAAAAGTGCTATCCTAGGATAGACGTGAATTTACACTATTTGTGCGAACCCTCCAAAAAGATGAGATTGCTATGACAAACAAACTCAATTTTTTCAGTGATTCGCACAAATTATTACTAATCAATTAATTTAAAATGGTAAATCGTCGTCTGAACTACCCGACGTTGCAAATGGATCATTAACTACCTCGCCAGTAGTTGCAAATGGATCTGTTGCATTTGAATTTGACATAGATCCCATACCCGAGTTCATAGGCATACCACCCTGCTGACCAGGACGTTCTACTTTCCAAGCACGCACCTCGGTATACCAACGTTGGTTGTATTCACGACTTTCTAAATCGACACCAATATTGATAAACTCACCCATTTGTATGTTATGAGTTGCAATTTTTGCTCCCCAAACGGAAAAACACACTTTTTTAGGGTATTGACCTTGTGTTTCTACTACATATTCTTGCTTTTCCCAAGTACCGTTTTTGCCCTCACCCGTTTGCTTAGGCAGTATTTGAATAACTTTTCCAGATAACTCCATCGAACAAAAATAAGAATTAACTGTTAAAAAATCACATTCCGCTTTGTCCGTTTTCTTGTTTTAAGTCTTCGTTTTTGATTTTTAATTCACGTGGATTCTTTACTTCGGATTCTACTTTACCGAATTTATAATCAAAATTCACCCGTACGCCCCAAACATTTAAGTTACGATCTTGGTTGAATGTGAAACCATTACCTACATTTTTTGTTTTCAAATTGATTACGGGTGTAAACGGGTTGTCTAATCCAAAACCCAATCCCCACTTATCCTTGTTGTATCTACGTTTGATACCAATAGTGTGAAACAACCAGTTTTGAGTGTATCCCTGTAAGGAAAATGTAGGAGCATTAACACGACCAAAAGCCTCTACTGCCCATTTTTCATTGATATTGTAATTGGCTCTCAATCCCATACTGTACATCCACCCTTTTGCAGATACACCTGCAACAGCGCCTGTATCTACGGTACTAGAAATTTCAACAAAGCTTAATCCGCCGTTAACAAATACACTCCAATCCTTTCCTTTTAAATTCATATTCAAGTCAAAACCATTATTGCGATTTTTACCAATATTGCCATACGTAGTCACATAAACTCTGTTTTCATTCACCGTACGATAAGTTTCAATAGCGTTATCTACTCGTTTATGAAAGAAATTGATGCCGAATCCACCCACTTTTGTATAATTACCGAACGATAATTCGTAATTATCACCAATTTCTGGTTCTAGATAAGGATTACCTTGTTGAATATTCAACGGATCACTCAAATTGGTATAGGGATTTAAATAAAACAAGCTAGGTCTTTGAATTCTGCGATTGTAATTAAATCGCACAAATCCAGCCATCCCAAACTTTCTTGATATTAAAAAGGATGGAACTAAATTGGCATATGGCTGTCCATTAAATTTACTATTTTCTGGCTTGGTCAACTCGCCACCGAATTCGGTGAACTCATAACGTGCACCCACACGAACAGAGTAATGCTTTAAAAAATTATACCCTAATTGAGTATAAACTGCATATACATTTTGATAATAACTGAATTCATTATTTCGATCTTCAATGGATCGATAGTTTTTATCGCTATAATTAAAACTATCGAAGGTGTAGTCGGATGTAACTATACGTCCAATAAATTTAGCTCCCGACTCCCACGTAGTATTGGCATTTAATGGCTCAACCCAATCCATTTGCAAAGAATTTTCCAAATTAATACCCAAGTTGTGACTGCGTTCTTTCCAAAATGAAATGCTCGAATTATTCAATCTGTCTGCCCAATAATCATCCAGCGAATTTCCTTGAGTACTCAATCCCGAAACCGAAAACTCCCTTCCTTTCTTCTTGGCCTGGTAGCGATAATCAAACCCTACATCGTAACCATAACCGTTATTGGACCTATCTGTTTTTTGCGACCAAAGAAATGCCAATGTACTATCAATTGGACCTAATTGAGTACTCCAGTTATTGTAGGAATTTCTCAATCTACCGTTACCAGAAACTGTAAAAATTAGAGATTGTCGATCACTAATTTGGTAATCTAATCCCACGGTCAATCTAGGTCCACCACCCCAATTCGTTTGATCGCTAACTTGCATCATTTTAAAGGTTTCACCCGAAGCATTGGTATTAATTCGTTCGGTAACTTCATCTCCCCAACTCCTCCAAAAGTGACTTCCTAAATTCACAGACACATTCGTTTTGCCTTTTTGATAAGAATACTGTCCGCCTAAATGTGCAGATCGTGTACCCAAACCCATTCGCATATTACCAGCACTTCCCTGCAGTTTTTTATTCTTCATGATGATATTTATAATACCACCTGAACCCTCTGCATCGTATTTGCTCGATGGATTGGTTATTACTTCAATTTTTTCAATATCATCGGCTGACAGTGAACGCAGTGCATCCGCTGGATTTCCAGTCAGCAAACCCGATGGGCGGCCATTTACTAAAAACCGAACATTTCGATTGCCCCGCATACTTACGTTACCGTCCATATCCACTTCCACCATTGGCACTTTGGAAAGCAAATCACTAGCAGACGCACCCTTGCTGGTAACGTCTTCTGCCGCATTATACACCAATTTATCGGCTTGATTTTCAATCAAATTCTTTTGAACTCGAATTTCAACAGCTTCTATTTTCTCGGAGGAATCTAATTTTTTTCTTTCGGGGGATGTTGAATCTGCTGTATTTCTAGTTTGTCCAAATACCGACAGGGAGCTCATCAAACCCAACAACACAAAAACTCGTACATTTCTATTTGAGGCAATTTCATTCATCTTTCCAATAACAATCATTATTCTATTTGTATTTTTTTATTGATTTATAATCAGTACAACAATATTCCATTTTTCAAGGAATTTAAGATTTATTCCAAAATTGATCTATTCTATTTGATAAAGGCTCTACAATTATTAATAATCGTGCCTTTGTCAACCGCCGAACTAGTCTCAATGTTATACGCTACTCATTGTTTATACGCTTCTCATTGCCTCAACAGGGCTCATTCGAGCTGCGGCTTGAGCCGGCAAAAAACCCGCTAACAATCCCACCACAAACGAAGTAACCACACCCATGTAAATATCTTCTAAGCCTAGGCTTAATTCAACACCGTTTCCCATAGATTGTTTTGCAAAAACATCTAAAACCATTAAAAGAAGCCAGACAAAAATCAAACCTATACCCCCACCAGCTATTGATAGCCAAACGGATTCAAGTAAAAATTGAGTGCGAATAAACCAGTTTTTAGCACCTAAACTCTTTTGAATTCCAATCTCCCTTGTACGTTCTTTTACCGAAACAAACATGATGTTAGCAACACCAAAACTACCTACCAACATTGCAAACCCTCCAATAACAATTCCTATTTTTTGAATTTGACTGAACATGCCCGAAATAGCATCTGTTATCATGGTCATTTGGTTTACGGAGAAATTATTTTCTTGATTGGGTTTGAGTTTCCTAAACTGACGCATCAAACGATTCACTTCAATTTTCAAGTCATCCAATTTCCCACCTTTACCTGATTTCACCATGATTTGTACCTCATTTGCGTATCGATAAGGCATTATACCTAAAGCCCATTTGGAGGGAATAAAAACAGCATCATCAACTGAACTTCCCATCATGTTGCTTCCTTGATACTCACATACACCTACAACTGTTGCAACGAAACTTCCAATTCTAACTTGCTTTCCCAATGCAGACGATCCCGGGAATAAACTTCGAGCAATGTCGTTTCCTAAAATTACAACTGCTCTACCAGCAGAACTTTCATCCCCCGAAAAATACCTTCCCTCCGAAACCGGAACATCTTGAACTTGGTTGTAATCGTGCGATATACTGCGGATATTGGCCGATTTTACCGCCTCTTTACCTGCTGATATATCTCGATTAAAATTATACATAAAAGCTATAGAAGAGTAAAGCTCAGGGTCCAACCTGCGACTTAAAAATTCTGCTTCCTCTGGCGAAGATTCTGGACGCTTCAAAAAATTCCACCAAGGATAATTTTCACCAAAATCATCCCAAGACCATTTTTGAACGAATAAAACATCGGAACCATATTTTGAAAATTGATTGTTCAAACTTTTTTCCAATGAATGAACCAATGCATAAACGGAAACTACACAAAAGATACCTATAGTAATACCCAGCACTGACAAAGCACTTCTTAGCTTGTTGTTGACTAATGCCATTAGCGACATTTTCAACGCTTCACCATAAACTGGAAATATGCGCATAAAACACAAATTTACGAATTACCATAGGAAAGACCCATGATAATACAATAACTTTTCGATAAGCGTACCATTAATTCCAACGGATAGTACAATTACTTATTACCCGTTGTATCTCTTGATTTTCGTTTGAACGTATCAAATTCACGGCGATACAATATACCTGTACCTAATGTATTTCCTGAAACACCGTTGGTTGTAGTGGTGTTGTTATTTTGCAGTATGAGGTTGTTGGAACGAGAAAACGCCTTCAATCTCCAATTTTCATCGCGCGTTTTATATTCCAAATTAAAGTTAATAGGGACAGCCACGCTATTCACCAACACCGCCACTGTAGGGTCATAATTCAAATCCAAACGCAAACGATCCGATAAAAACCATTCGCTATTTACAAAAACCTGAGTATTACTGCTTCCGCTGGCACTTCTTACATCATCGAGATTCACTTGAATACGAGTGGGAATTCCGTATTTGGAAAACAAGTCATTTACCACCGAACTAGCTAACGTAGACACACTATTCCCAGCAAACCCAGCACTGCTAAATGAAGAACTAGGCGCTGCAGATGCCGCCGCAAATGATGGAGGTAAAAAGTTCCCAAACAACAATAAAGCGATAGATTGTCGCATGGTTTCATCTTTATCTGATCGAATTCTCTGAATAACAGAATTTACCTCAGCGGCAGCAGTACCCGATGTAGTTGCCAGATCAGGAGCTTGAATATCGAAACCAATATTGGGGCCGAATAAGTTACCAGTCATATTAAGTGTAGATACAAAGCGAGTAGCGGGATAACTGCTACCCGAAGACCCGGCACTTATCATCAAAGTAGAAGGTGAAATTTTCTTTTCGAATGACCCGCTTAAATCAACTTTAGCATTAAATGGATCACCTTGCCAAGTTATATTACCACCTTTATTTACATTAATCTTCTTTAATAAATTGATACCGGGCAACGAAAATGCATATTCGCCGGATTCAATATTGTATCTACCGAACAAATAAATTTTCTCATCGCGATCGTAGATCAAACGCATATTACCATCTCCGAAACCCTTAATGATGTCGCCCAATTTTTTATCAATTACAAATTGCACTTCCGCTTCCGATGTTGCCTGAACATCTAAAGTTATCTTTCCCAAAGCATCATCTTCAGTTTCTGTTTTCTTGAGTGATTTTTTTGATTTTTCAGTTCTAGACACAAAAGATATCGAACCCGAAACGTAATTAGATGAAACCTGAGGGTATTGGATAGCTAATTTGGTTTTCTTCCTGGTTTTCAGAGCAATATCCATATCAATTTCTGAAAACAAACCGTAAATGTGGGCATTTCCATCGGCAAAAGCGGTACCGTAAAACAAATCATTCATTTGCTCTGTGGTTTGCAACACTTTCATATTCTTCAAGCTATCTAACTTCAAATCCAAAGCAAAATCAGTGAAGTTCTCGTGTGTTAATGCCAAGTCCATTAATCCAAAGTTCTTCTTGGTATCATCATAAAACTTTATGGGACGCATGGTAAATAAACCTTGATCCGTTAATTTAAAATTACCCGACATGCTGTATTCCGTGCCTAAGTAATCTACACCCAATCGCGCTCCGTTCACCGTGATTAATCCAACCAATTTCGGCCTTCGCGTGGTTCCTGTAATTCGGACATTTCCACCAATATTACCTGATTTAAAGGTTACAATTTCCGTTAAAAGTGGCTGTAAAATGTTTAATTTAGACTGCATAGGAATCACACCTAAAACATCCAATTCCGCGTCACTACCCTCTTTTAATTGAACGTATCCTTTGAAGTTTGTACGTTCTAATGGCCCATTCCGGAAATTGGCCAACACTTTTAATTGGCCTGGTGTGCGGGTTTCTTCAACAGCCAACCCGAGCGCGCCATAATCAAATCCTAAATACTTCAAACGATTCACATCTAAATTACCTAAGAAATGAAAATCAGAAAGAACCGAACTAATTTTTAAATTTCCGTTTACTTTAAAACTGAGACTATCGAAGGTTCCTTCCGGAAAAAATGGTTTCAATACTTTTTGAGAAATATTACTGAACTCAATTTTCAATGTATCGCGAGAATTATTGGATATATCTCCCTTTAACTCCAAATAATGTCGGTCGTCTGCTAAAAAGAAATCGTGTAAATGCCAATGATCCTCATTGAAATCAATGCTGGCTTGATCATCTAATTTCCATGTTTGATCATAAATTTTCAACACGGTTTTCTTAAAGTCTAAGTTGGCTGTTTTTTCTGATATGGAGCCGTTTCCGCCCAATTTCAAACCATATCTGTTCAATTTGTCGTGCAACACAGATGAAATGGTATATCCTCCATTAGTGATTTCAAATGCTAATCCCAGTGTATCATAAACAGTATTTTCCACCAATACGTAATTCGTTGAAAACTTGGATTTTAACAAACCATTCGCTGTAGGTTTTTGAATAGAAACCACTGCGCGTTCCATATAAATTCTGCCGTATTCAATCGACATTGGTCCGATTTTCAAATCGCAAATATTATTGGGTGCATAATAGCTGCCTCGAATACCCACTGGACCCAAATATAAACCGGGTACTATAAACGCTTCGATCCAAGAAGTTTGAGGAATATATAAGTCGATATCAATAGAATCTAACAAGGGTTGATTGATATCTGTAAAACGTTCAGGCGCCACATTATGCGCAAAATGTTGAAACCATTGAGGTGTGTTCGAGAGCTTCCAAGGACCTTTAATCGTACCATCTACCCAATCACCTCTAAACTCGAGTAATGCATTACTGGGTCGGTTAATGGATTGAAATCTTAATTGAAATTCATCTTTTCCTCGTTGCAATCGAAAATCCGACAGACTAACATTTCCTGACAAATCGTCTAATGTCCACCCTTGTAAATTCGCAGCATAATTTCCTCCAAAATTCAAACTCACTGTATCAAATCCAAGCTGCTTTAGATCTACTTTATTCACTCTTCCCGACAAATTCCATAGGGGTCGGTCTGAAAACAATTGATCAAACTGTATGTTCGAATTTAACTTAAATACCGGATCATCGGCTAAAACACTGGCTGTCAAATTCCCATCAAACAAACTACCAGAGGCATGAATTTTATTTACAATTCGATCGTTAATTAATGCTTGACTCAATTGAACATCGAAATCAGAAACTGCGGTTTCATCAAAATTGTAACCCTCAGCAATAATTTCGGCATCCACCGATTTGAATGCTGTAAAATCTTCACTAAATGCACCGGGATTGAATTGCTTTACTAAACCATGTGCTTTGTAGGCCAAACTATCGTCAATACGTTTATGATCGATAAAAAAATGTCCATCGTAAGTTCCAATTGCCGTTTGACATTCGCCTTTAAAGTCAACCGAAGTCATGGGTATATGAAAGAATGCATTGACTAAAGCATCCCCAAAAGGAACTAAGGAGGGAGTAAATGTTTCGACTTCAAGTATTTTTTGAATGTCTACTTGTTTGAATACACTTTCCGTGAGTAGAACTTCATTGATCATTTGATCGGTGTGTACCACATCAAAAATATCGAGTTCCGCAGTCAAACGCGACCCCATAGGTGTTGTAATTCGACAATCTCTGGATTTCAAATGCATTAAAGGACCTTTTAGGTGCAGTTGCGCATTGAGGTCAATGGAATGATCTTTCAACCAAGGTATAAAATACCCAACATCCGATAATCGAATTGTGCTTCTATCTACACCAATCGAGTAAATTACCTGTTCGTAATGGTGATTAATACTTCCGGGTTTAGACCAATCCATAGAAAAATCGCCTGAAATTTGCGTGATACCCGACTGTAATTTGAGCGGTTTAAGTTTTAAAATTCCACCTTTTATTGCTAAAATTCCCTGAAGTGAATTAACAGGGAAGCCAGAGCGTTCTTGAGCTTCCAGATGATTGATATCCAACTCAAATCCTTTTGCATCGGAAATTTCTCCTGCCGAAATTTCAGCATTCAAGCTTGAAAAACGAATGTAATCTGGATTGAATTCACCCTTAACATTGGTTTTTAATGGTGATTTTCCGTAGAAATAGCAAAATTCCGACTCAATTAGGTTAATATTCGATAGAAACACATCCCACGACTTACCCGTTGTGGGCGTAGTATCTTGAGTAAAATATTCTTCAATAAATTCGTAATTGAGTTTGTTTTCACCCGGATATTCACCCATTTTTACCAGTAATTTGTAGAAGTCCAAATCACTTATCAACATTTTTTTCTTAGAAATGGAAGCTTCTTGAATTCTAAAATCCAGGGTTTTTGAATATAAAATAGTATCCGAATGTTTATCGTAAATACAAATTGACTCCAGGTGAAAGTTTCTCAAAAAGTCAACTTCCACACCGCCAATTTCAATTTTTGTCCCTAATTCTTTACCAAATTCTTTGGCTAAATATTGGGTAACTTTGGTTTGCACAATCTTATTGCGAGTAAGTACAGCCAAAACACTAGAAAGAAATACTACGATCAGCAGAGATCGTAATATAAACTTTCGTAATTTTGAGCCTCGTCTTTTCAAACCTATCAAAGTTAATATTTACAAAATTTGGGCAATCCACCAATGCAATCCGATTCCATTATATTAGGCATTGAAAGCAGTTGCGATGATACATCCGCCGCTGTTCTAATTAACGGCAAAGTGTGTTCCAACATTACAGCAAATCAAGACGTTCATCGAAAATTTGGCGGTGTTGTTCCAGAATTGGCTTCTAGAGCTCATCAGAGCAACATCATTCCGGTTATTGATCAGGCACTGAAAACCGCTAATATTGATAAAAATCAAATTTCTGCCATTGCTGTAACCCAAGGTCCTGGATTAATGGGCTCATTAATTGTTGGTTTGAATACGGCCAAATCGCTATCCATGGGCTGGAACATACCCCTCATCGGAGTGAATCACTTACAAGCTCATGTGGCGGCTTTGTTTATTGACCACGAAGTAGAATTTCCCATGTTGTGCCTTTTGGTTTCCGGGGGACACACGCAATTGGTTTGGGCCGAATCATTTACACACACCGAGATCATTGGTGAAACCATCGATGATGCTGTGGGTGAAGCTTTCGACAAAGCATCCAAACTTATGGGGTTAGGTTATCCAGGTGGACCCATTATTTCCAAATTAGCAGCCTCGGGAAATCCAACTCGATTCCAATTCAACGATTCTCAAGTAGGTCCATTTGATTTTAGTTTTTCAGGTGTAAAAACTTCACTTTTGTATTTTTTGAGGGATGAAATGGCCGAGAATCCTAAATTTATTGAAGAAAACCTAAACGATATTTGTGCCTCTTATGAAAGTATATTAATTCAAATGCTGATTAAGCGGTTTAAAAATGCCTTGTTGGCAAAGAAGCCTAAAAGCATATCTATTGCAGGAGGCGTTTCTGCAAATAATAAATTGAGATCCGCCGTGAATGAACTATCCATAAAATATAAAATCCCGGCCTACATTCCCGATTTTCAATATTGCACAGATAATGCTGCCATGATTGCCAAAGCTGGACAGTACTTGTTGGAAGCTGAAAAATTCATTTCCTATGATGCACTACCCTATTCTCGAAGTTGAATCATTATAAATCATTTAGCTAAACTAAATTTGCTATCAACCGTATAAAACCATTCAGCATAATTGCGTAAGGTTCCCATCCCCAATAATTCGTCCCAAAATGTTAAAACCTCAAATTGAAGAAATAAAAAACGGAAATGAACGGCACATCGCTCGAGCAATTAGCTGGGTAGAAAATAAATCCGACGGGTACTTGGAATTGCTGAAACAATTGAATGGCCATACAAAAGTTATTGGGATTACCGGACCACCAGGTGCAGGTAAAAGTACCCTTGTAAATGCACTGGTGCAACATTGGTCAAACCAAGGTCAACGCATTGCCATTTTAGCTGTTGATCCGTCCAGCGTTTTCAATTTCGGTTCGTTATTGGGCGATCGATTAAGAATGCAGAATCTTTTCTTACTACCCAATGTGTATATTCGTTCAATTTCATCTCGCGGATCTTTAGGAGGTTTATCTGCATCCATTATTGAAATTGTTGAAGTCCTAAAACATGCTCCATTTGATCGAATAATTATTGAAACGGTCGGGGTTGGACAGAGTGAAGTCGAAATAGCAGGAATTGCAGATACAACCGTAGTAGTATCTGTTCCCGAAAGTGGTGATGAAATTCAAACGCTAAAAAGTGGTGTAATGGAAATTGCGGATGTTTTTGTTGTTAACAAATCCGACCGAGATGGAGCATTAGCGTTTGTATCGTATTTAAAAAAATTAGCACATTCTAGAGCAACTTCAAACTGGGAAGTTCCCGTAATTGCAACACAAGCATTGTCAGGAATTGGAATTAATGAACTTTCTAATGCTATTGATCAACATGCTCAATTTAACAGTTCACCTGAAAGAAAACTCATGCTACTGGCAGAAAAAGCGCATCTGTTAATTCAACAAAAAAGAATGGCAAATCTTAATGTTAATGCACTGAGAAAACGATTGGAAGTTGAATCTCAACTATCTGGATTCAATTTGTTTAGTTGGATTGAACAATTTTAATAGATATCCATCTACTAAGTGGAATTGCCTTTCAAAAAAACAGGGTAGGTTTATTTAGAATACCTGGGTTTCGTAATTATAGTTGTGACACTGCAATAGTTACTTCAACGATAAGCAAATAACTTATTTATCATCCTCAACTAAAAGTCCATGCTGCTTGAATAAGGTTACCGTAACTGAGCAACCTAGATTTAAGGTTAAATTAAGGCTGTAAAATAACCAATTTGGTTAATGAACCTGGCGTTTTCAAAAAGTACACACCGCTTTGAACCGACTCTACCGTAAGCGACTTTTGATGGGATGAAATCAGACCTCTGCGGATTTCATTACCAGCAGTACCTAACAATACCCACTCAGAACCATTTTCTTCAGGTAACCATTCCACTTGGAAAGTACCGGTATTTGGATTGGGATATACCGAAAGTGCAATGGGCGACAAATTATTAACCCCCACTTTAGCATCTATGATATTCACTGCACAGTTTTCAGATCTTCCTATCCATTCAGAATCAAAATCCACTAAAGCCACATTATCTATAACAGTAGAAACCCCTAGTTTTTGGTACAAGTCAATTTGATATTGTACCCAACCACTCGCTTGAGATGGATTAGATTCATATGTTTTTAGATTGGCGGGATTAAAGTTAACCACTAAAATCCTTCCTTGTTGAATAGAATACGTTGCTTTATTGGGATAAAATGATTTTAACAGAACTCGTTGCAATGGCAGTTTTACATCTAATGTGTCAACCATTACCGCTCTATTTACTGCATCACCGCCGATATTCTTAAAATCAACAGTATATACCCAGCTTGTAGTTCTGTAATCAATTTTACTTCCAAAATCCGATACTTTTGATACAGCGCCATTGGTATTCCCACGTTTGCCGATCGATAATTTCACACTGTCAGTATTATCGGTTTGATATGCGTCGTTTTGTGCAAACAAAGAACCCGTTTTTACCAATAATCCATAATTATCTGTTGATTTTGCATTAAACGGAATCTTCGTAAAGATTTGAATTGTTCTGGTTTCAAAAGGCTTCAAGTCCAACAATGCGAATGTAGCTTCAATTCCGTTATAATTATCCGCCTCGGGAATACTGTGAAAGTTCGCCAAAGGTAATGCATGCGAAACATGAACTGTGGTGCCATTTAACGATGTAGCACCATGGTTAGTAACCATTAATACTGTCATAACCGTATCTCCAGCGTTCAATTCTACTGGATATAGGGGACGCAATTTAACTTCCAAATCCTTGGTTGTTGGAACCATATACTCACCTAAACTTACCGAGGAATACTTGCCATTTCGCACGCTCGTAGCATAGTTTCCGGCACAAACCGTGTACATATGTCGTTTAGATGTATGCTGCACTGAATAATCACCTTCTGGTAAGCCGATGGAAAAATGTCCATACGCATCTGTCACCACAAAATGAGAAGCATTGGTTGATTTATTGATGATCCGCATTATTGCTGAAGGGATACCCATTTCATCGGCATCTTTCTTGCAATTCGCATTTTTGTCGTAAAATAAATCCCCAAACAAATTTCCTGAAGCAAATTCTATAGCGGAAAAATATCGGATATCTGTATTTAGCTCGCGGTAATCTCCCCAAACGAAAGCTCCAGTACCCCGTTGTCCTAATTTAAATTGACCTTGAAAACGATTTCCAGTAAATGCATAAATTTGGGTAGCGGGATTAAAATGCAACAACGAAGATCCGTTGCTATTTTTAACGAAGGTTCCACCTAATAATAGTTGCTGATTGCTTCCAGCAATGGTTTTAACATCTGCAATGGAGAACGAATCAAACGAAGGCAATTTTGACCAGGTTCCTTTAAATAATCGGACTTCAGATTTACCGGTAGAATCAGTACCTAAAGCGGCTATATTCCCGTCAAAAGACGCTAGTTCAAGTACGGAACCTTTAAACGGGCTTCCAATGCCTCCCCATCCTCCGTTGGCAGCTGTATAGTAAGCAATGTTACCTGTATTGTCGCCAGCAAAGCGTGAAAAATCACCTCCAATATATAAACGATTACCCGAAACCAACAAATTGCGAATGAAGCCATTTGCACCTTGTTTGGTTTCATTCATTCCCAAGTAGCGCCATTTACTTCCGTCGTAAGCCGCAATATTTTCCATCCAATTTCCATCAACAGATGAATAAAATTTCCCAGCCACAATCAAACGACCATCGAAAACAGTCATGCAACTAATACCATCGTTTTTTGTTTCGATTACACCCGCTGCAGCTTCCCATTTCCGCAATGTTTCATTCCATTTATATAAATGTGCCATTGGAAAATCAGCGTCTTGGATTGCGTCGGTGATGTACCCACCAACATATACCTGATTGTTGTAATATGCTATTGAATGGAAATTGTATTTTCCCTGAGTACTTTCGGCGCCAGACGGAACCATTAAACCGGGATAAAACTTCCAATAAACCCCATTCCAACGAGCCATAGTAAAATCATTGGTTTGGGAAGTACTCATGTCTTCATACAAAGCGAAATACTCATCCTCGGTAGCAAAAGAAGCTACAACGGGGAATGGCAATCCTGCACCCAACGGATTCAATACTTGAGATTGACCCGCTGAAACAAGTACATAACTGATTACCAAAAGTATAAACTTCCGCATAGTATGCAAATTAGGATATTTTTTTTGAATTTTCTGTAATCTTTTAATCATTAGAATATCCTCCAAAAATAATAACCCGACAAACCAACAGACCAGCCTCTATTAGAAACTGCTGAATTTTCCAAATTCATTGGCGTAATTGCACCTTGAGTATTTACACGAACTCCAATAGAACGTTTCTTGTCTAAATCCTTTTGAATTCCCGCACCCAATTTTGCAGAGAAAACGGAATTTCTGTACAAATCCTTACTTGAATTCTGCAAACTCAAGTCGTAATAATTTAAGCTTGCACCAGAAGTACCGGAAACATAATTGTATCTTAAATTAGCCTCAGTAGTGAACTTCAGTCTACGTGAAATGGGATACTCGTATACTACACCAATGGGAATCGACAACATATTAAATGTTTGAACACCATCGTATTTAACGTTTTGTCCCAAACCAGCATATCCAAAAATTGGATAATTGCCGTATGCATCTGGTTCAAATCCTTGAGCCACACTTACAGGCACACTGTCTCTAAAATCGAAAGATTGCGATGTGCGATTTTGTGTAAAACCAAAACCAGCAGTTACAACCCAATTTTCGTTTATTTGATATCGCAAAGAAGTATGCAATTGTGGAGCAACTAGAGAAACTTCTCCTTCTTTTACTCGCTGCAAATAATTTTTATGAACATATTGACCCAATTGGGGATTTACAGAATAGCTCATCGCTGTTTGATTCATATCGTATCCCACCTCAAAAGCCCAGCGTGACAACTTGCGCTTTAAGGGCTTTTGAGGGTGTGGGATCGACAATGTCAACTGTAAAAAATCTCCAACTATCATTTCTTTTAATGGCGCACCTGAGTAAGGTGCATTCAGGAATTCTGAATATCCCTGATTTACAGGGTAATTTGTCGTTAAACTTACGTCTGTTTTTAAAGATATTCCAACTTCAGTACTTGCAATTGCACTACCCTCTTCACTACTTGTTAAACGACGATTAACATTACTTAAAGTATTTAATCGAATTGAACCGTCGTTAGCATTTTGACGTTCTGTTCTTTGGTTTATTCTTGAGTTTCCGAATCTCGCTTCAGTGTTATTTGTCGATTGTGCTTTTGAGAAAGTTCCAACTTCGTTAGTCGTGGAAACTGAGCCTTCATTTAGTTTGGAAGAATTCTCTTCTATTAAACTCTTATTCTGAGTATTTGAATTAACTGGTAATTCGCTATTTCCTTGTGAGCTGGAATTTTCTGTAAAAGATGTAGGTTCTTGATTTTTCATCGGTACCGTATCAGGCGAATTGAAAAACAATGCACCTGATACTGCGATGAGAACAACTGTAGCAACTGATGACCAAACTACTCCAATGCGTTTTGAACGACGAGTCTCCAACTTCTCCTCTACTGCGTCCCACAAGAATGATGGAACTTCAGGTGAAAAGTTTTCAAACTTTCCCTTCAATGATTCGTCGATATGTTTAATTCTCTTTTCCAGAGTACTACTTTTTATTTGGTTTTAGTTCTTTGTTCTAATAAATCACGCATCATTTTTCGCGCTCTGCTCAGTATACTTTTCGAGTTGCTCTCGGTAGTATCCAACAAACTTGAGATTTCTTTATGGCTCAAGCCATCGATGGCATACAAGTTCAAAACCGTACGATAATTTTCAGGAATTTGTTTCATCATTTCCAAAACGGTTTCTGGAGTCAAATCATCCATATTTTGTTCCGTTTCTTCTTCTTCAGTAATCATTTCAGCTCCGCTTACCTCTACCCATTCTGGACCAGAACGTTCTTTTCGGTATCGCGATAGTGCCATGTTAATGAAGATTCGAGTCATCCAACCTTCAAGAGTTCGTGCGTCTTTCAGCGTATTTATTTTTTCAAAGACCTTTATGAAACCCTCTTGCAAAACATCTTGAGCCTCTGCCGTGTTCCGGGTGTATCGCAAGCAATGCCCGTACATTTTAGAACTGAACATTTCGAACAGAGCCTTTTGGGACTTCCGTTCGTTTTTCAAACATCCAGCTATGATTTGCTCATTTGTTAACAAGTAGTTTCGGAATTAAGACGCACAAAATGATAAAGGTTGCAAAAAAATATTAAAATTTGCGTAATCCATGATTTTTAAACGTAAAAAATTAACCGACAACCAACTTTTGCACTTGTATAAAGCCCTCATTCGTCCAAGAATTATCGAGGAAAGAATGTTGGTATTGCTTCGTCAAGGCAGAATTGGTAAGTGGTTCAGTGGCATTGGACAAGAAGCCATTTCTGTAGGTGTAACCGAAGCATTAAAATCAGATGAATATATACTCCCTTTGCATCGAAATTTGGGAGTATTTACCTCCAGAAATATTTCTGATCAAAAATTATTTGCCCAATGGCAAGGGAAAAAAAGTGGTTTCACCAAAGGTCGCGACCGCTCATTCCATTTTGGAACCCGTGAACATCATATTGTTGGAATGATTTCACATTTAGGCGCTATGCTCGGAGTTGCAAATGGAATTGCACTTTCCGATTTGTTGGATAAAAAATCTTCGGTAACTCTCGTTTTTTCGGGAGATGGCGGGGCCTCTGAAGGCGATTTTCATGAAGCTTTGAACGTGGCTGCTGTTTGGCAATTGCCTGTAATTTTTCTTATTGAAAACAACGGTTATGGATTATCTACTCCTTCCAACGAACAATTTCGTTGTGCTCAATTTATAGATAAAGGTATCGGCTATGGGATGGAGGCCATTCAGGTCGATGGTAATAATATTTTGGATTTATTTAATACAGTCTCCGAATTAGCAGAATCTATTAGATCCAATCCCCGTCCTGTTTTATTGGAGGCTATTACATTTAGAATGAGGGGACATGAAGAAGCTTCGGGTGTCAAATATGTTCCAAAAGATCTTTTTGAGATTTGGGGACAGAAAGACCCGGTAACTAATTACGAGCGATATCTGATTCAACAAGGAATTCTCAATGAACAACTTATATCCAAAATTCGAAAAGAAATACTAGATACCCTAAATGAAGGAATCGAAACTGTGTTTCTGGAACCCGAAGTCGAACCCGATTTAGCAGAAGAAATCAATGATGTTTACGCACCAGTTTCAAACACTCCAACTCCTGTTTCCAACCCTGAATTTTCATCCCCAGAAAAACAGGAAACATTAATTGAATCCGATTCTGCCCATTCAAATACCCTAAACCACACCGCCAACCCCGAATCTACGTCCCCCGAAAACGGCAAAGAAATACGATTGATTGATGCCGTGAATCAAGCACTGGAAATTGCACTTGATAAACATCCCAATTTGGTTCTCATGGGACAGGATATTGCAGAATACGGTGGAGCTTTTAAGGCCACAGAGGGTCTTGTTCAAAAATTCGGGAAAGAACGTGTTCGGAATACACCCATTACGGAAAGCAGTATTTTAGGGGCTGCATTGGGTTTAGCAATTAAAAATAAAAAAGCTATGGTTGAAATGCAGTTTTCTGATTTTGTAACTTGCGGATTCAATCAAATTGTTAATAATTTAGCCAAAAATTATTACCGTTGGGGTGTTGCTGCAGATGTTGTAGTTCGAATGCCTACAGGCGCGGGAGTGCAAGCAGGTCCATTTCACAGTCAAAGTACAGAAGCATGGTTTTATCATGTACCTGGGCTCAAAATATACTATCCCAGTAACGCAGCTGATGCCAAAGGATTGCTATTGAAAGCTTTTGAAGATCCCAATCCCGTGCTATTTTTCGAACACAAAGTTATTTACAGAAATTACCAATGTATGGTTCCCAACGGATATTATACTTTAGAAGAAGGAAAAGCAGCTGTACATGATTTCGGAGATCAAGCGGTGATTATCACATACGGGTGGGCCGTTCATAAAGCCTTAGAACACATCCAATCCGAAAAAATTTCTGCAACAGTTGTCGATCTGCGAACCTTAATGCCATGGGATAAGGAAACTGTAATGGAACAAGTAAAGCGCTGTAATAAAGTACTGGTTCTCACCGAGGATACCTTAACTGGAAGTATTTCTTCCGACATTGCTGCTTGGATTCAAGAAAATGCATTCCAACACTTAGATGCACCTGTAATGAGAGTTGGAGGTTTGGATACACCTATTCCTTTGTCCAAAACACTGGAAGACCAATTTCTTCCTTGGAACCGGATGAAAGAAGTGTTAGAAAAACTACTTAAATACTAATATAAAATGGTATAAGGTTTAAATCTAAACTTATTTAAACCATATTAAACCAAAGATATCGTTGAAATGAATTCCTAGGGTGCTGAATCTTATCGGCTACTGCGCGATTGATTTATACAACTGATTTATAGATGTGTCAAACATCCATAAAAAGCGACAACCTTAAACGTTGAAACGGAAGTGCATACAATCGCCGTCCTTAACAATGTATTCTTTCCCCTCTACGCGTAATTTCCCTGCATCTCGACAGGCAGATTCAGAACCCAATGAAATAAAATCCTCATAGGCAATTACTTCTGCTCGGATGAATCCTTTTTCAAAATCGGTATGAATAACACCGGCTGCTTGAGGAGCTTTCATTCCGTTGGTGATAGTCCATGCACGAACTTCTTTTACACCAACCGTAAAATAAGTAATGTAATTCAACAGTTTGTATGCACCGTGAATTAATTTCTCAACCCCAGACTGAGTTAATCCCATTTCTTCTAAGAACACCTTTCGATCTTCATAGCTTTCTAATTCTGCAATTTCTGCTTCGATAGCAGCAGAGATGATTAAAATTTCAGCGTCTTCGTTTTTAACCGCTTCGCGAACTTGATCTACATACGCATTGCCATTAGTAGCACTGGAGGGATCTACGTTGCAAACATATAGAACGGGCTTGTCAGTCAATAGATTTAATTCCTTAATCGCGGCACGTTTTTCAGGTTCCATTTCCAAAGAACGGGCATTCTTGCCTTGCAATAAATGTGCTTTAAAAGCTTCACATACCTCTAAAACGCGAGCTGCTTCTTTATCTCCACCTGTACGTGCTTGCTTAGATACTTTTGAAATTCTGTTTTCAATGGTTTCTAAATCTTTCAACTGTAACTCAGTATCGATAATTTCTTTATCGCGAATGGGATTCACAGAACCGTCAACGTGAATAATATTATCGTCATCAAAACAACGCAAAACATGCAAAATGGCATTGGTTGTGCGGATGTTTCCTAAAAATTGATTCCCTAAGCCATCCCCTTTAGAGGCCCCTTTTACCAAACCCGCAATATCAACAATTTCAATCGTTGTAGGAACCAAATTCTGAGGATTCACTAACTCTGCCAATTTATTCATCCGAATATCTGGAACGGTAATGGTACCGACATTGGGCTCAATGGTACAAAAAGGGAAGTTAGCAGACTGCGCTTTGGCACTGGATACTGCATTAAAAAGAGTCGATTTGCCTACATTCGGTAAACCCACGATTCCACATTGTAATGACATAGTTGGATGTTTTTTTCTTGGGGGATGTTAATTCTATAAAGTTTGAAAATAATGGAGCAATATTATCAAATAAAAGGTGGATTTATTCAATAATATCTCCGATATCTTGAAGGATCTTCTTGGTTAGATTCTCAGCTGTGGTCAGGCTTGCACTTTCGGCATAAATACGAATGATAGGCTCGGTATTGCTTTTACGTAAGTGAACCCAATCTTGATCAAACTCAATTTTAACACCATCCACAGTATTGATGGGTTGTTTTTTATATTTTTCTTGAATTTTTTGAAGGATCATATCTACATCCGTACCCGCTTGTAACTCAGCTTTATTTTTCGACATTTGATACGTTGGATATTGAGAACGCAGACTTGAAATCTTCACTCCTTTTTCCGCTAAATGACTCAAAAACAAAGCTATTCCTGCCAATGCGTCACGACCATAATGCAATTCAGGAACAATAATACCTCCGTTACCTTCACCACCAATTACTGCATTTTGAGCTTTCATTACTTCCACAACATTCACTTCACCAACAGCCGAAGCAAAGTAGGATTGTCCTGCTTTTTCAGTAATATCTCTCAACGCACGAGTACTTGAAAGATTGCTAACGGTTGCACCTGGTTTATGATTTAGATAATAGTCGGCTACAGCCACCAATGTGTATTCTTCTCCAAACATTTCACCGTCGTCGCTTACAAAACACAAACGATCTACATCTGGATCCACAACTATACCTAAATGACATTTTTCCGATTTCACAACCGATGCGATTTCACCCAAATGTTCGGCCAAAGGTTCAGGATTGTGGGCAAAATAACCCGTAGGTTCACCATTGATCATCACAACGTCATCCACACCTAATGCCATCAATAATTCAGGGATGGCAACACCTCCAACGCTGTTTACAGGATCCACCGCCACTTTAAAATTCGCTTTTTTTATCAATTCAGGCTTAACCAAATCCAAAGCCAATATTTTTTCGATATGGTAGGCTAAATAATCTTTTGATACACGCTTGCCCAATTGATCTACGGTAGCAAAGCTAAACTCACCTGCTTCCGCAATTTCCAAGATTCTTTGACCTTCTTCAGCAGAAATAAACTCACCTTGAGCGTTTAACAATTTCAATGCATTCCATTGCTTCGGATTGTGGCTCGCAGTAATGATAATTCCACCTTGAGCAGATTCGGCTGGCACTGCCATTTCAACCGTTGGGGTAGTTGCTAGACCTAAATCTATCACATCTATCCCTAAGCCCAATAAGGTCTGTATGATCAATTCACTGACCATTGGACCGCTAATGCGTGCATCTCTACCAATTACAACGGTACTTTTACCAAATGCGGATATCAACCAACTGCCATATGAAGCAGCAAATTTTACTACATCAACCGGTGTTAAATTGTCTGATGGCGTGCCACCAATGGTGCCGCGAATTCCTGAAATGGATTTGATTAATGTCATAAATTTTGGGGGCGCAAAGATACCATTTTTTCGGGGATAAAACTAAATTCAGTAACTTTGTACTATGCAGAAATTAATTGAATGTGTTCCAAATTTTAGTGAAGGACGTAATCCCGTAGTTATCAAACAAATTACAGACGCCATTGAGTCGGTTGATGGAGTGAAATTATTAAACGTAGATCCGGGTAAAGCTACCAACCGTACGGTAGTAACATTTGTTGGAACACCAGAGGCGGTAATCGAAGCTGCATTTCGAGGAATTCAAACCGCTTCTAACCTGATTGATATGTCTAATCATAGCGGAGAACATCCCAGAATGGGCGCAACCGACGTTTGTCCATTAATCCCAATTTCAGGCATCACCATGGAAGAAACCGCAGCCTATGCTACTCAACTAGCAGAAAGAGTGGGTAACGAACTTCAAATTCCGGTGTATTTATACGAGGAAGCTCAGCCCAATAAATCCCGTTCCAACCTTTCTGTAATTCGGGCTGGTGAATATGAAGGTTTCTTTGACAAAATTGCCTTACCCGAATGGAAACCCGATTTTGGTCCCGCAAAAATGAATGCACAATCGGGAGCAACGGTAATTGGAGCGCGCGATTTCCTAATTGCATATAATGTGAATCTAAACACCAAAAGCACGCGTATTGCTAACCGTATTGCTTTCGATATTCGCGAGGCAGGCCGTGTAAAACGCGAAGGAAATCCTATTTCTGGGAAAGTGGTAAAAGATGCCAACGGAGAAGATATAAGAATTCCAGGAAAATTAAAATTTGTTAAAGCAATTGGTTGGTACATCGAAGAATATGGAATTGCACAAATCAGTATCAATTTAACCAACTTCCGTCATACCCCATTACACCAAGTTTTCGAGGAAACCTGTAAATCAGCAGATGAAAGAGGTGCTCGAGTAACCGGTAGTGAGTTAGTTGGATTGGTTCCGTTGCAACCTATGTTGGATGCCGGTAAGTACTTTTTGGAGAAACAAGGATTGAGCTCTGGTGTAGATGAAGCTACACTCATTGATATTGCCATTAAAAGTATGGGATTGAATGAATTATCCGAATTCGATCCTCAAACGCGAATTATTGAATACTTGTTAAAAGATATTCAATCTGAGCGCCTCATAAATCTAAGCGTAAAAAATTTCGCCAACGAAACGGCAAGTGATTCTCCCGCACCCGGTGGAGGATCCATAGCTGCACTTTCAGCAGCACTAGGCGCATCTTTAGGCACTATGGTAGCTAATTTAAGCGCTTCCAAACGAGGTTGGGAAGAGCGAGTTCATGAATTCTCACCTTGGGCAGTTCAAGGCCAAAAACTTAAAGATGAATTGCTCCATCTAGTAGATGAAGATACGCGTGCATTTGATGGTATTCTTGCAGCTTTTGGACTTCCCAAAGATACAGAAGAACAAAAAGCAGAACGTAAACTTGCCATCGAAAAAGCCAGTCAATACGCAACTGAAATTCCCTATAAAACCATGGTAAAAGCATACGAATGTCTACCATTGATGAGGGAAATGTCAAAAATCGGCAATCCCAATAGTTTGAGTGATGTAGGTGTGGGTGTTATCTGTTTGAAAACTGCAGTACGCGGTGCATGGTTCAATGTAATTACCAATGCTAAAGGTTTGACAGATCGAACTTTTGCGGAAAATATCGTAGCGAAAGCAGAAGAATTACTTCGTAAAAATCATGCAGAATGCGATGAAATAGCAAATGATATTGAGTCTCGTTTGCGCTAAAAACCAACATGTTTGGATTAACTCCAATGAAAAATAACCTATTCGTTATTATTTGTTACCTATTTTTCGGGGGATGGAATACTGCGGTATTTTCACAGTTCAATACCATCCCCGGAAAACCTCAAAGCATAGCCATTCACGGCGATTCTAACTGCTTTGTAAATTGGGCATCTGAAGGTGTAGCTTACCCCGGCCTCAGACAAATTAATGTTCCTGATTCGGGAACAGCATCTGTGGGTACCATTAACTCCGCATTTGGCAAACATCGGAAAAACGGTGTTATTAGTTTAGGGGACGGTGGTTCTGTGGTTTTAGGATTTCCTCAACCCATCATCAACGGACCGGGATTTGATTTCGCGGTTTTTGAAAATGCATTTAACGACAGCTTTTTGGAACTTGCACACGTGGAAGTTTCTCAAGATGGACAACGGTATTATCGATTTCCTTCGTTTTCCTATTCTCAAACCGGTTTTCAAACCGAACCTTTTGGGACGACTTACCCCGATTCAATTCACAATTTAGCGGGTCGGTTCCGAATGCCTTACGGTACTCCGTTTGATCTGAATGACTTCAAAGACACACCCAATTTCCCAACTACTATTAACTACGTGAAAGTTATTGATGTTGTTGGAAGTATTGATTCTCGATGGGGAAGCAGAGATTCTCGTGGCAACCTGATAAATGATCCTTGGCCCACTAATTTTGCTTCATCTGGATTTGACTTAGACGCAGTGGGGGTTATCAATCAGCTTCCCATTAATTCCAATATTAGTTGGTTGAATCAATCCATTGTAACTTACTCCAACCCACAAAATGCTTACGAATCCTTTACGTTTAGTATAAGAAGTTCTTCGCAGGCTTATCCCCAGTTTCATTCAATATTTGAGGGTTCAAAATACCTTTATGTAGAAATTTTTGATGCGGCAGGCAATCCAGTATATTCCGTAAAAACCGATTTTCGTGAGCAAATAGAATTACAACCCAATTTAAAGCCAGGATTGTACTTTGTTACATTAAATTCTGTCAGAAATTCAGATGTAAGTATCGAAATGCATCAGAAACAGGATTACTCCAAAAATGCAAGAAGTTCAACTAACGACGGAATTCCGATCAACGATACAAACCCCACATCCACCTATAGGTTTAAAATATTATTCCAGTAATTTTACCATCTCAGCGGTACTCAAGAAACGTCCGTAAACGTTGTTCGTTAAAACTACAAAACACTTATCATCGTCTAGGCACCTCCAATAATAAGTGCGGAATCCTTTCCACCAACCGTTGTGGAATACCCACTTCTGATTGTCGATCCACTTTACTCTCCAACCCATAGAATAATAAGCTCCTGGGCCTGTTACCGTTTGTGGTGTCCACATTTCTTCTTTAGTGGCTTCATGTAAAATATAAGACCCTCTTAAAGCCCTATCAAATAAAAACATTTCAAATACATTGGAATATACTCCTTTGTCGCCGGTAGTACCATTGAACATCACATCATCAAAAACACTCCAATTATTGTATCCTTGAACCGGATAATTTACCAAAGGAAGACTATCAAAATTACAGATATGTGAGTATTTCATGTCTGACATTTTAAAAACATGTTCCTTTACATAACTTCTAAAGTCCTGTTGGGTAATTCGTTCAACTATTAAGCTTAAAAGTACGTAATTGGTGTTGCAGTAATCATAAAAACCCTGACGACCGAATTTACGACTTGTTTGATTGTTAATGACTTCTATAATGTGCTCATTTTTCATGTGAGTTTCACCTTCTGCAAGTGAGAATCCTTTGTAATCAGCATAGAAATAATCGGGTAAGCCACTTGTATGACTTAAAAGTTGTCGGATAGTTAGTGACTTTACATTCAATTCAGGAAGATACCAATGGACCGAATCATCAATATTTAGATACCCATCTTGATGCAATTGCATAACTGCAACTCCGGTAAACACTTTTGAGACAGAAGCTAATTGGAAAATATCATTGGGCTCGACCGAATCCAAATTACTGTATATTGCATAACCCCGAGAACCATAAATCAAACTATCCTGTTTGAACATCAAATAGGTTCCATTAAAATTTCCTATTTTCTGATGTCGATCAAAAAACGATTCAATTTTGCGGATTGTTGTATCAGAAAAGGCAAAATACTGCTTTCTTAGAGCCCTTTCAGTTTGTGAAACTTGAGAATACAGAGTTATTGGAGAGCAGAAAAACCATCCCCCTAAAATCAACATCCATAAAAATCTACTCAAATCAGCACTGTTTCGAAACATCGTGTTCAATTATAACGAGATTTAAGGAATTCCCATGTATTTATGGGTTTGAAGCGACACGTGCCAATGCGGATTTTTCTTTACGTACTCCACAATCAAGGGCGTCATTTCTTCGCGTTTATCCCATTCTGGTTGCAAATATTTGCGACAATTAGCGTCGCACAACTCCGCCCATTTTTCTGCCCATTCAAAATCAGACTTGTTAAAAACGATGATTTTCAACTCATTTGCTTTAGGCATTTCAGACTTTAATGGCGACTTAAATTTTTTGGGAGAAATCGTAATCCAATGAAATTTTCCTCGAATTGGATGTGCCGCAGAAGTTTCGATGTGAACAAAAATACCTTCGTTATTAAAGAGTTCACAAATGGAATTCAAATCATACATTGCTGGTTCACCACCGGTTATTACCACTCGATCTGCACCAGAATTCTGAACCCAAGCCAACATTTCCGCTGCTGTATATTGTGGATAACCATCGGTATGCCAACTCTCCTTCACATCACACCAAACACATCCCACGTCACATCCCGCCAATCGAATGAAATATGCCGCAAAGCCACTGAATGCACCCTCACCTTGAACGGTGTAAAAATGTTCCATCACCGGAAATTTCATGCGATTTGTCGTTTTCTGGCCTTTAACGTATTAAATAATAAACCTGTAATGGTCATAGGTCCTACACCACCGGGCACAGGAGTAATGTAACTCGAATTTAATTCAGCACTAGCAAAATCAACATCGCCGGCCAATCTCCAACCTGCTTTTTTGGTTGCATCGTCTAGGCGAGTAGTACCTACGTCAATAACAATTGCACCTGGCTTTATCATATCTCCCGTTACAAATCCAGGCTTCCCAATAGCTGCGATTACAATGTCAGCTTGCGAAACCAATTCCTTTAGATTCTGTGTACGAGAGTGGCAAAGGGTGACCGTGGCATTTCCAGTTTGCGATGAATCCGACAACAATATACTCATGGGGCGACCAACAATATTGCTTCTTCCTATCACAACAGCATGTTTTCCAGTAGTCTCTATATTATAATATTTCAACAACATAGTAATGCCTAACGGAGTAGCAGAAATATAACCTGAATGATCGCCTTTGGTTAATTTTCCCATATTGATATCGTGGAATCCATCAACATCTTTTTCCGGCAAGATGGCTTGTGTAATGGCATTTTCGTTAATGTGTTTGGGCAGTGGAAGTTGAACAATCAATCCGTCGATGCTAGAATCTGCATTGATCCGATGAACTTCATTCAACAATTCCTCCTCCGAAATGGACTCATCGAAATGAAGCACAGTTCCTGTAAAACCCACTTCGTTGCAGGCTTTTTCCTTTGCACCAACATAGGTTTTACTTCCCCCGTCGGAACCCACTAAAATAGCTACTAAGTGAGGTGCACGATGACCGGATGCCACCATTTCATTTACTTCAGACGCTATTTGTTGTTTAAAGAATGACGAAACAGCTTTTCCATCTAAGATTTGAGCCATACCACAAAGATACGTCAAACCCTTTTCAATTTATTAACATACAATTGCGTGTAGATTGATAATTTTATAAATCGTAATGCTTAGAGTAAGGTTGAAAATTTATCGAAACCACAATTAGTTGAGTACAACAATGGTACACCCATCACCGCCATTAAATTTGTCTTCAGAATGAAAGCTTTTAACAAAATTCATGGTTTTCAAATGATTTCTAACGGTTCTTCGCAGTACACCAGTTCCCTTTCCATGCACAATTTTTAACTCTCTACGACCCAACGCGTATCCTTCTCCCAACCATTTGGCAATGACCTCTAAACTTGCATCAGGTTGTACTCCATGCAAGTCTAATGTGTCTGAAAATACACTTTGACGCTCTACCCAATTAAAACCCGATGTAGTGCGTTGCTTGGATCCACCCGATTTTTCGACAGAGACTTGAAGTTCAGATAATGGAACCCACATTTTAATTAATCCAAAAACCACCAAAACCTTTTCCTTTTTCACCTCTAGCACTTCACCGGTTTGACCACTAACACGGTTTTTAACTTTGGCGCCGGGTATAATAGTTTTGGGATCGAGTTTGATTATTTTTTCTACTTTTTCTTTTTCGGGGGATGCTGGGGCTGCTTGAATCTTTTGACCTACTCGTTTCTCCAAACCCACTTTGAATGAATCCAGCTTTTCTCTTGCTTTGTTAGTCTTTACTTTATCTGCTGAGTTTTCTCGAATGATTCGAATGGTTTGTTCGATTTGTTGATTGGCCGTACTCAATAATTGCTTGGCCTCAACTCGTGTCTGCTCCAGAATGGCTTGACGCTTAGAATTAATTTTATCCTTTAACTCCGTGTATTCCGCAATTAGTGAATTTAAATGCTGTGTTCGTTTTTCATTCTCTTGAATTTGCTGCAACAATTGCTGATTTTGGCGCTCCAAATCCAACATTAAATCTTCCGTTTTACCCAAAGATTCACCCGACAATCGTTCAATGGTATTCATCCAGTTACCATCAAAGCCCGTTTTACGCATCAATTCCAACGCGAAACTACTTCCAGGCTTACCCATTACGAATGTATACAACGGCTTCAAATGCAACGCATCATATTGCATACTTGCCTGCACTACGTTGGGGATTCCCCTTCCCCATTCTCGAATTTGAGAAAAATGGGTTGTTGCTATTACAAAGGAGGATTTTTTTAACAATTCTTCCAATACGGCCTGTGCTATTGGAGCTCCATAACGAGGATCCGTACCAGTACCTAATTCGTCTAATCCAACCAACGTGGTTTCATCTGCCATTTCTAAAATGGCTTTTAAATTTTTTAAATGTGCGCTAAATGTACTCAATCCACTTTCGAGCGACTGGCCATCCCCACTATCAATAGCTAGATTCGAGAAAAAGCCCATTTCACTATCGGGTGAGGCCGATATATAGAATCCACATTGTAGCCAATATTGTAGCAACAAGGTTGTTTTGAGTACGACACTTTTTCCTCCTGCATTGGGACCGCTTACCACTACCACCCGCTTTTCATCCATTTCTATTTGCAACGGTACTACTTGCTTATTTTGAGCAGAGAGTTCTCTGTGTAATACCGGATGAAATGCCTTTTTTAAAGAAATTTTGGATTTAGAACTGATTCGAGGTCGTTCTGCGCGATATCGATCACAGAGCAACCATTTTGCGTAAACAAAATCCGCTTGTGTAACGGAATCCATTAAGTGAAGTAGTTGGTGTGTCTTGGGACTTAATTGGGCGGTTAATTGTTTTAAAATTCGTTCGCGCTCTCGTTTCCGTTCCGAGAATAACTCCTTCAGGCGATTGTTTATCTCCAAAATAGCGGCGGGTTCTACAAATAACACTTTTCCCGTTGCAGAAACATCCTTCACAAAACCTTGTACTTTGCGCTTGAATTCAGCCAGAATAGGAATAACTAATCGTTCTTCTCGTACAGTAACATCCGTGTCTGCCACATATCCTTGGGCTTTCCAAGCCTTAAAAATAGAGTGGGTTTGAATTCGTGCTTCACGATCCAAACGGGCAATCTCCTGGGTGAGTTTTTGATATGCAACGGAAGCATTGGTTCGTAGTTTTCCTTCTCGATCTACTACCGATTCGATTAAATTAATCGTAGGTAAAACTGCGTCGTTGGCTGAAAATCGTTTAAAAAATAATGGAAATTCTTCCGCTCTATTTTTCAATGTATTGGAGAACTTAGCATACAAATGCAAAACCTCCAAAATACCCGAAAACTCATCCTCCGATAAAAAGTAACCATCTACATCAACATACTTCAACCAAGGCTCTATATCCGTAACTTGTACCCAGTGAAATAAAGAGGGAAACAGTTCGTTAATGCGTTTACACTCATCTAAATCGTTGAGATCGACCTGCACTGAATCCATGCTGCTGTGCATGTTAAATTCAGCTGCAATGTGTGCCGATGAGTCTAACCGACAAAGATTCCCCAACTCACGACGTAGTGAATCAAAACCAATTATTTCTTCAAAATTAGGTGGGTAAATCATAGGAATTATCGGCGAAAACGCTTTATCTCCTCCTCTTGCAAATCATCAATTACCTTACCCATTAAATTTGAAAATTCGGAAGGATTACGCTTATAGAATTCCAACGTTTGTTTAAAGTCATTAGAATCTATTTTATGTTTTTTCAACACAAAATTATAATTCAATGACCAAAGTGAATCCGACAAAGTCAAGTAATTGTACTCTACTTGTTGCGATGCTTCTAATCGAATTACATCAGCCATGAGTGGAATCATTTTTTGTTCGGAAATTTTAGGTTCGGATTGACACGAGAAAAAGAACGAAGCGGTAAACAGTATGAGAAGTAATATGTTAATTGTTGTGTACTTTGCCCGCTTTTGAACCAGATTCAACGGAGTTTTCGAGGTAATACTTTGGGGATTCTGTTCTTGCATCGGGTAAACAATTGATGAAGTAACAAGCGAATGGGTAAACGGTTTTTCTACAGTATTTAAAAAAAAGCCATTTATTTTGCTGTGGAAGAATCGCATAAAAACACAAATTTAATCAAAATGAACCGGATCGCAGAGAATATTCGACGTATACAGGACGACTTACCACCAAGTACTCGGCTTATAGTTGTTTCTAAATACAGAAGCGTTGAAGAAATTGAACAATGTTATCAAGCTGGAATTCGAGTAATGGCTGAAAATCGTGTTCAAGCACTCTTAGAAAGGAAAGAAGTTTTACCGGAAGATATTCAATGGCACTTAATTGGGCATCTACAAACAAATAAAGTAAAATACATTGCTGAATTTATTTCCATGATTCACTCTGTAGACAGTTTAAAATTACTGTTAGAAATCAACCGTTACGGAATTCAATTCAATCGTAAAATCCCAGTTCTGATTCAAGTTCACATAGCTCAAGAAGAAAGTAAATTTGGAATAGATCCTGCTGATTTAAACGACTTTTTTAAATCTGTACAAGCCTTATTGATAGAAAACACACTTCAAGGTGTAGAAATTTGTGGTTTAATGAGCATGGCAACTTTCACCGACAACACGGACCAAATTCGAAAAGAATTCAATGAAATAAAAATACTATTTGATCGCATTAAAACCGAATATTTTTCGGATTCTGATTCGTTTCAAGAGTTATCTATTGGAATGAGTAGCGATTATAAAATCGCGATTGATTTCGGCAGCACACTTGTAAGAGTGGGTACCGCTGTTTTTGAGTAAATTTAGACCGCTGTTTTTGAGAGACCACAGAACCATATAACGCAAAAAAAACAGCGGCTTAAATAAAAACCGCTGTTTCAATTTTTGTTTTAACTAGGAGTTTTAATTAAATCTGAATTTTGCACCTATTTGCAATCCGATGTTTGCAATTCCCATAGTGCCTGAATAACCATCTCTGGAACCATATTGACCAGCACCGATCACCAATGTAGGTTCAGCAAAAACATGAATATTGTCTGTTAATCCCATGTTTGCTCCAACACCAAAATTCATGGTATAATCCCCATCATTACCGGATTCATTTACCGTCAAATCTGAATATTCATAGGTAAACATACTCATACCTACTCCTGCTTTCCAGAATAGATTGAATGACTCTTCTGCGTCACCAACGAAATAGCGACCATAACTAGCATTGATATTGACATAGTTCATTTTTTCATGTCCATCTTCCCAAGTGTTATTGTAGCTTGGAAAATTCAAATCCAATGAAGCCAACGACTCATCGTCTAATTCGTATTGAACTTTAACCAAAGGATTAACAATGGAGTTAAATCCAACAAAATAACGACAAGGTGCTAACCCCGCACCAATACTTAAATTTTCAATGTCGAATTGTGCTTTTGCTCCGGTGAAAAATGCAAATGTTAGTGCAGCTAGGGTAAAAATTTTCTTCATAACAATAGTTTTATAGTGAGCACCAAATCTATATCCTTTCAGTTAAAAAACAATAAAAAAGCCGCACCAAATGGTGCGGCTTCATATAAATCTTTATTTTTTTAATAAATCTTACACTATTATGAAATTACATTTATTAAAACCATGAAATTTATTAATATTTATTTAATAATTATTAAGCATCATGGGCATAATAAGCATGGTAATAGTTTCTTTCTCATCTTTTTCCAAAGGCACTACCAATCCAGCTCGGTTAGGTTGAGATAATTGCATCTGAACTTTTTCACCGTCTAATGTAGCTAACATTTCTTTTAAAAAACGAGCGTTGAAACCGATTTCCATGTCTTCTCCATCGTATTCGCAAGCGATACGCTCAGTAGCTTCGTTGGCCATTTCCAAATCTTCAGCAGAAATAGTCAATTCAGATCCTGTAATTTTCAAACGGATTTGGTGCGTAGTTTTCGATGCAAATATGCTGATTCGATTGATCGAACTCAACAAATCCATACGAGATACATTTAAAGTATTCGGATTTTCAGTTGGAATTACAGCGTTGTAATCAGGGTACTTTTCATCCAACAAACGGCAGATTAATTGAGTGTCCCCAAAAGAAAAGAATACATTGGTTCTGTTGTAATCAACTACTACCGGAGTTTCATCGTTAGGAAGCGCGGTTTTCAACAAGTTCAAAGGCTTCTTGGGGATGATAAAGTTATGTTCTACCTGAGGTTGAATATCGGATCGCTTGTAACGAACTAATTTATTAGCATCGGTAGCAACAAAATTCACATGGTCCTTTTTCATTTCCACAAAAAGACCAGTCAAGTTAAGACGCAATTCATCGGTACCTGCAGCAAAAATAGTTTTACTTACAGCACGAAGTAAAATATTGGATGGCGCAGTAAAACTGCCTTCGCCACTTTTTTCAGGTAAGGTTGGGTATTCACTACCATCTTGACCTGCCATTTTATAGCGACCATTATCGTTAACTACCTCAATAGCAAATGTTTGAGGATCAATATTGAACGTAACGGGATTATCAGGCAATGAACGCAAAATATCAATAACCATCTTGCTAGGTACAGCTACACGCATGTTGTCGTTGGAAGTAACTTCCATAGATGTGGTCATGCTGGTTTCTAAATCCGTACTGTAAATGGTTAGTTGATTGTTGCCAATTTCAAATAGGAAATTCTCCAAAATAGGAATAATTGGCTTGGACATAATTGCGCCATTTACCGTAAGTAAATGTTGCAAAAGTTCGCTTGATGAAGCTATAAATTTCATACGTTATTTTCGATTTATACGGTTTTTGTACTACTGCAAACCTATCGACCTAAATTCAATAGAAATGCACATTATATATTATTTTATGAACAATTTTTTAAAGTTTTCGGGGGACATTCATTCTGAAATCCGCAGATAAGCATTGTTTCAAAGTAATTCCAAAGATAATCTCCCCAATACTTTTGTCAATCTACCTCTTCTTCAGGATCAACAATGATGAAAACATCCTCATTATCCTTTTTCATTAAGTATTTTTCTCTTGCGAATTTCTCTAAATTCCGATCGTTGCCCAATAGTTCTTTTTTCTGACGACGAAGTTCCTGTATTTTTTCGTTGTGTATATCAATACTCTCTTCCAAACGGGAAATTTCGTTCGACAATTTTATGCGATAAATGAAACTATTATCGTCAAAAAACGTCATCCAAACCAAAACTAAGGTCAGAACAATTACGTATTTATATTTTAAAACCCCATTTTTCACAAAACAAATTTCAATGAAATTTCTCATATTACATCAACAACATTTGAGCCTGTCAACTTTTTTGTTCTAATTTTGAAAAGACAACTCCAAACTACATGTTTTCCCGACTAAAAATTTTCTATTTACTCCTGGTTTTCATCGGGATCAATGCATGCAATTCAGGATCGCAATCTGAAAACTCCGACTCTAAATCCAACCATTCATCCAACCCCAAAATTGCGGCTGTTGATTCCATTTCTTGGCATACCAACCAGTATGCACGTTTGTTCAGAATCGGTTTTAATCAACAAGATACGTTCCTCATGATATATTTTGATTCCGTTTCAGCTTTAGCTGGATATTTTTGGGGGACATCTGCACCGACCCGATATCCTGAGTTCAAAAAAATTGAATCGCGTCAGCAAATAGCTTCCTTATCCGTAACCAATACCCGATTTTTAAAAGAACTGGATTTACTCAAAAAAGTGATTGCGGTGGATCGATTTCAATACCACGATCCTGTAATTTATCCTTTGAAAAAATCTTGCTCACAAGTAGGTGATGCTACAGGCAATATCAACAAAGAATCTTTGGTAAAGCAAAACGTAAATCTTACACTCTGCAATCTTATCGAAATGGGCAGCATAGCGGAATGGGAACGCATCGAGAATCAAAATCACAAAGTTATTTTCATCCAGAACTTTTGGGAACCTCATCCATTAGCTCGTGCAGAATGGATTCGAGTTTTCGGTTACTTATTTGGAAAAGAAAAAGAGTCCGAAGATGCATTTAAGCAAATTGTTGCTTCCTATGATTCTATAAAAAAACAAATACCCTCCCAAAAACGCAACATTCAAGTAATGGTGAATCTGCCGTACAGCGGCAGTTGGATGGTGCCTAAGCGACAAAATTATTTAACTCAAATTGTACAAGATGCTGGTGGAAACTGCTTATGGCTACGCAATTCTGCAAATTTCAAGGGCGTTGGCTCCTTGCAAATTTCTATGGAACAAGCACTCGGGGATTTAGCTAAATCCGATGTTTTATTAAATCCAGGAAGCTTCTCCACTAAAAAGCAAGCGGAATCGGTAGATTCTCGTATTGCGAAATTGCCCAATTGGAAATCGCTTCCTTTTTTACAAAACGATTTACACGCAAAAAACAACGGTTACAACCCATTTTGGGATGATGGAATGTTGCATCCCGAGAAAATCCTCAGCGACTTAAATCAATTATTCAATCAGCTAGAATTGGATAGAAAAACTAAAAAAGCCGCTGCCCCGCGTGCCAATATTCCACCGCACTCCGGTTTGCAGTCGCATTCCGATTTACCACCCCAGGCCAATTTGCACTATTATCGAATTATTCGTTAATTTCCATCCCAACCTCACCGCAATTTCTACCCCAATTTCTCACCGCAATTACTACCCCGATTTCCACCACAATTACTACCCCAACCTCTCCGCAATTTCCACCACTATTTCTCACCACTATTACTACCCCGATTTCACCGCAATTCTCACCGCAATTACCGCCCCGATTTCCACCGCAATTACTACCCCAATTTCTCACCACAATTACTACCCCAATTCCCATTCCGATTTCCACAATCAGGACAATCCTGCTGATTTATATTATCTTTGACATCCCAGTAAAAAATGCAATTCAACCCAAAAAGAAATATCCGTTTATACAACTTTATATTGTTGATATTCATATTTTTATGCATTTATTGGGATTTGGATTTTCGTACAGAAGATTTACAGAACTCCTTTCTATTTTGGGAGTTACGTGTTCCAAGAGTAATTGGAGCCGCTGTAATTGGAATGGCGCTCGCTTTAAGTGGATTAATGATGCAAACCTTATTCCGCAATCCGTTGGCGGGGCCGTATTTAATTGGAGTTACTCCTGGGGCTGGACTAGCAGTAGCCATATTAACCTTGGCATCTCCTACCCTCTTAAATCAAACATTTTTGAGCAGTATTGGAAGCATTTCAGCGGCTTTTTTAGGCGCAGTTGGAGCTTTAGCACTTCAATTTATCATCAATCGGGGTTACGAAGGAACGCATCGCCTATTGTTAACGGGAATGATTTTAAGTTTTGTTTTTTCGGCAATTACGGAACTTCTCCAACAATTTGCCAACTCGGAGCAATTGCGTTCATTTGCTTTTTGGGGGATGGGAAGCTTTGAACGAATTCAAAATTCTCACAACCTGATACTATTCCCGATTATTTTGATAGCCACATTCTTTATTTGGAACAAACGCTATGCCTTAGATGCTTATTTATTGGGCGATTTATATGCAGATTCTTCAGGCGTAAATACAAAACGCGTAAAACGATTTCTCATTTTGTTTACCGCATTATTATCTGCACTCTCAACGGCTTTTGCCGGTCCAATTGCCTTTGTTGGAATCATTGCGCCACACCTGTCAAAACGGACATTAAACACCGATTCTCATCCCAAAATCATCCTCAATTCATTGCTTTGGGGAATATTGATTTGTGTTTTCTCCGATGCCTTAGCTCATCAACTATTGGATGGAACCGTTCTTCAAGTAAATCCAATCATTTCCATTTTGGGTGCCCCCATTTTACTGGTAAGTTTTTTGAAGAAATAAAACCCTACTCCAACCCTTCGGATTTGATGATGTGCTCGATTTGGTAATCTACAATGGGATCAAATTCCATTTTGAGGTTGTGTCCCCAAATGCTTCCAAAGGCCTGCCAAAACAGGGCTTCCGTGGTGCCTCGGTAATTCTTCATGATTTCCCAAGAGGTTTTACCGGTTTCTCGGTGAAGTAATTTCATCAGAATCTGTCCTTCTCCTACCGTTAAGTTTTTCAACTGTTGAGTGTACATATTCTTGATGTTCTCCTCGCATTGTTTGATATATTTTTTCCGCTCCTTTTTGCCTTTTATGGTAGATAAATGATCTTCCATTGCACGAATTTTATAAGCTGCCATTTTTGCATACGGCATGGTTTTCTTTACTCGACGCTTTAAAATTTGATACTTTCGGGCATTCTCCTCATCAATACTTCCTGAAACTTCCACTGGATCTAAACGCTCAAAATCGACGTAAATCGTATCTTTAGTTTGAGCACTTAATAGCATCCCCCGAAAAATAAAAAAGCCTAAAAACAACCAATTCAATTTGGGCATAATTATGAATATCGCGAATTAATGGAACAATTGGAATTATTTCCGGTGAATGTTATAAAGATTTCGTTCAGATGCGTACCACAAAGCTCCTCCACCTAACATTAACAACAACGAGATCATTTGTGCTTGAGAAAAATGCATTGAACCTATTTGATAAATACTATCTCCATGCTCACGGATGAACTCGATTAAAAATCGTTCTATTCCGGCAAACATCATGTAAAATGCAAATGATTGTCCGGGTTTAGAATCACCTTTAAAACGGAACACTTTCCACAAGAAATAAAACAACACCAATCCCATGATGGCTTCGTACAACGGCGTTGGGTATACGGCCATTGAAAGTTGGTGACAATAATCTCCCATGCAACCTGGTATTGGCTCCATGCCCATAGCAGCATAGTCCTTTCCAAGTACGTTGTGAGGATATTTATATGCCCAGGCCCAATCAGGCAAAAACGATTTGGGGTTTGTATTTACAATTCCCCAATCTCCATCACCAGCAAAATGACAGCCAAATCGACCAATTCCATACGACAGCATCATCGCGGGTCCACCTGCATCCAATACGTTTACCCAATAGTAACCTTTACGAGAGGCGTATACCAATACACCTAAAGCACCGCAGATCAATCCGCCGTAGAATGTCCATCCCCCGGTAGTAAAAATCTGTGAAACAATAGCCGTAAACGAAAAATTTTCTGGGGTTTCCAAAATATGAAAGATTTTCGCCCCTAAAAATCCAGAAACCAACGCCACTGTGGTAATGTTACCCATTTCATCTCCGATGGAAAAATCCACTGTTTTAACTTGAGGAGTGGATTTTCTCAAATTCCGATCAGCATAATATCGATATCCACCGCTTAAAGCAGCAAACAACAACCCTAAAAGCATATTCCCTTCTGAAGTGAAAATATGATCCTGGGGTGCAAATTCAGGTCCCGCACTTGCTGCTAACCAAATTATTTTATACCCGAATAAAAACGCCAATACAGCATTGGAAATATACTCCCCAGTGGTTGCGGGTGCACCTACGGTAATTTGAACTTTTTTTGTTGGGAAAATACCCAATTTTGCTTTCCGAATAAACTCTGTTTGCATAGCCCAGTAGGCGGCAGCAATAGCAAAAGCGACAAACAACCCGAAGGTGTTTACAATTTCAAGGAATGGGACATCAATCCCAAACAAATCGTATAGAAAAAATCGTAAGGTGGGAAACACAATGCAAATTAACGTTTAATTTCTACGGTTTCAAATACTCCGTGCATTAAGAATTCGGAATCTACATGATTCAGTGTGACAGGAATTACGGTATCCACGAGCAACGGGTCATAATCAGCCACTACTTTTACGTAATTATCAGTGAAACCACTCATCATAGAACCTTTTTCTTCACTTTCGAATAATACTTCTCGAGTTTTACCAATTTGTGATTCGTAAAACGCGCGTTTCTTTTTGTCGCTAAGAGAACGTAACATGGTAGTGCGCTCGCCTCTAACACCCAAAGGAATTCGCTCTTTCATTTTGCGAGCTGTAGTATTGGGTCGTTCGCTGTAGGGAAAAACGTGCAAATACGTAATATCCAATTCGTTGATAAAATTATAGGTATCTAAGAAATGTTCATGCGTTTCACCGGGAAACCCAACAATGACATCAACACCGATCGCACAATCCGGCATCAAAGACTTAATTTTCGCTACACGAGAACGATATAAATCCGATAGGTATTTACGGCGCATTCGAGTTAAAATTTCGTCATTCCCGCTCTGAAGTGGAATATGAAAGTGGGGGACGAACTTTTTACTTTGGGCTACGAATTCAATAATTTCATCGGTTAGTAAATTGGGTTCAATAGAACTAATTCGATATCGATAAACTTCCTCAATTTTATCTAATTCCTGAACGAGTTGGTAAAAATTCTGTCCATGATTTACACCAAAATCTCCTAAATTTACTCCTGTTAAAACAACCTCTCGTACTCCTTTAGCAGTTGCCTCACGCACTTGCTCTAACGTAGTGGCAATATCTGCACTTCGAGATTTTCCACGTGCTAAAGGGATGGTACAAAAACTGCAAAAATAATCGCAACCATCTTGTACTTTCAAAAACATCCGGGTGCGGTCACCTTCGCTAAACCCAGGAACGAACTCATTTACGTCTTTTATGGGTTGGTTATGTAAACGGGATTTTTCCTCTTTTTCCAAGGAATGCAGATAATCCATTAACTGAAACTTTTCTGCTGCCCCCAAAACCATATCTACACCCGGTATATTGGCAATTTCCTGAGGCTTCAGCTGTGCATAACATCCTACAACCACGATATACGCATTCGGATTGTATTTAAGAGCTTCTTTTACAACTTTTTTACATTTGCGATCAGCATGATCTGTAACCGAACAGGTATTAATTACATACAGGTCTGCTCCATCGGTAAACTCTTTGCGTTCAAAACCGTTTTTGGTTAATTGTTGAGCAATAGTGCTGCTTTCTGCAAAGTTTAGCTTACAACCTAGTGTATATAGTGCTACAGATTTAGACATTCAATTGCAAAATTAAAAAATAAATGCACCTTCAACGGAGAAGGTACTTATTCTTTTTCCATTTCCGGTTGCAGGTGCCACACCTTGCACGAAGAAGTTGTCATTCAAATCATTTACTCCAACATTTATCCCAAATGAATAGCCATAGCCTTCCATTTTTTGCTGATAACCAATGTGAAGCAACACTTCCAAAGGCTTAAAAGGTAAATTATCCCAAGTTCCTTGATGGCTTCCGTTAGGATCCACAAAATGGTAATACGGTATTTTGTCTGGCCCTACATACATCACTGATCTTAATATATAACTGGGTGTTATTCCTAAAACCAAAAAGGGCGCTTCACGACGCTGGGATGGATCTAATGAAATCAATAACGACAATGGCATATCCAAAGTAACCATACTTATTTTCGAATATGCTTGATTTTTGGCTGTGTCTAATTTCGAAGGATTGGTAAAATTCCCACCACGAAAACGAACATCCAACCCCGCTTGGTAGTGAAATGTGCCTTTTTTAAGGTCATCATGAATGTACAGTCCAGCCAAATAACCAATGGTTGGCACAGCATTTTTTAGTTCTCCACCGTAAAATGAGTAAGCTCCCAAACCCATTCTAAGCCCAATATTCAAATCATCTTCTTGGTTTCCAGCTTGTGCTTTCAATTGACTTGAGAACGTCCCCAAGCACAATAAGACTAGAGCAATGCGTAATTTCATGATTCCGTGTTTTATAGATTAGCAATATCGTTTCCTTTTAGCGCTTTTGCAATGGCTATATCCATCACGCGCTCAGCAAACGGTTTAGTAAAATCATTTAACGTTTCAACCGCCTTAGATATTTCATGTCGGTTATCTGAATCCAATAGACCTTTTACGGCCTCAATTCGTTGTTTGGTACCTTGAATTTCCTCAGAGGTAAGCAGTTCATTATTCTTTTCTAAGAACCGCTCTGCTGTATAAATCATTTGATTCGCTTCATTCTTAGCTTCAATATTTAGGCGCAAATCAATATCGGTTTGTGCATGTGTTAAACCTGAAATCAGCATTTCTTCAACTTGTTGATCTGTTAATCCATAACTCGGCTGAATTTCCACATCCTGTTCAACTCCACTTCGCAATTCCTTGGCTTTAACTTTTAGCATACCGTCGGCATTTAATGCGAATTGAATTTCAATTTTGGGAAGACCAGCTGGCATAGCGGGAATATTTTTCAAAATAAATTCTCCGAGCTTCCTATTCTCTGCAACTAATTCTCGTTCGCCCTGGAAAACAGCGATTTTCATGTTGATTTGACCATCGACCGATGTGGTATATTCCCGTCCTACTCGAGATGGAATTTTTGAGTTTCGGGGGATGAGAACATCCATGAGGCCTCCAGCGGTTTCAATACCCAACGACAATGGTGTTACATCCAGCAACAAAATGTCTTTCCGATTTCCAGCAAGAATATCCGCTTCAACTGCTGCTCCTAATGCAACAACTTCATCCGGATTCAATTGGTTATTAATATGTACACCCTTGAAAATTTCCGACAGGGTTTTATAAATTTCTGGAAAACGCGTAGACCCACCTACTAAAACCACTTCGCTAAGTTCATGCACCGAAATTTGTGCATCTTTTAAGGCTTGATGCACGGATTTCATGGTTTTATCGATTATAGGTTGCGCCAATTGTTTTAGTTGTTCATAATTCAGACGGAAGGCATGTTCCACCCCCGAATGGTTCCAATTTATTTGGACATTTTGGAAAACATCCTTGGATAGCTGAATTTTTGCGTTTTCCGCAAACAATCGCAAAGATTGTTTTTGCGCATTGTTCAACTGATTAAATTCAATTCCTATTTCCGACAACCAGTGTTCAGCAATAGCACGATCGATGTCGTCGCCACCCAAATAGGTATCACCATGAGTGGATAACACTTCAAAAACGCCATCTTCCAATGTAAGAATGGAAACATCAAAGGTTCCACCTCCTAAATCATACACTAAAATTTTACCGTTTTTCTTTTCTTGCATGCCGTAAGCTAAGCTAGCGGCAGTAGGTTCGTTGATGATTCTTAATACATCAAGTCCAGCAAGTTTACCTGCATCGCGGGTAGCTTGTCGTTGAGATTCATTGAAATAGGCAGGCACGGTAATTACTGCTTGAGTAATTTCGGTATTAAAATAGGATTCTGCTCCTTTTTTCAACTCCTTTAAAATAAGAGCTGAAAGTTCAATTGGATTGTAAAACCGATCATCAATGCGTACTTTAACCAAACTGTCTGAGTTATCATCAATAATTTGATAACTGATCAAATCTTGTTGCTCCCGAACATCGTTATAGCTTTTTCCTAACAGTCGTTTAACACTGAAAATAGTGCGTTCTGGAGACTCAATGAGTTTTGCTTTGGCTGCGGTTCCCACAACGGGCATAGCATTCTCATCAAAATACACCACCGACGGCACTAGATTTCCCTGATTTATGGAAATTATTTCTGAATTTAACTGATTCTCAGGCACGTAGGCTACCAAGGAGTTCGTGGTACCCAAATCTATACCTAAAATCACTTTCTTTTTTTCTATAGAACCGGTGGCAATATTGATGCTAATCTTTGACATGTTTCTTTTATATTCAGCTAGAATAGGTTTATTGATTTTCCACTTTTAACAAGGTAAACTACAAAACACCTTGGAATAATCATTTTCCCATAAAACACAAAGGTACAACCGCGTTTTTAATAATTTGGGATACCCAACCGATTATTCGACTTTTGTATCGAATTTTTCGACATTTTATGACCTAAGTCATTGTTTATATTCATCCATTTTCAGTGAGATCAACCTATGACAAAACACGGACATTTGATGACACGAAGTTTACATAAAAACACCTCGGTTTGGATACAGTAAGGGTAATTTTGCAGCAACAATTTTTTACATCCAACCAGACATGAAAAAAATATTATTTTTAGCTGCAAGCACGATGATGTTGGCTAGCTCTGTAAAGTCCCAAACCGTAATCACCGATACGGTTTCTATGGGACCAGGTTACTCGAACTTTGCATTCTTCAATGTTTCCAGTGGCGTGAAAAATACCATGCCCATTAATTCTTGGCACATGTCGCACACTTCTAACACCCGCGACAATGCATTGAAGTTTAACCACACCGGCGATGCATTTGTTTATTTGTATCCAAATGGTGACAACAAATTTTTTGAAACTTTCGACACAACAGGTTGGAAGTCATGGGTAAAACCTTACAACGATTTGGTAAAACACGACGAAGGCGCTTTGAACAAGCAAAAAAGTTCCAACATGTGGGATTTTTCTTGGGGTGTTTATGATGCAGCTACTCACAAAGTAGTGGGTGACTCCATGTACTTGATTACTTTGGGCAAAGGACAAAACATGCGTTTCTTCAAGTTTATGCCTGTGTCTCAAGAGTCTAATGGTGATTTCATCTTCACCATCGCCGAACTAAACGGATCAAATGCAGTAACGGATACCTTAAAACAAAGTCTTGCGAATGGTGCAACTTACAAGTATTTCAATTTCACAACTATGAAACAAGTGAATGTTGAACCTCCATCTTCAGAAGGATGGCATTTGAATTTCACTCGTTACTATGTTCCAACTTTAAATCAAGGAGTTTACATTCCCTACATCACTGCGGGAGTTGAGTCAAAAAGAGGCATCAGAATCGCTAAATTCAAAGGTTTAGCTTGGAGCGATTTGCAAAGCAATCACGTTCAAATTATCGATGATGCCAACAACGATACTACAGGCGGAAAAGGATTTAGAAATGAATTAACCCGTGTAGGTCATGATTGGAAATCTTTTAACGGTCAAGCATTTGTGGTGGCTGACAGCATGAACTACATCGTGGAAGTTCCTACCAGCAGCGGTAAAGAGTTCTGGGGTGTGCGTTTTACAGGTTTCGGAGGAAGCGCTAACGGAAACGTAATTTTACAACGTGTGCTATTGACTTCATTATCTTCTACAGAAGCGTTAACTAAATCATTCGTAATTTTCCCCGTTCCGGCAAACGATCAATTGTTTGTAAAATCGATCAACAATGAGCCCATTTCAAGCGTAAATGTTTACGGTTTAGATGGTCGTATTTTGATTTCTGGGGATGTTAACTCTCACGAAGAGTTAGCTGCATTAAACATTTCAAATTTGAAGGCTGGACAATACATCGTTGAAGTTAAAACCAACAGCGGAGTACAATCTCAAATCATAAACAAATTATAATTTCGATTGCAAAAAGAAATGGAACGGTGTGATTTTCAAAATCTTTTTAAAAAAACCATAATTTCTGGATTGTGTGCTTTGTTTCTGCCCATTTTTTCGCAGAACAACTCCAACCGATTAGTTATTGTGAAGGATTTAGAAAATCAACCCGTTCCTGCTCTTGCCTTTTATATCACTGAAATCAATTCTAATTTTACAATTAGACCTGAAACTCAGAAATTCAAAGAAACCGATGAAAATGGGGAGTTCTTAATTCCCAACGACCAAGATTACAAAATTGAATTGATTGGCAATGATGGTAAAATTATTAATCCTTCATCTCAATTAATCAAAAGCGGAAATACTGCATTGCACATAACAGTTGATGTAAACATCAAACGAATTAATCCAGTAACAATTACGGGGTCCGTTCAGCCAAGACTGGCTTCAGAAAACCCCTACTCTGTGCAAACCATTACTTCCAAGACCATTCAATTAATGGCTGCACAGAATTTAAACGACGTCCTCCAAAACCAATCAAACATTCAACTTTCTAACGACCCTAGTTTGGGTACTAGTATTAAGTTACAAGGTTTGGGAGGGCAAAATGTAAAGATTTTAATTAACGGCGTGCCTATGATAGGTCGCTTAAACGGGAATATTGATATTTCACAAATTCCTACTTCAAATATAGAACGAATCGAAATTATTGAAGGACCTATGAGCGTGGTGTACGGTACCGACGCCATTGGTGGAGTAATCAATATTATTACCAAGAAACCTATGCGGTCCAAGAACGCATATACTATTCAGGGATATTCAGATGCTGCTAACAATTATAACCTAGATGGTCAAGCGTTAGGCAGCTTTAAACTATATAGGAACTTAAACACCGGATGGAGTTTAGGCGGTGGTCGACAGTTTTTTGGTGGTATGGACTTCAATCCATCCACACGTTCAATGGATTGGAAACCTAAAACACGATTGTATGGAAATGGTGGTATTTCATTCACCTCCAATAAATGGAAGACCTTAGTCAATTTTAATGCCTTTCAAGAAAAACTAACTGATCGGAGTAATGCTGAATACAATTTGATTAGTGTTACCGGTTACAATAACTACTTCAACACAACACGTGCTGATTTAGTAGCGGTAACAGAATACAAACTCAATGATCGAGATCATTTTCGTTTCCAAAACTCCGTGAATGGATATTATCGAACCAAAACTAACGTTCGCAGAAATTTAGTTACCGGTTCAGAAGTAGTTACCCGTCCCGATGACCAGGATACAACACTAAATACCCAAATAAATTTACGCGGATTATGGTCGCATAAATCGAAATTCAATAAAAGAGAATGGCTTTGGGGCTATGAAGTACAAAGTGAGCAGCTTGAAACAAAACGTGTATTAACCGGCAAACCCATTACCGATGTGGCGATTTTCGGAAGTGCAGAATTTAAATACTATTCTAAACTGAATGTGAAGCCATCATTAAGGATGGCATACAATAACACATTTGGCACTAATCCCTTTCCTAAATTACTTCCTTCAGGATTGAAAATGGCACCTTTAATCCCATCCATTCAGATTAAATACGATGTTAGTAAGCATTTAACTCTAAGGTCTTCATATGCACAAGGATTTAGAGCACCCAATGCAAAAGAATTGTATTTTCTATTTGTAGATATCAATCATAACGTTCAAGGTAATCCTAATTTGCAATCTGAAAAGTCACAGAATTACATTGTTTCATTGGATTACAGGCACAACATTTCAAAAGAAATCGGAGCTACATTTAAATTGAGTGGGTTTTATAACCACATACAAAATCAAATACAATTGGCGCTGGAAGATCCCCGAACTAATCTATACCGATACATCAATATTGGACTAATGAACTCCCGAGGAATCACCGTTCAGTCCGACTTATTTGTTCATCATATAAATTTCCAAATAAGCGGTTCTATCATGGATAATGAATCACGTTATGATTTCATGTCGGGAATTGCTTCGTGGAGATTGGCTCAAGCTACCTTAAATGTGCGTTACGATTTCCCACATCAAAATGCCTCTATTCAAATGTTCAGTCGATTTACTGGCCCCACGGTTGGCTATACCAATACCGCTGAATTGTATAAAAACTCCAGCTACTATCTTACCGACATTAGCGTATCAGAAAAGCTTTGGAACAAACGAATTCTATTACAAGCAGGATGTAAAAATCTGTTTGACGTGCGCCAAATAAATACCTCTTTACAAAGCGGTGGAGTGCATGGAAATGGTTCATCCGGAATAAATATCGGTACAGGTAGAAACTTTTTTGCTCAGTGTATAATAACTTTGTAATGAATTCATTTTTTAAACAATTTTTCACATCCAAACCCAGCATGCGTACCCAGTATAAGTTAAAATTTCTTTCTCCTGTTTTACAGTTAATTATCCTTGCATCACTGTTATTACAGCTATGGGGATGTGAAAAGGAAGAACCCTTATATCCGCAGCCAAAAGTAGCTGCAGGATTGCAAACTGCCACATTTGAAATGGGAGAAACCTATTCTAATCAATTGTGGTTTGATTTCGAATCCCAAAAAACATTTACCAACCAATTTGGCAAATGGGATGTAGGCTTCTCGTGTTTTGGGGAACCACATATTACCATTTGTGGAGGTAAGAGTGCTTTTTTATCGGTAGCAAAGATTACGGATGTTGACTTTGACCATATAGATGGATCCTTAATGCAGAATCTAAATTGGAAGTTTGATAATCCGAATGGCCATATCGACTCTTTAGCTTTTTCTGGCTGTTTTGCCAAGCAATCTAATGGATATACAGGCAAACCGAATGAAACTTACGTTATTGACTTAGGTGTTGACACCATCCCTTCAAAGCGTTATGTTAAAATGCAATTCCTCAGTGTTCGCGGTGGGGTCTATGAATTCCTGTGGTCGTATGTTCTCGATCCTCAATTTTTATATCTAACCAAAGTCTATACCAAGCCAGATAGAAATTACGCGTATTTCAATTTCTCTACCATGCAATTGATTGAGAATGAACCTGTGGCACTTAATGAATGGGATATCGTTTTTACAACCTATAAAGAATCCATACCTGATGTAAACGGTGTAATGTATCCCTATATCATTCGAGGAGCACTGATCAATCCATTTAAAATTTCAGTGGCTCAGATCGATGGAGGAATCCCTTTCGATCAATTCAATATTCAAGATGCTCAATCATTGATGTACAATAAAAATATCAATGAAATAGGCTACGATTGGAAAGAATACTCTCAATCTGCTAGTAAGTATACCATGGTTCCCAATCGCTATTACGTGATTAAAACCATCAATGGTAACTATTTCAAAATGCGTTTTATTGACTTTTATGACGATAAAGGTCGAAAAGGCTATCCCAAAATGGCTTGGGAAATTTTAAAATAATTTCAATATCAAAATATGAAAATTTCAGCTGCCCTCATCATTTCAATTGGCTTGTTTAATGCCAATATCAGTTTCGCTCAGAATCAACAAGGACAGGGTCATGGACATGATCATGGTCATGGTCATTCGCACGGTGTTCCTGCTGGTGCGCAACCAAATCCACACGATCCCAAAAATTCTGGACGTCCACAAGAGGCTGCTCCTCAACCTGAAAAGCATTTGAAAAATTTAAAACAATTAACTTTTGGCGGAGACAATGCTGAGGCTTATTTCAGTTTTGATAACCAAAAAATTGTTTTCCAAAGCAACAATAAAAAATGGGGAGTTCAGTGTGATCAAATTTTCACCACTCCATTGGCTCAAATGGGTTCTCCCGAATTCCAGCCACCTATGGTTTCCACAGGTTTAGGTAGAACAACTTGTTCGTACTTTATGCCCGGCGATTCAACTATTGTGTATGCAAGTACTCATTTGGGTGGAAAAGATTGTCCCCCAACTCCCGAAACCAAAGGCGCTTATTTATGGCCCATCTATGCTGATTTCGACATTTTTGTGAGCGATTTAAACGGTAATATCGTAAAACAACTAACGAATTCTCCAGGTTACGACGCTGAAGCTACCGTTTCTCCTGATGGAAAATCAATTGTATTTACCAGCACACGCAGCGGAGATTTGGAATTGTGGATTATGGATATTGATGGTAGTAACCCAAGGCAGATTACCAGCGGTTTAGGTTATGATGGTGGAGCATTTTTTTCGCCTGATAGTAAAAAGTTAGTTTTTAGAGCTTCTCGTCCCAAAACAGAAGAAGAAATCAAAATTTACAAAGATTATTTGGCCAAAAATTTGGTTGCACCAACCAATATGGAAATTTACACGGTTAACGTAGATGGAACAAACCTAAAACAAATCACCAAATTGGGTAAAGCAAACTGGGCTCCTTTCTTCCATCCTAAAGGTAAGAAAATCATTTTTTCATCGAATCATCATTCAGAAAGAGGATATGATTTCCAATTGTTTATGATTGGTACCAACGGTAAAAAATTAGAGCGCATTACCAATAATAGCATATTCAATGCATTCCCTATGTTTTCACCTGATGGCAAAAAATTAATTTTCTCATCCAACAGAAACAACGGCGGAAACCGCGATACCAATTTGTTTATTGCAGATTGGGTGGATTGATTTTTTTGCTAACACTTTAATAGCGAAAATGGACATAAAAACCCGGGGTGTTGTACTGAAACGGATTCCCTACACCGATAATTCGATGGTAGTGCAAATCTTCACACAACACGCTGGGTTGGTTCCGTTTTTGGTACGGGGATTGCAAAAAAACAAAGCTAAAAACGCCTATTATCAACTCGGTCAGTTCGTTGAAATTGTTTTCAAACCCAAAGATGGGGGCGGTTTATGTCACATCAAAGAGATTTCCATACCCCCAGATTTAATATCACACCCGGATTTTAGTGCTAACAGCATTTACATTCAACAAATACGGTTCTTTTATATTGAAATATTGAGTTTGTGCATTAATAATGAAGCAGCTCACGACGAAGATTTATATATTGTCATTCAAATTTCATTTCAGAAATTGAATCAATCTAAACAAATCGCAAATCTTCCTTTGGAATTTATTCGTGATTTATGCCAAGTTCTCGGTTATGCACTTCCAACCGAATTGTTAGACATCCCCCGAGAAAAAATCCACAGAGATGAACGTCGTTATCGACTCAATCGCATGATTGACCACCTAAAAGCACTAGCTTTTCCGGAAAAATCACTAAAATCGTTGTATATAATTGACGAGTTGAACGACAATTAAACCTCGGCAGCCTTCTTCGAGCAATGCCACCCGTTAATTACCAAGTGGTCGAGTAACTGCGAATTAATTAAACCTCGGCAGCCACCATTTCACCGGCGTTGTTCAACATAGAAACCGCCAAGTCTACCATTTCCGCAGAACCAATAAATAAGGGAACGCGTTGATGCAAATCCTCAGGTAAAACATCTAACACGCGCATTTTACCAGTACTTGCTTTTCCTCCTGCTTGCTCAACAATGAACGACATTGGATTGCACTCGTACATCAAACGCAATTTTCCGTTAGGCGTTTTCTCCGTTGGTGGGTAGATAAAAATCCCTCCTTTTAACAAATTGCGGTGAAAGTCGGCAATTAAACTACCTATATAACGAGCTCCATAAGGGCGATTGGTTTCCTTGTCTTTAGCTTTGCAATACTGAACGTATTCTTGCACTCCTTCTGGAAAATCGGCATAATTTCCTTCATTAATCGAAAATATCTTACCCTGCGTTGGAATTTGAATACTGGGGTGAGATAAACAAAATTCTTGAATACTATCGTCAAGCGTAAATCCGTTAACACCCAAACCGGTGGTATAAACCAACATGGTAGAACTACCATAAATGATATAACCAGCTGCAACTTGGTGCTTACCCTTTTGCATGCAATCTGCTTGAGAAGCTACTTTATTTGCAGAATTTCTACGATAAATGCTAAAAATAGTTCCAATACTTGCGTTCACATCGATATTGCTAGAACCATCTAAAGGGTCGATGGCAACAATGTATTTTTCTTCTTCGCAACCTTCTACGAAAACGGGCTCATCGTTTTCTTCTGAGATGATAATGCTCACTTCACCACTTTTCGATAAAGCTGCAATAAATACATCATTAGCAATTACATCGAGCTTCTTCTGTTCCTCACCGTGCGTATTGGTTGCACCGTGATTTCCCAAAATATCTACCAATCCTGCTTTACGAACATCTCTATTTACCACCTTAGCTGCTAATTCCAATGAACGGAAAATTCGCGATAACGATCCACCTGCATCTTTATACAATGACTGCTGGTCTACAATGAACTGTTCTAAGGTGATAATTTGTGAATACGGCATAGGGTTTTTAGGGATTTAAGTATTTATTTTGCAAATCAACTAAAATTTGGTGGATTTATAGTAATTACTGACAAGAAATCCACTGAATTCATCCATATATTTAGTAAAACGATTCATGAAAATATTTAAATTTGGTGGTGCTTCGGTAAAAGATGCAAACGGCGTTAAGAATGTAGCTCACATTATCTCTCATTACGGAGACGGTGAAGTATTGGTTGTAATCAGTGCTATGGGCAAAACAACAAATGCTTTAGAAAAAGTGGTAGATGCCTGTTTTCATGGAAAAAAAGAACTTAAGGAGTACATCGAAGAAATCCGAAATTATCATCAAAATATTACCGCTGAATTATTCCCTAAAAATGGTGAAATCTGGTTAAACGAAGTTGAAAACCTATTTTTAGAATTGGAATGCTTGGTAGACAATGAAAACCTACAAGACGATTACGACTTTCTTTATGACCAAATTGTAACGTACGGCGAGTTGATTTCTACCCGAATTGTGAGTGCATATCTTCTCAGTCAAAATACGCGTAATCAATGGTTAGATGCTCGTAATTTTATATTAACCGATTCACGTTATCGCGACGCAAATGTGCAATGGGATGAAACCAATCGTGTGGTTCAAAATCGCCTAAAACCACTTTCCACTCGGAATCTTATCATCACCCAAGGTTTTATGGGTAAAGGTTTCAAAGGTGAAACAACCACTTTGGGTCGTGAAGGATCCGATTATACTGCTGCCATATTTGGAAAATTATTACAAGCGGAAAGTGTAACGATTTGGAAGGACGTTGCCGGTGTGATGAACGCCGATCCCAAGAAATTCCCAGACAGCCAACTTATTTCCGAATTGACTTACAACGACGCCATTGAATTGGCCTATTATGGTGCTTCTGTAATTCACCCAAAAACCATTCAGCCCTTAAAACATGCGGGTATTCCGTTATTTGTTAAATCGTTCATCCACCCTGATGAAAATGGCACCAAGGTTTCTGAGAATGGTACACCCATTCAAATCCCCTGTCGAATTCTAAAACAAAATCAAATACTACTTGAAATTTCAACTCGAGATTTCAACTTTATCGCCGAAGAAAGTTTGCAGCGCATTTTTGCAGCACTTTCCAATCATAAAGTTCGAGTAAACATTATGCAGAATTCAGCCATTCACTTCCGTTGCGTTTTTGATAACAAAGAAAATAAATTTGTACCCTTAATGGCAGAATTGGATTCCTTGGGTTTCAATGCCAAAGCTACAGAAAACCTGCAGTTATTGAGTATTTATCAGCCCGAAAACTCTACGACTTTAGGTATTGAAGGACAGATTATTTTAGAACAAAATAGCGGTTCCGCAAAACACTATTTACTTCAATTTTAACTTCTGACCGGCGCGTATTGCATTGTTATTTAACGAATTGATTTTCTTCAAATCGTCTACTTGCATATTGTACAATCGGCTAATAGCAAACAACGTTTCTCCCGGTTTTACAAAATGAAACTCGGGTATGGACGGCGTTTTCTTCAATTCTGTATTGGACTCTGCTACACTTCTAACAGCTATAGAAGCTTTTAACCCTGGCGATAATATTAATAATTGTCCAGGTTGAACTTGTGCATACTCTAAGTCATTCCAACGCACTAAATTCAATACAGAAGTTTTGTACAATGCTGCAATACTCTCGATGGTTTCTCCCGCTTGAACTTCGTGCGTATTTTCATCCAACTGAGGTTTGCCTTTCGATTGTTTCATCACCGAAGTTGCTGTCGACATAGGTACGTTTCCAGTAATTACCTTAGGAGGCGCAGGACGTTTTTCTTGCAAATAAATTTCCTCTCCTATTTGAGGTTCTTGTCCTGGTTCTAAGCGATTCAATTTTTGCAATGATTTCAATTTGACGGCATACAATTGAGAAACGTCATGCAAAGATTCACCTCTTTTGATGATGTGAACTTGTTCTGGGGCTGTTTTTCTTTTGGGACGCAAGTACAAGATTTCGCCTGGATTGATTACATGCTCCTTATCCAAATCATTGAACTTAACTACTTGCCATTCTGCCAATTGATTTTCCTTTGCGATAGATTGCACACTTGCACCTTGATTGGCCGCAACTGCTGGCAAACCGTTTACCTCCATTCGGCGCGAATTTCCTTCTTCAAAGAAATCCGACCCTAAAATCACCATGCTATCGTATAGGGTAAGTCTATACTTAACAATCAATTTCGACAATATGCTTCCGTATGCGGGATTAGTTGCATATCCGGCTTCGCGTAATCCGTTAGCCCAACCAACATAATCGGTGGGTTCCAATTCGAATAATGATGCATAACGAGCGCTTTCTTTGAGGAATAAAGAGTGGTCTCTGTAACTTTGTCGAGCGTTTTCGTATCCTCTAAAACATTCATCTTTGGCGTCATCATCAGCTAAACAAAAGGCGCCATTCCAATTTTTTCGACACTTTATGCCAAAATGATTATTGCATTCCTTAGAAAGCTTTGAATTTCCCGATGCACTTTCTAAAATTCCTTGTCCGAGTGTAATACTTGCTGGAACCCCGTATGCCCTCATTTCATCCATAGCAATTTCTTTGAACGAATCAATGTATTGCTTGGTAGTCATAGATTTAGACTCCTGAGAATAAGCTTCCCCCGAAAACCAAAACCCTAAAAACAAAATGAACGCTTGTAACCTAAATTTCATGAATGTGATATAAGTCTCAAACCTAACTGATTCCTAAATATATTTATCGAAATTGTTTTTCACACATAGGGAATAACCCGTAATTTTGTATTTTATGAGTTTCAGAGTTTTTATTCCTATTCTTCTAACGCTATTTGCGTGGATATCTAATACGGCACAAGCTGCGGGATTCCCAAAACCCAAATTCACCACTTCCTACAGCAAGACTGTGGGAGTTAAGACAGGCGATGTTATTGAACTTGTGGTGAAATTTGACATTGCACCCGGGTTTCATGTTTACTCTGAAAAAAGCGATTGTCCTGAATACGATGGGCCCATTCGTGCAACCTTAGATTTCACTCCATCCAATGAATACGCACTAGTTGGTAAATTCTATGGAATTGGAGATCACATGGTAAAGGAAACCGAAATCTGGAATTGCTCTACAGGCGAATTCGATAAAAAAGGAGAATTTCGTCAAAAAATAAAGGTTCTAAAAAATATTTCGGCCATTAAAGTTATTTTCAATGGTCAAATTTGTAATGAATCAGGTTGTGAAAATATCAAGGACCAACCGCTTCAATTCCCAGCTTTATCTGTTTCGGGGGAAGCTATTGCGGCTCCTGTTGTTGTAGAACCTACTGCTGTTCCAACTGAAACAACTGAAAATTCAGATACGGTAACATCCACACAAACAGCTGGAAGTCCTGCTATGAGCGGTGATTACACACCAGAATATAAACGCGAAGGTGGAATTAAGGAAATCAAACAATTTCAGGGACAAAAAGCCGAAGAAAAAGAAGAAGGCATGATGACTCTGTTCATTTTGGCCTTTCTAAGTGGATTAACTGCCTTGTTAACTCCTTGTGTTTTCCCAATGATTCCGATGACTGTTTCGTTCTTTATTAGAAACAAATCTCGTTCTGCCGCGCTGAGAGACTCTTTTACATTTGCTATTTCATTGATTGGATTGTACACCATTTTGGGCACTATTGTAGCGTTTGCCTTCGGTGCGAATGCGGCGAATTGGCTCAGCACTCATTGGATTCCTAACATCTTCTTTACCGTAATATTTGTAGTTTTCGCAGCTAGTTTCTTTGGAGCATTTGAAATCACCTTGCCTTCATGGCTAGTCAATAAAGTAGATAAACAGGCGGATAAAGGTGGAATGACAGGGGCCATTTTCATGGCAATGACCATTGCCTTGGTTTCATTCAGTTGTACTGGCCCGATCGTAGGAACCGTATTAGTAGAAGCCGTACATGGCGGTGCCATGCGTCCAGTAATCGGAATGTTTGGTTTCTCCTTGGCATTCGCACTACCATTCGGATTACTAGCATTATTCCCAGGCTGGTTAAACAGCATGCCCAAAAGTGGCGGATGGTTGAACAGTGTTAAAATCGTTTTGGGATTTGTGGAATTAGCCTTTGCATTGAAATTCTTAAGCATTCCAGACCAAACCTACCATTGGGGAATTTTAGACCGTGAAGTTTATTTAGCCATTTGGATCGTTTTATTTTCTCTTTTGGGGATGTATTTATTGGGTAAAATTCAATTTGACCACGATACACCTAACCCTAAAATTGGAATATTACGCTTGGGCTCTGTTATTGCCGTTTTTGCTTTTGTGGTTTACATGATTCCTGGAATGTTTGGAGCACCTTTGAAAGCACTTGCTGGTTATTTACCTCCAATGAGTACTCAAGATTTTCGTTTGGATCGCTCCGCTGAATCAGAAGCTGGAATATGCAGAACGCCTAAATATTCAGACCAATTGCATACACCGCATGGAATTGCTTCCTATTTCGATTACGATGAAGCATTAGCATGTGCACGCGAACAAGGCAAACCCTTGTTCATCGATTTCACCGGACACGGTTGCGTGAATTGTCGCAAAATGGAAGAAAAAGTTTGGTCGGATCCAAAAGTATTAAAAATGTTGAAAGAAGACTACATAGTGGTTTCATTATACGTGGATGATAAAAAAATCAAACTTCCAGCAAGCGAACAATTTAAGAGTCAACGAACTCAAAAATTAATTACTACGTTAGGTGATAAAAATGCTGAGTTGCAAGAAGTTTATTACGGTAAAACAACTCAACCCTTGTATTGTCTAATAGATGGTAACGAACAATTGTTACAGCCAGCATACGGAGCTGATTATTTCCAATTCCAAGTTGAACCTTTTGTAAAATTCTTGGAGGAAGGTAAAACCAACTACAAAAAATAATCTAACATGAGCACCCCTTTTTCGGCTAAATCACACTTCATTCAAGCACAAAATACGCTTGAAGTATTCTTGAATAACGAGGAAAATTTTGTCAAAATTGACCAAGCCATTCAACTTTTGGCAAATGCTTTTAAACAAGGCGGTAAGGTTATTTCTTGTGGAAATGGCGGAAGTCATTGCGATGCTATGCATTTTGCAGAAGAACTTACAGGGCGATACCGAAACAATAGAAAAGCACTTCCTGCAATAGCCATTAGCGATGCTAGCCATATGTCTTGCGTAGGAAATGATTATGGTTTTGACTTTATTTTCAGTCGCTTCGTTGAAGCTCATGGAAAATCAGGCGATATATTACTTGGCATATCCACCAGCGGTAATAGTACTAACGTAATTAATGCGTTAAACACAGCTCGGGAATTGGGTATGACCACCATTTGTCTTACGGGCAAAGATGGAGGCAAAATCAAGGATTTATGTGACTTAGAAATACGTGCACCTCATTCTGAATACGCCGATCGAGCACAAGAAATTCACATTAAAATAATTCATGCGCTAATTGACGGTGTTGAAAATGCGTTGGCATTAAACTAACATGCTCATTTTCGCGCCCAATTGCACAATTGGCATTATATTGCGCCACTTTTAAATTCGCATATAATTAATATTAATAGAGAATGATCCGATTTCGACTGACTTTATTGAGTTTCCTCCAATTCTTTATATGGGGATCATGGCTCATTACCATTGGAACTTTCTGGTTTGAAACAAAAAAATGGGGTCCCCAAGATTTTGGGGTTATTTTTTCTACGATGGGAATCGGTGCTCTAGTTATGCCTGCTATTATGGGTATCATTGCCGATAGATATTTATCTGCACAGAAACTATACGGCATACTTCATTTATTGGGTGGTATTGGATTGTACTTTATTCCATTCGCTCAAACTCCAGCGGATATGTTTTGGAGAATTTTAGTCACTATGTTCTTTTACATGCCCACCATTTCGATGTCTGCTACCGTTTGTTATCATATCCTTTCTCAGGAAGGTTACGATATAGTAAAAACATTTCCGAAAATTCGAGTTTGGGGAACTGTAGGATTTATCGCAGCATTATGGACCGTTAGTTTAACCCATAATGAAGCCTCTGCAAATCAATTTTTTATTGGAAGTGCTGTTTCAATCCTCTTGGGGATATTTTCTTTTACCCTCCCCGATTGTCCACCAGCAGGTAAAATAAAAACTGAAAAAGGTTGGATGAACAACTTAGGTTTGGATGCATTTAAGTTATTCAAAGATTACCAATTCAGCATTTTCTTTATATTCTCCATGTTACTTGGGGCTGCTTTACAATTAACCAATGCCTATGGTGATGTATTTCTTCATGTGTTCGATAAAAACCCCAATTACGCACATTCATTGGTGGTGAAATACCCAGCCATGATTATGAGTATCTCTCAAATTTCGGAAACCCTATTCATTTTGGCCATTCCATTTTTCATGAAACGATTCGGCATAAAACAAGTTATGTTGATTAGCATGATTGCATGGGTATTGCGATTTGGTTTATTTGCATTTGGTAACCCTGGCGATGGTTTATGGATGATCGTTTTGTCGTGTATTATTTATGGAATGGCATTCGACTTTTTTAATATTTCAGGGTCTCTATTTGTCGAACAAAATACGTCTAAAGGTATTCGTTCCAGTGCTCAAGGGGTATTTACCATGATGGTTAATGGTGTAGGAGCTATCTTAGGCAGTGTTGTAAGCGGATTTGTAATTGAACATTATTTTCAGGATGCCCAAGGTTCAATGGATTGGCAATCTATCTGGTTAAGTTTTGCAGGATACTCGTTGATTGTGGCGATTGCATTTGGCATATTGTTTAAAAACAAACCCCTGACGGCTCAATAATTACAGTTCTAATACAAGGATCAATATTATTTCGGATCAATAATTACAGTTCTAATACTAGGAACAGTAATTACGGATCGATAGTTACAGTTCTAATACTAGGAACAGTAATTACGGCTCAATAATTACAGTTCTAATACTAAGATCAATAATTACGGATCAATAGTTACAGTTCTAATACTAAGATCAATAATTACGGATCCATTAAAATCCGTAATTGCCTACAAGAACTAAAGTTTTTATTGAAATTCATCGTAAGGATTCTTAACCGTAACCGTTGGATCTTCATTTTCGGAATCAATTACAGGTAATTCTGGGGAAATAAACATTCGATTCAACCAGAAATCACGTCCCAAAAGAGCAATTAAAACACCCGTTGTAAGACCACTAATATGTCCCTGGTAAGAGATTCTGGGATCAATAGGAAAAATACCCCACCACATGCTACCGTACCATAAACATATGATAAAGAACAATGATAGTACTTTTCTATTGGGATGCAAAAATGCTAAGGTCGACAGAAATCCAGCAAATGAATATGACCACGTGGAAGCGCCAATATGTATACTGCCGATTGGTGCTAGGAAAAACAAAATAATTCCAGAAATAAGCCATTGCAGTAAAAAAAACTGAAACCACCCGTCTCTAATAAAGAGTATAAACAACAGGCTAAGTCCCCCTATTGAAAATACATTTCCCATTAAATGTTCCCAATTTCCATGAATCCAAGATCCTGTAAATGAAGTATACATAAAAGACCATTCGCGGCCATGAGTACCCAATCGTACTGAGACTTTTTGTGGTAAATTACCTGATCCGTAAAAACAAGTACACCATCCATATTCAGCAACTAACCCAAGGTATTGTATGGCAAACAGTGCTATCAATAAAATAATTGGTGCAAGAAGGCGAATTGTTGAGATCTTCATTCCAAATCCAAGGTAACATTGATCCATGAATCATCAAAAGAAACCGAGTATTTTTTATAAAATTCTATTGCTGGAGTGTTCCAATCTAAAACTTGCCAAACGATTCGTTTGAATTTTTGATCTTTTGCAAATTCAATGACAGCATCTAATAGTTGTTTGCCAAATCCCATTTTGCGAAATGATTCTTCAACAATTAAATCCTCCAAATAAAATACGGGACCCTTCCAAGTTGAATACCGGATATAGCCAATTGCTGCTCCCACTACTCTATTTTCTGAATTTTCCAGTACCCACGCAAAAGCCAAGGGTTTACTTCCACTGCAATGTTCTTGTAGAATTTCGGGATTGGTAATTACCTCATTTGGTGCCTTTTCATATTCAGCTAACTCCAATATTAATCGATGAATATCTTGGAAATCTCGATTGTTTTCTGCCTTTCGAATCATTTTTTGCTGTGAATATTGCCTATAATAATGGTAATTATCGGGCTAAGATGAACAAACTTCTCGTATTAAACTGAAGTAAAACAGCGATACTACTGCAGGTTCGGGAGTTTTAAAAGGGGATTGAAAAAAACGAAATTTGTTAGCGTATAGCCAACTTTAGTGTACGTGTATGTTCACCGCTTTTAACTTGGAGAAAATAAACGCCTTTATCTAAATTGGCATCCATAACGTTGATACGTACTTGTTTCTCCATGTAGTCTGATTTTTTCAACGGATGCACGTATGCTACTTTACCTAACACATCAGAAATAATGATGGCGGCATCAGGGAAATCGGATTCTAGAAAATCCAGATTCACATAAAAATAGGAACCACTAACTGGGTTGGGTGTAATGTTAAACGAAGGCCCGCCTGAATGCACGGGGTTTTCATCCTCCAATAAAGGCATTATTTGCTTCGCGTTGGAAGTGGCAAAACAAACAAATAGGGTGAATAACAAAAGTAATCGTCTAACCATTACAGCAAAGATAAAAAATATTTTTGTAAAAAAAAAGGCATCCCGCTGGGATGCCTTTTTAAGATTTTTCAATTGATTACTTAGCAGCTTCAGTAGAAGTAGCAGTAGAATCAGTTGCAGTTGAATCAGTTGCAGTAGTGTCAACAGTTGTTTCAACAGCAGTTGAATCAGTTGCAGTTGAATCAGTAGTAGTTTCTTCAGTTGCGTTGTTACCACAAGCAGCGAAAGCGAATACTACGCAAGCTGCTAAAGCGAAAGTGATTTTTTTCATTTTTAAATTAGTTTTTTTCGATTGAGTGTGCGCAAAATTAGGATGAATTTTAGAATCTGCAAAGTGCTTATTGATTTTTTTTTACTTTTTTTTATAATTTTTAATTTATCATTGATAATCAATGAGTTACAAAACAACTTTTTGGGGCTATTTTTGTTCCTTTATTATGAATGCAACCATTATTGGCAGTGGAATAGCTGGTTTGGCCTCTAGTATACACCTAGCACGCAAAGGTTATAAGGTTCGAATTATGGAACAATCACCCTCCTATGGAGGCAAGTTAAATACCATAATATTAGGAAATTACCGCTTCGATTCAGGACCCAGTTTGTTCACAATGCCACATTTTGTAACGGAACTTTTAGACCCCGATTTAATTCAAAAATTTGAATATTTAAAATTACCTGTTTTATGTAATTATTTTTACCCCGATGGCAGTCGATTTCAAGCCTCTGCACAAAAGGAAACATTTATCGACGAAGCTGCACGTTTTTTTGATGAACCTAAATTGAAAATTGAACGCTTCTTAAATCATTCTAAACGTGTATACGACATCACTTCGCCGGTATTTTTAGAAAATAGTTTACATAAATTATCTACTTATACAGCTCCAACTGGATTAAAAGGAATTGCCAACTTATGGCGATTGGACATGTTCCGTACCATGAACCAAGCCCTAGAGTCACAATTTTCTAATCCAAAAATCATTCAGCTTTTCAATCGCTACGCCACATACAACGGTTCTAATCCCTACAAAGCACCAGCTACCTTACACGTAATTCCTCACTTAGAATTTCATTATGGAGCCTATTTGCCTAAAAAAGGAATGCGGGAAATCGCTGATATTCTCTATGAACAAGCAACAAGACTCGGTGTAACATTTGAATTTAATTCGCGCGTGCAAACGTTGAATTCAGGAAAAGTAGTGAATTCAGGTAGCGTGAATTCAGGTAGCTCAGGAAAAGTAAATTCATTAAAATCAACTCAAAAATCTCGAATCACCTCAGTAATTACTGAGGAAGGCAAAGAATATTCAAGCGATTTAGTTATTGCCAACGTTGATATCAAAATCGTTTATCAGAAATTTTTACAGAAATCTCTTCCCCCGAAAATTAAAAATGCGGAAAATTCTAGCTCGGCATTGATCTTCTATTGGGGAGTTAAACAAAAGTTCCCAGAGCTCGATGTTCATAATATCTTCTTTTCTGAGGATTATCAGGAGGAGTTCGACGCTATTTTCAACCGTAAAACCATCCAAAAAGACCCAACCGTTTATATTAACATTACATCAAAACACGTAGAATCCGATGCGCCCAATTACGGTGAAAACTGGTTCGTAATGATTAATGTTCCTCACAATTCTGGACAAAACTGGCAGGAGTTGGTTCAAATTGCAAAAGGGAAAATTCTTCAAAAACTGAGCAAATCGCTGCAAGTCCCCATTTCAGATATCATTGAAGAAGAAGCAATTTTGGACCCCATTACTATTGAATCCAATACAGGGTCCGACAAAGGAAGTCTTTATGGAAGTAGCTCTAATCACAGAATGTCCGCTTTTTTCAGACAAGCTAATTTTTCGAAAGATTATGATAATCTGTATTTTTGCGGGGGAAGCGTGCACCCGGGTGGTGGAATTCCTCTGTGTTTACTCGGAGCGAAAATCGTAAATAAACTAGTCCCTGACGCCTGTGGGTAACAATTGAACTTGAATTTTTACTATAATTAAACTGGAATTGGGACTAAAACGAAGGCTAAAATTGAACTCAATCAAAACACATAAACATGAATACCGTAGAAAATAGATTTATATATATTCTTTCAATCATTTATTTGGTAGGAATCATTGGCTTCCTCACCCCTGCTTTGAATCCACTGTTTCTTAAATTAACACCGTGGAACTTAATTGCAGCGTTTGTAGTAGCTTGGGTTTTTCACAAAAAGTGGGAATTAAATCATGTTATTACATTGATTATCATTGGAATTCTCGGTTTTTTCGTTGAAATGTTAGGAGTGAAAACAGGATTAATTTTCGGAAGTTATCAATACGGAAACACCTTTGGTGCTAAATGGCAAGGAACACCTTATTTAATTGGACTTAATTGGGCAGCTATGATTTTTTACACATCATCTACCTTAGTTGGACGACTTAAGCATCCTTTGGCCATCGCTTTTGTTGGAGCGGGAATAATGACTATTTATGACTTCTTTTTAGAACCAGTAGCTATGCGTTATGATTTCTGGGATTGGAAAAACAACATAGTCCCAATCCAAAACTACGCAGCTTGGTTTGTGATTTCTTTTATATTTTTATGGTTATTACATAGTACCTCAAAACCCATTAAAAACAAAATGGCCAGCGCACTGCTGGCCATCCAATTAGTGTTTTTTATAGTATTGTATGTGTGTACTCGGTTGTTTTAGGTAAAATCTGCATTCCTATTTACACAACTCCGCACAAACATTGCAACTAACTCAATATAATCACAGCCCTTTATGATTCAACTGATTATATTTGAGACGTTAACTCAGCAATGAAATATTCCTGTAATAGATAAAAAAATTACACTAATACTCCTATACAAGATATATACTAGATAAAAAATTACAATGGACACTCCTGCTGAGCGTACATCATATCAATTTCATCTGCATATCTTTCCATTACAACCTTACGCTTTACTTTTAACGTAATGGTCATGTCGCCATTTTCGATACTGAAAGGCTCTCTCTTCAACATAAAATTACGAATACGCTCAAACTTAGCCAATTGCATTCCGAGCTTTTTGGCTTCCTGGGCTATCCATTGAGTTAATTCTTCGTCGTTGATAAAATCTTGCGTTGACTTTAACAAATCCATTTTATGTGGAATTTGTTCCTGCATCGTTTCAGCACTAGGAACAATAATAGCCGTAAGGTATTCTCTTTTATCTCCAATGATAAATACTTGGTCGATACGCTCGCTCTGCAAGTATACATTCTCAATTTGGGTAGGATAAATATTCTTGCCCAAAGAGGTTTTCAACATGTTTTTCAAGCGATCAGTAATTTTCAAATACCCTTTGTCAAATCGTCCGATATCGCCGGTATGAAACCAACCATCGGCATCAAACACATTGTCGGTTTCCGCTTTATTTTGCCAATATCCCTTCATTACGTTCGGGCCTTTGGTTAAAATTTCACCTTCAGCTGAAGCAAAATTCGGATCAAAGGAATCGTAATTCTGAATAGTGATAATTTCCTGAGTTTCGATATTCTGAATAGCAACGTATTGACGAGGAGCTACCCGTCCAACAGTACCATACACTTGACGTTCAAATTCATTAACCGTACAGAACGGTGAAGTTTCGGTCAATCCATAACCTTCTTGAACGCGTAAACCCAGATTAGCGAAGAATTCCCCTACGTGTGGAGGAAGCGCACCTCCACCCGAAATTAGCATTTTCATTCTACCACCCATTTTCTCTTTGATCTTACTAAATACTAATTTTTCAGCAAGATTGGCTTGAATAGATAATATGGGATTAATGGATTTACCCGCATCTCTAGTTTTACGCACTTTTTCTCCAGTTACAACTGCCCAGAAGAAAATTTTGCTCTTAACTCCCCCACCTGCGGTAGCATTCTTCAACACTTTGTCGTGTATTCTTTCCAATAATCTCGGTACTGTAGCCATCACCGTAGGACGAACTTCTTGAATATTTGATGCTACCTTTTCAATCCCTTCTGAAAATGCCACAGATGCCCCAACATAGGTACTCAAATACATGGTTGCCATACGCTCGAATACGTGACTAAGCGGCAGAAAGGACAGGTATAAATCATTTTCAGTAATTGCTGGACACAATTCTTTAGCATCATAGCAATTGCTCATGAAATTATAATGCGTAAGCATAGCACCTTTCGGTACTCCAGTAGTTCCTGACGTGTAAATCAACGTGGCTAAATCTTCTTTACCTACTTCTTTAAATCTCTTTTCTATTTCGGGGGATAATTCTTTTACCTTCGCCTCCCCTTTCTGAATTACCGTAGTGTAATTGATTACAGTACCTGTTTCAGGTTTGTCAGAAGGAACGAATATTATCTGGGTCAGTGTGGGACATTCATGTTCCACTTTTTGTACTTTCTTTAACAAAAAAGGGTTACCCACAAATACTTGTTTCGAACCTGAGTCGTTAATTATAAACCGAGTTTCTTCTGGGGTTAAAGTTGGATAAATAGAAACATTTACCATCCCTAATTTCTGAAGGGCTTGATCGATGATATAATATTCGGGACAATTTTCCAGAATGATTGCAATGCGATCACCTTTTTCCAGTCCACAATTAACTAAATAAGCAGCTACTTTTTCAATTTCAGTTAGTAGATATTGGTAGCTATATTCTTTCCAAACTCCATCTACCTTTTCCATAAGGTAGGTGTGTTGAGGGGTATGAATTTTATTTGCTGAGTTTAAAAAGAAATGATGTAGTGAAGTGAAGGACGGGTCGTTTTGCATCCTCTGCTCGGCCAATGATTGCATAATAGATTTTTTTAGGTAAGATGGCAAATATGAATTTTTTTATCCAAAAAGAAAAACATAGATGCCCATGTTTGCAATAACTGCAAATAAAAATGAACATTCCCCCCAAATTATGCAAAAAATGCAAATCGGGAGGAACGCTTAATTAAAAAATAATAAGTTCTGTACGGAATTAAACTCCGTATGCTTCAACGGTTTCTACTTCTGGAACCATACGCTTCAATAGGTTCTCGATTCCCGCTTTTAATGTCATAGTAGATGAAGGACAACCACTACAGCTTCCTTTTAATTCCACAGTTACGATACCATTCTTGAAACTTTTGAAATCAATAGCCCCACCATCCATTTCTACTGCAGGCTTAACGTGATCTTCCAATAATTGTTTAATTTTTCTTTCGATTTCTGTTTCTTCCTCAGTAGAAAGCTCTTTCTTCGGATTAACTATTTCTTTTCCATCTTCAATCCACTCAGTTATGAAATTACGCAAGTCAGGAATTAAATCGAACCACTCATATTCACCGTTTTTTGTAATACTTACAAAATTATTCATGATAAATACGCCTTCTACAAAGCTCATTTCGAATAGAGCTTTTGCTAAGGGACTATTTTCAGCTACTTCTTTGTTACGAAAATCAGCTGAATCATTTGGCAACAACATTTTGTTGGCCACAAATTTCATACTATCTGGATTGGGAGTTGCCTCCGCGTATACAGTTACGATATCGTTAATGTTTTTTTCCATGGGTTTACGTCTACAAAATTAACAACACTTTTTTCAATTATGTTTCATCCTAGAGATAAATACTCTAATAATTTTATCATTTTATCGAATCCCTCCTCAAAATGGCAAGTCAATTAGAATTTACTATTCAACCTATTTCTATGCATAACAGAAACTATCTGAAGTATTACGGAATTGAATTCAAAAATGCAACCAGAACTCTCTAAATAATAATTGAACTCATTACAAGAACTTAATTTGCACTTTGCGAAAAACACAAAAAATAAACCCGGAATTTTGATCATTTCAGAACTACCGTCCCAAATAAAAGTCTCACCGTCTTTCAAAATTCATTAATTTTACACACCAAAAATTCCTACAACTCATGGCTAAAACTAAATCCGCTTTTTTCTGTCGCTCCTGTGGTTTCGAAAGTCCCAAATGGATCGGGAAATGCCCTGGTTGTAATCAATGGAATACATTCACCGAAGAAATTAAGTCAACTCAATCGGTAAATGCTTGGAAAAAAAGTACCCGTAAAATCATAGAACCTACACCCATCCATGAAATTACTCCAGCCGACCAAGAAAAAACCAAATTATCCGATTCCGAACTCAATTTGGTGCTCGGTGGCGGATTGGTGCCAGGTGCAGTGGTATTAATTGGAGGTGAACCTGGAATAGGCAAAAGTACCTTATTACTACAATTAGCCTTGCAAACTTCGGCTAATGTGTTGTATGTGAGCGGAGAAGAAAGTGAATCTCAAATAAAATTACGCGCAGAACGAATTGGAATTCAAAACCCCAATTGCAATATTTTAACGGAGACACTCCTCGATAACATACTCGATTACTTATCCAAACAACAACCTGATATACTGATTGTTGACTCCATACAAACCTTATATTCGGATTCTCTCGATGCAACTCCTGGTTCTGTGTCACAAATTCGAGAATGTACGGGAAAACTGCTACAATTCGCCAAAGAAACTCAAACTCCAGTGTTCTTAATTGGCCATATTACCAAAGATGGAGCTATTGCTGGGCCTAAATTACTGGAACATATGGTAGATACGGTTTTACAATTCGAAGGCGACCGACATCACTTCTATCGCATTCTACGCACATTAAAAAACAGATTTGGATCTACTCATGAATTAGGAATTTACGAAATGCAAGGCTCGGGACTAATTCCTGTAAAGAATCCTTCCGAAATTTGGTTATCCCAACGTGATGAACCCTTAAGCGGTATTGCAATTGCCGGTGTTCTTGAGGGAGTAAGACCCTTATTATTGGAAGTTCAATCTTTAGTAAGTACCGCAGTTTATGGCACTCCTCAGCGCTCAGCAACTGGATTTGACTTACGAAGACTCAACATGCTTTTAGCTGTTTTGGAAAAACGATGTGGATTTCGTTTGGGACAACAAGATGTATTCGTAAATCTTGCTGGAGGACTGCGTTTAGAAGATCCCGCACTTGACTTACCGTTGATGGCAGCCATCATGAGCAGTTACCAAGGAGTTGCACTACCTTCAGGTTATGTTTTTTCGGGGGAAGTTGGACTGTCTGGCGAAGTCAGAGCGGTGCAACGCATTGAACAACGAATTTCGGAAGCCGAAAAGTTAGGGTTTTCGGATATTTTGGTATCTAAATACAACAAAATTCAAGACGATCCAAGTCGCAAAATAAAGATCCACACCTTCGGAAAAGTGGATGAAGTGTTTTCTTGGGTATTCGGATAATACGCTACGAAGTAGGCATCATCTTTTCGCGAACAAAACTTTCTGCGAGCAACACTAACTTTTGAGAATTCGGAATACGTATCCTTTGATTCATTATTTCAGCAGCCGTTGTCCGTTCTATCTTTTCTAACAACTTTAAGTAATAAATATAAGCCGTATACACACCTAAACGACAACCCATTGGAAGCTGAATAATTCCTTTGTAAGCGTGTTCAAAGTCTTTTTTAACTTCTTGAATGATGTTCATTTTGTCGTGTTCAGTGAAGCTCTCAAAATCAACTCCTGGAAAATAAACTCGTCCGCGTTCTTCAACATCGCTACGAATGTCTCTCAAGAAATTCACCTTTTGAAACGCTGCACCCAAACTCCGGGCAAAAGGCAATAACGATTGGTACAACACATTATCTCCTTTGCAAAATATTTTCAAACACATCAATCCAACTACTTCTGCTGATCCGTAGATATAATCATTATACGAAGATTGATCATGTGATTGTTTATCTAAATCCTCCTCCATGCTATTGAAGAAAGGTTCAATCAAATCATGCGTAATACCAAACTGATTTGCCGCCAATTGAAAAGAATGCAATACAGGATTGGTACTTATTCCCTCTTCAATCGCTTGATAAGTCTGGAATTTGAAATCTTTCAATAATCGTTCCTTGTTGAACGTATGAAATGTATCAACAATTTCGTCGGCCAAACGCACGAATCCGTACGTCGCAAACACCGCCCAGCGGTATTCTTTGGCTAACAAGCGTATCCCAAGAGAAAAACTCGTTGAATAGTTCAACGACACTTTTCTACTGATCTCTTTTGATGTTTTGTCAAACAGTTGAATACTCATTTTATTGTGGGTTTGTGGGTTTATGGTTAGAAGTTTAGGTATTTGGATGGTCTTTTAAAATTCGTTCTTGAATCAATTTAGACCCAATTACAACAATAGGTAAACCGGTACCTGGTGTAGTGCTCGCGCCAACATAATACAGGTTGTTTAATTTTTCATCTTTATTCGAGGGACGGAATGCTCCAATTTGATTTAAACCGTGCGCCAATCCTAAACCACTGCCTTTGTACAAATTGAACATATCCTTCCATTCAATTGGGGTATAAACAGTTTTGGTTAGAATATTGTTTTGAATATCGTAGCCAACTCGCTTGGATAGGTCATCGATGATTTCGTTTGCAAGTTCTTCGGCATCATCCCAGTTGGGTTTAACGCGCATGTCTGGAACAGGACAAAGAATAAACAAATTCTCACAATTCTCGGGTGCACAATTTGGATTGCTTTTACTAGCTACATTCACATAATAATAGGGTTTTTTAGGCGCAACAGAACTTCTAAATATAGTATCAGCGTAGTCTCTAAAATTATCTCCTAAAAAGTAATTATGATGATGAATTCCTGGTATGTTACCTTTTACACCTAAATAAATTGTGAAAGGTGCTAGAGTCCATTCTAATGCGTCTAGTTTTTCTTCCGTGTATTTTTTACGATTTAAAAACTGCCCTCTGAACCACGCCGCATCAGCGTTAATCACGAATAAATCAGCAGTCCAAGATTTTCCATGTTGATCCACTACTGAATCCATTTTGGTTTTGCTGTAGTTCACTGATTTAATCTCTGTATTGTAGTGAATTTTCACCCCTTTCTTTTCCAATAAAGGTAAAATTCCTTCAACAATCTTATACATCCCGCCTTTCACATTCCAGTAACCATCGTGTTCCAATTCAGTGTAATTCAACAGATTGTATACAGATGGTGTATTAAAAGGAGTAGCACCTAAAAAGAATGCAACCAAAGAAAAAATAATTTTTACTTCTTCTGAATCGAAATGACGCTCCAACTCCTCCCAAAATGTTCTGAATAATTTAGGAAGATGTTTCATAGGCACTGTTGCCATCGAAGCAATGAAACCTACAATCGAATCAAAATTCTTCTTAACTACTTTGTATTCTGTATCATGAAAGATTTCCTTGGCTCCCTTCAAATACGCTCTTACTTTGGTTTCAAAGTCGTTTTCCAATCCTTTAAATTCATTGGCGAGTTTGTCTAAATCCTTATAGATTTGAAAAACACGATCAGAACCAGCAATATTAACGGTGTACAATGGATTCAATTCATTCAACTCAAAAGGGATGGGTTCTCCAATACTCTCAAACAGTTCCACGAACTCATAGCTCATAGAAAAGAAGGATGGACCCACATCAAAAGTAAAACCATCTTTTTTAAGAATATTCAACCTCCCACCAGCCGTTGACTGCTTTTCCAAGATTTCTACTTGATATCCAGCATACGACAATCTGAGGGCTGACGCTAAAGAACCTAAGCCTGCACCAACAAGTATGACTTTTTTATTTCCCATTTTTATTTATTGTTGAATCTTTTATAATATTTTGGCAATACGAATAAGAAGCCGAAAGCTTCCGCTCCATGCTTGGAATGTATCGCATGGTGTAAATGATGAGTCATCCTCATAGCTCTAAAATAGGGTACATCAGTGGTTTTTAACCACTTTATTCGCTGGTGTACAAATACATCATGCACCAAAAAATAAGCCAAGCCATACAATGCGATCCCTAAACCTGCAAACAAGCGCCAGTCTTGGTTTTCTGCACCTAAAACAATTAATACGATAGAGGGAATAGCGAACATAAATCCAAATAAATCATTGAGTTCAAAAGCCCCTTTTCTGGGTTTGTGATGACTCTCGTGCCATATCCACATAAATCCATGCATAATGTACTTGTGTGTAAACCAAGCAAAGCCTTCCATGAAAAAGAAGAAGAACAACAAAACTCCAACATTTGCTAAAACTTCCATAGTAATAAGTTAAACAAACATAGCATAGTTTTGGTTTTTACAAAATTGAAAAAACTTGCTTTCTCCTTTCGTTTTTCTGTTGGTTTATCATTTGATGAAGTAGATTGTGATATTTCTAAACCAAAAATTCAACGAACGCGGAACATCAACTTGAATGCGATGCGCCCAATAAATTTAATTATTTATATACCCTGCATTTTAATTTGTTATTTTGCAATGTGAATCCAATTAAAAACGCATCCCTCAAAAAATATAACACCTTTGGTTTTGACGTGCAATGCAGTCATCTGATCGAAATCAAAAATGAAACCGATCTATTAGAATTATTTGCTGAGGAATTTTTCGATAACCCTTTTCGAGTAATTGGGGGTGGATCCAATATTCTGCTTACACGCAACTATGCAGGTGGTATTTTATTGAATCGTTTGATGGGACATTGGATGGAATCCGAAGATGAAGAATCCATTGACATCACTTTTGGGGCGGGAGAAAATTGGCACCAAACAGTTATACATTGCGTGAAAAACAATTGGGGAGGATTAGAAAATCTGAGTTTGATTCCCGGTTGTGTTGGAGCATCGCCTATTCAAAATATTGGTGCTTATGGTGTTGAAGTAAAAGATCGTATTGTTTCGGTACGTGTTTTCGACACTACCTCAGGCGAGTTTGTTATTTTGAGCAATGAAGATTGTCGCTTTGGATACCGAGATAGTATTTTCAAACGTCCTGAATACAAACATTTGATAGTAACCTCTGTAACCTTTCGATTAAGCAAAATTCACCATGAACTTAAACTTAATTATGGCGACATTCAACAGGAATTGGCACATCAAAATGTTTCACAACCCAGCATTGCCGATATCAGCAATGCAGTAATTGCTATTCGTCGGTCAAAACTCCCGGATCCCGCGGTATTGGGGAATTCTGGATCTTTTTTTAAGAATCCCGTGGTGGAAATGGATATTTTCAAAGCCGCTCAACTCAAATACCCAGAAATCAAATCGTTCCCAGTAGATGAAAAGCATGTAAAAGTTGCGGCAGGTTGGCTCATTGAAACTGCAGGATGGAAAGGATTCAAAAAAGGAAATGTCGGCGTTCACGATAAACAAGCCTTAGTTTTGGTGCATTTTGGCGGTGGAAAAGGAGAAGAAATATCTTCTTTGGCCCGTGAAATTCAATCGGATGTTCATGAAAAATTCGGAATCGTTTTAGAATTCGAAGTGAATATTTGGTAATCCTTTTGTTTATTTTTTTAAATTAGTAGCCCCATTCGTTCCCTATTTCCGGGGATGCAATGGAGAATCAACAATAAAACCATGAATCAAATGAAAAAATTGGCTTGGATCCTATTGACTGTCTTATACTTACCATTTTTGAATGCACAGGTAAAAAATACGACCAACAATCAAAACAAACCGAATAATGAGGTTCAAATTCAGCGAAATATTGAGTTCCCTAGAGTCCATGTTTTTGACCCTAGCGCAGTACCCGATGTTTGGGTTGAACCTGAACGCGAAAATCATGAGGTTATGCCTGAGCCCGGTGCAATTAACCATCCCCTAAGAAAGAAAATTGATGCCAAGCGCGATGCTCTTAACAAAAATAACGTAAATAAACGTGCTGCATTCGGTTCGCCAAAAACATCCCCAGAAACATTAAAACCTGTCATTGAAGATCAATTCGATGGTCGAGCTGGAAGTGGTACACCCAACGATAATCACGTGGCCGTTGGCAACGATGGAAAATTCATTTCCGTGATGAATACCACCATTCGAGTTCATGATGATACGGGTAAAGTTTTGAAACTTTGGTCGCTTCAATTTTTCCCAAGCACCCAAAACAAGGTCGATAACATCCCTTCTTTAACCCGAATCTATGATCCTCGAGTGATGTACGATCCTTATTCCGATCGATATATGGTATTGTACATGCATGGAACGACCGACAAAACGAGCTTTATTGTAGTAGCATTTTCTCAATCCAACGATCCTACAAAACCTTGGAATGTGTATAAAATACCCGGAAAACCGATACAAGACACGGTTTGGAGTGATTATCCCATTGTGAGTCAAACAAAAGAAGATTTGTTCTTCACGGTTAATTTATTGGCCAATGGCAGTAGTTGGGAAGAAGGTTTCCGTGAAGCTGTAATTTGGCAATTGAGGAAAGAGGATGGTTTTGCAGGTCAAACACTTCGAACCAATTTCTTTAACGGAATCAAACATCAAGGTGTAAGTATTTGGAGTATTTGTCCGGTTCAAAATGGACCTTGGCCCGATGGAACCGACAACTATTTCTTGAGCGTTCGTCCCTACGCTGAGAAAAATGACACGGTATTTATGCATCGCATTACCAATACGCAGAAAAGCGGGATTGCTGAATATGAGCTCAAAGTATTAAAATCCAATTTAGAATATGGATTCCCCAGTAGTGCTATGCAGCCAGATAGCTTTTACAAAACCAAACCCGATAGTGCGGTAAAATTTAAATTGAGAACCAACGATGCTCGAGTATTAACCGCTATTCGCAATGGAAACCAAATTCAATTCATGCAGAATTGCTTGAATTTCAAAACTTTGCAGGCCCACATCATGCACAGTCATATTTACCACATAGATCAAGATCAACCCGTTGTGAAATCTAAGTTATACACGGATGATACTCTGGAGTTTGGCTACCCCGCTATGGCGTTCGCAGGCACTGAAAATAATGACCCTAGTATGATAAGTACCGCTGTATACAGCAGTCGATGGCACATGCCTGGTTTCGGTATGTTTTATCAAAATCGCTATGGAGAATATTCTAAATTCATCCCCTTAAAAGCTGGTGAATCTAGAATTTCATACAATATCTTAGGTCCTGATGAACAACGTTGGGGGGATTATGAAGGAATTCAGTGGAAATACAACGAACCAGGTGTATTCTATTTAATCGGTAGTTATGGCAAGAACAATGAAATGAACAATTTCGTTTCTAGAGTAAGAATAAGTGACCATCTATATACAGCGAATGTGCAGGATTTGAAGGTATTTCCAGTACCATCGGATCAGGGGTACTTCAATATTGAATGGATGAGTAAAACGCCTGAAGTTTTGCGTGGCGAAATTTATTCCATAGATGGTAAAGGACCAGGATCAAATCGAGTTTCTGGATTGTCTGTTTCGGGGGATGCATCGGGCGGTATTTACCAACCCGGATCTTTTGAATTTTACACGTTAGAAGGAGTACATGTTTATCGAGTACATACTCGTAATTATGCGGCTGGTACGTATTTGATTCGACTTTGGAGAGGAGAAGAGTTGGTTGGAACACAAAAGGTGGTGATTTATTAGTCTACAAGCCTACAAACAAGCAAGCAAGCCAACAAACAAGCAAGCAAGATAGATAGATAGATAGATAGAACTACATGGAAACTTCCTTGAACCCCAACCAGCCTATTCCAGAACCCGCAGAGGTGTTATTGATTGACAAACCCTTTGGTTGGACTTCTTTTCAAGCCGTAAAAAAAGCAAAATACATATTAAAAGCAAAGAAAATTGGTCATGCTGGCACATTAGATCCACTGGCTACAGGTCTGTTAATTGTATGCACGGGTAAAAAAACCAAAACTATTGAGAGCATTCAAGCTCAAGAAAAAGAATACACTGGAACGTTTTTTTTGGGTGAAACAACTCCCAGTTTTGACTTAGAAACAGAAACGGACCAAACCTATCCCACAGAACACATAAATGAGGATTTAATTCGAAAAACAGCTGAAGGATTTATCGGTGAACAAGACCAAACTCCCCCACTATTCTCTGCGGTTAAAATCGATGGGAAAAGAGCTTATGAAATAGCTCGAAAAGGCGGTATGGCTGAAATCAAATCTAAACGAATTACCATCTACGAATTTGAAATTACTCGAATTGAATTGCCCGAAGTTGATTTTAGAATTGTTTGCAGTAAAGGAACTTACATTCGTAGTATTGCCCGAGATTTTGGCTTAAAAATGGAATCTGGCTCCTATTTAAAGGCCCTTCGTCGAACACGAATAGGCGATTATCGAATACAAGACGCAGTAGATCCAAAAGACGTGAAGTTCACAACAATTTAGTATCTTTGAGGATATGTTCAAACGCTACTTACTTGCTATTTTAACCCTTGGCTTTATTGCTGCAACCAATAGCAGCTGCAATAAACTGAGCGCTACGGATATCAAACAAGATTTTAATCAATGGGTTAATGACTTAATTACGCCTACAAAATCTACATTGGAAAAGGTAGAAAACGGATTTGTGATTAAAGGAAATATTAAAAATTCTCCGAAAAATTTATTAGTCCTATGGGAACTAACTCCGGCAAAATTAATTTTCATTGATAGCACAAGAACCGATGAAAAAGGCAATTTTGAACTCAGAGGAAATACTAAAGAAATGATCTTTTGTCAACTTCAAATGGGTCCAGAGGCATCCGTTTATTTTGCGGTTGATAATAATTCTAAGTTAAACGTGGATATGTCGGTAGTAGGGTCTTTTGTTGACTACCAAATCAAAGGCGATGAACTAGAAGACAGTAAAACATTGAAATCTCTGCTTGACATGAACACTTCTTTTCTGAAAGAAGTAAAAAGCTTAGAACAAAGAGCTCAAAACATTCCCAATACACCCGATGGTGCTACTCAAGCAGATCAACTTAGAACAGAGTATCAACGATTAGCAAATCAACGAAATAACTTCGTTAAAGAAGTAGCATTGAAACAAAAAAAGGGCTTTATCCCCTATTTTGTTGTTAGCTTCGGTGCCTTGGAAAATCCAGGGTTTGATATGTTCCAACATGCAGTGAATTGTGCTAAAGCGGCTGACCCTAATTCAAAATATACGCAGCAAATTGAAACTCAATTTAATACTGAAGCTAAGTTGATGGAAGGAGCTATTGCACCTGACTTTACATTAAAGACTCCCACAGGCGAAGATTTAGCGCTTAGCTCTTTGCGCGGCAAAGTGGTTTTAATTGATTTCTGGGCGAGCTGGTGCGGGCCATGTAGAAGAGAGAATCCCAACGTCCGTAAATTGTACCGTAGATTTCATTACAAAGGGTTTGAAATATTAGGGGTTTCACTAGATAACGATGGAAATCGTTGGAAAGGTGCAATTCAAGCAGACAGCTTAACTTGGCCTCATGTTAGTGATTTAAGAGGATGGCAAAGCAGTGCTGCTCAACTGTACCAAGTAAGTTCTATCCCTCAAACCTACTTAATTGATAAAGATGGTCGAATCATGGCAAAAGGATTAAGAGGACCAGAATTGGAAATGGTTCTAGCAAAAATATTTGCTGATCAACCCGCTGCCACTGAAGGAAAATCCAACACCAATTCAACCGGAGCATCATCCCAAGAAAATGGGAATAAAACGCCTACACCAAAAGTAGATCCTGCTAAATCCAGCAAAAAAGAATCTAAAACCAAAACCGACAAAAAGAAATGATTACACCTTGTTAATATTGAATTAACACAAGGTCCACATTTAAGTCATTATTTTGTATCATCATGATTAAAAAAGGTCAAAAGATATTAATCGTTGATGATGAGCAAGATATACTTGAACTTATTCGACATACATTGAATAAGGAAGGTTTTGAAGTTCACGTTGCGGTAAACGGACAACAAGCAATTGAAAAAGCAAAAAAATTGCTTCCTGACCTCATTTTAATGGACGTAATGATGCCCGTTATGGACGGCATGGAAGCTTGTCGCTTAATCAAAGATGATGCGAGCATCAAAGACATTCCCATTGTTTTTTTAACTGCTAGAAGCGAAGAATTTGCAGAACTAGCAGGTTTTGAAGCTGGTGCAGACGATTACATTGCAAAACCTATTCGATCTCGCGTTCTTTTGAGTAGAATCAAAGCGATTCTTCGTAGACAAGGTGCTACATCCGAAGTGGAAATGACAAAGATTAATTTTGATGATCTAGTTATTGACCGCGAACGATTTATGGTTGAATATCAAGGTAAATCATTACAATTTCCGCGTAAAGAATTTGAATTACTGAGTTTTCTAGCTAGCAAACCTGGACGAGTTTTTTCTAGAGATGAAATTTTAGAAAATGTTTGGGGAAATGAAGTATTGGTGGTAGATCGTACCATTGATGTTCACGTTCGTAAAATACGTGAGAAACTAGATGATCGATTCATCTTTACCGTTAAGGGTGTCGGCTATAAGTTCGAAGCTTAACGTTTCTGCAATTGCCGCAGCTTTGGTAATGCACTCTTGAAATTCTTGCTCTGCAACGCTATCGTAGGTAATAGCGCCACCAACGCAGTATGTAATTTTCTCATGTTGCATATCGTATTGAATACTGCGAATTACCACGTTCAAATCAAAGTCACCTTGCCAATAATACCCTAAAGATCCTGAATAAAAAGTACGTTCGAAGGATTCTAACATGTCGATGTATTTCATGACTTCCAACTTGGGAGCTCCCGTCATACTTCCCATAGGAAAGAGAGCTTCCAAAACATCTTGAAATCCAACCTCGGGTTTTAATTTTCCCTTAATGGTAGAAATCATCTGATGTACATGTGAAAATGAGTGAATTCCGCAAAGCTCGGGAACTACTACACTGCCTATCTCGCAAATTTTCGATAAATCATTCCGCACCAAATCGACGATCATAACATTTTCAGCGCGATCTTTTACACTGTTTTTTAATCGGTCAATATCCAATACATCGGTTTCAAGATTGCGTTTTAATGTACCCTTGATGGGTTGACTTATAAGTTCATTGCCTCTCTTAACCAAGAACCGTTCAGGACTTGCACACAAAACGATCTGTTCGTCGAATTTATACAATGCAGCAAAAGGACTGGGTGAAACCTCATTGAGCAAGTAAAACAACAAATAAGGATTCAACGATTGATTTCGTTCAAACGAAACACAGAAATTCATTTCATAAAAATGACCCTGACGTATGTGTTCGCGAATTTGATTCACCGTGTGAATATATTCTTCCTCGCTAATTTGTGCATCCCAACTCCAAGTTTTCTTCGATTTTTGCAATTGCGAAATGTCCAAATTTTGGAATTTACTTTTTCGAGGGATGGCAGTACAGGCGGACTCCCAATCGCTGAATCCAATCCAATCACCTCCAAACATCAAATCACCTTCTCTAGGTTGAGCCATCCATACTTGAGGCTCGAAGAATTCAAAATTTGAATTATCGAAGTCCCTATTAACTAGTGCGTGGAAGAAAGATTGCTCCTTCGAAATATCATCGCTATTATTTTGACTACTATGTAACGTGTTATTCCTAAATGCACGATAAAAATCCTTAGATTTAAAGGAATACTTGATATGGCCCAAAGCTAAACCAGAGAACGCATTCAACTCCTCTGGGAAATTAAAAACTTGTTTACTTCCCAAACCCAACATCCAATGAAATTTTCCATACGGATCGTTATAATTGTTCGATAGCAGTAAACATGCTTTATCTTGACTTGATATCAAATCTAAAGAATCACTTAACCAACTTCGGTCCATTTTCATGCTGTTAAAAAATTATTCGGCTTGTTTCGGGTTTTAGATTTCCAATAAAAAGTTATTCTTCCGATGAACTATCATTGCCAGAATCATGATAAAATTGATGTATGATCTCAGCGGATGAACGTCCTACAACTGATTCCAACGACTCAATTGAAGCTGTCTTTATCCGAGCAATACTGCGAAAGGAATTCAAGAGCATTTTCGCTTTTGCAGGACCAATTCCCGGTATCTCGGTAAGCGATGTTTTCAAAGTTCCTTTATCTCTTCGTTGTCGGTGATGCGTGATTCCAAATCGATGCGCTTCGTCTCTCATATGTTGAATTACTTTCAGCGTTTCTGATTTTTTATCAATATACAAGGGCAAAGGATCATTGGGATAATAAATCTCCTCTAACCTTTTGGCAATACCAATAACGGCAAGCTTGGTGTAAATTCCCAGTTCTTTCAATGCCTCTACAGCCGCACTTAATTGACCTTTACCCCCGTCAACCACAATTAACTGAGGTAGTTCTTGATTTTCCGCAAGTAATCGAGTATATCTTCGTGTTAGAGCCTCTTTCATGGTTGCGAAATCATTGGGGCCTTCAACCGTTTTAACATTAAAATGACGGTAATCGTTTTTTGCAGGTTTGCCATCCCGGAAAACAACACACGCGCTCACCGGGTATTGCCCCTGAAAATTAGAATTATCAAAACATTCAATGTGCTTTGGAAGTTCAGCTAATCTCAAATCACTGCGCATTTGTTCCAACAAGCGGTCAACACGAACCTGAGGATTGAGTTTTTCGTATTGCTGGAGTTTCTCTTGACGGTACAACATGGCATTTTTCAAACTCAGCTCTTGCAACTTTTTTTTGTCGCCCGCTTTTGGGATGGTAACAATTACATCCTTTTCCGGCCATTCAATTTCATGCTGGGTTATGACTTCTCTACAATGATCTCCATAGTGCTGTCGCATTTCCCCCATTACAAGTACCAATATTTCTTCATCGGTTTCATTCATTTTCTTACGGACTTCCACGTTCCGAGAAATGACAATAATACCTTGGCTAACACGGAGAAAATTAATAAAACTGTATTTATCTGTACTGCTAATGGAATACACCTCCACATCTCCCACTTGTGGACTAACGATGGTACTTTTACTTTGGTAACGTTCAAGGAGTTGAAGTTTATCTTTAAAGATTTGTGCCTCTTCAAATTGTAAATTCTCTGCTGCCTCGAGCATTAGTTTTTTTAGGTGTTGCTTAACTTCGGTCAAATTGCCTTTTAATATTTTTACAATTTGATCAATACTGTCCATGTATTGCTGCTCAGTTTGGTAACCCACACAGGGAGCTTTACAATTACCAATATGATATTCCAAGCATAACTTAAATTTACCTTCAGCAATAGATTTTGAATTCATTTTTAAATTGCAATTCCTAGTCGGATACAATTTTTGTATGAGTTCCAAAACGGTGTTCATGATTCGAACGGATGCATAAGGCCCGAAATATCGAGAACCGTCTTTCATGGGATTTCTCATCGGAAATACCCGTGGAAATCGCTCATTGGTGATTTTAATATATGGATACGACTTGTCGTCTTTTAAATTGATGTTGTATTTGGGCTGGAATTCTTTGATCAAGCTGTTCTCTAACAGCAAAGCATCCATTTCAGTATCCACTACTGTAAATTCGATTTTCCGAATTTTACTTACCAGTAATTGCGTTTTAAAATCTTCATAATGATTTTTAGTAAAATAGGAAGAAACCCTACGCTTCAAATTTTTGGCTTTACCCACATAGATGATGACACCTTCTTTATCAAAGTATTTGTAAACTCCTGGGGTTTCAGGAAGCGACAAAATAAAGGGTCTTAAATCGTCTGGTGCCATTATGCAAAGTTACAAAATCACACGCTCTGCAATTACATTATCACCATAGAATAAGGTGGCTAATTGATCAAAATCGTTGAACTTTTCTGTTGTAAAAAACAATCTACTTCCTTTTTTGCTCAATTTTTCTTCAATTTCAGCGTGCCTGTGTAAGTAATTCTCCAAACTCGCAGCTACAATTCCACCTTGGCTGATAACTTGAATATTTCGAGAAACATTCTTTTGTATTGAACTCATCAGTAATGGATAATGTGTACAAGCCAATAGCAAGGTATCAATTTCTGAAGACTGACTGAATAATCGATCTAAGTGATATTGAACAAAATAATCGGTGCCGGGCAGGCCAACAAATCGATTTTCTACCAGATGTACCCATATCGGACATGCTTCTTGGTGCACATGTATTCCCGGGAAAAATCGTTCAATTTCAATTGCATAGGAATTGGATTTTATGGTTCCTGCGGTACCCACAATTCCGATATGACCAGTTTGCGTAAGATTCCCAATAATCTCAGAAGTAGGTCGAATCACGCCTAAAACTCGTTTTGAATCTTTTCTTTGGGGGAGGTCAACTTGTTGAATTTGTCTGAGTGCTTTTGCGGAAGCTGTATTACATGCAAGAATCACCAATTCACAATTTTGAACATCAAAAAGCCAATTAACCGCTTCTAGTGTATATTGATATACGGTTTCAAAAGATTTATCTCCGTAGGGCGCTCGTGCATTATCTCCCAAATAAACAAAATCATATTGGGGGAGTTTTTCCACCAACGATTGCAAAACGGTTAATCCTCCATAACCTGAATCAAACACTCCGATTTTTGCCACTTTATGATTATTAAATTCCGTTTCGAATATACCACAATAATTTGCGGAAATTCATGATGAAGTTTATTAGTTGTGTCGCACCAATATAATTCAATAAAATACTTGCGAACAATCTGAATAAAAAAAGCTGCCTCTTTTGAGGCAGCTTTTCAATGATTTTATTAGAAGTTATTTACTAATTATTTTTTACCAGCTGCAGGTTTTCCCGCTGCTGGAGCTGCTGGTTTAACCGCCGCTTTACTCTTGCTCAACATGTGCGCAATTACTTTAGCTGTAATATCGTCTTTGTCTGAAGATGTCCACAACACAATTTGCGCTGCATTATCAATAACTGCAGTGTATCCGTTTTCAGCAGCAACTACTCCGATTGCAACTTTGATATCATCCACGATGGGTTTCAACAAATTTGCGCGTTGCATTTGAATGTCGCGGTTTGCTACTTGTTCCGTTTCTTGATAATCTTGGTAAAGACTTTCGATACGCTTTCTTAACAATTCCGTTGCGGCATTTTGTCCTCCAGATTTTGTTTTAGCTTCGTATTCAGCTTGCTTTGCTTGGATTTCAGATGTTAAAGATTTGATAGCATCATCGTATTGCATTGCAATTGCTTGTAATTTCAATTCCGCAGAATCCTTTGCTGGCAAAGTATCCATAATTAATTGAGTGTTTACAAAAGCCATTTTTTGTGCTTGCGCTTGAACTGCTGCAATACTGCCCAAAATGACAGTTAGTACTAGAAAGAATTTTTTCATTGTGTGTGTAATTATTTGATTCTTGAAAATTTTTACAATTTAAATGCCAAAGTTAACTCAATAATATGGAAATCGATAAACGGACGATTAATATCCACTGAATTTTATGTTAATAAATGATTAGGACTTGCCTAAATTTAATTTTGGCCTCCAGATTTAGCGCCACCTTTGGGTTTTCCCTCATTTTCGGTAAGTGGAATTCCTAATTCTTCCATCACCTCAAATGTTTTATCGTATTTGGGATTAGCATACAACATCTGCACCCCTGAAGCCTTGTCGAAAATATAATCCAATCCTTCTTGTTTTGCTACTTTCTGAACCGCTTCAAACATTTTATCTTGAATAGGCTTAATCAATTGAGCTCGTTTTTTGAATAATTCGCCGTCGGTACCGAATTTCTCTTCTCGGAATTTAATGAGTTCACTTTCTTGTTTGGTTATGGCATCTTTCCGTTGACCCCTTTGATCACTGGTAAGTAGAATTTCCTCAGCTGAAAAATCCTTTACCATTTGACTTAACTTGGCTTCCAACTTACCCGCTTCGGTTTCCCAGGATGCTGCAGCATCGTCTAATTGTTTTTGAGCCGATTTGTATTCAGGCATCCTTCCCAAAATATAATCAGAATCAATATAAGCAAGAGAAACTCGTTGTGCCGTAAGTGTATTAGAAATGAGAATAAAACTCAGTAAATATAAAAAACGCAAAATAATTTTAGACTTCATGTATGTATTAAGAGGATACGAAAATATTAATTTTAATTGACTTTGGCTCATGGATGTTTTAATTTAAACACATTTGATTTCAACACATTGCTTCTATTTAATGCTCTATCCCATAATTGTATTTCAAATCGCACGGAGTCTCTTCTCAATTCCAAGGGCCTTGCAGGTATATATAACGTAATTTCCCCTCTTAATCTTTTATTTTCAGATGTGGGAGTTATGTTTGGAAATCGTTCATGTAAAAACAAGGTATCTTTAGAACTAAATGGATTTAATGGCTTAACCCAAATACCGTTTTCTTTAACGTACATGAAACAAAATAAATTGTAGAAGGCGTATTCACCAAACTTAAAAGGACCTGTCGTATCGCTTTCATTTAAACCAATATCACCATCGTTATCCAAATATTCGATATGTAATTCTACTAAACTATCATACCCCCCAGGCGCTGGAACAATAAATTGATCCAAAAACTCCAATTGAGGCACCTTAGAGTTCGTATCTTTGTCGCTACAAGCAACTACCCCGATGATTCCTAAGAGCATCCACGATATTTTAAACAGCCAATTCACAGTAGATCCTAACAAATTTACCGAAACTTGTTTAGAAATTTATCGATTTCAAATGCAGCATAATGAAGTATTCGCGGATTGGGTACATTTATCCTTGGGTTTTGCGAAAAATGCCCATAAAATTCCCGAAAAATTACAGTTCCAACATGAAACCGATATCCCATTTCTACCGATTTCATTGTTTAAAACCAAAAAGATAAGCTGCTTTCCAACCCACGAAATTCAATTTACCAGCAGCTCAACCACCGGCATGGGGGTTTCACAACATTTCATACATTTATTGAATGACTATGAATTGGCCTGCCTAAATGGATTTGATTTATTCACAGAGAACAAACCCTACGACGTAATCGCGGCATTGCTTCCCAGTTACCTTGATCGTACTGGATCGGGTTTGATACACATGGTAGATCAGCTCATTCAATTACGAGCAGATGAAGGAGGTTTCTATAATTTGAACTTCGATCAATTACTATCTGATTTGATAAAATGGCGCAGTCAAAATAAAAAAGTACTGCTTTGGGGCGTGACGTTTGGTCTGTTAGAATTCAGTCGCTATTTGAATCAATTGCTGCAAGATCCCCATAACGAAAAATATCGGATATTTCTTGAATCATTAAAGTTGGATTCTCCAACTAACCACTCTGAATTATTCGACTCAAATTGTTCTAATTCAACTATTCACTTGGATGAATCGAAAGATAATCTCCAGCCAAATTCGAACATCACCCGTACTGATATATTCAAGTCAGAAGAACTAAACCCATCGTCCCCAAAAACATGGTCAAAGCTCTTCGAATATACTCATGTACTTGAAACCGGTGGTATGAAAGGAAAAGGTCCTGAATTAACCCGTCCTGAAATCCACCAAATTCTATGTAAAGGACTGCATCAAGAATCCATTTTCAGTGAATATGGCATGACCGAATTAACATCTCAGGCATATTCTCGTGGTAATGGAATTTTTAGTTGTCCCCCATGGATGAAAATACTGATTCAAGATCCAGCAGATTTTCGAACTTTTCTTCCATCCCATAAAACAGGCAGAATTTGTGTAATCGACTTGATGAACTACCACAGTTGCTCGTTTATTGCAACCGATGATTTGGGCAAGGTATTTGACGACGGAACTTTCGAAATTGTTGGCAGAATTGACCACTCCGATATTCGAGGTTGTAACCAATTGGTATTTTCAGCGCCTTGAGTTTTTTTTCGTAAACAGACCTTCCTAGGAAACGATAAAAGCACTAAAAACTGCTAAACTGTAAATCAAAACAGAAGAATCATTAATTGGGGAAATCGATTCTTCTGTTCTAATCGAGTCTTCTGTTCAAATCGATTCTTCTGTTCTAATCGAGTCATCTATTTTTTCAGAGCTATCCCGTTTAACTGCATGCGTGCTTATCTAATTGAATAGCACGCTGTTCAAAATACTCCTCGCTTTCTAAAATTGAATACCGCGTAGTTTCAATTATTCTTCTCCTTCGGGAAGATCCAACAACGTTTCTTTCAATTCCACTTTTGGATTGATGAATTTTTCGAATGCTAAAATCAATGCAGGTAGTAAAAATAAATTGGTAGCGATTCCTGCGAATATCGTTAACGCTGTTAACCAACCCAACGCTTGTGTACCTTGGAATTCGCTGAATGCAAAAATCATGAAGCCTGAACAGACTGCTAAACCAGAATAAATCATGCTGATTCCCACTTCAGGAATGGTAATCTTTAATGCGTGTCGAACAGAATGTTTATGAACAATGATTTCCCGTCTAAACGTTGTAACAAAATGGATGGTTGCGTCAACTGTAATACCAAAAGCAATACTAAACACCAAAATAGTAGATGCCTTTAATGGAATATTGAAGTAACCCATAGTACCAGCGGTAATCAACAAAGGAATAATATTAGGCACAATTGCAATCAATACCATCCTCCAACTTGGAAACAAGAACGTCATGGTTAATGAGATGATTAACAATGCCCAGAAGGTAGATTGTCCCAAGCTATTGTACAAATACTTATTTCCTTTCAAAAAGATGGATGAAGTACCCGTAATGGCTACGTTGTATTCTTGGGATGGGAAAATCTCTTTTGCCTTTTGGGTTATCACCGCATTTAAAGAATCCAAGCGAATGCTGCCAATATCTTTAATCTGATAACTTATACGCATTTGGGAATAGGTAGAATCCACCAATCCGCGTAATAATTTATTGCTGCTACCCGCTTCTTTATTTCCATCGGAGGATGTAACCCCACTAGGGAATTTCATCATCAAATCCCCAAAATCCGTGGCCTTAGGTATTCGATAATAATTCGGATCGTTTTCATTCACAGCCTGATTTGCCGCAGAAATGACCTCCACAATCGACATGGGTTTAGACAATTCGTCGAATTCCGAAAGTGCACGCTGCAATCTTCGTCCTTTGGTTAGCATATCCACGTTAGTTACACCGCCTTCTTCATAGGAGGTTATCACTATTTCGTATGGCATTGCCCCATGGAAATTGTTCTGTATGTATTCTAAATCGCGGTAAACTTTACTGTCGTGGGGGATATCATCTACAATAAACGACAAGGGTCTTAATCGGATTAAAAATACAGTAGCGAAGATAGTTACCACTGAAAACCAATAAAAAATCCGACGTTTGCGCTTGAATACCAAATGCGAAATCCAGTTCAAAAACCCATTCCAACTTTTACTATCTAAGTGCTTGGTTTGTTTATGACTTGGAGTAGGTAAATAAGAATACAGAACGGGAATTCCTACTATACTGATCAAGAAGATAATATTGATGGTTACGAAAGAAACAATACCAAATTGTTCCAATATAATTGTTTTGGTAAAATAGAAAGTACCAAAGCCAATGGCTGTGGTAAAATTAATTAAGAAAGTAGCAACACCCACATGGGAGATTATGCGAGTAAGAGCTTTCGCCTGATTCCCGTGCTTTCGATATTGATCGTGATACTGGTTGATGAGATAAATGGTATTTTGCACACCCACCACTACCAATAAGGGGGGGAGAGTTCCAGAAAGGATATTGAGTTTAAATCCACATAATACCGTAATACCAAACATGGTTAACACACCTATGGCAATAAATAACAACGATACTAATAGGGTCCCGATATTCTTAAATAATACTAGAATTAAAATAGCGGTTACAATAAACGCAAAGACCGTAAACAGAATAATTTCATTCTTGATGGAAGTAGCATTTTGGTATCGAATAAAAGGCAGTCCCGTAATGTGCATTTCTTCTTTCTGATCTGCACCAAACGCATTTAGTTTCTCCGTAATGGATTCAATTAACTCAACACGTTTTTCACTAAACATGTAGGTAGGATCTACAGAAACGATAATCAATGAAACTTTCGAATCCGGATTATACAGCAATCCTTCATAAAACTTTAGGTTAAAAAAGATTTCACCTAAACTGTCGAGTTCTGCTTGATTGTGAGGAATTTCCTTCACCAGCGGATTCATACGAAGTTGGTCATTGGTATCCAATTCCAAATGATACACGTTGGTTGGGGATAGAACGCCTTTAACACCCGGAATTTGATTCAACGAATCACACAACTTCTTCAATTGAAGGTAGTAATCGAGTTGAAACAATTCAGGTGTTTTGATGGCCGCAATTAATTTATTGCCATCATCACCGAATTTCTTTTTGAAAGCATCGTAGAATTTAACATCGGGATCATCCTCTGGAACCAGACGTTGCATGTTGTATTCCAGCTCTACCTTAGAGGCGAAGTACCCCATTGTAGCGGTAAATGCGAGGATTATGGCGACGAAAAACGCACGTTTCTTAAGCACAAAAGTGGCTACCCTAGACCAAATCATTGCGTACAAAGGTAGTGTAAATAACAAAAAAAATGGCTACTGATTTAACAGCAGCCATTTTACAACAACAATAACCAAACAATTATTCAGCGATTACTTCCACAGTAATGGAGGCGCTGATGTCTTTGAATAGGTTCACAGTAGCGGCATAAGAGCCGATTTCTTTGATGTCGTCTACCATAATTCTTCTTCTGTCAACTTCAAATCCTTTGTCTTTCAAAGCATTTGCAATTTGTAAAGAAGTGATAGATCCGAAGATTTTTCCGGAAGCACCTGCTTTGGTTGTCAAGGTAACGGTAGAACCGTTAAGACTTCCAGACAATTGCTCAGCATCTTTACGAAGCTTGTCCATTTTGAATTCACGCTGGCGAAGTTCTTCTGCCAACATTTTCAAAGCTCCGTCGGTGGCTAATTTAGCTTTACCTTGAGGGATAAGGAAGTTACGACCGTAACCGTCTTTCACGTTTACTACATCGTCCTTATGACCTAAGTTTTTGATGTCTTCTTTTAAGATAACTTTCATGATTAGCCTCCTTTTTATTTCAATCCGTCAGCAACGAAAGGCAACAACGCCAAATGACGCGCTCTTTTCACTGCTACAGAGATTTTACGTTGATACTTCAATGATGTTCCTGTGATACGACGAGGAAGGATTTTACCTTGCTCGTTGATGAATTTCAACAAGAAGTCTTTGTCTTTATAATCGATATGCTTAATACCGTGTTTTTTGAAACGACAGTATTTCTTCTTTTGCAACACCTGAGGTGTTTGGTTGAAGATAAAATTTGCTTCTTTGCTCATATTAGATGTCCTCGTCTTCGTCTAGTTCTAGTTTTGCAATGTTTGCAGCTTTCTTTTCCTTAGCGGTTGAAGAAGTTTTGATTTCTCCACTGCGCTTCTTTTGATTGAATTCGATCGCCCATTTGTCTAATGACAAAGTCAAGTAACGCAAAATGCGCTCATCACGACGATACGTCAAATCTAAAGTTTTGATAAATGTAGGGTCCGCTTTGAACTCAAACAAGTGATAAAAACCCGTGCCTTTTTTGTCGATGGGATAGGCTAATTTAGTGAGACCCCAGTTCTCTTCGTGAACGATCTCCCCACCGTTTTCTGTGATCAACCCTCTGTAGCCTGCAACAGCGTCTTTCATCTGTTGCTCAGAGAGCACGGGTGTTAAAATGATCACAGTTTCGTACTGTTTTTTACTCATAATAGTTATTTTTTGGGGGTGCAAAGATAGAAAATAATCCACATAAAAACAAAGTGATTGTGTACAATTTTTGACAATCGCCGACGAATTTTAATCATCCAACGAATTAAATGCAAATAACATCCCCCGAAAACCATAAAAAACCTCCTCTAAGAAACCCAATTCCCTTAAGGCAACGGATCGTATCCGCTTCCACCCCAAGGATGACAACGCCCTATTCGAAACACCGTTAGTTTCAAGGCCTTAAAAAACGAGTACTTTCTAAACGCTTCTATTCCGTATTGTGAACATGTGGGCGTGTAGCGACAAGCGTTTGGCAACAACGGCGATATGGCCCCTTGGTACAATTTGATTAAACCAATAAACAACCACCTCATCATACATCTTTATGTTTATTCGCCGGATGATTTACTCTAACTTCTGAAATCGAACTATTCTGTGAATCACCAACAGGATTTTCTGGATACGAGCTTTGGGATTTGACGTTTTCCTCGCCAGCAGCGCCTGAACTATTAAGTTTGCCGGAATCGAAGTTATTTAAAACTGAACTGTCTTCAAACGCGGAAATCGATTCGTCGTGGTTATCAGAATCGGAGTTGTTCAAAACCGAACTTTCCTTAAAATCTGCAATCTGCTTGGTTAACTCCGTGAAAAATTTACGCCAAACCTTATCAAAAGACTTTTCTAAGTCCCAAAACTCAGCGACATAAGTACCCGAATAAATCACAGCCACCGCCAATCCCAGTTGCTCCTTTTCTAATAAGGTATACAATTGATGCTTTCGATGTCGGTACAATTCCCGCAAAATTCGTTTCATGCGATTCCGATGAACTGCCTTTTTCAATTTTCGCTTCGACGCGTTGATCATGGCTTGAGCAACAATCCCCTCAGGTAATTCTTCCCGCTCCAACAGCAAAGCCGTAATCCGTAACGGATATTTTGAAACAACAAAGCCCGACTCATAGAGCCGGGCTATAATCTTTTCGCTATTCAATCGCTCCTGCTTGCTGAATGTAAACCGCATTGCTGACGGCGCATTACTCATAACAAGAGAGATTGGTCAAACAATTAACCTTTGTGACTTTGTTCGTCGGAAACGGTCAATTTATGACGGCCACGTTTACGACGTGCAGCTAATACACGGCGACCGTTAGCTGTTGCCATGCGCTCACGGAAACCATGTCTGTTTTTGCGCTTTCTGTTCGAAGGTTGGTATGTGCGTTTTGTCATGACGATTTCTATTAAAGGGTCGCAAAGATACGAAAGCATTTCATCAAAACAAAATAATCTGTAAATTTGACTAATGAAAATTTCACAAACCCATACCATGCGTTCTTATTTTTTATACGCATTGATTTTTTCTGTACTCCTTTTTGGACTGCTAATTGCCCTATACCCCAATACTTCCAACAACTTCATAGAAAATTGGTTACCCCCCTCCCTGATTACATTTTTTGTATTGTCCCTCCTATTCAGCGTTAACCTTTCTTGGGAATTAGATACGAACGGCTTCTCTTATCGTTTTTTACCTTTTATTTGGCGCAGAAAATTCATCCCCATACAAGAAATTCAATCCATTGAAGTTTTAAATATTCGTCCTTTAAGAGATTTCGGGGGATGGGGATTGCGTTGGTCGTTCAAATACGGAAAAGCATACACAACTTCGGGTAAAACGGTAATTCGACTCACATTAAAAAATGGCGATTTAATCAACTTCACTACTTCTAAAGACACGAATTTATCTGAACTCAAGGATAAACTTCCCCAGATAAAGTGAAGATTAAGTACCTTTGCAGTAATGTCGAAAACAACCATTACCGCTGCTCTACCCTATGCCAACGGACCCGTACATATTGGTCACTTGGCCGGAGTATATATTCCTGCTGATATCTACGCCCGCTTCCTTCGCTTACAAGGGAAAGAGGTACTCTTTGTTTGTGGAAGCGACGAACACGGTGTGCCCATTACCCTTCGTGCTAAAAAAGAAGGCATTACTCCCCAAGATGTAGTGGATCGATATCATGCAATCATTCGTGATTCATTTGCACAATTGGGCATCAGTTTCGACATTTACAGCCGCACTTCCAACCCTACCCATAAAGAAATTTCACAAGAATTCTTCTTGGATCTCTTGCATAAAAATGCCTTCAGAGAAATTATATCTGAACAATTTTACGACGAACAAGCCAATCAATTTCTGGCAGATCGTTACATCACAGGCGATTGTCCTCGATGCCATCAACCCGGAGCTTATGGAGATCAGTGCGAAAAATGCGGTAGCACGTTAAGTCCATCCGAATTGGTCAACCCCAAAAGTGCATTAAGCGGTGCTACTCCTGTTTTACGACAAACAAAAAACTGGTATTTACCACTCGATGAACTCCAAGAGTCTTTCTTAAATGAATACATAAACAGCCAAACTCATTGGCGACCAACGGTATTGGGACAATGTAAAAGTTGGTTAAACGATGGCTTAAAAGAACGTGCAATGACCCGTGATTTGGATTGGGGAATTCCTGTACCGATTGAAGGTGAAAATGGCAAAGTACTTTACGTCTGGTTCGAAGCACCCATTGGATATATTTCCGCTACTAAAGAGGCTCGACCCAATGATTGGGAATCCTGGTGGACCGGCGATACAGATTTAATTCACTTCATTGGAAAAGACAATATTGTTTTTCACTGCATCATCTTCCCCGCGATGCTTCATCTGCGTGGTAATGATTACGTGGTTCCTAAAAATGTTCCTGCTAATGAGTTTTTAAATTTGGAGGGACAGAAAATTTCCACTTCACGAAATTGGGCGGTTTGGTTGAACGAATACATTGAAGATTTGCCGAATAAGCAAGATGAATTGCGATATGTTTTAACCAGTATAGCTCCAGAAACCAAAGACTCGGAGTTTACATGGAAAGATTATCAAACACGTGTAAACAGTGAATTGGTTGGCATTTTAGGAAACTTTGCTAACCGGGTGTTGGTTTTAATGGATAAATATTACGGAGGCAATATCCCCAACAAACCTCATTCATTTAATAACCAAGAACTTGCGCAGCTGTATATTTCACCCATTCTAGAGCGATTGTCGCAGTATAAATTCCGCGATGCTCAAACTGCATTCATGGAATTGGCGCGTTTTGGAAATAAATATTTGGCAGATAACGAGCCTTGGAAATTGGTAAAAACCGATCCAGATAAAACGGAGGAAATCATGTCTTTTGCTTACGAAATTTTATGCAATATTGCATGGGCATCCGAGGTATTTTTACCCTTTACACATTCTAAATTATTATCTTCTTTGGGGATGGATATTCTGTCGGAGGATGCTAAAACTGCTGCTAAAACTGCGTTCTGGAAAGAAGCTCAATGGTATGCTCCGTCTTCTGGAAGCAAAATTGGTAAGATTGAATTGCTTTTTGCCAAAATTGAAGATGATGCCATAGAAGCACAAATGAATAAGTTAAAAAATGCTACTCCTCCCTTGGTTATTGCATCGGAAGATTCACCGAAAAATTCAGGAAATTCAAATGCTTCGGGTAATGTTTCCACGGATAAAAATGCGGTAAAAGTAAGCGAATCCCTAGAAGAAAAAGCAGTTAAGGAGCTCATATCCTACGATGATTTTGCAAAGCTAGATTTACGAGTAGCGGAAGTAATTCATTGCGAAAAAGTAGAAAAAGCCGATAAATTATTGAAGTTGCAACTTCGTGTTGGATTGGAAGAACGCACCGTACTTTCAGGTATTGCAGAACACTTCCAACCCAATGAAGTAATCGGTCGTAAGGTATTGTATCTTATGAATTTGGCTCCTCGAAAAATACGTGGAATCGAAAGTCACGGAATGATCCTAATGGCCGAAAACAGCGAAGGCAAGTTGAGTTTTATGTCGCCCAACGAGCAAACCGAATCCGGCTCAGAGGTGAGGTAGTTGGAAGGTTAAGTCTGAAAAATAATTATACTTTTCTCAATAATCGTAGGTCCATAAAATTACTCCTCTAGTTGAAATAATGGAAAAAGTATAATCTCCTTATTTAAATTGCAACAATTCGGATTCACGATCTTTGAAATTTCGAAATTTATCAGTTGGTTCAATCTGATAATTTTTCATAAATTGAAATGATATCTGTTTAACATGCAATAATTCAAAAGTTAAATATGCCTTCAAATTACCTCCAGCCGAATAATTGGATTTTTTTGAGATATTAAAATTTAAATTTTCAATCAATTGTTCAAATTTTAATTGGGCGCTTTTAATACAATCCCTAGTGAATTCATCATTCCATAAACTAAGTTTGGATCTGTGTAAAATTCCTTTAAACATTTCGATTTCAATTAAATATTTAACAATCTGCCTAAGCTCCTCTTGATACCGTTCAAAACGGGAAAAATCATCTTCATTTAAAACAAAAGCTTCAAATTTCAGGGTTGAGTCGCTTTTAAAACTAATAGGTAAAAATGTACCTGTAAAATTGCCTATTTGTATATTTGTATTTATATTCATAATACAAATTAAAAGAAATATAATTTCTAAAATGTTACAATTATAAGTATTTACATATCAATATTTTAACACCATCAGATCAAGCTATTTGACAATAATTCAGCTTGTTTCAATACTGTATCAATAGCCTTTTGTTGTTTATCTGGAGGATAACCATACTTATTTAATGTTCTTCGCACAATTACCATAATCCTTGCACGTGCACTTTCTCTAATACTCCAATCAATGGTAATATTCTTCTTAATTTTATCGGCAATTTCGCATGCAATCATTTTAAGTTGTTCATCTCCTAGAATTTTAACTGCACTGTCATTTATTTCAAGTGCATTGTAAAAAGCAACTTCATCATTATTCAGTCCGAGTTTTTCGCCTTCCTTGTCTGCTTCTTTAATTTGTTTGGCGATGTTGATGAGTTCCTGAATGATTTCAGCCGTTGTCAGTAAGTTGTTTTGATAGCGTTTTATAGCACCTTCCAACATTTCTAAAAGTTTCTTGCTCTTCACAAGATTTGTCTTGGCTCTTACTTTCAGTTCGTTGTTCAGAATCTTTTTCAGCAATTCAATTGCTATATTCTTGTGTTGCATTCCCTGAACTTCCAAAAGAAATTCGTCTGAAAGAATTTCCAGACCTGAAATTTCGGGCTTGTCAATTCCTGCGGCATCAAAAATGTCAATCACTTTATCGCTGCTCAATGCTTCATCAACAATTTGTTTGATAGCTGTTTCAATTTCTACATCTGTCCTGCCACCACCAATTGGAGCATCAAACTTTGCCAACCTTGCTTTCATAGCTTGGAAAAACGCAACTTCGGGTAAATGTGGTTGAACTTCTTCTTTTGTAATGCAAAGTGAAAGTGCCTGACTTAATAAACTTACTTCCCTGATAAATCTTTCTTTGCCGTCTTGCAAACCTAAAATGTGTTCTTCGGCTTGCAGAATGATAGAAAGCTTTTCCTGTGCATCTACAACAAAGAATCTGCGATAGTTGAATTTGAAACTGCCTTCATAATATGCTTCGGGTTCTTCAACTAAAATATCGTTTCGGGTGATGCTGTCTTCATTGAACATTTGCTGCACCACTTCCAATTTCTCTTTGAAAATTTCAAATGCCTTTTCCATGTTCTCTGCCGGGTCGCCTTTTCCACCTGCTTCACCATAAAACGAAAGTGCTTTCTTCAAATCTGTGCCAATGCCCAAATAGTCCACAATCAAACCGCCTGGCTTGTCTTTGAAAACACGGTTTACCCTTGCAATGGCTTGCATTAGGTTGTGACCTCTCATGGGTTTGTCAACATACATGGTATTCAAACAAGGAGCATCAAATCCAGTCAGCCACATATCCCGAACAATTACCAATTTCAATTCATCAGCAGGGTCTTTCATCCTTTCTGATAAATCTCTGCGTTGTTGTTTGGTGGTATGATGTTTTGAAATTTCGGGACCGTCTGCACTGTTGGTTGTCATTACCACTTTTATAGCTCCTTTGGTCAAATCATCATTATGCCAATCGGGTCGAAGCGCAGTAATTTCTTTGTAAAGGTCGGCTGCAATTCTGCGGCTCATGGCTACAATCATTGATTTGCCTTCAAAAACGGTTTGCCGTTTTTCAAAATGCGTTACAATGTCTTTTGCTAAGTTCTTCACTCGGTCGTGGTGCCCAACAATGGCTTCCAACTTTGTCCATTTGGCTTTTGCTTTCTGCTTTTCTGTGAGTTCTTCGTCTTGCTCTAATTCCTTATCAAATTCCTCAATCAATCTTCTGCCTTCTTCGTCCAGATTTACTTTTGCCAACCGACTTTCATAGAAAATCTTCACTGTTGCTCCATCATCAACAGCATCTTTAATGTCGTATCTGTCAATGTAATTGCCGAAAACTTGCGGAGTGTTTACGTCTGTGCCTTCAATGGGTGTGCCTGTAAAACCGATGTAGGTTGCATTTGGCAAAGCATCACGCATGTATTTGGCAAAACCGTAAGCAATGCGTTTTCCGATTACTTCTTTGGTTTCCTTGTCCTTTTCGTCAACCAATTTTGCTTCAAAACCATATTGCGTTCTGTGTGCTTCATCTGCAATCACAACCACATTTTTTCGGTCAGAAAGTTGGTCATAAACCGATTTATTGTTTTCGGGTAAAAACTTCTGAATGGTTGTAAAAACAATTCCACCGCTTGCCACTTTCAGCAACTCTTTCAAATGTTCTCTATTCTCTGCCTGAGCAGGTTCTTGTCTTAGCAACTGAACAGATGAAGCAAAAGTGTCAAACAATTGGTCGTCCAAATCATTACGGTCTGTAATGACCACTATAGTCGGGTTCTTCATTTCGGGTGAAGTGATTAGTTTTCCTGAATAGAAAACCATACTCAAACTTTTACCTGAACCTTGTGTATGCCAAACTACACCGCCTCGTTTATTTCCGTTTTCACCTGATGCGTTTACAGTTGATTGCACGGCTTTGTTTACAGCAAAAAACTGATGATAGGCGGCTAATTTTTTAACGGTTTGAATTTGTATCAATCCTGTTTTTGCATCTTCTTTTTTCGATTTTTCAAACACAATGAAATTGCGAACCAAATCCAACAATGTTACTGGTTGCAACATTCCTTTCAGCAAAGTTTCTAATTGTGGTTTAAATCGGGATGCTTCTTTTATTCCGTCAGCTGTATTCCATGTCATATAACGGCTCAAATCTGCCGAAACACTTCCTGCCTTACATTCCAAACCATCTGATAAAATGCAGATAGCATTGTAAGTAAACAGACTTGGAATTATAGCTTTGTAAGTTTGTATTTGCTGATAAGCACTTTTAATGTCTGCATTTTCACTGGCTGCATTTTTCAGTTCAATTACTACTAAAGGCAACCCATTTACAAACAGCAACACATCGGGTCGTTTGTTCTGATTGTTTTCAATGATAGTGTATTGATTCACTACCAAAAACTGATTGTTGGCTGGTTGCTCAAAGTCAATCAATGCCACTTCATGACTTCTTTCATAACCGTTTTCCTGATAGGGTATTTTTACTTTCTCAACCAACAGTCGGTGAAATTCTTCGTTGTTGTGCAGCAAATCAGGCGAAGCAATCCGCAACACTTTTTGAACGGCTGCTTCCTGTGCATCTAAAGGAATGGTGGGATTTATTTTGGCAATGGCGGTTCTTAACCGATTCAACAAAACAATCTGACTGAAATTTTCTCTTTCACAAAAAAGCCCTTCGGGTGAAATTTCTTTGCCGTTGGCATATTCCCATCCCTGCGATTGTAAAATCTCAATCGCTGACTGTTCAATGATATTTTCGGTGATGGGTTTCATAATTAGTGATTTAGCATCTGTCGTATATAGCCATTGAACCTACTTTTGTTAATTGAATAGTAATAATCATGTATGTCACGGCAAAATTTTGAATATGAGTTGTCATTAAATGTTTCTCGATAGAATGAGCCATTAATCTTGTCTTTATACCATTCAACGTAACTGGCTTCGTTGTCGATGCCCGTAAGTCTTTCCAAATATTTGAAAATCTGCTTAATGTTTTTGTCATTAGAATGAAGCTTTTCAAATATGTCTTTTGTTCTTCGCTTTTCGTTTTCATACTTTGACCTTATTTTGAAAACATTTAAATTTCCTAGCTCACCACTTTCATCATTTGGTTGGTTATTACCTTTTAATTTTAAATAATCGTTTGAACCTGGGAGCAAATTGATTCTTAGCTCAATATGGTCAATCTCATATGTTGTATTCAAGCCTATGGGTTCGAAATGGAAGTGTTCTATATATCCTTGGTTATGTGGGTTTAAATGATAAGTGTCATTAAATTCAGTGTCATGTTTGTTTATTGAATTACAAGTATGGTCACATGGGACTAAATTGAAAAAAGAATAAGATAACAGAGGAAAAGTAGCTTTATCATAAAAATGGTCTAGTTGAAATGACTCAACAGGTTCACCGGCACGGTTTATATAATGCACAGTATCAAATTTGTTACAATACGGGCAGGCCGAAACAAATTTGTTGGTTCTAAAAAATGATTTTATTTCCGTAGCAATTTTTTCATATGAGTAATCAAAAGCTAGCTTAATGACAGCAATATTTTCATTTGTATTTAGGCCGTATAAATTGAGTATAGTTTGATTTCGATTAATTAATAGGTTAGCATCACAAATAAGCAATTCTGATAATTCAAGTCTATTATTTGATAGCATTCCATTGCAAAATTGACTTAGCCCATTTAAATTAATATTGGCTAAATGGTTTGCGTTTGCAAGATAAGTAGCGATAAATTGGGAATAACCCTGGCGTTTATTGGGTATATTATTATTATCTCCAACAATTGAAATTATATCTTTTGTAATAGCCCTAAATCTAACAAAGTCGTTATTACTAAAATCAATTGCACCCCCGCTCAAATGCAAAAGTGATTTTTGCAATATAGAAACTCTTGAAGCAACTCCATCAAGTATTGCATTCAAGTATTCCTGTTTCTTTTGAGGAAGATTATCTATTCGAATCTTTATCATTTATCTTCTTGAACTGTTCTATACTTGTTTTTAAAAACGTATCGCCAATTAGTTTCAACATTAACTTTTCTTCATTGCCGATTTTGCCTGCCTTTATCTTTTCAATTAATTGCATTATTCTCCTATCTGCCAAGTTGCCAATAAAAGAACCAGTTAAGAAAAAATTATCAGCAAGCAAATCATGTATGTTAGCACCAAAAGACTGTTTCTTTTTCTTGACTAACTTACTCTTACCACTTTTCTTATCTATCGTCAACAAAGCTGTGTTTTGAATGGGTATATCGGATAAAATGAAAGGTGAATGCGTCAGAAAGAGAATATTGATATTGGTTATGTATCTGAAATTTGAAATACGTATAAGATTTATCAAACTGGAAACTGTTTCTTTTTGATACTGAGGATGATAATAAAGTTCAACTTCATCAAAAATCAAATTGACTGACTGATAGGATGAAACCTGTTTTTCAATATTTCTTCTTCTGTTTTTATTTATCGATTCTAAGTTCCTTAAATGGTAAATTACTGAATTCAGCGAATAAATCTTTTGCTTTTCACCTGAACTTAAATCGTCAAAATAGCTTCCATCAGTAAATTTAATTTTACTTATGAAGAAAGGAGGCGGCAAATAATCAATCAGTTCAGTAAACCAGTCATTCTTTTTCAAACTATTCATTTTTCTGACTACAGGACCTATTTCAAACTTGCCTTGTAAGTTGTTACCCGAAGGCAAATCATAAATGTCCTCTCTCAAAAAATTTAAAGTTTGCCTTACTTTTAATGTTATGTGGGTTCTGTCTTCATAAAGCTCATTAACATATGATTTGGCATCTTTTTGAGCTAAATCATAATTGTCTGCTCGTTCTTTTACTTTTGCCGGTCGTCTATCAAAAGCTTTAAAGGCTTGATATCTTGATGGTATAGTAATGAGTTTGTTTATCAAATAAATTTCACCTAATTCTCTTAAAGGTGTATTGATATTAGGATATTGAAAGGCACTATCAAACATTAATTGAAATAGCGGCTTCAAAATCATACCTCTAAATTTTTCTACAAATTCTATTGTAAATCTTAATTCACCGTTTGAAAGGAATTTGTAGTTTTTCCTCTCATCATAGTATAGTTCTACTCTTTCAATAGTCGATTTATAGTTTATTTTTTTGTAACTAGGTATGCTAAGGATATTTGAAAGAAGTCTAGAACGAGTGAGTAGCGTTTCTGTGTTAACATCAATCTTTCCTTCATTTCGAAAGGGATTAATAACTACAGGCATTTGATAACCGTCATTCTTATGGAAAAATGATTTCAGCCAAATGCCACTATGATTAGAATTGAAAGCATAAAAAGAATAGTTAACTATAACGGAATAGAAGAAGTTGTTCAACTCTCCATAGTTTTTTAAAGAGAGTTTATCTTTTCTGAAAATGTCATTCTTCTCTTGAATTGAGGATGATTCTAAATGGTGTTTTCCATTATTAATAACTAACTTATAATATCTGTCATTAAGCAAATAATAAATTTCGACACTAAGGCCTCTTTCTATTTCGGTTAGGTCTTTAGTATATCTATTCAATTCATCTTTTCCGAGATTATTTGAATCTTGTTCTATGAAATTATCTGAGTTTACTAACTCGAAATTATTTGAAACTACAAAAATTGAGAGTAAGAGTAAATCTACCAAACTACTTTTGCCAGCCCCATTTTTACCAACTATCGCAGATACATTTATATTGATAATATCTCCATTAATTTTTTCTATGGAATACAGATTTTCTGGTATCGTTTGTTTATAATGAACAGAAACGATTTTTTCCTCATATCCTACAGGGTTGCCATTTTCATTGGTAAGAGTGTAGTCATTACATAAGTTATATACCTCACCTTCAACAAGGTTTTTTAGAAACTTTGCATTTATACCAAATAGAGGTCTTATTGCTATTAACTTAAAACTCATTTTTATATCGTGCTTAATTGAACTTTATACCAATAAGATAGCTTTTCACGAATTTCTCTTAATTGGCTAGATAGCTCCTGTTTGTTGTCAATATTTTTGAAATCAAAATTATTATTCAAGAAAATTGCTGTTTCTCTTGGAATGCTTAGTTCTATTAATTTTCTGGTGAGGGGCTTGTATGCTCCTAGTTCAATAAACCTTGTAAACATTGAATCGGGTTCTTTGATGTCATACAGTGGTTTCAATAATAATGGAAGTCCATAAGAGATTTTGTTTTGCACGAAACTTATTGTATCATCAATCTTTTCAGAGCTATCATAAAATCTATCTGAAAAAATCTCTGCAAGTGTTTTTTCCTTTAACCAATTCTCAGCTAAGATGCATTTTTGTAAAAGAATATCTTTACCCGGAACATCTGGAACACCAAAATATTTGTCGTAATAAATCGGAAACTCATTTCTGAAAATTGAAAGGATATCCTTTAGCTGATATGATAATCGAAACTCTGCTGGACTAGTGGGTAAATTGAAAAATGCTCTTTTTTGATAAAGCTTGTTTAAATCTATCGGGTCCCAATATCTGTTTTTTGAACAAATGGATTTTGTTATCTCCAATTTAGAAAGAGATTCAAAAATGGTATTCATTTCTGAATCATTTAAGACTATCCCAACTCTGCCAAGATATACTTGAGAGAATAAGCCATATTTTAAAACCGTTTGACGCAAATAGGTTGTTAGAAACGAGTAATCTTGATTTTCTGGATTGCTTCCAATATTCGAAGCAAGGTCTTTCTTTATGTTTTCCTTGTGTTCCTGATATTTTTTTCCATATCCGACCAGCAATTCTTTGGATGTGTCCTTGAAAAGTTCTAACTGTTTTGTTGAAGGTTCTTGAAAACTTAATTCATCCAAAATATATGTTCTACCAACAAAATCTTTCAATAACCTACCTGCTCTTCCTCTTAGATTTGCAATTTCGTAATTTGAAAGTTTAGCACTTGTTTCTTTTTTAGCAATAAATAAATTGGGATTTCTAATTATAATATTTTGAACTGGTAAGTTAACTCCTTGTAAAAGAGTAGTAGTGCAAATAATTGTTTTAATGTTTTTTTGTCTTATACCATCTTCAACTAAGATTCTCACATGAAATGGTAGTTTGCCGTGATGGTATGCAACGCCTTTCTGAACTGTTTCCACCATCGTGAACTTAGGATGAACAGTGGCTGAAATGAAAGAAGCAAGCCCATTTAAATATTGCTCGTTTTTATCCTCCATATTCTTTGCAATATGTGTAGCCATTTTATTGCAAGTTGTTGAAGTGGGAGAAAATATTAAGGTGCTTTCATCTTTGCCTAAACTTTGTAAAAAATTACCTAAATAATCAAGGTATTCGTCATTATATTGGACTTTCCCATACCCTTGTATTGAATCATTATTGGTGATTTTTACTTGAAGATTGTTTTCCAATAAATCAGAATATACATTGAAATAATAGTCTGCTTTCTTTTTTGAAATTGAGTAAGTTAAATTCAATACAGGCGAAGCATCTGTTTCTTTCTTTTCAGAATTTATACCAAAAACATTTGAACCCAATTCATCAATTTTGATAATTCTTGGCCCTGAAATTATAATGTGGTCAATTTGTGAACGGTTTCTAAGTTCAATCATCAAGTCATATAAAACCTTTGAACGCTGGTCGTCTGAATCTGCAACCTTTTCTACATTTTGAATTTCATCAATTACAAGTAAGCGAATATTTTCAAATGGTTTTTCGGTTTGTGAAAATGCTGCAATTGCTTTTTCTTGCGTTAAAATGTAAATTGTGTTTTGAGTGGCAGACAAGTTATTGTAAGTAGTTTCAAGGGAATAATCGGTAAGTTCAAATTCGTCAAGTAACTTTCTAAAGTCAATCGTTACTTGAGAAACCAAACTTAATGTAGGAACTACATAAACGACAACACCACTTTTCTTTTTGATAAGGTCAATTGCCTTTAACAAAATGAGAAATGACTTACCTGCTGATGTTGGAGCTGAAATTCCAATCAAAGAATTATTCTCAATGGATTCCCAAATTTCTTTTTGAAAATCACTTAATAAAAAGATTGAATCGCCAACCTTGATTTCATTTTTTACTTGAGCTACGGTAACTGCAAACTGATTTAATAAACTTTCACCAAATGAAAAATGTTTTTCGGCAAAAGAGTAGTCATTGTCAATCATTATAGATGAAGGACCAAACCCTGCACGGGATAAGAATAAAATCAAATAATTTTTCAGTCCATCCCATTCTTGTTTTCTGTATGTCCAGAGTAAAGCACAAATAGCAATGAGTTGTTTCTTTGAATCTTCATCAGACCGAATCGATAGTTCATTTAATACAGAGATTGCATCTGTTAAAAACTCATCATCAATTTGTTCACTTGGATGCTCAGTAATGAAGTTAAGCTTGTTAGCATTCGTAACAAGCTCTAAATGGAGCAACTTTATGAGTATGTCTTTTGCTTCCATTATTTTCCTATGAGTTTTTGAAATTGTTCAAGCAATTTATCCAACTCCCAAACAGGAAGTATAATATAGTTGAAGCGTGGGTGCAATCCTGCATCAATTTTATCAAATATTTTACGGTCAAGAGCTTTTCCCCTTTCTTCAATTATTTTGATAATATCTGCTTTGATTTGTGCTTCACTTTTCTTTTCAATCTTTTGGTTTTCGCAATATGTGATTATTGAAACAAGTTGCAATTCAACATTTGCCAATTTTCCATTTTTGTAGTCACTAGCAACCTGTATTAAGGAATCATCAATAAAAGAATCGTAAACATATCTTCCGATTTCTTTGCGATGCTCTGCATATGTTTTAAGAATACTATCAATTGCATCCTCAAAAGCAACTGCAAACTTATATTTACTGATGTATGTTTTTGCTTCACCCAAGTAGAATAAATTTTTATCGCCATCCAATCTGTAATGAATTGCATCAGCACCAAATCTCTCCATTTCAACTGATGTTGTGATTGGCATTTTACGAAGCAAAGGCACGCACTTAAAAAAACTTTGCAAAAAGTTGAATAAAAGTAATTCGCCAAATTGTCCTTGAATTAATAATTTGTCAGTTGAGTGATTTCTGAATTTACGAAATGCTTCTGTTGTTAGTGTGTTATGGGCATTTTGTGAACTTCTCCCTTCTGCTATCATTTTGTCAATGACTTCCGCTGCTTTTTGCTGACTGTAAACCCACTCTGATATTGTATTGACTAATTCATCACAAAACTCGTCACGATATTCTTGGAGGTCAACGTGGTTAATAGAAGTCCCATAGTGATTTTTATCAGGAAGGAGATTAAACGACTGTTGCACCCAATGAACATGATTCATGAACATTTTGGTGCAACTTATTAGTTTCTCTATTTCAGCTTCTGTAATTGGCATTATTTTCTTAATCGTTAATAATCACTTCGCCAATCATTAACTTGGCTAGTAATGTTTCTTTAAGATTGGATAGTGACTCTATTTGTGCCATATTCTTCTCAATTTTCTCATACATTGGATTTATAATATCATGGCACTCATTTAATTTATTATCGCTTGGAAATTTTATAGACAAATAATCTATGCTACTTCCAGCATGTAGTATCACAGTTCCACTAGCATGAGTATTTATTTCGTCTTGAATTTCTTTTGAAGTAAAGATTTGATGTTTCAGCCAAAGAGAATTGAATAAAGGGTTTTCAGAATATATTTTTCTCATGCCAGATGAAAAACAACCTTCAAGACCAAATACTACCCTCCCAACTGTTCCATCAAATGATACCAACAAGTCACTTTTTGTGCATATTTTTCCTTTTGCTAATTCTGCATCGATATAAACAGTTGCTCTATTGTCTTGCATATCACCAACTCTGATAAAGCGAATTGATGCTGAACTACCTTTCTCTGAATAATATTTGCTACCGGGTTCTATACCCTTTTCAAATAAGTATATGTCTTTTAAATGTACTTCTTTTGAATTTTCATCATTACTTTCTGCAAACCATTTTTTAAATATAGTTGCTGCAAGATTTTGCAAAGTTTGGTTTTGGCGAATTAGTAAATTGATTTTGTCATCAATTGATGATAGAATCTCAGCAATTTCTATCTGTTCATCAAGATTTGGAATTATTAAAGGTAGTTCTCCTAATATTGTTGTGTTTAAATTAGGCATTGTAGTTCCAACAGCACTATTTAAAACCCAACTTTTTATTTGAGGGGTTGATAAATAATAGGCACAAAATTTTGGCAAAATTTGTTTTGATGTAAAGCGAATTCTTAAACAACCTGTGCCACAAAGCCAACCTGTTTGCTCTTTCGTGATGTAAGCACATTTCTCAACATCTCCTCTGCGACTATAAACAATATCAGATTCTTTTACGGTGTATCTTTTTAATCTTTCAATGTCTTCTTTGCTTACAAAAACAATTTTATCTGTAACGATATTTAATCTGTTGCCAATATTTGTTGGCATAATACTAGGTATTCCAAAATTCACATAATTAGCAGCATGAAGTTGGCTACCAAAAGGGCCAGTTTGGATATCAGCAAATTCTTTTAACTTATATTCTTTCCAATTGCTCATGCTTCAATCTCTATTTTTATTTTGGAAAGATTCTTTGCGATTCTTTTATTCAAAAAATCTTCTTCTGCAATTTGATTTTCCAATTCTGCTTTTAACTTGGAAAATCGTTCTTGAAAATTGAAATCATCTTCATCGTCCGCCAAGCCAATATATCTCCCTGGCGTTAATGTATAGTTCAGTTCTTGAATCTCTTTTAGAGTAGCACTTTTGCAAAAGCCTTGCACATCATTATATTCATTTTCTCCTGTTCGCCAATTGTGATAAATGCTTGAAATTTTAGCAACATCGCCTGTTGACATTTCAAGAGTTTTTCGGCTGATTAAATGCCCGTAATTTCTAGCATCAATAAATAAAATTTCACCTTTCCGTAGTGTTTTGTTTTTGCGTAAGAACCATAAACAAGCAGGAATACCTGTGTTTAAAAAAAGTTTAGCAGGTAGATTTACTATACAATCAACTAAATCATTTTCAATTAATGCTTTTCTGATTTCTCCTTCACCCGTTGAGTTGGTTGTTAATGCACCTTTACTTAAAACAAAACCAGCTATCCCATTAGGAGCTAAATGAAACAAGAAATGTTGAATCCAAGCATAGTTTGCATTGCCTGTAGGTGGCACACCATAAACCCATCTTGCATCTTTCTGTAACAGTTCACCACTCCAATCGCTATCGTTAAACGGTGGGTTGGCAATTATAAAATCGGCTTTTAAGTCTTTGTGTGCATCATTTAAAAAACTGCCTTCGTTATTCCATTTTACATTGCTGCTGTCAATACCTCTTATAGCAAGGTTCATTTTTGCCAATCGCCATGTAGTTTGGTTGCTTTCCTGTCCGTAAATAGAAATATGGTCGGCAGGGTTTAAGGATAGTTTTTTACCGTTATTCTTTTTGTAATAGTCTTGGTGGTGCTTAATAAATTTCTCACTCTGCACAAACATACCACCGCTTCCGCAACAAGGGTCAAAAACTCTGCCTTCGTAAGGTTCAAGCATTTCAACCAATAGTTTCACCACGCTTTCAGGAGTATAGAACTGTCCGCCTTTCTTTCCTTCAGCTAAAGCAAATTCGCCCAAGAAATATTCAAATACTCTGCCCAACAAGTCTTTGCTTTGGGCTTCTTTTGTTCCTAAAGTGGCAGTGCTCACCAAGTCAACCAGTCCGCCTAAACTGCCTTTGTCTAATTTTTCCTGTGCATACACTTTGGGCAAAACGCCTTTCAGAGAAGGGTTGTCTTTTTCAATAGCATCCATTGCTTCGTCAATGTCTTTGCCAATGGTGGGCAGCTTGGCCCTGCCTTGCAGCCATGTCCAACGAGCAGAAGGCGGCACGTAAAACACTTTCTCGGCTACATATTCATTTTTGTCTTCGGGGTCGGCTCCTTCATAGTCGTCATTTCCTTCTTTCAGTTTGTTGTAAAGTTCTTCAAAAGCATCAGAGATGTACTTGAGGAAAATCAGACCTAAAGCAACGTGCTTATACTCAGCTGCATCCATATTTTTACGAAGTTTATCAGCCGCTTTCCAGAGTTTTTTCTCTAAAGGTTCCTCAATTAATTCTTTCACTTTTTTTGACATATTCCGTTAATTATTTTCTAAATTTATATCTTTAATAGTTGAGTATCAAAAATAATAGGTACTTCAACTAGATTATAATGAAATAATCCACAGTTATATCACCCCGCGCTCGGAACTGCGCATCTGAACATATCGGTAAATCAGTACGTTAAAATTACAGTTGTTCTTTTGCAACATCTGTTTGCGATAATGACGAACCGTGTGCTCACTTTTACTCATGATCTCCCCAATTTCCTTTATCGAATATCCCATAACCGATAATTGTAAAATCCTCAATTCGTGAGGCTCTAATTGCAATGGTACTAACTCGCGACTCATTATTCTTGTTGACTTCTGGGGATGCTTCGATTTTCTCAAAATCATGAACCCTCCGTCTACACAATACTAATCATGCCCAGTCAAATCCACAATAGTACTTTTTTCTCATTTTCAGCAACTTGAATGACATTCACTTGACAAATGGCTCATTTTCCTACTTTTCAAAGGATTTGAGTCATCTTTTGAACCCAAAAAAATTTATACTAGCATGCCGTAGCCTTATTCCGCACGTAGATACTCTTCCACTTTCTGCTGGTAATATTCATTTAAATTGGCTGGTTTGCGACGTAAATTTTCGCGTTCTTGCAACTTTTTGCGTGTTTCCATCAGCAATTCAGGAGGAACACTTACGGGCTTATCTTGGCCATTTTGAGACTCGCGCTGCTCTTCATTGCCTTGTTGCATTTGTGCTTTTTCGTGTTCCAATAAACGAGTCATAATTTGCTTCTGTCGCTCCATCGTTTGAGGTGTAATATTCCGATTCACCACATCCCGCTCCAATTGCTCCATCATATTTTCAGCTTCTTGCAATTTTTGAGCAGCACCCGAATTCCCATTCTTCAATGCCTCTTTCTTCATTTCTTGTATGAGTCGACGTAACTCCTCCTGCTTGAGTGCCATTTCGACTAATTCCTGGCTTAACTTACGACTATCACCCTTGCTTCCACCACTGCCCTGTTCACCTTGCTTCTGACCTTGTCCCTCCCCAGATTGCGGCTTCCCTTGTCCTGATTTTTGTCCCTTTCCTTGTTGTTGCATTTGTTGCAATTTTTCGCCAAGTTGCTTTTGTTGATCGGATAATTTAGCACCTTTACCGCTTTGTTTTTGCTTTCCCCCACTACCTGATTGACTGGGATTAGAGCAGCTTTTGTTGCCTTTAGAGTTTTTACTTTGCTTTTGTTGAGACATTTTTTGTTGCACGTTCTTTAAACTCTCCATCAACATAACCGCCAAATTATTAAATCCGGTCATGGCATATTGTTCATGCATAGCAGCTTTGCCTATGTCGCGGACTTTTAATCGATCCAAAGACAAGGCTAAATGATCGTTAATTCCAGAAATTTCTCGTGTAACACGGTCTGAAACCATCGGTTGTCGCTTAGCCAATGCTCTCAAGCTATCTTCAATACTCAAGGATAATTCTTGCACCAATATTTGTTCACGATTCAAAGCCAAAACACGTGGGTTATCGCTTTTTAAACCATTTAACTCCGTAAATATTCGCTCTTGCTTGTGCGAAACTTCAATTAAATTCTCCAATAAGGCTCGCAGCGACTGAAGATCCTCAGCAGTTTGAGCTTCTTTTGATTGTTCTAAGCTTTCCTGCATCTTTTCCTGAGCTTCTTTCATTTTTTCAGCTGCTTTTTTCTGATTTTCTGCAGAATTTTGTTTTTGATTTTGATCAAGTTTCTTTTGGGCTTCTTGATTTTCCTGTTTGGCTCCTTCCACAGAATTTTCTCCCATTTCCAATTTCATGGGATTTTCTAATTCTTTATTCTGCATTTTCAGCTCTTCCATCTTTTGTTCGATGGACTTCAATTCTTCTTGTTGTTTTTTTAATGCGTCTTGAATGGATTGTTTTTGTGCAGGATCTTTAGTATTGATATCTTTGGTTTTTTCTGAGAGTTGCTCTTCCTTTTTACTCCACTCGTCCATTTTCTGAGCCTGCTCTTTTATATTTTCTTCTAACCGCAATTCTTTTAGTTGTTCCATTAGCGATTCCAATTCTTTCTCTTCGCTTTGAAACACCCGATTGATTTCATTCATTTTATTCTGAATTTGCTCTTTCGGGGGATTTTTTTCCATCAAATCACGCAATTCATCCAATAATTTCTCCAGCTTTTCATCCTTCAATCGATCCATTCGCTCTTTCAATTCCTCACGCCTCTCCTTTAATTCGGGATCCGCATTCTTCATTTGCTCACCCAACTTATTCAGCTGTTCCTGTTTTTGTATGGCTTTTTGAAGTCGATCTAACTGCTTTTCTTGTTTGTCTAACCAATCACTGATCTTTTCTCTGTTTTCAAAATTTACAGAATTCGATTTACTCATGGATTCCTGCAACTTTTTAGACTCTTTTCTTAACGACTGAGAAGCATTTTGAAATTGTTGTAACTGATATTCTACTTGTTTGTGCGCCAAATTTTGATCACGCATGGCTTCCAATTCCGATTTTCTCTTCAACCGGTATCGCTCAGTTTGTATGGTTTTAGGTCCATTTATGGCATCATTGTCCGTTACCGTAAAATAACACTCCACCGACTTCCCTTCAGGTACTCCGAGTTGCTCTAAAGCGATAGAATGAGAAAATAAACCGTCTTTTGAAAGCGACATAGAAATACTTCGCTGCACCGATTCTCCTTCAATTTTATAGTGAAATTTCACCCCAGTTACGGCATAATCATCTTCCGCGAAACCCGAAAAATAATGCCAATTAGAGTTCACACTATCAGAGGTGTAATCCAGCTGTATGGTCGGATTTTCGTCTTCAATGATCTGAATGCTGGTTTGAAAGGGTTCATTCAATTGAGACCATTGATTGCGTTTATTTTTTTTCAGCAACAACGCTGTTAAATCACTGTTTTTTAGCGCATTAACTTGCAGTTTCACGCGACCACCATCGATCTTCAACTCCTTCCAACCGTTTCCTGTTTTTTCGTGGGATGCGAGGTTGCGGTTTCCGTTATTTGGGGGAGAATTTAGGAGGTTGCGGTTTCCAATATTTTCTGAAGAAGCACTCTTACGGTTACCATGATTTACTTGCGAATTACTGATACTGCTGCCATTATTTTCAACAGATATTTGACTGATATACTTCAATAAATCCGCTTGTTTTGCCCCGAAATCAAAAATCAATTGAGTGCCTTTCGGAACAGCACTCGGTTGAAATGGATCCAAAGTTTCTGATTTCTTTTGAGTGTACGCTGGATAAATTGCACGAAGTTGTATATCTCCCCAATGAGGTTGAGGATCTACCGAAATTAACCGCTCCAAATCCGTAAAACCCGCCGCAGAAAACTGCATTTTGAAATCCTTTTTTAAATTGCGCAATGTTATGGAGAACACTCCAGTATCACTGGGTGCTAAATCCATAAGATTTCCATTTATTGAAACTTGAGCCTGCGCAGGAATTTTCTTCCCCGAAAAACTCAAGAGAAGTTCTAAATCTTCACCTTCCTGAACATGATCTACCGAATTGACCCAAATAAAATCAAAAGGGGCCTTTTGCACGAATTGCTGATCAAAATTCAATAAGCGTTGAGATGCAGCTGAAATATTCCGAGAATCATACAACCCCCAAATAAACAAAATCAACAACACAGCCGATAATCGTAATACGTGGGTTTTAAATGCTTGTGGATTCAACGCTTGCACGAATGAAAATCCTTTCAATCGATCACTTTTTTGCTGAATGGCTAGCAGCATCAAATCGCGATTCATCGAATTCAATTGATGTTCCGTCTCGTTTGCAGTTTTATGATACAAATCCTCTAACTGCAAATAATTCAAGAGTTGATCTTGGATTTCAGGGAAATGGTCCCCAATAATTTTTGCAGCATTTTCATAAGAAAGCGTGCCTCTTTGTCCCCACAAACGCAATAAAGGTATTCCTAAATGCCAAATGGCACCCAAGATCACCCATCCCCAAAAAACAAAAAACAAGGTACCTCGAGCGGCCGACTTCAACCAAAAAAAGTACTCGATATAATTTAACACCAAGAATATAACCGCAAATTCTAACAAGTAAAATGCTGCACCCAAGATCAATTGTTGCGAATGGTATCGTCGAATAAAATCCGATAGTTTTTGCTTAATACTCGATGCGTTTGCCATGTAGACGAGAAGTCAATTTTACAAGATCACAAAATAATAAAAAACAACCACATTTACAGAGTATTTCGATGAATATTACCCATTAAACGATCGATCAAAATAGCGGTTGCAACCGATGCGTTTAAACTTTCGGCACCACCACGAGCAGGTATGGTTATGGGATGATTAATCAATGATTTCAACCCATCACGAATTCCATGTGCTTCTGAACCAATTACTAAAAAATATGGACTTTTAGGTGGCTCCACGTTATAAATGGATTCACCATTTAGGTAGGCCCCGTAAACAACAGCAGTAGCAGAATTAACTTGTTCCTTCAGCCATTCTTCTAAATTTACCCGGGGAGTTTGAACTCGTAAAAACGAACCCATACTAGCAGATAAACATTTGAAATTATATACATCTACACAATTTTCTGAAAGCAACACCTGATTCAATCCGTACCAATCTGCGATTCGTAAAATGGCTCCTAAATTACCCGGATCAGATATTCCATCCAAAATTAAATTCATGCCTAACTGTGGCTGAAACGGTGGAGTTTTCGGAATTTCAACGACCGCCAGCACTCCTGGAGGCGTATCAAATTGCGACATTTTTTGCATGTCTTTATTTGAAACTTGATCCCAATGATCACCCACTCCATGTTTCTGAGCATACTCAGAAGTGAACAGTATTCGCACCACTCGGAGGTCACTGTGGAATACTTCCTCTACTACTTTACGGCCTTCTACAAGGAATTGGCCATATTTTTGTCGATATTTCGGAAGCTTCAGTGAAGCAAACTGTTTTATTTCTTGTTGTGATGTCATCTTCCCGCTACAAATATGCAATTTTATTTCCCAAAGCCCTCGGTGTTGTTTTGGGGATTTCGCTTTTTTTAGGGGGATGTGGGGTGCGTAAAATCATTCCTCAGGATCAATATTTACTCCGTAAAAACAAGGTTAAAATCATTTCAGAAACGCGAATCGATGGCGATTACAAAGCTCAAATTCTTCACCGAACCAATAAACGGGTGCTTTTCAATCAACTACCCATATTTCTTTGGGTTCATGCATTGGGTACGAGTGTAAAGCATCCCGAACTCAACGACTCCATAGGTTGGAGAAAAAAAATGAGGTATAACCTGGGAGAAGCCCCAGTAATTTACAACCCTCAACTTGCTCAAATCTCTGCCGATAACATTAAGTACTACCTATTCAACAAAGGGTATTTCGACGCTACTTGCACTTATGAAGTAAAAACCCGCCGAAAAAAGGCTTATGTAACCTATACAGCAGTTGCTAATAAACCTTATACCATCCAAAAAATTGAATACGATGCGCCCGATTCATCTATGCTTCAAATTGTAAAAACGGCGACCCAAAATAGTGGATTGTTTCGCATGTATTGGCCGTGCAATTTGAATAAATTCAGCGAGGGACAAGATTACATTGCAACGCAATTGCGGGATTCAGGCTTTTTTACGGTAAGTTTGGAATCCATAAAATTCGAAATCGATACCAATCAATTCAATAAACATACTAAAGTCAAAATTCGATTACTTCCTCCCACAAATTCTAAAACCCACAAAAAATATAAAATTGGGAACGTTTCAGTGTATTTCAATACCAACAAAGACTACTTGCTTAACAACTACCCACAGCGAATTCAGTTTCCAGGTTTGGATGTACAGCTGAATCATTATCCCCTGAAATCTAAAAACTTCCCCAAAATCATTACCATCGATTCAGGTAATTACTTTTCCCAAAGTAGATGGACTGAAACGTACCGCAAATTATCGGAATCGGGATTGTACTCAGGAATTGATATACGTCAAACCATCGATAACGACAGCGGAATTATTCGTCCATTAATTTATTTGAAAACCTTCCCGAGATTGAGTTTTTCTACCGAACCACAATTACTGTATTCGCCACAAGGTAGCTCGGGATTGAACTTCATTACCAGTCAACAACGAAGTTTTGGTTTGGCTGGAATTGTATCGTTTTCTAACCGGAATGTATTTGGGAACGCTGAATATTTTAAACTTTCATCCATCACTTCGTATGAAGCAATTTTTAAACGCGATAATCTTTCCGAAATTTTCACAGGATTACAACAGGGCTTGGTTGCGAGTTTAAAATTACCCGGTTTGAGTGCACTGGATCGAGTTAAAGTTCTGCGTCAGTTTGATCAAAAAAATACGTTATTGAGTCTGAGTTATCAATACGAGCAAAATATCAATTTTACCCGAAGTTCACTTCCCGCTTCATTATCATTCCAATTCATAAAACCTCGGTTAAGTTGGTTTATTACGCCACTTGAAATCAGTTACAACCGAAATATCGTTAGTCCCGAATTTCTTCCTCAATTACCCAAATTGGACCAAGAATTTGTTCGACGCGTTTTTACCGATCAAATTATTACCCCTGTAAAACTCGGTTTTATTTACTCCAACAGTTTGTCAAAACCCGGCCAGACATCCAAATTTGTTCGCTTGGGTTTTGAAACCAGCGGAAATTGGCATCATCTGTACCGCAAACTGTACGAAAAGCAATACCGAGATGATAGTGTTTACAATTTATTTGGTGTCAATTATTTTCAGTACTCCAAGATTGAAGCAGAGTTTCGCCTAAAACGGAATATCGACGAACTGAACGGAATTGCGTTTCGATTTAACTCCGGCTTAGCTATTCCTTACGGAAATAGCAATTTAGTGCCTTATGATAAGCGTTATTTCATCGGGGGAAGTAATAGCTTGCGAGCTTGGCAACCGCGTACATTAGGACCTGGGAATACGCCAAAAGGAGTTGCATCAAGAATTGACCGGTCTGGAGAATTACTTTTGGAAGCCAATTTAGAGTACCGCTTTACCATCATCAAACAATTCATTGAGAGTGCTATATTCTTCGATGCAGGCAATATCTGGAATTTACAAAAAAGCGGGGTTGCCAATCCACTTTATGGAGTTATAAGTCGTCAGAATTTCATGAAAGAAGTGGCATTAAATACGGGAATTGGATTGCGATTTGACTTAAGCATCTTTATGTTTCGTGTTGATTGGGGAATTCCATTGCGAGATCCAAGTTTACCAGAAACTCAGCGTTGGATATTTACGGAAACCGTTCGAAATTCGGGATTCAGAACTTTTGTTTTACAAGAAACAGCGATTGCTATCGGTATTGGGTATCCATTTTAATGATTTTGACTTGAGATCTAACGGTTTAAGTGTATAGATTTAAACGGATTCTAAATCAAATTAAACGGTTTAAACCCACTAAATGAGCGAAATTTCGTAATTTTGCACTTGGATAATCTAATTCCAATACCATGCGTTTCTACAAATCAAACAACTCAACATTGCTACGCTTCACACAAATTCGATTAACTGCCATCGCATTGACATTAGTTGCGCTAATGAACAGTTGCGGTAATTGGTCTAAAAACATCAATATCTTCCCGGTAGAGAAAGATGTAGAACTCGGCTTTCAAGTAGCTTCTAGTTTCGAAGATCAAAATAAAAACATTATTTTAGATAGCACTCAAAACGCATTTGCATACCAATATTTGTATGCAGTTCGCGATAGTATCCTGAAAAATAATCAGCTGGAATATGAAACTGCTTTCTCATGGAGAATTCGAATCATTAAAGACGACACCACTCTTAATGCATTTTGTGCTCCTGGTGGATTTATCTATTTCTACACCGGAATTTTGAAATATTTAGAATCTGAAGACCAGCTTGCCGGCGTGATGGCTCACGAAATGGCACATGCAGATAAACGTCACTCCACCGATGCCATGACACGTGAATTTGGTGCACAACTGTTGTTGGATTTAGTTTTTGGACAAGGTAAAGGACAATTAGCCCGCATTGCTACGGGAGTTGCTGGTTTGAAATACGGTAGAGAAGCTGAAAAAGAATCCGATGAGTTCAGTGTTCGTTGGTTATACAACACTTCGTACAACCCAGTAGGTGGTGCAGGTTTCTTTGAAAAAATGCAAAAACAAGGTCAGGGTGTTAAAATTCCTGAATTTTTAAGCACTCACCCTAGCTCAGATTCCCGGATCGCGGATATGAAAAAAGTTTGGACAACATTGGGTGGCAAAACGGGCAATACGTACCAAGATCGATATCAAGCTTTCACCAAAAAACTCAAATAACTTGGATTCCATTTCAAATTAATTTGAAGATTAACGAACATTCAGCCTATAGCCATTGAGAATTCGAATTTTATATCGCTTTTTTGTTAGTGTTATTTTCCTTTTCGGGGGATGGCATATCGGATTTGCTCAGAATTCCAGCAGCGATAGCAATCGTTTAAATTACACGATTGATGCTTCCTTGGCTCCCAATCGTATAGCTGTTATTAATCAAATTATGGATGAAGCGATTGCTATGCTCGATCGTCCTTACAGAGCTGGAGGCAAAACTCCGGCTGGTTTTGATTGCAGTGGATTTGTTTCTTATTGTTATTTACAGGGAAATGACCAAAAACTTCCCGTAAGTTCTAGGGAATATATAAACAAAGGAACTCCCGTTGATATAGCAGATGCTCTACCCGGCGATGTTATAATGTTCTCAGGTCGTAGAGCGAGTCAAACTTTAGTGGGACATGTGGGAATCATTTCAGAAGTGTCTGATGATATTTACTTCATTCATTCTGCAACAAGTAGCGGAATTCGATTCGACCGCATGTCCTCACCGTATTACCAAAAACGATTTATCGGAATCCGAAGATTTTAACTTAAGATTCTGACTTCGACTAAGCTTCTTTAGGTTTCTTCAATTTGGCGGTTTTCTTGGCTGCAGCAGAGATATTTAGCTCTTCGGCTCCTTCTGTATGATCCACCACCAATTCGTCGCCTTCTTTCAAGGTACCTTGGAGCACACGTTCAGCCAAAGGTTCCTCTAAATATTTTTGCAGAGCACGTTGCAATGGACGAGCGCCAAAATCGGCATCAAATCCTTTATCGGCCAAAAAGCTTTTTGCTGAGTCTGTAATACTAATGTTGTATCCTAAGTCCTCAATTCGTTTCAACATTCTCGCCATACGAACATCTAAAATCTTGATAATCTCTTCTTTCTTAAGCGAATCGAAAACAATGATGTCATCAATACGATTTAAAAACTCAGGTGAAAAGAACTTTTTCAATTGCGTTTCAACGACCATTTTAGATTCTTTCTCTTGGTTTACTTGTTTGGTTTGAGTACCAAAACCTACCCCAGTTCCAAAATCTTTCAATTGTCTTGAGCCAATATTGGATGTCATGATGATAACGGTGTTTCTGAAATCGATCTTACGTCCCCCAGAATCCGTCATATACCCTTCATCCAAAGCTTGTAGCATTAAATTGAATACATCGGGATGTGCTTTTTCTACCTCATCGAAAAGAATCACAGAATAGGGTTTTCTACGTACTTTTTCAGTCAACAAACCACCTTCTTCATATCCAACATAACCTGGAGGCGCTCCCACCAAACGGCTTACAGCAAATTTCTCCATGTACTCACTCATGTCAACACGAATTAAGGCATCATCTGTATCGAACAAAAATTCTGAAAGTGTTTTCGCCAATTCTGTCTTACCCACACCAGTTGGACCCAAGAAAATAAAAGATCCTATGGGTCGGTTAGGTTCTTTGAATCCTGCACGAGTTCGTTGGATGGTTTTAGTTAATTTATCAATTGCTTTATCTTGACCAATCACACGTTTTTTGAGGGTATCAGCCATTTGCAATAGACGCATACTTTCATCTTCACCCATACGTTTTACAGGAATACCAGTAATCATGCTGATTACGGTAGCAATATCGTCTTCAGTAACTTGGTAACGCTCTTCTTTAGCTTGGTTTTCCCAAGCAGTTTTAGCATTTTCAAGGTTTTCTAATAGCCTTTTTTCGGTATCGCGAAGTTTAGCAGCTTCTTCAAAATTCTGACTCTTAACCACTCGATTCTTCTCTAGCTTTATCTCTTCAATTTGAGCCTCAAGGTCAACAATTTCTGTTGGTACATGAATGTTTGAAATATGCACTCGTGCTCCTGCCTCATCCAAAATGTCGATAGCCTTGTCGGGTAGGTGACGATCGCTCATATACCTTACACTTAAATCCACACAGGCCTTAATTGCTTCATCAGCATATTGTACGCTGTGGTGATCTTCGTATTTGCCTTTGATATTGTGAAGAATTTCAACGGTTTCTTCGGGGGAAGCCGGTTGAATCAGTACCATTTGGAAGCGGCGTTCAAGTGCACCATCTTTTTCAATGTACTGGCGATATTCGTCTAAAGTAGTAGCTCCAATGCACTGAATTTCACCTCGGGCCAACGCTGGTTTGAACATATTGCTCGCATCCAATGAGCCAGAAGCACCACCTGCCCCCACAATGGTATGAATCTCGTCGATAAACAAGATAACATCCTCTGCTTTTTCCAACTCCATCATCAGCGCCTTCATTCGCTCTTCAAACTGTCCACGGTATTTTGTACCAGCCACCATGCTGGCCAAATCCAAACTTACTACACGTTTATTGAAAAGTACACGTGATACTTTTCTCTGCACTATTCTCAATGCTAATCCTTCGGCGATGGCTGTTTTACCTACACCGGGTTCTCCGATTAATACGGGATTGTTTTTCTTTCTTCGCGATAGAATTTGACTTACACGTTCAATTTCTTTTTCACGTCCAACAATCGGGTCTAATTTACCATCTTCAGCTGCTTTAGTTAAATCACGGCCAAAATTGTCTAACACGGGTGTTTTAGATTTGGCTTTGGATTTCGCTGCCAATTTTTCTTTTTGTTCGTCGCGATAAAAATCTTCGGGAGTATCACCTTCATCACGGCTAGGAGATTCGTCTCTAAAAGGCTCCACCCCTTCTTCCAAAGCCGATTTAAACACGTCGTAACTCACACCATATTGAGCAAGCACTTTTGAAGCAACGTTATCTTCATCGCGAAGTATGGAAAGTAATAGATGTTCAGTACCGATGAGATCGGTTTTAAATATTTTGGCTTCGAGATAGGTAATTTTTAGAGCTTTTTCAGCTTGTTTAGTTAGGGGAATATTTCCCAGATTTGAGGTCTTATTGGCAGTACCGCGAATAGCATCTTCCACACTTTTTTTCAATCGAAGGTTATCGATATCCAGCAATACCAAAGTTTGAAATGCTTTACCTTCACCTTCGCGGATGATACCCAATAAAAGGTGTTCACAACCGATATAATCATGCCCCAAGCGAATGGCTTCTTCACGACTGTATTGTATGACTTCCTTAACTCGAGGAGAAAATTTTGCTTCCATAATAGTTTGTTTTTCAAAGATAACAGATACGAATCGAAATCGGGGGTGGAAATCGACAGAAAATTTTGTCGTTTAGATAATATGTGCAGAAAATCAGACGGAATGGTATGGGTTGCTCTTAAATCAGATCTGCAAGGCTTTTGCCTTTTAGAAATTCAACATTAATATCGCGCAACTCTTTGTATACACTTCGGATTTTGCAGTTTTGTACGTCCTCACAATCGTCGCAAGGTTTGAAATACTTATAAGTTACGCACGGAATTAACCCAATAGCACCGTCAAAAAGTCGCATAATTTCTACCAAATGAATATCATGGTTTGGTTTTAGTAAAAAGTACCCTCCGTTTTTACCTTTTTTACTTCCCAAAATTCCAGACTTTACCAATTCGGTTAAAATTGATTCTAAAAACTTAAACGGTATTCCTTTTTTCTGAGAGATCTCCTCAGTAGTTATATATGTATCTGAGGGATTTTTTGCAATATATACCAGCGCGTCGAATGCGTATTTAACTTTCTTGGTAATCACAATTGCAAAATAAACAGATTATAATTAGCATCTGTATGCATTTTTAATTAATCTCTTGAATCTCACTGTCAATGTTAAAACAAAAATTAAAATCTAACAGGTTAACAAACAGATAACAATAATACCCTATAATTTTAATAGGTTATTTGTACATTTGCTCAATTCAAATAAAACTTATAATCAACTTTGAAGGAATATTAATCTCAGAGCCTGAATAATTTAAACTTATCCAAACAGAAATATCCCATTTTAATGAACAATAAAACACTTTTTTTCAGGCCATCAATTTCTCAGATGATTGAAATTGCTATACTTGCGGGTAAAGAAATAATGAAAGTGTACTCACAGAAGGGTCCTATATTAACTAAACAAAAGTCCGACTACAGTCCGTTAACAGAGGCTGATTTAAATTCAAATCAAACCATTGTTTCAGGTCTTAAGAACATCAATACTGCGCCAATAATAACTGAAGAAACCTCCATTCCAGATTACACAATTCGCAAAAATATGCCAGCCTTTTGGCTTATCGACCCTTTAGATGGCACTAAAGAATTCATTAATGGAAATAACGAATTCACCGTTAACATTAGTTGGGTAGAACGAAATTCAATAAACAAATTTGAACCCATTCTTGGAGTGGTATATGCACCTGCTAAACGTGTAATTTATTGGAATGATGATCATTTTGCATACAGCGGTAGTATTTCCGATCAATTTGAACTCATTTCAGGTACCGTAAAAAAAATTAAATGCAATAACTTAATTCGACCATTCACTATTGTGGGTTCACGTTCTCATAGCAACTCTGAAACTGAATCGTATATTAAAATTTTAGAACAAAAAAATGGGCCACTATCATTTATTTCAATGGGATCAAGTTTAAAAATCTGTTTAGTAGCGGAAGGAAAAGCATCCGTTTATCCTCGACTATCACCAACAATGGAATGGGATATCGCATCAGCTTACTCTATAGCCAAAAAGGCAGGTTGTTTATTTTACCAATTCGACTCTTCTTCCATTGAAAACACATCCATTCCAATGGAATTTAATAAGGAAGATTTACTTAATCCCTATTTTATTGTTTCTGCCAAATAAATCCCAAGAGCCAATTAAGATGAAAACCGCATTAAAGGAATCTGATAAATTCAGACACGTATTAAAAACGATTTCCTGGAGAATTGTTGGAACTATTGACACTATGATTGTTTCTTATATTATTACAGGTTCAGCGAAAATAGGCCTTGCTATTGGTGGATTTGAGGTTTTCACCAAAATGATTTTGTATTATTTTCATGAACGCATCTGGTTCAATTACATACGTATAGGAAGAAAAACAGAAACCTCTTCAACTGTAAATACCCGCCCATTTTAATTCATATCGAATCTTCTAATTTCATTCATCCCCTCGAAGCATGCAAATTTTCCCTCAAGAATACCAAATAAGCTTAAGCGATAGAATTAAGCAAAATGAACATAAACCACTAGTTGTGTGGTTAACGGGATTAAGTGGTGCAGGAAAATCCACCATTGCGAATGCTGTTCAAACCGAGTTGTTTACTCAAAGCAAGTTAGTTGTTGTATTAGATGGTGATAACATTCGAAGTGGTTTGAATCGAGACTTAGATTTTAGTGATTCATCAAGAAGCGAAAATATTAGAAGAGTGGCAGAAGTGGCATTACTTTTTGCTAATACAGGTTTCATCGTAATTGTATCTTTCATTTCTCCTTTTGAAGCAGATAGACAGCAAGCGAAAGACATTATTGGAGATCACCTATTTAGAGAAGTTTACATTGAAGCAGATTTAAGCCTTTGTGAATCTCGTGATGTAAAGGGACTCTATCGGTTAGCTAGAGAAGGGAAGTTAGCAAATTTCACTGGCATAGATTCGCCTTATCAAATACCACAACAATCACATTTAACTTTAAATACTCAAAGTCAAACACTTGAACAATCAACGATCCTACTTACGGATTTTATTTCAAACCAAGTTTCATTGAGTAAAACTGAATAATAATCAATTAATACAAAAAGAGAATACAATGGATTTTCGTTTAAAACATCTTCAGGAATTAGAGGCTGAAGCCATTTTTGTAATCAGAGAGGTATACGCACAATTTCAAAATCCAGCTATTTTATTTTCGGGAGGAAAAGATAGTATTGTTTTAACTCATCTAGCTCAAAAAGCATTCTGGCCAGCAAAAATCCCTTTTCCATTAGTGCATATAGATACAGGGCATAATTTTCCTGAAACCATTGTATACAGAGATAATCTTATTGAAAATTTAGGGGTTAAACTCATTGTTGGTTCAGTTCAAGAGTCCATCGATAAGGGTAGAGTAGTCGAAGAAACTGGCTTAAATGCATCTCGCAATGCTTTACAAACCACAACTTTACTTGATACCATTGAAAAATATAATTTCGATGCATGTATGGGTGGAGCTCGCAGAGATGAAGAAAAAGCAAGGGCTAAAGAGCGTTTTTTTTCTCATAGAGATGACTTCGGACAATGGAATCCCAAAAAACAACGTCCCGAATTATGGAATCTCTTTAATGGTAAGAAAAATCAAGGTGAACATTTTCGGATTTTTCCAATTTCCAATTGGACTGAAATGGATGTTTGGCAATATGTTTTATCGGAAGGTATTCAGTTGCCATCATTGTATTTTGCTCATGAGCGTGAAGTTTTTTTTAGAAACGGTACTTGGATTTCAATTGGCCCATATGTACAGCTTCGCGAAAATGAATCCCCCGAAAAAAGAATAATACGTTATCGAACTTGCGGAGATATGCCTATTACAGGTGCTGTTGAATCGAATGCAGCCACTTTGGAAGAGGTAATTTCTGAAATTTCGGCAACCAGAACTACTGAACGAGGATCGAGAGCCGATGATAAGCGTTCAGAAACCGCAATGGAGGACCGCAAAAAGCAAGGTTATTTTTAATTATGGAACTAAACAACTACTTAAATATGGAATTGCTGCGATTCACAACTGCTGGCAGTGTAGACGATGGCAAGAGCACGTTAATCGGAAGATTATTATACGATTCCAAGTCCATTTTCGAGGATCAACTCGAACAAGTAAAAGGAAGTTCAGTGCGTAAAGGTTTGGATCATCTTGATTTAAGTCTTTTAACGGATGGATTAAAAGATGAGCGTGAGCAAGGGATTACTATAGATGTAGCGTATCGATATTTTGCAACCCCAAAACGTAAATTTATTATAGCCGACACACCGGGACATATTCAATACACGAGAAATATGGTTACGGGTGCTTCTACTGCAAATGCAGCATTAATTTTAATTGACGCTCGTAAAGGAGTTACTGAACAAACATTTCGACATTCCTATTTAGCCTCACTTTTGCAGATTCCACACTTAGTAGTTTGCGTAAATAAAATGGATTTAGTGGATTTTAGTGAAAGAGCTTATCAAAGTATTGTTGATCAGTTTGAATCTTTTGCATCTAAACTTACCGTTAAAGACATACGTTTTATACCTATTTCTGCATTAAATGGAGATAATGTTGTGAACCGATCGGAGAATATGAATTGGTATCAAGGAGCTACATTATTGTATCATTTGGAAAGCTTGCATATTGGGTCTGACGAAAACCATATCGATACTAGGTTTGCTGTTCAAACAGTAATTCGTCCTCATTCCAACGAATACCATGATTTTAGAGGATATGCGGGTAGATTAGATGGTGGAATACTTCGAATAGGTGATAAAATTCAGGTACTACCTAATGGTTTCACTTCTACTATTTCGAGTATTTTCTTGGGGGATAAAAGACTCGAAGAAGCATTTGCTCCCATGTCAATTACGATTACACTTTCAAACGACATTGATATTAGTCGTGGAAATATGTTGGTCAAACCTAATAACCATCCTCAAAAAACCAAAGAATTTGACGCAATGTTGTGTTGGTTTAATGAAAAACCTCTCAATCCAAATTTGAAGTATATCATAAGACAAACCACCAATGAAGTAATGGGTAAAATACAGGATATTATCTACAAAATGGATATTTCTACCTTAACCCGAAATACAACAGATAAGCATATTGGTATGAATGATATTTTCCGAGCAAAATTTAGAACGAATTTGGAAATTTTCATGGATCCCTACCAGCAAAATAGAAAAACTGGTTCTATTATAATTGTAGATGAATCAACGAATGAAACAGTCGCCGCTGGAATGATATGCTGATTTTTTATTGTTGAATACAACTTCAACACAAATTAAATATTGAATAAATATTTTGTTAACATATAAAATATATTAAAGAAACATTAAAATATTATATAATTATATATCAATATTTTACAATTGAATAAAAATAAATAAATTACAAAAAATATTAATTCATTTTTTCTTCATATTGAAATAACTTCTTGTAAATAATCCGGGTCTAGTTTTGCTACATCATGAAAAAATTACTTTTCTCGGTTTTCACATTTGCATTTGCTGGTATGGTATCGGCACAAAATGCAGACACCTTTGCTTTAAATCGCATTGGTAAAGAAGTTACATTGAGTGACATTCGCTCAGACTACAACGGTTGCGGATGTTATGTAATGGACACTACTTTCTTTGTAGGTACAGTATCTGGTAAAGCAGCTGTTAAGCGTTCAGGTGCATTACGCGGTTATTCTAATGTTGGAACTCGCGGTGTTGCCATCACAGCAGCAGATCAAGGATGGACAGTTTCTGGTACAAAATTAACCTTAAACAAACCTTGTTACTACTTACCAGGTGTGGTTCATATTGACTCTGGTGTTACATTAAATATCCCTGCAGGTACTGTGTTTTACGGTTCTAAATCAACTTTCTCTGCATTTGTACAATTACCTAAATCTGTAGTATTTGCAAAAGGTACTGCAGGTTCACCTATCGTTTTCACTTCAGCTATGGCTACTCGTGCTCGCGGTGATTGGGGTGGAATTGTAATTGCTGGTCGCGCTCCTATCGCAGGTGACGTTTCTGCTTTCAACGCTACTAAGGTGGGTAACCTTTCTTACATTGAGGGATTAAGCAAAGCTGCTCCTTACTTAGTAGGTGGTGCGGTTGAAAATGACAATAGCGGTATCTGGTCTTATGTTCAATCTAACTATGCTGGTTTGAACGTTGGTGCAACTGGTTCTGGTAACGAATTGAATTCATTCTCTTTGTATGGTGTTGGTAAATTGACCAAAATGAACAACTTGCAAGTTGCATATGCAAATGACGACGCTATTGAAATTTTCGGTGGTGCTGTAAACATTTCTAATGCTTTCATTTTAAATACTTTGGATGATGATATCGATTTAGACGGTGGTTACCAAGGTACTATCCAAAACGTATTAGTTTACCGTTTAGATACTGCTTCTCGTGACGTATCTCGTTCTCGTTTAGCTGAAATCTCTAACAAAAACATTTGGCATGCGCGCAGAACTATGCCCGTTATCACTAACGTTACTGCATTTGGTGCTCGTGCAATCGTAGGTAAAACATATGTATTTAAAGGTTCTTCTTCTAATGAAAGATCTATGACTGGTTTTTCTATTGACAAAAATGCTTCTGCTCGTATTTTCAACTGTAATATCCACGGTTATGACCAAGCTCTTTACATTGACGATCAGCAAACTGCTAACAATTTAGATTCTGCTTGGGGTCCACAATTTGCATTTAATTCTTGGAACAATTGTGTGAATGATATGACTGTAGGTTCATCAGTTACTTACTTCAACACTGCTAACGATTTCCCAAAAGACAATAAAGACAACTGGATTCGTTATTACCAAGCTTCTAACTTCAAAGGTGCATCTGATAATATTAAAAACATCGGTTACAACGTAACTTTAGGACAAGCTACTTACCCAACAATTTCTACTTTAGCTATTTACGCTACACACAAAGCGGATTACGGTAACTTAGCGAATGCCTTGATCAAATTCGGTTCTGGTTTCGGTTCTAACGATACTTTAGATGTTCGAGTAACTGCTAAAGCTGCTGTAAATATGTTACAACGTGGTGTTGCTGCAACTAAATTAACAGGTTTCAACATTGCAACAGATGAAGATTATTGCGGAACAGGTCTTCCATTCGGTGGAAATAACAATTCTGACAATACATCAAACGCGGAGTTTGCAGCATCTGCATTGCAATTATCTGCTATCAACCCTTCTGAAGGTTCAATCAATGTAGAAATTGAAGATGCTAAATCTAACCAAATGAGCGATGTTCAAATTTTCGACATGTCTGGTAAATTAGTTAAATCTACTACAGTATCAGGTAAAGATATCAATGTTACTGGAATGCCAGTAGGTTTATACACAGTTGTTGTTTCTTCGAACAATTCACAAGAATCAATTAAAGTTTTTGTTAAATAATTATATCTTTTAGAAATTATTTAATAATTATTATTTAACAGAAAGCCACCACTTATTGGTGGCTTTCTGTTTTAGTTTTGTTGCATGAATAAAAATGTATTAAAAGCTGCAACATTAATCATTTCAGGTACTTTTTCTCTTTCAAATGCACAAACACCTTTCACAAAATATTTCTGTGAAATGGATACTCAATTTAACGGAAAAGAATATTTTTCGAAACAGAGTCTAAAGAAAAATGCACCTTGGCACTCGAATCATAATAATAAAAGCAACAATATTCCTTCTGGGTCTATTTCTGGAATCGCACTAAATAGAAACGGAAACTTCAAATACTACAGTGGTTCATCCAATATAAAAACATTCAGTAATGCGAGTTTCTACACAACTCACAACTTTGATAGTGCTGGTTATAAATCTTCAAGGATTGCGCGTACAGAAGTCGTTTTCAATATTGGAGAAAATGCAACTTCTAACTCCTTTGTTTATTTAACTTATCCCGCTGATTTCAAACCATCCCCAATTGAATTAGGCAAAATACAATTAGGTACAACTAATTATCAAACAACCAATAATCGTGGTAATCTTTTCGCTATTGAAAAGTATTTTAGTACCAACATTGAAGTATTCAATGCTCGTAAAGACAGTTTTTCAAGTGCGAACAGTCCTTCAATAGAACCTACTTCTTACCCAAATACCAATGCCAATTACTCCACTATTCTTGGCAGTCTTAATTCTGCCGAATTTACAGGTTGGATATTAGAAATTGACCGTTTAAACAATACATTCATTAAACGTCGCTTCGATTTAGGAAGAGCTCCAAGAAAAGCAGTCATAATTAACTCTACCAGAACGGCTAGTGCAGCCTCTTTGGCGAATATTACAAGAACCTTTCAGCTTTTAGGTGAAGATCAATTCAATATATTAATCAAAACGGAACTCAACAATAATGTTCAGGAATTTTATGTTTACACGGAAGAAGAAAACACTTTAAGTAGTCATTGGACTTTAGTTAATGAAATTTCCGGTGGTAAAATTCAACCATTATCTAAAACAGCACTATCCGACTTGTTTCAGTACATAGTTAGCAATGCTAATTTAGAATTTACATACTTCTTGAACGCAACGGACATTAAAATTAACGAAACTACGAATACTTTAGTCATTGCTTGCCCAGGGGGCAATGTGGACGCCAATGCTTTCAAATCTAAGTATGGTATTACTCAAGAAATTGTAGTTAGTTCCTACCTTACTCCACTTTTAACTGGTTCAGCCTACAGCGACAAACTTGGTCATATTTTGGAAATCGACGGAGATGATGCACTTTCATTCACTAAATTAGGTTTCAAAACAACCACTGGAAAATTTGTAAGTAATATTGATAATATAACTTTTAATAATTTATCTTATGTTGATGAAAAATCAGATCCTCAAAACACGAGTTACGCAATTTTAACCGAAAGAATTACGGAAAATACGGCAGGACAAAATCCATCTCAAAAGAAAAATCTAACTGAATTTCAAAATGAAACTTATTTAGTTAATTTGGATGAATTAACATCCACAACTAATACCGTTGATTTCGGAAGTAAAACTTTTGAGCTTTTTCAAGTTTTAGGAAACAATTGTCAATCAATTCCTGTCAGCTACACTGAAACCTATTTACCTTATTTTGCAATTGCTAAAGATGAAAATAATAGCATTGACAGTTTTAATTTTATTCGCGGACTTGCTGAATTTTTCATTGCACCTGAAGTATGTCAACAAAATATTTCAACGGATGAGATTCACTCAAAAAATCTTAAAAATGGCATATATCCAAATCCTATTTCTATTGGATCGGGCAATGCAAAATTGAACTTGATTGAGGCTGACAATATAGCAATTTTCACCATTCAAGGCCAATTAATTGAAACATTTGAATTTACAAAAACCATTGATTTAGTCAATTTCAGATCAGGCTTGTATTTTGTTAAGGGATCTAAAGGATGGTCTGAAATTCTTGTAGTTCAATAAACTTCTAAATATCCTTAAGAGCTATACGTTCCATGAAAAATACAATTAAACTCGCTTTATTAATTTTTACTTTTTGGGGATGTGCGAAAGAGCCCATTTTCGAACTGCCTCCTGCATTGGTTTTTCAATCCTGGCTTGAATTTAAAGATACTCAATGGAACGGTAAGTTAGAAATTCAAGCCAATTCTGTTGATATAAAGGCAGTATCCAATTACGTAGTTTTATCCAACGGAATGGATACTTCGATTTCAGTTAGAATCAATTTTGCGAAAAACTCGAGCAACATTGAACAAATTGCCTTTAAATTCCGTAAAGGTCTGGCTAAAAATGGAAATGAATTTGGCATTAATGCCATTGAAAATGTATTTATTGAAACCAACAACGCCATTTTCAACAGTATCGACATCAAAATCGATACCATATTCTTTCAGTTATTCGAATCCAAAATCAACAATAAATACATCATTAAGAATTTAATACTTAATGCAACCACTACCTCATCATCTCAAGTAAACACCCAACTTAACCTAAAAGCATCTCAAATTGAAATCCTTCAATCATACTTTTATTTCTATCAAAAAGGGAAAAGAATAGATACTGAAAAAGAACTCTTGAATGTGGACTTAAAAGGAGGTGGCGAATATTCGCCAAAACCATTGTTTGATTATAAACCTGATTTGAGAAATCCAAATGATTTTATGTTTTTAAATGTTCCAACCGACGCACTGAAAAACGCACCGAATTACAACGCAAAAGCATACCTTCAATATAGTAAAAAAGGTAAATTTTATCCCGCGGAGTCTGGAAATATACATGTCGAGAAGTTTTATTTCAAAAATTCCATAAATATGACCGGGAAAAACTGGGTATTTAACGACACAGCCGCAAAAACCAATATCATAACGATTGACAGCTTAAGATTACAGCACTTTTCAATGCCTTTTTAATAATTTATGAAATTCAATTTAAAATCCTTTTCTGTTTGTACGTTGTTGTCGTTTGCGGTTCAGTTAAGTGCGCAAGATGACACTGTTAGAACTCAAGAAGTAAATATCAAAGTATTTAGAAACTCAAGAAGTGAGAAAACTCTAACAAACGACATAAAATCAGCAGGTTTAGTTTTGAGCGGAATTAGTTCAGAGCGAATAGGATCCCTACAAGTTAGCTCTGCAAATGAAGTAGTTCGAAAAATTACTGGGGTAACTGTAATGGATGACGGTAAATTGGTTATTCGAGGTGTTTCTCCACGATATAATGTTGTACTTCTAGATGGTTTTAAGGCGCCAAGCTTTGACCCCGACGTTCGTTTATTCTCGTTGGATGTTTTACCCGCAAATGTTTTAGATAATGTAAAGGTGGTTAAATCGCCATCGGCAGACAACCCATCGGATTTCTCGGGAGGAATTGTTAATATTGAAACACTATCCCTGCCAGATAAAAACGAGTGGAGAGCTCAGTTTACATTAGGGGGTGATTTTCAAACTATTGGCAACCGTTTCTTATCCCAAGAACAAACTGAAAGCAGATTATTGGGGTTTAATAGAAACGCAAACGGCCTACCAAATGCCGTTAAAATTGAACACTTAGATCGAGGATCGTTTAGTGTGGCTGAACGAATGGAAATCACAAAACAGCTTCCGTATAATTTTTACCCAAAGGAATATACTCAGTATTCGCCCAATTGGAAATTACAATTAATGCGAACAAACCGCATTAAACTGAAAAGTAAAAAAGCATTTCTTGGAACTAGTCATTTAGTAACTGTAGAAAACACCTATGAATCACGTACACTGAGAAGATCGTCTATCATGACTTTCCCATTCGTTGCTAGAATTCTCAACTTTTCTGATGAAACTTTTCTTCAAACTTTAAGAACCAGTGCACTTAATAATTTCACTTATGGAAACGAGAATGGTTTGCGAATAGATTTAAAAACACTTTTTGTAAATAATGCAGAATACGGTGTATTGTATAGACAAGGTAAAGCCCTACCTGGTGCATATGGAGAGAATGGGGTTTATGAAAATGTTGCCTTTAAACAGTATTCAACGAACAATACTTTTAGAGATTTTTTCATTTCAAGCTTAAATATTAAACTACCGATTCAGAATGAAAATATTGAATGGACTATTGGTGGAAACCTAAATTTTTCAAGATTTTTAGACCAAGATCGCAAATCTGCACTGCTTACCAGAGATGACAATCCTACAGGTACCACAACTACATTCAACTTCAAAGAAGACAACGTAGCAACCATGGATCAATTAAGATTTGGACGTTGGTTCTATGAACTTCCTGAGAATATGGTACAATTCAAAACTGATTTTAAATACACGTTTACTGAGAAATTAAATTTGAATACAGGTATTCGTTACGATAAAACTTCAAGAGCCTTTGATTTGAGGTCTATGGGGATGGTAAATAAAGTTTGGAAAGATACGGCTTCACAATTTGTAGGTCAATTGCTGGATGAATATACTTGGCCTTTTAATTCCTACACTGCCAATTATTCGACTTCAGCCGGTTATCTAATGGCCAATTATAAAACAAAAAAAATAAATTTGAATGTAGGTGCGAGAATTGAACAGACAACATTCAATTTATATTCTGACGGGTTCGAATCACTTTTCAAATCCAAATCCTTAATACGTTCTTCTACTAATATATTCCCTAGTTTAAACGCAACCTACAATCTTTCTAACATCAATCTTATCAGAGGAGCTATTGGTTACACGTCAAACAGACCTGAGCTTCGTGAATATTCTCCGTTAGAATATTTAGATATTCGAAATTGGTTAACCGCATTTGGAAATGGAAGTTTAAAACCCGTATCGATAATTTTAAATGGCGAATTACGATTCGAACACTATCAAAAGAACAGCAATTATCATTTAGGCGTATTTTACAAAAGAATCAATGACCCTGTCGTGGCAAAAGCACGTGGATCAAATGCTTACGTGTTCGTAAATATGCATCACGCGTTAGTTTATGGTAGTGAATTCGAAATTTCACACGACATTAAATTTTCAAAACAATCTCTAATTTCGAATTTAACCATCATTGGCAATGCCAGTTTGAACTTTTCAACACTTTTTGAAAACCGAGGAGGATTAGATAGAGACTCTATTGTGAATATAAATCAACCCATGGTTGGTCAATCACCTTACCTTGCAAATATTCAAATTTCTGCATACTTCAAAAACCAAAAAGGCCATGTAACACTATCCGGTTTTTATCAAGGTGATCGAGTTGTATTTACTGGTGATGACAATGTACTTTACTCATTGATTCAAAAAACAGGTGTGATAATGAACTTGACATCAAGCTACAATTTCACCAAGAAAACCAGTATCAGATTTAAAATCGATAATATTTTAAACGTTTCAGATATTCTTTACTCGGATTTAAATAAAAATGGTAAACTAGACTATTACGATGGGTATATAAATCATACGAATGGAGATTCTATTTTCTCACATCGCAGAGATCCAGCTGTTGTTTCGTTTAGCTTATTAACATCATTTTAACCATTGAACTTCCTTAAAAAAACACAAGTTTCATTTTAGAATAATAATTAAGTTTGGTTTGGAAAAAGGGCGGTTTATCCGCCCTTTTTTATTAATTAATAGTACATCTATACTTAAAGATTAGGTTATATGTCGCACCTAATTTCGCTAGCAGACTCAAATAGTCGTGCAAAACGCCTGATGTTTAACATTGTTTTAATATTATCCTATTTACTGATCAAACTTTATAAGTCTGTAGCCCTAAATTATAATATTATTGACAATCCAAACAGAAGAAGTTCACACCAAATACCAACTATCAGAGGTGCAGGAATTATTTTTCCAATTATGTTTATATTTTTGTTGCTGAATGAATATTCCGCAACAACCAGTTATTTTCAGTATAATTTATTTTTAATTATTGCCTTAATTTTATCAAGTACTATTAGTTTCATTGATGACATTTATCCACAATCCATTATAATTCGATCAGTCATTTATTTGATTAGTTTATTTCTAATAATCTATTCCATTAATTTACAAGAGGTTTTCACGACTTTTGACACTACTTTTGGATATTTTTCTGCATACATTTTATTAATAATATTCCTTTTTGGAATTTTGAATTCTTATAATTTCATGGATGGAATCAATGGCATACTAACTTCGAATAGTATCATTAATGTCTCTAGCTTAGCAATTTCCTATCACATCTATTCAAGTTTTCATGATACTATTTTTTATTACTTCTTACCTACTCTAATCGTTTTTGGTTATTACAATTTCAGAAAAAAAGCACATTTTTTTGCTGGAGACATTGGGTCTATTTCTATCGCAATTATCTTGATTATCGGTGTCTTTCAAATCATTTCAATTACGCATAATTACCACTATTTTCTTTTTTTCACCACTTTTATAATTGATTCCTGGACTACAATAATATTTCGTTTGATTCGCCAAGAACCTTTACATAAGCCACACAAAAGTCACTTATATCAATACCTTTTTAATGATCTTAATTTCCCATTTTGGAAAGTTTCAATTATTTATGGAATACCTCAAATTTTAATTAATTTATTTGTAATCCTCGATCAAGGAACAATTTCAATAATCCTTTCAATTCTTACCTTATTTTTTTATTTAAGCTATAGAATTAGAAAACAAGGAACGAATAAATTACTTAATTGTTATGACCCTGAGTTATTTCCCAAAAAACACAAATCCTCACCTGAAATTACATTTGAAAACAATGAAGCAGGTTCCATCCTAAAAGGGGAAATATAGTAATTGATAATCTACAAAAATACAATGTTTAACATCTTAATAGTCTGCATGCAAAATCAGTTTTTGTGTTTTAAGTTTTTGACAATTAATTCAATTGTATTTTTCATCTCAACTTGAATCAAAAACGGAAAATTCGCAATACCAAGTGTGGACTTCAATTTATCATTTGATACCCAAAAAATGGAGTTCATTTTCTCTAACGAACTTGAAATTTTGTTTAAACCAAAAAGGTTCAAAATTTGTATCAATATCTTATAAATAAATGTTGGAATGACAAGCACTTTGAACTTTTTATTGCTAACAATTTCAGTCAGTCTAATAATCTCCAAGGTGGTTAAACTGTCATCATCACAAACATGAAAGATTCCTGACTCCATAATTGAGTTTTCAACAACTTCTTTCAACACAAATAACAAATTGTTCAGCGAAAGGTATGACCTTTTCCCAATCGAACTATTTAGAAGAACTGGGTATCCATTAACTAAAAATTGAATCAGCAAATTCAAATTACTCTTAGGATTCTGACCATAAATCATAGCGGGTCGCAGAATAATTACCTGTTTATTTTCAGGCAAAGTCTGTTTTAACAACCAATCTTCAGCCATCCTTTTTGAGATCCCATATATATCAACAGGCAAATTTTGATTTTCTTCTTTTAATGGCATTTCAAAATCACCATCAGCGTAAATGGCTTTAATGCTTGAAAAAAATATAAATTTTCTAGATTGCTCATCTCTCAAAAAAATCTCGAACAACTTTTGAGTCAAACCTACATTTACATCTATGTAGGTTTGGTTTAGGATTGCACTCTTTGTATCGTGTGCAATACCAGCTGTGTGAATATATACCTCAGCATTTACTGCGCAATTATCAATATTTTCCCAATTGAGTTTTTCACTTCGGCCTACTGAAATAAATTCATAATTTTCAAAAAATTCAGCATTACAAATACTACTTGCAATAAAACCGCTTCTACCGGTAATCAATACTCTACAACTCTTCATAAAATCGACTAAATCATGCGTTGATAAATATCGGAATGAGATGCAATAACATCCGAAACGTTAAAATTCTTTTCACAATAAACCCTAGAATTAAGACCCATTTGAAATCTATATTCTTCGTTTTCAATCAACTGAGCTATTGCAACTGACAAAGCTTTTGAATCTTTAACTGGGACTAAAAAACCATTATACCCTGAAACTACACATTCTTTACACCCAGGAACATCCGTGGTAATAATTGGTCTACCAATTGCAGCAGCTTCAATAAGTGATTTTGGCAAACCCTCTCGGTATGAAGGGAAAACAACGATATCAGCTTGCGCATAAGCTTTTGCGACATCATTCGTGTATCCTTCCCAAATTAAAAAACCTGGAATTTCAAGTGATTGAATTTCTAATTCATTGATGCCCATTTTATTCTCTAAATCCAACCCACCATACATTTTAAATACTACTTTTCCGAAATACTCTTTTGCTAGTATTCTTGCAGCTTCTGCAAATTCTAAAATCCCCTTGTCTTTCAATAACCTACCTAAAAACACAATTTCTATTTTCAATTTATGTATTGGATTCACAAACTCAAAATCATTTAAATCAATTCCAACGCCTTTGATTAGACTATAGTTCTCAACTAATTGAGGTGCGCTTTGAAACCCATTTGATGGTATAACCAAATATTGAGACAACAAACCTTTTTGCTTAAACAATTCTAGATCATCCTTATTCTGAAAAATAAAGTGTTTCAATTTACCTAACCTCATAGATGATTCAAGCATTTTCCAAGTAAAAAAAGACACGATACCAGTACTCTGTTCGCCCAAACCGTAACCTAGGCCACTGATATTCGAAACCTTGGGAATTTTAAATAAATACGAAACAAATCCCCCGTAAATAACGGGCTTAATGGTAATTAAATGCACCAAATCAGGTTTGAATTCCTTAAATATCCTAACCAAACGAAGAGTATATTTTACCTCGCTTAACCAATTGGTTCCATTTCGAGTCAAATTCGTTTCAAATACATACAGACCTTCATTTCTCAAAACACTCTCTTTACCTGTAAATGCGCAAGCTATGCCTACAGTCCAACCATTTTGAATCAAGGATTTAGCAATTGGAAGTCGATGCGAAATAAAAAACCAATCCACATTTACCACAAATAGAATGGACTTCATCTTTTCTGTCTTACGATGCCAAGACTTTACCATAAAACTCAAGTGTTTTACGTGCGGTTTCAGACCAATTCATAGATTTAGCCCTAATAATTCCTCTTTCAATCATTTCATTTCTGAATTTCGCATTTAAATCTAACTTGGTAACGGCATTTACGAGTTGATTAACAGATTTGGGATCGATCAAAATAGCCGCATCGCCTGCTACTTCAGGAATTGATGTGCAATTAGAAGAAATAACAGGAGCTCCACAAGCCATTGCTTCTAAAATTGTCAATCCAAATCCCTCAAATAAAGAGGGGTAAACAAATGCTAAAGATTTAGAATAGCAATACTTCAATTCTGACTTTGAAAGATACCCAAGATTCACAACTCTACTTTGCAAATTCAACTTTATTAATTTCTCATTTAGGGATTCATTTTCCCATCCTTCTCCCCCTGCAATTACTAATTTAATTGCTTCATCTAATTCTGGCAATGCTTTCAATACCAAATCCATATTTTTTCTAGGACTGATTTTTGCCGCACAAAAAATATATTTGGTTGGCAACTTATTAACTAAATTCGACGGTGCTGCCAGGCTCCCATGAAGTTTCTCCAATTCAATTGATGCTTTTTCATATTGCATTTTTACATCATCACTTTTTTTATCTATTTCTCTAATTGTCTGAACACTGGGAGTATTTTCTTTGTAACATGTGGCAGATTTATTTGATTCCGAATCATTTTGAAATAATTCAAGACTATTTGAACTGAAAAAGAAATCTTCTGAAACCCCTTCATGAATAACTTCGATTTTACTCGTTATATTGATCTTAAATTCTTTTAAGACATATTCTATTAACTCCATTGCGGTGTAATTCGAAACACAAATTATTCCCTTAGATTCAAAAACAGCTTGTTTTAATGCTTTGTGCATCAACCAAGGCGGATTTTGAGGAAAGTACTCTGGATGTGTTAAACAACCTAAATCGTGGATAGTAACTATCCATTTACCGGATGTTCGAATCGGATAACCCAATGATAAACAATGCACGAGATCCCAGGTCTCTCCCGCAATTTTTTCAATTTTAGGACCTCTCAAATAAGTCCATAGAAACGGCGTCAATTTTCTTCCTGTTCGAAGAAGTTTTAAAGATCCTTTACTGATTAATTCATTTAAATGTACATTGGGCAAATCGCTCCAAGCGGCAACAACTTGCAATTTAAACTCCCTACTTTTAGGATAACATGTATTTAGTCGCAAAAATAATTCCTGAGCATATCGGGAAATTCCATGTCCTTTTTGAGAAGCAAATTGATTCGAAAACAAGGCAATTTTCATAGTGGATGAATCATTTATTTGGGAATAAATACCCTTAAAAACTGTTTAATTACTGAAAAACTTAAAGGATAAATTAACACCGACAACCAAGCGAAGAAAATTGCATTTTTACGATTATTCTTATAATGAAATTCCACTACGCTTCTTCTTTTAAAATAAAAAGCCAGAGCTTTAAATTGTATCATTAATGGTAGACTCGAAATTTGCACTCGATATTTATTTCGTATGTATTTATACGCAATAATTTCGTTGTCTGGATTGGTTGAAGTCCGCTCATTTTGATGTTCTCCGTAGAAAACTAAATTTTCTGAAACACAATCAAAATCAAAACGTGTAGAAATCCTCAACCACATTTCCCAGTCTTGACGTGCCTTTAAAAATTCGTCAAACATTCCAATGTTTTTGAATACAGATCGTTTAATCAAATAACAAGATGTAGGTGCGGTAACATCTTCAACTAGTAATTGTGAAAGTAAATTCCCTCTGGGAAAAAGGAATTTTCGACTCGCCTGAATTAGTTCACCTGTGTTTAAATTCTCATGAATTAACCCACAATAAACTGCAGCAGCTGTACTATTTGAATTGAATACCGAAATTTGTTTCTCTAACTTTTGGGCATGCCATCGATCATCGGAATCTAAGAATGCAATGAAATCACCTTTAGAAAACCGAATGCCGTTATTTCGAGCAGCATTTCCGCCGGAATTTAATTGATAGTAGTACTTCAAAAAAACCAAGGTTTCCAATGGCCCTTTAATTGAAATGGTAAAAACAGGTTCCTCAAATAGTGAGGGCAATTCAGAAAAACTTGAACTTTCTATGAGCTGATCCAAATACTCCGTAAAGCCACTTACAAACCTATTTTGTTTATTCAAACTTGAATTCGTTTCATTGTTTAAAACAAAATTGAATTTTTCATTGAGCCAAAAATCATGCTCTTCTGGAGAATAAACTTCAATGATTTTTAGAAAGGTTTGGTCTGTAGAACCATCATCCACGAGAATTATTTCAAATACGGGATAGGTTTGTTCGATCACACTATCAATAGCTCTAAAAACCCATTTTGAACGATTATAACTAGGAATAATGACTGAAATGGAATCTTGATTCATTAGGGAATTTCTATTTTACTGCGATCAACTCGGTTCTGTTCATCCCACAAAATCATAGCAGCTTTCATTTTTGCCATGCTTGAATGTAAAGCCCAAAATAAGCCCAATTTCCCGTCTAAATACCCCTTTTTAACAATAAATTTCTTTAAAATTTCTATTACCCCAAGATGAAGAATCCTCCATATTTTCATGCTTGTATGTGTCCTTCTTAACTCATTGGTAATTTCAACCAAATATCGATTCGATTTTGTTAACCTTTCTTTGTAATCATCATCATTTAGGTGAATCATTTTATATTGAAGTTGACCCACTTTAGCGTTCGAATTCAACTCTATTTTTTCATGATATAGGCCAGAAAATTTCAAAACCTCTCTTTGAGCTAAGTGAATTTGATTCCAATCCGCCCAACCACCGCCTTTCATGGGTCGATTTAAAAAATAGTTTATTCGTCCAAATTTATAGGCGTTATATTCTGTTTTTGAAATCGCCTCTATTATTTCAAATTTCAATCCCGATGAAACACGCTCATCAATATCCATATGCAGCAACCATTCGGATGAGGCCACATTGATTCCCTTATTACGTTGATCTGCAAAATACTCGCCCGATTTTCTTGGACTGACAATAAACTTAACCAAAGGATTATTCATCTGCATCAACAATTCCTTTGTATTATCCGTGGAACCGTCGTCAACAATGATAATTTCGTGAACCCAATCACATAAATTATTTATAAACCCTTCAATGTCTCTTGATTCATTGTAACAAATAGCAACTACACCTATTTTAATCTCCATAATTGTAACATTTTTATTTTTAGAGGTTTGACTATTCGGTTCAAGAATCGATGAATATTTATCGCGATTTTGCCTTTTAAAATTCGTTTATATCGAGTCCAAAGGGGTTCTCTGAGTTTATTATCATTTTGCAACTCCCCTAAACTGTAACCAAATTTTAATGCAACAGCTTTTGCTTCCTCATTTAGTTGAAAGTCAAAAAATTTATCTGACTTCCATTTTTCCATAGAATCTCTGTGCGACAATTTTCCTAATTCTGAAATACAACTTATTTTCAACCAATTACAAATACTTTCAAATTGAATTTCGGGTTGTTGAATCAGATCTTCATATCGAATTGATATCCATTGATCCGAATTTAATTCTTTCAAAAAATTTGATAAATTCCCCATTAACTCCATCCAACCAACCTGTCTTTTAACTGGATCCGTATAAAACAATTTTTGAGCAGAATACATTATGGAAAGTGGATTTCGAACTAGCACTAAAATTTTAACATTATACTTAGTGTGACGAATCCAATCTAATAGCAATTCCAAAGCTCTCGGAGATGCCAAAATTTGAGGGGATTTTTCAAAAAAAACCGTTTCTGTTAAATTATCACACAAGCGATCCCAACCTTTGAAAATCAACTCTTCCAGATTCTTTTCGATATCTGAAATTCTTACATCATTTTTAATCAACAATTCTTTTAGGAGCACTTCTGCGTTTTTCCTATTTCCATAGGAACTCAATATTCTTTTTTCATTTGTTTTAGGGATGCTATTTTCAAACTTGCTATATTGACTATCACTCAAAATCCTAGCACTTTTAGTCCAAAAATGCGTCTCTAAATACGTATGAGGACTGTATTTCACAGTTTGAATTTGGGGGTGCTGCAATAATTCTTTTTGCATCAATGTAGACCCACTTCTCTTATCTGAAAGCAGAATTAGAACCGTTTTAGAAGTTTCATTAATCATTTTTGGATTCTTGAATATTTGAAATAACTTCAGGTTTCGACAACACTTTACGCTCTAGGATAAAAGGATACTTAGCAAAAGCGAAAATTAAAAAAAACATATATGCACCATTTGGACTCGATATCATTCCATGAGCAAAAAAACTCCACACTATTACTGGTATAATTACCAATCCAATTTTTAAATCCGAAAATGATTTTATTATTAGAAAAATCAATATCAATAAATACAACAGAGCTACAAAAAAACCATTCATATAAAACGCACGACCAAATAGTGAATGATCGGGTGGATTGAATTTCAGATTAACAAATGGTATACTCTCTTTACTCTTTGTTGTATTCATTGTTTCACCGATAAATAAAAAAATGGGCTTATTAGTTAGCGTTTGAAAAGGCTTCGTATAAGATTCAAATCGTTCATTTTTACCATGAGTATAATTGTCTGACTCATCATCTGCTTGAAAAAATGCTGTTTCTAATCGCTTGAAATTAAATATATCTGATTTCTCAACTAATTGATTCCATAAAAGTGAAATTACAAATAGTCCAGATACTAGTAGCGTTTTCAGCAATCTGTTTCCACTATACTTCATAAAATAAACCAATAACATAATCAACAAAGAGATAGTAACTGTGCGGCTGTAGGTTGTAATAGCGCCGGCCAACAAAACAGGAATAATAATATTCAAATATTTTATTGGACTATTGTAATGGTTCAGATACAACAAAATCCCAATACTCATTAAAATCAATACACCAGTCACATTAGAAACCCCAATTATACTTAATGATCGTATGGCTTCCTCTACAACTCCTTTTTTTTCAAATTGCTTTTCTATTGAGGGATATAAAAAAGGATAGGAAATTAAACTCTTTACGATACCTCGGGTTGCTGGAATGCTACTAAAAACAGAAGTTAGAGAAGTAAATATCGCAGCAATTATTAATGTTTTCTGGGATCTATCTGATCTCAAATTAATTAACACATAGGGCATGAGAGGTATACTTAACAAAGGCAATCCATGTCGAATACTGATGTAAATCACATTGCTTAAATCCCCAGTAAAAAATAGAAAAACAAGTTGATGTAAAATAAACAGTGAGAGTAAACCAATACTAATCCATTTTAGTTTAATAAATCCTCGATTTCGATGCTTGTACCATATGTAAATCACAACGAGATCAATGATATATATGGGCAAAGGACCTATTTTCAAATTGAGCTTAGGCAATGCAAATAGCAAAACAATGAACACTCTTTCAGCCCATTGATCAATAAGAACATTGATTTTTTTACTATTTGGAATAATGTTTGTCAATGATAATTTTATCTTTAATTAAAACTTGATTTAATAGTTCTGGTGAATAAAAGTCGATATATCTAAGATTTGAATTTTGAGTTTGATTTACTTTATCTGTTTTTATTTTAAATTCATTGGATACTTGTTCACCTGATCTTCTAAGCACTTCAATCACCTTATTAAAATCCTCATTCAAATATTCCTGTCGGATAAAATGGTCAACCATTCGCTTTGAGGATACATCAAAGCAAAATGAATTAGAGATTTCAATTTCCGAACTAAAATCATTGAATTCTGAAGATTTAAATTTGCGCTTAATAACAATGGTTTTGCGTGGGAAATAATACTGCTGCAAATATCGATGTGTGTAAAACCCAAACTCTAAATCCTTTGTGGGAACTGTCCCTAAATCTAAATGAGAGTTGAAACTATGAATAGCCGAAAACCATTTTTGAAAATTATCGACATTTTGGCTATCGCTGTAATACTCTTTCCAGGGATAGCTTTTTTTAAGGATGTTTTTGTTTTTCAGAAAGGACCAAGAATTACTTTTCAAATGCTTAAAAACAGAGGAAATATTAGATTTACTTTTAACTAACCGATGATACAATCCTCCTTTACCTTCGCAACCATATTTCCAAAGAGATACATAAAAATCAATTGGATGTCGAATAGATCCAATAATTATAAGTTGATTTTGCTTTTTGTTTAAGTCCTGTATACCGGAATGTTTTTTACCAATCGATTGAGAATCTGGCAAACAACGCAGTAATTCTCTACTAATAAATGTACCTGCTGTTTTTTGTAAATGGATGTATACAAATCTATTACCGACTATCATAATTTCAGTTCTTCATAAAGTAATAAGTGCTCTTGTAGGGTATATTCTATGCTGAACTCTTCAGCCTTTTTTCTACACAATTCACCCAAACTATTCCTCATCGAGAAACTACTATTTTCAAAAAACAACAATGCGGCTAAAATCTGCTCTTGGGAATTCGGTGAAACTATTAAATCTTGGGGATAGTCATTTGGAATTAATTCCTTTAATCCTGGAACATTTGAATATATTAGGGGTATTCCGTAATTCATGGCTTCCAAAGCTGCCAATCCAAATCCCTCAAATAATGATATAGCCAAATAGATATCGGAGTTTAAGAATAATGAACTTAAATCATTCACATGTCCGAGAAATTTAATTTCATTTTCTAGATGTCCACTTTGCACTTGTTTTCTGAGTATAAGTTCTAAGTTTTCAGAACCAGCGTTTTCCCCTGAGCCTGCAATTGAATACTCGAAGGAGATCCCTTTATCTCTCAACATTGAAAGTACGGATATGGCCATAGAATAATTTTTAGCTGAAACCAATCTTCCTACAGTTAAAATTCGCAATTTAGGTTCGGTTCTTATTTGATGCTTATTAACAACTGTTTGAATGGATGAATCCACATAATTGGATGATTCCGTTTTAATATCGGAAAATGAATACTCTTTCAACTGAGGAGAAATATTCAAATTAATTCCATTTGAAATAACTCGAGTTTTACGAACTAAAGAGGGATAATAATTTAATAGTTCAAATTTTACTCCATTGGATACACAAACTATTAAATCAATTTGACTGTACATCAAGCGATCGATCCATTTTCCTAACCAATGATTTCGGCGCTTATTATAAGTTGAATGTTCTGTAAAAACATGTTTAATATCATTTCTTCCAGTAATCAATCGCGCAATTCCCACGTAAAATGCGGTAGGAAATAAATGTGAGTGTACAACCGAATTTAACTCCACATTTTTAATAAACTGATGAACTGCGAAATATGCTTGAAAGGAATAAATATTGGATATTCCCCAGCCTATCGCATTCCCAAACGTATTTTCAGTTGAATTACAAATTCCAATTGTAGTGATTAGATAGTTTACCTGAATATTTTCATTATTACCCTTTATGCTTGAATCTGATACACGACCAGAAGAATGATTAGAATCAGAGTTATAGTACTTTCTGCCAACAAATAAATGAGAAACTAAAGTTTCAGCTCCTCCAATGCCTTCTGTAAAATTATGTATGAGTTGATATATCATAATTTCCATTTTATCAGCTTTGTTTTAGCTCGTTTCAACAGACTTGGCTTGAATACCGGCATAGGTTGAAAATTTTCTATACTCTGAACAGTATATTTATTAAAAGAACCTTTATTTGCTTCACAGTTCTCAAAAACTTCTACGTACTTTTTTACGCACTCAGCAGTCGCAAACCTCATCTGAGAACTAAATTGAATATCATGCTTCATGCTGGTCAACAATTCACGATTCTCATTCAGTAATTTTATACTATTTACTAAATGCTTATAATCTTTAAGTTCACTTAAAAATCCTGTGTGTTTATCTTCAATAATAAAATCCGTAATACCAGGAATCAACCAACTAACGGGTATACACCCCGATACCATGGCTTCTAATAATGAGTTAGGACATCCCTCAAAATGCGATAAAAAAACATAAATATCCGATTGTTGAAGTCTAGTAATTACCTCATTTCGGTTTAACATTCCGCAGAAATGAACCTCTTTTCCAATGAATGGTCTTAACTTTTTCTTCAATTCAGCTTCATCTCTTCCCTTGCCTACTATACATAATTCGAATTCTATGTTCTCTCTAGCTAAAAGTTTAACGATTTTAGGAATGTACAGAACCCCTTTTTGATTATGTTCTAGCCTACCCACAAAAATCAATTTCAATGGCTCTACAGCTTTTGGGGGTTTGGGTTCAATTAGAAACTTGTTGTGGGCATAATCTTCAATCTTGACGCCATTCGGAATCACCGTAATTTGAGATGAATCTACACCATAATCTGTTTCTAAATCCCACTTTAGCCTAGGTGTAAGCGCAATAAAATGATTGATACGTTGTTTAGAATAAGTAGCGAAATGATATCCCTCTTCAAACGCATTAGCCGCTCGAGTAACCACAAGAATATGTTTAGGCAAATAAGGAATAGAGTTTAATATGGGAATCGAATTCACAGCCATTACAATGTCTACTCCGATTTCCTTACACCAATTTAGGAATCCAATAGTAAGTAATTTTGGATTCGTTTCCTCCGGCAACAATGAAACTACCCCTTCAACAACATGCTCGGGCATCATGATGGAATGTTCTTGCTTCCCTAAAACCACGCAAAACATCTCAATTCCAAATTGTTTGAACATTTCTCTTTGATTTCGAAAAAACGTGTATGTTCCTCCATCTTTGGGAATGCTACCATAGGCCAATATTCTTTTTTTGGAGGATGATTTCATAGCGTACGTTTAATTTAAAAACTTGGAATGTCCAAACAAAAAAGTAACAATCCGTATTATACGGTCAGTAGTTTGGGTAGAATTCAAATTATTACGGGATTCTATTTTTACAGATTTCCCGGAATATGATTTTATCCAACGATTGCCTACAAATACATGTTGCTTGGAAATATCAACTGTACGTTTTTCAATAATTTCTTGTAACAATTTCCTGTTATCTAATGAATCTATTTTAAGATATTCCAAAAGTGCCATCCAAGTATTTTCATTTAATTCTGAAATGCTTTTGTAGGAAAAAGTAAATGCCTTCATTTTTTCAGCAGTTCTTAATTCAGAAGAAAAACGTAAGTTCACATATATAGCCTCTCGAATTTTTTTAAATGGTAAAAAATTCCTTGTTTTTTTGGGGCGCTTGATGTTTGAATAATATACTTCTGATATTGGGCGTATGAGATGTATTGATTTGATTTCCAGTCGTGAATCACATTTCAACAATTCTAATCTCTCAGAAGACTTTGACAAATCAATAACTGTTTGATTTTCATCGGCATGAGATAGAAAAAAATGGACATTCCATTCTAAATATTTGGCTAGTTCATGCTTTTTATAAAGAAATTTCAAAGGCAGTCCTATCAGAAGATAAAACTTCTTCCAACTCCATCCTCTAATATCGAATAATTGGCGTTTACGAGAGTATGAAAATCCTAATTCATTGAATCGGGCTATTGAGTTAATATAAAATTGGCAGTCTTCCAACCTAGATCCACAACTACAAATTGATTTAGGATTGTAGTCATGGCTTATGTTAATAATTTCACCCAAATTGACAAACGGTTGAAAAGTTCCGAGTAGAAAACCGAAGATAGTGCTTCCGGAAAAAGCAGACCCCAATACATATACTACCTGTTTTTTATTTTGCATAACTCAATTCTCTTAATATTCTGTGAGCCATTTTAGAGGTAGAAAACTCCTTTTCCACCATGTATCTTCCCTGTTCTGCAAATCGCAATCTTAATGCTTCAGACTGCATGAGCTCAAACAAATAATTTTCCCATTCTTCCGTGTTATTTGCAATAAAACCAGTTTCTCCGTGTCTCACAATTAGTTTGTTTATAGAAATATCACTGCTAACAACAGGAATTCCAGAAGCTAAATATTCTAGTGCTTTAAATCCACATTTATAAAGATTTTCATTTTTGGGCAATAATGGATAAACTCCAATATTCACATCTGCTAAAGCCTCATTCACTTTTTCTGTATCCCCCCAGTCAATTGAATCTACATATTGAACATCCAATCCATTTAAATCGCTAAAGCGATTTTTCATTTCATCTTGACCAATGGTTCCAATCAGTTTTAATCGAATGCGGATTCCTGTACTCAAAATTGATTTCAATGGTGGTAATAGTACCTCCAATAAATCTTGGGAATAAAATTTCGCATTACCAATCCATCCAATGGTAACCATTCTGATAGAATTTTTATTCCGTAGATCAAATCTATACTTTTCGCATGATATACCTGTTGGAATTAACACTGCTTTGCCCCCAGCATTTTCAACCAGTAATTTTAAATTATCACTTCCTGCGAAAACTACATGGCAGGTATTTACCATTTTTTTAAAATTTTTGAGTGTATTAGCATCGTTATTAAAAGAAGGATAATCATCAATATCGAGAACAATAATTTTGCCATACCACTTCAGAATTCGCGCTAATGTTACGTGAAAACGTGAAAATGTTTTTTGAAATACTATTGTGTTGTATTTCAAAGAATTAAATCCTCCTTTAATAAAAAGAGACCATACGTGATTATATATTCCAAATCCAGTTTTTACTTTTAATTTTTGCAATTCTTCCAAAATCCAAAAACCGCGTACTCTTGAACTGGCCTTTTGAACATCCCCTAACATAAAAAAGAAAATACTCAATGATTTATTGCTCATGATTAGATTCTTGGGATTTCAATTCGATTTCATAGAGATTTTGCCAAGTTCTCTGAACAAACGGCGCTAAAATAAGAGCATCTAGAAGGGAGTCTTTTGCCCAAATCCATCGCTTATCATACTTAATTTGATATGATTTATGACGGATTTTATTTCCAATTAATTGATGAACAAAGTAATCGGAAACACTGGGTCTTTTATCTAAAAAATGGAGTTTCGATTTTAAGAAATTCAGAGTATTTGCTGGTTCAAATACTAGGGATTCATATAAAACTACATTGACTTTAGGATTAGATAGAAAAGCTTCATTTATTCGGGTCCAACTTCTCAAAAATCGATATCGAATTTTCATTTTCTGAAACCAATTAGTATCCTCCCCCTTCTTTTGTAACCTTCGACGCAGCGCACTGTTCATCCAGGAACGCGGATTTTTTGAGACCAAAATCAACTCCGGTTGAAGAGTTATTATTTCTTGAAAGGCTTGGGGATACTTTGAGCTATCTGAAATTACCTCTACTTCAGGATATAAATCATGAACTGATTCTATTAAAATTCGATAGGCTTCGAAATAAGTTTTAACATTGGATTTGGACCAGTTGTTAATTATTGATGTCCAAATACAATTCGCCTGATCATTACATGAACACGTATAATTTTGTATTTCTTTGCGAATAAATACTTGAAACGAATAATAAATTTCACCCAACGCTAATACGTTCATTTCTCTCGATAGAAACTGCTCAAAAATTGTGGTACCAGAATGGGCATTCCCGCCGATGAATATAATTTTCATTTAAATTTTTTGAGCGTTTAACATGGAATAAAAGCGACTATGTTTGTCTGAACTTAAATCATTAAAACTACCCGCTTCAATAATTTTACCTGCATCCATAACCACAATTCGATCTGCATTTTTAATGGTGACTAAACGATGTGCAATAACAATAACCGTCAATTTCCCTTGCAGTCGGTCTATGGCTTCTTGAATAATCATTTCTGACTCCACATCGAGGGCACTTGTAGCCTCGTCTAAAATTAACAGTTGCGGATTTTTGTATAACTCACGTGCAATTGAAATCCTTTGTTTTTGACCTCCAGAAATTCGAATACCTCGTTCTCCAATTTGAGTATCTAATCCATTCTCGAGTGTCTCAATAAAAGTCCAAACATTTGCCTGTAAACATGCGTTCTTTACGCGTTCGATGTCTGGGCTTTCTTCAAATAAAACAATGTTGTTCAGCAAGGAATCATCAAACAATGAAACATCTTGACTTACATACCCTATTTTATTTCGTAAAGAGTTTAATCGTATATCTTTTAAGGATTTTTGATTAAATGTAATATCCCCTTTTTGAGCACGATGTACACCCAACAACAATTCTATGAGTGTGGATTTTCCGCTCCCAGAAGTACCTACTAATGCTAAGACTTGATTGTTTTCAATTATTAATTTTTCTATGGATAAATTAAAACTCGGATTCGAATCGAAGGCAAATTCAATAGATTTGAACTCAATATTTGATTTCAAATCTTCAGCGGTTAAATCCGTAGATCCATCTGTAATTCTATTTAATTTCAATTGTGAAAACTCTTCATCTACCGATTCTATCATTCCAACAGATGTAAGTAATAATTGGAAATTATTTTGAATGAACATCAATTGATTTACAGCACGATAAAAGAGAATCAATACAAGCAAAATCGAAGAAATGGAATTTTGAAATAGTTGCGTTTCTATAAAAATCAACAATATTAACAAAGCTACCGTAACGAGTTCCCGTGTAGATCTAGAAAACACATTTGCGGTTTGTGTCCGGAAATGCATTGCGGTTATCTTATTCACGCTTTCTTTATACTTTACGGATAACCTATTGAACATGCCTGTGGCCATTAAGTATTTAAATGAACCAATAGATTGAATAGCATTTTGCGAATTAATTTTCTCTTCACTTGCAATCTTCTTCGACAATTTTTTCACGTACTTCGTTATTCGGGATAACAACAATACTGCGGTCCCACCAAACAAAGCCGCAATTATAGAAATCCTAAAAGACAAACTCGCTGCTAAAAAAATGTAATACGATGCCATAAATGCAGTTGTAATCACAGCGATAAATATATTGAATGAAGCAATCATCCGATTTACATGATCACTCAATATGGTCACAAAATGGCCGGAGTTTTTACTGGAAAAATAACCAAACTCAACATTCATTATTCCTTCTAATAGTCCGAGCTTGAGTTTCCTGTATAGTTCTTTGTACAATCGACTCTGAAAATATCCACTAATCATTTTGATCAATGCCTTAACTGTGAACACTATAAACATGAATACCAGGATACCTTTTAGTTCAAATGAGACACCTAGAAGTTGCAATACATGAACAACCAAACTTGGAAGCTGAGTTTCAGGTTTACCGCTATCAATACCCTCTAATATCGGCAACATTAGCGTTATCCCAAAACCATCAATAATTGCAATTAATACAGACAATAGGATCAGAGAATACACCTTCAAACCCAAATGCTTGGAATAAACTTTAATCAGGTAAACTAGTGTTTTCAAAATTAGTCAAATGCTTAGGTTGAAGAAGGAAGTCATCCTTTATTAAATCTAACAACTGACCAAGTGCTCAACTTATATCAGAATAGATTCAGCTCGCAAGTTCTGAGGGCAATTTCATTTTAATATAAAATCAATGATAAATTAACATTAATTCGACTTCTAAAAATCAGAACATACGGTTCATATGAATTAAAAAAGCAAGATTGATTAAACTGATTTAAATTCTTCTATGAAGTTATTGGGCATTCCATTTTTTAAACCATTCACAAAAATTCTTTATACCTTTTTCAATATCAACTTCTGGTTTATAATCAATTAAACTTTTAATATTCGTCAAATCGGCATGAGTTTGAGTTAAATCACCGGGTTGCAATTCTTCAAATTGAATTAAAGCTTTTTTATCAAGATGCTTTTCTATTAACTCAATATATTTTAACAACGGAACTGGTTTGTTACTCCCAATATTGAGTATTTCAAATGGACCAAAAGATTGGTTGGTAGACAAACCGTTAATTAATCCTTGATCTAATTGGGTTAAATTTCCCTGTGGAACTTTATTCAAAATTGAAACTATTGCACCTGAAATATCAGTTATATATGTAAAATCACGCGTCATTTTCCCATGATTGAACACGGTAATAGGTTTATCATTAAATATAGCATCTGCAAACGAATACAATGCCATATCAGGCCTAGCCCAAGGTCCATAAACTGTGAAAAATCGCAGTCCGGTTGTTGGTAAGCCATATACATGAGAATATGCGTGTGCCATCAATTCGTTGCATCTTTTTGTAACTCCATACATAGAAATTGGATGATCCACTGGATCTGATTCACTTAATGGCATTTTTTCGTTCAATCCATAAACAGAACTAGAACTAGCGTAAACTAAATGTTCGATAGAATTTTCCCTAGAACACTCGAGAATATTTAAAAATCCAGTAATGTTTGTGTCTATATACTTTTGAGGATGTTCTAACGAATATCTCACTCCTGGTTGTGCCGCTAAATGTACAACTTGGCGTATTTTGTGCTTCTTAAATATGATTTGTAAGTTTTCTTTTTCACAAATATCCATTTGATAATACATCGATTTGGTGAATTTTATATTCGGGTATTCAACTCCCGTAAAAGCATCCGACTCAATTTGGAAGCCCTGTTCTCTTAATCGATCTTTTTTTAAATTTGTGTCGTAATATTGATCCAACGAATCAACTCCTACTACAGAATGTCCAATCTCTGCTAAAGCACAAAAAACATGGTGTCCAATAAATCCTGCATTCCCAGTTACCAATATACATTCCTCGATTTTCAATAGTATCTTATATTAAAGTACGAAATTGTGAAATCAAGAAAAACACACTGTTAAGTAAGTATTAAAGTGATATTTAATTATTTCCTCAACCTTCAGATTTGTTTATATTGAGGAAACATACAGTTGTACTTAGTTTCTAATTTTTTATCCCCTCACTTCATCGTTTTGTGAAAAACTATTTCCTCTTTTACCTGGCTAACTGGCACCAAAATGCCCTAACTTTGAAAGTCCTATGGAAGAACAGTACACCTCCAATAACAAAAAGAAGAAAGTTGTACCAGCCGAATTTTTGCGCGATCGCGACGGTAGAATGCCACCAAATGCTGTAGAATTAGAAGAAGCAGTGTTGGGTGCCATGATGCTTGAAAAAGATAAAATCCATCAGGTAATTGACATCTTATCTCCCGACCATTTTTACAATCCCCAAAACAAAGAAATATTTCGCGCCATTCAAACGCTTTATCAGAGCGCGTCTATGGCAATCGACCTTTTAACCGTTTCCAACTATCTTAAAAATCATGGCAAATTGGAACTTGCTGGGGGATATTTTTATTTAGCTCAGCTCACTAACAAAGTTTCTTCAGCCGCAAATATTGAATACCATTCCCGAATTTTAACCCAAAAATTTATTCAACGTTCCCTCATCGACGTCACCGGTAAAATTCAATACGAAGCCTACGATGACTCCAAAGATGCGTTCGAATTACTCGATGAGTCAGAGTCCAAACTTTACGAAATTAAAAATGCAGGTCTGAAACGAAATTTCCAAGAAATTTCTATGCTAATCAATACCTCATTGAAAGAAATCGACGCGAGAAGATCCTCCGAAAACAATGGAGTTACCGGTGTTGCTTCCGGCTTCGGAGATATTGATCGAATTAATGGGGGATGGCAACCTTCCGATCTCGTAATCCTAGCAGCTCGACCTGCAATGGGTAAAACGGCATTTGCTTTAAGTTTAGTAAGAAATGCCGCAGTTGATCATAAAAAGAGTGTTATGATCTTCTCTCTTGAAATGGCAGATATTCAGTTAGTAAATCGTTTGATCTCTGCTGAAGCCATGGTGCAAGGTGAGAAAATTAAAAAAAGTACCCTAACCGAAGAAGAATGGGAACGACTCACTACCGAAACAAACAATCTTAGTTCTGCAAAAATTTTCATCGATGATACTCCTCAGTTATCCATCTTTGACTTAAATGCCAAGTGCCGAAGAGTGCATTCACAACACGGTTTGGATATGGTTGTGGTAGATTACCTTCAGCTTTTGCGACATGAAACCAAAGGTCCAGGTAATCGAGAACAAGAAATTGCATTTATTTCTCGGTCACTTAAAGCACTTGCAAAAGAATTAAGTATTCCAGTAATTGCATTGGCACAGTTGAGTCGTGAAGTTGAAAAACGACAAAATAAACGTCCTCAATTATCCGACTTACGTGAATCAGGATCTATTGAACAAGACGCGGATATGGTAATGTTCCTATACCGAAACGAATACTATGCAAAAATGGGTATGGAAACAGCCGATTCAGCAGGCAGAGCCGCGGCAGATGGAGAAATCGACTATGGAATTCAAGGATTAACAGAGGTAATTATCGCAAAAAATCGTCACGGTTCTGTGGGATCCGCATTCTGTAAATTTGTAGGTGAGTTTTCTAAATTCCAAGATTTATCCTCTTACGAACGAGAAAGTATCCGATCTCAAAATTCCGAATATCAAGGAGGAGCGCCAACGGCGTCGTTTACGGTTCATACTGTAGGTTCTAAAATGAATAGTGACGCTGAATATTATGCACCTGATGATTCACCCTCACCGTTTGACGGGCCACCAAGTGGATATTCAAATAATCCCATATTCAATCCCCCAAATATGGGTACAGGATTTGGCGCTGGTGCTGGATTTGACTCTTCGTCAAACAACCATTCGGGTGGGTTTAATGACCCGGGAGCCGGGTTTAGTAAACCCAGCTCCGGATTTGATCAGTTTGGTAATGACGACGACGATGAATCTGCTGGTTGGAATTCTGGTTTTTCAAAGCCACCAACTATCATAGAAGATTAATCAACTGTTTATTCCTCTGATTTCGTTTCTTCTTTAGGTAATTTTACGGCGTAAATCTTTTCACCAGATCCAGGGAGTATCCCTTCGATAACGATACTGCCTTTCAGTGACTCTAAAACACTTACAGCTCCTTGAGCCGAATACACTGGCTCGTTGTTTATGTGCGTGATTACAAATCCTTTAGGTATACCTGCATTCTTAAATGCACCCGTTTCAATTTTCTCCACCTTTACTCCAGATTTGATACCCAGTTTTGTTCGTTCTTCTCGGGAAGTGTTTACTAATGCTACACCTTGAAATTCTGTAGCACTCGATTTTGCAACGGTTTCTAATTTTGCTGAACCATCTTTAGACAATAAAGTAGCTGGTATTTCAATTATTTTACCTTTACGTTTGATGGTAAGTGTAACTTTATCGCCTGGACGATACTCGCCTACTTTCTCCTGCAATTTGGAAGATGAATTTACTTCATCACCATTTATTTTTAATATAACATCATCCTTTTTTACACCTGCTTTGTCGGCAGCACCTCCAGGAACGACGTCTGCAATATACACACCCTTTAAATTATCCAAACCTTTTTGCTCCGATAATTCTTGAGTAACTTCTTGTATAGATACCCCCAGAATTGCACGCTGAACCGTACCAAATTTCATGATATCATTCACTACCTTCTTCATCAGATTTACGGGGATGGCAAAACCGTAACCCGAATACGATCCGGTTTCAGAAGCTATAGCCGTATTGATACCGATGAGTTCACCCGCAACGTTTACTAAAGCACCTCCAGAATTTCCAGGATTAATTGCGGCATCCGTTTGGATAAAATTTTCAATGGCATATTGATTCCCTTTGCTTCGAAGTAAATCAATGTTTCGGCCAACAGCACTTACGATTCCCAAAGTAACTGTTGAAGTAAGATTTAGTGGATTACCTACTGCAACCACCCATTGTCCCACTTTTACATCTTCTGAATTACCTAATTTCAAAAAGGGTAAATCCGACTCCCCAATTCGCAATAAAGCCAAATCGGTATTCTTATCTGCACCAACTAGTTCGGCAATATAAGTGCGTTTATCATTGAGTGTTACTTCAATTTTATTGGCATTTTCAACCACGTGATTGTTGGTTACTATATAACCGTCGTCTGATATAATTACACCAGAACCTGAAGCCATTCTGGGTCCTGGATTTTGAAATTCAAATCCGGGTCCTCTGAAAAACTCAAATGGATCCATTGGAGGCATTTGTTGACGAGATCCCGAACCATTACTTGAAGACCCACTTACCGTTTTAATATGAACTACAGCAGGGTTTGCAATTTCTGAGACACCCGTGAAATCAAATGCCGGGATAGTGTTCAAACTGGCATAACGAGCCAATTGAGCCGACGAATTCTGCATTTTTTCGATGTCAGTTGAATTAAACTTCTCAGGAGCGGCCAAATAAAACCCAAACAAACTCATAGCTCCACCGGCAATTCCGGTCAGTAATAATGTAATTAGCTTGTGCTTTTGAAAGAACTTTTCCATATATGTAATTTTTTATGATGAATTTGATGTAAAACAACGCAAAAATCGACTTCTTGATTTAATTTGCAATCGAATTCGTTTACCTTTTTCGATAAAACCGTATTCATACTCCGTGAAATGTCAGTGAGATACACAACGAGTCAAGAAGTAATGCACTGTTTAAAGAACGGTGACAGGGAAATTTTGATTACACTGTACAAAGAACACGAAGAAATGATTAAACAATTTATCATGAAAAATAACGGTTCATTGGAAGATGCGGAAGACTTACTGCAAGATGCTTTAGTCATACTATGGCAAAATGCACGTAAAACAGATTTCGAACTTACTTCTCAACCTGGCACCTATTTGTATTCCATCGTAAAGAATCTGTGGTTAAAACAGTTCAACAGAAACAAACGAATGGTTGATGACAAAAACGTTCATCTTACAGCTAGCGACGATTCCTATTCTGCGGATAGTGGTCAACTGGATTTGGCAATTGTACGAAAATATTTAAATGAAATGGGTGAAACCTGCAGGCAGGTTTTACTCATGTTTTATTTTGATGGTTTCGACATGAAAACAATTGCTCAAGCAAACCATTTTGCCAATCCCAACGTTGCCAAAGCAAAAAAACATCAATGTTTGCAAGAACTTGCCAAACAAGTAAAAAGCAAATTCAGTTCAACCGATTTTTATAAGTCATAAAATGAGTGCTCATTACGATCGCATATTGGCATATTTGGACCATGAAATGACTGAGGAAGAACGTCTGAATTTCGAAACAGAGATTGAAACGAACCCTGAATTAAAAACGGAAATAGAATTTTATCGTACGCTCGTAGCTGGTATTGAATCTGAGGGACAAGAAGAGCTAAAAGAATACATTCGTTCGCGAGTAAACGAAGAAAGCACTGAAACTAAAACCAATTTATGGGTATATGCTGCAGCCACAGTAACTATACTTATGGTTGGGTATGTGGCTATTTATCAATATACAAAAACAGGATCTCTTCAGCCTGCAAAAGATTTTATTTCATTGTCTAAAGAGTCAGGAGAGAAAGTTAAATTCTGGAAAAAAAATCGGACACCAAACTCATCGACTGAAACAATCAATTCAGATACCCTTTATATGTATACGTTGGATTCCTCGGGCAATCCAGTTGATTCTGAGAATACCACAAATGAAAATGCGATAGCTGATGTAGGTGATGAAGCTTCCGGTATGACCGATATTTCGTCTGTCAACATAGATGATAGAGATAGAACAGATATTCTTGAAGATGACAATAAATTCTCATCGGGTAGAAAATCTTCTGCAGATGCCGGGTATCGTGGTTTGGATAAAATTGAAAATTCTGGGATTACCGGAGAAGAACAGATTGCTCCAAAGCCTGCAGTTTCTGTTTCTTCTAATATTAAAAAATCCAACGATTTAAGCACCAATAAATATAAAACAAAAGAAAAAATAGCATCGAGCTCGGTAAAAAGTAAAATTGCTACATCCGATAATTTAAATGAACAAGCTACCTCTGATGTGGCCACCTCAAAAATAGACCCCAACTCGATTCATTTTATTCGAAAAGTGTCATTGGTTCCTGTTCAATTAGGGTCAAATACAAATGTTAGTGAGAATACTTTATACGCTACCGATAAAAAATTAAAATTTACAGTAAGCTTTTTTGAATGGGACAATGGTTCGAAACTGCGTTCGAGTTCACTCAAAATTTACAAAAACAAAGGAAGCATATATATTGACCTTTATAATTTATCCGGTGAGAATCCACTCATTTATCATATTGAAAATGAGTACTTTTTAGAATTGGGGCCCAACCAAATTTATAAAGTCCCCAATGTAATTCCGAGCGATATTTCCAATCCTACTCCGATTAAGAATAAGCAAATAATTAAACTAATTCAAGATAGTGATCAATAAATCAATACCCTTTGTTAAATTTCAGGCCACTGGAAATGATTTTATCATTATCGATGGCAGGGAAAACGATTACTCAATGCTACCTGTTGCATTGATGTGCGATCGAAAATTTGGAATTGGGGCCGATGGTCTTATGATTATCCAAAATAAAACCGGGTATGATTTTGAAATGATTTATTTCAATTCCGATGGAAATACGAGTTCCATGTGTGGTAACGGTGGAAGAGCTATTTCTAAGTGGGCATCTCTTTTGGGAATTGGAACAGAAACACTTCATTTTTGGGCTCCAGACGGTGAACATAGTGCAAAAATTGAGTCTAACGATATCGTACGTCTAAAAATGAATAGTGTTTCACAATGGCAACACGAACAAGGAAAGTTTGCTGTTCTAAATACAGGTTCACCACACTTTATTAATTTGAATTCAAATTCTGTTTTTGACATACCTAATGAAGAATTTGTTGGATGGGCCAAAAACATTCGTTATTCTGAAACCTATAAGAAAGAAGGAATCAACGTCAATAATGTCACGCTTATGAATCCAAATAAGTTATCTATGCGAACATATGAGCGCGGCGTAGAAGATGAAACTTTGAGTTGTGGTACTGGAGTAACCGCGGCAGCTTTAACATATGCATTAGAACGCAACTTGCTAAATGGCGAAATAAACGTATTAACTAGAGGTGGACAATTATCAGTAGAATTTGAAAAAACCGATTTTGGATTTGAAAACATTTGGCTCATTGGGCCGGCAAAGTTGGTATTTTCTGGAAACTACAATATTTAAAGTTGTTGTCATTTAACATACCTGAATAGCACCGAATTTTATTCCACTACAATCGAATTGACTTTCATTATTTTAAATCAGGATCCTGTAAATACAATCCCGTAGAATTACAATTATTAACTTCTAATTTGCGATTACACAAAATTATTAAACTGATACTTACTAAAAGTAAAAAGGCTGCCCTAGAGCAGCCTTTTTACTTTAAAATCCAATATTTTCCTTACTTCACCATTAACTTCACCGACTGGCTGCTTCCATTAGATAAAGTTACTTTTACAAAGTAGTAACCTGAAGTATAATTCTCTGTATTTATAACCGCTTCATTCGAACCGGCAGTTACATTGATTTGTTTATTGTAAACCGTACGGCCATCTAAACCGATCACAGTAATATTCGCATTTCCTGCTGCTGCCGCTTGGAAAGATACTGTTGCTTTATCTGTAGCTGGATTTGGATATGCAGAAACTGCAAACGAATTGCGTGCTACTTTCTTCGTGCTGCTCAATAATGTGCTGCTCTTGAAATAACCGCGACCGTGTGTACCGATATACATTTCCATTCCCATCCAAGGCTTCCATTCGTAACCACGAATTTCGAATACTGGAACACGAGCCATACCTTGGTTTGCTTCAGTCCAAGTAGTTCCACCATTTTCAGTTACCCAAATACCTAAGTCTGTTCCAATTACAATGCGATTTTCATCGTCTGGATCAATTACAGCATCATATACAGGCATTGAAGGAAGATTTCCTGTAATGTCAGTCCAAGTTGGAGTTGCAGAAAGAGCGTCATTAGACTCCATCACGAAACGAGTATTGCCATATCCGCCTAATGTAATTACAACGTGGTTTGCATTATTCAAGTTAACATTTACTGAAGTAACAACACGTCCAGAAGCGCCTGTAACCGTCAATTGCTTTTGAGTAATTGCAGCTGGTACATCTGTAGCTTTAGGATTTGCAGCCAATGAATAATCTGCATCGTTCAAACCATCTATTCTCCATAATGAACCTGCTTTAGCAACAAACAAATGATTACCATCTGGTGTGTAATCCATTTCAATAATACGAGATCCACCTAACCCTTTGGCTATCAAAATCCAATTAACTTGCTCGCTGAAGTTTGTTGGGTTTATTGCAGCCCAAACCTCTTGATCTTTTGACAAATACAAGCGGCTTTCTTTATCATTCTTTTCCCACAAAGAGAATGTAGTATTAAAATCAGATTGAACAGTTCCTTCTTGACGATCATCCCAGAATGTTCCCATGGATTGACCTTGGTTACTACTTCTAACTACTCTACCATAATATGTAGAAGCGAATACCACCTTGGGATTAAATTTAGAAAATTCAACATCAAAACCATCACCGCCATATATACTCAATGCAGTTTGAGACAATTTTCCATTCACTGAATTACCGGAATAGTTAATTAACTGAGTTCCGTTGTCTTGAGCTCCACCTACTACATGTCCTAAATAGTTAGCTGCTACATTATACAATTGCAAGGTAGTAAATCCTCTGTTAATGCTTGTCCAAACTGACAAATCTTTAGAAGCGAACAAACCACCATCACAACCTACAATACAGGTTGCTGGTTTAGTATCCGTGTTCCATTCAATTAAATGCTTATCAGCATGTACATATTGCTGATTCCAAGGTGCACCGAATGTGCTTGCAATCTGTCTGTATCCGTTAACTTCATCCCAAGTAGCTAAATCTACTCCACCTAGAATTGCTTTCTTGCTATTCGAACCTGGAACAACTGAAACTGTGTTGTCGTACCAACCTTGAGAGTTAGGACCAAATATATCAGTTACAGTATTACCCGTTACCAAAATTTCCCAAGTAGATCCACCGTCTTTAGTGCGATATAAAGCCACCATTTTACCATTTCCACCTGCACCCAATGTATATACTACATTATCGTCATCTGGAGAAATACCAATTGCTGTTCTTCCACCGCTGTTGTACCCAGCATTAACTGTTGCTAAGGCAGCCCCAACTGGTTTTTTGTAAACTGCACCATTACTTGAGCTTGCCCAAATAGTACCTTTCTTATCTACTTTTACTTCGCGAACTGCAGTACCAACCAAACGAGTAATTACCGGAGTTGAACCTGAAGTGTAGTTAAATTCAAACAAACCACTTTCAGAAGCTACGTACAAGATATCCTCAGTTGGAGATGCTGCCATACTATTACACTGATGAAAGCGAGCATCTTTTGCAGTAGCAATCAAACTAAAATCATCTCCGGCTTGGTCTTTACTTTCGTAAAGACCATTTCCGATGAATGCAGGAGAACCATTACGAGTACCCGAAAGATTGGTAAATCCACCTTCACCTGTACCGTAGAATACCTTACCACTAACTGGTAATTGTGCGATACACGTAACATTTAGATTTTCTTGCATATCATTTACAGGAGCCCAAGATTGTCCGTAAGTAGTTGAACGGAACAATCCACCACTAACACCGCCTGCAAACCAAATATTTTTATCTTTTTTGCTGATTAAAAAAGCGCGAATACGTCCACCAACGTTATCGGGACCTAAACCTTCCCAAATGATGTTCTTATTTAAGCGTTTGGAAACCGACTGCATAGCATCTGCTTTTTGAACTGCATCCATCATCCATTGGGGATCCAAGGTTCCGGTTTGTTCATTCATACGCATGCTGTAGATGGATTCAATCGCTCCGCGAATGTCCTGCTCTTCGGATTCCGGTCCTTCTTCTTTTTCGTTAGATGCAAGCATCTTTAACGATGGTGTCTTAACTAAATCTGCCCATGTAACAAAGGCGCCAGAAATAGCTAATGAAAGAACTACTGGTAGTATTTTATTCATCCTCATATTGAAGTTTTTTAAATGTTTTTTCCCTTTAATTTTTTTAAAGGTAGATTAAATGCAAATAAAAGGAATAAACCCTGCTTTTACAAAGTTATAACCCGTTGTTTTTTAGGATTTATTGCAATTTTTTGTTCATAATTTGACTTCTTGTTGCAAAAAGTGCAACAGAATATCAATGAATATGCTTTTCAGCGTGATATGAACTGCGCACTAAAGGTCCGCTTTCAACGAATCTAAAACCCAAAGACAATCCATATTCTTCCCAAAATTTGAATTTATCGGGATGAACATATTCGGCTACGGGCAAATGCATTTTCGTGGGCTGTAAATATTGACCCAAGGTTAATACATCACAACCATGTTCCCGCAGGTCGTTAATCAATTTCTTTACCTGGTCATCGGATTCTCCGCAACCCAGCATAGCACCACTCTTGGTTCTTCTTCCGTATTCTTTGGTGCGTTTGATCTGTTCCAAACTGCGACTATATTTAGCTTGTGGGCGCACCAAACGATACAATTCTTCCACCGTTTCCATGTTATGAGAAACCACTTCCGGTTGTGCGTCTAACACCATATACAACAAGTCCCATTCCGCTTTGAAATCAGGAATTAAGGTTTCGATGGTTGTTTCTGGAGAAGCCATTTTCACGGCTTTAATGGTTTCTGCCCATACCGTTGCTCCCTTATCTTTTAATTCATCGCGATTTACGGATGTAATCACACAATGTTTTACTCCCATCAAACGAACAGCTTCCGCTACACGTTGAGGTTCATCCGTATCATAGCTTCCCGGACGACCTGTGGCAACGGCACAAAATGAACAACTTCGAGTACAAACATTGCCTAAAATCATAAAGGTAGCCGTTCCCTCTCCCCAACATTCACCCATATTCGGGCATCGTCCATCTTCACAAATGGTATGTAATTTATATTCCTTAACAATCCGTTTTACACGAGTGTAATTTTCACCAATTGGAATGTCAATTTTCAACCATTTGGGTTTTGTAGGACCTTTTTTTTCTTTCGCAACTATGGGTAATTCAATCATGACGTTTTTTTTCTTTTCGGGGGATGGGAAATCTGCAATGAACTAAGCTGAAACTCTCTGCAGTCTATGGCTACTTTAATCGAAATTCGTTTTGCTTTACTTCCCAAATCCAAATGCAAAATTAACGAATAGCATAGGAAAGATAAAGGCATTATTTTCTGTTGTGTGCATTATTTGAATTTTTTGAACAAATGCATCCGTCATCACTCCGAAACTCAATACGTTCGACATTGAACGGTAACTACCCCATTCCAATGAAATTCCAGCGCTCAAACCCAAACCCGGTGTCAGATTGCCTTTTCCAAAACCTCGAGTAAATGAAGCTGTTCCGCCTATTAACCTAGAATCATGAATTTCCGGATTGTATTGAACATCAGCATAACCGTCGAATGGAGTATTCCCTTCATACAACCATATATATACAGGCCAAGAATACGATAAAGGTAGTTGAGCACTTCCAAATATGCTTGTACCGACTTCATTTCTTGATTTACGTTGAGTAAAATCATGGTGAAAGGAAATATACGGACGTAAAACCCAAGCATAATTAATTTTATCAATTTTGAATGGTTGACTTCCCGGAAGCGTATTATTTATAACATAGATTTCTTTGGGAGAATTCAAACTACCAATTCTTAAACCATAACCTCTTTTTTGCGATTGATCCTTTAAACCCTGTTGATATCCAAACCCCAAATCGTATCCAAAATTGCGTAGTTGACCATCAATGATCAATTGCTTCTGAATTTGTGCTCGGATACTTCCTTGGCACAACAAACAAAACAGACATAATGTTATATTCAGATACAACTTCATGGTATTTCGTTTTGTGGTATTTCCTGCAATAACAATTCCTTGCATGACATTTGGTTTTAAAACAATTCTAGCAATGGCAATTCGTTTCAAATCATCTCATTCATTGCAATCTTCCTGAAACAAATGATTTCTTCTAATTCCATTTCATATGGTAACTGTTCAGGGCATTCCCATTTTTGGTAAAATTAGTACATAAACCATAAAAAATGGAAATATTTTACCCCACTTTACCCCACAATGTGCAAAACCTTGTATTTTCAAGGTTTTTAATCTAATATTGCCATCAGAAATGGATTTTCCATCTTCTCCAAACCCTCAAAAACACCCACATTTTTGCAATATGTGGAAAAGTGGTGGCTAATTTTGGGAAATTGTGGGAAAAAGTGGAAAATTCTGTATTTATTTAGCAGACAGAAACCGACAGCGAAATGCCAGGCTTTATTGGTGAGTATTATTGCAAGCTAGACAACAAGGGCCGACTATCCCTTCCGTCTAAACTTAGGGCTCAATTCCCTGAGGATGCAGAAAATATGCTCGTAATAAACCGGGGTTTTGAAAAATGTTTGGTTCTGTACACCAAAGAAGATTGGTTGAAGGAAACCGAAAAACTCAACGCCGTGGATGATTTCATGAGTCCTGAGATTCGTCGCTTCAAACGTATTTTCACCAACGGTGCTAATTTGATTTCCATCGACAACGCGCAACGAATTCTCCTGCCCAAGAAATTGATTGAGTATGCAGGATTCGCCGATGAAGTTGTGATGAGTGCATTTGGCAACAAAGTGGAAATATGGGATAAAGCATTGTACGAATCAGAATTGGATGTGGAGTCGAACGAACTGAGTGAACTCGCTAAGAATTTCCATCATCAAAAATCCCAGAATGGTGAACAGAACTAAGCCGTTGGCTTAACTGTTTGCAAATGACCACGAACTACCACATACCTGTTTTACTTAACGAAAGCGTTACTGCATTGGTGCACAATCCCAATGGCACTTACGTAGATCTCACTTTTGGTGGTGGTGGACATTCACGTGCAATTCTGAATCTGCTCAGTGAATCAGGACGTCTTATATCTTTTGATCGCGATCAACACGCACTAAACAATTGCATTGACGACCCCCGTTTCACTCTAGTCAATCATAACTTTCGTTATATGCGCCAATTCCTGGAGTACATGAATTGCACTCCAATAGACGGAATTTTAGGCGATCTAGGTATTTCATCGCATCAAATTGATTTCAATGATCGTGGTTTTGCACATAGATCCGACGGACCATTAGACATGCGAATGGATATTCAATCTCCATTAACTGCCTCTAAGATTTTACAAACCTATTCCGAGAAACAACTTTTAGATGTTTTCAATCACTACGGTGAAATTAAAAACGCTTATAAGTTGGTTAAAACTATTTTACAAAATAGAAATGGACAATCCTTTTCAACTGTAGAACAATTTAAAACAACCATCGATGCTTGCATACCCAAAAATGAAAGTGCCAAATACTTATCCCAAGTTTTTCAAGCATTGCGCATTGAGGTAAATCAAGAATTAACGGATCTCAAACAAGTACTTTACGATTCAGAATTTGTGCTAGGTGAAGGTGGAAAATTGGTCATCATTTCCTATCATTCTTTGGAAGACCGATTGGTAAAAAACTATCTAAATAGCGGAAATTTTGATGGAAAAAAACAGACCGACATGTATGGATGGAGTTCTCAACCTTTTGACTGTAAACCAAGTAAAGCAATTACACCCAACGAAGAGGAATTAGAGCGTAACAAACGATCTCGAAGCGCCAAACTTCGAATTGGAGTTCGAACTGCATACCAAAATCCTTCAAATAACTCTGGAGCTAAAATAGAAATACATGGAAATATGCCTGTAAAATCATCTACTAAATCCAAAAAATAATGACCGTTCAACCCGATATAAATTCCAACTCATCAAACCCAAAAAATGGCAACAACCCATTTGAAAACTCCATGAGTCATGGTGCTGGAGGGAATACGCAAACTACCCAAAACGAAAAAATGGGTACGCAAAGCAATGTCAATAACGAAAGTAATTTACCCCCAAACAACCAAAATACCAGCAAATCGGGAAACCATATTAGCAATTCAGAAGAAACCCATAAAACTTATTACCAGCAATCAACTTTTGAAAACATAAAAGAAGGTTTTAACTCCTGGAATGTCATTAAATATATAGCTATTGCTTTTCCATTTCTATTGCTTTACATATACAATTCACTGCACACAGCTAAGGCAATCAAGAAAAAGGATGAGCTAAGCAAAGTTTTAAAAGAATTACACAGTGAACGCATCAGCTTGGAAAGTGAAATCACTCGTGCGAGTAAACAAACTCAAATTGCCGAAAAATTAAAATCCACTGGATTAAAAGAAATTACTACACCTCCAATTAAACTAACCCGTGAGCGAAAAGACTAAAATAAATACTCGCAAAGCCATTTTAATCAGGTCGAACATCATTTTTTTGGTGGTTGCTATTAGTGGCATTTACTTGCTTGTGTCCATTTTTAATTTGCAAAATGGTTTTGATAAAGAATATTCCACTGACCTTAAAAATAAAAACACCCGTATTACCAATATCGAAGGTATTCGCGGCAATATTTACGCCGGAGATGGTAGTTTATTGGCTACTTCTGTACCCACATACGATTTAATCTGGGATGCCAATGTAGAAGCGTTATCCGATAAAGAATTCAAAGCATCCATTGATAGTTTAGCGATGCTATTTGCACGTTACTTTACTCAAAAATCTGAAAGAGAATGGCGTCAAAAATTCAACACACTAAGAGTTTCCAAAAATCATTACTATAAAGTAGCTGCTGACTTAAACTTCGATCGAGTTAAAGCCATGAAAAAATGGCCGTTGATTCGCAAATCCAAATTCAAAGGTGGTTTCTGGTTCATTGAAAAAGGACGTAGAATGTACTTCATGGGTGAATTGGCGAAACGTGCTATCGGATATACAAAAAACGGAGTAAGTATAGGTTTGGAAGGTGCTTTTGATTCATTGCTTCGAGGGAAATCCACTCAAATCATGGAACAAAGAATGCCAGGAAATATCTGGCGACCCATTCGCATTGGCGAGGGTGAAACTGCTGAAAATGGGAAGGATATTGTTACCACCCTGGATGTTGACTTTCAGGATATTACTCAGTTTGCGCTCAACAATGCACTTATTCAACATCAAGCAGATCATGGGTGCGCTATTGTAATGGAGGTTAACACCGGTGCAATCAAAGCAATTGCGAATTTGAAGCGCTCATCCGATGGTTTGTACTATGAAAAAATGAACTATGCAGTTGACCAATTCAGCGAACCAGGTTCAACCTTCAAACTTATATCGGTTATGGCACTTTTGGAAGACAAAAAAGCCAGTCCCAGCGATAGCGTCCCCACAAAAAGAGGAAGAATCAAATACTTCGATAAAGAATTTACCGATGGTTCGGAGCATGGAGAACCACCACCATTCTATTCCCTTCAAGAGAGTTTTGAAAAATCAAGTAATGTGGGAATCAGTCAATTTGTATTTAACGCGTATAAAGACAATCCAAAAAAATTCGTAAACCATGTTTTGGATTTGGGATTAAACATCAAGCCCAATTTCGATATTCCGTCATCCAACAAGCCTGTAATTCTTGATCCCGATGGATCTAACTGGTCTGGTGTTACACTTCCATCTATGAGTATCGGCTATTCCTCTAAAATCAGCCCATTGCAGACTTTGATGGTTTACAATGCAATTGCGAATAAAGGAAAAATGATGAATCCGTATATGGTAAAAGAAATTCGCCAAGACGGACAAACATTAGAAGTGATAAAACCACAAGTACTCAAAGAAGAAATTTGCTCCGATAGAACATTAGGGCAACTTCAAGAGATGTTGAAAGGTGTAGTTTCTCGAGGAACTGCTGAACCTGCATTTGAAGGATGTCCTTACACTGTTGCGGGTAAAACCGGAACAGCCAGAATTAGTAACGAAGGTCAGCGCGGATATACGAACAAACACATGTCGTCATTTGTGGGTTATTTCCCCGCTGAGAATCCTCAATACAGCATTATTGTGGTGATCAACGAACCGAAAGGTGCTATTTATGGTGGCGTAGTTGCTGCACCGGTTTTCCGCGAGATAGCTAACAAAATTTACAGCAGTCATATTCGTCTACAGCCAGAAGCCATTAAGCCTTTCGAAACAAAAAGTGTTCCTAAAGTAGCTAACGGAGAACTTCAATCTACCAAACAAATTTTGAATGAGCTGGGAATCAGTTCTCAAACCATCAATTCCCAAATTTCTGGATACGTAAAGGCTTCCTCAAAAACAAAGAACATTGAATTCAGTAATATTTCCATAAAGCCTGGTATTGTTCCTGATTTTCGGGGGATGGGAATTCGGGATGCCCAAAATTTAGCAGGCAAACTAAATATCAGAATTTCATTTTCAGGGTTCGGCCGAGTTGCGCAACAAAGTGTAACCCCAGGTACCCGATTTAATCAATCCATTAATGTAAATATTGAGTTAAGACCATGATGAGCAAGTCCTTAAAATCACTACTTACTAATGTTCCTACCATCGCCATTATTGGTGATAGTTCTTGCAGTATTTCGCAAATAACTAGCGATAGCAGAGCGGTATCAAAGGGCACCTTGTTTGCAGCAGTTAAAGGAACACAAGTAGATGGCCATTCATTTATCGAAAAGGCTATTAATCAAGGCGCGAAGGCTATATTATTGGAACATTTACCGCAGAATCCCATAGAGGGTGTTACTTATATTCAGGTAGAATCCGTTCCTGCTGAATTAGGAAAGGTTGCTGCTCATTTTTACGACAATGCTCAAGACGAACTCATTATTGTTGGATGTACCGGAACCAATGGTAAAACTACAGTTACTACTTTGCTCCATGATCTATTCCAGCATTTAGGATACAAGTGTGGATTGTTAAGCACGGTTGAGTATCGAATTGGTTCGGAAATATTCCCCAGTACTCATACCACACCAGATAGCATATCGATACACAAGTTATTCAAAAAAATGGTGGATGAAGGTTGCACTCATTGCTTCATGGAAGTGAGTTCGCACGCGGTTGACCAAAAACGAATTTCCGGTATTCAATTCAAAGGAGGGATTTTCACTAACATCACACACGATCACTTAGATTATCATAAAACCTTTGAAAATTACATTAAAGCGAAGAAAGCGTTCTTCGATGCACTAGGTCCTGAAGCTTTTAGTCTCACCAATAAAGACGATAAAAACGGCATGGTGATGCTACAAAACACCAAATCAACACGTTACACCTATAGTTTACATGGGGGTGCTGATTTCAATGTTAAAATCATTGAAAGTGATTTCTCTGGAATGCAAATAAAGCTCCAAGGTGAAGATATTTGGACGCCTTTAGTGGGCAAATTCAATGCATACAACCTTCTAGCAGTTTATGCAGCAGCAACATTGATTACGGAAGGCTTAGAAGAAATTTCTGTAGCCATGAGTGCTTTGGGACGAGTAAACGGAAGATTCGAAGCCATTAATGGACCAGAAGGAAGGGCCGCCATTATTGATTATGCCCATACGCCTGATGCCCTAGAAAATGTAATTCAAACCATTAAAAACATCCAAAAAGGCGACAGTCAATTGATTTGTGTTGTGGGATGCGGTGGAGATCGAGATAGAGAAAAACGACCTGTAATGGGGCATACAGCCTCTTCTCGTTGCGACAAAGTAATTTTCACCAGTGACAATCCCCGGTCGGAATCGCCCGAGGCTATAATTAGTGATATGATGACCGGTGTTGAACCTCAAAACCAACGTAAAGTATTAAAAATCACAGATAGAAGTGAAGCCATTAAAACAGCTTTATTCCTTTCGCAACCAGGAGATGTCATTCTAATTGCTGGTAAAGGACACGAAACCTATCAAGAAATCAATGGAGTTAAGCACGAATTCGACGATAAAAAAATCACTCAAAACCTATTTAAAATTCTAGGATAATGTTGTACCATTTATTTAGATACTTCGATGAACAAGGATACTCTGGAGCTGGAGTATTTAATTATATATCATTTCGTGCCTCTTTGGCTGGAATGATCGCATTGCTAATTGCATTGATTGCTGGAAAGGGTATTATTAAATACTTGCAAAAACTCCAAATCGGAGAAAGCATACGTGATTTGGGATTAGAAGGTCAGATGCAAAAGAAAGGCACTCCAACTATGGGCGGAGTTATCATCATAATTGCCATACTCATACCAACGCTCCTTTTCGCCAAATTAAACAACATTTATGTGATTTTGATGATGATAAGCACTTTGTGGATGGGAATTATTGGCGGTATAGATGATTATATCAAAGTTTTCAAAAAGAACAAAGAAGGGATGAAAGCTACTACCAAATTAATTGGACAACTTATGTTGGGCATCATCATTGCTGTTGCAGTAGATTATACTCACAGTGCTAACAGTATCCCTTTAGAAACAAACTTACCAATATCTAAACATCGCTTGAACTATTCGGAAATAATACCTGGCGATGGCAATGCGTGGCTACTTTTTGTTCCAATCATTATTGTAATTGTTATGGCCATTACCAATGCCGTAAACTTAACCGATGGCATAGACGGATTGGCTGCGGGAACAACCGCTTTAGTAGGGGTGGGTTTAGGCATCCTAGCATATTCAACGGGTAATGTTAAGATCGCGAAATATTTAAATATCATATATGTACCTCAAAGCGGTGAAGTAGTTGTTTTCCTGGCAGCTATGATTGGTGCCTGTTTGGGATTTCTCTGGTACAACGGATTTCCAGCACAGGTTTTCATGGGAGATACAGGAAGTATGGCATTGGGTGGAGCTATCGCTGCTGTGGCTATCATCATTAAAATGGAATTACTAATTCCTATACTATGCGGAATTTTCTTCGCCGAAAGTGTATCCGTAATACTTCAAGTAAGTTATTTCAAATACACCAAGAAAAAATTCGGTGAAGGAAGAAGAATTTTCTTGATGTCACCATTACATCACCACTATCAGAAAAAAGGGATTCCCGAAAGTAAAATCACATTGAGATTCTGGTTAATAACGGTGATTTTGGTTTTAGCCACCATTGCTTTAATCAAACTCCGCTAAACAAAATACACTAAAACAGAACTCAAAAGCAATCTTAATCCACCCGAAAAAAGCATTATCCAAACAACACGATTCCAAACAAAATAAAACTCAAATAAAAACCGCTACACCTCAACCCAACTACTCGGAAAATATACCCTATAATAAAATCCTAACTACATAAATCTAAACCAAAACAGCCATTCTTCAAACCAAATAACGCGAAAAGAACAAACTATCATAAACAAAAAACTGAATTAACATCCCCCGAAAAAATGAATCAAATTCTTGTCATATTAGGAGCAGGCGAAAGCGGAACAGGTGCAGCAATCTTGGGACAAAAACAAGGTTGGACTGTGTTTGTTTCGGATTTTGGAAGCATTGACGAGACATATAAGGCGGAATTAACTCAACGTGGCATTGAATGGGAAGAGCGCCAACACAGCTTAGATCGAATTCTTCAAGCACATTTGGTAGTGAAAAGTCCCGGCATTCCGGATAAAGCACCGGTGGTAAAGTCCCTCAAGGAGAAAAACATACCTATAATTTCTGAAATTGAATTTGCGGGAAGATATACCAACGCCGTATTGATTGCAATAAGCGGAACTAATGGAAAAACAACTACCACAAGTTTGACTTATCACATATTAAAAGAAGCTGGACTGAATGTTGGATTGGGCGGAAACATTGGTACTTCGTTCGCATGGCAAGTGGCGGAGAAAAATTTCGATTACTATGTGTTGGAGGTAAGCAGTTTTCAATTAGATGGTAACGATAGAATTAGATTTCACATTGCCTGTCTTACCAATATCACACCAGACCATTTAGATCGCTACGATTATATTCTCGACAACTATATCGACTCAAAATTCCGACTAACTCTGAATCAAACAAGCAATGATTACTTTATTTATTGCGCAGATGATGAACTTACTCAACGGGGTATGGAGCGACATATCAACAATATTTCTTCCACTCTGATTCCCTTTTCACACGACAATCAGCTGGACTTCGGCGCATACCTAAGTGAACAGATCATACACATAATATTAGAAAAAACCACATACACAATGAATACACAAGATTTTAATTTAAGAGGCCGACACAATGGCTACAACAGCATGGCCGCTGCAATTATGGCTAGTTTAATTGATGTTCGTAAAGAGAATATTCGTGAAAGCCTAAGCAACTTCCAAAACTTGGAACACCGACTTGAAAGTGTTGGTAAATACAACGGTGTTGAGTATATCAACGACAGCAAAGCAACCAATGTAAACAGTACTTGGTACGCTCTAGAAAGCATGGATCGCCCAGTTATTTGGATTGCAGGTGGTGTAGACAAAGGAAATAATTATGCTGATTTAAAACCCTTGGTAAAGGAAAAAGTAAAATTGATCATCTGCCTGGGTATGGACAATCGTAAAATCCACCAAGCGTTCCAATCAGATGTGGACATGATCATAAACACAACCAGTGCACAAGAAGCAGTGCATGTAGCTTCAAGATTAGCGTCATCCAATGATGTAGTTCTATTATCGCCAGCATGTGCGAGCTTCGATTTATTTGAAAATTACGAAGAGCGCGGAAGATTATTCAAGCAAGCGGTTAAGAATTTATAATTCACTATAATTTCCAGCAATAATATGTTCAATATTACACCATCTAAAGTCAAATCCGCATTTCAAGGTGACCCATTTATTTGGGCCATTGTGTTCATTTTATCGGTTATCGGGATTTTGGCGGTGTACAGTTCAACAGGAACCATTTCGTTTTCCAAGCAGCAAGGAGATACGGAACATTATCTGTTACGACATTTTGGATTTATTGCTGCTGGCTGGGGAATCATGTATTTAACGCACAAGATTCCTTTCAAATTCTATGCAAAGATTTCCTTTGTTATGTTGATCGTTTCCGTCGTGCTTTTGTACTTAACACTGGTGGTTGGCTATAAGATCAATAATGCAGCAAGGGTAATTCCTATTTTCGGTTTTACACTACAACCGTCGGATATGGCAAAATTGTTTCTAGCAATTTTCATAGCGAGGTATATGAGTAAAAATCAAGATGAAGTAGATAAACCTAAAGTTTTTGGTACCATAATTGGTGTCATTGTGTTGGTTATAATTCCAATTATTCCCGAAAACTTAAGTACTTCATTGGTTATCATTTGTACATCAACATTGATTATGATCATGGGCAGAATAAAAATGAAATTCATCATTATCATGGGTCTCATTTTAATGTCTATTGCATCTATTTTCTATTTGTTCTTGATGAATATTGATATGGATAAATATCAAGAAACTCGTTTACCCACTTGGAAACGAAGAATAGAAACGTATATGGGGAAAGATGTTGATGGCAATGGTGGATATCAACAATTACAAGCAAAAATCGCGGTTGCTTCGGGTGGTTTTTGGGGAAAGGGACCGGGAAATAGTACTCAGCGCAATTTTCTTCCGCACCCATATTCCGATTTCATTTTTGCCATCATAGTTGAAGAATACGGCTTTGTAGGAGGCTTTGTTTTAATTATTTGCTATTTAGGATTGATTTATCGATCACTTAAAATGGTCGTCGAAACTCAACGGTCATTTGCTGCTTTAGTGGTACTTGGAATTTCGGTAACGACCACCGTACAAGCTTTAATTCACATGGGAGTTTCCATCGGTAAACTTCCAGTTACTGGATTAACACTACCCTTGGTAAGCATGGGTGGAACTTCTATATTATTCAATAGCATGGCCTTTGGAATCATACTCGGGGTCAGTCGACATATTCAGCAAGAAAAACTTCGCACAAGTGTACAAGGTGCAGGTTCTGTATCACCCGATAATACTGAAAATAATGGCTAACTACGTTTTTACCGGAGGCGGAACGGGAGGTCATATTTTTCCGGCTATCGCAATAGCTAATGAACTCAAAAAAGCCGAACCAGGTGCACATATTCTTTTTGTAGGTGCATTAGGTAAAATGGAAATGGAAAAAGTTCCACAAGCTGGATACGAAATCCAGGGTCTGCCGGTAGAAGGATTGAAGCGGTCGTTTACATTCGAAAACTTCAAAATCGCTTTCAAAGCCATTCTAAGCTACTTCAAGGCGCGCAAATTACTCAGAAAATTCAATCCCAAATGGGTAGTAGGTACCGGTGGTTATGCCAGTTTACCTGTTTGCTTAGCTGCAACACACATGAATATTCCAGTTTACGCATGGGAGGGAAATGCGTTTGCAGGTCTTACAAACAAAATCATCAGTAAACGGGCTAAAACCATTTTTTGTGGGTTTCCGGGGATGGAACAACAATTCAAATTTGGTAATTGGATTCACTCCGGCAATCCTATTCGAACTGAAATTTTACAGCGTACGGATCGGAAACAAGCTTGCGATTTTTTCCAATTAAAACCTGAACAGAAAATTATATTTATTACAGGCGGTTCTTTGGGTGCGCGAAGTATCAATTTTGCCATTGCATCGTTGTTACCATTTTTCCAAGAAAATAACATTCAAATTATTTGGCAAACGGGCAAATTTTACAAACATCCAAATGATCCAAAACCAGGTGAATTTATTTCTGAATTCATTCAACGAATGGATTTGGCTTACAATTGTGCAGATCTTGTTATTTCCAGATCGGGGGCACTATCGGTAAGCGAAATTCTGGCCACTGGAGTTCCAGCTGTATTCATTCCTTCGCCCAATGTAACAGATGATCATCAAACATTCAACGCTCTGCAAGCTGAAAAAGGTAGAGGAAGTATTCTGCTAAAAGAATCAAATAACCTTTCTCAGGAACTTCAAAGCCTAGTTCAAAATCTGATATTCGATGATGAAAAACTTCAATCCATGCGTGAAAATCAGTTAAAAGCAGCACGTCCAACCGCTACTGAATTTATCGTTCAAACTATTTTAAATCATGAGTAACCAAATTCAACAATTAGGGCTGAGTGCCTATAAAAAAGCCTATTTCTTGGGAATTGGTGGCATTGGAATGAGTGCTATTTGTCGATACTTTTTATCTGTTGGGATGGAAGTAGCGGGATACGATAAAACCTCTACCCCATTAACTGATGAATTGATTAAAGAAGGTGCTTTTATCACTTTTGAGGACTCCATTGAGACTCTGCCTGACTTTGTTAAGAACTTAGAACCGAATGTTCTGTATATTTTCACCCCAGCTATTCCCGCAGATCACATTCAAAAAAACTGGTTGATTTCTCAAGGTATAGAGCTTAAAAAACGCGCTGAAGTTTTAGGAATTATTACACGTGATGCCTATTGTGTAGCGGTGGCTGGAACCCATGGCAAAACTACTACCTCAAGTCTTGTTGCCCATATTCTGCATGATAATGGAATTAACTTTACCGCCTTTCTTGGGGGAATTAGTTCCAATTACAATACCAATTACATCCATTATACTTCCGGTAAAAATATTATGGACAAGCCACTTGTTGTGGTAGAAGCTGATGAATTCGATCGCAGTTTTCATCAACTTTCACCCAATGCTGCTATTATTACTGCCGCAGATCCAGACCATTTGGATATCTATGGCACAGCAGAAGCATTTTTTGAGGCATTTGAACAATTTGCTAACTCATGCGAGGGAAATGTTTATATCCACTCCGATGTAGAACTTCATCCCCAAAGCGAGAAAACAAAAAACTACAGATATGGATATTTGAATTCAACTGAAGTGAAAACCACAAATAATTCATTGGATTATTATTATGATCAAGTTCAGATTAAACAGCACAAATTTGAGTTTAATTTCTCGGGAACATTTGAAGGAATAAAATGCGGTTTACCCGGTTTTCACAACATATCGAATGCCACAGCTGCATTTGCGTTATGTCAAGAATCGCTCAAAATATCCCCCGAAAAAATAGCAAAAGCTATCCGCTCGTTTAAAGGAGTTAAGCGTCGATTTGAATACATTATAGACAACGATCAAATTGCCTACATCGATGATTATGCACATCACCCTCAAGAATTAAATGCAATAATTTCATCGGTCAAAGCCCTTTACCCAGAGTACTCTATAACCGGAATATTCCAACCTCACTTATTTACAAGAACCCGGGATTTTATGTCTGGTTTTGCTCAGGAACTCTCTCAACTCGATGAAATTTGGTTAATGGATATTTACCCTGCCAGAGAACTTCCGATTGAAGGAATTACATCCAAGGCATTGCTCGAAATGATTCCCAACATGAATAAACACCTGCTCGGAACAAATGAGATATTAGGTGCCTTAAAAAAACAGCCACCAAGAGTGTTACTCACTTTAGGAGCAGGGGACATCGACAAGCTTGTGCCGCAGATAAAAGCATTATTCACCAATTAATTTTGAAATAAAATTACATCTACGATACATAGAATTACAAACAGAAGAAGTAAAAAATAGTCATTGATTTAACTACCATTTAAAACGTAACTATAAAAAATTTATAAAACCGTAAAGCAAACCATGAAGAGTATAAAATTAGCATTTAGCCGTAGACAATGGATGCTCTCAATAGCGGTATTTCTGATAATACTGTTGATTCTTCTGTGGTCAAAATTAAATTTTGCAGGGAAAAACCGGATCATCAACGAGGTACGCGTAGAAATCAGCACATCAGATACTTCATTCCAATTTTTAACCCAACAAGAAATTTCCAACTTCGTTGAAGATAAAATAGGAAATCCAATTGGCAAACCCGCATCGGAAGTTTCATTAACGGAACTGGAATTAGAACTCAACAGAATACCTTACATTCAAAGAGCCATTGTATATGTATCGTTCGACGGAAAACTGAAAGTCCAAATAAACGAACGTCAAGCCATTGCACAAATTCATAGTTCTTCGGAAACTTTCTTTTTTGATACTTCCGGGATGATTATGAAACGTAATAAAATTAAAGGTCCAAATGTTATTGTGATCAATGGAAACATTCCATTCAAAATGACTCATGGTAAAAAAATGGGACATAAAAAAGCCCTCGAATTATTGGAAATAGCCAAGTTCATCCATTCACAACCCCTGTGGAACATGCAATTTGAACAATGCTATGTAGATAAGTTAGAGCGCTATTTGTTGTTTCCGCGCGTAGGAAGTCATAGCATTGTTTTAAACAACGTTGTGAACTTAGACAGAAAGTTCGAAAACCTGCGTCTTTTCTACGAAAAAGGCCTACCGTTGGTGGGTTGGAACAAGTACTCAGAAATCGAAATTTCATACGAGAATCAAATCGTTGGACGAACAAATGACTAAAAAAGAACACACAATCACAAACTAAGTGTATAGAATTTAAAACACCACAAACTAAACTACAAACTAAAAACTACAATTATGCCTGAATCAAACAAAATCATCGTTGGATTAGACATCGGAACCACCAAAATATGTGTTATTGTTGGCCAATTGGCTGAAAACAATAAGCTCAATATTTTAGGTATTGGTAAAGCGTCTAGCCAAGGTGGAGTTTCTCGCGGTATGGTGGCAAACATCTCTACCGTAGTAAACGCCATCAACGCTGCAGTTAGAGAAGCAGAAAAACAAAGTCAAGTTAAAATCAATTCTGTGTATGTGGGTATAGCAGGCCACCATATCAAGAGTTTGCAACACCGAGGAACTCTAACTCGTAGAAATGGAGATGAAGAAATTTCACAAATAGAATTAAATAATTTGGAAAGTGAAATGGCCAATTTACAGCTTTCTCCTGGGTTAGAAATTCTACACGTACTTCCTCAAGAATATAAAATCGACGGTGAAGATGGAATTCGCGACCCTGTTGGACGTATAGGTGTTCGAGTTGAATGCAATTATCACATCATTACTGGTGAAACCAGTCGCGCACGTACCATAGGTCGTGCAGTCAACAACTCGGCTCTTGAAGTGGCTGATTTGATTGTCGAGCCTGTAGCATCGGCAGCTGCCGTTCTATCGCAAGCTGAAATGGAAGCAGGCGTGGCACTTGTAGATATTGGTGGTGGAACCACAGATATCTGTATTTTCCAAAACGGATACATTTCACACACGGCAATTATTCCAATTGGGGGTGATAGAATAACACGCGACTTGCAGGAGGCATTCGGAATTCTTAAAGAACAAGCGGAAGAAGTAAAAGTAAAATACGGTTCTTGCTTCCCCACAGAGCAAATGCGAAATGAGGTAGTTGTAATTCCTGGATTGCCTGGTCGTCAAAGCAAGGAAATTTCGGTATATGCAATTTCTCAGGTAATTCGTGCTCGTATGGAAGACATCATTCAAAAAGTTGATTTTGAAATCCAAATGAGTGGAATAGCTCATAAACTTCACGGTGGAATTGTATTAACTGGTGGTGGTTCAGGAATGAAAGACGTAAGTCAATTATTCAGTTTCTTTACGGGATTAGATGTTCATACCGGCAGACCTGGTCAACATTTAGGTCGTGGCATGGTTGATGAAGTAAGAAATCCTATGTACGCAACTGCTATCGGATTGGTTATGACGGGCGTTGAAGTCGAATTAAAAACAGGCTCTCAATATCGTCCGAACGAAAAATTAGTTCCATTAGAAGAACAACAAGCTATGCCAAAACAAGAGGCTGTAGTTGAGGAAGTAATGGAGGATACTCAGAACCAAAAGGAAAATAAAAAGAGTCCAGGATGGTCTACTCCCTATAGAGGCATCAGTTTGTTTAAAAACTTCTTGAATGATTGGTTAGCCGATGATCAAGACGATTTCCAAAATTAATCACCTAAAAACAGAAAATCATGATGGAATTTCAACCAGATCTAACATTAGATAAAATCATCAAAGTTATCGGTGTAGGAGGAGGAGGAAGTAATGCGGTAAATCACATGTTCAAAATGGGAATTGAAGGCGTTGACTTCTTCATTTGCAACACCGATCACCAAGCTTTACGTCATAGCAATGTACCCAACAGAATTCAGTTAGGATTGAATCTAACTGCAGGTTTGGGTGCAGGTTCCGATCCCGAAACCGGAGAAAAAGCAGCCTTAGAAAGCAGTGAACAAATCAAAAGCATTCTGTCGGATGGTACAAGAATGGTATTTGTTACGGCAGGTATGGGCGGCGGAACCGGAACCGGAGCAGCACCTGTAATTGCCAAAATTGCTAAAGAACTCAATATATTAACCGTTGGTATTGTTACTCTACCCTTTTCAGATGAAGGTCCCAGAAGAATGAAACAAGCAGAAGATGGTTTGGCAAAATTAAAACCCCATGTTGATGCATTACTATCCATATCCAATGATCGCATCGTTGATATGTATGGTGACTTATCCTTCCTAGAAGCATTTTCCGAAGCCGATAATATTCTTTGCACCGCAGCAAAAGGAATAGCTGACATTATATTCAAGTCTGGACATATTAATGTAGACTTCAATGATGTAAAAACAGCTATGAAAGACAGCGGTCAAGCACTTATGGGTACCGGTGTTGCAAACGGAGAAAGTCGTGCTCAAAAAGCGGCTGAAGCAGCTCTGCGTTCACCATTGCTTGATAATACCAAAATTCACGGCGCAAAACACTTACTCATTAATGTAAGCTTTGGCAATAAAATGCCAACCATGGGTGAAACAAGAATTATTACAACCTTCCTTCAACAAGAAGCGGGAAATGAGGCCAATTTGAAAATGGGCTTGACTCACGACGAACGCTTGGAAGATTACATCAGTGTTACCGTTATCGCTACCGGTTTTGAAGCTGCTAAAAAAACGCAGCACATGCTAGAAGCCAATCAACCCTTTGAGCAAAAAGTAAAATCCGTGGCCTCAAACGAAATTCAAATCGAATTCGCAGATGACTCTGACGAAACATTTGAAATTGAAGATACTTACATCCCAGAAAAAAACAGTGCCAATACCATTGAAGATTTGTTTAAAACGCCAATCGCTACAGAAGATCGTTTTGCAAAGCCTTCAGAATTTCAATCTCAACGCGAATTCCATAATCCATCACCTGAATATGGTGATTACAATGGAAATCGAATTGAGAAACAATCCATCAAGGACTACGACATGAATATCCCTGCCTACAAGCGCAGAAACATTCAATTGGAAGTAGCTCCTGCTAGCAATGTTAACCAAGTTTCAAGGTTAACTATTACTGACAGTGATTCAAACAATCCCCAAGAATTCAAAATTGGGCCGAATCGTTTGCTTCACGATAATGTAGACTAAGAAATAAAATTTCATAGTGTTTGTGGTGAAAGGGCCTCCTGGTAGTTTGGGGGTCCTTTCTTTTTTGAGATATAATCCAAGATGTTGTTCTAAGTCCTTGCTTCTACTACAATAACCCTTAGGAATATTTCATGTGTGTAATTGGTTGTGGAATGTAAACGTAGCAGAAGATTTAGAGACTTCTATACTCTTCCACTATTTGGTCAACCACTATTTTGGTATCGTAAGTATTTTCTGCCTTTAGTCTGGCCTGTAGACCTAATTCATTCCAATTTATTTCTTGATCGAGTAATAACCTTGTCAGCGATTTTACATCACCTGAGTCTAAAATAAAACCGTTTTTAGCGTCATCGATCAATTCGGGTATACCGCCAATTCGGAATCCTATGCAAGGTAATCCACAACTTAAAGCTTCCATAACCGTAGTTGGTAGATTATCTTCAATAGCCGTAGTTACATAAATGTTGGAGGCTTGGTAATAGCTTAAAATTGAATTAATATCCGATTCAAATCCCACGAATTTTGCAGGCAAATGATCGGGCATTGGCTGCTCATAATTCCTACCCAATACTAAAAATTGGATACGTGCTTTGAGTTGCACTAAATCTTTCATGCATTGAAGAAAGTATTCAAAACCCTTTGCTGGATTATTCAAATTCGCAGCAGAAAACAGGATAACGGGCAAATCAGGATCCAAACCTAAGTTCTGCTTGAGCAACCGTTTATTTTCGGCATTTACGGGAGCAAAAAATTGGGTATTTATCGCATTTGGAATCGCTTTTATCGGTTTCTGTTGGGGGGACTGAAACATTTTCGAGGTATTACCTATTTCGGCCAACCATCTACTCGGTGTAATAAATCGCACCTCACCTTTCCCCCAAAGCATGTCTTTGATGTTATACCAATGCGTTGAACGATCCGGATTTCCAGGTTTGCTTAAAAACTTACAATCGAAACAACCTTGTTTCAAATGGTCGCATCCCCAAGTATAGTAACAACCACCTGTAACCGGCCACAAATCATGACAGGTCCAAATGAACTTCTTTTTTAACTTCAACAATTTCTCCAATCCCTTAAAAGACAGAAATCCTTTATGGACCCAATGAAAATGAATAATATCAGCTTCTTTAACTAACGGGTGCTCGGAAATATCAATACCTATACTTGCATGATTAAATTGAAATCGAATTTTGGATGACGCTTCATACTTCAAAAAATCCAATTTATCCAATGCATGATTGGCTAAAGCAATTGTTTTTCGTATTGGAGAGTTTGCCCACAAAGAATAATTACCCAGTTTACCATCGAATACCAAGTGTTTGGAAACTACATCTTCACGCAGATTCAGAGCCTCATGTAATCGTTGAGCAACAATAAAAGCGCCTCCCGCAGTATTCGCATTGATATGTAGCACTTTTAATTTCATTTTACCAGATGCGGGTCAACATTAAAATTTATTAAGAACCAATAACCGGATTTACGGTGTATTTTTCGCCAGCTTAGCATTCAACATCAACGCCAAGATAAACACAATTAGCATTAAAAATCCACCCATTAAATACGGCAACGCAAAATATTGAGCATATAAAACTCCAGAAAATAACGGACCCACGGCGCGAGCAAGAGATCCCATACTTTGCAAAATTCCCATCATTTTTCCTTGAGAACCGGCAGGTGAATGCATAGAAACCAAACTATTTATGGAGGGCATTAGAAATCCATTCCCCATAGCTAAAAAGAAAATAGCCAAGATTTGAACTGGATAAAACCACTCTTTTGATGGCAAAGGGATAATGCTTAAACCAATGGCGCATAACGGAGCTCCCCATAACAACATTCGTTTTAAGCCAAATTTCTTTTGAAAGACCCCAATCAACCCACCTTGAACAACTGCGCTAAATATTCCGATAATCCCAAAGATATTTCCAATAGCCTTAGGCGACAGTCCATAATGTTCCTTCCATAAAACGCTAGCATTAATTTGCATCATAGAAAAAGCAGCAATGTAAATAAAATTAATCAGTAGCAGCTCCCCTACTATTTCAACGCTCCAAACGGTAACCATCCCTTTAAAGGTTTCAGAAGGTTTGCGTTTAACGCCCGATTTCTCCTGAATACTTTCTGGAAGATATTTCCAAGCCAACACCAAATTAATTAAACATAAGATTGCTGAGAAAATGCCCACATACTCCAAACCAACACTGCGTTTTAGTGCCATACCCTCAGCTATTTGACGTTTCATATCTGCCGCATTGCCTGAGTTCAAAATAGGCTCTAACGCCACAGAATTAATTCCCCAGTCGTACAGCCATCCCCCGATAGGAGGACCAAAAACAAAACCCAACCCAAATGCAGCACCAATAATTCCCATTTTCTTGGCTCTTTCATCGGGGGATGTAATATCGGCAATATATGCTTGTGCTGCCGAAATGTTAGCACTGCCAAAGCCAGATACGATTCGTGAAATGATCAATAATGCGAAACTTGAAGCAAATCCGAACATTACATACCCTATGGCATTAACTAATATTGAACCTAAGATTATGGGTCTCCGTCCCAACCGATCAGAAATGGAACCGAAAATAGGGGCAAACAAAAATTGTATCACTGAAAAAACCGCAGCAACAAGTCCAACGGCAATATCAGGCTGAATACTTAAATTGGATTCAGAAGCAAACTCCTTAGCCAAATTGGGAAGAATAGGAATAATAATTCCAAAACCAAGTAGGTCTATGAAAATGGTTAAAAATAATATGGCTATGCGTTTATCTTTCATGATTTAATCGTTTACTCACCCAACTTGCACTCAAAGTAATATAAAATTCATTTCGCACTTGATCTAAATTTGTAACTAATGAGTTAATGATTAATGTTTGGGGCGTAAAGTTGTTCATTTTTAATTGTTCCGATACTTGATTTAACGTAAAAATCTCCGATGTATTACAGAACGCTCTCCAGACAAGCTGCCTTTGAAAAAAATCAATCCCAGATTCCTTTAATAGGCCAAAAGCTTTATCAATACTACATCCAGAAGGAGCGGCTTGGGTTTCATCGGCAGCAATAATTACGATCGATTCATGAACTATTTCAAATCCTGCACTAATGGCCGCACCATGAGCCTTCCAATCCGATACAAATTCAGTAAGCTGGGTGTTTAACTTGGCTATTTCATCAGCGGTCAAAATCCGATTGGCTCCAAAAAACCAAACTCGTGAATGGCCAGGTAAATTGGGGATAATCATTTCAATAATTCCGTTAGTTATTAGAGAAACGTTATTTGTTTTCTGACTGAATTAACTCTGCAATATCCAAAACCTGCACTTGATCTTCTTTTTCGAAGTGTTTTACTCCATCGCGCAACATGGTCATACAAAACGGACAATTTACAGCAATGATATCAGCATTAGTTTCCAGTGCTTCTTCAGCTCGTTCCACATTTACTTCCTTATTACCATTTTCCGCCTCTTTAAACATTTGAGCCCCGCCAGCACCACAACAAAATCCGTTAGTTTTGCATCGCTTCATTTCGACTAAATCGGCATCCAGACGTTGCATTACCATTCGAGGTGCTTCATAGATACCATTCGCTCTTCCCAAGTAGCAACTATCGTGATAAACAATTTTTTTACCTTTGAAAGCTCCACCTTCTATGGCAAGTCGACCCGATTCTAGAAGTTCATTGATAAATTGAGTATGATGAACAACATCGTAATTTCCTCCTAAACTTGGGTATTCATTTTTCAGAGTATTAAAACAATGCGGACAAGCGGTTACAATTCTTTTTATTCCATATCCGTTCAACACTTCTATGTTTTGCATTGCTTGCATTTGGAATAGGAATTCATTACCTGCACGCTTTGCTGGATCTCCAGTACAGCCCTCTTCCGCGCCTAAAATTGCAAAATCCACATTCGCCTTTTGAAGAATCTGAGCAAACGCTTTGCTAACTCGTTGTGCACGTTCATCGTAACTGCCTGCACAACCTACCCAAAAGAGTACTTCTGGAACGGTTCCTTCTTGAAGAAATGATTGTATATCCCTGATCATGGTATTTCATCGCAATTTCGGGAATAATCCTTGAATCTACAAAAGAGTTATTCCCAAAACTGCAACTTAATAATTTAAGAATTAGCATGCCGTTCTCTCGAACCCAGCGACCTTTTAATGAACCAGTTACTTAAATAAAATTACTCCATTACTTAAATCGAGCAACTCAGATACTCCCATTTAATGGCCAATAAATTAAACTCAGTAACTCAGTCGTTCAAATCTAGTAACCTACGCCACCAGTTCCAACTACTTCTTGAAATGGCATGATCATAACCGGATAAATGCTTGTTTCGCATAATTGCTGAAATGATGATTTCCGGAACACCCCATCTATATTACTCACTACGGAGATCCAACTTTCGGGCAATCCCTTAGCTTTTTCAATCACGGTTTCAACCAAGTCTTTGTCCTTAACCTCGAGTTCCTCAATTTTATGTCTTACCTGCAAATCCACCATTTTATTGGCTGCTTGTATGCAATACGTATGAACATAATGTTTGTCTTCTTGGTCAGATGGCTTAGCCATACCCAAAATTAGAACATGACTGAAATAATACTTGGCCCATTCCGCAGTGCGAAACAGTTTTTGACGGGTTTCCGATCGTCCATCGAAGGGCATGACAATATTTTTGGGATCAACCCATTGAGTTTGTTCATTTATGAAAACCACTGGGCTCTCAAAATGTGCAATCACTGAGTGCATTCCGCCACCCAGTAATCCTGGCTTTTCGGCGGGTGCACAGACTAAAACCATGTTGGCTTTATCCTGAACAGCCGCTTTCGAGACGGATTTCCATAAACTTCCTTCCTGTTGAATGATCTCCAATTCAACGAAATACTTTGACTTAAAATCCTTTTTTGCCTTTTCACTGTCGCCCTGAGTAAGATTGTAAGAGTTTTCTGATTGAATGTAAGTAACAGGACAAGCGCACTTCTTCCCCATACTGGCTGCTGCTTTCAGGCCATTCTCCGGATTGAAGTTTTTGTCGATTGTAAAATAAATTTTTGTAGTTTTTCGATCCATAGGCAATTAATTTCGGTTCAAAATAAGTACATTTACCTTAGTAAATCAATTATAATGAATAATTTAACATTAAAAATCTACATTTCCAAATTTAATACGAACAAAATCATTTTTAAACACTCTATTTTATTGATAATAAACAGCTTAATAACTAATAATTTTTTATATTCAAAACCAAATTCTCATCATAGTTTTCATAAACTCATGGTAGAATCCGACACATCCAAACCCTTAAAAATAAATCCATCAAATCCATTTATTTCTTCATTTCGAGGAATGGATATTTGCGCCGATTCTAGTATTTGGATCAGTGGATCTAAAGGAGTAGTTGTGAGGGGAACAGCCTACACCAGTCTTTCCGAAATCACAAAAGCAAATACACCCACTTTTAGCACTCCAATTCGCAACGTTGCTACTCAATTTAAATCAGTTTCACCTGGAATGAATAAAGATTTTCGAGATATTGTTGCTTGGGATTCTCTCACTGCCCTTTGTATGAGTGCTGGAGATAGTGGAGTATTGATTAAAACTACCGATGGTGGTAAGCACTGGAAATCCGTTTATCACGACAACTCACAGGGAGTATTTTTCGATGATCTGGAATTTGACGTAACTAAAACCAGAGGACTGCTCGCAGGTGATCCTTTAAAGGGCAGAAAAAACCTATATTTCAGAGTTAGTTTCGATTCTGGAAACACCTGGGAAATCATGCCGCAATCTAATTGGAATAAAATCACTCCGCGATTGAATTCCATGTTTGCTGCGAGTGGTTCATCCGTTAAAATTATCAAATTCCATCCATTAGAAATTATCGACAGCACTAATACAGAAAAATATGAATTGGAATTAATTATCGGGGGTGGTGGAGATTCGGGAGCTTGCGTACGCTGGGCACATCTCAAATTCGAGCGCAATTGGCACAATGGGAAGCCTTATATCCATACTTACTATCAATCATTTTTGGATCTTCCACTTTATGATTCCTTACTACCAGGTTATGGAGTCTATGGACTGTCTACTCTCATCCATGATGAAGATAATTTTACCGTTTTCGCGGCAGGTGGACATTGGAAATATCCCAACAGAGAAGAAAATAATGCCAGAGTTTTGGAATTCCGAAAACATAAAGATTCTCAAACTTATCAGATTTGGAACAGCCCTTTTAACGGGTTAGCATACAACTCCGGAATTGCAATTGGAATGAACAATGGCCTGACTAAAATGCACTATAGTCAGAAAAATCAGAAGAAAGTGCAAAAATCAAGAATCCCAAAAACAGCGGAATATCAAATTATTTCTGTGGGAACGAACGGATTGGTGAAACAAGAATTCAGCGTTGCATATTCAAATTCTCGTCCTAATTTCACTATAAAGCTGGATGAAAAAGGTCAAATAATGCTTTTACCTAATAATTTAAACGCCATACGTTTTGATGGAAGGCATTTTTGGATAATTGGTTCTAACGGTCAAATATATTGTATTTAAGAATACAGTAAATCGCTCTAAAACCATCTTTCCATCCAATTTTCTTACCTTCTTCGAAGGTTCTACCGTAATAACTGATTCCAACTTCATAGATCCGAATGTTGGGAACTCGGGCCACTTTGGCCGTTACTTCAGGTTCAAATCCAAAGCGTTTTTCCTTTAGTTTCAACGATTGCACTACTTCTGTTTTGAACATTTTGTAACAAGTTTCCATGTCGGTTAAATTCAAATTGGTAAACATATTACTCAGAAATGTCAGAAACTTGTTCCCAATGCTATGCCAAAAGAAAAGAATTCGGTGAGGGTTGCCCCCCATAAAACGACTTCCGTATACTACATCTGCAACACCGCGCACAATAGGATCCAACAGAATATTATATTCGTGCGGATCATATTCTAAATCAGCATCTTGAATAACCGTAATTTCACCAGAAGCCTTAGAAATCCCAGTATGCAATGCTGCTCCTTTGCCCTGGTTTTTAGCATGTGCATGTATACTTAAATTCAAACCTGGATTATTGGATTTGTAAGTCTCCAAAACCTGCAATGTTCCGTCTTTAGAACAGTCGTCTACCACAATTACTTCTTTTTGTAAATCTCCAATTAACTGTACTTCTTGAATTTTATCTAAAATAAGATGTATGGTTTTCGCTTCATTGTAAGCAGGTATAACGATGGAGAGTTTTTTCATTTTTTTCTGGGGACGTCTATAAGTTCCACAATTATTTAATCTTACAAAGTAATAACATTCACGGCATAATTTCTACTTTGATCTTTACTGAATTGAGAATGGGAAAACCACTCATAGATTTAAAACTCAATTTTTCATCATCCCCTAAAAGATCCATTTCAAATAACAGATAGGCAAATTATGGAAGAATTTCCACTTCCATTAATCCTGGTACCAAATAACTTTTATTGGTTTTCAACTCCAAACATCGATACCGGCTACGCAATCGCTCCTGTTTAACAAAAACACGACCATCGCCCAAGTTAAATTTAGCACCCATAGGAACTTCTTCTACCAACAATGTGTTATCCTTTTGAATATCAAATTGCTTTAATGTTCTGTATAAATAAGGGTCTGTACAACTACTGGCTTTTGGATTCTTCAAATAACGATCCAATGCAAACATTACCTTTTCGGGAAGTATGTGTGCATGTAAGATGGGCTGTGAAATGGAATGAAACTCTTGCTTCCATTCACCACCATGAGGCATTACCTTGAATCCATTTTTTTCAAAATTGACCAAATGTGCTGCTTCATGTAAGAACGTAACTAAAAAGGCATAGGGATTTAAATCATTATTGATAGATATCCGGTGTGGTTCTCCTGGCCTTGGCGGACGATAATCGCCCAATTTTGTTCTTCTCGGTTTTTTAATATGCAGTTGAATGCCGTATTTCCACAGAATTTCATGCGCATATTCTGCTCCACCATCTGGCAAATATTTTTTCAGTGTGATTAATAATGAATCGTTGCGCGACATGAATTCAATTACAAATAAAGCTTGTTTTTTTCTATTTACTAGGATTCCAACACCAATTGTGCCACCGATAATCCAATCGAAAATGAAGAGGTAGCGGCAGGACTTGGAGCATTTAAAACATGCACAAATTGATTGTTAGACTGGATATAGAAATCATCAATAAGATTTCCGTTTTTATCGCATGCCTGAGCTCGAACACCAGCACCTGCTGGAATCAAGTCACTTTCTTGAATCTCTGGCACTAACTCTTGCAACGCTTTAGTAAATGCTCTTTTCGATATCGAACGATACATTTCACCCAATCCTGTTTTCCAATATTTGAATATCACTTTTTGAAAACCAGGCCAAGTTAAACTGTTCAGAAAATCCCGCAGGGAAAAATCAGATTTCCGATACCCCTCTCTTTTTAAAGCAAAAACCGCATTCGGACCAGCTTCAATCTCACCGGAAATTCTTCGAGTAAAATGGACCCCTAAAAATGGAAAATCAGGATTTGGAACCGGATAGATTAAATTTTTAACCAAATGCGATTTTTTTGAACTGATTTCGTAATACTCTCCTCGAAAAGGAATAATTCTGACATCTAACTTCTCACCTGCAAGTTCTGCTATTCGATCACAATGTAATCCCGCACAATTAACTACACGATCAACAATATATTTTTGACCATTGGCCAATTTTATTTCTATAGAATGTGCATTTATTTGTTTGGTTGTTTGCATTTTGTTAAACCCAACCACTTCTGTTCCCGTAATAATTTGAACCAGTTTATTAGGCTGAAGTACTTTTTGAATGGCGCCCAAAACGTCTTTGTAATTTACAATTCCAGTTTGTGGAACGTAAATGCCTTTTAATCCACTGCAATGAGGTTCCATTTCGCGAATTTGTTCAGATTCCAGCCATTTCAAGCCCTTTAAGCCATGCTCCAATCCGCGATGGTATAAATTTTGCAGAGCCGAAAACTGACTCTCACGTGTAGCTACGATTAACTTTCCACATAATTCAAACTTTATTTGGTGTTCAATGCAGAAATCAATCAATAACTGATATCCTTGAAGACAATTTTTTGCCTTCAAGCTTCCTGGCTTATAATAAATTCCCGAATGGATTACTCCGCTATTATTACCTGTTTGATGTAACCCCAATTCCTTTTCTTTTTCGAAGATCAAAATACTGATATCCGGATTCAATCGCTGCAAATAGAAAGCTGTGGCCATTCCAACTATACCACCACCGATGATTCCTACGGATTTTAATTCCATCGAAACAAAAGTAAATCTAATTAACCTAAGTACAAATTCCAAGAGCTGACCGCCTTATATTTGGAACTCTATAAATTCCAAAATCATTTCAATTTGCACTTTCTATTTACAAATTCCAAGAGCTGACCGCCTTACATTTGGAACTCTATAAATTCCAAAATCATTGCACTTTGAACTTTCTAAGTACAAATTGCAACTCCGATCTTACATTTTGAACAAATACCATTTCGACAAAAATCATTCACCTGATGTATAATTGCTTGGGAATCAAAGGCGGAATTCACAGGTCTAAAATAAGACGAGTAACTGCGCACCAATCGATTGTCTTCTGGGGGAAGCTCTTTCAGAAAACTCAAATATTGTTTCATATCAACAGAACCAATTTCCCGATGTTTTGAATATGCTAATTGTAACGGAATAATGGCATTGGCAATAACTTTTGAAGCGTGTTGTTCATTCAGACCCAGCCTAGAACCCAAATAACTAAAATGAGGTGAATCAATCATAAAGCGCTCAATAGAACACCATGAACGATCTACTAAAACATCAGACAACTGACCATCTAAACCATGTAACCATACAAAATACTGAATCAGTCGATTCTGCACCCAGCCGTGTGGTCTAATTTTTCCAAAATACCAAGAAATATCGAGTGATTCAATTTGAAATTTATTCCTTAAAAACTTCATTTGATCTTCAAATTGCTCTGAAACAATTAACTCTGAACCTTTCCGCTCAAATCCTCCCAAAATCCATGCATATGCGAGCAACTCCTTCAAAGGGCTGCGTTTAACAAAGGTAATCGGAATTGAATGAAGCAATCTTTCAGCTGCCATCCTATTTTGATTGTCAACCCAATATTTGCCTATATATACAAATGCCAAAGTCTCCCAATCATTTCTAAAGTTTTTGGACATTTGCTCAACTTCTAAAATCTTAGATTGTATCCTGTTTAATACCACATTTCTAAATTGTTCCTCAACCACAGAGGTCCATCTTACTTCATCCTTAATTATGGAATTTCCTTCGCATTTTAAAATTTTCTCATGTATCTGAGGATGTAATACGGAAGAAACAGATTGTTGCATTTTTTGCAAATCTTTTTCATAGAAATAGTCTGACAACTGCAAAACGGGAATGGTATTTCCATTAAATGTAGTGATTTCATGATCATGAGTCCATACTACATGGAGAATCACATTATTGTACTTTTCATCGGCGGAATGGCTGTGTTTTTCCCAATCCGAAGTACACCAATGAAACTCAACATCACCTGCAAATAACAACGAATCTATTTGAAGCTGAACACCTGAAAAATCAGGGCCCTGAAGCCGATTCCACAATCCATATTTTCGAATTTGAATGGTATGACCACTAACCGTTTTTAGGGGCAAATTCCCTATTCTATTAACATCCCAAAAACGCTGTAAAACATCTTCTGAAATCACTAATTTCCTTTTCATACAAGAAATTAGCAAATCAAAACGACATTTTCAAAAGTGCCTATCGAACAACTTGTGTTTCTAAAGTGGTGTGTTGAACTCGATAATTTTTAAGAATAGATCGTATTTTAGATTTAATATCTTCAATTTCACCGACATCTGTAGAATTAACATTAACAGTCGCTGTAAATGCATTTCGGGTGGTGCTAATTGCCCAAATATGAAGATTTTCAATTGACAAAACCCCTGATACTTGATTCAACTCCTGTTCGATTTTTAGGATATCCAAGCCTTCCGGCACGCCGTCTAAACTTAATCGCATGGTACTTTTAAATAGATTAAACGTCCCCCAAAGAATCACAAAACAAATGCCTAATCCCAAAACTGGATCTACCCAATCGGGGCCACCATTTACCATAATTACCCCTCCAATTACAACCGCTATACTCACTAAAGCGTCTGCCGCCATATGCAAGAATGCAGCTCGATTATTGAGTTCATTGCTTTTCATAAAGAGTAGTGCGGTAAGCGTATTTATAACTACACCAATACCAGCTACTAACATTACAACATTTCCATCGGGATGATGGGGATCTTGAAAACGATTTATAGCTTCAGAACCCATAGAATATACCGCGAGGAACAACAATACACAATTAGCTAAGGAAGCCAGAATCGTACCTTTGCTATAGCCATAAGTATAGTTTTTTGTGGGTTGTTTTGTAGCCATTTGAAAAGCAAACCAACTGATCATTAATCCACCCACATCACTTAAATTATGCCATGCATCCGCTAACAAAGAGATTGAGTTGATAGACCATCCATAGAATAGCTCTACAATTACAAAAATAAAATTCAATAAAATTCCCAGTAGGAATTTCTTCCCCATTTCTAAATGGTGGTCGTGGTGATCGTGATTATGCATTAAAGTCCTAGAACTGACTCTTCTGGTCTTTTACCATCAAGAAGCATTTCAGGATTTTCCAATAGGTTTTTAACGCGAACCAAGAAACTCACACTTTCTCTACCATCGATGATTCTGTGATCGTAACTTAGTGCTAAGTACATCATCGGACGTATAACTATTTGTCCATTTTCAACCACAGGTCTTTCAACGATATTGTGCATTCCTAAAATACCACTTTGGGGAGGATTAATAATGGGTGTACTCATCATTGATCCAAACACTCCGCCATTGGTAATGGTAAAAGTACCACCGGTCATTTCGTCGATGGTTAGTTTATTATCTCTCGCTTTTGTAGCCAAACGCTTAACTTCACTTTCAATTTCTGCAAGTGATAGATTTTCTGCACTGCGAATAACGGGTACCACTAAACCTTTTGGAGCACTAACGGCAATAGAAATATCACAATAGTCGTGATAAACAATTTCTTCACCTTCGATACTCGCATTAACTGCTGGCCAATCTTTTAAAGCAATGCAAACGGCACGGGTAAAAAAGCTCATGAAGCCTAAACCCACACCAAATTTCTCTTCGAATTTCTTTTTATAAACACCACGTAAATCCATGATGGGCTTCATGTTCACCTCATTAAATGTGGTTAACATGGCTGTTTCATTTTTTGCGGCTACTAATCTACGAGAAACCGTTTTACGAAGGTTTGTCATCTTTTCACGACGAGCTTCGCGACTTCCAGTACCTCCTACTTGTTTTACACCCCCAAGTTTTACGATAGCTTCCAACGCATCTAGCTTGGTGATTTTACCGTTTGATCCAGAACCTTGAACCAAAGAAGGATTCACATTATATTCTTGCAAAAGTTGCAGTGCAACTGGCGAAATGGATAAATCTGAAGGAACTTCTAGATTCTTTTTTTCGGGGGATGGTGATTCAGTTTTAGGGGAATCCGCACTCTTCTTTTCCACTTGTGCCGTGGGAGCAGCCGCAGGAGCAACAGCTGATGGAGCTGCAGATTCAGACATTCCTTCAGGTCTTGCAGCTTCGGTATTAATAAGTGCAATTAGTGTATTTACAGCGATGGTATCGCCTTCATTACCGATCAATTTTTCAATTATCCCAGCTTTCTCGGCATTCACTTCAAATGTGGCTTTATCACTCTCAAATTCAGCGATTGGGGCATCCATTTCAACCCAATCTCCTTCTTTTACTAACCAATTTGATATGGTAACTTCACTTACTGATTCGCCGGGGGCGGGGACAATTATTTCTAAGGCCATTTCCTAAGGATATTAATTTACGCAAAGTTAATCAAATTTCAATGTATCTCCACATTGCTAATACGTGTATTCGTTAAATTGAATGGAATAAGCGAAAAAATCAAATAAAAATGAGTTCGGTGAAGTTATAGCCTACTATTTAGTATTCCGGATCATCTATATTATTGCATCTAGTCTCCGAAAAGCTGCACAGATGATAATTTGGCACAAAAACTTTTCAATACTACTTTTGATACAGCCAGCAACTTTAGATTTTTGACATTAATATCCCAAACGACACATACAAGTTCTAATGATATTCAAAATCTACAAAAAACAAAAAATCCTCAACTGTATGCACAACTGAGGATTTTGAGATTTTTATGTTTAGACTGTATTTCTCTAATCTAAAGCCAACCTTTACTATTAGAATTCAGGAGTAATCGTGCCTTTATTCTCTTTCTTCTTTTTAAAAGAAAAACCAGTAATATCGTAACTAACTCCTAAATGAGCTTGATAGTACCAATCGTTTAACCCATTGGTAGAGCGTGGAGCGTTTGGAGCTATATTAGGATTATTTTGAGTAATTTGATACAAATCAGATGGACGGTCCCACTCTTCTATTTTAACGTTTGCACGCAACTTATTGATATCGCCACCATACCACAAACCAGGACCAAAATCATCTAAATAATCGGTTGATGTATAAACACCCTTGATTTCTCCTTTAAATGACCATTTTTTCATTTTGTATGCCAACGTAAACGAAGTTCCTAAGTTCAGAGCTAAAGGACTATACATTTTACCACCGGGCAAAAAGTATTGTCCTTCTGAACCAACTTTTCTCAAGTTGTATTTATTTTCACTAATTGCTCTCCATCGATATGCCATAAAACTTTCATCAGCACCTCTTTCTGTGTAAGTAACTCTGTAAGGAGTGAAATACATCAAACCAGCACTTAAGCCCAACGATGGAACCCAAACACCTTTTTTACCTGGTTTGATTTCATTTTTCACTAAGTGCCACATACCTTCACCTTCCAAAATAAACATGCGTGTGTAGAAGTTAACTGGCCAAGTCCATGGAGCTACACGAATATCGTTGTAATTTTTATCGATGCTGTTTGGAATCATTCCACCCGCAAACAAACCTGGAGCATAAAGATTATGGACTGAAATAGAACTGTAATACCCGTTCACTTTTGCAGAGAATCGCTGATTTACATTGTATTGAGCATATAAACCACGACTGTATTCAACAGTAGAGAATACAGGAATATCCTTTACCAAAAACATTTTCTTTAATGCATCTGGTGCGGATTTAAAATCCTTAGTGGTTTTGTGCTTGATATCTCCACCACCATAAATAGATCCTCCGCCCCACAAACCTACTTCCCATGTTTTTTGAGGAACTAATATTTCCCCTTTCTTTTTAATAACGGGTAATGTTAGATACTTATCTAAAACCAAATGAGTTGCGTAGAATTTCTCTTCATCGTTTTTCTTACGCAGATAATCGTAATATTCACCGGTATCGATTTTGGTTACATAAATATTGGATACTTCAGAGGCCAAAACACTCGGAATTCTAACTTTAGTACCATCGTTTGTTAAACCCCATTGTGGCAATCCTTGAATATAATGATACATTTGGGTATCGCCTATTTTAACTAAGTTGAATTCAACCAAGCGATCTTGACTATCTCGTAATTCCACAAGTTGTGATGCACCCATAGGGACTGCTTTTACGGTTCCAAATTGATGTCCCACGTTAGTCAAGTAATTACTAACACCAAATAGATTAAAATCGGTAACTATCTCTGCACGTACCAATGGAATTCGAGGATCTTTCAACTGATCATATATAAGACGAGTACCATCGTTAACGTATAACTTCTCAATGGAGGTAGATTGTTTTGAATTTCCAGAAACAGCTATTCCTAATAGAGTATTTCCCGCGAAGTTTCTCTGTAATAAAACACTTCCAATACGTGAAGAAGAAACGGATGATCCATATCCATTTTCGAAATTAATAGTTAAAATCCCAAAAGATTCATCCGAACCTGCAATATAGTTATCTGCAAAACGCAATTGATCTAAATTATAAATCAATCCCTCTGAATTGAAAGACTCCAATAAAACGCCGGAAGTATTATTAACCACATTCAAACCATCTATACTGAAAAAAGTTCGATTTTCTTCCTTACTTAAATCAATAGTTGGATTTCCAACGTATAAAACGGGCTCACCCGAAACAGAGTTTTTAATGGTCACTTTTTTCAATTGTACCGTTTTGCGATACCAAAATGGATCAAAGCGCAAAGGCTGAATCAATCCATCAAATTTTACATGATTGATTATAATTTGACCTTTTTGATCCCATCCATTAATTTGAATACCTCTTCCTGGATTTTGGGGATCTTTGGACACGATAACAACAGGTGATTCTTCTGAACCTTGTATTTCCAAACCACCCTCTACGCTTAATATGGCACCGGGTTCAAACACTAAAGTAGAACCAGCAGGAATTTTAAATACTTCACCACCTGAAACCACTTTAGTCCCAGAAATGGTTATGCTATTCTGAGCCATTGCAGAAATAGATATTCCACAAAACAATAGGGTTAATGCAATATTTTTAAATTTCAATTTCATCATTTTAAATAACTTCAATTAACAACGGTTCTTTTAAAATCATTGAGCCTGAATTGGTACTCAATTTGATTCTTTTAACTTGAATAAATCTTACTTTTGACACTTGAACATTTTCCATTCCAATACTTTCAGAATAGAACTTTTGATCCCTTAATCCTTCACCAATAAATCGAACATCAATGTCATCCACTTTATATAGAATGTCATTGTACAACGGATGAAAAATTTTAAGTTTTAACTTCCCTTCTGATAATAATTGCTTCGCGCTAATTTTGTTATTGGCTGCTTGACTAGCTACTACTACCGGTTGTGGTGTAGGATAAACAAAAACTGAATCTTCCAAATACAAAGCTCCAGCACTACTTTCAAGTTTCAATACATTCCATCCTGGTTTTGTCGGTTTAAATTCAATTTTGCCATTTGACACTCGAACTTGTTCCCAATCACCTCCAACCAACTTATATTTACTACCTTCAGTGATTGCCTTTGAAGTAATTTGAGATGGTTTTCCTTGAAAGAAGTATTGAATTTTTTTATCATTCGAAGACCCATTAGAACCGGAAATTGTCATTGGCAAAACCTTCACCTCGAAACTTTCGTCGGATTTATCCATACCAGTTGCTGTTAGCTTGTATGTACCTACCCGTTGAGGGATAAAGTAAATTGTATCTCCTACTTTTTTAAACTCTGAAGTTGAATTTTTTTCGTACAAAAGCTCGAATTTCTCTACATAACCAGCATTCAGAACTAAAAGTGCCGTATCGCCCAAATAAAGTCGGTTAATATTAAATGCCAATTCTACCAAATTATTTGTAGCTGGCTTTGCAACACCCAAGGATCCATGCAATAAATGACATCGTACTAAAATCTCATTTATCAATAGTTGTGCAACCGAACCCGGAACATTCTTAAACTTCCATTCCATCCACTTTTTAAACTCACCCGTTGAAAGTCCATTATTTAAATCCTCTTTAAATAATTGTTCGTACTTGGATTTTACCTCAGAATTTAAAGATTGTTTATAGTAATTATTGAGTTCATACAGAACAGCAAACAGCTGCGCACCCTTCTTTTGATTGATAAAAAACTCATCTGTGGTTTTATATCCAGTTGGGTCTTTTTGAATTTTGCTTAATGTAATAAATTCAGTTTGAAGTCGTTCCACTTCTTTAATCGTATTTGAAAGTTGGACATCCGAAATTTCGTCGTCAGCAGATACTTTCATAAAGTCTGCAGAGAGTTTGGTATTTACTCTAAGCCAATCTACAGGTATTTGTAAAAGTGTAAGAGTTATAAACAGCAGATACAATATACTAACCAATTGGTATCGTAGATTCTTGGATTTGGATATTTTTACGTACTGTGCCATTACTTCACAAAAATTATAGGTCTACCCATATTAGTCAATCCTCTTTCTTTACCTATCACCCGAATTTCATCAAACACGATGGTACTACCTGATGCAGCCTTGGATTCAAGAGCTTTTAACTCATTTCGCAGGAATCTTGTTGCACTTTTTAATGATTTTTTATTTCCATTTGGTTCAACCACCGTCATTCTAAATCCAACTACTTGCCAAAATGTATTGGTCGATTCCAAACGATAAGCTTGGGTAATATTGGAATTATTTCCAGCAATATCCTGCAATGAAACTTCAATTTGTTCAGGTTGATGTGCATAAACAAAAAATTCATCCACCATTTCGCCTTTGTAATTCAATTGGATTGAAATTTTTCCGGATTTTGTAGGAATAACAGTGATTTCACCCTTACTGTAAGAAACATCAGCATACGAACTCTTTAATGTTGAACCAGCGGGAATAACAGAGTTTTTCTGCAAGCGAATGATAAACTTCTCTCCTACCATTCCATCGAAAGTAGATTTCTCAGTTTCAATTGAAAACTCTGGTTTTGCAATCTCAATGCTGGTTAATACACGCTTTCCATTGCTCAATATTTCCATGGGAAAAATACCAGACTCAGTAGGAGTAAATGAGTATGCAAAACTAGTTGAATCCACTTTTTTAGGAATTAATGTTCTCCCGTTCAAATTAACCGCAGGTATAGATTTTGAATCATCTGATTTAACAATCATTTCAACCTTCTCGCCCAATGAATATTTAGTCTTAATTTTTTGGATGAATTTTGCTTGATTTAGCATCACTAACTGAGCTTTGCTAATCGAAAACTCTTCTTCAAACAAATAAACAATACCATTGTAAAGGGCTAAACTCTTGAAGTGTTCCAGGACCGTTTCAAATGCAATATTGGGTAAATCCTGAAAATAGAACGCTTTTAAATTAAATTCCAAACCATTATCGTCTATGATTTGCACAAAATCCGTTTTTATATCTTTTTTCGTGATACTCAAATACTGTTCACTATATGCTTTACTCGCACTTTCAAACTTCATTCCTAAATCACCAAAACGAAATTCTTCATTTACAAAATCATGATCGTAGGAACGTTTACCTTCTACTTTGTTTTTTAATTTGAAATCATTGTATGCCTTCTCGATATTACTCAATTCCAAAAGATATTTTTGAGTTATCTCTTTCAGTTGATTTTTTTCTTCATCTGAACCTTTATACATGTTTAACTTTTCAGTTAAACGTTCGTTCAAATTTTGTTGAGTATTCAGCAATGCAGGATAATGGCGTAAATATTCCCCTGTATTCGAGAAGAACATAAACACCAAAAAGATCAAATACAAGAAATTAAGCTTCTTGTATGTAAAACTTTTAGACTTCGTTATTTTAATGGTATTTCCCATCGAAATCTATCTTACTTTTTCAACAATTCAGTGTATTTATCGTTGATGGTTTTTAAATTGTTATTGTATTGTCCCATCAACTCGTTAAATTCTGCCATTTTATTCTTCATTTCTGTTGAATTCTTAGCAGAATTTTCCAATTCCGATTTCATAGTTCCAATACTGCTGGTTACGCTGCCTAACTGCTGAGTCAATTCAGTCAACGTAGTTGCGAATTGTTTCATAGCCTCTTGATATTGTTGAGTATCGGCATTACCGCTTCCCTCTGAACCTAATTGAGGAAATACATTCTCCCACTTATATTCTTTGTCGTCGGTTTGACGTTCAAATGCAGAAACCAAGAAAACCACTACCTCAACAGACAAACCCGCGATGAACAGTTCATTGGCATATTGCCAACCCATGAATTTAAACATAGCACCAACTAGTACCACTGCAGCTCCAAAACCGTATAGAAAGGTTACTGCACTTAATTTTCCGTTATTCTTAGACATACTATTAAATTTCTATTAATTTGTAAAACTCACTATTTTTTTAGTAAATGTTCCTGAAATTGATTCCAAGATGCAGAGTGTGTTTCTAGTGCTTTTTGAGTAGATTTTTTAGACATTATTAAGAAAATAATTACCAAAACCAACACAGCAATAATAAACATAACCAATTGACTTACAAACCCTTCACTCAATTGACTTTGAACATTCTGTACCGTTTTGTTTTGCTCTTCAAACTTGGTAGAGAATCCATCTAAAGCCAAATTCATAGCACGTTCATTTTGAGATTGCAATTCTTGTGATCTGTTGATCTGGGATTGAGTTCTAAATTCAAGCGAATCCAACTTTTGAGTCAACCTGAAATTTTCCAATTCCAACTCAGTTAATCTCCTATTTATCTGTTTATTACGAACTTCTAAATTTTCAACTTTGCGCTCCAAATCAGCACCTGAATTACTTTGTGCAACCAGACTTAAAGCACTCAATAAACTAAATATAAATGTATAAAATTTCATAAATCAATCATTTAATAGTCACGAATATAGTTAAATTCTGTTGAATATATTATCATACTAACATTTAACAACAACGTTAAAAGTGTCGCTTTAACACTTTTTAATACTTCGATAATAAATAACTAACCAACACTAAGGACTAAAATAAATTTTAGTTACTACTGCATTTTTGATTTTCTATCTTTTTATGCGAAGCACCTTTATTCCCATCAAAACCCATGCCACAATCATCATTATACCACCAATTGGAGTAATTATTCCAAGTTTTTTCAAACCCGAACCCCATAACTCATTCATAGCCAACACCCACAGTGAAATTGAGAAAATAAATGAACCAAAAATCGCCCAAGTTAAAAGTCCCCCGAAACGAAAAAAAGATCGAGCTAATGCATCATTTTCATTCTTATTATGTACAAACGCCACTACAGACATTACCCCTAAGGCGGAATACATCCAGTATTCAGAGGCTTTTTGCCACACATCCAAGTAATGGGCCGATATTCTACCTTCCAATCCATGTGCGCCTAAGGCACCCATAGCAACTCCCACCGCAAACATAATAGCCCCTAAAGCAAAGTGATTTCTTTTCATCTTGGTCCAAATTTACGATGAATTAAAAATTTATACATGAGAATCTTCCAATTCCACAACTTGAATTGGAAGAACCCCTGCAATCCTAAGATTATACGACTATCTAATACTTGCCACCACTCCCATTTGCACCCATCTTGGTGCCAAAGGAACTGAAAAGATTTCACGGTATTGTGTATTCAACAAATTCATGCCATTTACATACACACTTACATTCTTCTTTAATATGTATTTCAGCTTTGCATCCAATATTCCATATCCTGCTTTTCCTGAATTATTATTGCTCCATGTAGAATTGACCCTTTCAAAATAACGATAATTCAAACCAATAGCTACCTTTTTACCCAATTGGTAATTCAATCTAAAGGTTGTATGGTCTCCAAGATAATTTAACGCGCTCTTGCTTATCAATCCTGAATCAATAGCCATATTTCCATTCAACAAACAATACGACCAAGCAAAATCTAACCCATTAATCCAAAATGCATTCTTCCAGCTCACTTGACCTTCCACACCTGAATAGCGCGTATTATTTTGATTTACAGGCATCCATTTGGACGTAATATCAGGACGAACCCAATCAATCATTTCGAATACATTCCTTTGGAAGTAACTCAATCCCCAGAAGTAGCCACCACCAGAAATTTTAATCCCCATTTCGTAGGATTCAGAGAATTCTGATCTCAAATTAGGATTACTCTGATTCACTGGATCTCGATAATACAAATCAGTAAATGTGGGTAGTCGTTGACCCAGTCCGTAGTTACCATAAATATTCCATCCTTTCCACAACTGATAATTCATTTCAAATCCAGGATAAACTTTATTCTTCATTGAATTTGATGCTAGAGCATATAAACCTCCGTTAATTGTTAAACGATCAAACAACAACTGTGTATAATTCACAAATGCACCTGAAAAATTTCTACTGCGTTGGAAATCGCTGTTTGGATCTCCCAAATTTGTACTGGTTAAGGACTCTTGGCGTAAATCAATTCCCAAACCTAATCTCCCATCTTGAATCAATTCATGTGAATATTGCAATCTCTGCATATCTACCCTGCTTGAATGAAAATTTTGATAGTATTTTGGGTTGTATTCTCTAAAAACAAAATGATCGTAATTCCAACGTGAACTCAGTTGCAATTCCAGTTCCCCCTTTTTACCTACTTCTAATCGATACTTCCCTTGAAGAAATTGTGTATTCACCTCTTCTTGAGCAAATGTATCTCTAGGTGCAGCATAGAAATAACTAGCACCGAATTGATTGTTGATGGTTCCACCCAGTACATTTATGTGATGCCTTCCTTTGTTGTAAGAAAGACCCGCCGTATTTCGAATACCTAAATACTCGGTGTTCAATCGATAACCATTCCCTTTCTGGGTTTCGGAACCAAGCCAATATTTCAAATTACCCCTTACACCTGCTGCAAAAAATCGTGCTCCAATTTGATTGTATCTTTCCTCGTCATCCACATTCGTTCCATCCGTATTTTTCAATTTTCCAGCCATACTTCCCAAGAAAACATCTACCTCAATTTGCGGTGATTTGCGGGAAGAGGAATTTCCTCCCAAATCAGTTGAACGCGGTTTATTCAAACCGTTATCGCCCAAAACTGTAACGATATTCACTACACCCGCTAATGCATTCAATCCGTATTTGTGAGCTGCTCCCCCTTTGATTACCTCAATATATTTGATGGCATTTAGTGGTATAGGCAAATTCATTTGATGGTGCCCAGTTTGTGGATCCGACATTCTAACTCCATCAATTAATACTAAAACTTGATCAAAAGAACTGCCTCTAATCCCAATGTCTGCTTGAACTCCTGCTACACCTCTTTGTCGAATGTCGACACCTGCGATGTGACTCAGAAGTTCGTTAATATTTTGCACGGGTAATTGTTGAATCATTTCTCTTGTAATCAATGAAACATTCATTCCAGATCTACGCAAACTCATTTTGCTTCCCAAAGAAACAACTTGATGGATATCAACTTCTTCGAGTACTTCGTTGTCCGATGTGTCTCCTAACGCTATTAGTTTTGAAGTTAGGTTTGTAGGATTTGACTCCGTAACTGAAAAAGAATTTGTAATTCTTGGAAAAGCAATTAGCTCGTGAGCAAGTGCTTGAATTGCACATACCATCCCCAACATACCCAACAGGTATTTTTTCATTTCATTCATCATTAATTCTATTTAATTTTCTTGGTTTACTTTCATTTTTAAGAAATCCACATTGGATTTTTCGTTTTTGGGGATGCTTATACGGTGGATTTTACCAGTTGCCTTGCTCCGCATTTGGCCAAAATCTGTTTTAAACTGAATTTACCCCGAATGTTAATCGTCTAAAAATTGATCTAAAAGTAAACGTAAGTAGTCTCTATGTGCTTTTAATTGCTCTAATTGAGAAGCATTTTCTAATTTGGGTGTGCTGCTAGACATCCAAGAATTCACTTGAACCAACTGCTTGTGAATGGCCGTCTTAGAGATAGGATCTAAACCTTTACCGCCCATCCATTTCATCAATTCCATCAATCGCTCAACATAATTGATTTGCAACTGTCTTCTGTGTGTACTAGGCAATTGATTTAAATCCGCCTTGAATACAGCATCCGTCAAAGTATTCATGTATTCCAATACCGACATGGAATTTCCGAAGTAATAGTTATCGGTCATTCTTCTTAACACATTGGGATGCAATAAATGATCCATAACTGACTCTTGAATCGACTCAATTCTACCGTGCATCTTGGGTTCTTCCGATTGAGAAAAGAAACCAAATCCTCTTCTTACTGGTTGTAAATAAATCGCTAAATCATTGGGAATTTCAATAGATCCAGGTGCCAATGCGTAATCATTAATAAGCTTAATAGCTCTTAATTGATCCTGACGACTTACAGCCATATAAGGCTGTTTATTATTCACCTGTCCTGGCTCAAAACGTTCAACATATACACCTCCAACATATCGAGAAATAATTCCTAAATGAGTAGCATATGACGACATCAACAAGTTAAATACACTCACAAGAGCTTGGTGATTCTTGGCATTCACGCCCAACGAAGCGCCCCAACTTTTTTGAATTTCAGGTAACATTGCTCTGATTTGCGCTAATTTAGACTCAGAAAACGCCATCGCGTCGCTCGACATATCATTGACCATAACTCTCGGATCAATTGCTTTTCCTGGCGAACGCACATCGTCTGCATCATTTCCGAAAGCATTTTCTTTCAAAACACTCTTCTTGGCAATATTGCGCAAACGTGCCGATTCTTGTTCTTCATCCTCTAACCCAACACTGTAACCATATTCCACCGCCCAACGATCATATGGCCCTGGTTCGGTTTGACAATATTGTACTTTCATTCCTTTTTTCGGGGGAAGATTGATCGCAGGATAATCCATCACCGAACCAATAAGTCCCGTCTTGTAAGTCAATTCAGGATTCAATAATTCCTCGGGCGTATGGAGTTGCGAAGCTCTCATATTATGCATCAAACCAAGGGTATGTCCCATTTCGTGCAATACCAAATAATGAATCGATTCGCGAATTAAACGGGTCAATACAATGGTATCTGAATTCACATAGACCATGGGATTCTCCACAGTATCTAAACCTAATGCACCTAAATACAACTGCGCTGCCAATTGCTCTTCATGAAGATGCAACCCAGCTTGACACATTTCATTATGCCATTTTTCGGAAGTTGGATACACGGATTCTGCTTTCACTCGATTGGTTAAAAACAAAAACTCGAACATTATGTCAGCGCCTAAAATCTCTCCTGTTCTGGGATTTACAAAACTAGGTCCGTATCCACCGAACGGAGGATTGGGCGACGAGGTCCATCTCAAAACGTTATAACGAATATCTCCCGCATCCCAAGAAGCGGTATCGGGTTGCTCGAATATTTGTACGGCATTAATAAAACCTAGTGGTTCAAACGCCTTATTCCATTGCAATGCAGCTTCCTTAATAACGGGACGTAATTCTTTAGGTGTAGTGTTTTCAATCCACCAAACAATGGGTTTTATCGGTTCACTTTTCGTAGCATTCGGATCTTTCTTTTGCAAATCCCAACGATGAATCAAGTCCCGATAATTAACGAAATCCTTCCCAGTCATATCATTTACAGATTCAGAGAAGTACCCAATTCTTTGATCATCTCTGCGAGGTTTGAATCCATTGTTAGGCACAGCAATAAAACTATGTTGCACAACTACTGATACGTATCTAGAATCGGTAACAGCAGCACTATTTCCTCCACTAGCTGATGGGTTATCGAAAACATACCGTACAACAATATCCAAATTTTCCGGATAACTTTTAACTTTTTCATACTGCGTTTTCCCTTTAGCTAATTTTCCCAACTGAAAGCCTTTTGCACCTTCTCTACCACCTTCTTTAACCGCTTGCAACTGTTCTGTTAAGAATAGTTCATCCGCAGAAATTAGAAAATTTCCATTGTCGTCTTTTGCCACTATCTTTTCAAACGCCATTATACCTTCAGATATATTTGCGTTGGCACTTTTTGAAATGGCATTTTTTGGATCGAAATAGTAACTTGTATTTTGCAAAGCAAATTCAAGGTTATCATATACTTTCCGGATTTTAAAAATTGCGCTTCCACGGTAAGCACCTCGATGTGCTCCTACATCCATAACTCCGTTTTCAGTATATGTAAAGTGAATGTATTCAACACCCAGCTGTTTATTGGAAACTTGCAAAAACAATTGACCTGTATTGGTGTCTCTGTAAACGGTGAACAGACCCGGTAATTTTACACAGTTTTTAGTCTTTTCTGAGATTTTCTCCAATTTGTTTTCCTTTTTAGGGGACGTTGGAGCAGCGGCTATTTCGTTTGCCTTTTTTTTCTTCTTAAACAATTGTGCTTCAGCAGAATGACTAAACAAAATTGCTGCGGAGATTAAAATAATTTTGGATCTCATGGGGCGCAAAATAAACCATAATTACCCGCAATTTGAAAAAACACACAAAAAATTGACAAAATAAAAGGGCTGCTTCTTTTGGAAGCAGCCCTTTTATTCACTCAAAAAAAATTCTTAAAATTTGGGATTAATTCCCTTGATAAATCATCTTTTCGGTATACAAATGGCCGTTTACTCCAGTCACATTTACCATATAAATTCCAGGAGTCAAATGTGAAATGTTAACTTCCCCTTGAGTATGATTGCTACTGAACACAATTGATCCTTTTGCATCTAAAATTTCCAGATTACGAATTGCTACTTTATTCGGTAAGCTTATTCTTACTTCACTTTGAGTTGCTGGGTTCGGAGAAATTTTAGCCTTCAATTTTGTTACTGCATTTACTCCCGAAGTTGCATCTCCAAAAACTACAGCAAAACGTTGATTGGCTATACTTTCAGCAATATTTTTATCGAAATCAACCTCAATCTGAGAGCGATTATCTGCGATAATTTCAGTCGTTTTCTGTGTATAACGATCTAACAAATATGCCTTTCTTCCAGGATTACCAATGGCTTCGATATCAAAGGTATATTTGGTATCGCGAATTTGGGATATTCTCAAATCCATAGTGTCGTTGTACTCTGGTAAAGCTGAACTATTAATAGACAAAAACTTATTTTCTAAGAAAAGGGATACGTTTTCATCTTGATTGATAGGCTTAATTGCATCGTTTAAATCCAAAGCACTGTTCATGGAAGGATCGAACTTCAGCACCAAAGCATCACAAGGAGTTGAACCCACTTGCAAAGAGTCACGTTGATACAATTTAATCGTAATCAACGATTGAGGAGGCAATAAACGGAACACATTGGTTTGATTGGTCGCTTTTGAAGCTTCTGTAAATACAACCGAAGCGCTTCCATTTCCGTTAGCTGTTACAAAACATGCTTGGCCTGGTTGTAAGTATTTATTCTGATTAGAACCAACACTATTGGTTCCTCCTGAACTTAAATCGATAGTAACATAAGCACCACGAGTAGATAATTTAGGATCCCAAACATAATAGTAGTTCGTGTTAATATTAGAACTATTAGTCATTACTATCGACATATCCACTGGAGATTGAAATGGATTTCCAACTAAATTAAAGTCCCCCGAAGTAGAAGCTAAGCTTGAATAGGTTTGAGTTCCTTGAGCTAAAGTTCCAGTTGCGCGCAAAACAGTAGCGGTTGGAGTTGGGTTATTGTTTACATTAGTTAAGTCTATTGTTCGATCACCTCTTACCAAGAGTCGCACGGGAGATCCGGCGGTTAATTTATTAGAATTTGTATTGGTTACTGCTTGCCATGATCCATTTCCACCATTGGCGTTAAACGTAAACATAGAAGCATTATTTGTTAAAGTTTGATCAAAACCATTATTTGAGCCACCAGCACCGGTAATGTGTGTGCCATAACCAGAATTTGAACTGCCAGACTCTTGCCAATGGTTGTAAATAGCTGTTGAAGTAGTTACGGCTGGAGACAAAATACGAAACGCACGACGCGCTGGAATATGACGTTCTACGATTACATTGCCCGAAATATAGGGATTCGAGTTAACCAAGCTACCTGCAGCAACAATAGCTGAACCAGTTGCATTTGATTGCAAGGTAAGATTACCGTTAGTAGTAAGCACACTTCCAGATTCAACAGTTAGTACACCAAAAGTTGAACCACCTTGAATGGTAACAGGTGCTTGAAAACTGACGGTGGAGTTTCCGTTGACCGTAATATTCTTCGCAGTAGTATTTATGGATACTTGCTGTGATGTTCCCGAAAACACTAAAGTACCGGTGGTGGCATTCAAAGTTCCAGAGTTGGTAAAAGTACCTTTGCTTTGATACGTTCCATTTACAGTTAATGTTCCCCCAGAGTTAATTGTGGTAGCCCCCGATTCTGAATAAAACGTGGTGCCCGAGGATATAAAAACCGTTTCACCCGACGGAATATATAGGGCCTGTGCAGAAGCCGTTATAACCGTGCAGTAAACGAATGCTGAAGTGAATAAGCTTTTAAAGTTCATAAGAAAGAATTAACAATGCAAAGATAACAATTCAAAATGTAAATCATTAAAGATGAACAATCCTATGCAAAAAAAGAGGGTGCGTTTTTTGTCACATTCGCAAATAATCATCATAAAATGGTGTTATGATTGCATTTTTTGCAATTTTTTTTGGGATTTATAAAATATTCACTACCTTTGCAAACCCGTTTGAGAAAGTTCTCAACCCTTGATTTCTCGAACGTGGAAACGCATTCGTAGCTCAATTGGATAGAGCATCTGACTACGGATCAGAAGGTTTGGGGTTCGAATCCCTACGAGTGCACGATCAAAAGCAAAAGTCCTCAACAAAAGTTGGGGACTTTTTTTGTGGCTTTTAACGACTCTGCCCACCAGGGTAAGTGAGTGAAAAGTTACAAAAAAGCCAACGCGCAGCGTTGGACTTTGCTCTTGCAGGACTAAACAGAAGGGTTCAGCGAAGTGCAACGCAGCTAATCCCTACGAGTGCACGATCAAAAGCAAAAGTCCTCAACGAAAGTTGGGGACTTTTTTTGTGGCTTAATCGAGTGTCGAGCTCGATTGAGCATGAGCGTGAAGATAATAACACTCCAAACATTTTCTGGTACTCATTGGTTTCTTTAAATCAATGAAAACCAAAAACTTGCTCGTAGAAGAATTTGATTTGGTTTTTATTGGTATGGGCGCTGCCAATTCTCTGCTTTTTCTTCAACTCGCGCGAAATGGCAACCTATATAATAAACGCATCGCCATTGTCGAGCCTGATCTCAAACAAACAAACGACAGAACCTTTTGCTTCTGGAGTTATGATGAAGAAATAAAACGATTACACTTAGAGCCTTTAATTTCACATAGTTGGTCAAAAAGCACCTCAGCTTCTCGTTTTAATGAATCCATTGCACCGTACCAATATTATCACATTTCCGGGCTCGATCTATACCAAAAGACCCAATCTGTGATTGAACAATTTCCTGTAAAATACTTTCGAGAAACTCTAACCGATCAACAACTTTTCAATCCATCAAAACCGGAACACAGTACAATTACTAACCCCCAAAATCGTCCAAATGGATATCTAAGCGCAAATTCCTTCAACCCAATATTCCTTCAACTAGAAAATACCCAAATCTCTGCTCGTAGCTTATTTGATAGTCGACCACCAACATTCAATCTCCCCAGAAAAAATGAAGTATCCTTGGTTCAGAGCTTTTGGGGATGGATAATCGAAACAGAAAACCATTGCTTTGATCCCGACACTTTTGTCATGATGGATTTTTCCATCGATCAAAATAATTCAACTCAATTCTTATACATCCTACCATATTCCAGCAAACAAGCTTTGGTGGAACTTACGGCATTCAGCTCAAAATCGATCCAAAAAACATATGCTGAAAAATTACTCAGCCTAGAGATCCAAAATCGCTATGGAAAATATAAAATCGTTTCCACAGAATCGGGTAATATCCCAATGAGTACAGCGCAGATTAAACGAATTAGCACGCATGAATCCTATTTCCCAACAGGTGCCCGAGCAGGAAATATTAAACCAAGTACCGGATATTCATTTTTAAATAGCTGTCGACATGCCATTGAGATTAAAAAACAACTATCGTCGAAAAAGCGTCGAATTGCACCAGCAAATCAAACTCGATTTGCCTTTTATGATCGATTATTGCTCTCGATACTAGATAAACATCCCCAAAAGGGAAAAAACATCTTTGACTCATTATTCAAATCCAATTCTATATCTACGGTAATCCAATTTCTAAGAGAAGATAGCCGAGGATGGAATGAACTAAAATTACTATCTAGTTTACCAATTTTAACGTTTGTGATGGCTGCAATAAATGATGTTTTCCTTCGAATTTCTCGAAAAAAACTCATTCCGTTTGGGGCCGTACTATTGGTATTCATTAGCCACGCATTAAATCTCAATTGGCTGAGCTATGGATTTTTGATTTCGGGATTTTTAATTATTGGTATTCCACATGGGGCTGTCGATCATTTATTCGAAACACACAAATTAGACTCTCCCATAACCCTATCATTTATTACGAGTTACGTAACCAAAATGATGCTAATGGGAATCGTTTGGTGGATTAACCCAATATTAGCACTATTGGTGTTCATACTATATTCTTCATGGCATTTTGGCGAAGCCGAATTTAAACGCACCAATATTTTTAGCTTTTTTTGGGGATTATCATTGTTGGGAGTTTTTCTCTTTTCACATCCAGCTGAATTCAATTCTATACTCAGTGAAATGTCAATTCTTCCCATAAAAATGAATTTTGTTGTTGCATTTGGGATATCGGCAATGACCTTATTAATAACTCAATGTAGCCGGGGATTATTAACTATTATAGAATTGTCTTGGTTAATCTTGGCATTAAGTTTGCCCCTTGTCGAGGGATTTGGAATATTCTTTGTTTTTAATCACAGTGTTCAAAGCGGTTGGGATATTTTTGAAAACCACTCTGGATCATTACAGAAGCTGCTTAAAAAAGCCATTCCCTTTAGTTTGGGTGCATATTTACTTCTGGGGATACTTTATTATTTAAACATTTGGGAAACGGATGGTTTTTGGGGATATCTATTCATTTTCATCTCTTGCATTAGTTTTCCTCACGTTTTTGCCATGCACAAATTCTATCATAACTCAAAAAAGCACATAAAAAATAACTAACTGGATAAAGGAATAAACTTAAAACAAAAATACCCACACAATAGATTAGCCTATCTGTGTGGGTATAATGCTCGATATACTTTAAATTTAATTCGCTAATGCAGCATTAATGTGCTCAAAATTGGGCAATTCACCTGCGTTTTCTAACACCTCAGCATAAGAAATCTTGCCTTCTTCATCGATTACAAAGGCAGCTCTTTTAGAAACTCCTTTTAATCCCAATATCCAATCTTCATAGATTGCGCCATACGAACGAGAAACCTCTTTATTGAAATCGGAAAGCAATGTAAAATTTAATTTTTGATCTTCTTTGAACTTAGCCAAGGTAAATGGCAAATCCACGGAAATCGCCAAAACTGTAGCTGATTCATTTTCGTACATATGAATGGCATCTCTAACGGTGCAAAGCTGAGTAGTACAAACTCCAGTAAATGCCGCTGGAAAAAAATGCAAAATCACTTTTTTACCACGAAAACTGCTCAACGAAACTTCCTTAGTTTCCGAATTAATTAATGTAAAATCCGGTGCAATATCTCCAATTTTTAGTGTCATAATGCAAAGGTAACAATCCAAAATGCATTTTGATTCAACCATAATTCTAATTTATTTTCAAATCCATTACCTTTGATTTTATTTAATTCCAAGGGATGTTTTCACTTTTGCGTAACGTTTGCTTTTATTTCAGTTATTTTCCTCGATTGTTTTTCACGATTCGTAAAATCCATGGCGAGTTAAAAAAGATTTTCAACGATAGTAACATCCCCCAAGAAGCAAAAACAAAACTTAATCATCCTAAAGTGCGACATAGGGTTACCCAATATGCACTGATACATGTAATTTTAAATGAGTCGATTGCTCGATATTTGGGACGTACACTTTCAAAAGAAGAATTTACAGCCACCATACACGCTTGCGCATCAGGACCATTTTTTGATGATTTTTTTGATGAATACAATTATTCGGAATCCGAAATTTATGATTTATTGAAGGAAAGTCCTTCAGCTCATTCCATAGATAAAAAATTCGGCAACTCTTACGATTCTTCCCTGCATTCTGGGAAACTAGCTTACCAATATCTTTTGAATGTTGTTTATAAAAACACGGAAGATAAACAGCGATTTTATACCTATTTCCATTTACTATACACCTCTCAATGGGAAAGTAAAAAATTGAATACCCCCGATATTATCAGAGAAGTTGCTAAAACTATTTCAAAAAACAAAGGTGGTTACAGCGCATTGGTTTTCAGGAGTTTAATTCGAGATCCATTTTCTCCTGAAGAATCAAAAATGCTTTTTCAATTGGGAGTTGTGGGTCAATTCATCGATGATATTTTTGATTTATACGACGATTATCACAAAGGGTTAAAAACACTTTCTAATCATTTTGAAAAAGACTTCAACCCCATTGTCAAGGAATTTCATGAAGAAATAAAACTCTTATATGATTTAATCCAGCAATTGAATATCCCACAAAAACGCAAAAGAAATTTCAAACTAGAAATCAATTTAATTATAGCTGCGGGTCAATTAGCCTGTGATCATTTTTTATCTGTTCAAAAATCCTTAAATGGAGAACTCAAATTGAATACTATTGAACGAAAATTTATGATCATCGACATGGAAAAATGGACCAATCAACTCAAGATGTTAACGTCAGCAATTTCTATGGGCAATCGATAAAATATGTAAAACCCTAAACACAATAATACCAAGATTATTAGAAGTCAATTTAATAACTGCTTATCGAAATGGTTGCAATTGTAACTAGTAAAGCAAATGCTTCACCCAAAATTAAAAAATACCAAGCAAAAAAATTAGCAATTAACTTTATAAATTGGCTGGAATCACCGGATCTAACCGAATCACGTAATGCTGCAAAAACCCAAATGGGTAGGGCGAATATAGCTGGCAGTAAAGTTATGGTACCCCAATAACCAATTCGATACAAATTACTGTGATTATCCAAACCATCATACAAATGCGATGCCCACAAGTAAAATAATCCTGGGACAAGGCATGCTACAAATAGAGCAACTCCTATTATTAAGGAAGCTCCACTACCAATGGGTAAAATGAATCTAATCAAACCGTAACCACCAATCCATAATAACAAAATTACTCCTAGTCCAAAAAGTACCCATTTCAAAATGTCGGAGCCTGAATTGGGAATCACACTCTGTTTTGTAGATAGATTGTCCCAATTCCCACGCATTTTCATTTGGACAAGGTTGGACCTATTGTTTATACTATGCCAGTTAGTAAAAACTATGTTTTTTGTATTTTGTAAAATATAATTCGTGTTAATTATTTTCTGAATTTGTTTTGTTCTAATATTCATTCGTCGCGTAATTGACTTTGAATTAATAGAAGAAATCGTTGGGTTACCCGTTTTTGAATTTGTGTAAATTTGGAGGAGTTCTTCAATCCGCTCAATTTCTTTCGATACGCTTTCTTCATTCTGTTTGAAAGCACCCTCAGATATTTTTTGAGTTTGAGATTTATTTTGCGACGAAGAATACAATTCTTTCGAATCCGGTCTTGTTTGAATCTCCACCCTTTTACTATTATGGGCTTCAAGTCCGGTTTTTTGGTTCCCATGAATTCGTTTTGTTGAAGTCACAGCAAAACTTGGGCTATTTTTCCCATTTCCTCTTTCTAAAGTATTTACCACAGAACAAGAAGAAAAAGTCAATAATCCCCAGGAAACAAACAGATAATATTTCAAAACAGCATTGAAGTTAAGTTTGGCCAAGTGATTCATAGAATAATTGTTGCAATCTAACCCTGCATCAATGGTTTACATTACGGAAAATCCGTAATTCAGAATCAGATTTTAGTAAAAATCAATAATTTTGATTCTCTTCGACGAGAATGACATCGAGTATTCAACATAAAGTAACTACCCCAATTCCCCCTAAATTTATGACCTTAAACTTCAAATTACTTTTTAGATACTAATTGTTCAATACCCTAATTCACTCAATAACCCCGACTCATCAGTTTTAATTTACCGTAATCAATTTTGCTGAAATGTCGGGGATCTCGAGGCAGTTGTAGAAAAAAAACGAGTCCTTGAGGCAAGTTTAACTCATCTATCTGTCTCTCTATTTGTAAACGCACCGATTCATTCAATTTAACTTCTTCATTAAGTTCTATAAAATAAATCAAGCTTCCTTCTAACTTCATGACCGTTCCACCTGAAACGCCGTCCAAATTCCGTAGCTGTTCCTCTACTAAAAATGGATAAATTGGTTTCGAAACATGCTCAATTACTTGCGAACAACGGCCAACTAAATATAATCTTCCATCTTGACCTAGAAACCCGGCATCTCCAGTTCTATGCCAACAAACATCTCCCTCAAAAATTTTGGATTCTGCCACCCATTTCGACGAATGTGAGCCGTAATATTCCTTCAAAACATGTTTACCACTTACCACAATCTCTCCCACCTCTCCCGAGTCAACCATTCTTCCATTTTCCCAATTCACAATACGAACTTGAGTTACATTTTCTACATTTCCAACACATAACCCATTGCATTGACTGACATCAGTTTGAGACAATTCCACAGCGGAAATCATGGAAATCGGCTCCGCTTCTGTGCTGCCATAAACTATCCGAATATCTGCACTTGAAAAAGCAGATACCCAATTTTTAGCAGACGACGGAAATACAGGCGCTCCTCCACTGAAAATCTGCGTAATTCCTGTATTTCTAATTTCATTCTCTAAAATAAAGTCACTAACCCGTTCAATAAAATATGGCGATGCAATTATTCGATTTACACCGAATCTATTTATCCGATCCAGAACTTCAGGAACACTCAATTTTTGGGGTTTCTTTGAATTCCATTTGGCTAAAACACTGCTTACTCCGAGTCCCAAATTAATCAATAAAACAATGGGCAAAACTGGCATATCCACCACAGATTCGTTGGTTTTTAGTGACTTCTGCAACGCTATAAATTGTTGATGTAAAAACTCATGCGTCCGCTTTGCCGCTTTGGGAATTCCAGTGCTGCCTGTTGTAAAAGTAATTAATGCGGTTTCGTTTTCTGTCACAATTTTTTCAATTCCAACCTTTTCTTTAAACGGTTCATCAACAAAATTGGAGATTGCGAAATCATTCTTTTCGGTTTCGGGGGATGGAATTTCAGTTGAACCCACATCATTGCCCCTCGAATATTCATGTGAATTCAATCCTTGAGATGATTTTGATCCGTATGGCGCTTTTTGTCCCAAATTTCGAGATGATATCCAAATGGGAATCTTACGAATATCCCCAATAAACCATCCCAAGAAACGAGCTAAAGAAAATCCTAAAAAACCTTGACATTTAGCAATTTGACATGCTAATCTCAAACGACTGATTTTCGACCATTCGTCTAAGAATACCGCTGTGCAACCCATTCTGAAAAGTGCTAAAACTCCGACATACAAATCAATACTCATAGGTACAAAAACCAAGACTCTATCACCCGACTTTAATCCAGAAACCAACATTTCTTGTTGAGCTTTTATCACTCTTTGATGCAATTCAAAAAATGTTATGGAATTTGATTTGTCTATGATTGCGGTTTTGTTTGGCACTTTTTTAACTGCCCATTCGAAATGTTCTATGATATTACCATGCTGCAGTAAATCGGGTATTTCGATGGGCTTCATAATGAATCAGATGAATGGCAATTTACCAAAAATCTAATTGGCTGTGACAAAAACTCAAAGTTTTTTTCTTAAAAGAACATATTCTGCAATAACTTCAGCATTCATAGAATCAGAACAATTCGCAGAAACTGCATCCTCATGCATGAAGGCATGAATAAACTGGTTCATTCCGTGTTCTACCGCTTGTTGTTGAATAATAAACGTCATCACCAAACCCAAACCGCTCCAACGAATCGATTCCTGTCGAGCAACTGTTTTGACAATTAATGTAGGCTGATCTCTGCGCGAATGCAAATCAGGATATGCACATAGAAAACCAACCAATTCTTGATTCAAACTATTCTCGGCCAGCAAGATCCATTTTGGATCCAAACTTGATTTTAATTGTTGATATTGCTTAAAAAACACTTCCCAAGAAATATCTGTGTATAAAAAGTTATTCTTGAAGGATTCTAAACTCAGTTGATAAATCTTTTTGAGTTCATCCTCCCATTGATTCATATCAATGTGCCTAAATACAACACCCGCTTTTTCTAATTGCAATTTGCGTCGAAAATACCTCTCGGATTCATTTTCGGTATGCCTAAGTTCAGTCGATGAATAATGGGACAATACTTCAAATCCAACATTTTCCCACTGTTTTATATATTCTGAATTCAGAGAAAGATCCCCCAAAAAATTACGACGACCACTTAATTTAAACCGATAAGAATCCCAAGTGCTTCCATTCATTGGACCGATGATGGCTGTGAATCCTTGCCTTTTTGCCCATTGAATGGCGTATTCAAGAATCAACTCACCTATCTTCAATTGTTGAATGTTGCAATGATAATCTCCAAATAATACGACATTACCACCGCTGATTTGGGGATTTACATAAGCCGTTAATGAAGCAGATTTCGTTGAATCTTCGAACTTCCGCAAAGCAAAGGTGCCATTTTCGATTGTAAATTCATGGATTTGAACCTTCTCATCGATAACGACAGAATCATAAAAATATCCCCAATCCTGATCGCGAAGTTTCATCATTTGGGAATGTTGTTCGATTAAATTTTTGAAGTTACTTAGTTCAGAACAACGTCTACGAACCATTAAATTCCAATACACCATTTTGCCCGATTCCGACAATCCGCCAATCAATTTTTCGGCAGTTTCTTGAAACAAATCCTTAGGCATGTATTCAAAAATGTTGCTCAGATTCATCCCATCAAATGGCCCATACACCTCAATAGCATCTTGAGCAAATCCTTGAAACAAGATGATCTTTGAAATTCGACTTTTTATAGTTTCAAAATGTTCTTCTTCCAAGTAAAATGGAAGTATATCGCCAAAACTTCCCGTTAAATTATAGCGTAAAAATGGATTGAATTGTGCCTGTACCGATGAAAGTTGTCTTTCCGCTTGGTTAAGAATAAATTCCGAAACAGGCACTTGAACATGCTTCAAAAATTCGGGATCCCGCCCCAATCTCCCCATGACCCATTTACTAAAAAATACTTTGAACAATGTTCGCCATCTCCAAGAATTCCAAGTGGTTTTGAAAAATTCCTGTTGTTCCGATGGGCTTTTTACGGCAAAAAGCTTTTCAATGGTTCTGCGCGAATGAATTAATGGTAATATATATTTAGAAAAATAATGAAAATACTTCTCGAATTTACCTTCATGAACTATACCCATTGAAGACCAAACCGATATATTTTTTTCAAAATAATCTTGTGCTTCCCCTGACATTTTTGATTTTATATTTTGAAATATTTCAATCCGATTTGAACAGGGCAAGAATCCCAAAAATGCCAAAACAGTTTCACGATTTAATTCAGAAATTGCCGCCATTTTGAGCTCTACTAAATACAATTGAACTGGACTAACATCCACTGCAACCACTCTTTCAGGATCTAAGGTTAGAAGAGCAAAAGTATTATCACCAGCTGAAGCTACACTTAAATACCGACTACCCGGTTTGGAATATATCGCCTTTAATAACACTCGGGGATCTTCCCAAACATTCGCATATCGAATAAAATTAAAATCTGCCTTCATGGAACTTAATGTTCTTATTTTTTTGACACCTTTTTTCTTTTCGAGGGATGATAATTTGATTCGAAAACCACTTAAATTCGAATACCATGGGTACATTCAATTTGATCACCATACAAAATTTAATTTGCCGTTTCACGGATGATTTTTACGCATCCTGTACTACCATCCATTTCAACCCAATCTCCAGTTTTCAGTCGACTTAACAATCCTGTGATTCCAACTATACACGGTTTACCCAATTCTCTAGATACAATTGCACTGTGCGACAATAGCGAACCACGTTCCACCAATATTCCACCTGCACTGGGGAACAAGGTTACCCAACCCGGATCAGTGGAAGCTGTAACTAAAATATCTCCCTTCAATTCTGTAATCTCGCTTGGATGATGAACTACTTGGACTTGGGCTTTCACCCATCCAGGGCAACATCCAATTCCTTGTAAATCGCCAGATAATACCCCAGAATTCAACACCGCATTAAAAATATTTGCGTGATAAACCATTCCAAACGTCCGAATTCTCTCAGCTGTAGTTTGATTTTCGTAGGATAAATATTTTGATTTTCTGAATTGAATTAAATCTGCCAGCTCGGGAGTAACTGCTGTACCTTTGATAAAGTCAAATATTTCATTTTGTGTCAGGTAGAAAATATCTCTCGGATTTTCAATGATTCCTTCGGAATAAAACACATCTCCTATTGCCAAAAATATTTCACGAACTTTTCCGAATCCTCGTGTCCGCTCAAATCTCAAATTCTCACGTGCACTGACCAAAATTCGCGTCTTTTTCAGAACAAACTGAAAGATCTTTCTTTTTACAGGATGTTTTCTTAACTTTTCATCCACCAGATTTTCTGCTATTTCTCTCAATTTCAACGATTTATGATCTAACCTTTCACTACAAACATACATCTTAAGCAACTGCATAAGCATTTCAGGATCTTGTCGATAAGTAATGGTTTCTAACTTAAGTTCACCAACACAACGGTCCCCAAAATCTTGAATATAATTCATAAACTGCGACTGTAAATCGGGAACCGATTTTTCAATATACCGCATCAACTCCGCTACCGATAACAGTTTAAACTGATGGGTTAAATCTTGTCGCTCCCAAACCCAATCCCGCATTTTTTCCATTCGTTTTATAGGTTGAGTAGAAATAATATCATCAGCGCCACTCAATAAATCGTTATGAATGCCTTGAGGTAGTTCATATTTTTCAACCAATTTTTGTAATACTCCAAAGTAAATCATTGCATAAAAGTCGTTAACTAAAGGAGCTTTCCATTTTTTTAGCAATGTTTGTTCGAAATTGAGGTACAGTTCCATTAACTCATGTGCCGATTTAGATTTTAAATCAATTGCGTTGTATTCATTTAAAACCTCATGAAAATCACGTTGAAAGTTAATTCGCATTTGAGGTAATCCACGTAAGTTTTTCCACATAGAACGGAGCATAATTAATACTCGAAAGCGCTCATTCCACTTGGTTCTTTTGGGCAAATTTTTCAATTCAAATCGCTCCTTCACTCCCATCATTTTCTCCATGAATTCCGCATTCAAATGGAATCCGGGAAGCAATGCAAGTGCCTTATACCACGATAGTAAATTGTAATAAACCCGACCTTGAATTAATCCCAACATATTCTCAAAAATGGTTTTATTTTGGGTTAAATCGCCTTCACTAACACCCAATAATCGACATAATTGAACGTAAACAGATTCATACATCTTTATTATAAAACTGAATGTTAATGGTGTTGTGACTCCTGGATACGATTCAATGATATTACTATTATCCCATAAAATCATTTCACCGGTGGGATCCGCAATTTGTCCTAACGTAGTCACTGGGCGAGTTTGTAAAAGAAACAACTGATCCTTTTCTAGTGCAAATTCAATGTCCTGAGGACGTTTATATATCCGTTTTAGTTTGTTTAAAATACCCGATATTTCTTCAATTTGCACAGAAGAAAGCGATGGAGATTCTTGGATCGACGGATCTACATCTACCCAAACTGTTGTAGTCTGATTTTCATAAGCAGGATCTAAAGTACCCTGCTGCAACTGAACAAGTTTTTTCTTTTTAGGGGATGTTTGAGCACTGATGATTTTACTAGTTTCTGTTACTGTAAATGTATCCGCATTTAGTTCTCCACTTACTATCCCTTCACCTAAACCATAAACGGAAGAAATAATCATTTCATCTCTCCTGCCATTTACAGGATTAACCCCAAATGCAACTCCAGATATTTCCGAATTCACCATTACTTGTATGATGATGGCCATACGATCCGGCGCTTCTAAATTATGTTCCTCGCAATAAGTTAATACAGTGGGTGATTTTATTGAATCCCAAACAAGTTGAATTGCGTAAGACAAATCATTCCAACCCACATACAATTCTGTTTTAAATTGTCCAGCAAAACTATATTGTATACTATCTTCTTGAATGGCTGAAGATCGTACAGAAAACCAACGGTAATCACCTAAAATGGACTTGATTTTCTCTATCCATACAGAATCTATTTCGGATTCCTTTTGAAAATGACGATGTAGTTCATTCGCGTTTAATATGACAAACGGAGGTACATTGAATCCCTGAGAACTCAAATTCACCAAATTCAATCCCTTACCGCCTAAAAATTTAACACTTTTGAATTCTGGTTCAATATCATTACTTGAAAATATTGAACATTCGTCTGACTTTAACTTCTCCATTTTGGGGATACTTTATTCGATAACTAACATTATACTAGACAAACCACTGCATTACGGTTGCAATGCCTCCCAGAGTAAGATACATGAGTATTGTCCATATTCCACTCGCTATTTCAATTCCTTTAGCTGTTTTGGATGATGGATTTTTAAAATGCAATAGTGCTGCGAAAAGTGTTAATGTGAAATACCCAACCAAACAGTATTGAATATTGACTGAAAAATGAGCAAAATCAGCCGCTAACAAAGCAAATACTAAAGTTAAAAAAAGCACCCCTACCCATAAAATTAGGGCTTTGGTTTGACCAAGCATGGCAGAATATGTTTCAACACCCGGTTTTTCGTCAGAAGGATTCCTAATCTTTCGTCCCACCTCCAAAACAACGCCATTCAAAAATGAAACCCCAAAAAAGTACACCAAACCAAACGGGGCTTGGGCATTCGATAAATTCCAGTCAAATCCACTTGCATAAACATCTACAAGAGGAATAATCAACATATGAGAAGTCACATACCAAAAGGGATGCTTTTTTAACCAATTTTTTATAAAAAATTCTTTACCCATTAGCAACAGATAAAAAATTACTATTGCATACAAAATCAGCATTGTTGGGAAGGTAACTGCGGTTAAAATCACTTGAAAAACAAATACAATCCACGCTACTTTTCTCAATTCCAACAAACTGATTAATCCTCGAGGTACGGGTAGTTCAGTTCGATACTTTGCATCATCTTCGGCATCTTTTTGTTCATCAAATACGCGCAATAGAAAAAACAATGTCACCGTATTAAATACCGCCACTGCATATTTATCCCAAGAAATAAATCCCTCCAAATTCTGGCACAATCGACTATAACCAATAGCACTAAAACTGAACGACGCGATTAATAATCCATGGGAATGAAGCGGGAATCTCTCGTTTAAATACTGCCAGAAACGACGATAAAACGGCCAACTATTTGGATTACTCTTTTGATTGAATGATGATGTAATTGACATTTCTGAAAACAACTTCATGCGAAGCTAAGTATGTCAACACGCTAAAAAAAAAGGAATTATGCAAATTTGAATTTATTTTTTACGGAAAAATCCCAAACCCAACTGTTTAGTACATCTGTTTATTGAAAAGATTCATAATTCAATATCAATTTATAAACCATCACTTCAGGCTGCCCATTTCCCGAAACATATTTGGGATTTTTTACCGAATAAAAAACAGCAACTGTGCATTCACCAAATTGTGTTGCCACAGGTTGGGTTCGATTTTTTAAATGACCTGGCGATTGATTGTATTTTTGATTGAGTTTATCGCAAAGTATATAGCGTTCTGTAACACCAGTTTGAACCCATTTCAAAGCAGTTTGAGAATTCAATGACTTCAATTGTTCTGGCTTAAGTTCGGGTAAGCTTTCGCGTAGATAAACAGTGTTTTCCGAAATCTTGGCTCCATTATGTCCTTCTGTGGTAAAGATTCTTGGAAAATTCTCATGTGTTTTCTCTGTGTTTTCTGATAATAATTCGATCATTCTAAGGCAACGCTCCTGACAATAATCATCCAAAGATTTTTGCTCTATCAACTCAACTGAACTGGCTGCTTTTCGAGTAGCATTTAATGATCGTTGATAATCTTTTAGTTCAACCTTGAAAACTACAATATCGGGTTTTGAAGATCGCAAATTTTGCAAAACAACTTGGGCCGAACCCACTTTACTAAAAAATACAAGGTATGAAAAGAGTAAAAAACGATACATAAGGGTTTCAAAATTAATCAATTAAGAATTAGTCTTGTAATAAATTGTAATAATATTAGAAAATCAATATTAATGCAATACTTTGATGGCGCAAAATATGATATTTGCAGAATAGTACGCATATATTTTTGGCTACTAAAAGAATGAAATCAAACTTTATTATTTGCTCTAACTTTCCAACTTTTCATGAAATCCGAAATAGTATTATTTTGTTTAGTTGAAACTAATTATCAGTCAGGACTGGGGCATTGGTATCGGGTAGCCAACTTTATCAATCAAACATTAGAATCAGTTTCCATTAAAAGTATTTACATTATTTCCTTTGGAGATTATCAACCCCTTTTTTCAGAATTAAATAAAAAAGAAAATACATATTTTTCTCACTTCACGAATTTCGAACTAGCATACGAATATTTATTTTCAACAACCTTAAAAACATCCCCCCAAAAAGAGGTTCAACCTTTCTTAATTATTGATATCAATCACCAATTTAACCAAAACAACAAATTGGCTATCAGCCAGTTTAAAACTTGGTTTTACACAATTGGTCTTTATAATAAAACAAATAATATTAGTGATTTATCCTTTTCAGCTCATATAAATCCTAATTATTTCAAGGATCAAAATTCATTTAAGAAATCTTCAAGCAATACACTCTACCTACTTGGACCTGAGTTTAGAATTTTTCCTACAGAAATCATAGATTTATGGAAACTTGAAAAAACGAATGATGATAAATCTGATAAAATAAATATTCTAATTATTGCAGGTAATACGGATCCACAAAATCGAATTCCTTCCATTATTCAAACGCTAAAATCCATTTCGGATAACCGCATATTTTCATTTCATATTATTTTGCCAAATAAACAGGAGTCTTCAAAAATTAATGATGGCAAATTCTACCATTTCACATTACCCTCATTGCCTGACAACTTAGAAACTATCAATAATCGTTCCTTCTATTTAAATTCACACGACAAGCCTGTTTCAAAGTCTGCAACCGAAGTTTTTAATTTCTATGGAAATGTAGTGCCGCATGACTTAATAAAATTATATCCCAAAATGATGGCTGCGATTACAGCATCAGGAGGAACTTTTTGGGAATTAAACTCACTGAACATACCCTGTCTATTAATCCCAGGTTCTTCAGATGAATCTATTACGGCTAGATGGTTAGTTAAACTGACAGACCATAAATTGCTATTGGAGTCTCACGAGCAATTTTCATCTGAACATTCAGCACAATTGCTGAACTTTCTTGGTAATATAAAAAATAGTGTTTCAGAATCTGACTTAAATCCATCACGGGAAAAATCTCAATTTAACACTATTACTATTCAAAGAGATTCCTCAGATAATTCTCGTTCAATGAACTATGGAATACCATTAATTTGGCAGTCCATCCAAAAACATTTAAAAAAGTATCACCTCGATTAACGTCAAACTTCATTAATGCTAAATCCAACTTCTTTTGCTTCATCTGTATATGTAATTGCTGAATTGTCGGCAAATCACGCACAAAACTTAGACATTGCCATTCAAACTGTTCGTGCTGCGGCGGAATCGGGTGCAGATGCAATAAAGGTTCAAACATTTCACGCAGGCAGCCTTACATTACCCCCACAATATCTAGGTTTTGGTCCAAGAGAATACGGAGCCTGGAAAGGTTTTACTTCTTGGGATCTTTACTCAAAAGCTTCAATGCCGTATGAGTGGCATAAACCCATTCAAGAGGAAGCCAAAAGACTGAATATTGACTTTTTCTCAACAGCATTTGATTTAGAAGGAGTTGATTTTCTAGAAGAATTAAATGTTCCTAAATACAAAATTTCTTCATTTGAAATCACAGATATTCCGTTAATCAAAAAGGTGGCTAAAACAGGTAAACCTATCATCATATCAACCGGATTATCTAACATATCAGATATAGAATTATGTGTAAGCACCATTCGCGAAACAAGTAATTCAGAAATTTGCTTGCTTAAATGTACTTCAGAATATCCAGCACCCATAGAGAAAATGAATTTGTTAGGAATTCCATTTCTTAAAGAAAAATTCAACACCGAGGTGGGATTATCTGATCATAGTAAATCATTGATTATACCAGCAATTGCAGTTGGATTGGGGGCTAGAGTTATCGAACGGCATATTATTCTTAATACCGAAATAGATAGCGTTGATAAACAGTTTTCTACGCTACCGGAAGACTTTAAAATCATGGTTAACAATATTCGAGATGCAGAAAAATCCATGGGTGAGTCATTTTTTTCAGTTAGTTCCGGGGATGTAAAACGCAGAAAGCATATTTTTGCAGTAAGAAATATTGCAGCTGGAGAAAAATTCAGTTCTCAAAATATAAAAACTCTCAGAGCCGCTGGCGATCTAGAGCCAAAATATTTTGAAACCCTTTTAGGATCTACTGCGCTAATGGACATTTCAATTGGAACGCCCATCAGTACTTTTCATTTTCAAAAATAACTTTTTTACTTATGATCAATTCTTCACACACTGCTATAAATTTTTGTCCTACGGGAATGGTTCCAACCAAAAACATGACTCCACATGTTCCTATATCTGTTTCAGAGATTATAGAAGAAGTACACCAAGCCTACGAAATAGGCATCACAATTGCGCATCTTCATGCTCGCGATGAACACGGTGTACCCACTCATTTAAAATCCGTAAATCAACAAATATTTGAAGGCATTCGCAAACATTGTCCAGATTTAATTATTTGTGCAAGTTCAAGCGGTAGACTGGTTCAGGATTTTCAGTCTCGAAGCGAAGTGATTGAATTGCAACCAGATATGTGTTCACTCACACTTTCATCTTTGAATTTCATGCACAGTGCCTCTACCAATAGTCCCGATATAATCAGACAATTGCTAGATAAAATGAATCAATACAATGTTGTTCCTGAATTGGAATGTTTCGACTTAGGAATGATCAACTACGGCAACTATTTAATTGAAAAAGGTGTTATTCAAGGTTTAAAATACTGGAATCTATTATTTGGAAATATTGCAGGTATGCAAGCGGATTTAAGTACTTTGTCTACGGCTATTAATCAAATAAAGCGAGATGAAAAAACATACATTTCACTTGCCGGTTTGGGCAACAATCAGTTCAAAACTAACCAAACCGCCATTCTCAATAATTTCGGTATTCGAATTGGATTAGAGGATAATATATGGTTCGATGATAAACGTACAAAACTTGCATCAAACATGGAATTACTCAAAAGAATTCACTTAATCATGGAAATTAACAATAAACAGTTGTTTACTCCATCTCAGTTTCGACAGGCTTACTTTAAGAATAACTGATGATTTTTGGCGATTCTCAAATTCTCCTAATTGGCTACAGCCCAAACATGATCTCCATGATTTTGGATAATCTGCATAGCCAAGGGTACCATCAAAAATTATGGGTGATAAACAACGAACTCAAAGAAATAGTTACTACCGAAGACGTTTGGCACCCACACATTGAAGTTATCCGAAAGGATATAGGTGAAAAATCCGAAATTGATTTATTCATCAAAGAATACACATTTCTTCCTTTTATGGGAGTATATAGGTCCAATTCTAAGAGAGAAATGCACTCTCAATTTTATAAATTACTCTCACAATCGCCAAACATCCTTCATAAAAATATAGAAATTTCAGCTTCTACTCGATTGGGAATAGGAAACATGATCAATACGGGTGTTGTGATGGCTGGACATTCAAATATTGGCAATTTTTGCAGTATTAATCGCAACTCCAGTATTGGTCATCATACACGAATCGGAGATTTTTGTACAATTAACCCAAATTCCACGATTTGTGGAGGCATTAACATTGAAGACCATGTAACCATTGGTGCAAGTGCCACTGTAATTGATGGACTCACTATAGGTAAGAATTCAATTATTGGTGCAGGCAGTGTGGTGGTTCAAGACGTTCCACCAAATTCTGTTGTTATGGGCGTTCCAGGAAAAATAGTAAAGACATTGGGTTAGTTTTTCCGCTGGAATAAACGTTCCTTTCGGGATAATAGATGCACCGTTTCATAGAAATGATAAACAGCGGTGTAGTTTTGACACCTAAACTGGATAGATTGGTAAATTAATCTGAGTTTTATTGCCTTCTTGACAGTAAATTTATTCTGAACTCAAAAGTTCAATGTCAAAAAAAGATTAAAACGTTGGACATTCACTACTTCCTCTTCTGGAAGGTCTTCTAACTGGTGTACCATTCATTTTCATTCCAATGAAACGCGTTGGTATCGTGTAAACCAGTTGTAATTCAGTTAAGTGATCTCCCATTACCCCGAGTAATTTACCATCAAAATCATCGCCCAGGTTATATACAAATCGATATCGAAGTTCTAATTTATCGTAATATCGATATTTTTTCAACCCGATACTACCCAATGCCACTAAAGCGGTATTTTGAACCATCGATACACTCTTGTCTCCAACCCATTTCCCTTCAGTGGTATAACTATTCCAAAGCACAAACGCACCACCACCAACTTTAATAAAAGGCCATTTTTTTAGTTTAAAAATCAACTGACTACCCAACTGCACACTATTACCAGTAACACGTGCCTCTAAATATTTTTTAAAATCGGGAATAGTTGAGTTCTTATTATCCCCCATATACCCTTGAACGTGAGCATTCAATTCCCATTGAACGTACTCCCCCATTTGTAATCCGCCTAACACTGAAACCGCAGGACGACTGCTCAGACTTACAGGAACCATTAGCAAATAATCGTGATAACCGATTTCACCATTGTACCTTCCTAGTCCAATTCCACCACCAAGATATGTAGACACTTGTCCATTAACTTGTGATGTAATTAAGGAAGTCACAGCAAGAACAAAGACAAGTATTTTTTTCATAATCAAACAGTTAGAGAATTTCTTTAAAGCGCAAATTCTCTAATGCAAAACTAATGCCAAAAAATCAAGTTCGCCCTTCGCTTCGTAAAGTCTTTGGTATCCCTCACAAAAAAAATAAACACATCCCTAAAGAATCTAATTATTCCAATAGTACAAAAAAGTATATGAATGTTATACGCGAAACTCCCAAAAATCAAGGCTTGTTTTGCCTTCCCCACCACATCAAAAACCCGGTTATTGGTAATGTAGCTATCAAAAGACTAAAAATAGCCATAATCAGTTTACCCCACCATCCCCAAATTCCTCCTGTATGAATATCGTAATTCCACAACATCATTTTATCAGCAAAAGTTCTACCCTTTCTATTTCCATAAACAGCTTCTATGTTTTGCGATTCAAGATTTTCTGGATGAACAAATATGTAATCCGATCCACCATAAGTAACAAACGATGAATTAAAACTAACCTCAATACACTTATTTAATTCTTCTTGTGGATGTATTTCCATCATAACATCTACACCAGTATCCAATCGAGATTTATATCTAGAATAAATATGATCTAATACATTTCTGTTGACATTAGAATCGACTATTTCTGTTTTCATGAAATTCCCAGACTCATTTGCCTTTGGTACCTCAAAAAAGACTTCCTTATCTCCTCCCAGTAATTTGTAATACATCATGGCCCACCAGTTATATCCATAATACAATCCCGTAATAGATAAAATAGATGCCCCTAAAAAAGAATAAAAACCAATAACGCTGTGTAAGTCAAAATTCTTTCGTCGCCATCTTGTTGTACTATTCCATTGAAGCCAAATACGCGACTTCCAATTTTTAAATTTCATCCACCGTTTTGGAAGCCATAAAATCAACCCTAAAAAAATTAGCAGGAAAAATAGAAGTGTTGCTGTAGACACTACCACTTTTCCTATTTCTGCGGGCAACCACAAATAAAAATGACCCTTTAAAACCCACGCAAAGAACCCTTCCAACATATTATGAACCTGCAATACTTCTCCAGAAAAAGGATTCACAAATACCTTGTAGTAATAGGTACTATCAGGCGAACTGTGATAAAAAATTACTTCTGCAGCCCGTTGATTCCATTTTTGTTGTTGAAGATTCAATTCAGGTTGCCATTTTAGGTATTTAACGGAATGAATTTCATGATTCGGCAACTTCTTATGAGCTATTTCAATCAATTGTGAAGGCAGTAATTCCTCCCCTTGATATTCTGGACTGGCAATTTCAAAAAAACGAAAGTATTGAGTATATTCTTGAATTTCCTTCTCAAAAGAATACAAAAAGCCTGTTACACCCAAGACAAACACAACCAGCCCGGATATCAATCCGAGCGTGCCGTGCAACCATCTATAGTATTTTTTCAATTGAACCTTTTTCAACCTATTCGTTTAAGTAATCTGTACAACCTAAAAGTTAAATGATAGAAGCCTTTTATTTGAATTTATGCCGAGTACAGAAACTTAAATCAATGTATTTGGCTTAAAATATATTCGGCTTAATATTCTTATAACAATTAGAAAAACACAAAATAAAATTGACCCATTATAAGCAACCAAATGCCTTAAAAACGAACATTTAGGGCAATTGAAATAGTTCTCAGACGTTGCGGAGTTATTGTTGACCATCCACTGAAATACTTAGTATTCAAAAGATTATCACCTTTTAACACCAGACTATAACCGTTACCAGAATACGAAATTGCAGCATTCCAAATAGCATAAGAAGGCAGTTCGTAGGTACCAATATTACTGCGATTCAGTGTTTTATGACGATTTGCATAATTTCCTCCAATTCCCAAACCCCAATTTCTGAAAATACCTTGATTGAAATTGTATTGCAACCACACATTCCCCATTTGAGAAGGTCCAGCACTTTCTGGACGCATATTCAAATACCCGGAAAACGAATCATCATTGGTTACCTCTGCATGGTTAATGCTATAACCAACAACAACATTCAAGTTTTCCGATATTTTACCCGTTAAGCTGATTTCAACTCCGTTGCTTTTAATGCTCCCACCTTGTACACTGTTATTCTGATTATCCGGATCTGGCATTACTACATTGGTAACATCAATATTGTAGTAACTAATTGTGGTTGCTAAACGCTTGTTTAACCAATTCGTTTTTACACCAAATTCATATTGATTTGCTTGCTCTGGTTTGAATATCTTTAATCGCGGATTACTTCCATCTTTCTCCGCAACCATTGCCGGATCCACCTGAGAAAATCCATTCATATAGTTTCCAAACAAAGAAATTTGATCTTTAATTGGCTGATAAACAAAACCTAATCGATGCGATAATGATGTTTGACTGAATTTTTCTGTAGACCAAATTGTAGGTTGACCACTGAAATGATCCAATCTCAATGAACCTAAGAAGGAAAGTCTTGGTACGATTTCAATGACATCCGATATATAAGCACTACGTGTTTCAGTCTTCACGGTTGAAATAGAAGGATTTCTCCCATTAACCAACTGATATACATATCCGGCACTCAGAATTCCGCTATCAGTACCCTTTATTACATTTACTTTACCATTTGCCACCCAAGCATAACCATAATTCTTTACTTCACGTTGGAAATAATCCAAACCGATGAGCATCTTATTTTTGATAGAGCCTAACTTAAACTGACCATTAACATTTTGTTGAATACCTAAGGCTTGAGTTTCACCAGCAGCTTTGCTGATATAACGGGTAAAATCACCCCCGTTGCTAGCATCCCATAAATAATGATAATACCCATTCGATTGAGTTTGTGTGCTTGAAATTATGGTTTGAGACTTCCAGTTTGTAGAAATTTGATACAGAGCTTTCCCTTGAATCATGAAATGTGAATTCTTGATAGATAGATCGTTAGAAGTAAAACTCCGCGTGTATATTTGATCGAATTCTGAAATATTAGAATCATTGAAACTCAATTGAGCATATCGATTAAAGAAAATCATAGGAGCATTAGCCGCTTGAGATTCTTTATACTCTGCGTTAACATAAAAGGTCAAACGCTTGTTAGCCTGAAACAAAACCGAAGGAGCCACAAATACACTTTTTTGAAATCCAGCATCTTGGAAACTTCCTTGACTGTGAACACTGCTATTCAAACGAATAAACATTTTTTTGGACAGGGGTAAGTTTACATCCATCGTTAATCTTTGCAACCCATAACTTCCAGCAACCAATCCTACATCCCCCGAAAAACGATCGAAAGCTTGCTTGGTATTTATGTTTATTAATCCGCCGTAAGAAATCACTGCTCCTCCGTATAATGCACCTGATGGACCTTTGATTACATCTACACTCTCAATATTTGCAGGATCTATTGAGCCATTATTCAAACTGGGCATTCCGTTAATCATGGTTGGTTGGACGGAAAATCCTCGCATGGAGTAATATTCAGCTCCGTCACCACTGCGACCCGTTGATTCCCACAAACGTGCTACACCCGTAGCATTCTTAAGCGCATCATTCAAATTTGTTACAACCTGATCCGCTAGTATTTTCTTAGAAATGGTGTTGTAAACCTGAGGATTGTCTAAATCTTTCAGCATCATCTTGCCTACCGCATACCCTGAGTCCAACTTATACTGATTGGCTTGGGTTAAAATATCCACTGTTTGGAATCGCATGGTATCAGACAGTCCATTTTGCGCATTAGCTTTGTATGAAACTACAAACAGCAATGTAACCGTACTTTTAATAATTAGTGATTTCATAATTCGATACAAAATTATCCTGTTATTTATCCTATTATTTTATCAAATGGGAAAATCGATTCAGAAATCGGGAAAACAGACCCGCTTTCCACTATTGTGTTCGCAATTGCTGGGGCGAATATCCATAAAATTGCTTAAATGCTGTGCTGAAGGATGCAGCATTTGTATAACCTACTTCCAGTGCGATTTCCAAAATATTCAACGACCCTTTTTTCAATAATTCATGCGCCAATTCCATTCGCAAGGATTGCACCATTGAGTAAATGGTTTTTCCATACATTTCTTTAAATCCTTTCTTTAAATAGCACTGATTAATACCTACTTCTTTGGCTATTTGAGGAATGGTAATACTCTCTCTGAAATTTCGTTGAATGAAATTCATCGCTTCCAAAACCTTATCTGAAGACTCATTTTTGTCCAAAAAACTACATGCATCGCAAATTGGCGCAATACGTTCACTCAATTCCAAACAATCCATCAACAGCCTTATTGCAATTGACTCCATTTGAATGTGAATTTTTAAGTCAAGTTCTGACTTTTCGTCTGCAGATGCCATCCATTCCAATTGAACTAGCTGATATAAAACTGCTTGCGACTCGCATGAAACATACAAAGGTTGGTAGTAATTATTTTTTAAATTTTGGGGGATGCTAGATCGGTTCTGAGGGATGTGAGATTGGTTTAGGGAATGGTGTGATGCCCCTTGATACTCAGTTCTTTTCGAAAAATATCTGGGTTCAAAAATCACATGAATTTGATACGACCGTCCTTCTAAATCAAATAAAAAATTATCAGGGTGTACGCGAAATACTATTTCCAAGCAACCATCTCGTTCTCCTAAAATAAACGACGTTGAATGAAATTGTTCTCGATACAATGCCGAAATCGAAGGCAAGGAATCATTTTTTGGGACTTTAATTTGGGCAACGGGATTCGGACTGGAAAAATCTTCAACCGCAATTGGATTCTCAGCAGAAACTTCTATCCCCCGAAAAACCTCTATTCGAATGTACTCACTAACCACAAAGCGACCCATGGAGCCGCAAACTTAAGGATTATTTTCCTTATTTTTAATTATTCTAAATAAAAATAAGCATTAAAAACGCAAGTAAGTACCCAAAGGTAACGCTTTACCAAAGTTGTCTTGAAGGTACAATTCCCCGCTTTCAAATTGCTTAACATCTGGGAAATGCGCCCGAATTAAATTTTGGGTAATCAAAGCAGAAAATCCGAGAGAATATAGGTTTATAACAAAAAAACCACCCGGTGCCAATAGTTCCGAACACATTTTCAAAAGTTCATTAATTTGCTTTTCTAAAACCCATTTTTCACCATCTGGCCCTCTTCCATAAGCGGGTGGATCGAGTATAATTCCTTGGTACTTTTTACCTCGTTTTACTTCCCGTTGAACAAACTTAAATGCATCCTCTACTACCCAACGGATTCCGTCTAATCCCGAAGTTTCCATATTTTCTCGACTCCAAGAAACCACCTGTTTTACACTGTCAACGTGTGTAACATCCGCTCCAGCTTGTTTAGCAGCTAGCGAAGCACCGCCAGTATACGCAAATAAATTGAGGACTTTGATTTCGGTTTTATTAGCACCTACTTTCATTTCCTGAATTCTTCGCGAAATAAAATCCCAATTATTCGCTTGCTCGGGAAATATTCCCACGTGTTTAAACGAAGTCATAGCTAAGCGCATTTTGAAATCCAAATTGGCGGTTTTGTATCGAACTATCCAACGGTCAGGAACGCCTTTTTTCACAATCCAATTTCCTGCATCAGCATCCATTCGATCTGCATTTTTCCGAAAGAACGATGCGTGAGCTTGTTTTTCCCATTCCGAGTCTTTCAAACTCTTTTCCCATACAGCTTGAGGTTCTGGTCGTCTTAATATCCATTTACCAAAACGCTCCAATTTTTCAAAATTACCCGAGTCGATTAATTCATAATCTGGCAGATTTTCGGGCTTGGAAACCGAAATTGAAAACCTCAATTGATCTTGCATTTGTTCTAAACTACAAAGGTACACAGAGAATCAATTTATTCATCAAACCCCGAATTTTGTATTTTTCCGTAATCTTTGTTTAGCTTTTTGCAATTTTCCGTAAAGAATTTACATCCAAACTTTTTGCATTTAAAAACTTGCATTTAAATTGCCCCCTATGAAAAAAATTTACAGTTCCATTTTTCTTTCCATCGCTGCGTTTGTAGCTTGTGTTATGATTCTTAATAGTTGTTCATCCAACGAAAAAAATCAAACCGTTACCCTAAATAACATTGAATTCACTCTTGAAGGTCCTCTTTATTCTGGATCCAATCCGGCTCAATATACCTATCAAGTTGATTTAAAATCTCTTTTGGGAGATCAATTCGTAGAAGGGGGTAAAATTTCAGCAGCTTCATTAAAAAGTGCAAAAATTTCAAGTACCGATTCAGCAGCTAATTTCGATATAGTTAACTCATTTGTATTGAGTTTAGCTTCCGACAATAAGGATGTAAAAATGCAAGAACTCGCACTTCTGAATCCCGTTCCTGCTTCTTCTAAAACAGTTGAACTTAAGCCTTCAGCAGAAGCAAAAGCCGATGGTTTCTTTGCTGAAAAACAATTTTACATCGTTCTAGACGCCGACTTGAAAGAAGACATCGAAGCCAACATGACTTTTAAAGCAGATTTGGTTTTTGATGTAAACTACAAATAATCTAAAATCTACGTTTGTTTTTAAAATTCAAAACAACCTATAATCGAAACGTTATAATTTAATTTTAATTCACAGTTGAAGAAGGGAACAAATTCCTGAAACAACCCTATTTATTTAAACATTTAAAACTTAATCAGATATGAGAAAATCATTGTTATTCACTATGTTGGTGGCTCTTACCACCTTGTTAACTTCCTTTGTAAATCAAGATGCAGCTGGCGATCGTTTAATTGGTGTATGGGAACCAAGTAACGGAAGAGCCCGCGTAAAAGTTGAAAAAATCGGATCTAAATACTACGGAAAAATAGTTTGGTTAAAAGAACCTAATGATCCAGTTACCAAACAACCAAAAACCGATAAAAACAACCCTGATCCCGCACTTCAAAATGTGCCTTTGAAAGGGTATAGAAACTTGAAAGACTTCGTTTATGCTGGAAATAACGAATGGAATGAAGGAACTATTTACGACCCTTTGAATGGAAGTACCTACAGCTGTACCATAAAAATGACCGATAAAAACACGCTAGAAATCCGCGGTTATATTGGAGTTTCTGCTTTGGGTAGAACGGATATTTGGAAACGTTTAGAAGTTAAGGCTAAGAAATAATTTTCTATGACGAACTTCAAAAAATCCAGTAATTCGATACTGGTCCTATTTTTTATATGCTTTTTCGGGGGATATTCCATCTCGGGTTGGTCTCAAACCGACACCGCAAAGGCATCCCCAGAAACAACTGAAGAAGAAGATTTCTCCCAGTACGACGAAGTGGGCTTTGCGGAAACGGGTGCAAAACGCTATTGTTCGCCTAAAATTGAAGGAATCAGTCCTCAAAAACTAATTGGACTTGGATTTGATTACCAAGCCGCCTATAAAATGAACTTAGGCAAATTGGCAACTCCTACTGCCGTTGGAGATTCAATGCAGTACAAAGTTGGAAATTCCAGTGGTATGCGCTTCAACTGCAACATTCCTGTAATTTCTAAAACCAACATTGTTTGGCAAATGGGTGCCAATTATTGGGAAACCGGCTATTCAGGAATGGAACCTGAAATTACAAGTGGTGTAGTTAAGCCTTCAAATGACCTTGCAACAGAACTATCCAAAAACGGTTTGCGAACTATGGGCTTGAACACCACCATTTTTAAACCCTTCAACGAAACCAATTTTGTTCTATTTCAAGGTTCAGCTGACCTGAGCGGTGACTATGATTGGAATTTAATGCCTGCAAAATACCTGAAGTACTCTGCAGCCGTGGTTTTTGGTAAACGTCCTTCAGAACGCAAACAATGGGGTGTTGGTTTGGCTAGAACCTACCGTGTCGGGGAATTGAACTATATTCCTATTATTATGTACAATTCCACAGATGCACAAAACAAATGGGGTTCAGAAATTCTATTTCCTGCTCGTGCTCACGTGAGAAGAACGATTAATCCTAGAAATATGATCTTCGCCGGATACGAGTTGGAAGGCCAATCCTATAGATTGTACCGAAATTCTGTTTACCGTCCAGAAGATTTAGAAATTCGCAGAGGTGAAATTCGTTTGCGCATGGTTTACGAATGTTCATTGAAGGATTTCATTTGGCTTTCGGTACAAGCAGGTTACAGAATCAATTACAGATACGATGTCGACCGATTGGAAAATGGTAAAGAAATTTATCGTGCTTTTGGTTTGCTTTCCAAAGAACCTTATGTAATGACCAATTCGCTAACCAACCCTTTGTATTTTAATGTCAGCATTAACTTAGTCAGTCCCTAATAAATTTATTATTTCCTAACTACTAATTTCAATAACTACCGTCATCATTATGTAATGTTGGCGGTATTTTTTTTCATTCCGATTTACCGATTAAACTTAGATTGTATTTTGCGAGTCTATATCCAAATGATTGCTTCTAAAACACTTCGGCCGCTTGCTATCAAATTTTCAAAAGTATTACTTGCAATCGTAACCCTGTTGTCTATATTGCCAACAAATAGTAATGCACAAAATATCTGTTACCCCTTTATCCAACGTAAATACATCAATTGGAATGAAGTAGTTTCAGGCACACGACAATTTCAATCATTAAATGCTAGAGCCATCAGCAACCATGAAAAATTTGCATGGTTAGGAGCGTATGGGAATATTACCAATGGAAATCATGCCGACGCGTTATTGCTACAGTACAACGATACTGGTAAATTTCTCAAAGCTTTGCGTTTTGGTACTTTAGGAGCAAACAACAACGAACAGATTTATGACATTCAAACTACCTCCACTGGTTCAGTAGTAGTAGTAGGTTCAACAACGGGTGTTAGCTTATCTGGTGCCAGCTTAGGTTTCATTAGTTATTTCACAGGAAATGGAAAACTAAAATGGACTAAAACCACCCCTTCATATTCAAAAACGGGTAATACTAATTCCGATATTTACAACTCAGTTCATGTTTACAATTCAAATACCTTCTTAGCAGTTGGTGAAGGCAGTCAATACTCCGGAAAGCGGAACATTATCATTACTCAATTCGATAGTTCTGGAGGAATAGCTTGGTCAAAAAATATTGATCTTAACAACACTGAACATCACGCTTTAGGGGCAACCCGATACGGCAATGAATGGGTGATCACGGGTTGGTGTCGCAGTACACAAACGTATCCATTTGCCATTTTCGTAAATAATTCCGGAACCATTCGTCAAATTTGGAAAGGCCAAACTAATGGTACGAATCAATTTTCGAGAGTAACTGTAGGACCCAATGGCACTATTTATGCCGTAGGTACTTCGGGAACAGGTTTAACATCCAATGTATTGGTAACTGCATTTTATCCCTCAGGAAATATCAAATGGAACAGAGCTATTGGAGCCAACAACACACAGGAAAACGGTCAGCACATTTTAGTTGAAGGGGCAAACTTATGGGTTAGTTCTACTACACAAACCTTCTTTAACAATCGAATTCAAATCTTTCAACTAGATACTGCCAACGGAACAACTGTTTCCAACTCAAAATCTTTATCCAATGGCAACACTAATTTTGTAGGATTTGCCAACGCAAGAAGCTTTGACTTCCTAAAAAAAGGAGGTATGACCTCATTAGGAATTGATAATGCTGCAGGTGTTCATGGTAACTTCATGATTAATAGCCCTTGCAATACCAATTGCGGAACAAATAATGTAACATTAACTGGTGGTAATGCCAATTGGACTTGGAACACTACTACTTACACTGAAAACAGTTTAAACTCACATAACAGCTTAAATTTTGATACCAACAGTCTGAATTTTAATACCGTTGTTAACTGTAGCCAAGCTTGTCCATTACCAACAAAAGTTACTACCACGCCATTGTTGATGTGCCCTGGTCAAACCTCTGTTAATGTCAATGCAACTCAAACTTTAGCGGAGACCTACCAATGGAACGATGGTTCAGGTAGCGGTACGCGCACATTCACCAATTCTGGAATCTATTACTTAACTACATCAAATGCCTGCGGTTCACGAAAAGACACCGTAGAAATCATTAAAGCTACAGCACCGATAAAACCGAATATTAAGGATACCACTTTTTGCAGTGTTACATTTAGCTATTCCGTAGATTTAGCACAAATAGGCTCAAAATACGTTTGGGATAATGGTAGTACCTTGCCAACTCGAACCTTTACTCGAGCGGGTGTATATTGGATCGACACCCGAAATGATTGCGGAAGCAGAGTAGACTCTCTCCGTTTAAAAGTAATTCCTCCGCCCGTATCGCCCAAAATACCTGATACCGCTATCTGCGCTGCTCAAACTTTAATATTTGATTTCCCAAGACAGTGGACTTCTACTTACACTTGGCCTGATAACGATACTACTTTACCTAAAACTTGGTTTACTTCGGGGGATGTTATTCTGAAAATTTCCAATGCCTGCGGACAATTATTCGATACTGTTAAAGTAAAATTGGTATACCCACCTATGGCTTCACTTGCGGTAGACACTACATATTGCTCTCGACCCGTGAGTTGGAATGTGGATTGGACTCAACCCGGAATTAGCAATTATCAGTGGTATGATTTCAATACTTCACCGAAGAGAACACTTTCCTATCCCGGTAAGTACTTTTTAACGGTTTCAAACTTTTGTGGTTCATTCACCGATACCTTTAACATCTTGCTTGATACCATCCCAGTAAAAAGATTGGTTGATAATGTATGGTTCTGCCAAGGTGATGTTTATGTTATAAAAGGAAATCAATTTGGTGGCAATTATAAATATAAATGGAACAACGGGGCTAAGGTTCCTGATATTGGAGTTGCTCAAACAGGAACCTACATCCTTGAAACTTATAATACTTGTGGAACTCGACTGGATACCGTCAACGTATTTTCAGTGCGCTGTGATTGTAAAATGTGGATGCCCAACGCATTCACTCCGAATGGGAGTCCCGGAGTAAATGATGAAGTTCGTCCCTTGTTTGTGGATGATTACGGAAATACGTGTGGAGTAAAAACAGGATACTGGAGCATTTATAATCGTTGGGGTGAGTGTGTTTTCAAGGAAAGACCTTTATCTGAGGCTTGGAACGGAATTTATATGGATCAACCCTTACCGCCTGGTGTTTACATATACTTGATCAACGCAACATTTGATGCATCGGTTACTGGATTCCGTAATTTCTCTGAGAAAGGAACCATTCTTTTGCTGGATGCTTCAAAAAATTAATTACACAACAACTAAACCAAAATAACTATGAAAAAATTAAATCTGATTCTGCTATTGGCTTTATTTATGCCTTTTAGCGATTCGCTTTTTGGACAAACTACAACTGGGGAAGGTTTTGAAGGAGCGGCATTTCCTCCACAAGGATGGACCACAATTGGTGGCGGCGGATTTGGAGCTGGATGGTCACGACGAACCACAGCCAATGCTGGTACAACTCCAACTGTAACCCCATTCTCTGGAGCAGGAATGGCTCGATTCACAGCGAGAAATGTTGCATCTGGAACCACACAAACACTGGTTTCACCAGTAATTGACTTAAGCAAACGTAGTACTTCTAATTCTTATATTTCATTATATATGTTCAGAGATACTGTGTATAATACAGATGACTCTGTAACGGTTTGGTTCAATACTACCAATTCATTAACAGGTGCTACTCGCCTTCAAGGTATCAAGAGATATGCCAAATCCATGTATCCAGATTCTGGAGCACATGCATGGTATAAGTATTCTTTTGCAATTCCCTCAAAATTCAATTCAACTAAAAACTACTTCCTAATTCAAGGTACTGCACGTGGTGCAGCTCAGGGTGGAAATATGTTTATTGATAGTGTAACTTGGGATGCGTTTCCTACATTTTGTGAAGGCAAACCTGATGCTGGTACTGTAACTGCTTCTACTTATTATATCTGCGGTAATGTAGGGCCATCTACCATTACATTGTCCAACTATACTGCAAGTACTGGAACTTCTATTTCCTGGCAACTTTCTACCGATTCTATTACCTTCAACACCAACGCTTGGACACAACCCGTTAACACCGGTAATTTTAGCGCAACAATTGGAACCTATAGATACATAAGAGCAATCGTTTATTGTTCAAAATCAGGAGAATACGATACTTCTAATACCATTAAGCTATGGATAGATAATACAGCAACTCCACCCACCATTACGGTAACACCGAATAATGCTGCAATTTGTACTGGCTCAACTACTCCAGCAATGCTAGTGGCAAGTGGCGCTTTGACCTATTCTTGGTCACCGAGTACAGGTTTGAGTTCCATCCTTACAGATACCGTTTACGCATTACCTTCAGTTTCAACCTTCTACACTGTTTCTGGAGTAGACGACAAAGGTTGCACAGGAACTCGAAACGTAGCTGTTCAAATTGTAAATGGCCCTAACGTAACACTTACTGCATTAGATACTACCGCGTGTGAAGGTGATTCTGTTAGATTAACAGCACAAGCATTTGGAAACGGTAATACTTATTTATGGAGCACCGGAGCTACTACTAATTTCACTATGGCAACTGCTACTGGAGCCGTAACCAATTATTCAGTAACTGTAAAAAATCAACAAGGTTGTACTACCACCAGAACTCAGAATATTTATGGTATTGCCCCTCCGAAAGCAGCATACAAGTCAACAATCGTAAGTGGAAGGACGGTTAAATTCGACTTCGACGGTACAGATGCGGCAGATGTATATTGGAATTTTAGCGATGGCAACGAGAGTTTTCAAAAATCAACGACCTACACATTCAGTGCTGATGGAACATTTAAGGTGATGTTAATTGCAAATAATCCTCCTTGTACAAGTGATACCATCTACTTTGATGTAACGGTGAAACAAACTTCAGGAGTAGAAAACAACGTTTTAAATCGTTTGCATTTTGCACCTAATCCTTCTGAAAACAGCACTATTTTACATTTCGATGGTGTAGAAAATAACGTTCAATTGCAATTATTCGATGTAACTGGTAGAACCGTATTAAGTCAAAAACATACTCAAATCAACGGTGATTCAGGAATACCCATCAATACTAACTTGTTAACTAACGGAATTTATTACATGCACATTATTTCCGAAAAAGGTCGTTCTATCGTATCTTTAGAGGTTCAAAAGTAATGTGATTAAAATGCAGCAAATTTCAACGCAGAAAATTGAAAAATTCAAATTAAAATACAACGCTACAATCCTGCTTTCTATTGCAGCGTTTTCATTGTTTTTCTGGGGATGTCATAGTACGGCATCCCCAATAAAAACAGCTACAAAAACATCTAAAAATCCAGACACCATTACCCTCATTTTTGGAGGAGATATGATGGGACATGGACCTCAAATACAAGCAGCATTAAACGATTCAACCCAAGAATATCACTATTTACCTTGGTTTAAATACATCACTTCATACATCCATTCAGCTGATTTCGCTATTGCAAATTTGGAAGTCACACTAGCTGGACCACCCTATCAAGGCTATCCGCAATTCTCATCCCCCGACAAATACGCAAAAGACATTTACGACGCAGGTTTTAATGTATTGGTAACTGCAAATAACCATTCGCAAGACGGTGGCAAAAAAGGGTTAATTCGAACATTGGATGTGCTCGATAGTTTTAAAATTCCACATACTGGTACATTCAGAGATACCCAAGAATTCGAACTAAACTACCCCTTAATGTTAGAGAAAAATGGTGTTAAAATCGCAATTCTAAATTTCACATACGGCACCAACGGCCTTATCGTAAAGCCTCCTACTATGGTTAATTTAATCGATACCGTTTGGATTGAACGCGCAATCAATAAAGCAAAAAAGAATCAAGCCGATTTAATCATTCCTGTTGTACATTGGGGTGTTGAATACCAACGACACGAAAACAAAGAACAACAACAATTAGCATCGTTTTTGGCTCGAAAAGGCTGTCATGCTATTGTTGGAATGCATCCACATGTTATTCAACCTATTAAAACTGTAAAAAATTCATTGGGACAAGAAATTCCAGTTGCTTATTCACTTGGAAACTTCGTCTCCAACCAACGCGAACGATATAAAGATGGAGGAATTATGTTCAAACTAACGTTTGTTCGTGGGGCGAATAAACGCTCCCCAAAAGATGCTTCCTCTATCACTTTGATTGAATACTCACATTTGCCATTTTGGATTCATAAAGTAAAACCTTACGAAGGGGATCCTAGATTCGGAAAGGGTTACTGGATGCTAACAGAAAAAGAGCTCCCCCTTTTGCAAGGAGAAGCTCTCTCAAATGCGAAACAATTCTTTGAAGATACTCGAGAATTGTTATCGCCTAAATAACTTAGTTTATACTGAAATTCCGATTCGTGAATAATACTTCAGATTGTAAAATATGATCTCGGATTTTTAAATCGAACTACTGGAATTATTGCATTCCTTCTGGACTTTGCATTTGGGGTTCTTCTTTTCCAGGTAAACCAGGTTTAACTGAAATCAACTCAACCTCAAATACAGAAATTCCATACATATCTTCAAAGTTGCGAGCAGATCTAGAAAGTACAGGGTTCAATTCATTGCTCACTTGCAACACGAATTTTCCACCTGCAGCTGTTTTTAAGAATGCCTCTTCCAATGGAGCCAAATTCAATGACTTAACCGTTCCACGGAAAGGAAACTTATCTTTAGTATTGTCTACCAAAACTTCTCCTTTACCCGTTTTGAAAATGTAACGACACTCAACAGTATCCCAAGCACCAGGAACACTACCGCTACCTGCTTTTACTACTTTGTAATATCCGCGACTTGGTAACATAGAAACCCCTGATTCTTTAGAGAAACTCTCTAACTGCTTTTTGGTTTCTTCCTGAAGTGTCTTCATTTTTTCGTTTTGCTTCTTTGTGATAAAGCTCTTACGAACTTCTTCCATCTTTTCATTACTCAAAGCATAACCTGAATCTTTCGCCATACCATCGCGTAAACCACGCAAAAAAGCACCAGCAGAAATATTGTCTAATCCCTGTCTTTTTAACGTATTACCAATACTTACACCCACCGCGTAGCTAAAAGAATCTTCGCTTGACTTGGGATCGGCTTTTGTATCAACCGACTCACCACAACTTCCCAACAAAGCAACCGCTGTTAAAGGAAGTAAAAAAGTATATTTTTTCATTTTTAGTTATTTAATAATTAGGCGTAAATTTCCTCTTTGCGTGACTTGATTTGGGAATCTTCAGCGTATTCCTCGTAATTCATGTATTTATCAATCATACCATTCGGAGCAAGTTCAATAATTCGATTCGCAATTGAGTTCATCACTTCTTGGTCATGTGAGTGGAATAAAATGATACCTGCGAATTCTTTCATACCGTTGTTCAATGCTTGAATACTCTCCAAGTCCAAATGGTTCGTTGGTTCATCAAACAACCCAACATTGGGAGATTCCATCATCATCTTACTTAACATACAACGCACTTTTTCACCTCCTGAAAGTACGGTACACATTTTCTGAGTTTCTTCTCCACTAAATAGCATTCTTCCCAGAAATCCGCGAATAAATGTTTCGTCCTTCTCCGTAGAATATTGACGTAACCAATCCACTAAGTTGATTTTCTCGGTGAAAAAATGTGCATTTTCGTTGGGTAAATAACCCATGGTTACTGTTACACCCCAACGAATTTCACCAGCAGTGGGATTAATTTCCCCCCATAAAATCTTGAAGAAGGTATTAAGCGCTAGTGTATTACGCGAAACAAATGCAATTTTATCTCCTTTATTTACCGTGAAACTAATATCTTTAAACAAGTATTTGCCATCCTCTGTTTTGTAGGATAAATTCTCAACGGTTAAGATCTGATCTCCAACTTCACGATTTTGTTTGAAGAAAATACCGGGATATTTACGTGTACTTGGTTGAATTTCTTCAATATCCAATTTCTCCAACATCTTCTTACGCGCTGTAGCTTGACGACTTTTCGCCACGTTGGCACTAAAACGCGCAATGAAGTCCTGTAATTCTTTCTTCTTTTCTTCAGCTTTCTTGTTCTGATCGCTGCGTTGGCGTAAAGCTAACTGAGAACTTTCGTACCAGAAGGTATAGTTCCCTGAGAAAATTTTAATTCTGCTGAAATCAATATCACAAACGTGAGTACAAACATTATCTAAGAAATGTCGGTCGTGACTGACAACCAAAACGGTGTTTTCGAATTGAGCTAAGAAATCTTCCAGCCAACGAATGGTTTCAACGTCCAAGTCGTTGGTAGGTTCATCCATTAACAACACATCTGGATTACCAAAAAGCGCTTGTGCAATTAACACTCTCACTTTTTGATTACCTGAAAGTTCTTTCAGTAATTTACCATGGTGTTCTTCTATAATCCCCAAGCTACTCAACAAAGTAGCTGCATCGCTTTCTGCATTCCAACCATCCATTTCTGCGAAATCACCTTCCAATTCAGATGCGCGTATTCCGTCTTCCTCGGTAAAGTCTTCTTTGGAATACAAACGCTCTTTTTCTTCCATGATGGCCCAAAGTTTTGAGTGACCTCGAATTACGGTCTCCAAAACAGGAAATTCATCAAACTGAAAGTGGTTCTGTGACAGAACTGCCATACGTTTACCAGGCTCCATATCAACTGAACCTGTATTGGGTTCAATTTCTCCGGAAAGGATTTTTAAGAATGTAGATTTACCAGCACCATTAGCGCCGATGATTCCGTAGCAATTACCTCGGGTGAATTTCAGATTTACATCCTCAAATAGAACTCTTTTACCAAAACGAAGGGATACGTTTGAAACTGTTAACATGTATTTTAAAAATTGAGGTGCAAAGGTACGAAATCAACTGAATAAAGAGAAACTCCCGTCCATGCGTAAATTCATGATGGATTGTCCTCTAGATTCAACCATTTCTCGATTAAACATATAATACCTTGCTGGCTTATTGCTCACACCTATCTGTTTCTCTGTTAGGGGAATTAAAACTCCGCTATTCAACATTTTTCTGCGGAAATTCCTTTTGTCTAAATCGCGTTCCAAAATTGTTTCATACAATGACTGAAGCTGACTCATGGTGAATTTCTCTGGCAATAACTCAAATCCTATGGGTCGAATTTGAACAATTTCACGCAGTTGACGAAGCGCAGACTCGAAAATTTCGTTATGGTCGAATGCCAATTCCGGAATTTCATGAATGGGAATCCAAACTGCCTCTTTTGAAAATGAACCCGGATGCAAGTTTACTTTTCCCGAATCAATTAACGCCATGTAGGCAACGGTAATTACTCGAGCATCGGGGTCTTGTCGAACGCTTTTCAACCAAGAACGGTCTTTTTGTTTAGCAACACGCAGTGGGTCACCAAAAGCTTGAAATTGTTCAAGATAGATTCCTTTCAATCCGGTTAACTCGGCCAATACTCGCTTCGCTGCTTCATCTAAATTCTCGTCATCACGCACCAAATCTCCAGGTAACGCATAGTGAATATCATCTGTTTCCGTAATTTTGTTGGGAATACTTCTGCGTATCAACAACAATCTTAGCGTCTCTTGACTGAATCCGAAAATTACACAGTCTGTGGATACGTGGGGGTTTACACTGGCCGATTGAGACATAAATCGAAGCAAAGATATTCAAGTACGCTCCTTTTTACAAATCAAATCATTACTCTAGTTAGTGTTTATTTGACACTAATTGAAAATTTACCTATATTGCACCACTTTTGTAATTTAATCAACCAAATATGTTACTCGTAGCTGATAGCGGAAGCACCAAGTGTGATTGGGTCTTCACCGATGGAAAAGATACTCGTATCACCCTGCACACCATGGGATTCAACCCATTTTTTCATTCAACTGAGTTAATTGAATCAGAAATTCGTAAAAATACCGAATTGGCTGATTTAGCTCCCGTTGTGGAATACGTGTATTTTTACGGAGCAGGTGCATCTAGCGCTTCTCGTAATGCAATTGTAGAAAAGGCACTGAAATCCGTTTTTACCAAAGCTCAAGTAACAGTTGATCACGATCTCAATGGCGCCGTTTATGCCACTTGCGGTGATGAACCTGGAATTGCGTGCATCATGGGTACGGGTTCTAATTCTTGTTATTTCGACGGATCAAACATCCACGAAGAAGTTCCCGCACTAGGTTATGTTTTAGGGGATGAAGCGGGTGGAACATTCTATGGAAAAGAATTATTGAGAATGTTCTTGTATAAAGAACTTCCGGCAAAAATCCACCAAGGATTGATTGATCGCTACGGACTAACCAAAGAAAGCATCTTTGAAGCAGTATATAACAAGCCCAATCCCAACGTGTATTTGGCTTCATTCATGCGCTTCCTAAGCGATAATCGCGAAGAAAAATGGGTACGCGATTTTATATATAACGGATTTAGTAAGTTCATCAACATCCATATTTGGAAATACGAACATCATAAGGATGTTCAAGTTCATTTCGTAGGTTCCGTTGCTTATCATTTCCAAGATTTATTGCGTGAAGCCTGCAAAATTCATCGCTTGAACATTGGTGTAATCACTTCTGAACCAGTGGTAAATTTAGTTGATTATCACCTGAATAAGATTCTAGTGAACGCATGAAAAAAGCATTTATCCTTGACCTAGACGGTGTGATTTGTGATACAGCCGTGTTTCATTTTGAAGCATGGGAACGTCTAGCTCAAGAATATAATTACCAACTAACCGAGCACGACAACGAACAACTCAAAGGGGTTTCACGCGTTGATTCACTTAAATTCATACTTTCCAAAGCCAATCATACCATTTCAGAAGAACAATTTCAACTGGATTTGGATAGAAAAAATGAATGGTACTTAGAAAAAGTAGCGGAAATGAACCAGTCTCACCTACTTGAAGGAGTGACACGCTTTTTTGAACAATGCCAATTCCATCAAATTCCATTGGGTTTAGGCTCTGCTAGTAAAAATGCACGATTGGTTTTAGAAAAAGTTGGATTGATTAATGCTTTTCAAGCCATTGTAGATGCATCCACTGTGGTAAACGGAAAACCCCATCCAGAAACGTTTCTGAAAGCGGCAGAATTACTGGGGTATGAACCTGAGAACTGCATCGTTTTTGAGGACAGCAGTTCGGGAGTTACCGCGGCAAAAAGTGCAAAAATGTTTGCGGTTGGCATTGGGAAAACAGAAGATCTTCCACTAGCTGATTATTGCATACCCAATCTAGGCGAATTTGATTTTTCGAATATTTAGCATTGCCGAATCAAAGCATCTCCACATAAAAACGAAGCACCACCGCATTAAATACAAGCACATCAACAATAAATTCAAACGAATCCAAAATAAACCTCTGAAACTATCAACACAAACAAGTTGTATATTTAGAAGACAGACTAACATCCCCCAAAAACTGGACAAATAATCATTAAATCTCAGTTAAACATCCCCCAAAACAGGAATACCAATTATTTTAATCTAACATTTCAACCCTAAAACCCCTAACATGATTCAATACTTCAAAGCACATCCTTGGAAAGTAATAGAAGAAGGATTTAATCCGGAAATGAATGAAATTGCCGAAAGTATCTTCAGTATCGGTAATGGTATGATGGGCCAACGAGCCAATTTAGAGGAAACCTTTACAGGAAAATCACTGCAAGGAACCTATGTAGGTGGCGTATACTATCCAGATAAAACCCGTGTGGGTTGGTGGAAGAATGGATATCCAGAGTATTTCGCCAAAGTAATCAATTCCACTTACTGGAGCGGATTAATCATCAAGGTGAATGGAGAGGAAATAGATTTAAATCAGGCTGAAGTTCTTGATTTTTATCGCGAGTTGGACATGTACAACGGAGCGTTGCACCGAAATGCACACATTCGCTTAAAAAATCAAATTGGAGTTTGGATAGAATCTACACGCTTCTACTCATTAATTAACAAAGAATACAGTGCACTCAAATATTCTATTAAAACCGACACCGATTGCACCATTGAAATATGTAACTATTTAGACGCAGATATTTCTAATAAAGATTCAAATTATGGAGAAAAATTCTGGGATGCCATCAGCCAGGAAGCCAAAGAAAATCAACTTCATTTATTGATTAAAACTAACAAATTAAATTGGATATTAGCTACTTCTTGTGAATTCCAAATATTTGAAAATCAAAACGAATTATCCATAGCTTCCTTACACGAAACTCGCACTAAATTTGCCGCCAGCACCTATTCTCTGCAAGCAAAATCGGGTAATCAATATTCTTTCGTAAAACATGTTATTACATCCAGTAATTTTAATCATCCAGACGAAGGAGTGTTGATTCACGCCAAAAAATCCCTCCAAAAAATGACTGTTTCGTCCTTTGAAACACATTTAGAAATGAGTTCAAAAGCTTGGAATGAAAAATGGGAAAACAGTGATGTAGAAGTGTTAGGGGATGTAGCAGCTCAACAAGCTGTTCGATACAATATTTTCCAGTTGAATCAAACCTATTGTGGTGATGATCCACGTTTAAATATTGGCCCAAAAGGCTTCACCGGTGAAAAATACGGAGGGAGTACTTATTGGGATACAGAAGCGTATTGCATGCCCTTCTATTTGGTTACCAGTGAATCATCCATCTCCAAACAACTGCTTTTATATCGCTACAAACAATTAGATAAAGCCATTGAAAATGCGGCGAAACTTGGATTCAATCAAGGTGCAGCTTTGTATCCAATGGTTACTATGAACGGTGAAGAGTGCCATAACGAATGGGAAATAACTTTTGAAGAAATCCACCGAAATGGGGCAATAGCATATGCCATCTATAACTACATCGAACACACAGGTGATTGGAACTACCTTTCTGAAGGAGGATGGGAAGTACTTCTAGGGATTAGTCGTTTCTGGTCACAACGAGTTCATTGGTCTGACAGAAAAAAACGCTATGAAATGCACGGCGTAACAGGTCCAAACGAATACGAAAACAACGTAAATAACAACTGGTATACGAGTTATTTGGCACTGTGGTGCATGAAATTCACCGAGGAAGCAACGAATTGGTTAAAGCAAAATAATTCCGAACTATTCATTCAATTAGTTGACAAAACTCAATTTAATGAAACCAACGAATTATCGAAGTGGAACCACATCCGCCAAAACATGTACCTTCCTCACGATGAGGAACTTAATATTTACGTTCAGCACGATGGCTTCTTAGAGAAAGAACTCATACCAGTTGCTGACTTGGCACCCGAACATCGTCCATTAAATCAAAAATGGAGTTGGGATCGGATTTTGAGAAGCGTTTACATCAAACAAGCCGATGTATTGCAAGGTTTTTACTTTTTCGAAGATGATTTTACCGACGAACAACATAAAACCAATTTTGACTTCTATGAACCCTTTACCGTTCATGAAAGCTCTTTAAGTCCCTGCGTTCACAGCATTTTAGCCGCAAAAAATTCCAACATGGAAAAAGCCTATGAAATGTATGTCCGCACCGCGCGCTTAGACTTAGATAATTACAATAACGACACCGAAGATGGCTTGCACATTACATCTATGGCGGGCAGTTATCTAAGTATTGTTCAAGGTTTCGGGGGATTAAGAATCAAAAATCAAAAGTTATTTATTCAACCACAATGTCCGAAACAATGGCAAGGATATTCATTTAAAATATTATACATGAACAATCCAGTGGACATTAGAGTGGAAAATGTTTTAGGTGCGAAACCCAAAGTTACCGTTTCCAACTTGGGTGAAAATGATATAGAATTGAGTTTAGGAAGTACCAAAATTGTAGTAGATGCCTTTAAAATAGGGGCAAAACAAACAGTGGTACTTTAATTAAAGGCTATTACAATTACATTCATATTCATTGCCGGTTTATTTTTGTTGTTTACCATAAGAAATAAATCGGCAATTACTTTTCCATAATTTATTCTCAGATTATTCTATTTCGTAGAATTTTTTCTAATTTCACTCAATGAATTTTGCGAAATTCCGTAAATTCTAATTGGAATACAGGAAAATAAAAGGAAATTTCAGACAATAATCGAGTAATTAGTTTCCCATGCTATTTAAATTTACCCAATTTATACAACCCCTATACCATCGATATAAAAGAATTCTAATTCTTTTTGTATTCATTATTGCTTCGGTTTTCACCTTTAATTTTTGTTCAAAAAATGACAGCGAGGAAGAAAGTTTTTATCGTTTCAAGGTAAACTCAGCAGATTCTATATGGAATTATTATTCTGAAAATAAAAAGTCACTTCCCGCTTGGTACCTAAGCTCGCTCACATCTCGAATGTATTTCAATCATCCCAAAGAATACGAAAAACTACATAATCATAGAACCAAATATTTAAGCGAACACCCGAACGATTCATTAAATGCCTTTTATGTTTTAGACACTACCTACACCTACCTATGGAGTTTTGATGAAAAATTAACGCCAATTGCCGTAAATAATCTTAAAAAATTTAAGGGACTCGAAGACAATTTCTACTATCAGATGACCTTATTCAATATCTTTGGTAGTTATCATTTTTATGTAGGAGAACTCGATTCAGCCGGTAAATATTTCAATAAGGGATTTGAACGAGCTTCAAAAGTTAAATTATCCAATTATATTTATGACTACAGCTTGAATTTAGGAGCTTTGGCCACTAGCCGGGGATTTTATGGAGTAGCTGCCGATTATTTCCTTATTGCATTAAAAAATTCTGAAAAACGCGATAATGCTATGCTATTCAACAACATAGCTACATCTTATTTACAAGATGGCAAGGTTGACAAAGCATATTACTATATCAATAAGAATCGCACTTTACTTGATCCAACCAATCATACCTATGAGGGTCAAATTGCGAAATTGACGTATATCGGCTACTTGCTTGAAGTCCAAAAACCTCGTGAAGCGGATAAATTATTGAGCGTGCTAAATGAAAATGAGATTCAGCCTATCTACCAAGGTGAACTCTTTCATAAACGTTTTGTATGCCAAATGTTGAAAGAAAAATACAGAATCAACACCCTGAATATGGAACAATTTTTGGCTGAACATTCCAATAAATTTGTAACCTATTATTCCACCATTCTAACGAATTCAAGTTCTTCAATATTGGATTATATAGAGAAAAACTATTCTATTTTCGCTCGACTCATCGAAGAAGCCGATACCAACATAAGTTTTAATGAATTGTTACCTATTGCTAAATACAATTATTATGAGTTAAAACAATTTGGATTTAAATCTCAAGGTAACTTAGCGCAGGCTTATGCTTATTCAGACCAATCTAAAGTACATCTGTCTGAACATTATGCTCAAACCGATAGCATTCGTGTAGCGGATTTACAGCAGAAATTCACAGTTAGTGAATTCAATGAAAAATTAGATGCTTCACAAGCGGAACTTGAACGTAAAAAGCAAGAATTAACATTAACCGTGGTTGTTATAATTTTAATGACGGTTATGTTAGTGGCGTTAGTATTTCAAGGGAAAAAACTAAATGCAAATAAAACACGACTTATAGAACAGCAACGATTACTCTTGGAATCGCGTCAAAGGGATTTAGATCACTTAGAAACAGAAAAAGAACTGCAAGCGAAAATCATGAGTATCTCTGAAATCATTGTCAATAACGGGCGAGCAATTCTACAAATTATTAAAAATTCACCCCATTCCTCCTTGCCTGAAATGATAGAAATTCGCCAAACATTAGAGCAAATTTCACTCATTGATTCGGCGGTTGATACGCATGTTCCACCACCTATTAAAGAATACAGAATCGATGAAATTCTCAACAAACTGGGTATTACGGAAGAGCTTACCGATTCACAAATGAGAATTTTAGCTTTAACATTGGAGAATTACAAGGCTAAAGAAATTGCCGTGTTAATGAACTTAAGTTACGCCTATGTTCGAAATGTACAAAGTAAATTAAGGAAAATCTTCAAAGACCACGGTGTTGAAGACTTCAAAGATCTGAAGTTGTAAATATTCACACTTTGAATTCAAGAGTTAAATAAGTGACCACTATTCAAGCTTCATTCTGATACCAAAAGTAAAAGGCCACCTAACTGTGGCCTTTTACAAGAAATAACACTATGTTTAAACTTTTGAAAAATTACTTACCTAAACGGTAGAAAGTAACTTGATAACCCATTTTGTTATCACCACGGAATGTCAATTGTACATCTACCTTAGTTTGACCAGCAGTTTGCTTTTTCAACTCGTTGTACATCGCTTCTGAAATAAAGAAACATCCTTCAAAATCCGGTTTTTCGATAAAATCAACATCAATTTGTTTGAAACCTCTTGGAGGATTGCAACGAACTACTGCAGCACCTTGGCCGTTCGGACCTGGAGCACCATTTAAAGCACCACCTGGCGCAACCATACCCGCTGGAGCAACTGCACCCGCAGCAACCGCTTGATGATTTGCCATATTCAATTGAATGTCTTTAACAGTTACAGGTTTACCATTCCACTTTGCAGGATTGTTTGCAAAATCAATTCCACGAATTGTAACTTGACTGTAAGCCGCACCTACCATCATTGCAGCCATTGCGAAGAAAGTTGTAATTTTTTTCATAATCTTGAGTTTTTAATAAGTTTTGTTTTAAGTTGTTGTTTGTGCTAATCTCTTTTCAAATACCGTGCCAAAAAATTAAAACTTCCTATCTAACTGATTTTCATAAACTTTAACTACTACAATAACTACTTCAACCTTGGGTTAGTTGTCCTGATTCAAATCCAAATTCGTCCAATTATTAAAATTTTTCATTGATTTGAGGATTCTTAAACCCCAAATACTTAGCCTTTTTCACTTGCTGTGCTTTCAAATTGTAAAGTGACTGATACGGACCTTCTGCAATAAATAAATTAATCAACCACGCAGGCACACTTCCACCTGGCTCTGTATTTAGAAAATAATTACATTTCAATTTATTTTTACCCGTTGGCAACACTTCCCACTTGATATCACTTCGATTAACTCGGACCACACCTTTGTTCACCGGCTTCAGTTTCGGCTCTGATTTATTGATAATGGTTACTTTTCCTGTTGCTTCATCCTGACTGATTTTTACCCGCATACATACATCCCGATCATCTGTTGGCCAAGGCGTTTTAATCAGTTGATACATAGTGTATTCCAAATCCGATACTTTCTCCACTAAATCCGAAGCTCCTGTTGCATAAATCCAGTTTTTATAGTTCGGATAATCCGTAATTACCCCAATGAAGGTGTTGAGACTGCAATCCAATTCCAAAGTTGCTTTGATTTCCTTGTATGGAGATTCCAATTGGTCGCGAGTAAATACTTCGATTCCGTTGGACGAAACGATTCGTTCCCAGTTTCTTTTTTTCTTCGGGGGATGGGATTGCGGTTGAACAAACTCTCTGTACCCGTTGTACCTGTCACCCACCGATTTCGGTGTGTACGAAACCAAACCCATTGAAAGTATTAAACCAACCAATAAAATTGCAAATTGTTTGATCGACATGATGTTATGCAATACAATATTACATATAGGCAACAGAATAATGGAAAAAATAATGGTTTAAAATATCTATGGTAAAGGACAAACTTAATTTATCTTTCAAACACAAACAACTAAATTTCAGGGGTTTACCGATAATTATTCAGTCAGAATTTTAATATTGCACTATTTTTAGTGCATTTTATTCAATAATTTGCACCGAAAAAATGCAAAAATCAATATCATCGATTTTTTGGTAATCCTAAAAAAGACGTATATTTGCAGTTCTAATTCGGGCCTATAGCTCAGTCGGTTAGAGCACCTGACTCATAATCAGGTGGTCCCTGGTTCGAGCCCAGGTGGGCCCACTGAAAAATCCTCTCTATATGGGAGGATTTTTTGTTTTAACTCACATTCGAATATTTAATTCGAGTTTGCCACCAAATCCGAGTTCAAGTTCAATAATCTATTTTACCCAATCTCCACCAATTTCCATCAATTCCCCCTACGAAACTGATCGAAACTATGCCGAAACTCCTGATGCGATTCTACCTTTTCGCTTTCGGAAAACAATTTTAATAGGTTTCCAGAATTCACATCCCCTTCACTTATCCCCTCAGGAAGAACAAACGCCATCAAACTGTTCTTGTTCGTGGTTCCAATAACAATCCTCTTACCTCCCAAAGTATCAAACAACCATCCCCTCCTCTCAATTTCCTCCCAGGAATAACTGCGAACCTCTGTCCCATAGCGAATCCATGCCACCCAGTTTTTTGCATGTCCCAACTCCTTTTTTCTGTTCAATAATCCCGACTTAATAGAACCATCATCAAACGATTTCAAATCATTATAATCTTGAGTAAAAGCTGAATCCTCTTGCAAAATCCAACTTTCAGGATGCAAAGTCAACCACTCCCCCAACGTAGTTTGAACCGAAGGTATAGCTTCCCATTTTTCACCCTTTCTTTCACCAATAACCGCTTCCCCAGTTGCCTGCTGCCACCACGATTGAGTTGATTCATCTTCAAACATAGCATTGTAATGATCCATCCCCACCAGTCTAAATCGCTCTAATTTTCCTTCTTTCTGGGGATGTTTATACACCATTCCCGTCCTGCAAACAGAACAATAGGTAGCAAAAATAGGAGCACTCTTTTCTATTGTATCAATTACTTGGTGGTGATGCGCCAAAATATTCACTGGATACGCTCGAAATACTCCGTTTTGCTCTACCCCTAAAACCAATCGATCTAGTTCGATCTTATTTCCCTGTGATTTTTCCCAGCGAGTATCGTTCATAGTTAAAAACATAGTGTCGGCACTCATGGGAAAATTGGTTAAGTAAGTTGACACACCGATTAATATAAGTAAACTCAAACTACTGATTCTGAATTTTGGCCATACACGCGTAAAAAAGACCGCAATTAAAACAATTAATAACAATCGAATCACCCATCGATACTGATACAAATCATAGGCCCACTCCAATGAGTTGACTTTTTGACTCCCAGGCATGGGCATGATAAAATACACTCTCAACCATTCATAGGCCAACAACGAAAGTGCAGATAAAAACCATATTTTTCTCATGAATCTCCGCAAGTTATAGAATTCAGGAAATATTAATGCCTTGCTTCAAACAAAATATGACATTCTTAGGCTAGCCCAAAACACAGAGAATCCAGCATTATATTCAGCAAAAGTTTGTTTAATCCATAAATCCCATCAGAGCAATCTATTAAATTCACTCATGGTTTTGAACTGCAAAAAGCAGCGATAATATTGAATTTATACCATTTACTTCAATCGTTCAATTTCAAAATAATTATCATTGTAACCATTGCCAATGATACACAAAATCCTGTAAGATCTCGAATTGCTTTCATCTACTAAAAAAATCTCTTGGTAACTTCCATGAAAACTAAAATTAAGTCCTGATTCCCAATATGTAAAAGTAGTTCCAAAGCTGCTCGATTGTCGATTAAACCCAGTGAGAGAAGAAGCTAAACCAGAACCACCGCCAGTGGTGGTTGAAATATAGAAATTATTGGCTATACCCGACCAAGTATTCGTACCCGATACCGTTCTTAATTGCAAAGAACGATTACCCGATGTTGGAATACGAACAATTAAATTATCAAATTGCACACTCACTCCAGCATTAGCATATACTTTATATGAATTTAATGCACTTTGCCACTGAGAACCATTAAAATAATAAATACAATTTGCATCCGTGTTAACTACTTGCAAACCCGTTGCTGGACTACTTATTGCCATCATTTGACTTTGGGATAATCGAGGCATCAGTAACCCTTTAGTAGTAGAATTTAACTCTAGCGCAGCGGAACTATTTACCGAATTAGCATCCAGTGCAACTTGGGCACTTGCTTGAAACCAGAGGGTGGCAATAAATATGAATAAGCCTAGTTTCTTCATCATAACATTTGTTCGATTTCTAAATAATGACTCGATGAATTTGCGCCGCATATAAAGGTCAGTTTATAGGCTTTTGAATTCGTTTCATCCATAATAAAAATAACTTGATTTCCACCTGCTCTAGTGAAATGCGCTCCGGCTTGCCAAGCTGTAAATGTAGTATTAAAAGATTCTGATTGACGTGTGAAACTTTCATTAGCTGTAGATGCACCAGTTGCAGGTGCCACACTGTTATACCATACATTCATAGAGCTACCCGATAGGGTAATTGAACCGCTTACTGTAGCTAATTGAATTGCAGTATTACCCGTGGACGGAATTCTAATTTGAATATTGTCCAAAGATATTGCAGTACCAGCAGCAACGAATTTTCCAATAAACTTTTTCTCGCCAATCCAGGTTGTACCGTTATAAGTATAAATGTTGCCTTTTGTGGTATTGTAAACCTGCAAACCAGCAACTGGATTTGAAACAGAGTTCATTTCGGCCTGAGTCATCCTTGGGATTAACAAACCTTTATTCGTGGCAGAAATATCTAATTGTGCAGACGCATTTGGAGTATTAGTTCCAATTCCTGTTTGCGCAAGCAAGAAATTACATCCCCCGAAAAACAGAAAAAACAATAATTTCTTCATTACAATATCCTTTCAATACTTATAAAGTTGTTCAAATATGAATTCCCGACAATAAGAATACAGCGGTACGCTCGCTTATTGGTTTCGTCCATGATTTCAATCTTTTGCACGGATCCATGGGCTCCAAAATGACCATTTGTTTCCCAAGTAACAAACGATGTTCCTATGGTATTGGATTGCCGCGTCCATCCTGTAACCGTTCCCACTGTACCACCGGCAGATACAGCAGATGACGGTTTAAAGTTCATGGATCCACCCGAAACATTAATATTCCCTGAAACTGTAGCAATTTGCAAGGATCGCTCATTGGTGATTGTAGATAGTCTTACTTTCAAATTATCTAGTTGCACCGTTACGCCTGCATTCACATAAGTTGCGATTCTATTCTCTTGGGAATTCCAAGAAGTTCCGTTGAAAATATGGGGAACCCCGGCACTGGTGTTAAAAATTTCCAATCCTGCGGCTGGATTTGAAATAGCCAACATTTGAGAATTCGTTAACCGCGGCAACAAAAGCCCTTTAGTGGTAGAATTAATATCTAATTTAGCAGAACTGTGTGGCGTCGTAGTATTAATACCAACTTGTGCCGTCAACCTGCCAAACAATATAACGACAGTAAATATAAAAATTCGCATGTTTAACTTTTCGGGGGATGTTAATTCGGGAGACTTATGGAATATTTGACTCAGTAACTACCATAGTACAATAATCAGAAGCATCTAAAATCAGACCCGACTCGATGCGAATTCCGTATGTGTGTGATCCAGATTCGTTTTCAACCACAGCAGATATTTGTGGTAAAGTTAGATGTTGACTGGCAGCATTAAAATAAAAATTACCGGTTGCGATAGACGACCCATCCCTCATAATTCTGTAAGTCACGAATGCATTATTGGAACTCGTAAATCCCGAAAAGTTAGCCAAAATCAAAACATCACCACCGGATGCATTGTAGGTAGATGTCCAATTTGAAACATTTGTATTTCCCGAAACGGAGGTTGTACTGGAAGAAACATTATTAATTAATTTGGTGTACTTAACAGTTTGTTTATCGGAATTGACAATTCGCTGCCAGTTGCTTCCATTGTGATAATAAAAACCAGGAGTTACATTGTTCGGTGAGGTTCCAGCAGTTGCTGTATTATAAATAAGCAATCCGGCAACCGGAGATGATATCGTAGTATTATCTGCAATTGAAGTCAAGGCAATTCGAGGAGGTAAAAATCCCTTTGAACTTGAATTTACTTCTAATTGTGCGGAAGCAGTAGGTGAGTTTGTACCAATTCCGACTTGTGCATTTAATAAGGAGCAGAGAAGTCCAAAAACAAAAACAACAAGAAGTTTTAAGTTTGTTGAGTTCTTTAAAGTTTTGTACATGGTTTATGACATATTTAAGCGTTGAAAGTTAAGATAGTATAGGATCTAGACCGTAAATCTGACAATCTAAATTGTTAACGTGCTTGCCCAACAGCACTTTCAATTAAGAGTCGTCTTAGGTAATGCGCATTACTCGCAGCTCCAGTCCATGCTCCAGCTCCCAAATAGTCGCCAGACGCTGTAAATGAACCTATTTCTACAGTTCCGAGATAGTCGCCAGTATGAGTTTTCACATCCAAAAATCGGGTTCCATCCAGATTTTTTCCAAAATAAAGATCGATTGAATACCAAAATGAGTTGTCAATTGTTTGTAATGGATAAAGCGTAGCTACTTTTGTGCCATTTTTATAGACCTCTACCCCTTCTGAACCATACTCATTCAAAAAGACAGAAATTCCTGTACTAGCAGCAGTATATGTCGCACCACTAGAAATTGCAGCACTCGACGCACCAAAAAACAACCAAATTCCATCGCCTCCACTAACGGTTCCGCCAGAATATACTTGTGCCGAAATATGTAACGGTTGAGTCCAATCAATATCCTGGCTCCAATATACTTTTCCGTTTTGTGCACCCGTATTGGGTGTAAGTTGCACTTTATCAGTTTGCCAAGATGCGTTTCCCACAAAAGTACCCGAATTACTAGCTGGGCTTCCTTTTGAATAATTCCATTCAAAAGAACCTGGATTTACATTTTCATCCAATCTGGACCAAGTGGAACCATTCCAATAATAATAACCGGGTAGAACATTATTGGGGAAAGTGCCTGCTGAAGCCGTATTAAAAATCAACAAACCCGTAGCAGGGGAGCTGATGGTACTGTTGTCTGTAATGGATGTTAGTGCAATTCTTGGGGGAAGAAATCCTTTAGAAGTTGACTTAACTTCCAGTTGAGCAGATGATGAGGGAGTGGTAGTGCCTATACCTACTTGAGCATGGACTACAGAAATTGAGCACAATGTTATGATGAAAAGACTACGAAGCATATAAGTTAAAAGAATTAGATAATTGAATGTACGTACAAAAATATAATCTTTATTTCAGAAACGAATTGTGCATTTGCCTCAAGAACGACGAATTTGGAAATTTTGCAAATTTTTCGTTGTCATATTTTGTAATTTCATCGAAAAATCACTAGTTTGCAACACGATGATTTTAGGACAATTCTGTCCATTTACTAAATGATTTGTTCATTCATTTGTATTTTCTTAACATTCATTTAACCAAATCGTACATTCATTCAATAGTATCGTATTGGACTAACAACTCTACATTGCTTGGTGGTAAATTTGCAATACGATTTTGAAAATGAATCAATCTTGTAGTTTCACTTATTAATTTATTGATTTTCACTTATTTCATTTTTAAAGTCTAGGAAAGTTAGGATTCTATTTTTCTCAAACAACTCGATGTTCTGATTAAATTCTGCTTCCGAATCAGTACACTTTTACTTTTGGAATTTCGTTTGCCTTTAATTTTAGTCATTCGAAAAAATTGAACTCTTTACTCCCCTTTCTCAGCTTTATCTTCTCTACTTTTTTTATCTTATTATTAATCGACTTAAGCCTTCTTACTTTACCTTTATTTAGTTCATTGTATCCCAACAGTAAAATGTCGCTGGCTCATTAACGACATTTTTTCTTACAAGATATATGAAATTCAAAAACATTAAAACTCAAATTGCAGCAGCATTTGTTTGTCTATTATTCGGAACAGTAAATGGTCAAATTGGTATTGGCGTTTCAGGATCCGTAAATTCTTCAGCAGCACTTGAAGTTAATTCTACTGCAAAAGGGTTTCTTCCCCCCAGAATGACAACTGTTCAGAGAGATGCAATTAACACTCCGGCAGATGGTTTAATCATTTACAACACCACAACTGGGAAATTAAATATCCGCGAAAACAACAGCTGGTCAGAGCTAAGTACTACCAACCGAGCACAAACTGTATCCGGTAATAATACTTTTTCAGGTAACAGTACTTTTAATGGTGCTGCAACTTTAGCTGGAACTAATACGATTTCAGGACCGACTACCTTTAGTGGTGCAAGTACATTTAATAATACAGCGATTTTCAACAATCCGACCACGTTGGCTGGAACAAATAGCATTACTGGAAATACTACAATAAGCGGTACTAGCACATTTAATAATACGGCTACTTTTAACAATCCCATCACATTTAATAGTGTTATAAGAACTCCAAACTACACTACTACGAATAGAAACGGAATAAGCTCCCCTACAACAGGAATGCTCCTTTATAACAGTACCACCAATTTATTGACGTACAGAGACAATACTGGTTGGAAAGAGTTAACCAGTTTAACTGGAAATAATTCATTCACAGGTGATAATTCATTCTCAGGTACCAATACTTTTAGTGGTAACTTTACATTGTCAGGTAATGCTACATTAAACGGTAATATTTCCATTTCAGGCACTACTACATTAAACAGTACTACAACCATCAATGGCGAAGTAACCATGAATAGCCGTTTAGTTGTACCTATGGCACAATTAACCTTTTACAACAGTTCTGGTATCAACACAAATACAAGTGCTACGGCTTGGAATAACACAACATCTTCAACAAACTGGACATCTATTGTTTGGCCTTCAAGAGGATCCACAATAGGAACAAATACCCTTGTAGATTCTATCTCGACACTCGGCGCTAGAATCAATCATAATAACTCCGGCAATGGTGCAGGTGTGATTGCTTACAAAGGTAGCTCAACTAAAATGTTCAATATAACCTATTCTATTAATTATATTGGTTCTAGCACCTCTGGAAGTAGATTTGACGAATTTGTATTTGGCTTATTCAAAAACGACGTACTTATCCCAGGAAGTATTTTTGTTACGGACAATACAACTTCTGGTGAAAGAACTGTAACCATTCAAGCGATTACTTCTTTAAGTCAAAATGACTGGGTAGATTTACGTGTAATTGGAAAAACAGGCTCTCAATCAGTTTCTGTTACTATTTACAATGCAACCATGACTGCATTTGGATTATAATTCAAAAACAACCTGAATTTAATCTATGAGAAACAAGAAATTTTTAGTTGTAGCAATAATTACTTTTAGTAGTTATTGTTTAACTGCGCAATCGCTTACTTTCCAAAATGGGGCAACTATCCTCATCGAAAATGGTGGTGTTTTAACTACCGAAAGTAACTTAGAAATCCCTAATGGTGCCATTGACAACAAGGGTACTATTAGATTTTCCGGAAATTCTGCCAAGAATTTTGATGCCAATGGACAAGCTTTAAAAGGAATATTTGAATTTAATGCAGGCACTACTACCCTAACAGACAGATTAATCGTTCCTGCTGGTGAAGAAAACTTCGGAGTTATTAAAATTACAGGAACTGGAGTTTTAAACACGGGCAACAAGTTGACATTAATAATTGACTCCTTGGGCTATACCGGAAGAATTGATGAAATTACATCTTCTGCATCAACTCCATTGATTTCGAATGCAGATTCACTTATATTGTATACAACCAGTGGTGTAAATGCACATCGTCTTTTAGGAAATCCCTTTAAAACCACCCTGCAAATCAAACAATATTTCGATGACACTCTTGAATTCGATGTTACTGGTCCAGGTGGAACCACGAATGGATTCTCGGTAAACACCGGTTCAAATAACCCTTCCGCTTTCAAATACGACGAAGCAAACAACAAATGGGCGGGTTATGCCCACGCTAATGATTCAATTCAAGTAGGAAAAGGGGCTGCTATTTACATCCAAAATAGAAAAGGTCAGCCACTTCAAACTTGGGGTGCAGCTTTCCCCTTCGCCAATAGAATTAATCTTTTTGGGGGATTTCGTACTGGACAAATTATAACGGAGCTTTCAACCGATGGAAGTGGATGGAATTTAATTTCCAATCCATATCCGAGCAACATTTCCATTTCAACTTCTAAATCACCCAGTAACAAATGGGAAAACGTAGGTACTTCTGTTTACTACTACGACAAAAAGAACAAGTCCTACATCACTTACAATCGTGCCAACGGTGCGAAAACTGGTAAAATGAAAGATATAATCCCTATGGGAAGTTCATTTATTGTACAAGCGGATGTTACTAAAGATAGTAATTTCATCGTATTCGAAGAAGGAATGAAAACAGATGCATTGCCATCCTCCGATAATACCAATCCTCACTTTTTCGAACTAGATACGTTTGTCAACCGCTTTGGAATTACTCTTACCAACAGAAACAAAGGAAAGTCTGAAGAAGATCAGGTGGTATTTCTGTTTGGAAACGACGTAAATTCAACCGATTTGTACGATCGCAACTACGATACACGCGATTTCCCATCTGATGTAGTGAATCTAGCAATCATTTCAGACGATAACTATAAACTAGCTATTTCAAGCTATCCTTTGGCTCCAAAAGAATACGAGAATCAAGTGTTCCCTTTATCATTTAAAACTCAGGATACTGGAATTTTTTCATTACAATATGACATTATTGGCACGGTGGATGAAGGAATAGAAGTTTGGTTGAAGGACAAATCGATGAATCAATTATTCCCCATTTATCAAACCCCTTATTTCTTTAAAGTTAAAAACAAAAATTTAACAAGCACCGATAATCGATTTGAGTTGGTTTTTAAATATAATTTACAAGCTTTATCCAACGAAGATGAATTGAATTCAAATAATTCAAATACACATTCATCCCAAGTTTACCCAAATCCAGTCGCATCCGGACAACCAATTACCTTGCGTTTACCAAAAGGTATTAATTCCGATCAGCTCGATCTTATACTGGTAGATGTTAGTGGTAAAATGGTAGATGTTAAACCATCTGCTCATTCAGCTTCCAAATCGGAGTTGACTCTGAATACTAAACATTTAACTCCGGGTATTTATTATTTACAAATATTAACCGCTCAAGATATTACTTCACACAAATTAATTATTAACCCATGAAACAAATAGTATTTTTATTTATTACTCTATTGACTCCATTCTTTTTTGGCTCTCAATGGAATTCACTAAGTGCCCAAGGCAGTTATGATTCAGATAGTGAATTCAATTCCTCTGCTGAATATGACGATCACGATAAAGCAATATTTGACAATGATCCTATCTTTGAGAATTATAGTTTTTTTGAAGATCGAGGAACAAATGACGACGTAGCAACATTAGACGGGACATTTGAAGGGAACGGCCCAATTGACGGGGGAATTACTTGGGTAGTAGGTGGCTTGGTGGGTTATGGATTGAGTAGAATCCGTAAATCAAAAAGAAACAACAATGAACTTTTATCTTAAATACCTTAAATCTCTTTCTGGTTTTAACTTTTCAAAAGACGAACTCCTATTTTTATTTAGAGCTTCTCTTTTATTAGCGATTTGGTTGATAATAAATAATTGGGCTTTCATTGATCAGTACATTATGTACTCAATGAAAGCTCAATCGCTTTTTATAATGAATACATTAGCTGATCAAGGATTTGATGCAACAAAAGTGTATTCTACTGAGGCAGATGCTCGTTTTTTTCTAGTCTGTCCTAATGTACTATTCAAAATATCTAAAGGGTGTGCTGGCAAATCACTCTTGTTCTTATACACTGCATTTATTGCCATTTTCCCTCAAAAAGATTTAAAAAAGAAGCTGATTTTTCTTTTCTTGGGATTGATAATCATTCATGAATACAATGTATTACGTATCGTTGCGCTCTCCTTATCATTGAAATACCGTCCCGATTGGTACGATTTTCTGCATGTGTATTTATTTCAAACTCTAATTTATATAGTACTTTTTCTTTTAATAAGACGCTATTTAAATGCTACTGCTAAACTGAAAGAACATTCAACCAATCCTTATTGATCGAAATCCGGCAGAACACAAATCGTATGTGTTTATAAATTCTATTACAATTCAATAGTTCTCGTTAAAAATCAGTCTTCTATAAATCTATATCCCAACTATCAAAAATTCCCTTTCCAACTTAAAATACTGTATTCTATGTTCAACAGACTCTATAATCGTTCTAATCTTCTGTGGGGATATATCATTGCCGCGCTATGCTTAGGTTATTTTTGGTACCGAGTTTCGATTTTAATTGATACCGGTTACATTGATAATCCTGTTTTAAAATTTGGACTTCGTTTCATTTTTGGACTCATGTATTATATGTTGGCATATGTATTTTGTTTGGTAACCAACCAACAAAAGCTCAGAGATTATCTAACGAAACTGTATTTGTTTTTTGAATTACTAACCTTAGCATCTGGGCTTTGCCGATTGTATATTTATGATTCCCAAATGGTGCTTTCGGTGTATAGAACATTTATTAAAGCAACTGTTTCACCTCTAGCATTTATCATGGCGTATGTTTATCAGTCGTTTGTAAATAAATCGCAACAATTAAAGAGTCAGTATTAAATTAAAAATATTATTAATTCATAAATCAAGCCAATAATTATTCCAAAGCCACAATAGCTGCTTGCTAAAGAAGAAGAAGTTGAATTTTCAACTTTGCCATATTTCGTCAGAATTCTCCAAACAACAAAAATCGACAACGGTCGAAATATATAATTGAAATCGACCTTGTAGTCGAACAATAAAAGAACATAAGCAATTCCTAAAAAAAACCAAATTATTTGCCCAGCACGAACTGAAGACAAAAAAGATAGCCATCGAAATATTATATATGGCACCAAAAGAAAATACATCAAATAGCCCAGATAGGAATTTATAAAGTAATTATACATATATTTAAGATATACAAGTTATCAAGATTTTTGACTCATTAAAATTACAAGTCGCGCTATTTCCGATATTTGCTCACGCGTAAATGTAAATGTGTTAGATTCAACAAACTCATCTTCACAGAACTTAAACTGATCTGTTTCTAATAAATACAAATTTAGTTTGTTCCTAGCTTCTTTTGTTCCCTCCCAAATTTTCATCTTTAACGAGGGATCTATTCCGTCTTTGTCTTTAAAAACACGACTAACATTTGATGTTAACTCAATCCCTAAATCCAAATACCCTTGATTAAAATGATTTAGTTGCTCTATAAAAAACAATTCCCCAGCTGTTAACGATCGATTTACAATTACTTCATCGTTTATCATTGAATCCTTTAACTCTATATTTAACCATGAGTTTGAGATTAACTTTAAGTCATTCTTATGTACCGAATAATTTTTAATTTCTAATTCAATTAATTCCTTTCTTGAACTTGACCATTCAATCAATTCAGTTATCTTGAAATAAAAGAAATTAATACTTTGAATCAATTCTTCGTGATTCTGAATATTAAAACTCAACGCCTCAGCTTTGTAACCTACTTTCACTAATTGTTTATAACTCGATAAAATAAGTTCTTCTATATTTCTGATGAATAGTAAAATTTTAATTTTCTTGAAGCCAGAATTTTCTAAATCTTCAATAGCTTTATAAAAACCATCTGAATCAAATAGGAAAAAATTAAAAACAAACTCACTAGAAACAAATAAACTACTACAATTGCTTGAGATTGTTTCATCTATCAATTTACTTTGAATATTCAAATCTTTGAGGAAATCTAATCCTGTTCCAGCAGTAAGCGCCTTAACATCCAAAGGATTTTCATGTTCCGTTAATGGATAGAAAACACTATTCGCTTGCAACAATTCTCGATTCAGTCCCCAGTATTTTTGCAACCATTTTGAACCCGTTTTACCCATTCCAATGTGTAAAAACAGAGTATTTAATTCAACGGATGAATTGCTTTTCAAAAAGGCATTTTTTAATTTACTTAATAATCCCATATCCACATTTTCAATTATTAATATTGATATTCATTTTTAAATTTCATTAACGCTTCTACACAAATTGCAGTTGTCAATGATTCAGATCCCCAACCCATTATTTTTTTAGGTCCACCGAAATAAACTGCTTTCTTTCTCCAATTACCCGAATTATTTTGAGTTTGTAGAATGCGCATAATACATGGTAAAATATAGTTTTTATCCATTTTTAAATTGATCATTGATACTGCGTTTAGAGCTACATCCAAATCATGCACTTCATTTAAATTCGACAACTCTACAAAATTGATCAGCTCTTGTTTCCAACGGAAAAACACTCCCTCTAACTCTGGGAAGTTCTTTCTATTGAGGCGGCTAACAAAGTAATAGATTACAGAACTAGATTTGTACCACTTGTCAAATTTCAATTCATTCCCAAATTCTAGCTGCTCCTTCAGATAACTTACCAATTTTTCACATTCTGGAATTCTTCCTAAATAATATAGAACATTGACGTTTACAACTCCATCCACATCCTTTCTATCTGCTTCTACCCTTTGCCAAAAAATTCTAGTGCTTATTGGGGATTTTAATTCTCGCAAAAACAATATCCAGCTCTTCCAAGAGCATTTAAGACTTCCCCTGAAAGTAAAGAATGTAAAAAATAATCCGTCGGAATTAAGTTGATCCTTGAATAATGCTAAAGTTCTTTTTTCATCATGCAATGAAATCTTTCCTCTATCCCTGAGATATTCCAAAGCAATTGCAGTTGAATCAACATCATAGGGGTTCATTTTAAACAATCTATGTTTGTTATTAAAATGATTCCATACCCAAAATAATTTGTGTCGTTCGTTCAAAAGAAACTGGTCAATTCTATTGAGTACTACATCAAAATCACCTCTATAATTGACATTTTTTAAAGCATTACCAATTAACATGGTCGGGAAAATTGAAAACTGATCAATTGAAGTCCAACCTTTAGCTTCCCCATTACTAAAATCTTCCAACTGTTCATTAGTGCAATTTAATGCTGCTCCAGAAACGGAATAAAATATGCCTGATTTCTGTTGTTCAGTTTTTAAAAATTGAAGTGCTTTTTTTACGGGTATATCTAATTCCATATCATTGATATCTGAAACGCTTCTTCATTTCTATTCTGGTTCGGATGGTGGCATGTGCTCTTTATGCCTATAAATCGTTAATCGCTGCAATAAAGTTATTAAACAATTAAATTGCTGTTTGAAATAAACTGGAAACAGAAGAATTAATACTACCAAAATTCCTAGCTTCCAAACCCAAGGAAGACCTAACAGTATAACCAGACATATTAAAAAGTAGGAATAATAATAATCATACATAAAAACTATGGTATTTTCATTCGTTTTACCGAAAAGAGAGAATTTCATCCAAATTATTCGCTTAAACAGCCATTGCATCCCTAAATAGAATAAAAAGAAAAACAAAAATAACTCATTGAAAAACAATTTAATTGAGTAGGTACAAACCAAGAACATCGCAATTTCAAAAACAAACAACAATTGTCCAATTCGATTAACCGTGGATTCTTGAAATCGAGTTACGAAAGTATTGGTTCCCGAATGAATATCGTTCGTTTTATCTTCAACTTGATGAACCAAAATTGAACGCATGGCCAAGAAAAACAGCCAAAATAACAGCGATATTTGACTCAAATCAGAGAATCTATCTGACCAATTTGGGTTCGAAGTATATAAAAAACACCCCATCGGGAAAACAACCGAGCCTAAAGAATCTAAAATCATGCCCCATAATCCCCGATCTTTTAATCTCACCGGCTTTACCGAGTAGAGAATGTATGAGAATATAGCTAAGTAATAGTTTAAGTAGGCATTAATACTTAAACGTAACATCCAAGGAATTGTTAAACTTGCTATTAACACCACAGTCATTATCACCAACGATTGACCTGAACTATATTTGGAAAAGTTATTGTTCTTATGCGCAATTAAATCTACTTCCCTGTCGGTATAATCGTTTAAAACCGATACGAATGTGGCTCCAACCACCATTAGAAAAAGCGCTTTAATAATTGCTAACAAGTTCAATTTCTCTATTTCTGCACCACCTACGATTGTAACAAAAAGCACAACTATAAAAAGCGGTATTTTATAATACCACCAACTCGAAAATCGTGCAATTTTTAATATATTCTTCACAGAAATTAACCTAAAGATAATTGTGCTTTCTTCTTTCTAGCACTTAATTTTTGCTTTACAATACGCTTACCTGAAGACGCCAAAGTACGCGATAATAATGGCACAAATTTATGCGGCCAATGCTTCAAACCAATCCATACGAATTTGGAAACTCCCACGGGGTTCTTCCTTTGAAGATGCATAAAAACCAAGGAATTAAGATACCTTAAATGTCGGTGAATCAAAATATTTTTCTCCTTCCGGGTCAACTTGCCTCTATATAATCGAATGATATGGATATAATCCAACACACCAAATAAATAGAAAACTTGATCTACAGGGCGCGAATCATATACATTATTCATATCAATTCGCTTAAACCATAATTGCTTGAAATTGAATGCAACCTTACATTCCTTATTCAGTAAAATATCCAACTGCAAATTCCAATCATCTGCAATCTTCATTTTACTGTTCCACGTGCCCTTCATAGATTTTCTCCTTATTACTAGTCCCGAACTTGGGCAAGCACAAGCAGTAACAAACATTTTACGAGCCGCTGTACTATCTAGATGTATCCATTTATGTGGATTTGATTCATCAAAATAGTGCATAGTAACAGAATGGTGATTTAACTGAGAAATTAAATCTTTACCTTTTTGTTCATGCCAATAATTCACAAAAGTAAAATCCAAATCATACTTTACTAATTCTCCAATTTGTTCACTCAAAAAAGTTGGATACCACAAATCATCAGAATCTAAAGTAGCAATGAATTCTCCACGGGCATATTGCAATCCTAAATTTCTTGCAGCGCCTTGTCCCTTGTTCTCTTGATAATAATATTCAATTTTAGGATGTTGGAACGATTCTACAATTTCACGTGTATTGTCTTTTGAACCGTCATCTGCAATAATTAATTGTACATTTTCATAATCCTGAGCCAATACTGAATTAATTGCCATAGGCAGTACATAAGCTCTATTATATGTTGGTATTATAACAGTAACTAAAGGGTTATTTTTCATATAAGATATGAGAGATTAATTCAAGAATATTTGAAGTGGGTTGAGTGGGTAAATAGTTATTGATAGTTTTAAAAGCATTCTGCGCTATTTGTGGCCAGTCCTTTTGACTTTGCCAACATCGTTCCATGGCTAATTCAAAGTCATTTTGAAATCGCTTACTCAAGAATCCGTTTTTACCATCTTCGATAATTTCTTGACTACCGCCAGCTGTGGTAGCCACAACAATTCTTGAAGCAGCCATTGCTTCTTGCACTACTAACGGAAATCCTTCATACCTTGATGGCAGTAATAGTCCATGAAAATGATCCCAAATAGTTTCATTACTTAGATGACCCAAGAATTCTACATTGTTCAATTCATAATATTCGGCTAACTCTTTTAGAGCAGTTTCATCTGGTCCCGTGCCAATTATTGAAACCCTCATATTTCTTTGTCGCCAAATAGGTTTAGACAATATCTTAAGTAATAAATCTTGCCCCTTATCCAATAGATACAATCTACCAATACATGCGAACTTAATAATATCGTAGTCGGGAAACTTCAGCATTTGCTCGTATCGCTTTATTGGATTGTATGCCTTTTTTGCATGGGGAATCTGCATCCCAAATTGTTCTGATGTAATTTGATGATTGATATCGGAAACAAAAAAATTAGCTCGTGATTTTTGCCAGACTTTAGAGTAAATTTCTCTATCCCCTTCATACGGCCAAAAAATATCGATAGCTTTATGTGAAATAATAAAATAGGGATACTGCAAATCTCTACAGCTATTTGCAAATTCTAATCCATCAAAATTCACCCCTTGATTGATTATTACCAAATCGGGATTATATACTCTTAGATGTATGCAGAAGTTTTGAATAGCGCTATTTAAGTCATTTGAAATAGGATCACCATAATCATCAATTCCTAAATCAGGCGACAACTCAATTACATGTATTCCTAATCTTTGAAGTTCTTGAATAAACGTGTGTGAACGATTTACTTTCCTCTTCAGCACAAAAACCTGAAAATGATTGAGCAAGTGATTCTTCGCTAAATCAAACCACAAAATTTCTGATCCGCCAAAATCATCCTCAATACTAGAGAAAATAAAAATTCTATTTTTTACCTGTTCCACAACTGTATAATGTAGACTACTTATTTAATTTCAATTGAAAAAACATGTATACCGATTCAAATAAACATTTACCACTGCAAAAAAACATGAAGTTATGGTTATTGTATGTATAACAAAATGTAACATCGCACTAAATTCAAGCATTTATTTGAAATTCACATCACAGAAACAACTTAGCTGGATTAACGGAATCATCTATGGTGCCAAATGTAAGTTTTTCAATTTGATCTAAAATATTACTACTCGGATTATCCGGCAAAAACTCATTTATCGTTTTATATGCTTCAGTAGCAATGTCAGCCCAATTGTTTTGAGCATTCCAGCATCGTTCCATGGCACTTTCAAATTCATCTTGATCAATTTCACTTATGAAACCATTTACTCCATCTGTAATTACTTCATCACTTCCACCTGAAAAAGTTGTAATTACAATTCTACCCGCCGCCATCGCTTCTTGAACTACCAAAGGAAACCCTTCATTTCTTGATGGCAATAACAGTCCGTGAAAATGGTCCCAAATAGTTTGGTTATTCATATAACCTAAAAAATCAACTGAGTCAAGTTTTAAATATTCAGAAAATTCTTTCAAAGCCACATCATCGGAACCAGTTCCAATAATTGAAACTTTAATTTTTCTATTCCTCCAAATTGGTTTACTTAAAATTCTAAAGAGCATGTCATGACCCTTGTCAAGCAAGAATAATCGACCCACTACTGCAAATTTTACTCCGTCGTCTAAATCCGGTAAGGGTTTTATTTCTGAATGTTTTTTTACTGGATAAATAGCTCGTTCCGCATGGGGAATTTTCATTCCAAATTGTTCGCAGGTGAGTTGATAATTATGATTTGAAACAAAATAGTTCACTTTAGACTTTATAAAAAACTGCTTAAAGTCATTTCTATTTTCAGGATAAGGCCAGAAAAAATCCACAGCTTTATTTGATATGGTTATATACTGAAAATTCTGCTCAATACAATAATGTGCAAAATCCAATCCATCGAAATTAATTCCCTGATTGATAATAACTAAATCAGGCTTATACACCTCGAGATGGATACAGAAATTTGCCGCCTTGTGGTTTAATTTTGACTTAATTTTTTTACCATCCTTAATACCTAGATTCGGTTCCAACTCCACTAACAATACACCTCTATTGGAAATATCCTTAAAAACCGGATGACTTCGATTTATATTGGATTTTAGAAAGAAAATTTGATACCTTGATGAAGGTAATTGTTTTACTAAATCATACCAAATCGTTTCAGATCCTCCAAAGTCCTCAAAAATGGAAGAAACAATAAAAATTCTCTTCTTTTGAGGTAAGTAGTCTGCAAAATTTTCTTCTGAAAAATCCGTGTTCATATTTGGATATAATATCTATTAAGTATATGTAATTATTACTTTACAATTAATTCAATTTTGAGAGTTTATCGCACTACCTTGAACGTTTTCTTGACTTGGTTAATCTCTGTACTTAAAATAAATACGCCCGTCTTTTTGAATTCCTTCCATGGGAAATCATATTCACCAGGTCCCAAAAATCTCTGATTGTACCAAGTATCAATTAATTGCCCGTTTGAATGATAGATTCTAATTGTAACTTGGGAGGAATCAACTAAAAGCATGCGATTTACAAAAACTTGATTTTCTGCACTCTCATCAACAAATACAAGTTTCCGAGTAACATATTTTCTCTCTGGCAAGGCATTGTTTGAAAATTCAGCGTATGAAATCCATATTATAGAATCCGAATAAACATCATTATTCTCTCCAATTAAGTTAGGATACCAAATCTTACCAACTGAATTTGTATTTTCAATAAGTAAAATCGGAAATTCCCAATTGATTAAATCTTTGGATTGAGTCAGATATATCCCTCTTAAATTCCAATCATGATAGACCATTAACCATTTACCTATTTTTTTGGAATAAATAATGGAGGGATTACCGCCCCTTCTAAAATCCCTAGAAAAATCTAATGCACTTGCTTTACCTCCAATACCAGGCTCAGAAAAAGAACCTTTATAATATTTTCTCCATGTACCCACTCGTGCAAATGTATCCTCAGAAATAGCCACTCCCAAGCCCTCTGGTACTACATAATAAGCAATCCATCTGTTAAATTGAGTATCTCTGACTACAGTAAAATCGGCATGTCCCCCCCAGGTTGGTTTTTGAGGTTTTATTTGATCTGTAGTAATAATTTGACCTTTTTTTTGCCAAGTTCGACCGCGATCAAAACTTACGCATTGTGCTATAGATTTCCAAGCAATCTGTTCCCGATTAGTAAAACCAGGAAATATATGATCTTCGGCATGGTAAAATCCAAGCCAATAAGTTGAGTCTATTGGAAATACAGAATACAGCCAAGCACCACCGTTATCGAATTCCAAGGAATCACCTCTTCTTAACCCTTCACCCCAAATAGATTCTTGATTGAAATATGAACTTCCAACGGTAATAATTGAAGTAGATCCAGCCCATACTTTAAAAGTTCGATTAACATCAAAATTACCATAAGTAATGTGACCATCTGGGAAATAGGGGAATATTGAAATTCCGGGATTGGTAATGTATTTTTTTTCACCAAATACAAAATTCTGAGATTGTAAGTCGGTGATCAAAACCCAAATTATCCAAACCAAAAATGTCCGTATTTTCATAATTCAACAAACTATTTTTTTCCCCTTTTCAAAACAATTAAAATAAATCGACGAATCAATACGTAGACAAAGTAAAATACTCCGGAAACAGACATTCCCGAATAGAATTCTTTATGTTCTGTGTAAAAGGACTTTTTATTTTTTAAAAGCCAAATCAACCACTCCAATTTAAAGTTGATTAATTTCTTCATTAAATATGTTCTTTCCTTAGGCTTCCATCTATTGCTAAAAATTTGAACAACATACAATAAATCAGAATGAACATTCTTAAAATGAATTTTCATACGATTCTTTTCAGACACTTCGGTTAAAGAAATATTATCACCAAAATGGCCTTTTATCCAGTTTGTTTTGAATGAAAAACCCACTTTTATGGATTCCATCATGGCTATTTCCAATTGCAACATCCAATCATCAGCAATTTTCACCTGAGTATCCCATCCATAAGTCAGTGCTGACCTGCGCTTAAGTACGCCAGAAGATGGTATAATTACCCCAGGAACAACAAGATCGCGAAAAACACTTCCATTAATAATATGCCATTGGTCCAAATTCGACGGATCCAAATAAGGCTTCATTCGCTCAATTTGACTCATTCTCCCAAATTGAGCATTGTACACTTCATAATTTGAAAATGTAATTGTTAAATTGTGAGTTAGCATCTGTTCTAAGTGAGATGAAATGAAATCTGGCATCCATTCATCGTCAGAATCTAACGTCGCAATAAATTCACCCTTGGCATATTTTAGACCAAGATTTCTAGCGGAACCTTGTCCTTGATTCTCTTGATAGTAATACTCAATTTTATCTAAATAGGGACGAATTTTATCTTTAGTATCATCGGAAGAACCATCATCAACGACTATACATTGGATGTTCTTATAGGTCTGATTCAATACCGAATCAATGCTTTTAAAAACGACGAATCCCCTATTAAAAGTAGGAATTATTACCGTAACTAATGGATGTTTTTCGTTTTGCATTTGATCTCCTTACCTATCCAAATTCCCTAATTTTTCGCCACTCTTGAAGATCCAATAATAAAGTCCTTCTTTATCCAATAAACTGTTATGAGTTCCCTCTTCTTCTAATTCACCTTCATTCAACACATAGATGTAATCTGCATACTGCACTGCCGACATTCTATGACTCACAAGTAATGCACCGCGGTCGCCAATGGCATTTTTAAACTCTTGAAAAAATGTTTTTTCAGCAACAGCATCCATTGCACTGGTTGGTTCATCCATTACAATAAACGAGGTGTCTTTGTATAAAGAACGTGCAATTGCTACTTTCTGCCACTGCCCAATACTGATATCGATACCTTCATCAAACATTCTACCCAGTAGGCTGTTGTAAGCATCGGGTAGTTTCTCAATAAATCCATCTGCTCCAGACTGTTGAGCATATCGCTTAATATTTTTGTCGTTCCTATACTTTTCTAAATCACCAATTGCTATATTCTCTTCAATAGTCAGATGATACTTGGCATAATCTTGGAAAATAAAAGAAATATGTTTGTGATACTTTTTTCGAGGGATATTTTTAATGGGTACATCTCCAATAAATATTTCACCCGAAGTTGGTTCATACATTCGGGCTAATAATTTAATTAATGTTGTTTTCCCTGTACCATTCAGACCTACTAAAGCAACAATCTTCCCCTTTGGAATAGTTAAACTCACATTCTTGAGCGAAAAGTTAGTATTTGAATTACTGTATGTAAATGAAACATTTTTAACCAAAATTTCATCAGCAACGATTTCTCCATTAACAGTATTTCCATTGTCATTAGTATTTTGATCCTTCACTGAATCCATTTCAAAATCACTCTCTATTTCATCTTTTAATTCTAAAAAATCCAATACATATGAAACCTCCAAAGAACAATGATATAACCCATTAATCGAACCACTCAATTCCTTTCCCCGATGAATCAGTTGAAGTATCATGGTCATCATAAATGTTAAATCAACCAAAGGTATTAGACCTTTGCTTATGAGTCTAAAAATTACGATTACCGCAATAAACCAAACCACATTAGTGGTCAGTAATGTAAAAATGCGCATTCTTTTTTCACGTGCTACTAATTTCATTCTTTGCAGAAATAACTGATCTCTTAGCACTTTGAAACGATCAAGAAAAAAATTACCAATGTGAAAGGTTTTTATTTCCTTCGCAATGGAAATATCCATTATAATACCACCAAAATAATTTGCTTTACGTTCAATTGGTGTTTGTTCTTTACGTAACTCAAACATTTTTTTTGTAAAATGTGAATTGGTAAGAATCAGCGGTATATTCAGAATCAAAATCAATACAACAATTTGCCAACTTATCATATATATGAAAGTTGAAAATATCAGGATTGAAATCAATGAGTTAATTAATGTTACTAATGAGAAAAATATCCCATCAATCTTAGAAGAACCAGTAAATTTTGCGCGTTCTAATAAGTTATGATAGCCAGGACTTTCCAAGAATGACATTTTCAACTTAATAACCTTTTCGTTAATGCTATCTTGGATAAATGTAGAGAAAGCAAATCCATGAATTTCTGAAAAATATTCATATATGAGCCTCCATACTCCTGAAAATAGTGTTACTCCACTTGCGATTGCTAGGTATTTAAAGGACCCACTTTCCCAAAAATTCTTAAAATGAGAGATGTCATTTAGCGAAAGCAATGCCTTTCTAAAATAATAAGCCGACAATAATGTCAATGCACCACCCAGAATTATATATAAAGTTGAGGATATTACACGTATTCGGCTGTGTTTCCAAATCAATCCAAGCGCAACCAAAACACGCTGATATAAAGGCTTCAGCGATGCAATTCTTTCTGAAAATTTCACAATACTCTAAGTTAAAAAGCAATGACTTGCGTCAAAAGTTGTGCAATATTAGTGCTTTTTAACATTTACTAGTTAATGATAAACAAAGTTTAACATAACAAAATATACCACCTGGTTAGATTCGCAGTTATTTATTCAAGTAAAAACCACAAAAGCCACCGAAGTGACTTTTGTGGCATACAATGAACCAAATAACAAAGTGGATATAGAATGCTCTTTAGGACTGCATTCTCGAGAATTTAAAGTACTTCAATTTGTTTTCTTTTTCTTCAGCAAATTCCTTCGACTCCAAGTTATAGTGTTTGGTTTGCCAAAAGTCAAGTACCCCCCAATCAGCAAACATTTTAATGAAACGAGTTTTAGACTGCCACCAACTTGTTGAAAAGTCTCCGTGAAAACCAAGTGTTACACCTCTGAAAAGCAACGATTGGATAATTTTGTTCGATTTTGGATGTTCCAATATACAATTTGAATCCAACAAAAATACTTGAGTATTGATTTTATTGAAATCCCAAATACAACTTAAAAAATCATTCCAATCGGCACTTCGACTCCCTTTTACATAAATTTCTTTTCTGTCCAAAAGTTCTGGGAATTGTTGCAACCATTGACTTGGTTTTACTGAATTATTTAATTCAAAATAGTAAAACACCTTGGTTTCACATGGTATTGCACTGAGAAACGAACCCAACCATTCCCCTGCTTCAAATCGCTTATTTAGCACCAAATAGGGGAGTCCTATATGACTAATTAATATACCTTCTTGTTGAATGTAACCCACATATTGTTTTTGAATTGAATTTCTTGATTCTTCAGTTAAAAAATCCTCAGTTCTCAAAACAATATAGTCCTCGCGAATGAATTCACTCAGTAACTCAGATGTAGAATTAGGTTTTTGGGAATTAACACTCATAATGGATGTATATATGTATGCAACAAGAACATTACAAATCTATGCGAGCATTATCATATCTACACCATATACTATATTAAAGTACAGTTAAATACTTGTACTGTTTATATAATAATTCAATACATTATATGTAATATCTATTTAATCAACACATTGAATTTCAACTATATAAAATTTCTATTTTTGTAACTTAATAATTCCTCTGTAGAAACGTTATGTCCGACGTCTTCACTGAGCATTTTAAACACTTTTGACTTAGTATTTCTGACGTGTTGTTCTGAAACAGACATCAAAACCGCAATTTCTTTTACCTTATGCCCCTCTAAAATAAATGCTAAAACTGCTTGCTCAGTTTGATTCATGCTTAAGATTGATTTGAAATCCTCGGCCAAATACAAAATATTATCCGAAGACTTGATTTGATTCATCTCGTTGAAAATATCGGTTTCCAATTCGGATATAGAATTCAATTCACTTCGAATTTCAATGATTTCAGGATCCTTGGCAAACTTTGTTTGACGCAATTTTTGTGCTAAATAATTCAACTTTTTATGAGTAGCTCTATTCACACTTAGAACTCGGTCTGCAATCTGTTGTTTACTGTAATTTCCTTGGTTTACTGTGCGAATGTTTTCTAACTCTAAATTCAATTTCTGAAACTGAATTTTACGGTTCTTTTGTGCCATAAAAAAGACCACAGTAACCAACATTACGCCTATCCAAGCAAAAATAGAAAATGCCAAGTAAAAGTTATTTTCTGCATTACGCAAATCCAGTTTCAAACTGATTTGTTCATTCTCACTCAATAATGTATGAATTTGAATTTGTTGACGAAGATCATTTTGAAAACTCAGGCTCGACTGTTTTTTCAACTGCAATTCAGTGGTTAGTGATTTAATTTTCCATTGTGCAGATTCATTTCCAACGGTTAAAACTGTTAATAATTCTTCTAATGCAGCGCGATATGTAATTGGATCAGTTGGTTTTAAACTTGAATACATATGTCGAATTTCAGCCAAACTTATGGCATCAATTCCTTTAGATTTTGCATATAAAATCAACTCAGACCACTGCGGCATATGGCCTGCAGGATAATTTAAGATACTGGGTTTATGTTTTATGAACAAATTAAAAAATTGCTCTTTATTACCAGTTGCAGCATAATAAAAGCAATAGTGATAATCTCTCATATAACCCACACTAGAAGACAATCCATTGTCTACTTTTATCTGATCTAAATAGTATTTAAATGAATCCAGTTCGTTTTTTTTCCAAAATAGATGTGCCCGATTGATTTGAAATATAGCCAACTCGTAAGGATTCTGAGACACAAAGTCATTTTTATGCTTTTCATATAACTCCATTGCCTCTTTGCCATCACTATCAACCAATGCACATGTAATAATATTGTTAAGCAGCAAAGGTGGGATTTTTGCTTTTCTTTTTTGTAGGATAGCCAATGCTTCTTTGAAATAACTCGAAGCTATTTCAAAGTTTCTTAAATCAAAGTAAACCGTTCCCAAATTATTGGCAAAATTGAGCATCCAAGGTCGATTATCCTCTTCTCTCGATATTCCGTATCCCAAACCATAATAATTTAGCGCAGAATCCAGATATCCGGTTTGATAATAATATTGTGCTAACTGCTGTATTTTAGATAATCTGAGATCGATATTTTTAGTTTGAATTTTATTCAAATATTTGAGACCCAAGGAATCTCTCCCTCGAGAGAAATGAAACCAGCTCTTAAACAAGTTAAATGATGCTAAAAAATCGGAATCATTCTGAACAATATTGGAATTATTCAATCTTGTAATTAACCATTCTACCTCTTTATCTGATTTATTAATTCCGCTCCAATATAATTGTATAATCTTCTTGTATCCCAACGTATCTATTTTCCTAGCTTCGTCAATTTGTTGATACAACGTATCCATACTTCGAAATTCCGGATTTACCTTATTCGAATTCTGGCAGGAAAACATTAGAAGTAGTGAAATTCCCAAAAGACACAATATAGAACCAGAGTTAATTTTTAATGGATTCATTATTACGGTTACTTGAAATTGTTGGTAAAAGATTAATAAAATGGAATTGGTTGGCAATTTACAACACAAAATCAAAAAGGCCGTCATATATGACGGCCCCTTTTAAATATATCTTAAACAAAATCTATGATTTAACCAATATGCAAACGTTTAATATACAGTAAACAAATTCTACAGTGTGTATTACTTGCCCAATCGATACGACATTACGTTGTATCCTGTTCGGTTATCACCCCTAAAAGTCAATTGAATATCTACTTTTCCCTGCCCCATTGTCTCCTTTTTTAGCTGATTATACATGGTTTCAGCCATAAAAAAGCAACTTTCAAACTCTGGCTTCTCCGTAAATTCTACATCCAATTGTTTGAAACCCCTAGGTGGATTGCAACGTTGAACTGAAGCTCCTGATCCTGAACCGGGGATGTTATTTACATTGCCCCCTGATACATTTGCTGGTGGAATAGCTCCAGAAATAGAACTCTGAGTATTCATATTCAAACGGATATTCTTCACGGTAATCATTCGACCATTAAATCGTGTTGGGTTTTCTGCAAATATTCCGCCAGCAATGGCCATTTGACCTCTGCTGTTCCCTATTAATCCAATGGTAATTAATATTACCCATATTGCTTTTTTCATTACTTGTTATTCGAGATGCTATTTCGATAACAAATACCATGCCATTCATAAAATATCCAATAAAAAAAGCGGCTTCAACCTAATGAAGCCGCAACATTCGGCGCAAATCAACTTTGATTTTGGATGAATCTAACTAAATCGAGTACTCTACTTCCGCAAACAATTTGCCATAAACTCAAAAACACTCGCAGCCAATTACACTAAATTATTAGATACGCCCAATTCATGAAAACTAGTTTCCGAATTCGCATAGATCTATTACTCCAACTTTAACTTTTCTATCCAACTTCCAGACAAAGAATCCAAACGAATAAAATATAAGCCAGGAAGTAAATCAACAGACACTTCTTTAGATGATAAATGTCCCCAATTTTCTTCCCAAACCATTTTACCATTGACATCAAAAATTTGAGCATGTACGTTCTCAATCGGTTGATTTAATTCCAAATGAAAACGACCTGAATTAGGGTTGGGAATTAATTTCACAGAAGCTTTTAAAGGTTTATGGATATCTGTCCAGGCAAACGTTATACATGTTGACGTATCCATACAACCACTTTGAGTCACTTCAACAGCGTATTGTCCTGAGCTCGTAGGAGTAAATTCTTGATTGGTTGCCCCTGAAATATATGACATGGAATTTTTACAATCCAACCAACGATACGACGCTGCTGTAGCTGAAGATATCAATGTATTCCAATCTCGTGTTACCTGAGTATTTACGTTTACAATACTCACATTCAACGTATACTTTATACTATCGCAACCCAAACTAGACTTTAATGTTTCGTTATAAGTACCAGAAGTATATATTTTCTTTCCCAATGGAGAAACATACACTCCACATCCAATTGGGTTCAAATTTTCATTAACTGGTTTGATTATGGTTAAATCAATGGTTATAAAACTATCACATCCCGCTTTATTTCCACCAATTAATGTATCACCATAAGTACCAGACGATTTCCAGGTATATGTTCCCGAAGGGCTTTTGTATTGAGTACAAGCAACAATTTTTGCCGTACCTTTTGTGGAACTAGATATTACATTGTACTCTATTATTGAGTCACAACCTATGCTGTTTTTGAAGGTATCGTAATAAATACCCTCTTTTTTAAACACTTTATCTTTGTTTGTGGGACATACAACAAATCGGCAAATTCCTAAATTCTGTTTGGCATAGGACTGTGATTTCACGGTAACCTTATGAACGATCACGCTATCACATCCCCCGAAACCAATGAAAGAATCGGAATACACCCCAGATTTAGTAACGGTTTTACCATTTTTCAGGGTTACACTGTAACAATTGGAATATGTATATTCCGTATAAGAGGGTTTCGTAATTAATACGTTTACCGTAATTAAACTATCGCAACCTGCGGCATTTTTTATCCGTTCCATAAACTTGCCACTTTTTTTGTAATAAACATTTGGAATGGCTGGAGATTTCACGGAGTCACACTGTGCAAAATACAATATTGAACCTGTGGATTTCTTAATATTGACTTCAATTGTAATTACAGAATCGCAACCACGATAGGACATAATGGTATCTTGGAATTTACCAGACACCGTAGTTGACCATTTTTTTGATGGTGCGGTGTATTTATCGCATACCCATAATTTCATAGATGCATAAACCGTAGTATCACAATAAGATCTTCCCAAAACAAAATTCGAAGTTGAATCCTGAAGATCAAAATTATTAAGTACTCCATCATTGGAATTGAGTGTATTGTCGACAACGCCGGTTACACTGGTATTATTCTTGTAAGGAACACCATCTTCATAGCTTAACTGCAGTACCAACCCTGATTCATTATCGGGGTATTTACGATACATGCCATCTTTAATTTGCGCTGTATTTCGCGCGTAATCCCAAATCCGAGTTTCTTCCAAAATTCCACCATATCCTGTAACCGGATCACCAATCCAAACAGCAGTATTACTCGACTTGTAGTTAATTGATGAGAAAGACGTATTGGTGGAATCCTTAAGTACTCCATCTACATATACCCGCATTTTACTTCCGTCAAAGGTTCCAGCGATATGATGCCAAGTATTGGCTTTTAGAGCGCTAGAAATATTCAAAGATTGATTACCCGAGCTACCAGCCAATGTAAAATGTATGCCTTGTGCGTTTCCCGTTCCAAAGCGATAAGCATTATCCTGTTGCCATACAATTGGAGCACAATCTCCACATGGGGAACTGTTAAAATTATCGACATACACCCAAGACTCAATCGTGATTTTAGAAGGACCATTTAAGCTACTCTTATTGGAGATACTTACATAATCATTAACACCATCTAAATGTAAGGCTGTGCTTTGTGCAAAGCCTTGGATTCCAGTAATTAGGAAACTTAAAATTGGTAAAATTCTTCTCATAGGATAAATAATTAACTAATATCAAATATTAATTATTTATTTATTAAATCCTAATATAAAAATGATTTATTACATTGACCAACAAGACAGTACCAAAATTTAGTTATTTTGGCTCAATAAACTTTTAATTGATATTATTCAAACTGCATGACAAAGCGCGTAAAGCCATTCAGGTACATTTCATATACATGAGTAACCTTTTTGCTCGACGATAACCCTTCTGCAGCCTCACCCAAAGCTGGATACGCTTTCATTGCGGCAATGATCATGGATAACGTTCCGGATGTTTTAAGATCACATACATAGGCTTCACCCTCTTCAATAGGAAGAATGTAGCAACCAGGATTATTCTTACAAATTGCAGTGCCCGTTTCCATATCTGGAACGGTAAAACCCGCAAAACTCTTTAATGAATCTTCAGCAACGGTTTTAGGATCATCAAAATAAACACCTACAAAAATGGCTGAATCTAACTTAGACGATTCTTTAATCTTAGTCATTTTATCAAAAGCACCGCCAATATTTTTATATGCACCCTTATGATCAATTCCTACAATCAACATATCTTGCTGATGCTGCATACGAACATCTGCCTTGCTAAATCCACCATTAAATGCGTAAACTACAACTAAAATTACCAGGATTGCTCCAATACCAATAAGTGCTTTTTTCATATATAGATCTGTATAAATTTTCCTTCTTTTATTTCTTTTCTGAACAAAATCATGCGTTTCTTTCTTTTAAAAAACCAAAAATCAATTTGTAATTGCCATATAGTTGATTTATGGACAAATTTTCTTGCTTTTTTATTGATATTTAATTATTTAACTAGTGCCAAAACACCTAAGCTTACATTCAAAAAAAGTATAACAAAGGTATACTATATAAACGGTACGTATACCATATATTTCGTCCATTCACAAAAAAAACAAGTGCGTTTGCAAACAACTTCTATAATCGTTTGTTTTGCAGTGTAGAATGTCAAACATAATTGAAGCTCTAAACTGGCGTTATGCCGTTAAACGATACAAAAATATTTCCATTGCCGAGGTCGAAATGGAACAGATTATGGAAACCATACGCTTAACCCCTACTTCACTTGGCTTACAACCCTTTAAAGTGTTCCGTATTGAATCCCCCGAAAAAAGAGAACTCTGCAAACCCATTTTCAACAATCAGCCTCAAAGTACTGAAGCAAGTCACATATTGGTGTTCGCGGCTTTTACTGAACTCAACGATGAACAGATCGATGACTATATCAACCGCATATCGCAAACACGCAACAAACCGGTTGAAGAACTTGAAGGATTCAAAAGAAATATCCAGAATTTTGTAAAAAACATGTCGCCCTCTGAATTCATTGAATGGGCCAAAAAACAAACCTATATTGCTTTGGGAATGGCCATGTCTACGGCTGCTATGTTGCGCGTAGATAGTACTCCAATGGAGGGATTTAAACACCATGAGTTGGATGCTTTTCTGAACTTCCCTGATCAAAAATTAACATCCGCGGTAGTACTTGCAATAGGAAAGCGTGATACAGCTAACGATTTTTTGGCAACTTCAGCAAAAGTCCGAAAAACCTACGATGAAATGTTTGAGGTCTTGTAGACTTGTGTATATTTGAAATAATGTCGACACCCATGTTTAGAAATAAATCCCTAAAAAACGGATTTTTAATTCTACTTTTCTCTTGTTTTTACTCCCTAACTTTTGCTCAATTCAGCGATTCTGTTCGAGTTACAACTCACGATAAAGTGCTGATTCAAACAGACCCATCTCGAGGAGTTACCAATTATTATGGATGGGGCCAATTCCCATCGACCGGAAATTACCAAAAAGTAATCGCTGAACTCACATTCCAATGTCCTCCCGGAATGACTTGTGGCGAATGGGATTATAATAACCACATTCGAATAGGTAAACGACGTGGAAAGTTCAACGACAGTCTGGGTTGGGAAATTATGCGCTTAATTACTCCATATGGCTTGGGATTTAATTCATCTTGGAAACATACTTGGAAGTTTGATATCACAGATTTTCAATCATTGTTGAGAGATTCAGTTGAAATTTGGTACCAACATTCAGGTTATGAAGCGCGTAATGGACGAGGTTGGTTAATTACATTAAATTTCACTTTATTCGAGGGTCCATCCATACAAGAAGTTTTGGGATTAAACAGAATGTACTATGTTTCCGCTCCTTATGGTAACGACTCCTTGTTTGACGCCAGAGTTCCGGCATTCCGTTGGAAATCCAATCCCAACACCAAAACCACTCGGATTAAAATCATTCAAACTGGACACGGAATGGATCAACCTGACAATTGCGCTGAATTTTGTCCCCGAAGAAGATATTTAAACATCGACGGTAAAATTGTAGATACATCCTGGGTTTGGCGCGATGACTGTGGCTTAAACCCCGTATATCCTCAAAACGGAACTTGGCTGTATGATCGATCTGGTTGGTGTCCCGGACAATCTGTTTTGGAATACAATTACGATATTCAAAATTTAGATACGGGTTGGCATGAATTTGATTTAGATATGGATTCTTACGTGAGAACAGGCGGAAGTTCAAACTATGTAATCGGGGCTTTTCTTATGGAATTGGCTGAACCTACGTATCAAACCGATGCTGAAATACAAGAAATTTTGAAACCGAACAATCATCCACAATATTCTAGAATGAATCCTTCATGTGGAGATCCGTTAATTCGTGTAAAAAACACTGGTTCCAAACCGATCAATTACTTAGAATTTGAATATGGAATTGTTGGAGGCAAACAGAGCAAACACACCTGGAGTGGAGTGATACCCTTTGGTGAAACGAAGGAAATTCGTTTGCCTTGGGGAATGGATTGGACACCTGTTTCAAATAAATTTCAGGCCATAATTACTAAGGTAAACAATCAAATAGACCAAGACCAAAACAACAATGGCATGATTGTTACTATGCCTAATCGCACTCCCTTGGGTGCAGAAAAAATCATTGTTGTATTTAAAACCAATAATGCTCCTTTGGAAAACAGTTATCGTTTTTTAGATGCAGAAGGAAAGGTGTTTTATGAAAAAACTGGATTTACAAAAGCACAGACCATTTATCGTGATACGGTAACATTGCCCACAGGTTGTTACACATTTCACTTGTCTGATACCGGAACTCCACCCGCTAGTTATCCTTTAAATAAGGACGGTTTGGGATGGTGGGCCAATACCAATGATGGAACTGGATCTATTCAGTTGAGAAATGGATTTTCTGGTACTTTATTTAAGTCTTTTCCTGTTGATTTTGGGACCGAATTGCGGTTCGATTTTACCGTGGGATATTATTTAAACTCGGATAATGTTGCTGAAGAAAATGGAATATTAAAAGCATTTCCCAACCCCGCTTCCGAAGGATTTGCACTAGAAATTCCGGAAAGATTTGCAAAAATTGCAAAAGAAGGACAGTTAGAAATCCGAAGCACTACAGGCCAATTAGTTTACAATCAAACACTTAAATCCGGATTTAGCGTTTTTCATTGGATTCAATCTGAAAATTGGCCCAAGGGTGTGTATATCGTTAATTTCAAACAAAACAACGAACTTTGCACTACCAAAGTAGTATTGTATTAAAAGGTTCCATTTCTCAACCTAATGATTAGGGGAACAGAAATTTACACCCATACGTACATGTACTATTAACTAATCTTTTTGAAATTGAATAAATTATTGATTTTTTCTGCCCCTTCGGGATCGGGTAAAACTACGGTGGTTAAGTATCTAATGGAAACATTGGGCGACAAACTTGGATTTTCCGTTAGTGCCACCACTCGTGCTCCCCGTCCAGGCGAGGTTCATGGTAGAGAATATTACTTCCTTTCTGAATCCGATTTTCGAGCAAAAGTAGAAAATAATGAGTTCTTAGAATCCGAAGAAGTATATGCCGGGATTCTTTATGGTACCTTATGGAGTGAAGTTCATCGAATTTGGGCTGAAAACAAAATAGTAGTCTTTGATGTTGATGTAAAGGGTGGGTTAAATTTGAAACGAAAATTTCCTGAACAAGCATTAGCTGTTTTCTTACGACCTCCCAGTGTAGAAGTATTAATGGAACGATTAACCAAAAGGAGTACCGAAGTGGAACATCAATTAAAAGAACGAATTGCTAAAGCTAATTATGAATTAAGCTTTGAAAATCAATACGACGTGGTCGTGGTAAACGATATTTTGGAGGAAACTCTCCAAACTTGTGAAAAATTGGTTTTGGATTTTTATACGAAATAATGAAAATTGGATTGTACTTCGGCTCATTCAATCCCATTCATGTGGGACATATTCAAGTCGCAGAATATATTCGTGAACACGGACAGTTTGACGAAGTATGGTTTGTTCCTTCACCTTTGAATCCTCATAAAAATGAGGAAACCCTTATCCCTGCAGAACTTCGACTGAAATGGGTGAAAATGTCTATTAAAGATATGCCGTGCATGCGATGTAGCGATGAAGAATTTCAACTAGGTCTACCCAGTTTCACATTCCGTTCCGTTGAGCATTTTTATGCATTGTATCCGCAACACCATTTTCACTTAATTATGGGTGCTGACAATTTGCTGACCTTCCACACTTGGCAAAATGCTGATAAATTAGCCCAATTGAGTCCGTTGCATGTTTATGCCCGTCCAAGATACCCTAAACCAAACGAACCAATGCCTTTTGGTGCTACGTGGTATGATGCTCCTTTAATTGATATATCAGCAACACAAATTCGCGACTTACTTGAGCGCAATGAGCCCATTTATGATTTAGTTCCAGAAGCCATTGTCGACGAACTTTCTGATTTCTTTAATGTGTTAGAACCTACCGAAAATTAATTAATCAAACTATACTGAACACAATCCGCAGTAGAGTTAGTTGCAATGAACTAACAACTTCTATCTCTGCCGATTATTTATCTCTAAAGCTTATTTATCTTTGAAGATTATTCAACCTAAAGGTGTAATATCAAAATAATTCTTGAAGAATCAATTTCTCTTTTTCTTCAAAAATTGGTAACGCCCACGAACCAACAAGTAACTGATTACATAGGTCACAAAAAATGAATACATGGCATAAACCAATGCTGGTTTTTCCATCTCTGCCGAACCTAACTTCTCGCCAGCAACCAACAAAGCTAAGGCTGTATTATGAAGCCCAACTTCTACTGCAATTGTTATTCTATTTTTAAATGAAAGACGAAAAGGGGTACCTGCTAAAAAACCAAGTATCATCGAGCCTACGTTTAATCCAATTGCAATTGGCGTTAACAAACCTATCTCGGTAGAAAAATCATTGCTCTCCCCGGTATTCCCTAGGAATTTAAACCCAAATACCAATACCAACAAAACAGGAAGGATAACATTGATGTATTTCTGAATTTTCAGCACTCGCTTTTGTCCTAATTGAACTCTTAACAGCATTCCTACACTGGCAGGTAAAACCGTTACCATAAAGATACTGATCATCGTGCCTAGTACAGGTAATTTTACGCCGTCAAATTGTTGACTTCCCTCGAAAAAATATCCCAAAAAAATATTCACTAATATGGGAATGGTAAACAAGGTTAAAATAGCGTTTAATACGGTTAAAGAAACAGAAAGAGCTACATTTCCCTTAACGAAGTAACTCACCAAATTGGAAGTTACACCACCCGGACAAATAGAAAGTATCATAATACCTACTTTAAATTCGGGGGACAAATTGGCATCGTACACAAGTAGAAATGCAAATAAGGGTAAAACGATCATTTGGGCAAATAAACCAATTGCCAGAGATTTAGGTTGATCAAATAGATGCTGAAAATCCTGCTTTTTCAGGCCGATTCCCAAACCCAGCATGATCAATGCTAATACAATATTGAGCAGTATATTGATATTTTGAGCTAAAAAATCCAATTGATCAACAGTTTTATGAAATGGTATAAGTAATATACTCCTATTGAAATGAGAATGTATCCTACATAACGATTGAAGTAGTAATATATTCGGTAATTAAGTTTTTTACCAATATAATCGCTTAAATATACTTTTCCTAAGTCCAAACTGAAGACCGTAAGTAAAATAGAGAGCATTTGCACTAATATGGTGTATTTATCGTCGGATTGGATATTGTGTCCAACCGAAATAGAAGCTAAAATTCCCACCCACAACAATATAACAAAAGGATTCAACAAATTAAGTACGAATCCACGCAGCATATTAGTATTGGATTCCATGGGTTTTTGGATATTTTCGATAAAATGCTTGTATCGCACTACAACTCCTTTAATACCAATAAACATAATTCCAAAAGAAGCGAACGCTGAAAATCCCAATTGAAACACTTCGGTAGTAAATAAGTCAGATAAGCCAAAAAAACACGCTAAGGCTACCATTAAATCACTTAAAAATATCCCTATAGCCATTTTTAATCCTGCCGTTTTCCCACCTTGCATTCCAACTTTAATCAAAGCAAAAAACGCAGGCCCAAAACTCAGGAGCCCCAAGGTGAGACCGTATCCAATTCCTTTCAATATGGCCAGGGTCCATACCATGTCTGCAAATTAACCCCTACAATTGAATTGGGCAAAAAATACCAAGAATTAGTGTAAATATTTTGAAACTACGCGACTGAAGTCGCTGTAAATTGCATCTGAAGTAGCCAAAATTTGATTGTGAAACAACACTTCAGGATTACCTTGAAAATCCGTTACCTTCCCTCCTGCTTCTCGAACCAATAATATTCCCGCTGCAATATCCCAAGGACTTAGATTCATTTCGAAAAACGCATCAAATCGACCGCAAGCTACATAAGCCAAATCGATTGCGGCGGATCCCATTCTTCTTAACCCCCGAGTGGATTGCATGCATTCTTTTAATAATTCTAAATACTCGTTTAGTTGATTGAATTTGTAATAGGGAAATCCTGTAGCCAATAACGTGTCGCCAAGTTGTGCATGTTCAGCTACCTGAATTTTCTTTCCATTGAGGGTAGCACCATTTCCTACGCTAGCACAGAAGGTTTCATCCAGTGCAGGACAATGAATGACCGCTACAACGGGCTCATTTTGATAAAACAAAGCAACACTTATGCTAAAAACCGGCAAACCATGCAAGAAATTCGTTGTACCATCCAGAGGGTCTATTACCCAAGTCAGTTCTTTCAATTTTCTGTTTTCGGGGGATGATTCCTCGCCGATTATGCTGGAATTAGGAATCAATTTTTGAAACTCTTCAATAAGTTTTTGTTCGGATTTTTGATCCACAAAACTCACTAATTGATTGGCTGATTTAACTTCAACATCGCCAGCACTCATTTGATTCCAGTGCAATAACTGAAACGCACCTACCTCACGGCAGATGCGTTCTACGTTAGTTGTTATATCAACCCAATCGAAATTTTCGGTATTCATAGGTAACTTACGCTGTTAGGAGCAATGCTCTTCGTAAGCTGCCATTAAATTATCTGCCAACATATCGGCAGTTCTTCCTTCAATCATATGGCGTTCAACCATATGAACCACCTCACCATTCTTCAACAACGCAACCGCAGGAGACGATGGTGGGAATGGTATCATGAATTCACGTGCTTTTGCTGTAGCTTCCAAATCTTGTCCAGCGAAAACCGTTAGTAATTTCACAGGTTTCTTAGAACCTGACAAGCTTTTTAAAATTCCTGGACGTGCAGAACCTGCAGCACATCCACAAACAGAATTAACTACCAATAAGGTAGTGTCGTTGTTGCCGTTCATTGCATTTTCAACTTCTTCTGCTGTTTTTAATTCGGTAAAACCGTTATTGGTTAACTCAGCTCTCATAGGAGCAACCATCATTTCTGGATAAGGCATAAATTAATTAATTTGGTTTTACAAAAATACAACGGATTAAACAATTATGCCTTCCGTTTATCGAATCATTTAAGAGTTTGGTGCAGAAGTTGCAATAAGGTCATTAATAAAAGTGAAATTTTAATTTAGAGAATAATGCTGAAAAGTTTTAAAGAAAAATACAATTATCGATTAATTTAAATCTATTAAAAAAAAATCGATTGAACCATAAAATATTAAGTGCAATTTCGATTGCCAAAGGAAATTCGACTTTGTACTGAGAGTATTAATATATTCGGCTTAGTGTTCTACCATTTAAGCGATATTTTCTCGTTTCAGAAGTTCCACTTTGACCAGCCCTGCCTTCCATACTAGTACTTCCATCATTATTGACGTAAAAATATGTACATACTACTTTTCCTTCTTCAATATAATCCACTTCTAATTGAGGCAACATACTTGCGCCAGCATCGAAAGTACCTAGAAACTTATAATTACCATCCAACTCTCCCAAATAAATTAAATAAAAATATCCTTCGTTTGATGCTCCTATTCCGAATCGACAAAAAATCAGTTTATCATCTATTTTATCTTTATTTAAATCACCACTTACTATACTTTCAATTCCACATCGAAAATCACCTAATACATCGGTTGTACCTTTCAACCCATAACTCAATGAAATTCCCGACTCCGTTCTTTCTAAATCTTTTACTTCACCATCTGCATCAACATACTCGAGCCTCTCAATTAAACTGTTATTTTTAATATCCTTCTCAATTTGATCGTAAATCAATTTATTTGGATTATTCTTTTCACAGGAAAACAATGTTATCAATACAAATACGAATAGAAAATGATTTAAAGTTCTAAGCATGTGAATTTTAGAACAAAAATAGTAAAATTATTTAAAACCTGTAAGTTAGAAATACGTATTTAGTTCATTAAGTACAAGATTTTCTAAATCAACAATGACTTTTAAATCAATTTACTACATTTAATCCTCTGCAAAAAGTTTGCTGAACTTGATTTTGTCCTAAGTAATAGGGAATGGTCTTTACCGCATCTTTGCTTTTCATTACTAAGAAATCTGCCGACATTCCAACCGCCAAACAGCCTACCTCATTCTCCAATCGCAACGATCTTGCTGCGTTGCAAGTTACTGCATGGAAAACCTCTTGAGGCATCAGTTTCATTTGAGTACAGGCCAAGGCACAAACAGTTTGCAAGGAAGCCACAGGACTGGAACCAGGATTAAAATCAGTGGCTAATGCCACAGGCAAACCGTAATCTATCATTTTGCGAGTAGGTGCATATGGTATCCCCAAAAAGTAAGACGTACCCGGGAGCGCGACAGGAATCGTATTTCCGTTGGATTGTTTAAAAAGCTCCATCTCAACTTCCGAACAATGTTCCAAATGATCTACACTCCAAGCATTCATTTTCACACCTACTTGTACACCGCCAGTTAACCCCAATTCATTACCATGGATTTTAGCAGGAAGTCCGTATTGCTGAGCCTTCATTAGGATTTTCTCCGTTTGCTCTGGAGTAAAAAATCCCTCATCGCAAAAAACATCAATATGATCGGCTAAATCATCCGCGACAACCGCAGGAAGCATATCGCGAAGAATCAAATCTATGTAGTCATCACGGCGATTCTTGAATTCAATGGGAAAAGCATGTGCCCCTAAAAACGTAGCCCGAATGCGAATCGGAAATGTTTGTTTTAGTCGCTTGATAACACGCAGCATTTTCAACTCTGACTCAACCGAAAGGCCGTATCCACTTTTAATTTCCAAAGTTGTAGTGCCCCATTCCATCATCAATTTAACGCGCTTGGAGGCATCTTCAAACAACTGATCTTCGGAAGTTTCTCGAAGTTTCTGAGCAGAATTCAAAATTCCACCACCTGCTGCAGCAATTTCTTCGTAAGAAGCACCTTGAATTCGCAATGCAAATTCCTCGTGACGAGGAGCCGCAAACACGATATGTGTGTGCGAATCCACCAAACCCGGCATCACTTCCGCCCCGTTGAGGTCAATCCATTCAATTTCTGAAGATGAATCGTTGGGGGTAAATTTCTCGGAATTTCGTTCTTCGGGGGAAGTTTTTTCTGTAGACGTTCCTTCGGGGGATGTTTTACTCTCGAATGAATTAGAAATTTCATGATAATTTGTAGAACTGTCAGTTAAATTTGGCCAATTCGATTGATTTTCCAGTTGAGCGCGTGTTCCAGTGCCGATTTCTATGATTATACCATCCTTAACAAGCATATACGCATTCTCCATTGTGTCAATTTGCATCATATCCTTACCCGATTTATATGTGCCCCTAGTGGATGTCCCGTATAAAACTGAAATGTTGTGAAACGCCTTTATCATATTGATTGCGAATTTAGTTATTTTTGGGGGGACGTGTGGAGTAATTGCACACAACAAATCTGAAAACAATGAGTAATTCCTTCAGCGAAACTGATTTTCAACAACTGTTGAATCGTATACAAACTCCGGTACATATTCCAGATTCCGTATTTGTGGCACCCAATGCAACGGTAATTGGCAATATCGAATTGAACGATGATTGCAACATCTGGTTTGGTGCAGTTCTTCGTGGAGACACCGATAAAATTACGGTTGGTAAACGCTCCAACATTCAAGATAATGCCGTTTTGCACGCCGATCCAGGCGATCCGTGTATAATTGGAAATGATTGTGTAATCGGACATTCTGCTATAGTTCATGGTGCCAAACTGTCGCACCACGTATTAATTGGAATGAATTCTACGGTATTGAATAATGCAGAAATCGGAGAATTCAGCATCATTGGTGCGAATGCGCTTGTTCCCGCTGGTATGATTATCCCTCCTTATTCTTTGGTGATGGGAATTCCCGCAAAAGTGGTAAAATCGCTTCTGCCCGAAAACGTAGAACCCATGATTCAAAATAACATCGATGAATACGTTAATCGATCCAAGGTATTCAAAAAAGCACTTTCAAAATAAAATAATCATTGCTGATTCTTCGTTTTGAGCAGTTGAATGATTTTATATTTCAACTAAAAAAGCGCCTTTTTGTCAGGTAAATTAAGACGAATTGACCCTAATTTGGTATAATTGTAATTCTCATAGAATCCCTCCAAAAGACTTAGTCCATATACCATGCCAAGAACCAAGTACTTCTTCAATCCTAAGAGTTTGAGCTTTGAGAAAGTTTCAGACAATAGGCGGTATGTGGTTTGGCGTACAATTGGTTTAAGTTCTTTAATTATTGTATCGGTCATAACATTGTCTTTGATTTTTAGTCAGTTATTTACAGAACCGTATGAAAAAGCGCTGGCAAATGATCAGAAAAAAGTGCAAAATCAACTCCGACAAATGCAGCGTGAAGTTGAAGACTTGAACGCCATCATGGAAGATCTTAGAGAGAAAGATGTTCAGATTTATCGAGCTATTTACGGTGTAGCCCCACCCAAACCCATCAATCTAAAAGAAGACAGTTATCACGAATTGATGAAACTCAACCACGGCAGCGCCTTGGTGTTACTGCGAAGAAAGTTGGATGAAATCAAGTTACTCAGCGAGCAACAAGATAAATCGTATGCAACGTTAGAAAAACTGATAACCAAACGCGAACAAATGGTGAATTCCATTCCCGCAATTATGCCCGTTGCCAACAAAGATTTAAAGCGCATGGCGAGTGGTTTCGGATATCGGTTGGATCCATTTTATCACACGTTTTCTTTTCACGGGGGAATGGATTTCACCGCAGAAGTGGGCACCGAGGTATATGCAACCGGAGATGGAGTTGTAGCAAAAGTATTAAGCGAACGCTGGAGTTATGGAAATCATATTATTATCAATCACGGATATGGATATACCACGGTTTATGCCCATTTAAGTCGTTTTGCTGTTAAACCCGGAACCAAAGTGAAACGAGGTCAACTTATTGGATATGTGGGCAGTACAGGTCGTTCCACTGGACCCCATCTGCACTACGAAGTACGAAAGAACGACAACCCATTAAATCCAGCATTCTTCTATCGAAACGACCTAAGCGATGAAGAATATGCACGAATGTTAGAATTGTCGCAACGTGAAGCCAACCGTTTTGACTAATTCGCTATTTTTGTAAAAGCAAAACGAAATTGTTTAAGAACAACAATTGAATTTAATCCCACCTAAAAACGCTGATTTCCCCTTTTATAACATCATCATGAGCAATCCAGAAAATACTGAACTTTCGAGCAATAACGCAACACCAACAAAAAAGTACTTTAAAATTGGTGAAGTTTCAGAGATGTTGAATGTGAATGCTTCTACATTACGATTTTGGGAGAAAAATTTCCCCCAAATTAAACCCATGAAAAACAAAAAGGGGGATCGTATCTACTCCTTGAGGGATATTGAAATGCTGAAAGAAATTCAGTATCTTTCTCATAACAAGGGCGTGAGATTGGCGCATGTGTCGAAAAAAGTGGGCCGAAACCCGCTTCAACAGGACGCTCGCACCGAATTAATCGAACAGCTCAGAAACTTCAAAGACAAACTTTTAAAACTTAAAGATCAACTGGAATGACCCGATTAGCAGTATTCATATTCGCGATAAGTCAAAATTGTTTTGCACAAATCGCAAATATCAATACCTGCTTAGAAACGTCGCTGCATCGGGTAAATATTCCTATAAACCCGTACTCGTATCATTCTAATTATCCATCCAACGTTACGGGTATTCCCCAATCAGCCAAACAAACACAGTACAAATCTCCAGGAACTGTATCTACACCCTTCCGATTGTACTTAGCATCGCCAATTACGGGCACCGATTTGTTTGAATCCAGCTTCTCCTACATCCCCCGAAAAAATACGCGCTTGCATACTGAGTTCAACGGCAGTCCCGACTATGCAACGGTTTCGCTCTCAGCCGATCAGAGTTTACAAATTAATTCTCAATGGAAATTAGCTATTGCTTTGGGTGGTTTTTCCCAATGGGGAAATTCACAAGGAGCATCTACTCAAAGTGGCAAAAATCCAGACGTTTCCCTCCCCTTTTTCGGGGGATTTCAGGGGCAAATTTTCAGCGAATACAAACTGAATTCCCAATTGCATTTGTCGGTTTCTTTGGAATTTGATCGTATTTTTTTGGAAAATTCAAAATTGAGTGCCGGTTCCGGTCAGAATTCGGGCAACACGGGATCTGGCGGGTCTGTTTGGGGAAACTCAATCGATTCCAAAAGCAAGAGAAACGTTTGGTTGCCAGGACAAACCATTTCTATTACTAAAAATTGGAGCTCTGGAGTTACAATGCAAGTGCTTTGGAAAAATCATTCGGACTTCCAGTTTTTCGAAATTTTAGGCTTCCTACCCATTAACGAGGTTTGGCTGGGTTCTTTTAGTTTGCGCAATGACTACAATCGCTGGGGATTCGGGATTTATCGTCGTTTACAAAATCAGTCGATTTGGGGCCTAACCATTAGATACCATCGAGAATTACAAACTTTTAATGCTGGGATCCATGGTAGTTTTTAGTAATGGTATGTTGCCTTGGGGCGTGACGCTGCTTAGAGGTATGCTGTCGCAGGGGATTTGTTCTCGAAAAATATTGTTTCAAAAGGGCCATTTTGGAGAGATTCTTTTCCGTAGGATGATATATCCGTGTTTGATTTTGTTGGGTAGGCATTATAGGAGAATAATTTTGCTGGTGACACTCTTGCTCGCATTTTTATCTTTCCCAACACTGTTTGCGCAAATCGACGAATCGGTCATATTCAATGAAAATACTTCTGCCGAGCAGCTGGAATTCTGGTCGGAATTGGAACCACAAAATTTGATTGTTGCTTCAAACTTGATGGGAATAAACAATTCAGAGGAGTCCTCAAAAATTGAAAGCCGATTTCTTAATCGACTTCTTCCTTTTAATCATTGTTCAAATGCCCAACTCATGCGATTGGGGAATTTAACCATTCAGCAAATCGACACCATTCAAGCTCATAAAAATCGGTATGGCGACTTTTTATCTGCTGTAGAATTATTGCAATGTGGCATACCCCATTCGAAAATAGTATTGATTTCCAAACACTTTCATTTTGAATCACAGGTACAAATACATGAACTATTTCGAAAAGAGAACAACCCATCTGCATCAACTAAAATACAACTAATTGCAGGGAGCGCCTTGGATAATGGTAGGTACCTCATCCCCAGTACCATGATTCCTCCATCTAGAAATTCAATTAATCCTTCTGATTCAACTGTTTGGCTTGGGGTAGATTCAATTAATCAAAATACCCTTCCTCAAACCCAGTATTTGAAATTAAAAGTTACTTTAAATCCCCGTCTCACCTTGGGTTTGGCCATTCAAAATGATCCGAACGAGAAGTGGGGCGATTTACTCAATTCATACCTTCGCTATCAGGCAAAAAACGGAAGCCATCAATTGTTAAAAACATTCATTTTGGGAAAATATGTTTTGATGCAGAACCAAGGACATGTGAGCACAGCCCCTTTTCCCGTGGGAAGATTGTTCGCCATGGAAAGTTGGCAATATTCGCTACAGAGCATCCAAGGAGTGGGCGGATTCAATGAAGATGTTGGGTTTTGGGGGATGGCCATGCAATACGAAATTTTTCGAACTCAGCACTTTCAATTGAACGGCATTACTCATGCTGGATTTCGAAAATTGGATGCGGTTATTCGAGATTCTATGAGCTATTTCGAACGACAACAATGGGGAGGAATCCATGTATCAACCACCGAAATTTCTCGTCAAAACGCCGTTTTTCAATCCGTTGCATTTCAAAGCTTGGGTTTCAACTCCAAAAGTTTCTCCTCGAATGTATCCATGGGTTTGTACCGACATTCCATCCCCCGAAAAGTTCAAAATCAACTTAAAAATCACGAAATCAATGTTGAATGGGCTGCGACGGCCCAACTTCTAGGCGGAAAATGGAATGGTTCATTGGCCTGGGATGGTTCTTATTTTTCAAAATATTTGGCTGCTTACTATTTATGGAATTCCGATATTCAGTGGGGCTGGAAATGGGAGCATTTGCCGGAGAATTTTTACTCCATAGAATTATCGCCGTATACCTATTACAACCGTGGAAAGGCCATATTAACCGCAGGATTGGATTGGAAATTGAATTCCACTTGGTTGTTGAAAATCCGTCAAACTACCCAAGAATCTTCGTATTGGGGGATGGCATTAGACGGAAAAATCCAACGTAAAACCACAACTCAAATCCGTTGGGAGCCTCAAAATCATCGAATTAAATGGGGAGTGGCGCATGCTTTAAGTCGCTGGCATGAATTTCGTTACCAATTGCAATGCAGTGATTCATTTTCATCAACTCCCCGATTTTACAGCTCGTGTGTGTGGAAATTCAAAAGTCCATGGGCTGATTTTCTCCTGCAATTTTCGCAATTCCAGACTCAGGATGAATTGTACTATGCCAGTATTCCATCTATTACTCAAAACTGGACATCGCGGGTGTTTTCAGGATCGGGACAATTCATTTCAGCTCATGTAAAAGCAAAATTAGATCGACACTTCCACGTTTTGATACAGTACGATTGGTTGAAAAAAAAGATCGTCGAACCCCTGAATAGCCAACAATTCCCTCGTATTTTTGTTCAACTGAATATCCAATGAAAAGACATACCAAACTCAGCGTTAATATAAACAAATTTGCTACCATTCGAAATGCTCGCGGTGGCAACAATCCCGATTTAATTCAAGTAGCTAAAGATTGTGAACGCTGGGGTGCTGAAGGAATCACTGTGCATCCACGTCCTGATGAACGTCACATCCGATATCAAGACGTTTACGATTTGAAATCGGTAGTTACCACTGAATTCAATATTGAAGGTTACCCATCGCCTGATTTCATTAAAATGATACACGATATTAAACCGGAACAGGTTACATTAGTCCCAGATCCTCCGAATGTCTTGACTTCGAATGCTGGTTGGGATACCGAAAAACACTTGAGCTTTTTAACAGAAATTATTGCGGATTTAAAGCAGAGTGCGCAACGGGTTAGTGTATTTTTGGAAGCCGATCCACGTTTGGTAAAATTTGCAAAACAAGCGGGAGCAGACCGTATTGAACTTTATACAGAATCCTACGCTCAGGGTTATGCATCCAACCGAGATTTGGCCATTAAACCATTCATTGAAACGGCTTTAGAAGCAGAATTGCATCAAATTGGATTGAATGCGGGCCACGATTTAGACTTGAATAATCTGCATTTTTTATCGAAATCACTTCCTAATTTACTGGAAGTATCGATTGGACATGCCTTGGTATGCGATGCCTTGTACCACGGACTTCAAAATACCATTCAAATGTATTTATCCAAGTTATCGATGGATGTGTAATTATTGAATCAGAGCCTATGAAAGTTGAATTCGAATTATAACCTATAACTAAAATCCGAAACACCATTTTCACATTTATTTCATGGTTGTTTTAAAATTGAAATGAAAAAATCAAAGACCCAATACCTATTTAGGAAATCACCCCTTATGGTGTGCATTTTACTTGTATTCACCATCTTAACACCTGAATATGGCTACAGTTGGGGATTTGAGCCGCATAAACGCATCAATCGCACAGCATGCTTGTTATTGCCCAAACCGCTGTTTGGTTTCTATAAAAAACATATTGAGTATATAACCGAACACGCTGTTGATCCCGACAAACGCAGATACACAGACACCAACGAAGCGGTGCGCCATTACATTGACTTGGAAGATTATTATGAGTTTACATTACCCATCGACACGATTCCTTGGACCTATGATTCCGCTGTTTTAAAGTACGGCAAAACCCACTTGACCACTTATGGAAACTTACCTTGGAATATATTTTTCAATATACATGCATTGAAAAATGCATTTATAAAAGGAGATGTGAATGCCATTATAAAGATCAGTGCTGACTTGGGACATTATGTAGCAGACGCGCACGTGCCGCTACACACAACATCGAATTACGATGGGCAACTAACAAACCAAAAAGGCATACATGGCTTATGGGAAACATTGACTTCCACCCTGTTCATGGACACCCTGCTGGTCTTGAATTATAAACCGGAATTTTTAAACCCACTCATGCCCTCTATTTGGAACATGATTCACGATAGCCATCAGTTATTGCCTTTGGTTTTATCCGGGGAAAAGCAAGCGAAACAACGGATGCCTGAATCACAAATTTTGGAGTTAAAGCAAGATAAAAATCAAATGAAGCAGCAGTATAGCAGCATGTTCATTTCCACATATCACTCAACCCAACAAGGCGCTGTAGAAGCCCGTTACATTCAGGCAAGCAAATCCGTTGCTAACTGCATTTACACCGCATGGATTCTTGCTGGTGAGCCGAAATTACCGGAGTAACAGAATTACGAGGTAGCTGGAAGCTAGACAGTTAGAAGCAACAAATCTACAATTTGAGTCAGATTAATTAAATGGGCACAGTTAGTGTGATTTATATGCCACAATATTTTGTGTACTGCTTACTAATCAATTCGAAATTTACTATTTCTTAATAATCCGATTACAGAAGGATCCGTTTGAGGTATGCACAACAACAATATAAACTCCCGATATCAAATCTTCTACGTTCAATTGTGATTCGATTGTACTTTCCTTTCGAACAATCGATCCTGAGGTATTATAAATTTCAACGGATTGAGTATTGGTTAAATCCCAAGATATAAATTGATTGGTAGGATTGGGATAGAAACGAATATTTGAATTCTTGTGCAGTTTTGTAGTGGAGACAATGTCATTGATTTTAACTGAATAATAGGCTGTATCACTTCCAAAATCATTCTTGGCAATACAAAAAATCACATAATCACCTGTTTTTCGATATGAATGCACAAAAAAGCGTTGATTGAAATTTGAATCGCTGCTATTATCACCGAATTTATAATAATAGTTGGCATTCAAGGCTCCTTTATAATTGATAAAAACGTGATTATAAATTACTGTATCGATGTCGAAATCACAAATGGGTGCTTTTGAAAGCTCTAAAACATTCGCAGAGTAATTAGAAATAAATATTTTACCTAATTGACGAAATCCAAAGTCCAAATCTGACAATGAAGTTAATAATCCCGGTGCTACGAAACGTAAACCGTTTTCAGAAAAAAATATTGAATATTTACTAAAGTAGGGTTTGATTTTTTCATTTCGAGCCCAAACTAAATCTCCATTCAATTTAAATTCACCCACATAATCACCATATTTAATTTTGTATTTATTAACAGATGACTTATCCAAATCGACTAATTCTGCACCATTAGATAATTCCGAATTATCACCATATAAAAACAACAATGAATCGCCATCTGAATACGCATCCAAAACCCCATCTGGAAACGTAGAAGAATTCAATGTTTTTGAACCCGAATTGAAAGTAAATAATGATAATCTCTGATTTTTACCTTTCAAATTGCACTTTTCCCAATTCAGATTTTTTGCATCTAATGCAATTGAATCAAATTGTCCAAGAAACCAAAAACCATCCTTTAAAATACCAGATTTATAAATACTTGGAACCTTTTGGTTATCTGTATGTACAAATTGAACATCATCCACTTTCCAATTCTCCATATCCATTTTCATCCAAAAGATATAATTCTTCAACTTCGAATAATTATAGGGTTTCTTAATAATTACAGTACTTTGATTATTGATTTTGTATGTTGGTTGGTAAGGGAAAAAATCCCCAACAACGGAATTTGAATAATATACTCCAGATAACAACGCCGCATTTCCTTGTTCTACTCTGTTAGTAATTTCATAATTAAACATTTCTAACGGAAGAGTACCACTTATCCAATTTTTAGGTGTTCGACTACCCAATTCAAATTGCAATGCAAAAGCTGTCACCACAGAATCGGGTAACTGTCCTGTTGATGGAATCTTTCGATTTATGCTCAATTGGGGATAAGGGAAACTCGAATTTTGAAACAACAACGTGTATTTATTTTCATTTGCCCATACCAATTTTGACAGAGGTGCGTACTTTTCCGAAAGTATATTTTCAACTGAAATTAGACCTGATTTTGTCGCTTTTAAGACCACATAATTGAAAGAGTCATTCAGATCAACTCCCGTTAACTTAAGACCGTTCAAATCAAAGCAATTCAACGAATCACTTTTTACTAATAAGTACATCAATAAATTTTCACCTGATGTAATTGTATTTATTAATCGAAATTCGGAAATTTTACCATTGACGCTCTTAGGTGTCAAAACTGCACCCCATTGAATACTATCGTTTTTCATGAGAAAAAACAATTGATCCAAATCTGTGTATGACTTTAATTTGTACGATTGTCGATTGCTCTTTCCGCGGCCATCTAGCACCAAACTATCAAATGAAAAATCCATTGCACTTCTTGGTGTATTAACGCTTAAAGTCATATAATATCTAGAATTCCCATCGGTGCTTTTTATTGGATTAATCAAATTATAATCGCTCAAACTTCCATATTGATCCTCCGAAAAAAAGCCATATTGAAAATAATTACTCGTTTTTTGGGCATTTAAATTAACCACACCGAATCCTATCATTAAAATAATTAGATACTTCATACATTCTAAACTTACAAATTAATCACACTTAAAAGTTATTAACTTAGTTGCACAATCGAATTCCATTTTTAAGTTTGGTGTAAATTGATGACAACAAGGACTGCCTAACAAATTATCAAAACTAGGTCCATTACTAGTATATACTGTCAATGGCGGTGAAATTATATTCGAACCCAACTGCGTCAAACTTATTTTAAGTGCTGGACATAATTCACATAAATGAGGTGTAAAAATAATTTTTCCAAGTTATGGACTAGTTGGACCTCCACAGCCGATATATTCCAAATAATCATTTGAGCAACCAGGATCAGGGCAAACTGCAGGGAGTGCTGACAACGGTATATTATTTTTAATTCGTGCATTCATAGAATTCAAAACAGTAGAATTGCCTGTGACTGGATCAAAACACTCTATTTTTATACAAATAGCACAATCAACTTGATTATCAAAATAAATTGTGTCGTTATTGCAACAATTTGATTGCGACTTTAATTCATTACTTACTAGCAAAGTTAAAAAACTGCTAACGATTACGACTGCCTTGAAAAAAATGCTTGTTATTTTCATTTGATTATGTTTTTAGACAAAATCTAAATTAACAAGATTCAGTAGATAAAATAAATTTAACTACTTAACTATTAAAAATATGACATTTTCCCATCAATTCGCTAAAATGCGCGCCTCGATGCGGCGGTTTTTAGCCCGGCCTTCATCCGAATCGTTGCTCGCAGCCGGTTTGCTGGAACCGTATCCCTTCGAAACTATGCGATCCGACTTTATCCCAGCATTGATCAAATAGTTTTTAACCGCCAATGCACGATTTTGAGATAATTCCTTGTTGTGAACCTCAGATCCCGTGTTATCCGTATGACCCGATATTTCCAACTTCATCTTCGGATTTGAATTCATTAACCACAACATGGTTTTCAACTCTACTTCACTCTCTACCTTCAAATCAAACTTGTCGATGTCAAAGAAAATATTGTTCAGTGTTATAACCTGATCCACTTTCAAAGGACTCAATAAAGCAGTTACTTCAAATGGATTATTTAGTTCCGTTTGTGTCGGTTGAAAATTGCGCGAATCGAATAAATATCCCGAACGACTGGAATGCAGCGCATAGTTTTTACCCGGAATAATCGGTATCAAAAATTGCTGAATACTGTCCTCAAAAATGGTTTTTTGCGTAGTTAAATCGACCAAACGAACTCTCGCTACCAACGGTGATTTATACTCAGCATCCAACACCATCCCCCGAAGATAACTAACCGGAGCGGGCTTGAACTTTTCGGGCAAATACATTTCATAAATATCCAAACCGCCAAATCCGCCGGGACGAGCACTCGCAAAATAGGCCTTCTCCGCCAACGCATCCACATAAAAACCTACATCGTCGGATTCGGTATTTACACCCACACCCAAATTGGTAGGTTTTGACCATTGTTCCTGATCATCCAAACGCGTGATGAACAAATCGTGACCGCCATATCCTGGGTGCCCATTACTGGAGAAATACAAAGTCCTTCCGTCGTAATGGATGAATGGCGCTTCCTCATCGGAGGATGTATTAATTTTGGGTCCTAGGTTTTTGGGGGATGTCCACCGGCCTCTCACTTTTCGAGAAACCCACAAATCCTTCCCACCGAATCCACCGGGACGAGAACTGGCAAAAATCAACATTTGACCATCGCCACTCACCGAAGGCTGGGCATCCCAAGATGCTGAATTCACGGCCTCTCCTACGTTGGAACGCGGTCCCCATATTTTCATTTGATTGTTTTTCAATTCCAACTCGGCTTCAGCTGCATTATTTGGGGCTATTTTCGAAACGAATAAATCACAGCTACCAAAACCTCCTTGATTGCAAACCGTAAAATACAACTCTTCGTTTAATGAAGGTCCCATATAAACAGAGGTTGTTCCCTCATTTTCCCAAGTATTGATTTTCCCAGGAGCACGGCGCGCTTTACTCCAAGTGTATTTTGAACTAGTAGAAACCAATTGAGCGTCTTTTGCACCCATGTTGGAATTTGCAACCGAACTTGACTTCGAATTTGCACCCGAAATAGCACCAGAATTGGAACTCCCGTTAGCACTTCCGTTTTGGTTGGATTGGACTTGATTTTGCAATGTCTGATTGGGATCCGTTGTCGAGTTAATGCCGTTTTGCGCTTTAACTCCAGAATCAGGAATAAGTACTTTAACCGACATAAAAAAGTCTTCTTGCATACTGCCCTTATTCTCACCTTCCACCAAACGAGTAAATACAAACATATTCGAATTAATGGGCATTCCTGGCCAATATTCATTGTATTTTGAGTTGATGGATGCACCCATATTTTGAATTTTCATTACTGCCAAGTCCAATGCTTCTTTGGCTGCCATATCAACACTGGCTTTTAACCGACCCACTTTATCATTCAAAGCAGCACTTGCGCCATGTGTTTTTACCTTGAATCCTGACATTTGGGGAACACGGTAATAACCATCAATTACATTCAATGCCTCGCTATATCGTTTCAATCTGAATAAATAAGCTGCGTAATAGTAATAGCTAGCTTGATATAACGAATCGTATTTAATGCAGTTTTTATGCGCTCTTACAGCCGCTGCGGTATCGCCGGTAGTTTCATATAAATTGGCTTGAAGTGCATAATTAGAAGCATAAGTGGGATCGCATTTGATGGCTTTTGCAATGGTTTTAATACTCTTGTCGAATTCTGCCGACTCATACTCCATGTATGCCTGTTCTTGCAGCTTCATGCACTTAGGCTTCGATTGTGCCCAAAGCTCATTACCACTGATAATACTCAATACTACTAAAACCCACTTACCCATTTTAATTTATCTAATTCGCTACCCCTAAATTATTTCCATTTAATCGTTTTCAAAACATGCTGAACATCCTTCTCCAAGAATTTAAAAACAGGCATGATCGAGTCCGGCTCAGTTTGTACGTTGAAATACAAGGCACCACGCAAAAAATGTCGAGCGCTATCTGTTACATAAAAATTCAAGTTGCTGGCTGTATTTCCTTCAATGTGAAATATCACACCGTGCAATTGGGGATTGTACATTTCAACCGGATCTTCGATGATATCTTCCGCTTTTTGTAAGTGCTTATTCACCAGAGAACGAGTATCATTCACCATGGAATCGTAATCCGCCCAGTTGGAAAACGGATAATAGGTCATGTGAAGTGTTGCATTTAATTCAGGAAAATCCACATTATACCAATGCTTACCTCGGTTTCTGGCATCCTCAGATATCTTAGCGTATTGGGGGATTTCAAATTCGTAGGGAGAACCTGCAATTACAGCAGCCTTATATACTTTTTCAGGTAGTTCAATTTTGGGAAAAGCATGCGGTTTTGGCACATAATTGTCATCGCCTCCACAGGAAACCATCCCCAAAAAAACAGAAATACCCAAAACTAATTTTAATCGATTCTTCATGATTGTTTCACTATTTATTAGTTCTCATCGGAAGTAAGTTCTTCCCGTTTTTCAGGCAAAATCACCCTCACTTTCTTTACTTTCTTCAAATCCGCTGATTCCACGCGAAATTTCAATCCGTTGATCTCAGCGCTTTCACCTCTTTTGGGGATGCGACCAATTTCTTCCGTAATCAAACCCGCCAAAGAATCCGCGTCATAGTCCTTGTCTGTGAAAAAATCAACCGGCAAATCCATCTCACGTAAAAAGTCAATAACCAGTGTTTTACCGTCAAAAACATATGTATTTTCACCAAATTTTTGATATTCTTCAGAAATTTCGTCAAATTCATCATTTAATTCGCCAAATACTTCTTCGAGCAGATCTTCAAGTGTCACCAATCCCGATGTTCCACCAAACTCATCCACCACAATAACCATGTGCAAACGCTTTTGCTGCAATTCGTTCAATAAATCATCGATGGGCTTATTTTCGGGGACGTAATACGGCGGATAAATCAACGACTGCCAATTATATTCCGCGTGTTCATCCAAATAAGGCAACAACGATTTTACGTTTAAAATACCCAAAATTTCATCGGGCGTTTCTTTATACACTGGCATTCTTGAATACCCGTTTTCACGCACAAAATTCAGCACTTGATGAAAATTCATTTCCGACGAAATTGCCGCCATATCCAAACGCGAACACATGATTTGCTTCACTTGAATGTTCGCCATATTCACTATTCCTTTGAGAATTTCCTTTTCTTGAGCGGCATCGTCTTCATCTGTAGTTAAATCTATAGCTTGTGAAATTTCTTCGGTAGTAATTGTCGGTCCTGTGGATTTAGCGTTCTTTTCCAACAAATAACCCAGTTTCTCCAAAAGGTTTGCGAATGGGCCAACCAACCACACGAAGAATCGCATGGGATGAACTAAAAACTCAGCGGTTCTACGATAATTCCGTGTTGCGTACACTTTGGGCACAACTTCGCCAAATATCAAAATGATCAGAGTTACGAAAATGGTATCAATCAAAAACTTAACTACCGGATACTCCGCGCTATTTAAAATCAAATCGTAAAAAAACAAGGAAGTAATTACAAACGCAATATTAGCTAATGAATTAACCAGCAATATAGTAGCTAATAATTTCTTAGGATTCGACAACAATGTTAAAATAGCTTTGTGCACTGGTTCACCAGAGTCCGATAATTCTTCCAAATCCGAATCTTTGTGTGAAAAAAATGCATTTTCCGCTGATGAACACAGTGCTGATACAATCAAACAGCATAGCATAATCAGTCCAATAAGTAAAATCTGTAATCCTTCTTGAGGACCAATGGGAAGAAAAATCCCGAGTATAGAAGTAGAAATACTACTCAGTTCCGATATATCCATAAATTAAAACTTATTCATCGTCCCCCGAACGAATATCACCCGTGTGACCTGAGTGATCTTGCGACCCAGATCGATCGTCGGAATGAGATCTTGCTGTCAGAAAACTATCCATCATTTGATAACTGATCACTCGAATTTTACGCAATTGACGTTCTTGTCCATCAGGATCCATGTATTTGTCTGTGCGAATTTTACCTTCCACGTACAAAATATTTCCTTTTCGGAAATACTTTTCAGCATTCAATGCTTGCTGATCCCACATTTCCAAATTGTGCCATTCGGTACTTTCCATTCGCTGTCCGTCTTTGGTATATGACTCGCTAGTAGCTAGCGACACATTGGCCACAATTCTACCATTGTCTAGCTTCCGAATAACGGGATCCTTCCCCAAACGCCCCAAAAGAATTACTTTGTTGATCATGTTAAAAAAAATTAAGATGGAATTGCTCGGGTGAATCCAAGCGTACTACGAATTAACGAATTTAAGCAATAACTTATGCAATGGAAGCTGATTTATTTCGTGAATGTTGGTAATTTTTAATTTTTCGGGGGATGTTAAATCTACCCCGATCACTTCCTGATTATTGAAAATCATAGAGATGCTATCACATAAACCTTGGTAACACTCTAATACATCCTTAGACACATGCGTTGGAATTTTCACTTGCCAAAACACCGCCGTGATAAGTCGATGGCTCAATTTATGCTCAAATTCATGGCATGTCCAAGTAAAACCAAGTTTCTCGAATAAATCTTCCAACGATGAAATGAGAGCTGACGTTTTCATTTTGGGCTGTTTCTCTAAGCCTTGTAGTACGGGAAACTCATACAACCCTCCCCAAATTCCATGGCTTGGTCGCTGGTATAAAAGCGTTTCACCTCGGTGTTCCAAGTAAAAGTAATCGAGACGTACATGTTGTACCTTGGTTTTGGCAGCAGCTATGGGTAATACGTGCGTCTTTTTTTGAAGAAACGCTGAACATTCTGTTTGTAAAGGACAATTTTCACAGTCTGGCTGAGTGGGTTTACACACAGTTGCACCCAATTCAATCATTGCTTGATTGAAATTTCCAGGTTGATCGTGGGGAATAAATTCCGTAAGAAGAGATTTTGTTTGTTTTAGGAATGTGGGGTTATCGATGGGCAATTCAATCCCCCAAAAACGAGAACTCACCCTTTTCACGTTTCCATCAACCGCAGCATGGGGCAAATTGTATGCAAAAGAAGCGATTGCTGAAGCCGTATAATCTCCCACTCCAGGTAGTTCCATTATGGATTCAAATGTATCTGGAAACTGTCCGTTGTGGACTTCACATATCCATTTTGCGGCTTTATGGAGGTTCCTAGCCCGCGCATAGTAGCCCAAACCTTGCCAAGTTTTCAACACTTGTTCTTCAGGTGCTTGCGCTAAGTCGTTAATTTTGGGATACTTATCGATAAAGTCAAAATAGTACTGCATCCCTTGATCCACGCGAGTTTGCTGTAAAATAATCTCTGAAATCCATATAAAGTACGGATTTTTTGTTTCACGCCAAGGCAATTTTCTATAATTTTCTGCATACCACGTCAATAACTTTGGGATAACTCTTTGCATATTAATAGTGCAAAAAACGGCTTTATTTACTTTTTTTGCACTTTGAATCATGACAAAGTCAGAAATCGTAAACGAAATTGCTGTGCGCACAGGTCTTGAGAAGGCTGCAATTGCGGACACTATCGACAACTTTTTTGTTGTTGTAAAAAATTCCATGGTAACTGGAAACAACATCTATCTAAGAGGTTTCGGAACTTTCGAACTTAAAGAAAGAAAGACCAAAGTAGCACGTAACATCAAACGTAATACTTCATTGGTTGTTCCAGCCCATTATGTTGCTCGTTTTAAACCTGCTAAGGAATTTGCTCAACAGGTTAAAGACAGCAAAACTCTTAACGAGCGTCTTTAATAACTTCTTTTCATGAATTTCAGTACTGCCAAACAGGTTCGCATTGTTTTAGGAATTGCCACCGTATTGGCAGTACTGATTTTTGCTAACCGGTACAAAACGTCGAGTGGAACTTTAAATTCGGAATCTTCATCCCCGGCTGCAATGCCAGGAATGAATGGCAGTTCGGAAGTAATTGCCGACGTTAGTCGCGTTGAATTCCTCGGTGCTGTTTTCGATAAAACGAAACCACCAGCAGCTGTGGCAAGGATTATTTTATCAGATCCTAAACAAACCTCTTCCGACAGTTTGAAATTTGCCCTAAAGTGGGCAGAAGAAACCAGCACTTTGCCTTTGGTTTCATTGATAAAATCAGATTTATTTGAATTTCATCAACAAGGTAAAATTGAAGATGTTGCACGCGACTATATTTTCCTAGCTGCGGGCACTACCGAAAACAATACGGTTAGAAATTTCCTGTTTCAACAGGGTAAACGTTGGATCGAAAGTGGGCTGAAAAAATCACCCAAAAACATGGCACTGAGAAATGCTTTAATCGTTTATCAAAGCGAATTTGCCAATCAACCCATGATGTTCTTGGCTACTCTAAAAGAATCGTATTCCATTGATAGCAATGATGTTGAATTAAACTTCATTCACCTGAATTTGCTTAAAAAATCAAATCAGTTGGAAAAAGCCATAAAAAAATGCGAAAAATTAGTATCTTTGCAACCCCAAAATCCTTATTGGTTGTTTGAAGCAAGCGACATATTTGGACAGATGGGAGATTCCACCAATGCGAAGGTCTACCTAGATTTAGCGGTGAAAGTGCAACGTAACAGTAAACAAAATTAATATTTAGAATTATGCCAAGCGGAAAGAAAAGAAAAAGACATAAAATTGCGACTCACAAGCGTAAAAAGCGTTTGCGCAAAAACCGTCACAAGAAAAAATAAGCAATAGCCATTGTCTAACGAATTAGTAATACAAAAAAATTCGTCTGGTTTAGAAATTGCTCTGCTTTCTGATAAATCATTAACAGAATTCCACAGAGAACAATTCGATGCACCTTTTCAGGTGGGTGACTTCTATTTGGGAAAAGTTCGAAAGATCTCTCCCTCATTGAATGCTGCCTTTGTGGATTTAAAAGCTGAAAAGGACGGGTTCTTGACCTATTTTGATCTCGGACCCAACATCAAATCTGTTCAAAAATTCACCAAACTCGTTAGGGAAAATAATAAACTTCCCTCGGATTTGGATGACTTTACATTCGAAGAGCAAACAGTAAAAACTGGAAAAATCGGCCAAACGGTCCGATCAGGAGAACTATTGCTCGTTCAGGTTATCAAAGAACCTATTGCGAACAAAGGACCAAAAATTACCTGTGATATTTCTATCCCAGGCAGATATTTTATTCTTGTCCCCTTTTCCAAATCCATCTCCGTTTCCCGGAAAATTGGAAATGCAAAAGAAAAATCGCGGTTAAAAGACATCGCAGCAAGTATTAAACCTAGAAACTTTGGCGTTATTATTAGAACCGTCTCTGAAGGAGTTGCATTAGAAGAATTGGATCGCGACCTTCGCGACCTTCTCAAAAAATGGGACGATTTAGTTATTGGTTTGCGCAATGCCAAAGTTGGAGAACGCATTACCGACAACGATAATCGCTTGGATGGTTTGCTGCGTGACATACTCAACGATTCTTTTTCACAAATATCGACCGATGATCCCGAAGTTTTTGCATCGCTCAAAACGACCGTTGATCGCTACAAATTAGATTCTCAAAAAATCCTTAAGTTATATCAAGGGAAAGTTCCCATCTTCGATCAATACGGAATCAACAAACAAATCAAAAACTCGTTTGGGAAAAATGTACCATTTAGTGGTGGTGCTTACCTAGTAATTGAACACACCGAAGCGTTACACGTTATAGATGTCAATTCGGGTAACACGAGCTTTGATCCCCAAAACCGAGAAGAAAACGTTTTCAAAATCAATTCCGAAGCCGTAAACGAAATTTCACGTCAAGTGCGTTTACGCGATATGGGAGGAATTATTGTGATTGACTTCATCGACATGAAGGATCCCAAGAAAAAAGCTGCGTTACACCAACTTTTAAGGGATGCTATGAATAGAGATAGAGCCAAGCACACCATTTTACCCATGAGCAAATTTGGATTGGTTCAAATTACGCGCGAACGTGTTCGACCTGCATTGGAAATTGCCAATACGGAGTTGTGCAGTAGCTGCATGGGCACAGGGCGCGCTGATAGCAGTGTTCAGTTGCTCAACAAAATTGAAAATGAAATTTTGTATTTGTGGGAACAATTGAATCAGAAGTCCATTACCTTAAAAGCGAACCCTCTAGTAATTCAATACTTCAAATCGGGATTCCCTTCGCTTCGTTGGAAATGGTACATTAAATACAAGAAATGGTTGCATTTAGAAGCGGATAAACACAGTCCTCTCACCAGCTATATGATTGTCAATTCTGACAAACAGCCCATCTCACATTAATTCAAGCTACATATTACTGCATTCTACTTTAATCAGTAATATAAGTCTATTAATTCCTAAAAATCTGAATTCAACAAACCGTTTTATACCAACCATTTTGTTCAAACGGATTTATTCAAACGGATACTTTCGAACGGTACACACAGCTTCTAAAAACGTATTTATTGGCAATCATTATTCTTAAATATTTATTTAAGAATTGTTCAATACAAACAGATATATTCAAACGAAAAGGGCTACCCGTGGGTAGCCCTTTATATTCTAAATAAATAAGTTTTTAAGATTTTAAATGAAATAAAATTACTATTTCTCTTTTTGGCTTAATGCATAGATAACTAAACCGAAACCGATTTTATTCACCGCATCTCCGATGTTGTATACCACATCCATAAAGGCTGGGTCAACACCTGGATTCCATCCAAATAAACCACCTGGAGTACCGATTATGTAACCTACTGGGTAGATAGCCCATCCAACCAAAACAAACCATCCCAAAATACGAACGGCAGCTTTAACGTTTTCACCAGCTGTTTCAGCCAATTTAGCAACTTCGCCTTTCCATACTAGGTAAACAATGTAAAAGTAAGCTAAACCTGAAACTACACCCCAGAAAACAGATTGATCGCGACTGATTGTTTCACCAAAGTAACCTGTTACTAACATTACCACAGAAGCAAAAATCAACTTCCACATCAAACCAATCTTAGCACCCGCTTTTTTCGTGATCAAATAGAACTCAACACACATCAAAGGCACCGTTAACAACCAATCCACATAGCGGAAGAAAGTTGGCGAAGCTTGATAGTCCATGTAGAACCCGCGCATGTAATAATAGTGAACGGCAGCAATAAAGGTAATCAAACCCGACACAAGGATGGAAGTGCGCCAGCGTTCAGCCACATTGCGCATTTCAAAAAAGAAGAAAACCGAAGCAGCCATCATAGCCATGGTTCCAACAAAGAAGGTGAAGGCTACATAGGAGTTTAATCCTGTGCCTGTCAGCAACGCCATCGCATCGGATGTTGCAGTTGCAGTTTGCGTAAGTAAATTTAACATATTGTTTAAGTTAGGTTGTTGTAGCGTCAAATATATGTATGTAAAAACAATATTTTCAAATTTTATTTATTTATATATCAATTATATATATTGTTTAATTATACACATTTTATTTATTCTATGCGCTAACTAACATTCCATATTATATTTTTGTTTTTTCATTTTGTTAAATTTTTATACCATTGTTTTTTAAACATTTACAAAACTTAACTTACATATATTCTGAATGTTCAATGAATACAGGCGTTTAAAGAAAATATGAATATTAAAAACCGAATTTCAGTTTTCACAGAATGATCCATTCTTTTTGCATTTTTCCGTAATCCAACGATCCGACTTTACGATTTTTTCATAAAAATCACATTTTGCTTCATTTATTTTTGAATTACTTTTGATCCCGTTATTTACAATTTTCAATACAGATCAAACATCATTCACTATATGAGTCGAAAATTACTTTTAAAAACTCTGAGCGTTCTTATCCTATTGAGTTCCGCATTTAATCTATCCCAAGCTCAACAGCAATTCCAAACAGTTTCTGGAACTGTTGTTGATAAGGAAACACAAATACCAATTGAAAACGCTGCCATTACCATTATATGGGAGTCTAATAGAGATTCAATTCGTAAAACCAACACCAATGCCAAAGGAGAATTCTCCCTGAGTAAAATCTGGTGGGGACGAAACGAAGTATCCATAAATGCCAAAGGATACACCGAAAAGTTCATGAGTGGTATCATCGTAACCTCAGGTAAACAATTAGTTCTCAATGTGGAACTCGATGCCCAAATCAATCAGGAAATCGACAAAATAAACGAAGTAAAAATCACTGCTAAAAAATCCCACGAAACCAACAACGATGGTGCCCTTATTTCTGCACGACTATTTACTGTTGAGGAAACCGATCGTTTTGCTGGTAGCCGAGGCGACCCAGCGCGTATGGCCTCCAACTTTGCAGGGGTGCAAGGTGCTGATGATTCCCGAAACGACATCGTAGTTCGCGGAAACTCTCCTGCTGGTATTCTTTGGAGAATCGAGGGAATCGATATACCCAACCCCAATCACTTTGCTATTCCAGGAACAACAGGCGGATCTGTTTCCATTATTAACAACAAAATCCTCGCTAATTCCGACTTTTTCACGGGTGCATTTCCTGCTGAATACGGAAATGGTATTTCAGGTGCTTTTGATTTGAAATTGCGAGCAGGAAATACCAAACGACATGAAGTGAGTACACAATTCGGTATATTAGGTTGGGATGGATTGTTTGAAGGTCCCCTAAATAAAAAAGGCGCTTCGTATCTGATAACGTATCGCTACTCCACTTTGTCCATGTTAAGTGCGTTAAAAGTTCCCATCGGAACAGACGCTGTTCCTAACTATCAGGACGCATCTTTTCACTTCAAATTTCCATTAAAAAACAATGCGAAATTGTCCTTTTTCGGAATAGGTGGTATCAGTAAAATTGATATACTTATTTCTGATAAACTGGAGTCGAGTCGGAACTTATACGGCGATAATGACCGCGACCAATATTTTGGATCTAGAATGGGAGTCGTAGGTGCGGCTTATCAGAAACCAATTTCAAATAAAGCTTACTTTAAAATTGTAGCCAGTTATAATCATCAAAGTGTAAATGCCAATCATTCGCTGGTTTTCAGAACGGTATTAGACACATTCGAACGAGATGGAGAAACTTTTAACCGTTTCAGAAACGATTCATTGGTTCCGAACTTAGATTACTTATTCCGCACCCAGTCCATTGGCTCTCATGCTTTCATAAATTATGCAATCAACTCATCTACTACTTTAAAATATGGATTGCAGTACACACATTATATGTACACCTTCTTTGATTCTGCTCGTAATTTGAATCCCACACTCTCCAATTATTGGACGTGGTCAGTACGATGGAATGCACAGGGTACAGGAGATATGTTTTTGCCATATGTGCAAATTAAAAATCGTTGGTCGCGCAGTTTAACTACGGTTTTGGGCGTCCAATCACAAATTTTCCGAATCGCCTATAATCCTTATAATTCTTCTTTCGGGGGAAGTCCAGAATCGCACTGGTCACAAGCTTGGATTTTACCGAGATTCTCTGCTCGCTATCAATTAGACAAACGCAATTCATTCAACTTTGGAACGGGTATACACGCTCAAAACCAATCAGCATATATTTATTTTTATAACAAACCCGATCAAATTCAACCCCACAATCTAGATATGGGATTAACCAAATCGGCTCACTATATCCTTGGATGGGATCATCAGTTAGGCAAAGCGAGTCGCATCAAAGTAGAAACCTATTACCAAAATTTATGGGATATTCCTATTGAAAAAATAAATCCACTCACGGGTAAAGGCTCATCATTCAGTTTGGCTAATACAGGTTCTGGTTTTAGTCGATTCTTTCCTGGGGATTTATACAACGAAGGAGTTGGTTACAACTACGGCTTGGAATTAACCGTAGAAAAATTCTTCTCTAAAGGTTTTTACTATCTGTTTTCGGGAAGTGTATTCGATGCTGAATACAAAGGAAGTGATGGAATATGGAGAAACAGCGACTTCAACACGGATTACGCTATGAATGCTCTAATTGCCAAGGAGTTTACCGTAAAGAAAAACCATTTGATTAACATTGGGGGCAAGGCAACATTTGCTGGAGCCCGCAGATTCTCCCCCATTGATTCGGCCGCTTCCGTAAACAACCGAGAATACGTAGAATTGGATGCCCAGAAAAATACTCAGCGATTCGACAAACCCTATATGCGTTTTGATTTGCGGATTAGTTACCGAATCAATTCCAAAAAGGTGTCGCACGAAATTGCTTTCGACTTCATTAACATTACAAATAATAAGAACATTTTAAATTACACCTACATTAATGAACCGCCTTATCGAAGAGTTTCATATCAATTAGGTTTGTTGCCATTGTTTTATTATAAAATGGATTTTGCCTTGTAAACATGATTAAATTATCTGAATAAATATGCGTAAATAGCTGAGTAAACTACAATGAATTATACCAATAAGCTTATATATTTCTCGTAGTGATCATCCCAAGCCTATTTAGATTAAATACCTATTTCCGATTATGGATTTCCCAAAATAATTAGAAGAAGTTCAGAATAATAAAATCGTTTCCGATTGAATCTAAAAAACTGCACGTTCAACATTGTCTATTCAACAATACATGTGCAAAACCCCGAACTCAGGTTCGGGGTTTACTTTTTAATTTCGTAGCTATGAGAAAACTGTGGTATTTGTCGGTGGTATCGTTGATATTGTTTTCATGCGTAAGCAAAAAACAATACCAAGCGTTGCAAGGCACTTTGGATTCAACCCGTACAATATGCAAATTGAACGAAAACATTTGCACACATACTAAGGATTCATTGATTACGCTGATCAAATTTCATGAAGTTAATTTGGAAAACCAGCGTTTGAAAATATCCGCATTGCGCGATAGTATTCAAATCTGTGGAAATGAACTAGAAGAAAATAAAAACTACATAAAAAGTCTTGGTGAAGACATCAACGAGAAGCAAAGAAGACTTTTCAAAGAGATTGACGAGAAAAACAAAGCCATTCAAAATAAAGAATTGCAGCTCAACGATGCACTTGCACAAGCTGAAAAAGAGCGCTTACGTTTAGAAACATTGCGCAAACAACTGGAATCAGTGTCTCAACGGGTAAAAGAACTAGAAGCAGAACTTCGCCGTAAAGACAGTGCTGTACTTTTACTGAAAGAAGCCATCATGAAGGCGCTTGCTGGATTTGAAGAACTGGATGTTAAAGTAGAATATCGCAATGGTAAAGTATATGTAATTCTACCCGAAAAGCTGTTGTTCAAAAGCGGGAGTACAACAGTTGATGCAAAAGGAGTAGAAGCTTTAAATCAAATTTCTGCTGCCTTGGTTAAACAAAAAGACGTGCAGGTGGGTGTAGAAGGCCATACGGATAACGTCCCCATGAACAGCGAAAAAATCAAAGACAATTGGGATTTAAGTGTACTGAGAGCAACCAGTATTTCTAAAATAATGATTCAGCAAGGCATTACAACAAAGCGCATTACTGCAATGGGCAGAGGTGAAACCATGCCCGTAGCAAGTAACGATACTCCCGAAGGAAGAGCGAAAAACCGTCGTACAGAAATTATCTTAACTCCTCAGTTGGATAAAATTCTGGAAATTCTAAATAACTAAATCTGTTTCTTGGCCATCATTATTGCATACATAGAGAGCCACAAAAACAAGCTCATTGACGAATTGTGTGCAGATTATGTAAAGAAAACTCAAGGCAGTTTCGCTATGAAACTCCTCAAATTAGAGTCCTCAAAAGTCACAATTCCTGAAAAACAACAGGAGCTAGAAACTCAATCGTTATTGAGTAAGTTAAAACCCGGTGATAAACTTATTTTATGCGATGAGACTGGAAATAGCTATAGTTCTCCCGCATTTTCCAAGTTTCTTTCAAAACAACTTTCGGAATCTCGGGGGAATATTTTCATAGCTATTGGTGGAGCCTACGGATTCAGTCGCAGCATATTAGAACAATACCCCAAAATTAAAATGAGTGATTTTGTATTCCCTCATCAAATTGCACGATTGGTATTAGTAGAGCAGGTTTATCGCGCATATCAAATCGACAAAGGAACCGGTTATCATCACTAACCTCCGCAAAACCATGTGGCAATTTTGCGGAAATTGCAAAACTATACTGGTACAACCCATGTAATTGCCACAAACCGCTAAACCATGCGGCAATTTTGCGGAAATTGCAAAACTATACTGGCACAACCCATGTAATTGCCACAAACCGCAAAACCATGTGGCAATTTTGCGGAAATTGCAAAACTTGGAGGGTTGTAATTCCTGGGAAGGAAAGTGAATTTCAATTGCTATACGTATCTTTGCAGTTATGAAAATTGAAGATGGAATTATTGCTGTCATCTCGCAAGCACTAACAGAATTATACGCTGTTTCTTCAAGCGAAATGCCGGAAATTAAATTGGAAAAAACAAAGCCCATTTTTGAGGGTGATTACACATTTGTTGTTTTTCCAGTTGTCCGATCTTCAAAAAAATCTCCCGAAGAAACTGCAAATGATATCGGTAACTTTATCTTAAAACACACAACCCAAGTCGCTTCATTTAATGTAATCAAGGGATTTTTGAATTTAGTAGTAAATTCATCCGAATGGATACATTCTACTACTCAGTTTGATTCATTTGTAGGAAAAAATCTTAAACCGAAGAACCAAAAAGTGATGGTGGAATATTCCTCCCCCAACACCAACAAACCCTTGCATTTAGGGCATATTCGGAACAATCTTTTGGGATACAGTTTATCGCAATTACTATCCAAAGCTGGATACGAAGTGATTATGGCTAACCTGATCAATGATCGGGGTATTCACATTTGCAAGAGCATGTTGGCTTGGCAGCGATTTGGAAATGGTGAAACACCCCAAACAACTGGATTAAAAGGCGATCACTTGGTGGGTAAATATTACGTGGTATTCGAAAATAAAATCCGCGAACAAACTTCCCCCGAAATAGAAAAAGCGTTACAAGGACATTGGAGTTCATCGGAGCCCAACATTCAAAAACGTTACGAACATGCGTTAAACAAACTGCAAGCCGCAAAAGACGATAAACAAATTGCTAAACTGCAAGACGATATTAAGGAATTGGTGCGCAATCAATCTGAATTAATGCTCGCTTGCCAAGCCATGCTCCGGGATTGGGAAGCTGGAGATCCAAAAGTTCTGGCTCTTTGGAATACCATGAACGGATGGGTATATGAAGGATTTGAATCTACTTACAATCGTTTGGGAGTTAAGTTCGATCAATACTACTACGAAAGCAATACCTATAAATTAGGAAAAGATATCGTACAGGAAGGATTGCAAAATGGTGTCTTTTTTCAAAAAGAAGATGGTTCAGTTTGGATTGATTTAAGTTCAGAAGGCTTAGATGAAAAATTAGTTCAACGCGGTGATGGGACTTCGGTTTACATTACCCAGGACATGGGTACTGCCGACTTAAAAGCTAATCAATTTGGGCTAAACAAGAGCATTTATGTTGTAGGGAATGAACAAGATTACCATTTTAAAGTTCTGTTTTTAATTATGCAGAAACTTGGTCGAAGTTATGCTCCAGGAATGTATCACGCCAGCTACGGAATGGTGGATCTACCAACAGGCAAAATGAAAAGTCGTGAAGGAACGGTAGTAGATGCAGATGATTTGTTGGAAGAAATGTACCAAACTGCTAAGTCTAAAACCGAAGAGTTAGGTAAAACAGATGGTATGGAAGAAGCAGAACTACATAATTTATATCATCGTTTGTCTTTAGCTGCTTTGAAATTCTTTATCCTGAAAGTGGATCCTAAAAAGAGAATGCTTTTCAATCCAGAAGAAAGTATTGATTTCCAAGGCGACACAGGACCGTTTGTTATGTATACCTACACCCGAATTCGAAGTATTTTGAGGCAAGCCGAAAATTGGCAACGCCCTACTGAAAACGTTTCTGTTGACATGACATTGTCATCGGGTGAAGTTCAAGTAATTAAGTTGCTTAATGAATACGAAACCACCATTGAAAATGCTGCACGCGAGTACAACCCTGCTGCTATTTGCCAATATGCGTTGGATTTGGCTAAGGCCTATAACCGTCTTTACAATGAAGTAAGTATTCTTAAAGAATCCAATGAAAGCATTAAAAAATTCCGTTTGGAACTTGCAGATTCAACAGCAACTTGTTTGAAATCAATACTATCGATTTTAGGTATTGAAGTTGTGGAACGCATGTAACAGGGTAGAATTACAGAAAGGAGATTTCCAGTTTTAAATCGGATTAAAACTACTCACTATAACTTAGTCAATAAGTAATTCGACGAATTATTCACTTGTAAACGGGTTGCCAAAAAGATAGATTTAAATCAATCTTCAACTACAATTTTGGAGGCCCAATCTCCTACTTGCAATTGATAAACTCCACTGGGTAGAAAATTTGGAATGATATCCGATTGCAATGGAATAGTTCGTCCCAAAGCATCTACTAATTGAATCTTAATTTCGGTGATATTTTGATTTGGATAGGTGAAACCATCAGCTGTATGATTTGAATTAACCGAACGGTTAGAACTTACATTCATATACGCAATCTGATCCAAAATTTTCAGAGATTCCCCTTTCTTTACAGGATTCGAGAATCGTAATACCATCTTATTTATCTGATTTAAATCTGCAGAATTACAGGTTAATTGATTGATTTTTTCCCAAATATCCGAACCCAATGAAAAATTCACCAACGCCGTTTTGCTATCTGGAGCTTCGCCCATTCGGATCCAAACCAAATTCTGTGATGGTGAAACCTGTATTTGTTGACCATCTTTTCCGAGCGCCATGATTAAATCTGAAGGACCACCCACCATGCAGTCACCGTTGAACCGCAATTGAGATTGTGGTATCATGAATTTATCCTTTCCATTGAGCCAAGTTAAAAATCCATATGAAGGATTCAATACTTGTGAAGAATTGACCATTTGAGCATAGTAAGCAGCAGGAATAATCTGATTGTTTCCCCACTTACCTTGGTTAAGCAAAAGCAGTCCGAATCGTGCAAAATTTCTGGGAGTAGAAACCGCTACATTGTTCAATCCCATTTTAACATATGCCACTTTTAATCCTGTAGTTAATGTAAATTCATTAAGAATAACTTGATTTAGGGACTTTCCACTAGAATTGGAAATAACTTTATCTAACAATGTATATGGTGCGTTGTGATACGCCCAACGCTTTCCAACCGGTGCTTTATATACCAGACATGATGGGTCTGTGCAATCTGCAGTACTTGGAGCATCATCCAATCCCGATGTCATGCTAAGTTGATGCCAAATTGTAATCGAATCTTCTTGCGTTTTTTGTAGGGATGTCCAGCCCGAACCTAAGTACTTACTACTGGGCTCTGTTAAACTCAATTTCCCTTGCCCCTGAAGCACTCCCACCACCGCTGATGTGAGTGTTTTCCCAGCGGAAGCCCAGTACCACAGACTATCTTGTGTAAAATTGTCGAAATACTTTTCGAGCACAATTTTGCCGTCTTTGATCAAAATAAATGCCTTAGAATTTTTAGAATCCAACAACTGATATAGGCTGTCGATTCGATCCTTGCAATATCCAAAACGCTGGGGACTCAATGTGTCCCACTGATTACCTGATAATGGTGGAAAGTATTGTGCTTTTGCCTGGAAAAACATCCCCAGAAAAAAGAGAAATACAGATAAACGCATGTGTATTAGACGTTAAAGTGGGAATAAAGTTTAATTTATTTTATCCGATCCGGATTTTCTTTTAAAAACTGATCCCAACCCCCGTTTTTTTTGGAACTTTTGGTTTTAAAACCGGAAGAATTAGTACTTTGAGTGGTACCAAAACTTCGAGGTTGAAATTGATAAACATGGCATAGTGCAGCGGCTAATCCATCCGAAGCATCCATAGTTTCGGGCTGTGTTTCAAATACAAATTGAGCATGAAGCATGGCTAAAACTTGCTCTTTGGAGGCATTTCCATTTCCACAGATGGATTGTTTGATTTTTCGGGGGACGTATTCAAAGACGGGTTTTTGTCGCGAGATTGCCGCCGCGATAGCAACTCCTTGTGCCCGTCCTAACTTCAGCATACTTTGAACGTTTTTACCAAAAAACGGAGCTTCGATAGCCACTTCGGTTACTTCAAAACCATCGATAAGGCCAGCAATTCGTTCAAAAATGTGAAACAATTTTTCTCCGTGGTCGGTGATTTTACTCAAACGTACAACTCCAAGACTGAGCAACTCGATATTTTGTCGTTCGCCAATACGAATGATTCCATACCCCAACAAATTGGTACCTGGATCAATACCTAAAACCACCCGTGATTTTTCCACTGTACAAAGATGAACTTTTTACCCTAAAGTATTTGGTAATTTTTATTTTAAAACTCGACAAACATCCCCCAAAAACAGAGGAAAATAGTAATTAATTCACGATATTTGCAAAAACCAATCTATAAACTATGGCTTTTGATATTGAAGTAATTAAATCGGTGTACGCTAGAATGCCCGAACGTGTTGAGGCAGCTCGTAAGATGTTAGGTAGACCCCTTACGTTGTCAGAGAAAATCTTATTTAATCACCTTTGGGATGGAGCAGCTCCTCAAAACTACAAAAGAGGTGCTGATTACGTAGATTTTGCACCTGACCGCGTTGCGATGCAAGACGCAACTGCTCAAATGGCATTGTTGCAGTTCATGCAAGCTGGAAGAGCTAAAGTTGCTGTACCCAGTACCGTTCATTGCGACCATTTAATTACGGCTCAAAACGGTGCTGATACCGATTTGCAAGTAGCCAATACTGAAAGCAAAGAAGTTTATGACTTTTTGGCTTCTGTATCAAATAAATATGGAATTGGATTCTGGAAACCTGGAGCAGGTATTATTCACCAAGTAGTTTTAGAAAACTACGCATTCCCCGGTGGAATGATGATTGGAACCGACTCACACACAGTAAATGCCGGCGGTTTGGGTATGGTGGCTATTGGTGTTGGTGGAGCAGATGCTTGCGACGTTATGGCGGGTCTTCCTTGGGAACTAAAATGGCCTAAACTTATCGGTGTAAAATTAACAGGTAAATTGAACGGTTGGACTGCTCCTAAAGATGTAATCTTGAAAGTGGCTGGTTTATTGACCGTTAAAGGTGGAACCGGTGCCATTGTTGAATATTTTGGCGAAGGTGCTATCAATATGAGTTGTACTGGTAAAGGTACCATTTGTAATATGGGTGCTGAAATTGGAGCTACTACTTCTACCTTCGGTTACGACGATAGCATGGCGCGTTATTTGAGCGCTACCGGTCGCGCAGACGTTGCTGAATTAGCCAACCAAGTTCGCGAACACCTAACCGCAGATCCAGAAGTTTACAACAATCCTAACGATTACTTCGATCAAGTAATTGAAATTGATTTAAATACCCTTGAACCTCACTTAAATGGTCCATTCACTCCAGATTTGGCTACTCCTATCTCTAAAATGAAAGAGATGGCAGCTGAACACGGATGGCCAACTCGCGTTGAAGTAGGTTTGATTGGTAGCTGTACCAACTCTTCATACGAAGATATTTCAAGAGCGGTTAGCTTGGCAAAACAAGTGGCTGATAAGAACTTGAAAACCAAAGCAGAGTTTACCATCACTCCAGGTTCTGAGCAAGTGCGCTACACCATTGAGCGCGATGGTTTCTTAGAAATTTTCGACCAAATTGGTGCTAAAGTATTCGCAAATGCTTGCGGCCCTTGTATTGGTATGTGGAATCGTTTAGGAGCTGAAAAACAAGAAAAAAACACCATCGTTCATTCGTTTAACAGAAACTTTGCCAAACGTGCTGATGGAAATCCAAATACCTACGCTTTTGTAGGATCTCCAGAATTGGTTACAGCGTTAGCCATTGCAGGTGATTTGACCTTCAATCCCCTAACCGACACATTGATCAACGAAAATGGAGAAGCCGTTAAATTAGATCCTCCAACTGGTGATGAATTACCAACCAAAGGTTTTGCCGTTGAAGACGCTGGTTACATTGCACCTGCGGAAGATGGAAGCGGAGTAAAAGTAAACGTTAGCCCTGAAAGCAACCGTTTGCAACTTTTGGATCCATTTGCTGCTTGGGAAGGAAGCGACTTGAAAGGATTAAAATTATTGATCAAAGCAAAAGGAAAATGCACTACGGATCACATTTCTATGGCTGGTCCTTGGTTGAAGTTCCGTGGTCACTTAGATAACATTTCCAACAACATGTTGATCGGCGCTGTGAATTTCTTCAATGAAAAAACCAACGAAGTGAAAAACCAGTTGACAGGCAACTACGAAGCAGTTCCAGCTACACAACGTGCTTACAAAGCCGCTGGCATTGGAAGTATTGTAGTAGGTGATGAAAACTATGGTGAAGGTTCTAGTCGCGAACATGCTGCTATGGAGCCTCGTCATTTAGGAGTAAGAGCCGTTTTGGTAAAATCATTTGCACGTATTCACGAAACCAACTTGAAAAAGCAAGGTATGTTGGCATTGACGTTTGCGGATAAAGCAGATTACGATAAAATCCAAGAGAACGATACCATCGATATCATTGGATTGACTGAATTTGCTCCAGACAAATCATTGCAATTGGTATTGAACCACGACAATGGAACGTCTGAAACCATCACAGTGAACCACAGTTACAATGCTCAACAAATTGAGTGGTTTAAGGAAGGTGGCGCATTGAACATCATTCGCAAATCGGTTAAATAAGAAGTTAACCCTTCCGAATCACCTGATATTTAATCCCCGAGGGTTTCCTTCGGGGATTTTTTTTTGAACTCGATTATGGAGGAATTCAAAGTGAGCGCAATTGGGTAAATTTCTTTTTCCAGGATTTGAAGGAATTTTCGAAGATTTCTTTAGCAAGGTTTGGGATTTTTTTGAGATTTCTTTTGAGCGCGAACATCTGATTCCCCCTGAACGCAATGGTGAAATTTCTCTTTCAGGATTTAAGGGAATTTTTCAGGGGATGTAAGATTGGTCTATCCAATAAATTCAAATTATCCAAAATCAACTCGCTCCATAAATAACTGATTTTAATGCAATCGTTGTATATTTAACGAAGTAATCTACATTCACATCCATTATGATCAACTGGGAAAAGGAAAACGATGAGTTCTATACGGTAATTGCAGAAGCTGAAAATTTGACCACATTAGAACAAGAATTAACCGAAACAATTACTAAAATCATAGAATTGCAATTATTTAGTTCTTCAAAAATTGTGGAATTTTACTTAGATGCCACGAATGGAAGCTACTTCATTTACGAAGTGGAAAACAATGGAGATAGAATAGACGAATCCATTACCGTTCATTTTTGCGCCTTAAAAATTTGGGAAGATTATACCAATTCACTAGACTTTGAAACAGACATGATAAAAACACTGGAGAATTCTGTTGCCACGCTTAAATCCCACAATATCCTTCTACCCTTTCCAGCTGTAATCCGTGATGAAATGGGACATAAGTATGAAATTTAAGTAAAACCTAAGGTTGCTAAAATCACATTTAACTGTGAACCTCCCCAATAGGAATAGGAAAATCAATTGATTAAGTTCAACGAATCTTTGGTGGTTTAATCCGCAATGGATGCTGAAAATTCGAACAATTATTTACCGAACTGCTTCACCGCTTCGTCTACATAGGTTTTAACGCAACGAAACACTCGATCATCGTTGTCCGTGCCGCGATCAATTCCGTGACCTGTGCGAACCACCACCATGTTTTTAGATGGAATTATTGCAATGTATTGTCCATTCAAACCTTGGAAGTAGTGAAAGTCATTTTCAGCATCTTTGCCTTGATGTGCAATCCAAAATGAATGTCCGTAATTCGGCATTTTAAACGGCTTAGAAGCCATATTTAAAAAAGCAGAATCCACAATTTTTTGTCCGTTGTATTCACCATGATTCAATACCATGAGTCCCAGTTTAGCAAAATCGCGACTGATGGCATTAACACAACAATAGGCCAATTCATTCCCCTTTTCATGATCCAATGACCAAAACGCAGAAGCCTCCATACCTAATGGCTGCCAAAGTTGTTCTGAAGCAAAATCAGCAATATGTCCGTAACGTTTTCTGCCGTTTTTTTCATTGGATTCATCGGAAATTGCAGCGAGCAATGCAAAACCCAGTAATTGAGTCGCACCGCTTTGATATTCAAACTGACTACCTGGCTCGCGAATCAGTGGCACCGAACGCATAACGGATTCCACGTTAGAGGAATAATAACTTTTTGCAGTTATGCCCAAAGGAGATACATAACCTTCGTTGTATTCCAACCCCGCAGTCATAGTGCTTAAATGTCTCAAAGTCAAATTTTTCACCCAATTGGCATCGGCTGAACCCTCACCTACCCAAGGAATTAGGCTACTTGCAGGAACATCCCAAGATGCGATATATCCCTTTTGAATAGCGATTTGAGTTAACAAGGTTACTACTGTTTTTGCCATTGAAAACGAGTTTTGATGACTTGTATCGGTAATTCCGTTGTAGTATTTTTCGCAAACCAACTGACCATCTTTTATCACTAAGTAACTTCCGGAATGCGTTTTTTCAAGCATTTGCTTCAAATCTGCCGATTGCAATTCAACTGACTGAGCGGTTTCAGCCGATTGAATTTTAAGTATTTTATCGGGGGAATTTTGTACGGTTCTCAAATCAAAACCTTTCCAATCGAGATAATGGGCAGAAGATTCGCCTTTTAAATAGGTCAGTTTAACCCCTTTTATCAAGTAATTGTAAGGTGAAACCCAAACTAAGCCATAAAGAACTAAGAGTACTCCAGCAGTTGCTGAAATTAGTTTTAATTTTCTCATTTAAATCAAAATTAAGGATATAGCATCACATTTCACAATTAAAGAATTACAAAAAATTGACGAAAAAACTCTACAACTTCACCGTTCAGAACGAATGCCCCACCCGTTTTTCTTATCTTTGTAATAATGGACTTTTTCTCAAAAACGCGTTTCACATCCCCCAAAACAAATATCATCATCGGTTCTGCATCCATTTTTGCTGTAGTTGCAAGCATAGGTTGGGCCATTTCCCCTAAAAAAGCTCCTTTACATTTTGGACAAAACCCAGGCTATTTTGATCAATGGTTCGAAGAGAAAAAAGACGCTAATGGAAAAATTCCCTCATGGATGCGCCAAAAATGGCATCAATGGGACCAAACCAAAATTACCAAAAGAAATCATTCTCCTATTTTCGATACCATCATTGAATTGGGCCCTCGAGCTGTGGGAGGACGAACTCGTTCTGTTTGGATACATCCCAAAAACGATAATATAATTCTTGCAGCTGCTATTTCCGGTGGTTTGTGGAGATCCGAAAATAAAGGAGCAACCTGGTTACCTGTAAACGACCACGAGGTTTCCTTAATGGCTAGTTGTATAACATCCAATCCATTTAATCCCAATACCGTGTATTATGGAACAGGCGAAAGCCGTGCTAATTCAGCTGAAGTAAACGGAAATGGTGTGTTCAAATCGTACAACGGTGGAAAATCATTTAAACAAATACCCTCATCGGTTGGGATCACCGGTTTTGATGCTATATGGGATATTGAGCATTCACGCGATGATTCATCCATGTTATTTGTTGCAACTCACAATAATGGGTTGTGGAGAACCTTAGACGGTGGTCAAACATGGTCTGCTTCGTATACCGGAGGAAGCAAACAAGTAAATGATGTTTTGGCATTACCTAATGGACGTGTTTTGATTTCTATGCGTTCAAACGGAGTACTATTGTCGGATTCATCTGGAAAGCCAGGAACGTTTTCAACGGTAACCTTCCCCAATCGTCCCGCTTCATTCGGCCGAATCCAATTGGCTTCAAGTTATAATTTCCCCAATGTTGTTTATGCTTTATTCGAGGGATATGGATTCTATGATGCCGCGCAGGCTTGCTACAAAAGTAGTGATGGTGGCAAAACTTGGAGATCTATTACCAACCCCGATGGAGTTGGTTCAGGATATCAATCTTATTGTGTATTGTTAGGTGTGAGTAATCATGATACCAACCGTGTTGTTGCAGGTGGCGTAAATGCAGAATACTCCACTAATGGAGGTCAAACTTGGAGGTCTCTTAATGGTACTCACTCCGATCACCACAGTTTTGCTGGTTTTAACTCGTCTAAAGATGAATATTTAGTTGGAACAGATGGTGGTTTGCACCACTGTCGTTGGACTTCATCAAACATCATTGCTACCGTAAATAACGGTTATAAAGTAACTCAATTTTATGCGGGAGCACCCGGTTACGAAAAATTACAAGCTGTAGCTGGAGCCCAAGATAATGGTACTCATTTCGCAACAGGTAAGAATGTTTCTTCTCAGATTTTTGGTGGAGACGGAGCTTATTGTCACGTAGGATTGCAAGATGGTTCAGTAGCTTACGTTTCTTACCAAAACGCAGGAATCAATCGTTTTGATAACTTCAATTCGGGATCAGCATTTTCTTCTAATATCAATAACTTTGGTCAGTTTGAAACCGATGGAGTTTCCTTCATCAATGCATATCAGATGAACGAAAAGAATCAATATCAATTGTTTTACAGAACCAATAGGGGTGTTTATCGCACCAACGACGGAGGTGAATCTTGGGAAAAAACGAATACAACCAACCGCTCCAGCATCAAAGCCATTGGTATCAGTAACGATGAGAATCCAGTAGTTTACTACGGTGGAGGCGCTGCACAATTGTACAAACTTGAAAATGCAACAACTGCCATTGGAACAGAGGTTAATTTCAATAGCTCCGCTCCAACTAGTATCACCAATGATTTCTTGAATTTCATTGAAGTCAATCCCAAAAATAAATACCAAATTTTTGTAGCGTTTTCCAACAACAGCAATCAACCCCGTTTGTGGAAAGTGAGCAACTTGGATTCTGCGAAACCGGTCTGGGAAAATATATCCGGGAATTTGCCTGAAGGTTTGCCTGTAAACGCAGTGGCAGTAGATCCTTGGAATCCAGAACATTACATTTTTGCAGCAACTGATTTTGGTTTGTATTATACATTAGATGGAGGTAAAACTTGGGAAAAAGAAATGACCATCCCCAATGTAGCTGTTCACGAAGTAAAAATCCGGAATTCCGATAGAGCCTTGTACGCTTTTACCCACGGTCGTGGTATGTGGTACTTGAAATTAAAAGAACGTTATACAGGAGTACAAAAACCCAATAATGAAATTGGATTTGTTGTTTATCCGAACCCAGCGAGCAACTACATCCAAGTAAAATCTATTCATCCGATTGCCGAAGTGAAATTACTCACCCTAAACGGAACAGAAGTGTTGCGCCATAATTCACCTTTGGACAAAAAATCTGAAGGCACTGGAGTTGCCTTAATAGGAAATTCTAGTAACACATCAAGCTCCAATAATTCAACTGCGGTTACCGATAGAATTGATGTTTCCGAATTACCCAAAGGTTGGTATTTTATCCAAGTCAAATCACCTGGAATCGGTACAACGACTCGAAAAATAATTTTGAAATAATTAAGCCCTATCGGTTCTCTTGCTCAACCCGTGTTCAATTCTAATAATATAGAAGTCCCAATAACAACATGAATTCACAAGGTAATTTATCTTCAGAATTAGAAAATCTTAAGTTGCAGTTAGTTCAACTCAATGGAGAACTGAAAGAAGTTTCCGCTGAAATGATTGAACATAAATTTACTGAATTACCCATTTTTGTGGCACATCAAGAAAATGCTCAAATCGGCGAACTTCTATTTGATCGAACCGAATATGGGTTTCAGTATAGTTTGAATGCCACAACCATTGAACGACTCATCGAATTGAATATCATTCAACAGGAACGAATGGTAGATTTCAAAAAAGCATACGGGGATCCATCCAAGAATTATTGTGTTTTATGGCTATCGGGAGAAAATACTCGTTTTATTTTCATGCCTTTCAAGTAAATTCGAAGCCGTAAAATGTCGTCTGATTCCAATACTGCCCCGCAACAAAGCTCAAACTCCCAGTACCCCAGCATAGATGTTGTAATATTGAATTATAACACCCAGGCAATTTTAGCTCAATGCCTTCCTCAGGTAATTCGCTATTCCCAACTTCCCAATGTTCGAATTGTGGTTGCAGATAATTGTTCTAACGATGGCAGTGCGGAATGGGTAAAGTCAACGTATCCCGAAATTGAATTGATACAGTTGGAATCCAATACTGGCTTTGCGGGTGGATATAATCGGGCTTTAAAAAATCGCTCTGCCGACTATTTTGTGCTTCTTAATTCTGATGCGGAGCCTGCTGAAAATTGGTTAATCCCACTCATTCAGCTCGCACAAATCCAGCCCAACTTTGGTGCTGCACAACCTACCATTTTAGATTATTTCCAACGTAACAAATTCGAATACGCAGGCGCAGCCGGTGGATTTATGGATTTGTTTGGCTTCCCTTTTTGTCGGGGACGGATATTCGGTAATGTTGAATTCAATTCCAATCAATATACCCAAACCTTACCCGTTTTTTGGGCATCTGGAGCAGCATTATTCATCAAAAGAACATGTTGGGAAGAAGCTGAAGGCTTGGACGAAGCATTTTTTGCACACATGGAAGAAATTGATTTGTGCTGGCGACTTAAAACTCTGGGATATGAAATTTATGCTTGTCCCCAAAGTCAAGTTTATCACATGGGCGGTGCTACCCTTTCCAATCAAAATCCCAGAAAAACGTATTTAAACTTTCGAAATGGTTTATTGATGTTGCACAAGAACTTGCCGGATTCCATTCGTGAGAAACGGATATTGGAGCGCAAACTTTTTGATGGTTTAGCTGGGATATTTTTCTTGATCCAAGGAAAACCTAAACACATGTGGCAAATTATAAAAGCGCATCGCTATTTCGACAAAAACCGTCATAACTTCCCCCGAAACCCAAACCCCAAAGAGCTACATGAGCTTACCGGGATCTTACATCACAGTTTAGTATTGGGTTATTTTTTTAAAGGTAAAAAGACTTGGGCGAATTGGTTTAAGTAGAAATTTCGCTCTCATTCCGCCATAATTCCGCAACTTAAAAAAGGAATATTTCCCCTAAAATAAATAATACAAATTATCGAATGAGTAACTACATCGTCAGTAATTGAACCATACAATAAAAGATTTCCAATCGATACCGTTCCATTACATACTTCTAGGATGAAATTGCTGCAAAGTTTCAGCTAGGAATCCTCGATCCAAATGCGTGTAAATCTCCGTGGTTGTGATGGATTCATGCCCCAACATTTCTTGAACCGCTCTTAAATCGGCTCCAGCTTCAACCAAGTGCGTTGCGAAACTGTGACGGAAGGTATGTGGTGAAATAATCTTTTTTACACCCGCCATTAGAGCCGCTTTTTTGATAAATAGAAATACTGATTGTCTAGACAACCCTTGTCCTCTGCGGTTTAAAAACACGAGATTTCGGGAATTCGTTTCAATATCCAGATGATTTCTCCAATGATTGATGTACAATTCGATATGTTTGAGCGCTCTGGGTGAAATGGGCACTAAACGCTCTTTATTTCCTTTCCCAATTACTTGAACATATTGATCATCCCAATGTAATTGCGTCATTTGTAAATTGATCACTTCGGAAACGCGCAACCCACAGGAATACAATGTTTCCATTATAGCCACATTTCGTTCACCTTCCCCTGTAGATCGATCCAAAGTTGCAATCATAGAATCAATTTCTTCTGGACTAAGAACCACAGGTAGTTTCCGTCCTAATTTAGGAGGTTCCAGGAAGTCGGCCGGACTTTCATTAATCCAATCCTCGAGCAACAAATATTTAAAAAAGGCACGAACCCCACTTATTATTCGAGCTTGAGAACTAGGTTGAAATCCAATTTCAGCCAAAGAAGCAGAAAACTGTTCTAACTGTTTCCGATTAAAAAGAGTGGGATGTAAAATACCATGAGTACTGCCCCAAAGCTCTAGTTTATCAATATCTCGGGAATAGCTTTGAATACTGTTGGAACTGAGTGATTTTTCCAACTGCAAATGAGCATTAAATCCTAATTTAGCATCCTCCCAAGTTATCATTGGGATTTGTTTTATGGGACCAATTTAGCAGAGGTAACAGTAAGTACTTCCTTGGTATCACTGTCCATTACCCAAACTATGCACTTCAAATTTTCCTTTTTCCACTTAGATTTTCTGGGCACAAAGTAGTGTTTCTCGCGGGTTTGTCCGGGGGATGTAAATCCTTGCTCAGCAATAATGTCGCCAGAAGTAGAAGTAATCACTTGTCTGAGTACGTGCTCAAATTCATATTCTTCGGCGATTCCACCGGAAAGACGCGAATCGGACTGTTTTCCTACGATTTTATCCTCCATGATACCAATGACCCAACTCAATTTGCGAGAAGTAGCTTGATTGGCAATAGCTTTAATTTGAATGCGCGCTTTATCTTCAGAAGAAATCCATTGGGAAACAATCTCTAAATTTACTGGGGTTGTCTTGGTAATTTGATTTGAAACTGCTGTTGACCAATTCAATTCATCAATGATCTTGTTACCATTAAAATCAATATTATCTACCATTCCTCGTGGCAATGTGGTAGGTTTAGCTACTAATAAATCAATGGCTTCGGGAAGTACTAGTGTATCATTTCCATCCCAAGGGTTTGTTAGCACACCTGATCCTATATGAGGATAGACGGCAAGAACCTCCACTCTACCGGGATTGGAATTCGAAATAGATTTCGCTGTTTCTGCAGCTCGCGGACAGTTAGAACAACGAACTCCGGTGATATCTATCAACAAGACTTTTTTCGTTTGTGGGGATGGTGGAGCCGATGTGTAAGTGGTATCTAAAAGCGGTTTTTCGTTGGATCGTATGGCAGGTGGCTCTTCTTCACAAGAAGAAAAAATAAGAATTGCCGCGGTCAAAACCACCCCAAAAAAAGAGGAGGATACGCGTTTTAGTATATCTTTCTGATTGAATTTAGCAGCAAATCGATTTAAACCATTCATAAATACGAAAATACGGATAATTCGTGAAACCAAAAGGGGGGTTGGGTTGTTTGTTTACGAAATAATTACCTTTGAAAACGATATGAAATCCATTAAAAACAAGCTTCTTGCTTCTGGCGTTGTAGCCGTATTAACCGGTTGTTTTTTCGGCAAATCCAAAACCATTGATGCCCAAACATCTAGCTCTTCAAAACCCACAGCTGAATTCTACAACATAGCTGTCAATGGAATCGATGGTAAACCCATGAACTTAGCCCAATACAAGGGTAAAAAAATCATGGTTGTAAACACGGCAAGCGAATGTGGTTTTACCCCGCAATACGAAGATTTGCAAAAATTGCAGGAAAAATATCTCGAAAAATTAGTCATTATCGGAACTCCCTGTAATCAATTCGGAGGACAAGAACCCGGCAACGGAGAACAAATTGCAACATTCTGCAAGAAAAATTTCGGTGTAACCTTTCCTTTGTCTGAGAAATTAGATGTAAAAGGCACTCAACAACACGCTTTGTACAAATGGTTAACTCAAAAAAGTCAAAATGGTGTTTTGGATTCTGAAGTAAAATGGAATTTCAATAAGTACATCATCAACGAAAACGGTGAATTAATGGGGTATTTTGCTTCAACCACTTCACCATTGAGCTCAGAAATCACTTCATTGATTGAGAAATAACCCTTCAAGTTGGGAATTTGCGCCTTAAGCGTTATTTTCGCGCTAGATTTTAGCCCATGAGCATTTTAGTAAATAAAGATTCGAGAGTTGTTGTACAAGGTTTTACCGGAAATGAAGGTACATTCCACGCAACACAAATGATTGAATACGGCACCAACGTAATTGGTGGTGTAACTCCAGGAAAAGGTGGTAGCGTTCATTTAGATCGTCCCGTTTTCAACACCGTTGCTGCTGCTGTAAAAGAAGCTGGTGCTAATGTAAGTATCATCTTCGTACCTCCCGCGTTTGCCGCTGATGCCATTATGGAAGCTGCCGATGCTGGTATTGAAGTGATCGTTTGTATCACCGAAGGTATCCCCACCAAAGATATGGTGATGGTAAAAGAATACATTGCAGGTAAAAATTGTCGTTTAATCGGTCCTAACTGTCCTGGAATCATTACTCCAGGTGAAGCTAAAATTGGTATCATGCCTGGCTTTATCTTCAAAAAAGGGAATATCGGTGTTGTTTCTAAGTCAGGAACCTTGACCTATGAAGCAGTTGACCAATTAACCAAATTAGGATTAGGTCAATCTACAGCTATCGGAATTGGTGGTGACCCAATTATCGGAACAACAACCAAAGAAGCGGTAGAAATGTTTATGAATGATCCTGAAACTGCTGGTATTGTTATGATCGGTGAAATCGGTGGTGGCATGGAAGCCGAAGCAGCTCGTTGGATTCAAAAACATGGAACAAAACCTGTAGTTGGATTTATCGCTGGACAAACAGCTCCTCCAGGTCGTAGAATGGGTCACGCAGGTGCAATTGTTGGTGGAAAAGACGACACTGCAGAAGCAAAAATGGCCATCATGCGCGAATGCGGAATTCACGTAGTAGAAAGCCCAGCAGAAATCGGACAAAGAATGTTCGATGTTTTGAATGGTAAAATGTAATCAATTCCATTGGTTAGTGTTGTGAAGCCTATTCATGTAAATCACATAAATTGAAATTAGATACACTTGGATAATTAATTGTATCCCAAATAAACAGAAAAGGCGAAACCTCGGTTTCGCCTTTTCTGTTTATTGCCAAATAGATCTCTTTTCTGTTATTGCCAAAAAGACTCGTTTCTGTTTCTGCCAAAAAAAGCTCTAACGAATAAATACAGAATTTATTTATTCTTAACTCCAGGTTTTGGTTTTGCTACCGGATTGGTTTTTCTCAAATCTACCGACGCTACACCCGGATGAGCTGATGCATTCCAAGCGAAAAAACTATCGTCTAATTTTGAATTAGGAATTACCTTAGTGACAGCAATGATTACTTCGGTTCCGTTTTTATAATACTGAGTAACCTTTTTTATCTTGTAGCTACCCTGTTCAATTTCTGCTTTGATGTATGAGTATTTTTCCTTTTTCTTGGGAACTAATTTCAAAACATCATGCATAGCCTTTCCATCATCAGATGCTACTGGACCTTCATAATTGGCTTTAAATCCTTTAGAATAAAATGTAAACAACTCACTGGGTTCCATATTATTCGTGCGCTTCTTAACATCTTCAATAGTCACTTCAGCATCGTCGGGACTGTAAGCCCAAATAGTTACACCATTGCAAAAAATTTCCTGATCCGCATACGCTAATTTGAACGACTGTCCTTTGGTCCATAACTTACCGGTACTACTAACAGGCTTTCGTTTAGCTGCTTTGGTGGTTAGGGTAAAATCGGCTGTAATTGTCGAATAGGATTTATACAAACGACTCACGTTTTGCAAGATGGTTTTAGATTTAGCATCTTGCTGCGCCTGTAAAGTCATCCCCCAAAAAGAAGAAACTATGACCAAAATCCAGGTCGCAATTGCATTCAATTTTTTCATATTTCTAATTTTACAAATTTACGTTAAAATCGGCAAGCGCGGTAAACACTCATCGAATTGTTCAGATTAGCCATTCAAGTTGTTCAAAAACTGTTCCAAAGCGTACTCATCGGGCAATAAAACTTGACGAGGTTTGCTTCCCACATTCGGTCCAACGATTCCTGCATCTTCGAGTTGGTCCATCAAACGACCTGCACGATTATAACCCAATTTTAGTTTCCGTTGAATCATGCTTGTACTACCCACTTGATTCTGAACAATGATACGTGCGGCATCCTCAAACATTGGATCGCGGTCGCTGGCATCAAAATCACCTCCCCCGCTGCTCACAGTTTCGTCTTGAACTTCAGGAAGCATGTAAGCAGTAGGATAAGCTCTTTGCTCACCAATAAAGTCTACAATTTTCTCCACTTCAGGAGTATCAACGAAAGGACATTGAAGTCGAATCATTTCATTTCCTCCATTGTAGAGCATATCACCTTTACCAATTAATTGATCGGCGCCATTGGCATCCAAAATCGTTCTGGAGTCAATTTTCGAAGTAACTCGAAATGCTATACGAGCAGGAAAATTGGCTTTAATCATACCGGTAATTACGTTTACTGAAGGACGTTGAGTAGCCAAAATCAGGTGAATTCCAATAGCTCGAGCCAACTGTGCCAATCGGGCAATAGGTATTTCTATTTCTTTACCTGCTGTCATCATCAAATCCGCAACCTCGTCGATTACAACCACAATATAGGGCATGAAACGATGTCCGTTTTGGGGATTTAACTTACGATCTAAGAACTTAGCATTGTACTCTACAATATTGCGCACAAAAGCATCTTGCAACAATTTGTAACGATCATCCATTTCCACACAAAGTGAATTCAACGTATGGATTACTTTTTGATTATCGGTAATGATGGCATCTCCGTCGCCGGGTAATTTAGCCAAGAAATGGCGTTCAATTTTATTGTACAAGGTAAGTTCTACCTTTTTGGGATCCACCAATACGAACTTGATATAAGCTGGATGTTTTTTATACAACAAAGAAACCAAAATAGCATTCAATCCAACGGATTTACCTTGACCAGTAGCCCCTGCCATTAACAAGTGGGGCATTTTAGCCAAATCGGCAATAAATATCTCATTGGAGATGGTTTTACCCAAGGCCACGGGCAATTGGAAGTCGCATTCTTGAAACTTTTTACTAGCCAGAATTCCTTTCATGGGAACCATTTCGGGATTGCGATTTGGCACTTCGATTCCGATGGTTCCTTTTCCCGGGATGGGTGCAATAATACGAATACCCAATGCGGCCAAACTCAACGCGATATCATCTTCCAAATTCTTGATTTTGGAAATCTTCACGCCCGGAGCTGGTACTATTTCATAAAGAGTTACGGTTGGCCCCACAGAAGCCTTGATCGTAGAAATGCCTATTTTGTAATTCAACAGCGTTTCTTCAATCAATTTTTTACTTTTGCCAATTTCATCTAGGTCTACATCTTGCTTTTTATTTCCGTAATCGGTCAGTAGATCAAGAGTTGGAAAGCGATAATTACTCAAATTGGCTTTGGGATCGTATTCAGAATCGATGCTTCCATAATGTGGTTTTATCGGAGATTCTGCGTTTTGGATTCCCGATTCTTCATCGCTTTGGGGGATATTTACTTCAAATCCCAAATTCGGCTCGGATGTATTTGCGCGTAAGGAAGTGGAATTGTCGTTGCCCAATGGGTCATTTTGAGTTAACGGATTTTGAGCAGTTGGATTTCCAAGCGTGGGATTTTGTGTTGGAGTGTTTTTAGAACGGGTATCTAAAGGATCTTGGATATTTGAATGAATGGAACTTGTATTTTCAGTTGCATCTTCATGCGAAAATCGAAAAACAGGTACGTCGTCCAAGGCTTCCTGAATTTCTTGATGGTATGCATTCTCATCAAGGGGCAAATCATCTTCATCATCGGTAAATACAAACACATCGGGAGCTACTTCGTGGGAAGTTTCTGGTTCCAATTTCTTCAAGGTAATTCCGCCAATATCGCTGGAATTGTAGGGTTCCAGTTCTAAATCCGAATCATCTTCCGATTCTAGATCATCTTCTTGTTCATCCAAACTATGAGCATGTAATCGCTCTTCATCTTCAATTATTTTGGGAACATGAATACTACCGGACTCAGAAATTGGTTCATCGTCAAACGGATTCAAATCATCCGGGTTTTGAGTTGAACGAATTCCAGAACTTTGTGAATTAAGAACATCTTTATCCAGATCTTCCTCCGAGATATCGGGAGTATTTTCATTTTTTTGGGGGATGATGGGGCTGCGGGGCTTGATTTTCAATCGTGCAAATGGATTGGCATTGTGAAACACAAACGAATAAACCACTGCGAATACTAGGAGCACCAAAACTGCACCAATAACCCCTAAGCTATTTTGAATTTGTTGGATTCCAAAATATCCAAATGTTCCGCCTAATAGCGGAAACCACCATTGAAAAACAAATCCCAAAAACAAGGATACCCAAACGGCGAATAATAATGTGTGAATTAGAATCCGCAACAAGGAAAACGGACGGTAATCAAATAGCAGATACATTCCACTCAGTGCAATGTAGGGCAAAAGTAAAAATGCACCCAATCCAAAACCATTGTGAACAAAAAAATACCCCAGTTTGGCACCTAAATAGCCCATTGCATTCTCAGCGTGACCGTTATTCTCTTTAAAAAGTTCCCAATCGCCATCGGCCAAGAAGCTTTGATCGTACTTCCAGGAAAAGAAAAAAGAAACAAAACTGATGAATAAAATCACCGAAAATACCAAAATCAAAAAGCCCAATACCTTGCGAGTGGTATCGTTTTTCAAAGAAGCAGCTTCCAAAATTTCACCACTGGAAATTTGGTCAGTTTTTTCGGCGGCTTTTTCCTTTAAAAAATCGGTGCTCGAAGAATTAGATTTAGATTTTGATTTGCGTTCAGAAACCATAGGTTCTTACGAAAATACGTTCAAAATCCGTGAAAAATAGTTGGATTTATGCACGAAAAACAGGGTGTTCAGAATTGAGTGCAGTAGACAATTCTGAATCCATTTTCCTCGCATCAAACGAACTTACCGTATAGGTTTTACCTTCAATAGCAAGTTGGGTATTTTCAAATTCCGCCATAACTTCGGCATGCAGTTCCGAAAGATCAGAATAACGTGCACTGTAATGACCTACCATTAATTCTCCTACATTTGCTAGGCGGGCAATTGTACCTGCTTGTTTAGCGGTAGAATGAAATGTTTCGATTGCTCTTTCAATGCGATCATGCAAAAATGTGGCCTCGTGATATAAAAAATCAACCTGTTGAATAAACGGGATTATTCGTTCATCAAAGATAGTATCAGAAATGTAAGCAAAGCTGCGATTTTTATATCCAGCGGTAGTCAACACTTCATTAGGAACCACCGTGCCATCCGCTGAAATAAAATCTTCCCCCATTTTCAAACGCTCGTAGAATGTTATCGGGATATTCATGGATTCACACTGGTCTACGTCTATACGTCTTTCGGGCCCTTGCTCCTTTAAAATATAACCCCTACAGGGAATTCTGTGTTGCAATTCAACCGTATGAATCTCATAATCTGGATGTTTAATCAACAATCCCTCGGGCGATTGATCGCTAGCAATAAAGGTTAAATCGAATGGTAGTTTAGAATTACCTTCTACCAAGATTTGATCCATAATTGGCTTTAAAGCGGCAGGACCCACAACGGTCAAAGGCTCGGTTCGGTTAAACAAGGCCATTGAAGTGATTACACCGGGCAATCCAAAATAGTGATCCCCATGCAAATGAGTAATCAAAATATAACGGATTTTCTGAAGCTTTAAATTGTACCGAATTATTTGATTTTGTGTCCCTTCACCACAATCAAAAAGAAAATAATGCTTATCCAAACGAACGTATTGACCACTGGGGTTTCTGTCCCTCGTGGGAGTAGCAGAAGAAGTACCCAGTACCACAATTTCGAAAGGCTTTTGCATGATTTTTCAAAACTAGCAAAAACTATACCATTTAATATCAACCAATAAACGAACGAATGATATTTTTAACGAATGATTTTAGCTATTCGTCTGATTTGACCTGACTCCCCACCAATTCAACCAACTACTTCAGATTAAAATCAGTCAAACAACCTATTTAATGGGTGTTATTTATCAAGAAGGCGACCTAAACCATTTGATTTAAAATCCACTAGATTCTTCCCCTAACCCAGCCCGTTTAGCCTTCCCCTAACCCAGTATGGAGTCAACAGCTAACTTCACTTCCTCTATTGATATTCGATCAATACAGCGATCGTTGGGACGTACACACGTAATTTGATCGCATGGATTGCAATCCAAAACATAATGCAACACTTTGGATTTAGGCTGGCTAGGATAAAACACATCAGGAACGCCTGGACCAAATAAACCAATCGCTGGGGTGTCGGTTAAATCCGCAATTTGGAGCGGACCACTTTCATTTCCAATGAAAATACTCGCTTTTTGAATTACTTCCAATAAAACCAATAAAGAATCTTCACTAATCCAAGCTTGAGTAAACGACTCTGTCGTGAGTTCTTCAACCAAAGATTTTTCATCATTTGAACCCAAAACCAGCGAGATGCAACCGTGGTTTTCGAATAAGTACTTTTGAATTTCTTTAAAATTATTGGTATTCCAGCGACGCAACAAGCTCCTTCCACCCGGATGAATCAAGGCGAACTTTATATTCGATTCAGCCCGTTGCTCTGTGAGCACCTTGGATTCATCGTTCGTTTGTATTGCCACGAATTTCTGTAAAGTTTCAGCCCGTTGCTCTGCGAGTTGCTTTGCTAGATTATTTGTTTTGAGTCCAACAAACTTCTGTAAAGCATCAAGTGCTTGTTTGAGTTGCGCTTTATTTGAATCAAAGCTTAATAACTGTTGCAATTCAGGGTTCAAAATAGGTGCAATGATCCTAGCATTCGTAATTCGTTCATGAGGTTGGTTGCCCCGTTGATAATACCTCACATATCCCCGAGTTAAAATCAATTGGCTTCCTGAAATCAGTGATCTAAACAACGAATAAAAGGTTCCCCTAAATTCAACCCAAATATCCGACTTAACCCGAGATAAATCCGACAAATCGGTATGGATCTCGTCGATAGATGATTCTGCAATCAGGAGTGACTTTACAAAGGGTTTACAAAAAACCGTGATGTGAGAGTTTGGATATTCCGCTTTTAGCAACCGAAATGCATGAACACAGGTAACCATATCGCCGATTTCATCCCATTTCACACACACCAATCTCAACTGCTTATCGCGCTGAATTCCCTTCCCCCGAAACCATAAAGAATAGCGTGACACCAACAGGTGAACTAAATAGAGCCATTTTTCTTGGTTTGGAAACTTCATCTTTAACACACTAACTCCGAGCTGTTAATTCATACAATACTGGCTGCGATGGAACTGCATCTGAATGAATTTTTGGCACTTGAATGTTCAGCAAATATTGTCCATCTTGAATTTCATCTGACACAAAAATCAACTCCGTTATGGTAGCATTTTTTCTGGGATTTTGAGGATAATTCCACCAAACCCGATGTGCGGCTAAGGCTCCAGCATCTTCTTCGGGATCCACTGAAGGAAAATCCGTTAATAGATGTTTATACCCTTGGTCTACCAAGATTTGCATGGCGGCGGTAGTAAAATATGGGGGATTATTTCCCGACCAAATTTGAGACTTTTTTGAAATGCTATTAGGCAAGGTTCTAATAACAATTGCTTCCGTTTTTATCCAATTTATTTGGCTTAATGTTGATTCATGTATTACCCAATCACCATTTACTTGAATCAAATCCACGGTGATTACTTGAGCCGTAAAATGAAACTCAGTAAGAACATCGGGCAGATGAATGCGTTCCGGAGCAATATGTCCTATACATTCAGTATGTGTTCCATTTCCATGAGCACAATAGGTTACAACTTCGCAATTAGCACTTCCCCCTTGGGAAACGCTTCCCACAAAATCGCCTACGCGTATGGGTTCAATTACCGCTGGATTTATAAAAAATGCGTTGGGATTTTCCGCCTGGGGGCCAAATCCCAAACTCAGAGATAGCGGTTCATTCAGATCCGCTTGATAATTAATACCCTCAATAGATACAATGGTTTTCATGGAACACAAATTCAGTCGCAATTTAACTCAATAAACATTCAAAATACTATTAAACTCCTGAAAACAAGCTTGATCATTTTGGTAAAATCCACCAATCCTATGAAAACAACAATCCTAACACACCATTAAACCAAAGAAATTGCATCCTCCAGTAATTGCAAATACTCATCATGGGTAATTTCATAGGCTCCGAATTGAGCAATATGCGGATTTAAATATTGAGTATCTAACAATTGGAACTTTTGTTCGCGTAAAAACTCAACAAGAAAAACCAAGCAAATTTTGCTTGCATCGGTCATTTCATGAAACATACTTTCTCCAAAAAACGCTTTTCTGATGCTAACTCCATACAGCCCTCCTACCAACTTTCCGTCATAATATGCCTCAAAACTGTGAGCAAATCCTTCACGATGCAATTCAATATAGGCATCTATGATTTCGGGGGATATCCAGGTGTCATCGGAACGCAGTTCAGCACATTTGTGAATGACCTGCTCAAAATTCCGATTGATGTACAAATCGAATTTATTGCTTTTGTATAATCGCTTTAGGTTTTTGGGGACGCGAAATCGGTTGTCTAAAGGAATAATGCCTCTCAATTCTGGAGTATGCCAATAAATACGATTGTCTTCATCGGGATCCGCCATAGGAAATGAACCCGAAACATAAGCTTGCAAAAGTAATTGTGGCGATAAAAACACAAATGCAAAAGTAAGTCATCGCTGCGGTGTCTCAAAAAATATGCGTTCCTTTGCAGTGAAATGGGTACAGGAAAAAATAAACTGCAAAAGTTTTCCGAATTTGATTCGTTCAGCAATACGTTTGATTATAAGTCAGATACCAAAGGGAAATGGTCCCAAATATTTGGAAATAATAATCCCATTGTTGTGGAATTTGCCTGTGGCAAAGGAGATTATGCTCTGGGATTAGCCCGCATGAATCCCAACGTAAATTACATTGGCGTCGATATTAAAGGCAATCGACTTTGGAAAGGCGCCAAAACAGCCATTGAAGAAGGATTAAACAACGTTCGATTTTTACGCATAGAAATTGATAAAGCCGATTTGCATTTTGACACCCATGAGGTGTCTGAAGCTTGGATTACCTTCCCCGATCCACAACCACAAAAACGATACAAACGGTTGGTTTCCGGACGTTTTCTCAATGTTTATCGTAAAATTATGCCACCTACCGCAGTGATGAATGTGAAAACGGATTCAGATTTGTTTTACGAAACCACATTGGAACAATGTGTTTTAGACGGATTGAATGTACAAGCAAACATCAACGACATTTATTCCATGATTCCGGTACCAGCATTTTTGAATATTCAGACGTTTTACGAGCAAATCTGGCTTAAAGAAGGGAAGAAAATTAAATACGTACGTTTTGTGATTGGAGATGTAAAAAGTGATGAATCTAAAAAGATTTCACTTCCAGAAGGTATGCTTTTGCCGCCTCTTTCTCAAACTGCATAACCTGATTTTTCCGAATTTTTACGGTGTAAGTTACTCGATCCGTATACTCGCGGTTTACAATCCGAAATTCAAATGATTTTAAAAATAAATGAATTTCTTGTTCCTTATCAAAATCAGCAGTAATTGTAAACGATTCTTCTTGAATTTTCTCTGCTCTACCCGATAATTTTAGAACTTCTTGAGCAGCACTTCCGTAGGCCGAAATCAAACCCGGAATCCCCAAAAGCGTGCCCCCGAAATATCGAACTACTACCACAAGTACGTTGGTTAGTTCTTGTGATATAATGGCTCTTAATATGGGTCTTCCCGCGCTGTTAGAAGGTTCTCCATCATCGTTAGCCCGCTGTGCCTCCGACGATTGTCCAATTACATACGCATAGCAATGGTGAGTTGCATCGGGGTATTTGCTTTTGAGTTGTAATAACAGCGGTTTGACCTCAGATTCACTTTGAATCGGAAAACTGTAAGCCAAAAACTTACTGCCTTTATCACGAAGATTAAATTCTGCAGCGTGTTCAATTTCTACATAAGTATCTGAAAATAAGCTCATTTTGTAATCACCCACTTAAAAAGCCAAAACTAATATAGACAAGATTGCTAAACCCATCCCCCAAAAAACACGTGCTACAGGACGTTCTCCAAAAAACCACCCTACGATGGTTGAAAGCACCACAACACCCACATTATTCAATGAAAATAGTATGGCGGTATTCTCTTTAAATGCATCGATTGCTGCGTACAAAGCCACTACGGAATAAAAATTGATACTGCCCAAAACTATACCCGAAACAATGGTTAAAACGTTTGAGTTGGTTGGAGTATTCAAATGCATCGGTTCGCCGACAGGGGTACTGCTCTCAAAATTACTTCCCTGATGATTACTGGCCACATGATTTTTATCAAAATGGATACCGTTTTTAACGCTATTGTGTACACTAAAATTACCTTCTTCCGTCATCACGTGTTTGGAATCAACCACACTATCTGGGGATCTCGGCTTCACCGCCCAAACTAGCAAACCCGAAATCATGGCTCCACCGAAGGTCAATGCCGCTTTTTGCTCGTTGTTAAAATCATTGTAATTCAATTGTTTAAATACGTTTAATAACGTATCCACCATTCCGCTTCCTAAAAACACTAAAATCAAAATGACGTTGAAGGATTTTTGGGGATGTGAATTCGAGGGATTCGGACTCACTCGACTAATCATGTAAACTGAAGCAACCGCCAATAATATTCCTACGATCATTTGTACACTTACCGCTTCACCCCAGAATAAAACCGAGGCGATTATGGGAATAATCATACTCATTTTCGAAGCCATTGAACTTGCTGCCGCGCCGGAATCATGGGTTGATTTAGCCATGAGGAAGAACGTCCCTACAAACAACATCCCCAAACACAACAAGGGCCAAAATCCTTCGGTACTAACAGTTTTAAATCGCAGAATATGTTGATCTCCCAACACTAAATTTCCCAATACAAAACACGTAATGTAATTGATAATAATTACAGGAAATTGAGGCAACCCTTTTTTGCCAATAAATTTGAACACGGCGAACAGACCGGTCGACAATAAAATGCTCGCAACTAATGGGATTAGCCTTTCCATTTATAAAGAACTAATTGATCGGAATGAATTTGACTCGGTGGTGTATCTCTAAACGATAGGCTTTCAACTGCATTCGACATAGAGCTTGAAAAAGATTTAGTCGGTTGTAAATTTATCTCATATTCATCTAAATCAGCCGTAATTGGAGTTTGAAACGTATCATTCATGTTTATTTTAGGTACGCGAATTCCAACACCCAATACAACAGATTGACTTTTGTACACAATCAATTCATCGACCAAATTTTGATTAAGAAAAGTATTCCAAACAGAACTTCCACCTTCTACCAACAACGAATACCAACCATTTTGATAACAGAATTCACTGATATACTCTGCTTTTGTGCAACTCAGAGATTCGAACTCAGCACCAGTTAAAGGAATTCGATAGAATTTCAGAATAGAATAGTCGCAATTAGACGAATTCATCAATTCATCAGAAATTTCCGCGTGAGGCTGAATTTCACGATCAAATTTTAGTTCATCATGTTTATACGTGCTCATACCCGTCCATTTTAAACTCTCTGTAAAACACCACAATTCGTTTTCGGTCATAACTAATTTTACAGGCTGTGGACCTCCAAAATACCGATCATTCAATTGGGGCTTATCCAGTTCCCAGGTACCAATTCCTACCAAAATGGCTTGATGCGATTGCCGCAATCTATGTGTAAATTTTTGCGCCGTAGAACCCGTGATTTTTTGAATTCTTTTGGGAATGGGTGCGTAAAAACCGTCTTTAGATTCAGCCCATTTCAATGTTATAAACGGACGTTTCTGAGTTTGATTTACAATGAATTTTCGATTCAAATAGCGGCAGGAATCCGTTAATACATTTTCAACTACTTCGATTCCATGTTCTTTCAAACGCTTTATACCATTTCCATTTACTACTGGATTTGGATCTAACATTCCCACCACCACTTTGGGTATTTGGTATTCGATAATTAAATCGGAACAAGGTGGAGTTTTCCCAAAATGTGAACAGGGTTCTAAACTCACATACAGGGTGGATTGCTTTAATAATTCTTTGTTTTCCAACGATAAAATAGCCATGCGTTCGGCATGATTTTCACCAAACTTACGATGAAATCCTTCTGCTATAATTTGTTGATTATGAACAATTACTGACCCTACTAACGGATTGGGTTGTGCCCAACCATTTCCTTTAAAAGCCAACTCCAAACATCGTTTCATAAAGAATTCATGTGAGTTATATTCCGTAGATTCGGAATGGAACTCAGGCAATAAATCTTCGACAGAATACGGGTAATTCACTTTAAAAGTAGTTATTGCTGCGAAAATAACCTTTATTTTTGAGGTGTTTACAAAAAGAACTCGTTACCTAAGTTCAATGATTAACTATCCCAAATTCAGAATTTATGTCCTCAGAAAAAGATAATACCACCTCTAATCCAAAAACATCGTCAAATACCCCAAATACACTGACCGAAACGCCAAATTCGCCTGTCCGCAGATTAAGAATAACGAATATTTTTCGTGCATTTTTCCAAAATCAACAGTCATCTGGGGTATTATTAGTCCTTTTCACGGCAGCTTCATTATTCATTGCAAACTCCATTTGGAGTCAAGATTATATATCACTTTGGAAAACGGAATTTGGATGGAACGATCATCGTTTTCATCTGCACCACTCTGTAACCGATTGGATAAATGATGGCTTAATGACCCTATTTTTTCTGTTGGTGGGTATCGAAATCAAACGGGAATTGGTTGAAGGGGAATTATCGAATCGCAAACGCGCCATGTTACCGGTTTTGGGCGCTTTGGGCGGGATGGTTGTACCAGCTCTAATTTATTTTGTTTTCAACGCAAATTCACCTGAAACGATATCAGGAATGGGTATCCCTACTGCTACAGACATTGCATTTGCCATTGCTATTTTAGGCCTGTTGGGTAATAAAGTACCTACTTCGTTGAAGGTATTTTTAACCGCATTGGCCATAATCGATGATTTGGGTGCCATACTTATTATCGCATTGTTTTACGGTCAGTCAATTTCTTGGGGATGGATGGGCGTTTCATTGATCATCATTGCAATTTTATACATTGCCGATAAAAAGGATTGGCATTATATGTGGGTGTATGTGATTTTGGGATTTGCATTGTGGTTTTCGATGCTGCATTCGGGCATTCATGCCACCATTGCTGGTGTAGTTTTAGCGTTTATGCTGCCACGCCAAACCCATGCAGAGAAAAAGTTAGCCAATCGGATCGAACATGCTTTATCTAATTGGGTATCATTCTTAATCCTTCCATTGTTTGCAGCAGCCAATACAGCTATTTTTATCAATGTTGAAATGATGGATCAGTTGATTTCACCTATTTCTTTGGGGATTTTCTTCGGATTATTTGTAGGGAAGCCATTAGGTATTTTTGGCATGAGTGTTTTGAGTCACAAGCTTGGATGGGCTGAAATTTCCCAAGAAATTTCAATGAAAAAGTTGTGGGCGGCTGGAATGTTGGGTGGAATCGGATTCACCATGTCTATTTTTGTTGCCAACTTGGCATTCACGAATCCAGATTTTATCAATTTGAGTAAATTGAGCATTATCATTACGAGTGTAACTGCTGCATCATTGGGTTACTTGGTGTTTTCCAGTAGCAAAAAGTAGAAAAACTCTTGTATTACGAGGGTCACTTTCGCTGTAAATACTCAATTTTCAGATAACCAGCAGAATGACGCTTCCAATCAGAAATAATGAGTTGTTTTAAAGCTCCATTAGCGGAAAACCGGTAGAATTAATCTTCTAGGCGGGCGGTTTTTACCAATTTACTCATGGAGGCTATTTTGATTTTTTTGCCTTCTAGTTCTAATATGGAATCGGATTTGAATTCTGCAAGCAATCGAATAACCGTTTCGGTGGCTGTTCCTACCAGATTGGCCAATTCTTCTCGGGTTATTTTAAGAGCGATGGTTTTACCATCTTCTTCGAAACCATACGTTTCTTTGATAAACAATAAGGCTTCAGCCAAACGTTCTCTTACGGGCTTTTGAGCCAAGTGTGTAATGTTCTGTTCAGCTTTTCTTAAATCGTCGGAAAGCAACTTCATGATTTCCATGGTCAGAACACCATCTTTTTGAAGGATGCCTAAAAAAAGTTCTCTCGGAATAAAACACACTCCTGAATCTTCCATGGCAACTGCTGATGCATAGTATTTATCTTCTCCTAAAAGCGACCGATACCCTAAAAGATCTCCGGCTTTAACTAATCGAAGAATTTGTTCCTTTCCATCTTCGCCCAATTTCGAGACTTTGATTTTGCCATAATTCACACAATACACGCCTTGAGGACGCATTCCTTCCAAGAAAATATTCTGACCGCGTTTGTAAGGTGTGCAGACCTTGTGATCGTTGATGGAATCAATTGAGTCGTTTTCAGCTTTACAAAAAACTGAATTAAAACGCTTTACACAATTGTTACAATCAACACCTTTGTGCTCGAAACTCATAACTATTGCAAATAAGTGGGGTACATCAAATATAGCTATAAAGTTTAAAATTGCAACTTCGCAAAAAGTTCAACAAAAATTGTTTCAATGGCCAATTACGAAGGATTATTCTCAATTATTCACCACTACAACAACTGAGAGTTTTGCATGAATACCCTCAGTCATTTCACACTGTATCAAATGGAAGGTTTAAATGCAATTCCTCAATCAACTCCCTCCACACAACTTGGAATTTTGAATGTAACTCCTCTATCATTTCCCGCTGCAGCAACTTGCTGGTTTTGAATCAGATTTGTGAGATGTAGATGCTGGATTCTTAGTTTTTGTAGCATGCTCGGATGTTGCAGTATGCTTAGATTTTGCAGAGATTTTATTTGAACTTCCTCCGCAGCAACTTGACGATGCGTGTGTTTCGGTACTGTTTGAAAATTTGGGACTCAAGAACGGAATTCCCAAATTGGCTCCTCGCAACACGAATAAAATTCCCATCACCAAAAGCCAAAATGGCATCAATTTTTGTAAATTTAGTTTTACTCGCGAATTAATTAAATGTTTGGTAAAGGTTACCGCTAAGAGTGCGGGCATCGTAGCTAAACCGAATCCGAACATGAACAAAATTCCGTTAATCCAGGATCCCATCCCCAGAGAGCCTAAAAGCGCACCATAAACCAAACCACAGGGTAATAGTCCATTAAGCATTCCTGCAACCAACCATTTGAATGCACCGCCTGTACTTAATGTGGATGCAAATTTTTGATTCACCCAAGCGGATATAAATCCTAATAAATTCGACGATTTATTGAAATATTCATTGGCCCAAATCAATAAAAATACAATTCCAATCGACAATGAAATCCACTGTTCAAATTTTCGTATATCCAGCCATTCCATGATTCCCCCGAAAAAAGTACCCAAAAGTACATAGGTAATGACGCGACCAAATTGATACAATACATTCGACACATAAGCCCCTGGAAATCGCTGATTGGTGGGGAGCAAAAGTGCTAAAGGACCACACATACCCACGCAGTGCATACTACCGGCAATACCCAATGCCAAACCGGCTAAAATTGCAAATGCCATGTTTTATAATTTATAGAATCCCGAATTTACAAGTGGATTTAGATACCATTTTTGCCCTTAATTCTACTTTTCGAAGGCAGTTTCTTGCATCAGAGTATCTTTGGCATCAATAACCCATCTGGTTTTTACCGTGTATTTGCCAGGTTGAATTTTATTGATGGGAATCCACCATTTCGCTTCAGTTTGATCATTAAAATGGAACAGCTTGTCTTTTTCTTTGCTTGAAGCACAATAAAAATGTACATCCGCCGAGAATTTTGAACCTTTCGCGGAATCCACTGCTACCCAATATCCATTGGGTGTTTCTTCTACTGTAACAATTTGATTTAATTGAACCGCTCGATTGGATTGTTCAATTTCTTTTTGAAATGCCAATTCCTTTTGATAGTAATTTTCATCTACCAAATTGATATCCTGTTGCATGGAACCGTATACTAAGTACACGATTCCGGCAACAAATGCTACATATATAAATGTTATAAATCTTCCCCAGTTCATGTTTTTTTTCTTTTAATTTTTTGGGATGTTTTCCTGATTTCTTGAGGAGATGTTAAATTGAATAAATCGTTATTCTTAGCATCTCTTTATCCTAATCAATTTTGAATGTGCTAACTCTATTTTTTAGGTTTAGGTGCTAAAAATACCACATTTTCCGATTCTAGCAAATGTTCTCCATTGTATAGATGAATCTTAAATTCGTCTTTACGGTTTTGGATTTTATTCCTATTTATTCGAATAAAAATGGTTCCATTATGCACGGATTCCTTCTTTAAATGACGATAATTGTTTTTATCTACCCACTCCAATTCATAGTTCGAATTTTCTGATCTTAATGTCAATGAATCAAAATCCTTATGACTCTTATTGATCATCAAAACGGTATAAATCGAAAATACTTTATCTCCTTCAGGAGTGATCGTGTATAATTGTCCTGGAGCTTTTCTAATTTGAAAATCAACGGTACTGCGGGTGGTTAATATCGCCAACCAAATCCCCAATAGAGCAACCAACAGAACAATATATGCCTTTAAACGGGTGGTAATAGTAAATGGTTTGTTATCTGCAATCGTAGTTTCGGAAGCATATTTAATCAGACCTTTGGGCTTGTTGATTCTATCCATGATAGAATCACATGCATCGATACATGCAGTACAATGTACACATTCCAACTGGGTACCGTTTCGAATATCAATTCCCGTAGGACAAACATTCACGCAAAGATTACAATCGATACAATCTCCGGCAGTTCTCTCGGTGTTTTTACGCAATTTTTCTCTGGGTTCGCCACGAATATAATCGTAGGCCACAACAACAGAATGTCGGTCCATTAATACTCCTTGCAATCTTCCATAAGGACAAACAACGGTGCAGACTTGTTCTCTAAACCACATGTATACACCGAAGAATACTCCCGAAAAAACCATCATTGCAAGCAAGCCCCCAATATGTTGAGATACGGGTTCTGAGATGATTTTTTTCAATTCCTCCACTCCGATTATGTAAGCAAGAAAGGTATTGCCTACTAAGAAAGAAACGGCGTAAAATACGGCTATTTTTAGTCCTCGTTTACGGATTTTCTCCGCATTCCAAGGCATTCTATCTAGTGCTTTTTGCTTGGGAGCATCGCCTTCTATCCAGTATTCAATTCTACGGAAAACCATTTCCATAAATACGGTTTGTGGACATGCCCAACCGCAAAATAATCGTCCGAAGGCAACAGTAAATACAATAATAAATACCACAAAAAGGATCATGGTCAAGCCGAACAAGAAAAAGTCTTGCGACCAGAAAACAAATCCAAAAACTACAAATTTTCTTTCGAGTATATTCAAAAGCATAAAAGGTTCACCTTTATAGGTAACCCAGGGTAATCCGAAAAATACAATCAGATAAAACAAAGAAAGCCAGGTCCGGGCGTTATAAAAACGCCCGGTTGGCTTGTATGCATAAACCCACTTACGCTTCCCTTTTTCGTCGATGGTCGCTACTCGATCACGATATTCATCATTTTCTTCAAAATCGACGTTTGGTATCATCAGCTTTTTTTAAAATTATTTTTTACTTAATTGGGTGTACTTTTTAGAAAGCTAATTAGTGTACTTTTCAGCTTGTTGATTAGTGTAAATTCCAATTCTGCAATGTAAAATTAATTGCCAGCAGCAGTTACAGCAGCATTTGCTGGCGCTCCAGCTGCGGCAGGCGCTGCCGTTGAATCTTGTGAGGCTGGTGCACTTTCTGCTTCTTCTTTATACAATTCTCCCTCAGGTGCTTTTGGATTGGCAGGATTGGATCCCTTAAGTGATTTTACATACGTAGCAACACTAGCCATTTCTTTTGGTGTTAAGGTTTCTCCCCATGCAATCATACCCATACTAGGAACTCCTAACTTGATAGTTTTGAAGATGTTTTTAATTGAACCACCGTGCTTCCAGTACTCATCAGTTAAGTTGGGACCACTAACTCCTTGTGCATTTTCTCCGTGACAAGCAACACAATTCTTTTTGAAAATTGCTTGTCCGTCGGCTAAAATAGCTGCATCAGGCTTGTATTCTATAGAGTTTTCATCCACTTTATTAGCACTTAATTTATTGTATTCCGCTTGTTGCAATTCCGCTTTGGCCAAATCAATTTTCAATTCTTCTACCTGCAAAGGTGCCGAACCAGAGATATGGTATCTCCAAATGTAAATTCCTGCAAAAACAATGGTCAAATAGAATCCATAAACCCACCAAGGTGGCAATGCATTGTCTAATTCTTTAATTCCATCGTAGTCGTGATCCAATTGAACATCTTTTTCTTTTTCAACGGCCACAGAATTGTTCATTTTGTCCCACCATTGTGCCAACATAGACACTTTGGTTTCTGTTGCGATTTCTGATTTCTTGGGAAGTACGATTGCTTTTAACCAATATGCGAAATACAAAATAATCAAAACTTCCATGAAAATAACTCCTAAGAGAATCATATTCAATTCAAAGCTACTGAACCCTCTGAAACCAGAATTAGCATCAGCACCCGCTGCCATTAAACTTGCAGCCGAAAACAAAAAGGTTAACAAAGCAATGGATTTAGCATTGTCTTTTAATTTCATGATTGCCACCTTGCCTAGTAAGGAACCCATGAATAAAATAACAATAGCCAAAGCGACAGCGGTTGAAACCAACAACCAAGGAATATAGGAGTTTGAAGAACTTGAGCCTGCACCTGATGCAGCCACAACCATGGCGGTATCTGCGGCTTGAGCTGCGAGCTGGGATACCATACCCCAGCCCAAAGCTGCTACTATAATTTTTTTACTAAATTTCATATTTTTAATCATTTAGAGGAATGTTTTTCGCCTTTTCAAAGTACTTTTTGTTGGACTTTGAAACCCACATCACCACCACTGCAAAGAATAATCCAAACAGAACCAGTGTAATTAAGGGGTAGATACTTACACCATCGATGGTTTTTAAATAATTGATGAATTTCATAACTTGAATATTTGGACTTTAAAAAGTGCTGTTCCTATTTATTTTAATGCGTTTTTAGTTTTCAGTTTATTAATGTTCTGGGTGACTTTCAATAGGCATCTTCTTGATATCAGTACCGATGCGCTGTAAATACGCAATCAAGGCTACGATTTGAGAATACTCCAAGTTACTTACACCTTCCATCTCCATTATTTGAGTCACCATCGGATCTTTTTTCAAATCAGCAGCGATTTCTTTGGCTTGTTTTTCCAAATCTTCGTTAGCACGATTTGCGTATCCTACTTCATACGGTACGTTCATGGTTTGCATGGCGTTGATCATTTTCGGTGTTTTGCGGATGTCAATACCTTTGGTTAGCAACCAAGGATATCGAGGCATAATGGAACCTTTACTTACCTCTGCTGGGGCATACATGTGATTGAAATGCCAAGCATTGTTGTACTTACCACCTACACGAGCCAAATCCGGACCGGTACGTTTACTTCCCCATTGGAATGGATGATCGTAAACAAACTCACCTGCCTTAGAATACTCGCCATAACGTTTAACCTCATCTCTAAATGGTCTAACCATTTGTGAGTGACAAGTATAACATCCCTCGGAAATATAGATATCACGACCGTGCAATTCCAATGGTGTATATGGTTTCACGGAACTTATGGTAGGAATATTGGTCTTTACCAAGAAGGTTGGCACCATTTCTAAAACACCCCCGATTGCAACAACGAGCAAACTCAACACCAACATTTGGATGGGCTTTCTCTCAATAACTCTGTGCCAGTGTTCGCCTTCGTGACTTCCATGTTTCACCAATGCTGGAGCTTCTGCCTCTTCATCCGCCAAGAATGAACCGGATTTGATGGTTTTATACAAGTTCCAAACCATAAGACAAGCGCCAATCAAGAATAACAGACCTCCTATACTTCTCAACTTATACATGCCCAATAGCATATTTACGGTATCCAAAAATGTATACTGCAAAGTACCGTCAGGTGTAAATGTTTTCCAGTTCAAGCTTTGAGTAAAACCAGCCCAGTACATGGGAATTGCATAGAAAACAATACCTAATGTACCCAACCAGAAATGTGCATTAGCCGCTGAAGATGAATACAATTTGGTTCTCCACATTCGAGGTATCAACCAATACAGTACTGCAAAAGTCAAGAAACCATTCCAGCCTAAAGCACCAACGTGCACGTGTGCAATAGTCCAATCTGTAAAGTGACTGATTGCGTTCACTTTTTTCAAGGATAACATTGGTCCCTCGAAAGTAGCCATACCATAAGCGGTAATCGCCACTACCATGAATTTCAATACCACATCCTCACGAACGCGATCCCAAGCTCCGCGTAAAGTAAACAAACCATTAATCATACCACCCCAACTTGGAGCAATCAACATCACAGAGAATACAACACCCAATGATTGTGCCCAATCTGGCAACGCAGTGTACAACAAATGGTGAGGACCTGCCCAAATATAAATGAAGATCAACGCCCAGAAGTGGATAATTGATAAGCGATATGAATAAACAGGACGATTCGCCGCTTTGGGTAAGAAGTAGTACATCAATCCCAAGTAAGGTGTAGTTAAGAAAAATGCCACCGCATTGTGTCCGTACCACCATTGTACCAAGGCATCTTGAACGCCAGCATACCAACTGTAACTCTTAGTTAAACTAATAGGTAATTCAATGCTATTTACGATGTGCAACATAGCAACCGTTACCCAAGTAGCTATGTAAAACCAAATGGCAACGTATAAATGGCTTTCACGACGTTTGATAATAGTACCAAACATGTTAATTCCAAATACCACCCAAATTAAGGTAATCGCTATGTCTAATGGCCACTCTAATTCTGCATATTCCTTACCTGTGGTATATCCCATCCACAAAGTCAATGCACCAAATACAATGATTAACTGCCAACCCCAAAAGTGAATTTTCGACAGTAAATCGCTGAACATTCGAGCTTTAGTGAGTCGCTGAAGTGAATAATAGACACCCATGAAGATACCATTACCCACGAATGCGAAAATAACGGCATTCGTATGTACCGGTCTCATTCTACCAAAAGTGGTTGGCGCCCAGTCAAGGTTGATAGCTGGGAAATACAGCGCTATAGCTGCCCATAATCCTGCTGTAAATCCAATAATCCCCCAAAAAATGGTAGCGTAAGCAAACCATTTAACGGGTCGATTGTCGTAAGAAAACTTTTCTATTTGCATATTATTTAGTTTGGGGTAATCAATAATTTATTTTAATCTGTATTCTGTTCGGTTATTTTTGACTTAACTAAAAACTAAACTCCAGTTGACTTAGCTTTATTTACCAATTCCGTGTCTTGTAAGATTCGATTGGCATGGGCATCTGGGTCATCAAATTGACCCGATTTTGCACTCCACAAGTAAGCAACCAAGAAAATTCCTGCTACCACAATACTCATGAGCATCAACAAAATCACTACTGACATAATTCTTCTTTTTTAAGTATTCAAATTTGACTAAAAAATGAGATTCAATGCTATGATGTTACTCATAAGGGAAACTGATTTTTATCATGTTTTCAACATTTCATAAACCAATGAATTCCTTCAACTTACCTCGTTTTTCCCAAAATTCAACCCCTTCAATGATATCCATTGTGGCAAAAATGAATTCTAAACATGAATTGATTTGATGGTTTTGAACTCAAATCAATCTTTCAATTTTCGTGCACTGATCATGGAAGTTAACCAAGTAAAAAGCACAATCGAAATGGAACTACTAGGCATCAAAATAGCCGCGATTATGGGGTTCAACTCTCCTTGTACCGCGAACGATAACCCCACAATATTGTATAAAATAGAAATTACAAAACTCCACCAAATTATGCTGCGCATATCTCGGGCAACTTTAAAAAACTGAGGAAGTTTCTTCAGTGCACTCCCTAATACTATGGCATCTGAACCCACCGTAAAATAAGAAATATCTTCGGTAACGGCCACTCCAATTGAACTCGACATCAACGCACCTGCATCGTTCAAGCCATCACCCACCATCATGGTTTTAACCCCCGCATTCTCCAATTGCTCAATAAAAGTTCGTTTATCATGGGGTTTTTGCTCAAATAAAACTTGAGTATTGGATGGGAATATACCCCGAATTACGGATTCTTCTCGTGCGTTATCTCCACTAAGCAGCGATAATTTGTACTCCTTGCCTAGCTGTTCAATACTTTCTGAAAGTTGACTGCGAATCGCGGATGAAAACAAGTAAACCCCTTTCACCCTTCCATCCATTTCCACCCAAATAGAACTTCCTTTCAACGTGTCTTTGTCTTCCTCTTTTATGGGGGATGTTAGTTCTGCTAGCTGTCCCTCAGAAACCTTCAAAAATTCTGACGACCCTAAACGCACTTTTATTCCATCGCAAGTACCCAACATTCCTTGACCAGGCACATTTTCTACAAACTCTACATCCAATGGTATTCGATTCAACTTCTTGGCCAAACTGCGTCCAAATGGATGTGTAGACTCTCTGGAAATAGAAGCAATGGCATCCACTTCAATATCGCTCAACGGTAAACCAACATATTGTATGAGTGGATCTTGAGATTGTGTTAATGTTCCAGTTTTATCAAAAACAATGTGTTTAATTTGATTCATGCGCTCAATTACACGAGCACTTTTAAGATAAAATCCATGTCGCGCAAGTAACGATAATATGTGTCCGTGTGTAAACGTTACACTCAACAACAAAGCGCATGGACAAGCCACAATTAATACCGCAGTTACGGCGTTCCAAATTTTCGACGGATCATTCATCCCCCAATAAATCGCTGCGCTAGCAGCAATTGAAAACAAAACCAGCGTAAAATACATGCTCGCTTTTTGAACATAAGTGCTTTCAATTGTGGGTGTTTTCTGCTCTTTTTGATCGTTTTTATTCCAAAGCGATACCAGATAACTTTGAGAAACCGTTTTTTGCGAAAGTATCCGAATAGATGCCCCTAATTGTCGGCCGCCTGCATAGATCCAAGAACCCGCTTCTAAATCGACTGGCTTGCTTTCCCCAGTTACAAAACTGTAGTCGATTAATGCTTTACCTGACACCAATAAGCCATCAACGGGTACAATTTCTTGATCGTGAATAATTAATTCATCGTTAACGTCAATATTCACAATGGGAACCGTTACTTCCCTTCCCTCTTTAAACAAAGTACTCGAAATGGGAAAGTAAGAAGTGAAATCGCGGTTAAATGTAATGGATTTATAAGTACGGTCTTGTAAAATTCTTCCCAAAAGCATAAAGAAAACAATGCCCGACAATGAGTCAAAATAACCAGGTCCAGTATGTGTGAAGACCTCGTAAAGACTACGAAAAAACGTAATCATCATAGCCAAAACTATAGGCAGATCAATGTTCAAATATCGCTGTTTCAATCCCCCCCAGGCCAACTTATAAAATTCAGTGGAACTGTAGGTCATTACTGGAATTATCAATCCCAAGATTATCCACTGGAAATAGGGTTTTAATCCATCCAAATCAGTGCCGTATGCGAAGTACTCCGGGAAGCTCAAAAGCATAATGTTGCCAAATGCGAATCCGGCAACACCCAATTTATAAATTCTAGATTTTGAAGGACTCGTAATTGCTTTTTTACTTCCTAAATCGCTCAAACTGAAATAGGGTTCATATCCCAATTTGGTGAGAAACTCTGCAATTTTCTTCGCGCTAATCAAATTAGAATCAAATACTACCGATAATTCTTTACGGCTAAAATTCAACTTACTCGACAATACACCATCTTGGATCTGATATAAATTTTCGAGTAAGTACAAACAAGAACTGCAATGCACTTGTGGAAGGTAAAAATCCAAATGTATTTGCGACCCCGATTTGAATTTAATCAGTTGATTGATAATTTCTTGATTCTCTAAAAAGTCAAATTTATATGTTTTCTCTTCGTATTGATCCAAACTGACACCGGGAGTTTGATTGAAGTTGTAATATTCACAGAGATTATTTTGCTCAATTATTTCATAAACACCTAAGCAGCCAGAACAGCAAAATTCATGCTCATGTTTAATTAGGGGCTTACGCGTCTGAGCACCACAGTGATAACAAACACTAAAACCTCCTGACTTTGACTCTTGACCAGATTTCGTGTTCGAGTCAACATTGGTTGTTTGGCCCATCTGACTTGCCTTTATGGAGTCTATTTTAACGTTTTCGGGGGATGTTTTCACGGACATGGATGTTTTGGACTTTGAATAAGTGGAATAATAGTAGATTCTGTGAAGTTGAAGTAATTCAGAAATTTCAATTCGAGATGATGAGAATTGATGCAATTTCGCTTTTTGCAATCTGACCAATTTTCTTCCATAATGTAGTCGTTGCAGATATTTCTGAGGTTCCCTAAGATTCGATAGAGACGCTTATGGGCAGCTCTTAAAACTTTAAACTCATTGAATTGAGATAGACTTCCTTGGTGTGCGCTGAAGGCGGGTAAAAATACAATGTTCAGCAATCGGATGAGTTTCTCAAATTCCTGTTCAAAATTGGTCACCAAAATAAAAAACTGCAATTGACACGCATCTTCTGCCGGCTTAGCCTGAATGTATTCGTTTAATAATGTAATCTCTGTGCGTATTTCTGGGATTAGCACCTCATTCAAATGATGTATTGAACTTTGGATATCATTAAATTCTTTGAAATACATAATATAGTTCTTTGCCGTTTTACAAAGTTGCTTCATATTCTACAAGCTAAAAATGACTGATATTAGTCGAAAAAATGATTTTTATCATATTTGTAAAATACGCTACATTCAAAATTTTCAATATCTTGCACGCAATATTTTAAAGCTATGAACATCAAAGCAAACAAATCGTATCTGGTGGGTGGAATCATTTTGGTAATTATTGGACTTCTTTGGTTAATTCGATCCATTGGCATTGTATTACCCGATTTTGTGATTTCCCCTCAAACTATTGTAATTCTTATTGGACTCATAACTCTAATTCATTACAAATTCCAGACTGAGGCGGGTTGGATTATTTTTTCATTCGGTAATATTTGGATGTTACATCGTGTTAATCCTGGGCATAACATACTTTCGATTGGAACGGCGGTAATTATTTTGGGACTGGGTGTCTACTATTTGATCCGATATTATTTACAGTCGAGTAAAGAAATCTAAAGAAAATTCATCATTCTGCTTTTATTTTTTCATTTTATTAGTGCTTAATGTTTTTGGCATGTTTTTTGCTGTAATAAATGCACGAAAACGGTTAAAAATCAGGTTTAACTCTGATTTTTTTGTCGCCAAAAGTACTTATCAAAATGAAAAAAATTATCTTCTTAGTTATCTTAGTTTTAAGCAGTTTAACAGCACAAGCACAAGTTATTGTTGATGTTAACGATTTTGTAAATAATCCTTCAAAATTCAACGGTAAAACCATTGTTCTTCAAGGTGTTATTGCCAAAAGATCTACAAGTAATTCTGCCACTTCGAATGTTGCACCTGCAACCGTTTTAACTACACCAGGTGCTGTTAATCCTCCCACTCCATCCTCAACAGTAAGAAATCAACCCAATACAAATAATGCGGGTACCAATGCGAACGCTGCTCCAGTGGTTCGTTGTAGTGCACCGAAAAATTGGGAACGATTAGAAGTTCAACTTCCAAACAACTACGATGGTTGTTTTGTTATCTTCAACAAGATGGCCAATACTTTACCTATGAACAAAGATGTCCGTATGGACATAACAGTAAAAGTAGACACTCGTTTTATGCACCGAGTTACCAAAATCAAGGTGTTACCTTAGTAAATTAAAAACTTTCAATCCATATATAAACAATTACAGAACATGAAAAAACTTACAACTTCATTAGCTATTGCTTTTTTAACCATCGGTAGCATTTTTGCACAAGGTAGAGTAGTTAGCAACGTTGAATTTGCTTCAAATCCAGCTAAATTCAATGAGCAAATGATTACATTAAACAAAGTAGAAATTGAATTGGTAGATAACACTAAGCCCGCAGGACATGTGCACAGCGCACAAACTTCAGGCGCAGCTGCAACCCCTGGAATGCCAGCAGGTCCTGGTGGTCGCGGTGTAGCGGCTTGTAATCCTCCAAGAAGTTTCGTTAAATTGAATGTAACTATCAAAGAGAAGCCAGAATATCACGGTTGTTTCTTTATGTCAGAACAGATGTACAAAAAGATTTTGGCTGCTAATCCCGACAAATCTGAAGCATCTTTGAACATTACATTTAAAGGCAACATTACTAGCGGTTATATGGTATCGTTGTATACCGTAGCAAAGTAATCATAAAGCAATTAAACCCTACAGTTGAGCTGAGAATTGTAAGCTCAACACATAAAACAAATCGGGCAGATCAAATGATCTGCCCGATTTGTTTTATGTGAGTTCTGAATTTTTATACGTATTCTGATTATTTAAATGAGTTCTGAATATTCAATCTTGGTCTGTCCAAATTAAACTCTTTCGTTCAATTGCATTCCAACCACATTCAAAAAGAAGCTACAGTTGAAACTAAATTAATTTTACTAACTAACTGAACTAAAGTAAAAAAATCGATCATAGAAATTCTAGTAGCCAATTATTTATTCCGCTTTTTCAATATCAACTCAGTTCTGCGGTTACTTGCATGCTCATCCTCAGTGCACGGGGCTCCATCAATACAATGATTTAACAACAAGGTTTCACCCAAGCCAATTGCGGTTATCTGCTCACTTTTAACACCTAATAATTTTAAATAACTAGCGATGAAATCTGCACGACTTTGCGACAATTTCTTGTTTACCTTTTCTGTTCCACGCGAATCCGTGTGCGAGCGAATTTCAACCATCCAATCTTTTCGCTTTTGAAGTACTTCACTCAAATACAACAATTCCTTCTCATACTCAGAATGTAAAACAATATCACCACTAGGGTGCATCAACGTCAAAAAGGAAAAATCACGATAGTCCGAATTTTCGTTGATTTCCTCAATTTTACTGTACCGAAGTGAATCAGACAACATAACAAACTGCACTCCTTTTACATAATTTAACTTTTCTGGATTCACCGTCGTGATAAATTCGATGTAATTCTCAATGTTCTTTAACTTCTCTTTTTGCTCTGCTACAATAGAAGTAGTATCTACCGCATCTGAAACAGTAGAATCAAACACTTGATCTGCCGGGTTTGGTAAAAACGCACTCTCAATTTTTTCTTGGGATATTTCCACGGAAAAAATACGCGCCTGATTCATAGATCTATCGCTTGTAAAGTACAATCTACCGTTGTAGTATCGGGGAGCATATTCATTAAAACGAGTATTAATGAACCTTCCGCCATTAATTAAAGAATTCGTAGAAATTTGATAAAAGAAAATATCCTGTCCACCAATTCCAATATGTCCCTCCGAAGAAAATACCATAATATCATCCGTTACAAAATAAGGGTCATTGTCAGGCAATAATGTGTTGACCACGTCACCTAAATTATAAGGATTCGTAATTACCGGCTTACCCTTTTCATCCCACACAATATCTGCAATATAAATATCCGCTGAACCAAATCCTCCATCCATATCAGAGCAATACAAAGCTCGTGTTTGGGACTCATTCATAACAAAACTTGAATAATTGAAGAGCCATTTATCCAAACTCAATGGAGTAAGTGCGTATTTCCCCAATTTAGTATCGTACTTAAATTGGAAAATGTCCAATAAATATCGATCATTATCTGAAACCAGACCGTGGTTAGTGGTTACATAAAAATTTCCTGCACTGTCGATATAACTGAGCTCAAAATACCTGTTTAAGTATTGATTAGGGATGATTTTACCTTCAATTTCAGCAGTATCCATTCCCGAAATGGATTCCATGATTTTGGAAAACGGCTTATCGTCGGCCAAAGAAACTGAATTTAATAAGCCACTACTCACATAAGGTCGCTCGTGATAATACCATTTTTGATTGATTTTATCCCATACGGGAAGGAATTGTTGTCCCTGTTTTTTGAATTGATGATAACGCAAATTCAACTCTGACTCTTCCAAGGCGTAGCTTTTTCTTAAAAAATCAGCAGAAAATTCATTTAATACTGCAACAGATGCATAATCAGCCATTTTTATTTCATTGATTACGGCATCAGACTGATCTATATTTCCGTTTCTGCGACTGAGAAGTGCTAAATTCAAACGATCTTCAGCAGAATATTTATCTGGAAACTTAACTCCAATTTTCTCGATGATGCGTAAAGCGGTATCGTTGTAACCTAGTTGTGCAAACGCTTTTGCTAAAGAGCGCATTTCAACATCAGATTTTACCTTATCTATGTTCTTATATGCCTTAATTGCTTCCGCATATTGCATTTTGGTTACATACTCCGTAGCAACGGTCTTGGGTTGTCCCCGTTTTGAAATTGCCCGTGGTAGTTCCACAGCACCTAAATGAAACAGAATCCAAAGAAAAATGTACTCAGGTTTAATCATAGTTTAGAATTTTCTTGGAACCACTTTAATTTTAGACTTATTGTTATTTAGTTGGTAGGATAATCCGAATTCCTGCGAATTGAAGGAGGTTTGATTGTTGTATACTTTACCGCTTTCATAGGCATATACAACGCTAAAGAAATCATTCACACGCACTTTTGTCAGAAAAGCATGCACTCGAGTACTTCGATAACCGTAACCCATGGATAAAACATCTTGATATCCCAAGTGAAAGTTTGCATCTACGATGGGTTGCATACCCGAATACCATCGAGTCTGCGTAGTTAATTTTGCATACCAATCTTTAGTAAGGTTATGGATATATCCCGCATTAACTGAATAAAAGCTTCTTGCATTATACCCTAGATTCACATTTTCCACCAATCTATCGGAAACAATGGCAAACTGAGGCATAGATATTCCAATGAAGTAATTTTTACCGTATGCCATCATTCCACCTCCCACCAATGGAGATTGAAAACTATAATCATTTCCTAATTGAGCTATATCGGAGGGGATATTTGCGGTCAATTGGGAAATACGCATACTAAAAGACATCAAACCTACCCTTAAACCTGCTGCTAAATGAAGTTTTTTGTTGATTTGTTGGTGAAATGCAATGTCGGTACTGTAGGTAGACAAATTCAAAGGTGATGCATTTTTGAACTTTCCAACTTGCAGTGTTTGAAAATTTGCACCCAAAGCAAAGTCCTTATTTACAGGACTTTGAAATGCAACTGCTGTATAGCGAGGAGTGCCAGGGAAGTTGGCCCATTGAACACGTGAAATAGCATCTACTTTCAACAATCGATTCATACCATTATATGCTGGATTCTGAATATTAGAAACCAAATCGTATTGTGTAGTTAATGCTACTTGTTGAGCGTTCACGATCGAATATCCTCCGAAAATCAACCACCCAAATAGAATTAATTTTATCTTCATTGTTTAGGGCTTAATATAGAAATTACCTTTGGTTTGAGGTTTATTAAACTGAGGTGCGTCTGTTCGATTGTGATCAAGAATATAAAAGTAAACTCCTTCTGGCAGGATCAAGCGTTGACTAGATCCTTTTTCTTCATTCCATCCTCCCCAAGAATTGTCATACGCACCTTTTGACTTAAAAACAATTACACCCCATTGATTAAACACGGTTAGTTGTGCATCGGGATAATTTTTTAATCCTTTTATCTCAAACAAATCATTTACACCATCGCTATTTGGTGTAATTATCTCGGGTACAAATGTCTGAGGATCCACGAAATCTTTTAAACCATTTTTGTCTTTATCTTGATCGCCTTCTAATGCATCTTCTGTTTCATCATCATCTGAATCCAAATCTAAATAATTCGAAATTCCATCTTGATCATAGTCGTTATTTGACTCAACACTATCCAAAATACCATCGGCATCCGAATCCAAATCTACAAAATTACCGGCACCATCATTATCTGCATCTGTGGCTGTTTCTTCTTGGTCTGTAATTCCATCCCCATCTGAATCCGCATCTAAATAATTCGGATATTCATCCAAATCAAAATCATTTGCGGTTTCAACCAGATCAGAAATTCCATCATCATCACTATCCGTATCTTGGAAATTGGCTAACCCATCTAAGTCCGTATCACTTACACCAGGATCATTTATATCACCATAGCTTCCGCTCAACGCATCTGCTTCGTCGGGAATTCCATCTTTATCAATGTCACCACCATCCACTCTACCATCTAAGTTTTCATCTGAATAACCAGTGCCACTTTCTACAATGTCTAGTATTCCATCATTGTCAGAATCTACATCCAAAAAGTCATACAAACCATCATTATCGGTATCAATAGCCGTATAAACCGTGCCTTGCACCACGGTTCCAGATCCTTTAAAATCAATTCCTTTTACTTCAGTAACATCATTAATACCATCATTATCGCTATCTAAATCTATAGAATTAGGCAAGCCATCTGAATCCACATCGGCATAACCTTCTATTTTGTCGAGAATACCATCATTATCCGAATCTTCATCAATGGCATCAATAATTCCATCATCGTCGGTATCTTTAATCGACTCCAAAATATCCAATGTACCATCACCATCGGAATCCGTATCACGATAATCAGGAGTTCCGTCACCATCTGTATCAGGTTGGAATGGATGACCTTCTTGAATATCTGCAATTAAATCGTTGTCGGAATCGATATCTCTAAAATCAAAAGTGCCATCTCCGTCTGAATCAGCCGGTAATTTTCCAGCAAAAGGAATGGCTTCAATTTGATCTGGAATATTATCACCATCAGAATCCTTGTCTTTTAAGTCTGGTATACCATCGTCATCCGTATCTACCAAACCTTCTATTTGGTCAGAAATACCATCATTATCACTGTCATCGTCTAACCAATTTCCAATTAAGTCGCTATCAATATCTTCAACTCCTTCTTCTTCATCTAAAATTCCGTCAGAGTCTGAATCTAAATCCAAATAATTGGGAATACCGTCTGAATCTTGATCATTATTAGTTTCTCTCAAATCCGAAATTCCATCAGCATCACTATCCAAATCAATGTAATTCGGAATACCATCTTGATCAAAATCGGTTTCCGTTTCATCCAAATCCGAGATTCCATCTGCATCGCTATCCGAATCTCTAAAATTTGGAATTCCGTCTTTATCGTTATCAATCAATTCGGAATTGTTTTTATTCTCCAATTTATCTGATATCAAATCGTTATCCGAATCCCAGTCTTTATAATCGGCAACTAAATCATTATCTGTAAAGATTTCAGCATATCCATCTCCTCCTGCTGCAAGTAATGGTATCCCCCAGAAGCTCACCAACACTTTACCTATACCCACACGTCCATTTCGGTCGGGATCAAAACCATTCACTTCTATACAATCATTAATACCATCCCCATCAGAATCCCAATCAAACACGTTTGGATATCCATCGCGATCCAAATCAAGAAGTACTTTTAATCCGCTATTTTCATTTAAGTCGCTAATTCCATCATTGTCAGAATCTCTATCCAAGTAATTAGGCACACCATCACCGTCAAAATCAATGGCACGTTCAATAAAGTCAGGAATACTATCTTTATCTGAATCTCCCACTTCCACATTGACTTTGGTCCAATAATCTAACGATCGATTACCTGTTCCATCGAATGCATGAACTGTAATCCAATTTTCACCTAAGTCGTTAACGGAAAACACATCACGTTCCAATACGATTTTTGAAATACTGCAATTATCGCTAGCCTCTGAAATCACTTGATTAAACTTCAATAATGCCCTGCCAGCCGTATCAATAAAAATAGTGGTTTCCTTAGTTGTTAAAATGGGTGCAGTATTATCCGATATTTCTACCGTAAAGGACTTTTGCGATATATTACCTGAAGCGTCTCGCGCAATTAATCGAACTAGATTTACACCCAACTCGGAACAATCAAATAATGAATCTGAGAAGTACAACTGCGATATACTGCAATTATCCGAACACTTAGGCGCGAAATCCGATAAATTTAATTTTGCACTACCTGATTGATTCAACTGTAATTTCTTATTCTCGACAAAGAGTTTTGGAGATAACGTGTCCAAAACCTTAACCGTGAGTACAGCTAGAGCTGAATTTCCTGAAGTATCTTGGATTGTATATAATATCAATCGATTTCCAATATCCGAACACGTAAAATGATACTGACTTAATGTTCTTTTTGTAATCTTGCAATTATCAGAGCTACCCACATCAAAATAGTTCCAATCCAAATCAAAAGTTCCCGTTGAATCTAAATAAACTGTGCGATTAGTTGCTCTCATCACAGGCTTAATCGAATCCAAAACGGTTACCTCAATATTCGATTTACTCTGATTTCCTGCCGCATCTACCGTTGAGTAAACAACAGAATTCTTACCTAGATCAGAACAGGTAAATCGATCCTTACTTAAAGTAGTCTTAGTTATACCACAGTTATCCGAACTACCATTATCAATATCAAATGAAGATAATATGGCAAATCCATTTTTATCTAAATACGCAACTGGGTTTCTAGTTTTATTGCCAGGAGCAGTGCTGTCTTTTACCAAAACAGTAGCCGTTGCTGTTGAAGTGTTTCCAGATCCATCGGTTAAGGTAAAAACGACTGAATTATTTCCTGCATTCCCACAAGTGAATACTGATTGACTTAAAATTCGGGTGGAAATTTTACAATTGTCGAAACTTCCATTGTCTACATCCGCTGGCGCAACTAGCGCAAAACCATATTGATTAAGGTAAACAGTAACAGGTTTAACTTTAATTACAGGTTTCACAGTATCTATTACGGTAACCCGAACCGATTGACTACTGGAATTCTGTGCTTTGTCGAAAATGCGATAGGTAATAAAATTAGTTCCTAATTGATTGCAGTTAAAATTCGATTGACTCAACTCCTGTTTTACAATTCCACAATTATCCGATGAGCCATTATCAATATCCGACGAAGTAATAGTAGCCGAACCTGATGAATTGAGATATAATAAGATGTTCTTGTAATTTAGTTTAGGAGCAATGGTATCTAAAACATGTATGGATTGAGCTGCAGAAACTACATTTCCAGCTGCATCTTCAGCTGTGAATGTAATTGAATTACTCCCTAAGTCACTGCAACTAAAGGTTGTTTTTGATGCTGTAAATTTGGTAATTCCACAATTATCGAAATTCCCTTTATTTGCTTGGGATGGGTTAAATGTAGCGCTACCCGTAGAATTCAAATACAAATTCACCGTTTGGAGCACCAGTGTAGGTTTGATTGTGTCTAAAACCGTAACCACGCAATTGGAGGTTGTTGTATTGCCTTTAAAATCCTTGGCAGTAACTGAAACCGAGTTTGAACCCAAATTACTGCAACTGAAATCCGTTTTAGAAATTTGAACGGTTTCAATTTCACAATTATCCGAAATTCCATTGCTTATTTGAGCTATATCTAAAGTTGCTTTTCCTTGGCTGTTTAAATACAATGTTGCATTTTTTAATGTTACGGTAGGTTTTATTACATCCAAGAAATCGATGATGGCAGACGTAGAATCAGTACACATATTCTTGTCTGAAACCGCAATAAAGTATTTGCCCGTTTTCAAATTCTTGAATACTGAATCCGATTGTGAAATTGCAGCATTCAACTTAAAGTTATAGGGTTTCGAACCACCGACTGTGCTAAACGCTAATTCTCCTTTCGTATCATTTATGCACGTATTATTCCCGATTGATTTTAAACTTAACTTTAATTTTGATGGTTCCCAAATGCGCAAAGTATCTGAAACTATACATTGGTTTGCATCGGTAACTTTAAATGAATAATTTCCAGGATCAGCAGATGTAACATTCTGAGTAGCAGCATATAAATTCCCATTTTGATCCGACCATTCATACGAAAATGGTGAAGTGCCTCCAGATACCGTTAACGACATTGAACCTTTTGTGCCAAAACATTCTGCATTAATTGCCTTTTTGGAAACCGAAAGTTTAGATGGTTGATTAATTGATACCGTTGCAGAATCCTTACAATTGTTATTGTCGCGCAGTATAACTTTGTAGTTTCCAGAGGCTAAATTTTTGTTTGAAGCTGTTGTAGAACTATATCCTGAGGGACCAGTAACTGAGTAAGACCAAGGAAATGTGCCTCCCGATGCCAACAACGTTAAAGATCCGTCTGTACCTCCAAAACACTTAACATTCGAAGAGCTTTGCGAAAGTACCAATTGGCTTGGTGCGGTTATAGAATAGGTTCTATTCAAACTACATCCATTGCTGTCTGATATGGTTACAGAATAGCTACCAGACTTCAAATTCTGTATCTTATTTGAAGATATTGAATTTGACCAACTATATACATAGGGTTTTACTCCACCTGAAACAGTTAACGTAATGGATCCTGAAGCATTTCCGAAACAACTATTGTTCGTAATTAAAGGTGTAACTGAAAGTGCTGCCGGCTCTGAAACTACAGTTGTAAATTGTGCAATACAACCAGATGAATCCGTAACTTGTAGTGTGAAAGATCCTGCAGTTGCATTGTTTATGTTCAATGTGCTCGCAAAATAGGAATTCGGTCCAGTCCAAGCAGCAGAATACGGTGATCTCCCACCTGTAACGGATGTTTCCAAAATACCATCAGCGCTTCCCTTACATAATGTAGCTACTTTCTTGGTTAAGGTTAATTTCAAGCTATCGGGACGAACTATCACCACTGAATTTACTGCTGAACACTGTGTTTGAGTGTTTGTTACTTTCAGATGATATAACCCCGGACCTAATGAATTAATATTCTTTGAATTCGACGAAAATCCTGAAGGTCCTGTCCACAAATAATTGAACGAATTTCCTAGGGTTTTAATCGTTTTTGGGGATGCTTGTCCGTTATTTAAACCGGAACAACTAATATCCACATGATCAATAGAAACTTCCAAACTATCTTGATATCCTAAAACGGACATCGAATCCACCTTACATCCCAAAGAATCAGAAATGCGCAAATAATAGGTTCCAGGCGCCAAATAATTTGCTACAGATTGATTAAAACTTCCCCCTATAGAATCCGTCCAATGATAGGATAATTTACCCGTACCACCTGAAGCAGTTGCTGTAAGCTTACCATTGCTCGAGTAGATACATGTGGGTTGAACCGCTGAAATATTAATTATTATTGGGGATGGTTGATTCACTGTAACTAAAACACTATCCGCTGCACCTGCACTATCTTTGGCCACTAGAGTATACGAACCTGAAGGTAATTGAGAAAGTTGTGCGTTTAATAAAGGGATTCCCAAATAACTAAACACTACTGGACCATGATTTCCAGATGCTTGAATTTTAATGGAACCATCAGAACCTCCAAAACACGTTACGGATTTAACCTGTGTTGTCAGGCTTAAAGATTGAGCTGAGGCCTTGTGGAATGTCCATCCCCCGAAAATAAAAACAATAAGTATAATAGATCGAAAAAAACGTTTGGGGAGCATCATTTTACAATGGTAACTTTTTGGTTAAACTGAGCTTGTTTACCGTAAATATCGGTCACAAACAATACGAGTTCATATTCACCAGCAGGTAATTCTTCTGATCCGTTGTAGAGTTTTCCATTCCAAGAATCTTCAATATTCTTGGACTCGAACACCCGTATTCCTTCGGAATTGTAAACTATCCAATTGGCTGCTCTCACTGAATGGTGATTTCCTCGAACATGGTATTCGTCGTTAAATTGATCATCATTCGGAGAAAAAGCCGTCGGTAATAATATGTTATAATCAGGCCAAACCTGAATGGTTCTAGAAAACGTATCTAAACAACCTTCAGTAGAAGCCACAACCAATCGAACCTGGTAAAATCCCGTATCTTGGTAAGTATGCTTCACTTCATAATCGTAATAAAAATCAGAACCGTCGTTCATGTCCCACTCATAGGTAGAAGCATTAGTACTTGAATCCAAAACATAAATCTCAGGATTCAAAATCGTTGCTCTTTCAGTTTGGATTGTAAAATATGCTTCTGGATTGCTATACACTTCAGTAGAATCCAAGAAACCAGCAAAACATCCTTTATCGGAACTCATTTCCAATCGGATGTAGTACTTTCCAGGTCTGCGATAAGTTTGGGTTGGAACCGAGTCCGCAGAGTTCCCCCCATCGCCCAAATCCCATTGATAATTTACAATTCTTCCCGAAGATATACTCGCATTTGAAACAATATCCGAAGGCTGATTTACACAAACTGGACTAATTGAAAGAGCAGCCTCTGGTGTTGGGTTCACAATTATCGACATCCTTGCAGTATCTGAACACAATGAATCATTTTCTACTGTTAATTCTACTGTGTAACTACCCGCTTCTGTGTAGAATTGGTTTATGTCAGACCCTGTTCCAAATGACCCATCGCCAAAATCCCAAAATTCATCGGGATTGGAGAAACTTGAAGATATATTGCTGAAGTAAAAATCGTTTTCGGCCAGACATTGTGAATTATTGTTCACGGCTATTCGAGCTTGAGGAATTTCATTTACGATGGCAAATCGAATGGCTGTATCCGTACAACCATAGTTAGTTTTTGATACCAGCGATACTCGATATTTACCAGGTTGAATAAAATGGGGAGTTAACGTATCTGTATTTGTAACAATTTGCTTATCGAATAACCATTCATTAAACACTCCAACCGTTTTATTTGAAACGTCGTAGAACTCAAAGGTTTGTTGATTAAAACAAGCTGAAACCGTATTCTGCAGGAGGTTAGCTTCAGGCATTTCTACTACCTTTACAAATCCAAAACTTGTATCTGTACATAAGTTTTCCGTGGTTGTAATTAGTTCTACTCTAAAAGTACCAGTATCGCCATATTCAAACACCACTGGAGTTGATGTGTACATAGTATCAATATAACCGTTGCCAAAATTCCAACTCAAAATGGCAAAGCGCGATCCGTCTACTCGAGATTCATTTCCAAAATTGAATAAATTGCCTCGTAAACATTGCAACGTGTCTAAAATAACCAATTTAGATTCCCCTTGAGGATACACTTCAATAGGTTTCTCAGTTGAATCCGAACATCCCTCTGATGTTGTTCCAATTAATTTCAATCGGAACTTACCAGATTCAGCAAATTGATGTTGGAATAACGTATTATTCATTTGAGTTCCATCAGAAGACAACCACCTGTAATTCACGGATTCTGAACCTACATATTGAGATTGATTATCCGCAACAAACGAATTATTTAGCAAACAAGATGCATTGCGATTTAATGCGAATTGAATTTTAGGCAAATTCGTAACTCGTACCTTTTGAATTAAGGTATCAGAGCAACCAAATGCTGAGGATGTCACTAATTTTACCAAATAACTTCCCGCTTTAGAATAAGTGTGTCGACCAAATTCCGTATTTGAATAACTGACATCTCCGAAATCCCAGAAAGAATTGAATTTACCTTTGGAAATACTGGTTTTATTTTCAAAAACAAAGTCGTTGTTGTTAATACATTGAACTGAATCCGACACTTCAAATTGCGTTCTAGGGTGCTCATCAATCCGAACATTAGAACTTATAGAATCGGCACAACCATCAGAACTGACAACTCTTAACCTAACGGTATAAACACCAACAGCAGAATAACTATGATTTACTTTACTCATGGTAGAATTACTTCCATTCTGAGTATTTCCATCCCCAAAGAACCAGTACAATTGTCCATTACTTTTCGGCAAATACGACGTACTAGTCCAAGAAAATTTCTGACTTCCTAAACATTGTTCTGCATCATTAACCGTGAAGGCCGCTTTAGGAACATCGAAAATCTGAACATCATGTTTTGCAGAATCCATGCAACCAAAATTGGTTTTTCCCGTTAATCGAACGGTATATTTCCCAAAAGAAGAATAAGAAACTACAGGAGAAGTTCCTGTTGATTTTTGATTATTACCAAAATTCCAATCGTATGCAATGCTTCCATATTTTACCGTAGAAACATTCGACATGGTGAATCGATTGTCGGTAAAACACTGAGCTGAATCAGCTATATCAAATCCGATCACGGGTTGCGGGTAAACAATCACCGATTTTTTTAAACTATCTATGCAACCGAGAGAAGATTTAACTGTAAGTGCTACCGTAAACGTATCATCTTGGGTGTAATTCCACTTGGGATTCTTTACCGTTTGCTGATTCGAGTTTCCTAAATCCCAAACATAGTTTAGTGTTCCACCTTCTGAAGCTATGGTACTGTTATTGGTAGCCTCGTATGAATTGTTTGTCAAACACTGATTGTTGGAATTAATAGCAAAAGATGGTATTGGCTGAGGGAAAATTCGAATCGTATTGGTAAAACTATCCCGACAACTGTTGGTTGAAGTTGCGATTAATTTAACCGTGTATTTACCAGTCAAATCAAACGATTTTTTTACGCTTTTCCCAGTATCTGATTTTCCATCTGAATACACCCATCGATAACTAAGCGCAGCACCATCAGAATTACTACTTATGCTGCTGAAATTAAATTCATTTTTATACAAACAACTAGCCGTATCGGATCTAAGAAATGCTACACTGGGTTTAGAATGTACTGTTACCCATTTTGAACTGGTGTCTTCACAGTTGCGGTTAGAAATCGCCTTCAAAACTACTTTGTACTTTCCAAAAGCAGAATAAGTATTTGAAGGACTTACAGATGTACTTCCCGTACCATTTCCATAACTCCAAACATACGAATTAGTACCCGACGAAATAGTGGAGTTGTTGGTGAAGTTGAACTGATTATTTGTTAAACACTGTTGAGTGTTATTAATTGTGAAATCAGCTTGTGGTTGAGGATAAACAACAATCTGCTTAGAAAGAGAGTCACTACATCCTAAAGTTGACTTGGCAATTAATTTTATGGTGTATGTTTTTACTTCAGAAAAAGTTCGAGAAGTGTTCGTAGAATTTGAAAAGGATGAATCCTCATATTTCCAATCAAAATTCATACTTCCACCACCAAATGCAATGCTGGAGTTATTCTTGAATTCAAACAGCTGATTGTTTATACATTGCCCTGCTTGATTAATTGCAAAATCGGCTTTCGGATCAGCATGAACCGTGACTTTTTGCGAGGAGCTATCAGCACAACCGTTGCTATTGGTTGCTTTCAGTCGCACATTATAAACACCAGCATTGACAAAACTCTTTATCGGATTTGTGGACGTACTGCTGCTACCATCCCCAAACTGCCATAAATACTTAATATTCTTGCCATTCAATGCGGAAGTTTGGTTTAGTAATTTAAATGTATCAACGCTGTTGCATTGAGTGTTGGAATTCGATAAAATGAATGCGGTTTGGGGGGATGCAATCACCGATACGGTTTTTTTCAACGAATCAACACAACCAAATTGAGTAGTTCCCAATAATCGAACGGAATAAAAACCGTAGTTGGTGTAAGAATACGTAGGATGTGAATTCGTTGAACTATTACCATCACCAAAACGCCATTGGTAACTTACCGTTCCTCCTCCACTTACAATAGAACTATTATTATAAAACCCGTACGAATTACCCACCAAACATTGTGTATCGGTGTTAACCGTGAATGATAAATTGGGTTTGGGTAAAACTCGTATGTTTTGAATTAACGAATCTACACAGCCAAAACTGGTTTTAGATATTAATTTTACTTTATAACTCGAGGCTGCATTGTATTTTTTATTTGCAACAGAACTTGAATTTGAAATACTGCCATCCCCCAAATCCCAAACTCTCGATAAGGATCCTCCGCCACTAGTAACAGTAGAATTATCAGTAAAATTATATGACTGTTGATTTACACATTGATCCTGTGTGTTGATTGAAAATTGGGCAACAGGTTGCGGTCTAACCGTAACCTGCTTAAACAAGGTATCCGTGCAACCGTTGGTGTTTAAAATAATCAAACGAATCAACTTTACGCCTGCGTGCTTGAACGAATGGGTCGGATTCTTACTTGTAGCAGTATTAGAATCCCCAAAATCCCAAAAATAGGACAAGCTCGAAATACCATTATTGGGATTTGAGTTATCCGTAAACGAAAACAAATTACCCGACAAACATTGTGAGTTATTGTCGACTTCAAAATCGGCAATTGGGTTAGGTGTAATGTTAATCCATTGAGTAGAACTGTCTTGACATCCAAACGAATTGATTACCTTATGTTTAACCAAATACTTACCAGAGCTACCGTAAGAATGTTGGGTAGACTTCGCGGAATTAAATGATTGAGTTGTTCCATCAAAGAAATTCCAAGTTACATTTTGAATGCTACCAGAATTGGATTTACTTGAATCTTTAAACTCTATCAAATTTCCACTAAAGCAGGTGTTTTGTGTGTTTGTTCCAAATTTCGATGTTGGATTCTTCCAAATATTAAATGCAAATGAAAGAGTATCAACACAATTTAAGTTATCAGTTAAATAGATAAAACCTGTTTTGGTTCCTGAACTATTATACTTTTTTGTAATGGTTACGCCTTGAGAAAGTGAATTGTCGGAGAAACTCCACTTAACCCCTTTAATTCCACTTTTACCCGAATTACTTGCTTGTAAAATTGACGTAGTAGTCAAACATGAATCTTTACTCAGATAGGCAAATTTTGTTTGAGGTTTGGGATTCAATTTAATGGTTTTCACGATAGAATCTTTGCATCCATATTGTGTCGTAGAAACCATCTTTATGCTATAAGTCCCCTCTGAATTATATCCTAAAACAAAATTCGAAGAGTTGGATTTGGATTTGCCATTTGCAGCAATCCAATCTGCCCTTAAACTTCCTCCTTTGCTTGAAACTTTTGAAGTGTCAGTAAGAATAAACTGATTGTTATTGGCACATTGAACCGCATTGTTGATAGAAAATGCTGCCACTGGTTCGGGTTTGATTTCAATCTGTCTGACCATCGTATCCAAGCAATTCTCATCGTTTTTAACAATCAATTGGACGTTTTTAACCCCTGCCCAAGAATACGATTTACTTGGATTTTTTAACGATGAAACAGTAGAATCACCAAAATTCCAGGTATATATCAAACCTGAATTTTGTGTTTCCGATGTAGAAGAATTTGTAAATTGAGTAAGGTTCGAATGCAAACATTGCAACGCTAAATCTTCAGTAAATAGACTTTGGGGATTGCTCTTAACTCGTAGTGTTTTCCAAGCTGTATCTATACACCCTAAGGAATTCATTACTTCCATCCTTACGGTATAATTTCCCGTATCACTATAGGTATATTGTGGATTCGCTTGAGTACTTCCTGATTTACCATCCCCGAATAACCAAGAATAATTCTGATTTACACCCGAGGATGTAGTAGAGGTTTGGTTAAATTTAAAACGATTTCCCACCAAACAAAGGGAATCATCAGCAATTGCAAATTGGGCAACTGGATTGTGATAAACCGTCCATGATTTTTGAATCGTATCCGTACATCCATTCGCATTGGCAATGATCACTTGAGCCGTTTGAACACCAGAAGAACTGAAAGATTTCTCAAAAACTGAATCTTGAACCACCGTCAAGTCACTGAAACTCCATTGTACGTTTGAAATACTAGGTGATTTAAGATCAATCACTTTGAACTTCCAAGCATTATTCAAACATGAATCTGCATTCAATTTGCTAATCAAAGCTTGGGGTTTGGATTGTAATAAAATGCTACCTTCAATCGAATCTTTACATCCCAGAGAAGTTGTTGTAACCAATTGAACCACCGTAGTTCCTTTATTGGAATAGCTTACTTGAATGGGTGAACCCGAACCGGTCTTCCCTTGTCCCAAATTCCAGAAATAACTCAGTGTCCCTCCTGTTGATTTTATCGTTGAAGTAGAGGTAAATTCGAACTGATTATTATTCTCGCACTGTGCGGAATCATTGACCGTAAATGATGGAACCGACTGCGGATATACTTGCAATATTGAAGTTGATGTATCTCTACAACCGTGGATGTTGTGTACAATCAATTGTATATTCCGTGTGCCATCACTGTTGTATTTTTTTTCGGGGGATGTATTTACGGATTGTGTTGTATCTCCAAAATCCCACACATAATCCAATGCAGAATTTACGGTATTTGAAACACTGCTATTACTGAATTTAAATTCATTGCCCTTAAAACATTGCAAACTATCGTTGATGGTAAACTGTGCTTTAGGCATTGGGAAAACCCTAATGTTCTGTTGCAACGTATCAGCACAACCATAACCATTTTCAGCGATTAGAATAACCGGGTAAGTTCCTGTGTCATTATACACATGATTAACCGTACTACTCGATCCAATTGTATCTCGCTTACCATCCCCAAAAAACCAATAATTAACTATACTCGAAGCTGCATATTTGTAGTTAGTAATATCTTTAAATTCAAATTTATTTCCTTTCAAACACTGCTCATCGACATCAATTACAAAATCAGCCCAAGGATTTTCATACACACGAATATTTCCGGTTACAGTGTCTTTACAACCTGCGGAATTGGAAACAACTAATTGATAATTTTTCAATCCTTCTGTGGCAAAAAACTTCAACAGCGTTGAATCTGAACTCTGGGTATTATCCGAAAAGTCCCAAAGTACTGACGTCGGTTGTGCTTGATTTAAATCGCGAACCTTCAGCTGAACTCCTGAATTCAAACAAGAATCATTTATTACGAGGGTTTGAATCAAAGGCTTTTTCACTATTTCCAATTGAATCGAAGCACTATCCGTACAGCCAAAAGTGGAGGTTGCGATCAATTTAACAACAGGATTCGACACTGAGCTATACAACGCACTCGGCGTTTGAGCGGTATCTGAGGTGCCATTTCCAAATATCCAATTCCAACTCAATCTTCCTTCGCCGATAGCAATATTACTCAAGTTAGTAAATTGGGCGTTTCCATTATTTTCGCACAATTGAGAATCGTTAACGCTGAATTTAACGGTAGGCATTCCATAAACCCGCACGGATTGCAAAGCTGTATCCGTACAACCATGAATATTGGTCGTAACCAATTGAATTTCGTAATTTCCATTGGAATTATAGGTTTTATTGGGGTATGCAGCACTGCCACTATTTCCATCTCCATAATTCCATGCATAACTCAACGAAGCATTATTGGAGTTGGATGTAGAATTCTGAGTAATTTGAAATGCATTTTGACTTAAACATTGAGTGGTATCATTCACTACAAAAGTCGCCTTCGGATTGGGTGCAACAAATATTTGAGCCAGTTGTGTATCCTTACATCCTCGTTGATCAATTATCGATAATCTAACGGTATATTTTCCTGAATCCGCGTAATGAATTTGAAACGTGTCCGAACTATTTTTGGTAGTTGTCAAACCATTTCCCCAAGCAACCTTCCACTGATTGATATTGGTTTCTCCTTGTAGGGATTGGTCGGAAATGCTAAACACATTTTGATTTAAACACACCTGCGTTGCACTAGCAAGAAATTGTGCTGTGGGTTCTTGAATTACGTGAAGTTGATTATTTGTAGAATCTTTGCAACCATAAGAACTCGTAACCGTTAACCATGCACGTTTATAACCAGTTAAATTAAATGCTTTAATAGCAGTATCTTTACTCGTATTGAGGGATGTAGCTGTGCTTGACTCCCATCTCTGCTTGATATTATTGTAATCCTCAAATCTCCAACGTAAATCAAGATTTCCACCACCGAGATTAATACTTGATCGACTCGAAACCCGAAAAGAATTCCCCGTGAAACAAAGAGCCGAGTCAATCAATTGAATTTCCGCAACCGGCATTGGAGCAACCATGATGCGTTTTACAATTGTGTCTTTACAACCATATTTATTGGTGGCAATTTGCGTTACCCAACGCGGTCCAGAGGAATTGTAAATATTAATTGGATTGGATTTCGAGGTAAACGATGAGTCACCCATATCCCAATACAAACTCAAGGAAGTTGAATTTTTAATACTAGACTTGGATGTTGAATTGAATACAAACTTCTGATTTGAAGAACATTGAGCGGTATCGTTTACCGTGAAGTTGGCCATTGGATTGTTAGCAACATAAACTTTAACCGTATCCGATTGAACGCAACCTTTATTGTTCTTTACGGTAATTGAAGCATAATACGCACCAGAGTCTGAAAATGACCATCTCAAAGTATCTGAACTTGAAGTTTGATTGGATAATGAACTTCCCCAAAGATTCCAAATTTCAGAAACAATGGAATATCCCGCGCTTTCTTTGCTTCGATTAATGAATTCAAAATGATTACCACGAATACATTGCTGTTTGGATGAGGTGAATAATGAGTCGTTTAATCCTCTGCAATTGTATGATGTTAATGGAATGCTACTGGATAAGTATTCACTAAAAAGAGTACTCGTTAAATCTTTATCCGACTTTGATTCTCCTTGAAAAATCCGAAAATGATAGGTTTTCCCATTTTCCAATCGTCCTTCTTTGAATCGATAACCATAAACTCCCGATGTTGCAGAAATGGAATCGTACTTGATGGGATTTTTCAAATCGTCACTAATTTCTAGGAACAATTTAGATTTGTATTCCGGTTGCCAAATTCTAGCGAACACGAAAAAGGTATCGGCATCCTTTGAAATTGAATCCAAACTTGGTAACGTTACGGAAAACTGGCTCTCTATGGCTCCCATTTCTGGTTGTGTTCCAGTAGGATTGGGTCTAGATGTGCCATTAAAGTCCTTTGATAAGGATACAGCGCTACTAGCTCTTGCAATAACAGGCGATTGATTACTTGGAATCAATGTACCACTTACAAACTTAGGTTCGGCAGAAATATTTCCTGCACCCGACCATCCCCCAAAAACATTCGAATAACTTACGTTAATTTGATTGGTACTGCCCGAAATCAATGAACTACCAATGGTTGTATGCGACGTGTTGGAAGAAGCATAAAGAATAGAATTTTTAATGTTTAACTCTCCACCTGTTAGCACAATACACGTGTCGGAAGTCGATAACGTGTTACTATAAAACGTGGAGAACTGCAAATTCAATGTTGATTGCAGGATTTTAATCAACGATGGACCCGCTTCCTGTGTAAAAATACAATTTTGTGCCAGCGCAACACCCGAACTGGAACCCTTTAAATACAAAGAGGATCCAGCTAAATCAGCGTTATTGTTTGAAAATACAAGATTTTGTAGAAACAGCGTATCAGAAGTAGAAGTCTGAGCATAAATACCCGCTCCAATAGTGGATTTTCCTTGGGAAAGTGTTAAACCTGAAATCCGAACTTTCTCTGAACCGGAGGTTAGAATTTCTAAGATTCTGTGGGTTGAGTTTCCAGACAATTCCGTTTTGAAAATTTCTGAAGTATCACCATTCAACAGCCATTTCGATGACAGTGTTATACTTTTATCAATGGATATCCCATCAGTATATGTGCCCTGACCTAAAAGTATCGTATCGCCATTTTGTGCACGATTTAAGGCAAACTGAACCGTTTTAAATGGCTCACTTGAAAACCCTAACCATTGATTATCACTACCCGTTGTATGGATCCACCAAATTCGGTTGGATGTCAAACTGAATGTATCCGAAAAATCGCCAAACACTCCTACAGAGTCCACCGCTCTTAAGGTATACGAATACAAATTACCAGCAACTGCGAGGGTATCTGTAAAATTCAAACTATTTGTTGAATCGTACAGCGAAAAGCTACCATTATTTACACTTCTAAAAATTTGAAAATATTGAGTAGAATCAGCAGATTGTGTCCAACTAAAACGAGTACGATGCGGACCAATTTCTGAATTGACAAGAACCGGCTTTCCAGGCTTTGCCCAGCTATTTATCCCAAATGTAAAAAGTATTAAGAAAGCAAAAAGATGTTGAACTCCTCTATCAAATAAAGAAGCCCATAGATGTTGAAAAATAGATGTATATGAAAGTGTAATTTTTTTCAAGAATAAAAAGCTTTAAAATGGGTAAACAATATTAAGAAAATTTTACTTGATATACACTATTCACTTGCTACAAAAAGCCTTAAGATATAATTAATTACTTCGATTTTTCTAAAAATCGAAAAACATTGAAAATGAAAAAGTATGTTTGTATGATAATTTACACCAAGTTCAATGATCTCTAGGTTCTCTCTTTGCAAAAAATCCATAGTCGCGAGTAGTTTTTTCGTTTTTAGCGGATTGAGTTTTTCTTTATTGCATGGACAGTTCCCTACTTTCAGACAACAATTTGCTCAACGCTCGTTGTTGAATCCCGCTTTGATTGGCACCTCTCAAGTAAATCAACAAGATGCCGTGAGAATTGGATCAGGCACAAAAGCTCAATGGTTGGGGATTTCTTCTCGATTAGCTACCCAAAATCTAGCTTTTGACATGCCCATATCAAACACCAATATGGCTTGGGGTATCAATTTATATGCTACCGATTTGTATTCTGGATCTGAAAATAAATCTAAATACAGTCACTTTTCAGCAAGCGCTCAATACGCATACTCCATACCCATAAAAAAATCTCGATTACGTGCAGGATTGTCGTTGCAATATTCCAGTTTTTCATTTGGAAAAGATCGATTCTTATGGGAAGACCAGATAAATGCCAGCAATACGGGCTTTGTATTGCCCACTCAAGAGCCATTAAACAAACTTACTCGTAACGTTTTTCATGCCTCTGCAGGTATTATGTACTTTAACACCAGAGGTTTTATTGGAGTTTCAGCTTACAACATTAACCAGCCTAAAATTGGTTTCTACGATGAAAATTCACAAACTATCCCCCTGCGATATTCCGCTGTTGCTGGGTTCAGAATTACCTCTACAGATGCAAATACTGTGTTGATTCCAAGTGTTAACTACGCATTTCAAGATGGACTCCATTCCACTTCCTTCATGTTAAACACGCAGTTTACCAACTTCCGTGCAGGTGCAGGAGTTCAACAAGCCCGCAATTACGCTCAAACTGCTTGGTCCGTAAATTATTATTTTGGAGCCCGTTACGATCGTTACTATGTAGGGTATTCAAATGATTGGAATCTATCCATGCAAGGACAAGGAATTCCTGTAACGCACGAATTCAGCTTGCTTATCTTCCCCAAAATTTATTCTGGAAGAAGCAAGAATCCTAATCCATTTCCAGAGTTTTAACCCAGTTTGGGAGCAGCCCAAATAATACAATTTGTCTAAGCACCGAAATTACTATTTTAGCTTGTAAGCTTTTTCAGAACCGACACAGAAAATCCTATTAGGTAATAGTCAATCCTACAACCTAATGGATAAATACAATAAAGCGATTGCGATTACTATTCCTGCAAGGCATTTAAACAAATCTTGCACCATGATTACGAATCCTATAAAGTTATTAATAGCCCAACGGCTAATACCTCTTTAAATTGCAAACGAGGTCCCGTTCTGGTTCCCATGGGGTCTAATGCAATTTGAATATCATCGTCGTAAATGAAATGAAGAATCATAGTCGTACTAATATATTCATTCACTTTTAACGTAAACGTGTTTTCAAAATCCACATCAATATTACCGGGTTTGTACAAATAATTGCTGAATAATTCTAACTTAGATTGTAAACCAACATTTTTAACTATTCGAGGTTCATTAAACACAATTCTCATGTAACCTCCCGTTTCTGAACGGTGTTTCTTTCCAGGAGAAAGCATAGCTCCCGTGAAATAATCATACTTAGCCGCTTCCACACCATAAGCACCTTGGTCAGCTAAATTTTGATCTAAAACAAAGGTGTTTTTCGAAGTAACAGGACCCAAGAAAACCGATAGTTTAGACGAAGGATTGTAATCGAATCCGAGTGAAGCAACTACATACCCAGGTGCGAAAAATCGAGAAATAGGTACCGTATCAAATTCCGACATATATCCAGGTTGAAACTGGGTAGAAGGCGTTAATAGTGCCGTGTAATACCAAGATTTACTCGCTTTTTTTCCTACTTTCGTCGTAATTTCAAATCGGTCATCATTTTTAAACCATCTACCGGAGGTTCCTTGCAACATCAATCCATATCCCGCATCCAATGTTGATTCCCAAGAAAAAGTCTCAGAAATATAACTTAAGCTCATGTTGAGCATGGTGGAAAGCGAAATGGAATTTTGTCCCCCTCCTTGCCAGTTGCTGAATTGACTTTGACTCGTATTTATAGTAGAACTTCCTTGAAACGTCCAAGTTCCTTTAGGTGTTGCCGTAGTTTGAGCCATTCCATCATTAATAGGTAAAGAAGTGTCTGCAAATGCAGTGGAATTATCCAACCCAGAACCTGTAGAATCCAACAAACCTAAGGAAGCTGAGTCACTCATTGGCACCGTCGAATCACCCGAAACCACCTGTGCATTTGTTTCCGCGAAAAAATATCCCAAGAAAAAAAGCAAAAAAAGCGATCGGGTAAAATAAGAAAAGGAAGTGTACTTGAGGTTCGACATGATGGGGAAACCATACAATGTTAAAACGAATGTTCTGTTTATCCAAAAATGTGATAAAAAATTAATCAGAGAATTATTGCGGAAAACGCAACTTCCCAAGTTAAAAAACAGAATAATTAGAAACCCAAGTAATTTAGCACTAATTAATGTCCTGGACCCCAAGAACCTGCTGGAGGCCTTCCACCAGGATACATCATCTGCATACGTTTCAAATCAGGATTATCCATAGGATCCTTTCCACCGTTGAGTTTACGAATATTGTACGTAACATTCAACATGATATAACGGGTCAACACCTGAGTTCTTACGTCTTCGTAATAGGTATTGGTAATATTTCGTGAAAATGCCTTATTCTGATTCAACAAATCGTAAGCAGTAAAGCGCATATCCCACTGATTTTTCTTACCGAATTTCCTTCCCAACGAAGCATTCCACAAGTATATGGTTTGGTTGTAGAAATTACCACCCAATCCATCCCAGATTTGCTGGGTAATATCACTTCCAATAACCCATTTTCCTTTAGGCATGAAATTGACTCTCAATTGAGTGCTTTGTGTGAAATATGAACTGTTCAAATTCTTTTGGAATGTATTGGTTACCTGCGTAATAGCAGAATTACTATAAATACTAAAATCAACTTTTGAGCTGATATTTGAACTCAAGGAAATTCCCAAATTGGCACTTGGACTTTTGCTGTAATTGCGTATCGGCTCCGAATTTCCCAATTGTATCATGGAAGGATTTTCACTAAATCGCAATCCACCATTCAAATTCGAATTCACTTTACCTTTAAATAAGGGCTTACCATAGTTAAAAAACGCTCTTAAGCTGTATGCACCGTTCATATTAATAGGCTTGGATAATTGTCCACCCGGCGCCAAATATATAACTGAATCTCCCGCATTAATACCAACACGTTCTCCATTGGGAATAATGGTTAATGTTGAGATTTGATTGTTGGTTAAGGTTCCATCAAACATTAAAAAATAATTAGTTCCTTTCTTCGAATCCATATCAAAGTATCTGAAAAATAAACGATGTTGATAATCCTGAACCAACTTAGAGTTTCCCGATGTCAATTGTAATGGATTACTATTATCTACCACATCTTGCAGTTGATCCACACTCGGAGCATTATTGGATGTCCGATAATTCAAACGATAATTTTTTCTCATTCCTCCATTGGAGCGCAAACTAAATGTAGGCAACAGTGAACGAAATGTTCTATTTAATTCTCCTTCTCGGGGGAAGGTTTGATCGCCGGTAAGTTGAGCAATTTGAGCATCCAATCCAGCAGTTATTCGAATCTTATAGTTCTTATACTGGTAACGAACTCCAGTTGCTTGGCTTATATAACCATTGGTAAATTTATTAGAAAGTAACGTATCTAACAAATACTCATACATGCCTATCGGAGCCAGTTGCATGTAACGATAATTCAAACGATCTGAACTATTTTCATTTACACGCGAATTGTACTCTAGGCTAAATCCATGATTACTGTCTAGTTGTTCAGTAAACTCCAATTCAGTGCGAAATGAACCATTCAATTTCCCTGTAACTGTTCTTTGAAACAATTCTGTAGTATTGGATGTAGCAGAATTGTACAAACTGTTGCTTAAACGGTTTAATCCTGAGTAATCATTTAGACTCGGTACTAATTCTAGCGACAAACTTCTTCCTTTCTTCTTAAAAGAATGCATCCAATTTAATTGGATATTGGAATTATAACCATCGTTATTGCTTACATAATCGTTGATTTGAAGGGTTGAATCAACCACCGAATTGTTACTTATCAGCGACAAACCAACCAACGGATTTTTCAAACCGCTGTGCTGAAATGTAACACGGGGTTGAACAATTACCATGTTATTACTATCCGGTTTCCAAGTTAATCGCATGTTGAATCGATGATTCCGATTGTGAGTCATGTTATTTGCATCCTGATTATACGTCAAATTGGAAGCATTCTCACCAGTAATGAAATACCGGGTAGTTGTATTCAAATTAGAATTATCAGTGTTATTTAGAAAATAGCTGGCGGTAACATCGACTTTTTTGCCCCACTTATCGGAATAATTCAAACCCAGCATTGAAGTAGTTGTAATTCCATTTTGTCCTCCCACAAAAAAATCTGCAGCTCCAGACGGTGGACCACCACCTCTATTTCCACCGGCGCGCATTCCGCCTCCTCCTCCCATCACACTCATAATATCTTCTACGGCAAAATTTTGTTCATTGATATTGTTAGTTTGAAACAAAACAGAAAGTCTACGATCGCCTTTGAATGTATTGTATGTAACCCCGGAATGATATTTAATATCGTCTCCGCTTCCTTCAATACTCTTTCCACCGCCTACAAACACTTTTCCGAAACTACCTTTTTTGAAACCCATTTTAGTAATAATATTCAGGGTCTTTGTGGTATTCCCGTCATCGAATCCCGTAAACTGACTTTGTTCGGATTGAGCATCAAAAATTTGTACTTTGGCAATAGCATCTGCAGGTACATTCTTTAATGCTGCTTTCGGATCGTCACCAAAGTAAGGTTTACCATCCACCAGCACGCGACGTACTTTTTCTCCTTGGGCTTCTACTTCACCGTTGTTAGTAGTAACACCAGGCATTTTGCGTACTAAATCTTCTGCGGATGCATCGGGGTTGGTTTTAAAATTAGCTGCGTTAATTTCAGTGGTATCACCTTTTTGTTCCAATGCTTTTGTGGTAATATCCACCGCATCAATCTTTTCTGAAGATTTCAATATGGTAAGTGCAGGAAATGTTAGGGTTAACCCGGCATCTGCTCGCTCCCGAGATGGATTATCAAACTGCCACAACGTTTCAAAGTCTTCCTTAGAAACACGCAATAAGAAACCTGCCGTTCTCATGGAAATACCTGTAGATGGATTTCGCATTTTCATGAGAAGTTCTCTAGACAAAACACCGGAGTAATTCCCAGTGCCATCGGTTTTAAACGTCCCTAAATTCAATCCGTATTGAGCAATATTCTGTGCTAATTCTATTTCTGTTTTGGGATTACCATACAATGAATCTTGCTTGTAAGCATATAATTCTACCTGTGCTTGAGCCACAGGCATTGCATTTCCATCCAATATTTTACCTTTCACAGTTACGGAAAATCCACTGCCATTGCCACCTCCATTTCCACTTCCATTGCCAAACCCTTGTGCAAAAAGCTGTGTAGTTATACATCCCAACACCAGCCAAACTCCAAATACTATTTTTCTCATTTAATTTTAACTCAACTTATTTTATTCACCTATCTAAAACTGCAAAGTCCAACTTTTCCACGATATCTCAATGCTACATCCAAGCAATTGAAATTAATCCACCATTCTTCTATTTTGGGTAAGTAACTGATTTTTGAAATTCAACAACTCCGGATTTCTTCAATAACCTGCTTTAACCTATTCTTTAGACGTATTACAATGCGTTTCGTTTAATTCACCTCACTTTTTTTAAAACATTCTCCAAATGCGTTTCAACAACCAGATTAACCATTACATCCGGCTTGTGTCGCTCTGCCCAATCGGTGTTCATGCCGTATTTCCACTCATCAAATATGAATAAACTTCGACCACAACTTTCAGCTAATTCATTAATCATATCCGATCCAAAAGAATCTCGTATGAATAAAATATCCGCAAGTGTAGTGTCTTTATTATTGAATCGCATTTGATACTCCCAAGCATTAGAAAATTGCGGGGTTTCACACTTATAATTAGGAACTTGGATTGCTTTACGTTCAAATAGCGGAACTAACCAATATTTCGGTTCTGTTAATGCACCACTTAATCCCGTAAACTGAGCAAGATTTCCTGAATAACCATCTTGTTTATCTAATCGGTATCTTGAACTTTTGGGATTTCCGGGAAGTTTTACTTTTATGCCATCGCGATGCATTTGATTGACTAACGCGGCATGACCGTGCCAAGCACCCAATGGATTCCAATGATTATCTGTTTTGTAAAACACTTGGATAGGGTACCAGTTTTTTCGTGCTTTTATAAGTTCACTTCGCGTATCAACAATATGTAAACTCGGATCGCGTTTGCGTAAATATTCAATCAATATATCCGTTCTGTTCTTTCGCTGCAATCCAATTACCGCATCGGGTTGTAAATCGCCATAAATACTCTGTTTAGCTGGAAATATCACAAAGTAATATTCCATTCCTTTTGATTTACAAAATGCTCTACGATCATTGAGTTCTCGGTAAAATGAATCCAACTCCAATTCCGTAAATCGAGCATAACCATTGTAAGTGGCTAATTCATTCCCCGTAAAAAACATCCAGCCGTCTTTACCAAAATATACATCTCGAGGCAATGGTGATTTCTGAAATACATTCAAATTCATTTTACCGTACAATCGCATGAATTCGGATCGAAGTCCAAATTTATCTGACATCCAACGATCTACTTTATCCGGAAAAGAATCGTAATTATCTAAGGTTAGATCTTTCCAACCTGGACGTGCAGCCAACGTCCGATTTTCAATATTGGTATTGTCTATCCATTGAGTAAACTTATTCACCCACGGAAATAACACACTAAACCCTAGCAATACCAGTAAGACAAAGCCCGGTTTTTTCATGTTGGTTCGAACAATTAACCAGAATCCAGGAGTTCTGAAACGGGATGTATTGGGATTTTGGTGGGATTTCAACATTTTCAAAAACATAGTTTGTAATTTATACCTAAATCTAAATCCTTATTCACGTTAAAATCTGAAATAAATAAATGGACTGTAAGAACCAGAAATAATGTAAATGGAACATATCCAAAACAAGAAAACATATCCTAAAACTTCCAACCATTCTAGAAATTCAAAACGAAGCTTCAACTGATTCCATTTTGTGCTCCATCCCCATTTTCCATTCCCAAAACCAAACGAAAAATAAATTGCAATTATACTCATTAACCAAAACTCTCTGTTTAGAACATTGGATTGCATGTACAAATGATAATTATCTAATGGTGCAACTCCAAAGCCAAACAACTTTTGATAGAATCCCCAGGTTTGATTCATGCTTTCGGCCCTAAAAGGCACCCATGCCATCATGACCGCAAAAAAGGTAAATCCTATTTTAATCCATTTTGGAATGAATGAAAAATCCCATTTCCACAGTCGCTCTATGGTTAAATAAGCTCCGTGCAAAATTCCCCAAAAAACAAAATTCCAACTTGCCCCATGCCAAAATCCAGTGCATAAAAAAACCACCCATAAATTCAATGCAGTACGGAACTTTCCACCTCGGTTTCCGCCCAAAGGGATGTACAAATAATCGCGAAACCAACTAGAAAGAGAAATATGCCAACGTTGCCAAAAATCCTTGAATCCAGCTGCCAAATAAGGAAAATTAAAGTTCTCTGGAAAATGGAATCCAATCATTCGAGCAAGACCTATTGCCATATCGCTGTAGGCCGAAAAGTCAATGTAAATCTGAAATGTGTATGAAAGAATACCTATCCACGCATTCATGGTGGACATATCCGTTAAATAAATGCCCCACATTTCATCCGCTGCGTATGCAAAACTGTTGGCCACCAGAATTTTTTTCGACAATCCGATTAAAAATCGTTTAAATCCGACAATCAAATTGTTTTGAGTTAAATCCCGATGTTCCAACTCTTCTGAGATTTGATTGTATCGAACAATGGGTCCCGCTATTAATTGAGGGAAGAAAGATTTGTACAATAATAGATTCAAGAAATTCCGTTGAGGCGCTACGCTTCCCCGATACACATCTATCTGGTAACTCATTCCGTGAAATGTGTAAAATGAAATACCTATTGGCAATATAATTTCAGGCAATTTAAACGGCGCATGGCCATTTTGAATACCCAAATAATTAATGTTCTCTAAAAAGAATAAAGCGTATTTGAAGTAAAACAGTAACGCTAAATTTACAGCTATTCCCAACCACATCCACCATCGCTTTCCTTGTCCACCAGCTAATAAACCAAATACATAATTAATAGCCGTGCTGAACAACAATAACCAGACATACGAAACGGATTCCCAAGCAAAAAAAATCAAGCTAAAAAAGGTAACTAATGCATTTCTACCGGATTTTGGAACTAGATAATATCCCAATAAAAACACAGGTAAAAACAGGTATAGAAATACCGGGGAATTAAACAACATAACAACAAATATAAGAATACACAAATTATTACTTCGATTTCATTTAAAACAATCCAAAATTTCAGTTGTTATTCCTCCATTGTTTTATCATTTTTCGGTCTAATTATTAATTCGTTTTACTTTGAAATCTACTGCCATTATCTTTCCCAACCAACTCTTTGAATGGCTTCCTTTTTCGGGGGATGTTCATTCTGCTGAGAATCAACTACCCATTGTAAATCAAATAATTCTGGTAGAAAACGAACTATTTTTCAAGCAGTTTAAATTCCATAAAATCAAATTGGTTCTGCATAGAAGCACCTTGAAATTTTACGAAGATTTTTTGAGAAAAAAAGGTTTTAATGTAGAATACATTGAATACAACGATCCCCGACAAAACATCACCCAACTTTTAGAAAATGTAGCTAAAAAATATAATACTATCCACTATTTCGAACCTTCTGATGATTGGATTTCAAAGCAAATAACATCGTTCAGGAAATCCAATGAACATATAAGTTGGGTGGAACATACCAATCCCAACTTCATGATTACACCCGATGAAGGCAATCAATTCTTTAATACCAAGAAAAGATATCATCAAACGGATTTTTACAGTTTTCAGCGACAAAAGTTCGGAGTTCTTTTAGATGCCGAAGGAAAGCCATTGGGTGGGAAACTTACGTTTGATACTGAAAATCGAAAAGCCTATCCAAAGAATCATATCCCCCAAAAAACTGAATTCCCCCAACCTAACTTTTGGGTGCAAGAGGCAGTTAACTATGTAGAAAAATACTTCCCTGATCATCCAGGAATCTTAGAAGAATTTGGTACATCTTACTTTTATCCAACCACATTTGACGAAGCTCGTAACCACCTAAAAGCATTTCTCCACCAGCGACTTGAACGATTTGGAGAACTCGAAGATGCTTTTACACATCGAACCGACGACGATTTTATTTATCATTCAGTTTTAACTCCAGTGTTAAACATTGGATTGTTGAACCCAAAGGATATTCTAGAAGCTACCATTCAATTAGCAGAAGAAAAAAACATACCGATTAATTCCGTGGAAGGTTTCATTCGACAAATTTTGGGATGGCGTGAATTCATGAGAATTATTTACCTACGCGAAGGAACCAAACAGCGTAATTCCAACTTCTTTAATCATCATAAGAATATTCCTGCTTCATTTTATGACGGTACAACGGGTATTGAACCTATAGATCGCATAATTAAAAAAGTGCTCAAAACAGGTTATGCACATCACATTGAACGATTGATGGTTTTGGGGAACTTTATGTTGCTAAGTGAATACCATCCTGACCAGGTTTACCAATGGTTTATGGAATTATTTATCGACGCCTACGACTGGGTAATGGTGCCCAATGTGTATGGAATGTCTCAATTCTGCGATGGTGGATTAATTACAACTAAACCGTATTTCAGCGGCAGTAATTATTTACTGAAAATGTCAGATTATCCAAAAATAAAACCGAGCACTAAACCGTTACAGTTGAATTCCAGAATAAATCATCCTTCGCATTTTAATACTATATTCGAAGCATACGACACCCATTGGCAAGAACTTTGGGATGCTTTATTTTGGAGATTTATTGATAAGAATCGTCAATACTTTCAGTCCAATCCTAGATTGGGAATGATGGTTATAACATACGACAAAATGAATTCCGAAAAAAAAGAGCGTTTAAACACGATTGCTGAGGCGCATCTGGTTTAATCAATAATTTATTTGTGTTCAAATTTATTGGCGTTCAAAACTCACTAATGAACGTGTCCTTATCATATTTACTAAATCGCGATTGGTTTGGATCATTTGAAGGTGCGTTTTATCAAACTTAACTATTTGAAAAGTATCGTTTGTTGGTTTTGTCGGTTGTCTGAAAACAACCAATTTTGCTGAATCAAACGAATAGTTGAAAGAATCAACTACAACTCTATTTTGGTATTGATAACCTCTATAATCCTTACCCAATTCCATTAAAACATAATTATTGGCATAATTAAAATTCAAGGTATCAACTGGTAGATCTTGAACTAAATCATAAATAACGGTATTGACCGTTTTCAATCCCCAAAAACCAAAAACATTGTAACTAGTATCGCATTGATGATTGTTATTGTTGTTATTATTTGTAGGGGGTTTGGAAACAGGATCTTTTTCACAAGAAGCAAAAAGAAATAATGAAAATAACAGAACTAAGTGAAGTCGTGAAAGTTGCATAAAGTAAAGTATGAAAGTAGGTAAAAAAGAATTATTTCTTGGTCATATTGAGCAATGTGGTCACTTTTTCGTCGTAGTCTGTATCCACATATTCATTTTTCAGCTGAAGGTTGGTGGCGTCTAGTTTTAGGATATAAAATGTATCGTTGCCCCAATCCATTCCATGTATTACAAGGGTTTTCTTCGTGTAATCTATCGAATAGGGGTAAGTTTCCGTTACAGCAGCTCCTTCGTATAAATCCAAATTACCATCCGATTTAATATGCATGGACAATTCACCGGGAACATAGGTTTCTGTGTTGGTTTCTACAAATGAACCTGTGCTTGCTTCATGAATAGTTTCAACCATACTATTCAACTGCCAATCGGCAACTGCTTTGTATGAAGGTGTTGTATTTACGGGTTCTTTTTCGCATGATTGCAAAGCAAAAACAAAGAAGAAGGCTGTAATGATTGAAGCAATTTTAATATTCATTTTCATGTTTTTTTCTTTAAGTGTGTGTAATTCATCCGACATTTAATTTTCAATTTGGATAAATTCTCTTGATTAACAGCGAATATAAGATGTTTTTTTCTTTTTAAATATTACTAGTAGTCAGCTCCGAATTTAAAACCTGAACCATTTATTTTCAATTTGAACTACATTTTACCTAGTCCTTAACTGAAATTAATAACTATATCCAAATTTCATTTACGGCTTGAACTAAATCTTGCTGCAAATATTCTTTTTTCCATTACAACCAAACCACATCTGGTTACACCCACATTACTTTAGCAGCCGAAATTAGAATTCGTTTAGCATCTCCCTTTGGACCTGCAATAAAGTAAGGTATTGGATCAACACCCGTGTTGGCTTCTTTGAATAGTTTCCTGATCGAGCGGTTAATTTTAGAAATTTTTTCATGAATGCTATTTTCTCTAACATCCACCAGCTGGTTCACTGATTTTGTCATTCGCTCAATATTCTCAGAATTAGAAATCATTCGATAATATTCCAAAATATCATTCTTGTGAAGATACAAATCGGACAAATTAATGCCATTCAAATTTCTGAGAAACAAAATGTATAGAGCTTTGTGCAATGGCTCCAACTTCAACTCACCTGCCTCATCCGAAAAATGAATCTTGTAATTAATATCAATCATGATATTTGGAGCCATTCGTTCGGCCCAAACCTGATCTTTTCCGGCCATTAAAGAAATCATACCTGAATTGCCATTAGCCAAAGAAGGTAATTTTGATCCCAAAATGTCTAAGAATTGAAATAGTCCAGTTGTTAATCCATGCTCTTGGATTTGCAATAAGAAAATTTGCAGTTCCCGGGGAATATCATCTCCCAGCGTATTCATAAGAACGTTAAGTTTCTCAAACGTAGGAACTAATTCATGCTCCTCCAGAGTCGAATTTCCATCCGCTGGATTAACCCAATTTAAATTCGGAAGGACTTCTTTTTTCTCGGGGGATTCTACTTCAAGCAACAGAGAAGATTCCGAATTTTCTACCCAATGCGGCTCGATTCCATCAGCGGAATTTGAATCAGCCGGATCCAAGTAATACTTTTGGATTTCGGGCAATTCAGGTTCAAAAGGCAATGCTCTGTTAACAATTCCCCTAGATTTATACCAGTCATTATCGACAACCAACCACTTTTCAGGTGTGTCGAATTGATCAGAATCCACAAATTCAACTAACTCGGATTCTTCCCAATTTCCCAATCCAATGTATTTAACTGTGGCTTGTTGTCCATCGAATAACACTACATATCCCCCATCGCTACCCTGAATATTCAATTCACGCCAAATAATTTCTACATAATCTTCATTTTCAAAACGCTTTAACAGATTATTAACTACTTCATTTTGTACTTTTTGGGACAAATTTTTAAAATGAGGGTAATATGCCATCAAGTACGAAATGAACGCATTTCTCTCATTGATAAAATATCCGTGGTGCGGCCGATTCAGCGGGCTAAGCCAAAATATTCCGCGCTCTTGAAAAAGGTACTTCAAATGCTTGTTTTCCTTGAAAAACATTTCATGCATTCCCTTACCACGGTGTATTAATAAGGCCCAGCGAAGATTTTTTGAAGTATTTTTTGGGAACGACATATCACAAATTTAGCATGATTTTATTTCCATGGATACACTTTCACAACCTTGTGGAAAGTAAAAATAGTTCATCCCCCAGAAAATTTATTTGATTCGGATATTTAATGACTCTTGCATAGATTTTAAACATGCAAAATCTTGTTATTAATCATCCTCCAGAGAATTTATCGAACCCTTTTTATGCCTAGCCCCCAACTTTGGAACTTGATCCCATAACAACGGATCTTGCCCTGATCCAAAACAAAAAAGGTTGCCTTTTGAGCAACCTTTTTTTCTGGCGGTCCGGACGGGACTCGAACCCGCGACCCCATGCGTGACAGGCATGTATTCTAACCAGCTGAACTACCGAACCGTTTCCGAACAATTATTTATTGAACGGGACTGCAAAAGTAGGATGAAATTTTATTCAATGCAAATTTTTTTAAAAAATTTTTCAATTCTTTTTGAATGCCTATTTTCGTGTCTCTCACTAGAAATCTATCTAAACATGTTGGTATCCTACAAAAAGCTATTCACAGCTATTTTCATCTATCTGATTGTCAATAATTCCACTGCTCAATTTCCAGAGGTTGTGTGTTATCATGTTGATCACGGAGCAACTGAACGTCCTCGAAATATTGACGTAGATTATATGAAAATTGATGTGAAAATAAGTCCCTTCAAAAAGCAAGTATCTGGAAAAGTAACCCATTCTTTTAAATCACTTCAAACATCCACTGATACAATTTTCTTTGATGCCCCTGGAATAAGCATTGAACAAGTTCTTTTAGATGGGAAAAAAATCACCTTTCGAACGAATAAAAATGGCTTAATCGCTGAAACTAAACTCACCAACGACTATTTGAAAAATCATAAAATTGAAATCCAATACACTGCAACTCCCAAAAAAGGGCTGTATTTCATTGGTTACGATCAACCCATCTCCAAAAATCCATTGCACCAAACCCGTCGACAGGTTTGGACTCAAGGACAAGGAATCGATAATCGCCAGTGGATTCCCATGATTGACATTCGCAGCGATAAATTCATTACGGAAACCATTGTAACCTATCAGGATACCGTTCCTGGTTACAAAATTCTGTCTAACGGTACTTTAGTATCTCAAAAAACCAACAACGATAAGTCCATTACTTGGCATTACAAAATGGATAAACCACACGCGGGATATCTGTTAATGCTGGCAATAGATCGTTATGAAGTTAAAAAATCCGTTTCTAAAAAAGGCGTTCCGCATCAATTTTGGTACTATCCCGAACATTCAGACCGTGTAATACCTACTTCGCGTTACAGCGAAGAAATTCTCGATTTTTTAGCTGATGAAATTGGACTTCCTTATGCCTGGGGAACCTATTCTCAAGTTATGGTGCAGGATTTCTTGTACGGAGCTATGGAAAATACATCTGCTACTGTTTTTGGGGATTTTTTCTGGGTGGATGAGCGTGCCTATCTCGATAAGAATTACGTGAGTGTAAATGCGCATGAAGCAACCCATCAATGGTTTGGCGATTTAATTACAGGCCGACATGATGCCGAACAATGGCTTCAAGAAAGTTTCGCCACATTTTATCCTGGCTTAACTGAACAGCACTTATTTGGAAGTGACTATATGTATTGGTACTTCAGAAACAACATGAATGGTGCTTTGGCAGCTGGAAAACAAAACTCACTTCCCGTACGTCACAGTGCTTCAGGTTCATCTCGACATTACCCAAAGGGTGCTTCGGTTTTGTACATGCTACAACACCAAGTTGGACGCGATAATTTCAGAAGAGCCATCAAATACTATCTTGAAAAATATCAATATCAAACGGTTGAAACTTGGGATTTACAAAAAGCATTTATTGATGCAACAGGTATCAATGTAGATGCATTTTTTGATCAGTGGATTCATCGGGGTGGTGAACCTAAATTCACAGTGAGCACTTCACAAAATTCATCAACTTCCATCGCCTTTGATATTGATCAAAATCACACTACAGATGCTGTTGTTCAGTATTTTGAAATTCCGGTAGATTTTGCGGTTTACTTCACAGATGGAACCAAAATTACTAAAACAGCGGTTGTTTCCGGTCCCCATACACAAGTACAATTGACGAATTTACCTGCCGGAAAAGAAGTTGCTTTTTGTTTATTTGACGAGGGAAGTTTTGTCTTGAAAGAAGTAGAATTCACAAAATCCAATATTCAATGGATGAATCAACTCAAGTACTCCGAATTTATGTTGGATCGATACGATGCATTAATTGCACTGAGATCCGCACCTATTTCCGAAAAAAAATCAGCCTTAATTGAAGCTTGGAAAAAGGAAACGTTTCATGGAATTCGAGCGGAAATTGCATCCCAGCTGTTAGAAGATCCAAAAATTGACGCACCCACTGCTATGTCGATTGCACGCGATAAGCAGCATCAAGTGCGAATGGTTTTTGCTCAAAAAATCCCATTAGTATCATCCACTCAGTTTTTAATGGAGGAATTATTATCCGATTCCAGCTACTTTGTTATTGATGCTGCATTACAGCGAATGATGAAACATCCTTTGTATGAAAGTCGTTTCCCATTTATGCTACAAAAACTAAAAGGTGTAGACGGTTATACTCACAATTTAGCCATAAGATATCACGAGATTAATGCAATGGGCGCTAAACTTGGATTCATTCCCAATTCTGAAGAAACGTTAAAATCAGCAGAAAATTCGATAAATTCTTTGATCGAAATGGCTGGACCTATGTACGAATTTCGAACCCGAATCTTGGCTATACAAGCTATTCAACGACTCAATATCTTGAATCAAGATGCCGCTCTAGCGTTGTTTGATGCATACTTCAATTTTAACAGCCGACTCAATGGACCAGCATTGGATGCACTAAGAAGTTTTTCCAACCAGTGGACCAACAATAAAATACTTCAAAATGCCGTGTATAACTCGAATTACAGTTTGGAACAAAAAAATCAATTGTTAAAAATTCTGGGTGTAATCTGATTAAAAATTAGGTTAAATGTTCCTTAAATCTGCATTTTTTAACATTTAAATAGGCAATTTCTTTGAACTTTGGATAAGAATTCATTAATTAGCGTTTTAATTAGGATAAATTGTGAAGATGCACTCTACCGTCATAAATAAATCAAACTTATTGTTCAGGAATTTTTGGCAATTTTTTGCATTTGGATTAGGAATTATCATCGTTTCTACGGGTTGTTCCCCAAAATTTGAAGATGCAAAAACGCTGTATGATCAGGGTTATTATGGACAAGCAGCTATCGTTTTTGAAGACGTGGCTCGTCAAGACCCAGATAAAAAAGTGAAGGAAAAAGCGTCTTTCTTAGCCGCTGAATCCTATCGCTTGAATAACAATTACGTAAAAGCGAAAAAACTATACGAAAAGGTACTGAAAACCGATCCGAATAACACCCAAGCTTTACTCATGCGTGCCAACATGATGAAAAAGTTGGAAATGTATCGTGAGGCAGTTGGAGCTTACGAAGATTACTTAGAGCGTGTTCCTGGTGATTCCGCTGTGATGCAAAAAATGCTCGGTTGTGAAATGGCGCTTCAATGGACACCCGATAGCTCACTTTTCAGAGTTCAAAATTTCAAAATTGCCAATACCAAAGCCAATGATTGGGCTCCCATGATTGCATCTAAAAAAGATGATGTTTTGTTTTTTGCTTCTGACCGCGAAGGAGGTTTTTCAAAACGCGTTTACGAAGGAACAATGGAAATGTGGAGCGATATTTGGTATTTAGAAGGGAAAAAGGACGCAACAGGTGGTTCTGCTCCAGCTAAAGGTGCTAAAAAAGCCCCTCGAAACAAAAAAGGCGAAACTGAAATCAAATGGGGAAAACCCGTATATGCTGAAAAAAACTCAACCAAATTTAACGAAGGTGGAGTTACTTTCAACGAACGCTTTACCACCATGTACGTTACACAGTGTGGTGGTCGTGATGGAAAATCTGAAAAATGCGCTATCTACGAATACAAGAAAACCGGTCCAGAATGGACGATTGGAGATGTTCTTGAAATTTGTGCAAAAGATTCTGCCCATTCATACGGACATCCCGCGTTAGGTGATGAGGATAAAGTATTGTACTTCTCTTCTGACCGCGATGGTGGTTTCGGGGGATTTGATATCTGGGCTGTAACATATTCTCGTAGATCGAAATCTTGGGGGAATCCCGTTAACTTAGGTCCGCAAATCAATTCACCAGGTAATGAATATTTCCCGTATTGGAATAAACACGACAGCCGTTTGTATTTCTCATCGGATTATTGGCCTGGGTTAGGCGGATTGGATATGTTCGCTGCCGATAAAACCGAAGAAATTAACGTTTGGAAAGATGTAGAAAATTTGCGTGAACCTTTAAATTCTGGAGGTGATGATTTTGGTATTACCTTCACCAACCAAAATTCTAAAAAAGGATACTTTACTTCCAATCGTGGAGATCGTACCAATACAGACGATATTTATGCATTCGACATTATTCCTTTGGTAATCACCATAAAAGGAATTGTTACAGATTGTAACACCAACAAACCTTTAGCTGGCGCCACGGTTGTGTTGGCTAACGATCGAGATACTACCACCATGGTTCTCAAAACCAACGCAAATGGTGAATATATGGCAACGTTGAATCCTAAAACCAATTATGAGGTTGTTGCTAAATACCCAGAATTGTACTATTTCGATATCCCTCCAGTAAACAGAACCACTCACGGAATCCGTTTTTCAACTGAATTGATTCAAGACTTCTGTTTAGTTAACCCATTGGATAAAATCTATTCTCTTCCCATTTTCTATGATTTAGACTCTGCCGCCATTCGTCCAGATGCTGCAAAAATCCTAGATACATTTGCCCAAGAGGTACTCATTCGTTACCCTCGTTTGGTAGCGGAATTAGGTTCTCATACGGACTGTCGTGCATCCATAGATTATAATACTCGATTGGCTCAACGTCGTGCTGATAGTGCACGTAGATATTTGATGCGTCGTTGGAATATCGATAGTGCACGTATCCGCGCTGTTGGTTACGGAGAAAAAGAATTGATCAACGATTGTAAGTGTGAAGGCGCTGAAAAAGCAGGCTTCACTCCTTACATTGCCGACCGCAGTCGCAAAATGATTGTTGAAAAAGATAAAAAAGGAAACGTAATCAATAGTTATTACGAGAAATATAAAGCATCTGAAATTGTGGTGATGGATGGGAAACCTTACATCCCCTGTGATGAATACCAACACCAACAAAATCGTAGAACTACTGTTCGTTTCGAGTTTGAAAATCAGAAGTCACGTGTTCAAATTAATCAAGACGTAGACGTAAACAATGTAAACAAAGGTTCAACATACAGAGATTCTCTTCAAGCTGCTGAAAAAGCTGCGAAAGATAAATTGACTGAAGCTGTTCCTGCAGCTGATTTAAGCAATGCGGTTAAATTAACTATCTCTAAAGACGGTGATAAAAAAGCGATTCCAGTAATGATTGCTGGTACTGAAGCGGTGATGTTCCATTACGATTTCAACGGTAAATTAGATGCTATACCTCCTTCTTTAGCTGCTGAATGGTACAAAAAGAAATTGATTAAAAAGAAAGATTTCGTTGAAGGCGAGAAATTCAAAGTTGGTAAAGTAAAATTACCTTCAAACAAGTTTGTAGTTGAAGAGATTATGCTTGGCGAATACCCATTAAAAGGTGTACAATTCACAATTACTGAGAAAGTGGAAACACCAGTATTAGGTAAGAAAACGTTGAATAAATACTTTAAGACATCTTCATTTGAAAAAGACAGCGAATTGGTTTTGATTCCTAAAAAGGCAATTAAAAAACCAAAACCAGCGAAACCAGCAAAAACAACAACACCAAAAACCAAATAATTAATTGAAATTTAATTAATCAACAAAAGCCGTCTCGTTTAAACAACGAGGCGGTTTTTTGTTAACACCGATTCCGTTTTAATTGATTTTGGCGAACTTTTTAGGAATGAGTAAGTTAATCGAATAAAATAGCTTCTCGAATTCTTAATAATTTCTCCATTAAAGACTTAAATTCACGCAACGGTAGCATATTGGCTCCATCACTTTTCGCTAACGATGGATCTGGATGGGTTTCAACAAACAAACCATCGGCACCTACAGCAATAGCTGCTTTGGCAATCGTTTCGATTAATTCAGGTTTTCCTCCCGTTACACCAGAAGATTGATTTGGTTGTTGTAAACTGTGAGTAATATCCATTACAACCGGTGCACCAAATGTCTTCATTTCCGTAATATTTCTGAAATCTACAATCAAATCTGTGTAGCCAAAACTATTTCCACGATCTGTCAAAATAATGTTGTTATTGCCAGAGTCGATGCACTTCTGCATAGCGTGTTTCATGGCGTCGGTACCAGCAAATTGTCCCTTTTTAATATTTACAAATTTTCCCGTTTTCGATGCAGCTACTAACAATTCCGTCTGACGAAACAAAAACGCTGGAATTTGTAAAACGTCTACATATTCTGCAGCCATAGCAGCTTCGTGAGATTCATGAATATCCGTAACCACCGGAATTCCGAATTGAGAACGAACTTCCCCCAAAATTTTTAATGCTTTTTCATCCCCAATACCTGTAAAGGAATCAATTCTGGAACGATTCGCCTTTCTATACGATCCTTTAAAAACCAAAGGAATTGACAAATCATCGCAAATTCGAACCAATTCCTCCGCTGTTTTCAAGGCTATATCTCTTCCTTCGATGGCACAGGGTCCAGCCAATACAAAGAATGATTTACTATCAGTATGATGCAATAATGGAATTTGAGGTTGATTTGTCATAGGGCAAAGTTAACTAAGCCAGATCAAAATATTTTACCCGTTTCAATATCTGAAGAACGAGTAACTCATTCCATTACCATTGGAATCTTTACCTTTGATTTCTATTCTTCCCGATTGACCTTCTAAAGCTGCTACTAAATCCTCGGCTTCAATTACCTTTTTACCGTTAAATTCAACCACTGTAAAACCATTAGGTAAACCCATTTGCGAAATAGCACCACCCCGCTGAATATTCATGATTTTGACACCATTAGATAATGCCAATCGCTCCTTCTCAGAAGCCGTTATTGCCTGAAAATCTGCGCCCAAATACTTAGATCGAACAACACCCTTCATGCTTAATTCATTTTGAGATTTTTTGTCAATTAAGGTTAAATTGATTTTTTTGCGAATTCCCTCACGTATAAACTCAACGGGAACTGTGTTACCTGGTCGCTGATAGGCTAAAAATTCATCAAAACTTGAACGACCATCAACATCCACATTTCCAATCTTCACGATTACGTCGTTACGTTTTAACCCCGATTTCTCGGCAGGACCATCTTCTAATAACGCTTTAATTTTTACCGGCTCTTTATCCAATTTGAGGGCCGACATTTCTTCAGGACTTACGCTTCCAATCTCAAAGCCTGTAAAAGCACGTTGCACCTCTCCTTTTTCAATAAAGTCTTTTACTATTTTTTGAACGATGTTACTGGGGATGGCAAATCCGTACCCCGTATAACTTCCGGTATTGGATTGAATTGCTGTGTTTATTCCTACCAATTGTCCTTTTAGATTCACCAGAGCACCTCCAGAGTTTCCTGGATTGATGGCAGCATCCGTTTGAATAAAGCTTTCAATGGGAAATTGATTCTTTACAATGTTAATGTTTCTGCCTTTAGCACTCACAATACCAGCCGTAACGGTGGAATTTAAATTAAATGGATTACCTACGGCAAGTACCCATTCCCCAACTTTAACTTCATCGGAATTTGCAAAAACAACCGAGGGCAAATCGCGTTCTTCAATTTTAATTAACGCCAAGTCGGAACCAGGATCGGTGCCGATTACCTTGGCAATATATTCCTTCTTACTCTTGTTTAATACAACAGAAATTTTTTCGGCACCTTGAATTACATGGTTATTTGTTACAATATAGCCATCTGAATTTACGATAACACCACTTCCTGTACTCGTAGCCTGTCCTCGGCTTCCAAACGGATCGAAATCCCAAAAACTCCCAAAAGGACTTTCATATTGAACAGTTGAAAGCGTTTTAATAAAAACCACAGTGGGGGTAGATGCAGCACTTGCGGATTCAAAAGCATCCAAATCAAAACCCGAACCGGTCATTCTCGAGGGTATACCGTTTTCAGCAACTTTCAACCAAGCAACATCAGAACCTTTGATCCAATTAAAAACAAAAGCTCCTAAGAATCCAGAAATACTGGAAATGAAAACAATGATTAATACCTGCGACTTTTTCATGATTTGTACTACTTGAAATTATTTATATCACTTGAAATTACATGATAGGAAAGCAAATCTTTTGAATTTCTTTCAAACGCGAATTTAATAAAAAATGGCACCTTGAAGGGTGCCATTTCGATGTAGTGTATTTTAAAAACGTTAATTTCTAAATTGAATTGCTGGATTGCAAAGTGTTCTTGCTAGGAATATTAAGCGCTCATTCCTGGGAACAATCCGCGGGCTATTCCGGGTTCCATAAATGGCCAAGGAATGCGTGATAATATCAGTAATAATGCAACCAAATAAAACCACTTCGCATTATCTTTTCCTTTCTTCACAGAAACACCACCAACCGTGATTAAAGCAATGGCAATAATCATCGTTAATGGATGCTCAACAGAGAAAAATCGAGCTGCTGGGTTGCCCATTGCTTCTTTCATTCCCAAGGTTTGGATCAACTTCAATCCCCAAACTCCAATAAACCATTGAATTAATCCCAACAATAACATAACATGGGATGAAATCGTTAAAAAGCGGGTTTCTTTACCGTTTTTGTTCAAAAACGCGTTTACCATTGACCAAATCAAAAGTACTAACACAATCCATCTCAAGAAATTGTGTAGGTGGGTTAAGCCTGTCATCATATTTTATCCAATTTTAAGCGAAGTTAGTCAAATCCATTTGATTTTCAGAAAATACTCTACAACAAACTATCGGTTAATTTTATACCTTCGCAATATGAAAAAATGGGGAATTCGCATAGCTGCCACATTAGGCGTTTTATTCTTGATTCTACTCATCCTACCTTTTGCTTTTAAAGGTAAAATCTTAACTACCATTAAAGAATCCACTAACAACTCTGTAAATGCTAAAATTACGTTCGACGACGATATTTCATTATCGTTGATTCGAAACTTTCCAAATATATCTGTAGGAATTAACAACCTCAAAGTAGTTGGAATTGATTCGTTTTCGAAAGATACCCTGTTTGCCACAGATAAAATGCGTTTAACTATTGATATTCAGTCGGTTTTAGGAAGTGGAAAACCCATGACCATCAATAAAATATACTTAAATAATCCTCTTATCAACATCATTTTTCTAGAAAGCGGTAGAGCCAATTTCGACATTGCAAAGGTGGATTCAACAGCAGCCATTGACACTACAAAAAGTGAACCCATGAATTTGCAACTGGAAAGCATTGTGGTTGAAAATGCACGAATAGGTTACGTTGATCACTCGTTGGATTTTGATATGTTCCTTACTGGATTCAACTTTGATGGAACGGGTAGCTTTCAAGGAGATGACTTTGCCTTAAAAAATGAATTGAATGCTGAAACCTTAGATATGTCGTTTGGTGGAATGAAACTTCTCTCAAAGACCAAACTTGCATCCAATAGTACTATCAACATGAATTTCAATACATTCCGTTTTGATTTCGGGGGAATTGAGGCCAAATTGAACGAATTTCCACTGGTACTGAAAGGGTGGTTGCAAATGAACGATACAAACATGGATATGGACCTTGACTTCTCGGTTCCATCATCTGAATTTAAATCCCTTTTATCCATAGTTCCTGGCGCTTACACTCAAGATTTTGATCAAGTTAAATCAACTGGAAAGATGTCTGTTCATGCTGCTATTAAAGGTATTATGGATGATATCAGAATGCCTTCAACGGATATAACCTTAAAAGTCGATAATTCTTCCTTTCAATATCCCGGGTTACCAGCTTCTGTTTCAGGGATCAACGTAGATTTAAATGTGAAAAACGCTGATGGTAATCCTGACAATACTACAGTAGATCTTAAGAAATTTGCTATGCAATTAGGTGGCGACCCCATCGATATGTCGCTCTTTTTAACAACTCCTATAAGCAATCCCTACGGAAGAGCTAAGTTTATTGCCAAAGTGGATTTGAATAAATGGACCCAATTCATGCCGTTAGATAAAGGCACAAAACTGGTTGGAAAAATTGTTTCGGATTTGCAATTCGATGGCCGTTACTCACAAGTAAAATCTGGAAATGCAGATGCTCTTAAAGCTTCCGGTAAAATACAAATAAATGGTTTAAACTATAATGCTCCTGATTTATTACCCTTGAACATTCCTTCATTAACCATGACTGCTACACCTAAAACATTCGACTTAAATGCTGCGGGTTTGAGCTACGGAAAATCAAGTATGAATATAACCGGTGGACTTAAGAATTTCCTCGGTTATTTCTTAAATGGCGAAGTTCTAATGGGTAATCTGGAAATCAACAGTAAATCCATTGATTTAAATGAATGGATGCCTGCTTCTGAAACTACAACTACGGTTGATTCAAGTAGTAGCGAAGCACCAATGTCCGCTCCTTCCATCCCCAAAAACTTAAATCTTCAATTTGCTGCGAATGTAGGTCAATTACAGTTCCAGGACTACAATTTACAAAACTGTGTGGCGAAATTGAAAGTGGAAAATGGTGAATTAACTGTTTCTCCTGTTTCTGCCAACCTTTGGGGAAGTAAATTCTCGTTGAATGAAGCGAAGTATTCGTATCAAGCTGGTGGACAACCACTAGCTTCCGGAAATTTCTCCATTTTGAATTTTGTTCCCAAAGAAATTGCTCAAAACCTCGGAATCGCTAAGTCATTTGCGCCCGCTTTAAAAGATGTACAGGGCTTAATGGATCTCAATTTAGGTGGTAAATCTGTGCTTGGTGAAGACATGACCGTAGATTTAAACCAAGTTTCCGCCAATGGGTTGTTAAATGTAATCAAAGGCGAAATGAAATTACCATCATGGTTAAAACAAGTGGCCGACCAATTCAAATGGAGCATGAGTGAAACGATGGGAATTAAACCAACGAAAATGGGATTTGCCATTGAAAACGGTAAACTGAACATGAAAGATTCATTAACACTCAATCTTCCAAAAGGTTCTTCTATGAAGCTTCGAGGAGCGGTATCATTGGATCAAACTATAAACTTCGGGGGCAGAATTACTGCCGAAGGTAAGTCTGTACCTATGACCATTACTGGAACTGTGCAAAATCCAAAAGTAAATATTAATTGGAAAGCATTTGGTCGTGAAATGGTTGGACAATACGTTGATCAAGCAAAAGGAAAAGCATTAGAAAAAGCAAACGCAGCAGCGGATGATGTTCTAAAGCGAGCACACGACGAAGGAGAGAAAATTATTGAAGAAGCGCGCAAAAAAGCAGAATTAATACGTTCAGAGGGAAAAGAATTAGCAAATAAACAACGTGCTGAAGGCGAACGATTGGCAGCAGAAGCTGAAAAGAAAGCTAATGAAGAAATCGATGCTTTAATGTCCAGAGCTACTACACAAATTGAAAAAATTGCAGCGAAAAAAGCGGCAGAAAAATTGAAAAAAGAAGCTGCGAAAAAAGCAGATGCTGCGCGAGCTAAAAACAGCGATTTAGCACAAAGAACCGAACAGGAAGCGGAAGCGCGTGCTGTACAAGTGGAACAAGCGGCTCAACAACAAGTGCAAAAAATGATTGAGGCAGCTCAGCGACAAAAGGAAACTTCTTTACCTAAATAATTCCGGTAATCAGAACTTCAAGTGGCGAACGGTCTGACCGTTGTTGATCAATTGCTTCAATGAATCGATACCAATATCTATGTGATTATTTACAAAGTTCGATGTAACTTTCTGATCACTTTCCGCAGTTTTCACCCCTTCAGGAGTCATGGGCTGGTCACTCACCAGAAGTAACGCTCCTGTAGGGATACTGTTGTAAAAACCCACACTGAAAATGGTAGCAGTTTCCATATCTATTGCCATGGCTCTCACTCGTTCTAAATACTCTTTGAACTCTTCATCGTGTTCCCAAACTCTTCGATTCGTAGTATATACTGTTCCAGTCCAATAGTCCAAATCATAATCACGAATGGTGGTAGAAATTGCTTTTTGCAGAGCAAATGACGGCAATGCCGGGACTTCTGCTGGAAAATAATCATTGGAAGTTCCTTCGCCTCGAATAGCAGCTATGGGCAGAATCAAATCTCCCAATTTATTTTTCTTTTTTAATCCACCGCATTTTCCTAAAAACAAAACGGCTTGAGGCTGTATAGCTGTCAATAAATCCATGGTTGTGGCGGCCATAGCACTACCCATTCCAAAGTTTATCAATGTAATACCGTCGGCAATTACCGATTGAAAAGGTTTACCCTGACCTTTAATTTCTACTCCATATTTCGATGCAAAAATCTCTAAGTAATTACTAAAATTCGTTAATAGAATGTAGGGTGTAAATTCTGATAATTCTCTCCCCGTGTATCGGGGTAACCAATTATTGACAATTTCTTCTTTGGTTTTCATAACTCAAATTTTGCTTTTTTGATTTCGGAGGATGATTTATTGAGTTTCTTTCAAGCTTATTTTGCAATAAACAACAATTAAACTATTTGCAACCTATTCAACATCCAATTTCTTCAAAAAACTAAAATTCACTTACAAGTTGACAGAAATTGGAATGTCTTGAAATTACAATCTCCCTGAAACATAGATGTACGGAGAAAACCATCTTCCCTTGATGGGCAATATTTTGGATACTATTTTTCCTAACGTCCACACGAGTTTAAAGAGATATTTCACGCTGGATTTTTGAGTTGAATAATTCTCCAACCAAATCGTAAATCCTCCGAAATAATCCGTTTCAATTTCTTGGAAATTCAACTTTTCCATTCGAGACCTTAGGAATCCTAATTCCATGCATTTGATATAATGCTTGTCGTAGTTTTCTTTGTCAAATTTACGTTGAAACCAACCGTTAATTCCCGTAAAATTGGGAATAATAACCAACAAAGATCCACCTGGATTTAGATATCTATAATGGGCGTACATGATATTCTCAGAGCTTTCAAAATGCTCGATCAAACCAATAGAAAAAACCATATCAAACTTGGCGTGAACCGGCAAGTGTGAAAGAACATCCGCTTCCTTCCATTCCAATTCATTGTCTTTAATACCATTGGCTTTAAAAAATGCTCGAAGCAAATCTTCGTCAATAAAATAATCGACCAAAGTGGTTTTAACATTAAACTTTTGATGCAAGTGCACCGAAAAAGTACCGGGAAATCCACCCAGCTCAACCGCAGATTTTGGGCGATACTTCTGAATGTGCTTCTTAAATAAAGGGGTAAAAAGATAGTCGCTATTTACCGGTTGCTCGTATAACTCCTTTTTGTTTCGCCAGTAATTTGACCAAAAAGCTCTGTCGGTTAACTCCATAACGCAAATCTATGCGTAAATATAAACTTTTGGAATTTTTTGTAATGGATTACCCAATTTTATCGTAGACTTCCCAAGTGGATATGATAAACCATCTTTTTCAGGGTTTGTATTACTTTTAGTAAAAAATACAAATACTTCGCTAAATAATTGTACATTTGTTCATTACCCTAATAGAAACGCTATGAATTTCTTAAAAAAGAACATGGGAACTTTGGATAAAACCATACGCATTTCCATCGCTTTGATTCTTTTGGGAATGTATATCGGCGGAAACATTCCTGAAGGCACTTTATCTCTTATTGTCATTTTAATCAGCGCTATCTTTTTATTAACCAGCACCATAGGATTTTGTCCTTTGTACTTGCTGTTTAAGTTAACCACTAAAAAAGATCATAATTCATCCGAAAGTCCGAATTAAACCGATTTTACTTTCTTTTTGAATTCTTAACCACTATTTTTGTATTTCTAGATTTTAAAATGACTCCAATACGATTTGAAGGGAGAAACGCAGAATTTTTTTCTACTCTCCGCAACCGAATTAACGATTATTTCACAGAAAATAACATCAAGCCTACTGGCAACTGGAAACTGTATTCCAAAACCATCATACTTGGCACCCTTTTGGGATTAAACTACGCATCGCTGTATTTCGTACCCGCTGATTCTAACTGGATTTATGTTGTATATGCAACATTGGGTATTTGGTTTGCTGGTATTGGTTTCAATGTGATGCACGATGGTGCTCATGGAAGTTACTCCGAAAAAGCCTGGGTGAATAACATCATGGCGACCTCTTTGAACGTGTTGGGTGGTAATGCGTTCATGTGGGCTGAAAAACACAATATTTCTCATCATAGTTATACCAACATTGAAGGTGTTGATGAAGATATTGATATTTGGCCATTCCTTCGCGTAAACCCATCCAAAAAGAAATTGTGGTTCCACAAATTTCAACACATTTATGGTTTGCCTTTGTATATGATTACGTACTTATCGTGGATTTATATTCAAGATTTCAAAAAATACTTTAAGGGAAAAGTTGTTGACCGTCCTTTTAAATCAAAATTTGGTTGGGTACAACATCTTGAATTTTGGAGTTCTAAAGTAATTTACCTTGCAGTATTCTTATTCTTACCTGCACTAGCCATCGGATTTAAAACAGCAATTATTGGATATTTTGCAATGGCCGCACTTTGTGGTTCTTTAATTACTGTGGTGTTCCAATTGGCTCACGTTGTTGAAGAAACTACTTATGTTACAGATCTGCAAGATGCCAGAAACCAAAACATGGAATTAGACGCTATCCATGTTGCGGATGATTGGGCAACCCATCAAATTCACACTACCTCAAACTTCAGCACAAAAAGCAAGTTTTTGACTTGGGCACTAGGGGGATTGAATTTTCAAGTAGAACACCACTTGTTTCCAAAAATTTCTCACGTTCATTATCCCAAGATCAATGAAATTGTGAAAAAGACCTGCGCTGATTTTAACGTAAAATACAACGAAGTGCCTACTTTCCTAGCTGCTATTCGTTCGCATTTATCGCATCTAAAAACAGTTGGAAGTTTGGCTTAATCCTAAACCATTACTTACGGGAAAAATAAACGTATCGTCGTACCCTGTTAGGAAACACAATTATTTAAGTGTAAACATTAGAATTAGGTATAAACACAATAAAAAAGGGGCCGAAAGCCCCTTTTTTATTGTGTACTATTTTTTTATTGTGTACTATTTTTTATGATCTTTTGCTCTTTTTACTTCGAGCCTTCTACCCACAATCTGGATAAATGTATCAATACTTCGCTCGCCTTCTCCATGTCTTGAACGCTTACATATTCGTGTTTACCATGAAAAGCCATCTCGCCCGTAAAAATATTTGGACAAGGTAATCCCATAAAGCTCAAACGACTGCCGTCCGTTCCGCCTCGAGCACTTGTTAATTGAGGCTCAATTCCCGCTTGTTTTATAGCTTCAATTGCATATTCTGAAATCTTAGGATTCAAGGAAACTACCTCTTTCATATTTCGGTACTGTTCACTTACTTCCATTTTAGCTGTTGCTCCAGGATAATCTTTGATGGTATCATTCATGATGGATTCTAAACGATTTTCGTGTTCCTGTAATTTTGAATTATTAAAATCGCGAACTATAAATTTAACCCAAGCGTGTTCAGCTACACCACCCATAGTAACTGGATGTACAAATCCTTCGCGATCTGATGTAGTTTCAGGACTCCAACCATTTTTAGGTAAACGGTTTAAAAAATCCCCTGCTATTTTCAATGCATTCACCAACTTGTCTTTAGCATAACCTGGATGCGCTGAAATACCATAAAAATTCACCGTTGCGCCATCAGCACTGAAAGTTTCATCTTCATAACAACCGCGCTCACCCGCATCCAACGTATATCCCACGTCGGCACCCAATTTCTTGATGTCAACATGATCTACACCCCGTCCAATTTCCTCATCGGGGGTGAACAACACACGAATATCACCGTGGGGTAATTCTGGATTATTTACAAATCTTTGAATGCAATCCATAATCACTGCCACACCTGCTTTGTCGTCGGCGCCCAATAGTGTTGTTCCCGAAGCAGTAATGATATCTTCACCAATTTTTTCCAATAAATACGGGTGTTCCGAAGTGCGAATAATCTGGGAAATGTCATCCGGTAAAATCAAATCTTGTCCTTGGTAATTCTTATGGATTATGGGTTTCACACCAGCTCCCGTGCAATCCGGTGATGTATCCACATGCGAACAATAGCAAATTACAGGTACTTGATGATTTACATTGGATTTAAGCGTAGCATATACATATCCATACTCATCCAAATGCGCATCTTCCAAGCCCATTTCTAACAGTTCCTGAACTAGGATTCTGCTCAAATCCTTTTGTTTCTCTGTACTTGGAAACGTTGTTGACTCTGGATCACTTTGTGTATCTACCTGCACGTATTTACAAAATCGTTCGGTAATGCTTGTACTGTGTTTTTTCATTTATTTTAATTTAATTGATTACTTGTCTTCTATTTTAACCAATATTCTTACACTTAATCTGTCTTTTACAAGAAACCTATATTATAACTATACTGATGAACGTTATCCTATAGAATAATTTCAGTCAACAACCATGAGCACATTTCTAATTAAGAATCATGAGCACATTCCGTAACTATGCGTTTTCAAATGAGACAATTTTCTTTACGAGCATAAATTGTGCATAGAGCAGAATCATCATCCCCAGAAACCCAAAAAATTACCCTACTAAATCCGTCAGCGACATTTCCAATGCCTTGGCAGATATTCCCGTTGTTTTTGGATTGAACTGATGCACGCGCATCACAGCACTGCGAATTATATTGCTTACATCCTTGAAAATAGCTACATCGGTAAGTTCGGCATCTTGCTTCATCAAATAACCGAATACACGCGCCATACCACAATTCGCAATAAAATCAGGAATTACCGCCATCTGCGAATCTGCCAATTTACTGATAGGACCCATGAAAATTTCAGCATCCGCAAAAGGCACATTTGCACCGCATGAAATCACTTCAATACCAGCCTTTGCCATGCGATTCACCTGATCTTTTGTAACCAAACGTGATGCCGCACCAGGGATAAAAATCTCTGCAGGCAAATCCCAAATTTGAGCATTAACTTCATCAAAAGACAACATATTGGGAGCATTTAATGCATTTCCGTCGCGAGTTAAAAATAACTCCACTACTTCTTCATATCCCAAACCTTGCTTTGAAATGATTCCACCGTTGCGATCAATAATACCTCCGATACGAACTCCGTATTTGGTTAAATAAAATGCCGCAGCAGCAGCCACATTTCCCCAGCCTTGAATAATGGCTAATTTGTTGTTCATAAAACCACCGTATACTTCGTAGTAATGTCGCACACCTTCGGCAACACCCCAACCCGTAATCATATCGGCAATGGTAAATTTCTTAGCCACATCTGGAGTTAATCGTTCATCGGTAATTGGCAACAATACCCCTTCTTGTAGGCGCGAAATTGCCTTCAAACGCTCTTCCGGAGTGTAGGACGTTAAATGTCCATTCACTACACCTTCTTGGGGATGTAAAATCCCTAAATCAGCGGTCATTGGAATTACTTCGTGAATTTCATCCACGTTCAAGTCACCACCGGTTCCATAATAGTTTTTCAACAATGGACGAACAGCTTTATACCACCGTTTTAAAACATCCTTTTTACGTGGATCAGCTGGATCGAAATTGATCCCCGATTTAGCACCACCAATGGGAGGTCCTGCAACCGTGAATTTGACTTCCATTGTTTTTGCTAAGCTTTCAACTTCGCGCTGATTCAATCCTTTGCGCATGCGCGTACCACCACCGGCAGCACCATTTCTCAAGGAATTTATTACCACCCAGCCTTCGGCTTCGGTTTCAGAATCTTTCCAAGCAAACACGATTTCAGGTTGCTTGTTTTCAAATTTGTCGATCAGCTTTTCTAGTTTCACGGTATATTAAATAATAGGGTTGATTTATTCGTTTAAAATATTTTTTGTGTGAATTTGATGCAGTAAAATAGGATGCACCTTTTTCTTTTTGGGGGACGTTATCTCGTTTTGAGCAAGTTATACTGTTGTTCTCGTTATTTTTTTCGTTTCGAGGGATATATAATTGATTAATTCAAATGCATAAAACCATCTAACGACCCGGCAATAACAGGCACTTTTGCACCTGTACTTTCGTGCATCACATTAGGAACTCCATGAACTCTCATGGCACCTAATAACGCAAATACCATCGCTTCTTTGAAATTTACTATCTCTGCTTCGGGTACCACAATTTGTGCATCCGATTCCGATGTGATATAATCCATTAATGTTTGATTGAAAGCACCACCACCGGTAACAAAAACCTTCAATTCAGAAAGTGATTTATCCGAATATTTTTCAATTGCGTTGGCAATTTGAACCGCAATGTGCATCACCAAAGTTTTCATGCGATCCTCAACAGAATAATCATCAAAATCCCGCACAATGTGCCAGAATTCTTTATTTATCCATTCTCTTCCCAAGCTTTTGGGTGCTGATTTTTGGTAAAATGAAATTTGATTTAATTGTTCCAATAACGGATATATCACACTCCCACTTTCCGCTATAGCTCCATTCTCATCGTATTTTAACTTCTTTTCACGAGCTAGGCGATTTAATACTATGTTGCAGGGTGCAACATCAAAGGCTACACGACCCGCTGGTGTTTTCATAGAAATATTACAAAAACCGCCCAAATTCAAGCAAACGTCGTAATCGTTGAAGAGCATCTCATCGCCCAAAGTAACCAAAGGAGCACCTTGTCCTCCAGCGGCAACATCGGCGCGTCTGAAATTAGTAACTGCTGGAATTCCACATGTACCATAAAGTGTAGCTCCATCTCCAATTTGTGAGGTCATCCATTTGTGCGGGTTGTGAAAAACCGTATGTCCATGAGACGCCACTAAGTCAATGTGCAATCCCGTTTCCTTTCGAAATGCATCGGCCAATTCTCCCAAATATCTGCCGAAAAATATATCGGTTTTCGCGTATACTTCTGGGGTTTGATATTTCACTTGCGACAATCGCACTCTCCATGTTTCATTCATTGGAATGGTTATGGCCTTCAAAATCTCTGTTGTAAACTGACTCCCTACTTTTTCCACTTTACACAACGCCAAATCGATACCGTCCATGCTCGATCCGCTCATTATCCCTAAAACATTCATATCCTTGTCTATTCCTTATTCGATTGATTTACAATATATAGCAATTTTCTATGGCTTCATGTTGCAAAATGGGCCAAAATGCAAAAATACATCTAAAAAACGTATCTTGCACCTTCACCAATCGATTGCTATGAAACGTCGTTCATTTTTATTTTTCGGGGGAAGTTTGGCTGCTGCTAGCTCCGTACAAGATGCGCAAGCTAAATGGGCATTTGAATCCTTTCTCAATGGAAACCAGTCCGATATGGGATCCCTTCATTTTGAAGCACTTCGTGAACTATTTCCATTGAAATCAGACCGAATTTTTCTAAATAATGGAACCATGGGAATTACCCCTTATCCTGTGCTACATGCCGTTCAAAATGAATACAAGAACATTGCCGAAAACGCAGCCTATCCCGCACATAATGGTTCTTTAGAAGCTGCATTAGCGAATATAGTTGGTGCAAAAGCCCACGAAATTGGAATCACCAAAAACGTTAGCGAAGGAATCAATCATATTTGTTGGGGAATTCCCTTAAAAAAAGGCGACGAAGTTCTGATGACTACACACGAGCACGTTGGCGGTTGTGCTCCTTGGTTGCATCGTGCAAAACTCGACGGAATCGTAATAAAAACCTTTGAAATTGGGTCAACGGCCGCAGAAACATTGAATCGATTTGAAAAAGCTCTTACTTCAAAAACCAGAGCCTTTGCAATCCCTCACATTCCCTGCACCATTGGACAAATTTTGCCCATCAAAGAAATGTGTTCCATTGCCCGTTCCAAGAACATCATTTCCTGTGTAGATGGAGCCCATCCACTAGGAATGATTGAATTCAATGTAAAAGATTTAGGTTGTGATTATTACGCTGGATGTTTTCACAAATGGGTACTAGGACCCATTGGAACTGGCTGGTTATACATCAACGAAGAGCGGTTATCTCAAACCAAAATCACCCATGTGGCAGCCTATAGCTTGGATAATTTTAATATGAATCAAATTCCACCTATGCTCTCCGATCCCATAAACAAAGCATCGAGATATAGCTATGGCACATTTGCTGGTCCACTTTGGGTAGGTGCAGAAAAATCACTGGAATTGTACCAGAAAATTGGTCCCAAGAATATAGAAAATCAAGTAAAGTCGTTGTCAGGCTATTTACAAGAGCAACTATTGGCCATTGGCGACGGAATTCAAATGCTTACTCCTACCGAAGATATTTCCAGAGGTGCACAAATTGGTTTCAAAATCAACACCCAAAAAACCAAAAAAGAAAATCCCAATTCAGGATTCGTTAATCATGCTCGTTCCAAAGGAATCATTTTACGTCATGTAGCAGAAAATGGTTTGGATTCCATCCGAATTTCTACCCATTATTACAACACCCGAAATGAAATAGACCAATGTGTAAATCTGTTAAAGGAGTATGCGTTTAGTTAGATTGCCTAATTTTCATTGCGGTTATATAGGTAAATTTGCTATCCAGAAATAGAGAAATGGAAGAGAATGTAGTTTTAACCAATAAACAAAAAGCCGAAAATATTATTGAACGCTGGAATGCGGGGCAAACTACATTTGAAATCACCACTTCGGGAAGCACAGGCAATCCTAAAACATTTCAATTAGAAAAGGACTCCCTCATTTGGAGCGCCCATCAAACACTTAAACATTTTATTTCTATTCCAGAGAAACAACTCATTTGTTTACCCCTGAATAAAGTGGGTGGCTTCATGCAAATTATTCGGAGTTTAGTTTGGAATCAACCGTTTTTCATTGTTGAACCAAGTTCCAATCCTCTATTAAATGAAGATATTCCGATGGATTGTAAAATTGCTTCTTTTACACCCCACCAACTATTTCATATTTTAAAGAAGGATACCTCGAGAAGAAAATTAGCCCAATTCCGAAATATACTTATCGGAGGAGGAGAAATCCCCCAAGAAATAGAAGAACAGTTGATTCGTGAGTTTCCCGGAATTCAATTTGTTCATACGTTTGGCATGACAGAAACCTATTCGCATTTTGCGGGAAGGTTGTTGGGCGATTTATGGTATCATTTAACCGACAATACACGAATTCAAACCAATGAAATTGGGTGCTTAGAAGTATGTAGTGAATTGACGAACCAGCAGTGGCTATCTACAAACGATATTGTAAAACTCGATGAACAACAACAACGCTTCCAATGGATTGGGCGTGCAGATTTTACCATCAACTCTGGCGGTGTAAAAATTCAAATTGAATCCGTAGAAAAACAAATTTCAACGAACTTGGGAATCCCAAATTCTGATTTTTTTTGTTGGGGGATGCCACACGAGTCACTGGGCCAAGAACTCACCTTATTTATTCAATTTAGCAGTATTTACCTCCAAGGTTTGGCTGAAAAAATACTGAACCCATCTTCAAGCACAGAGCCATTACCTGAGAATTGGGATGAAGTTAAAACGAACGAAATTCGAAAACAATTGAGTAAATTATTAGGTTCTATTTCCTGGGATAATTCCTTTGAGAAACCCAGACGCATTGAGTTAATTCGTCAGATTGTTCTAACAGAAACACAAAAAATTAATCGGGCAGAAACGGTACATCGTTTTTTCAACCCACTTTCCAGTCAACTCCATTTGTCAAGTACTAGCAGTTTAACTGAATGATACAACGGCTACCGAAGTTCAATTCAATTACAAACGCTACTACCAAGAAATGAAGTAATCAAAAGATCGAGATTCTGAAGAATTCAATTGAATAATTCCTTCTTTCTTGAGGAAGTTGTAGTCGTGATCTTGATGATCGGCAATTCCATCCCAAGGTTCCAAACACAGAAACGGAGCACCCGGTTTGGTCCAAATTCCCCAATAAGGTGCATGCTGGCATTTTAAATTCACCAGTAATTCTGTCCCCCGAAAAATAGAAACTCCCCCAATATCCTCTTTTTTGAAAACGATGGCATCAGAGGAAAACAAATCGTTATTCAACTTCAATTGCCCATTGAAAAAATGGACATTTTCAGTTTCACCGGTGTATAATCCATTTTTTATTAGGTAACGATTAAAGGAGAAGCTACCCTTTATCGGTAGGCCTTGCATATTTTCCAATTCAATGTGATAATCCGACAATGGGAAATTCAATTGAAACCCGGGGTGTGCACCAATACTATAAAACAAGGATTTGGACGGTGAGGGATTTGTAACGGTGTTTCGCACCAATAATTGTTCATTTTCGAGAATGTATTCAACGGTTAATTCAAAATCAAAAGGGAAAACAGGTGCCGATTGGGGAGTATTTTTCAGCTTCAATTTACACGAATTCCGGGTTGTTTCAATACACTCAAACATTTGATTTCGGGCAAATCCGTGTTGGGGTAACGAATATAGTGTTCCATCCACTTGGTACTGATTTTCTTTAACCTTTCCAACCAATGGAAATAGTATAGGAGATACTCGATTCCAGTATTGTTCATCCACATTCCACAAAACAGGAATTACCTCATTTTGGGTATTTAAGCGAGACAATTTAACCACTTCCGCACCTTGCAACGAAATTTCAGCACGGTTTCTCTCATTTTGTGAAAATATTTCAATCATTTATCGCAAAGTAACATTACATTTGAGGTACTTTCAAAACGAATTTAAAACCATGACAGTGAACGGAAAACTGAGAGCTCTAATCATCGATGATGAACTTTCCGGACGAACCATGATCGAATTCTACTTTAAGGAATATTTGAGTGACATCATTGGTGAAATGCATTCGGTTGCCAGTTTGGCAGACGCAGAAAATGCATTTGATGAATTACAACCCGATATAGTATTTACTGATATAGAATTGCGAGGAGAAAATGGTTTGTCTTTTGCTCCTAAAATTAGTAACGAAATCCCAGTTGTTGTGATCAGTGCACATTCGCATTACGCGATTACGGCCATTCAGAATAATATTTTTGATTACTTACTCAAGCCACTTGATGAAACCGAAATTTTACGTTTTCGCAAACGCTTGGAAAAATTATTAGAGGAAAATACTTCAAACGAGGAGATAATTGAAAAAGATAGTGAGCATTTAATCATCAAAGACGGTGGAGATAATATCATGATTCCATTTAATGACATTCTCTTTATCGAAGCATGCGGTGCTTATTCTAAAATTATTACTCCGTTTAAAAACTACATTGCTTCTAAAACACTGAAGAATATTGAAGGTCAACTACCCAGAAATTTTGTGCGGGTGCATCGTTCCTACATAGTTCCCATTCAACAAATTTCGAGTTTTAGAAGTGGTCAGATTAATTTAAAATCTGGTCAACTCATTGGTTTATCTAAAACGGGTAAAAAATTACTTCAAGAACTACTCTAAACTTCGGCACTAAAGTACGAGCCTAAACACTCGTTTGCCATTGCCAAAGAACTATTTTTAATTCATTAATATTCGCTGAACTCCTGAATAAAGTCTTCAAATTATGCCTAATCTGCGTAAGTTATTGTTGCCTTTCTTGTTAATTATTGGAGTTAATACGCGTGCACAATCTTCTGTAGGAAAAGAATTTCACATTGATAAAGGATTGCCATCCAACACCGTGCGAACCGTTTGTATGGATGATGCCGGCAGCGTTTATATTGGAACCACTTCCGGAATTCAAATCTCACCTACCCACCTTCCCAAAAATGAATATATCACCAAAACGGTGGGAAGAGCACAAGTGTGGTCTGTAATTCACTTCAAAGATTGGTTGTATATTGGAACATTCGATTCCGGTTTATATATCTTTAATCGAAGTTCAGGAAGTCTTTATAAGCGTTACAACCAAAAAGAAGTACCTGGAATTAGACGGATACGTATTTTACAAAATAAAATTGTAGGGATATACAGCGAAGGTGCATTCGAAATTCGCAGCTTGAACTTGTACAAGACGTTTGAATCTCCCCAAGAAAATGGAAAAACAATTTTACCCATAGACATATTTACCTGGAGAAATAAAATCTGTATTGCACATTACACGACAACAAAAAACATTTACGTTTGGGATAATCTCAAGAAATGGCAGCCTGCTTCACATGAATTTCTACCTCCAGAAATCATGAAGGGGAATCACCATAATATGGTTTACCTGGAAGTAAACAAACAATTGTACATTGGCAATGATAAAAACGGATATTCTGTTGTAAATCAAAATAATACCGTACAAGAATTTACTTTTAAACTCAACTTATCCAAACAATGGCTGCAAATTTGGGACATTGCTGCAGACCGCGATGTGGTATATATTGGAGTGGGAAATCATCTGAACTTTAATAACGGATTTATCTGGAAACATCAATCCAACCCGTCTGATAATTCCTTCATAAAAAAAGAAATATCTATATCCTCTGATGAGTTTATTCATTATCCAATTTGCCTAACTGTAGATTCCAAAAATCAAGGAATTTGGTATGGTTCACTTCTTGATGGGGCTTACTTTCTAAAAGACTTTAAAAACTGGATTTCGTCCCCAACTGAATTTATTGGATTAACCAAAACTCAGAATTACACTTTTACATGGTCCAAATCCATGCTGCATATTTATCGCCATTCTTCACAACAATGGAAAACAGTGTTATCTGAAGGATGTACCAAAAATATCGTTGAATTTGGAGGTCAAATTTATGTTCAAACCGACATGGGAATTTTTCTCCTCGACCCAAATGGCAAAACAATAAAACAAATTTACAGTGGTAATTCAGAACATCTGTTTCAATTAAATGGCGCTATATATTGGTCTCTATATTTTGCGGGAATTCAAGGATATGATCCTAAAATTCATCAAAATCTCATACATGACTTTAACAACTTAGAATCGGTAGTTAGCCTAAACTCCACAGGAGATTTTGCCGTTGCACTTACTGCAAGTCAACGTGTTTACATCCTAAAAAACAAAAAAGCCCAATTAATTTCCGGAATTTTCCCCAATAATTTGAGTAATGTAAGAATTCATTTTTATGGAAATATGTTGGTCATTCAAGAATCGAAAAAACTCTCATTTTATTCTTTTTCCGAATCCAATTCTAAGGCTATACTCCAGAACACCATTGATCTTAACAAAATATCGCTAGAACCAATTAATTGGATATCTGCAAATCAACACGGTTTATGGTTGGGTATGAACAATACCCTAATCCAATTGGGAATAAACAAACAATTTCCAAAATTGAATTTGATTTCAGAATATTACCTCGGTCAAAATAAACAAAACAACATTTACGAAGAAAAAAACCTGATGCACGTTACCGATGAAGCGTGCTACAGAAAGTCCGGAAGTTTCGTAGAAATCCATCCTTTAGAAAACCAAAGATCACTCGGTTACCACACCGATTGGCAAACCGAATACGGCAATTTTAAAGTATTCAACGAAGATTTACTTCCTTCAATTCGAGAAGGACAAAACTTCAAACTTCAATTTACAACTTCCGATTATATTTTTCAAAACAATGGATATTTACTCACCGTACTTTGTACCAGCGACACATTTCAAGAATACCGATTGCACCATACATCCAAAGACTTTTGGATCAATGACTTAGTTCAAGGTGAATATCAACTCGACTTAATTTCTACCGGAAAAAAAATGGCTTTACCTCTGATTGTAAGTCGTAGGTTGTTATTGAATAATTTGTTTTGGCTACTTCTAATCCTGATCGTTTTTATGGGAATTTATATCATCTACCTCTCTCAACAAGAGAAATATTCCCTACAACAACGATTGATTGGCTTGGAGTTAGCAACACTCAAATCGAATTTAAATCCACATTTCATTTTTAACATGATGAACCTGGTACAGTCTATGATTGTTCGATCTGAGCAAAAAAGAGCTTTGAAAGCCATCAGCGAGTTGGCCAAAATCAACCGCCTCTTTTTAGAAACATCGAATAAAGAACTAATTACTCTCGACGAAGAAATTGACTTCGCCAAGAAATACATGTCGTTGGAGCAAATGCGTTTTGAGGACGACAAACAGTTTTCCTTTAAAATTAATATTGAACCCAACATTGAGTTAAACACATGGCTGCTTCCCCCATTGATAGTGCAGCCGCTTTTAGAGAACTCACTTAAACACGGAGTATTATTGGCAAAAAATAACCCTATTATGGGTATTACCATTAGTTTAGCGAACCCATTTACGTTAAACATATTAATTTATAATTCACTTCCTGAAAACAACCACCGAAAATCAGATGGGACCAACATGGGCATTCATTTGGTTTCCGAACGAATTAAATGGGTGAATGAAAAATACAATGAAATTCAAACCATGAAAATGGATGTACTACCCAAAATGAATAATGAATTTCAAGTACTAATTACCATCAACAAAAAAGACGCGTCTTGGTTGGAAAGCTTGTAAAGCGAATCGAATTTATTGAAGCCGGTAATGAATTAAAATTTTAAGCTAACTTAAATTCTTTGTACTTGATCCTAGCGAGAAATACGATACACAAAGACATTTTCCTTTTGACTATCTGGTAATTTCTCGATATAACCTGGGAATTGTTCGTTGATTTCGAACAATAATTTACTCCTTTTTACGTTTCGAACTATGCGAGGTAAATGTTCAATTCGAAGCAATAAATCGATTTCCTTTTCGGAATAAACACCATCTGTCAATCGTCGCAACTCCGGATAATCAATATCGGTATTATCGAGTTCGCGGTAATATTGAACTAGCTTTCGTGTCATACCGCGGGAGTTCCGGTAATAATACATCCCAAATATCATCCAAGAAACCAGTAAAGCAAGAACACCCACCCATTCCCAGGAAAAAGTGGATCTATTTAATTCTTCGTTTTGAGGGAGTTCATAATTTTTAATTTCTTTTACATTCCATTCGGGGTTGCAGTACAATTTAATGTACTCAGGAATGGAAATAATTCGTTCATTTCCCAACCGATCGATTACCATGATATCGCTTCCCATCAAGAAACTCAAAATTGAATCTTTATAGGTGTGATATTTCTTATCAATGCCATTGTACAATGAGGGACCTGAAAAACTGTAGTAAAGTATACCCGAAACTTTATCGAAAATTCTATCTACATTCCCCAAATTACCAAACACAGAATATTTACTTCTCTGATCATTCAAGGTTTGTGTATGAGAAGTTGCACGAATGGGTGATTTGGTTTTTCGTTGTTCGGATTTCCAGGTTTTTAAATCAATCCAAAATACACTGTAATCTAATTTGGGATCTTTAAAAGCTTGCGTGGAACCCATTTCTCGAACGCCGTATAGGAATAAGGTATCCCCAAAAAGCATGGTTGTTCCTGGGGATGGTAAAGGCAATGGACCCGAAACATGCACTAAATCCCATTCTCTGCTGGTTCTATTGAATCGAATCACCTTGCAGTGAGAAATCCAGAAACCATATCCCCCAATAGCATAAATCTCGTTTTTGTATACAAATAATCTTCGACCGTAATTATGTCCGTGAAATCCACTTTTATCCAATCTTAAAAAGGTTTTCCTTTGGGGATGATAGGAATACAGGTAATGAGTACCGTCGGGATTGATTACAATGGAATCCCCAAACAACAAATAATCGGTTTCTTTGATTTCAAAATTATGTCCAGTTTGTTTTGAAATAATGGTAGATGCCTCTAATAAAACATCGCGAATAATTCGATTGCTTTCTTTAAAATGCTCGGCAGACTTCATGTCGTACCATACCATGGACGGGTTTGAGCTACCAAATAAGCAACCTCCCGATGTAGAAAGGACCAAAAAGAACAACCTAAGTAAAAATCGTTTCATTTCAACTAATTTTAGTTCGTCAAATGGAGCTCAAAAATCAATTAAAATTTCTAACTTAATAGATTTTTAAAATCATTATTATTCCATTTTGATCGATGATAAAATAACGTATTAAAGTAAAATGAGAGACGAATAAAAATATGAGTGAATAGGTTATTTTGATTGCAAAACTATCGGTTTTAAGTTGTTTACCCAAAATTATTTACTGAATAGTAGCTATAATTTTGTGTAACAAATAGCACACTATGTTCTATCTTTATAATTTGTTAACAATTTATTCATGGATTTAGTGTTGTTTTGCGTCACAAACCAAACAATCCAAAAACTTATGAGAAAATTAACTCTTTGGGCCTTGTTACTGTTCACGAGCACGATTGCTTTTGCGCAAGTAACAACCTCTTCCATGGGCGGTACCATTACCGCTGGAGGAAACGGCGTTGAAAACGCAAGCGTTGAAGCCGTTTTGACTTCAACCAATGCCAAGTACGTAACCACAACTCGTAAAGGAGGTTCTTTTGACCTTTTCAACTTGCAAGCGGGTGGTCCTTACACAGTAACCATTACAGCACCAGGTTCTAAATCTGTTAAAGTAACCGACATCGTTTTGACTTTGGGTGAAAACTTTAAATTGGATTTAGATTTGAATTCTGCTATCGAATCCATTGATCAGGTATCTATTACTGCTTCTCGCAACAGTGGTACTAAAACAGGTAGTAATTTCAACATCTCCAACAAAGCGTTGAATACCTTGCCTACCATTAGTCGTTCGATCAATGACTTCACCAAATATACTCCTCAAGCGGGTGGCAACAATTCATTTAATGGTCGCGATGGTCGTTTGAATAACATAACCATCGATGGTGCCAACTTCAACAACAACTTCGGTTTGAGTACCAACAACTTACCAGGTGGCGACGCTCAACCTATTTCATTGGATGCAATTGAAGCCGTTCAAGTAAACGTTTCACCTTTTGATGTTCGTCAGTCTAACTTCACAGGTGCAGGTGTTAACGCCATTACTCGTAGTGGATCTAATAAAACAGAAGCTTCTTTGTACACCTTCTTCCGCAATGAAAAGATGAACGGAACAAAAATCGGTGATATCGATTTGGGTGAACAAACTAAGACTACTTCTAACATTTTAGGTTTCCGTGTAGGTGGTGCTTTGGTGAAAGATAAAGTTTTCTACTTTGTTAACTTCGAAAGAGAGCAACGTAGCTACCCCGGTCTTCAGTGGGAAGCAACTCGTGCAGGTTCTGATCCAACTAACGCTAACCTTTCACGTGTATTGGCTTCTGATTTGGATCTAGTGAGCAAGCATTTGAAAGATAACTACGGTTATGAAACAGGGCCTTACGAAAACTTAGGCAATTTCAATACTTTGAATAACAAATTTTTAGGCCGTATCGATTGGAACATCAACACCAAACATAAATTGTCTGCTCGTTACAACTACGTAAAGAACACCAACGATCAAATCACCAACGGAACTTCGGCTCCTAATCCACGTTCTGCTTCCAATCGTTGGAGTAACAACGCAATGAGCTACCAAAATTCATTGTATAACTTCACTAACACAGTAGGTTCACTTTCTTTGGAATTGAAGAGCAACTTGAATCCAAAAATGTCGAACCAATTATTGGTTACTGGTACTCACGTTCGCGATACTCGTGGAACTGGTAGTTCTCCATTCCCATTTGTTGACATCAAAAAAGATGGAGACCAATATATCTCTTTTGGTTATGAATTGTTCTCTTGGAACAACGACGTAATCAACAACACCTATTCATTAATCGATAACTTTACCTACAACTTAAATGAACATACCATTACTGCAGGTATCGCTTACGATCAAATGTATGTAGGTAACAGCTTCTTACGTTACGGTTCTAGCTACTATCGTTACGATTCTTTGAGCCAATTCTTAAACAACGAACAACCTTCAGTTTTTGCGGTAACTTACGGTTACAACGGCGAAAAGAATCCAATTGCTGAATTGGGATTCGGACAAGCTGCTGCATATGTTCAAGACGAATACCGAATGAACAAAAAATTGAAAATTGTTGGTGGTCTTCGTGTTGACTTACCTATTTACTTAACCGACGCTTTGGCTAACCCTGCATTCTCGAAATACGCTAATGCAGACAGTTCTGTATTCAGAAATCCTGAAAACGAAAAATATGCTTACGATCCATCTATTTGGCCATCTGCTAAGCCTTTATTCTCTCCTCGTTTAGGTTTTAACTACGACGTTAAAGGAAATAAATCTTTAGTTGTTCGCGGGGGAACTGGTATCTTCACCGGTCGTTTACCTTTCGTATGGTATACCAACCAGCCAACCAACGCTTATGGTTTGCAAGCAACTGTTGAATTGACTAAGAAAGCAGATTTGGATAAATACGGCGTAACTCAGTTCAGCAAAGACATCGACGCTTACACTCAAAACCTTCCCCAAACATCAACTACATTGCCAAACGGTGCTTCCTTTGCATTGGTTGATCCTAACTTTAACTTCCCTCAAGTTTGGAGAACGAGCTTCGGATTTGATATGAAGCTTCCTTTGGGAATCGATTTGATTGCTGACTTCATCTACACCAAATCATTGAATGATATCTACCAGTTCGATGCCAATATGCGTCCTACAGATACAGTAATCAACTTTGGTGACCACGATCGTGCTGCTTTCAAAACAGCTGCTTCAAGAACATATGCGTCTAACGTACGTAACGCTATGGTATTGTCAAACACCAACCAAGGACATGGTTTAAGTGCTGCGGTAACATTGAATAAAAACTTCAAAAACGGGTTCAATGCTTTTGTAAGTTATGCTTTCAACAACACCTTCGACATTACAGCTAACCCAGGTTCTCAAGCAAACTCTGCTTGGTCAGGTAACCCAAATTACGGTACTACTTTAGGTGCAAATCAGAATACTCCGATGTTGGGTGTGTCTCAATACTCTACTCCACATCGTGTAGTTGGATCGGTTTCTTACAAATTTGAATACGCTAAACATTTTGCAACTACCATTGCTTTGAGTTACGAAGGTTTCAATGCAGGTCGTTTCAACTACACTTACAGCAATGATATCAACAACGATGGTTTAACTGGTAATGATTTGATTTACATCCACAATCCTGAAACCGTTAAATTCAAAGATTTCACTGTTAGTGGTAAAACATACACTGCTGAAGATCAAGCAAAAGCTTGGAAAGAATACGTTGACCAAGATAAATACTTGAGCGCTAACGTAGGTAAATTCGCTGAAAGAAACGCTGCTATCTTCCCATGGTTGCACCGCTTTGATTTGGCTATCTACCAAGATGTTATTCAAAAAGTAGGTAAAACCAATCACAAATTGCAAGTGAGTGCCAACATTTTGAACATTGGTAACATGATCAATTCTAATTGGGGAATTGCTCAACGTTTAACAGTTAACAACGGTGCTGTATTGAAGTCTAACACAGATGGTACTTACCAAATGAACTTGGTAAGTGGTGCGTTGCCAAAAACTACTTTCACCGATGTTACTTCTACCTCTACAACTTGGGGAATGCAGTTAGGTATTCGTTACTTGTTCTAATGAAATTCTGCAAATTGTTGGGTAAAAGCGCCATCTTTTAAGGCAAGAGCTTAAATTCAACCAAACCAATTTGCAATATTCGCAAAAGGCCATCCATATTTTTTGGATGGCCTTTTTAATTTTCCCGCCCTGAATCCCTTAAATTTGTACGTCCATGAATTCAACCAAACCCTTAATTCTTATTTCCAACGACGATGGAATTACTGCTCCAGGTATTCAAGCCCTAATCAGCGTAATGCAAGAAATTGGAGATGTAATTGTAGTTGCCCCAGATAAACCCCAATCGGCTATGGGACACGCCATTACCATCAATCAAACCATTCGTCTTACGGAAACGCATTTATACCCCGATGTTAAAGCCTATCAGTGCAGTGGTACACCCGTAGATTGCGTAAAAATTGCCATCGATAAAATTCTACCTCGTAAAGCAGATCTCATGGTTTCAGGCATCAATCATGGAGCGAATTCCTCCATCAATGTTATTTACTCAGGTACGATGTCTGCAGCCGTTGAAGCTGCAATCGACGGAATGCCGGCCATCGGATTTTCATTGTGTGATTATTCTTGGGAAGCAGATTTTGAACCCGCTAAACCCTTTATCAAACAAATTGCTTTGGAAACCTTGAAACGCGGTTTGCCGTATGGAACTTTGTTAAACGTCAATATTCCCGTCCCCCAAGACAAAACCATCAAAGGAATTAAAGTGTGTCGACAAGCACAAGCCAAATGGAAGGAGGATTTTGATGAGCGTTTGGACCCATTTAACCGCAAATATTATTGGATGACCGGGCAATTCATCAACATGGACAAGGGTGAAGATACCGATGAATGGGCATTAAAACACGATTATATTTCGGTCGTTCCTACTATGTTTGATTTGACGGATCACCAACGAATTGGCATGATCAATCAGTGGAATTTAGATGTCCATACTAAGTAAAGTAGGTTCCAAATTGATGTCGATTCATATTAACATTAGTTAGCATTTTAAATAAAGTTAGTTGTCCAGTAAAAGCAAAGTTAGTCTTCGAAACAAAGCAAAAACAGCATGAACGCACCCATTAAACCCAATTATACCCACATGGCGTTGGCTTTTGTGGCCGGACTAATTTTCCCCTTATTGGTAGGCATTCCCATTGCATATCTTCAGGGAATTCAGCCCAAAAATTTTATGTACGCTGTATTTCATTTGAGCCAAGCATACAACACTTCATTTCAGGTGGGCGTAGCTGGTAATATTGGTATTTTCTTCCTTCTGATGAAGCAGGATAAACATATTTTTTACGCTCGAGGCTGGATGATTGCCACCATGATTGCAGCCACGGTAGCTCTCGTACGAATCGCTGAAGGATTTTAGAATAATTTTGCTCTCGCAATCAACTTCAAATCAACTGAATCCAACGCTACACGAGAGTTAAATATTAACTGATAAACCAGAACTATCAAAAAAATGCAACCTTCGAATCCCACTAGTTCAAAAAATTCCACCCTGTTTTTTTTCGCGGGGGAAGCCAGTGGCGATCAGCACGGTTCTGAGTTGATTCACCAATTGAAACGTCTGCATCCCCAAGTAAAACTCTTAGGCTGGGGCGGAGACAAAATGCAAGAAGCCGGCATGGAATTACTATCGCATTATCGCGATAGAGCTATTATGGGTTTGGTGGAAGTCATCAAAAACATTCGAACCATTCGCGGCTTCATGCAACAAGCCAAACGCGATATTCAGAAATACCGTCCCGAAAAAGTAGTATTTATAGACAATCCCGGATTCAATTTACCCTTGGCAAAATTTGCTAAAAAATTGGGCATTGAAGTTCACTGGTATATTGCTCCCAAGGCATGGGCATGGAACGAGCGTCGCATAAAAACTATGCGAAAATGCATTGATCATTTGTATGTAATCTTCCCCTTTGAACCAGATTTTTTTGCTTCTCGGGGAATGAAATCCGTGTACGTTGGAAATCCCACGTTGGAATCGGTAGTTCGATATCGAAAGTTAAGAGAAGAACATCAAATTGGATTGAATCATAATCATTCAAAAACTCATGGTGAGTTCAGCAGCATTGCGTTATTAGCAGGCAGTAGAAAAGCGGAAGTGGCCTCGTTACTACCCGTGTTCATTAAAACAGCATTGCGAAAACTCTCAACAGAGGGGAGTTCTACGGGTGGCATTCGAATTGCGGCAGCTCCGGGATTGAGTCAAGAGTTCTATCGAGATATTTTAGAGCGACACCAGTTATTGGACTTGTGGGAAACGGGTAGAATCAAGATTGAGTTTAATAATACGTTCAACATATTGCATGAAACAGCTGTTGATGGGGGTTTCGCATTAGTGGCAAGTGGCACAGCGACATTGGAAACCGCCTTGTTGGGTTGTCCCCAAATTGTAGCTTACCAAGTGAATCCCTTGACCTATTGGGTAGCTTCGAAAGTATTGAAAATCCAATATGTAAGTTTGGTAAACATTTTATTGAAACGGTTGGCGGTTGAAGAGCATTTAAAGGTGGTTTCTGAGGATATTTTATTGGCGGCTATAGAACGTTTGGAATCAAACCGAGAGCGTGTTTTGAAGGATTATGGGGAATTGGAAGCACAATTGCAGGGTGAATACGAAGAATTTGCATCGGAGCGAGTGGCTCGATTGATTGTTGGTGTATAGTGGGGTACTGATTTTTGCCGATTTACATAAATAAATTATTAATCTTTTCGTATATTTGCAGTCCCTTTAAGGGTGACCCGTTCCCATGCGTTTAAATTTCACCGGGAGGTTGAAAATTGCACAAAGCGATCTGAAAAGAGAGCAGTAATTTTCAGAGAAACTTCGGGATGTAGCGCAGCCCGGTAGCGCACTTGCATGGGGTGCAAGGGGTCGTGAGTTCGAATCTCGCCATCCCGACAAAGAAAAAGCCCAACGCTTCGCGTCGGGCTTTTTTTATGCGGCGAGTCCAAACGAAGTTTGTCCAATTTTCTCTTTTGTGGATACATATAATTTTCACCGCATATTATGCAGTGGAAATACAGCTTTTTCACCGCAAAACGATTTTTTACATATAAAATCTACGATTTTTATCTTGTAACCTTCCGAAAAACCACGCTCTGCGTTGCATCCAATATAAAATTGCTCACTTGGCTATCGGCATTTGAACCTGCTATTAATTTACGACTAGAAGTAACTTCAAAAAGCAGTTCATCCCCGCGAAGCTCATAAACCGCAGTGAGGTAAATTCCTTCCGTTTCGAACAACGAATACATCTTATTTGCCGAAACATAATTAAGCAATTCAATCCCGTCGCCTTCATCGATGATATAGGTATTCGCAGTCTTCATTTTCAACCGATAATCTTTGGTTATAGGAGTTTTTGGCGATAAGTAATCCGTTCTCCACTTCCATGTAGAATCACTGTCCTTTGCAACATAAAATTCCACACGAACACTGTCCCTCAAAACTCCTCCCGAATATATATACATCAAACCTTCCCATTTACCTTCGCATTTTTGGGGGAAGTTAGACGGATTTGACTGCTGGAAATTATTCCCCTTTGCCGTCAATTCCACGACAAAAAATAATAAAATCATACAGATTATTGTCGCAATTTTACATCTTAGAAGCTTGAACATGGGTTATCTAATATATTAGTTGTTAGTGAAATTAGGTAATTATTTTGAGTTCATTTCAACCAGAATCTTAATTAATTTAATTACTAGAAGTACCATCAAAAAGGAATATGTTAAAATGCACCATTTATTGGAGAAAGACTACAAAAGAAATGAATACCTAATCGAAATACACTTTTATAATACAACCTAATATAAAAAGGCCTCAGATAACTCTGAGGCCTCCTGTTTTGTTCGAAACTCTGGTTTGTTTTATGCCAATAAATACTAAACCGTCGAACTAATACGTTAAAACTCCCTAACTGCGCGTACACGGAAATATTTGCCACCGCAACAGTTACTCGCATTAATATTGTAACCCGAAGTCAATCCATTGTGAAATGCATACAATGTACCCGTCCATGTGTCGATCTTCTTGGATGTCCAATACGTATAAGGAACTGGTTTAGCATCTGGATCTCTTAAATTACCAATATTCTTAGAACAAACGTTTAATCTCATTTGTTCACATTCTTCTGGAGTCGGTAATCTCCAATTGCTGTAACCATTTAATACTAAATTTTCACATGCAGCATTTCCTTCTACCCAAGTCATACCCTCTTCAACAGGGTTCAGGTCCTTTTCTGCCACCACTAATCCATGCCCGTCTTTTTCCCAAACTACAATACCACCGTTTTTGTAAAGCGCTTTGATTGGATCTACCGCTGGCGTTTTTGTGGTTGCTGGCTTCTTTTTAGGAACTGGTTGTTGATTCAAGTTTTCAATTGTTGGAGGTAAACTCCAAGAAATAACCGCAAATACAGTTAATACTACGGCAAAAATGTTTAATGTTTTTTTCATGATTTGAATTTTTACTACCTCAAAACTACAATCTGCATGTTCCAAATGCTGAATTCAAAAACCAATTAGTATTTATTAGTACATTAATTCATCAGAAATGGTATAGAAAATTAGTTTTCGTTTTTTACCAATTGCACGAATTATACCATCAAACCCGTCAATCTTTACGCTAACATTCTGTAATATTCTCTCCTAAAAACTATACTATCAGCGTCGGAATTCATTAAAGATCCACATATTTTACACTCCAAAACCCTTGTAAAATCTAACATCTTCGGAAATGTGACAAAATATGACTATCCATTCGATTTGCGAAATAAGTGTATCCGTTACACTTACTCTATTTTTGTATTGTGCAAAAGGCTTAAACACCTTTTGGAACTCTTACTCTTCGATCCATTGCTTTTTGCACAATTTCTTTAACACTCTATTTTCACTTCTAAAATCTTGTCTTCAAACTTGATTTCACTTCGATACCTCTGAAACTCTCCACTTCTATTCTTAGGTTCTCTTAACACCCAATCTTCATTTCTTTTAATCTTCCCTTTCGGTTCTCTTTTTCTTGAACTCTTATAACATCCATTTTGGGTTTCCCCTATATTATTCGGGAAACCCATCTTGGTATGTAATTATCCATTCAATGCTTCAAATCAATAGAACAGCCCCATACATGTTCAAGATTAATGGGCGCAATGATTCCTTAACTCTATTTAATTACCTCAAAGTACAGAACTCGATCCTTTTCGCGCTGCAATATTTCCAAGCATTTTGCATACTCTTTATTCATTACCGCATTCACTCGGTTATGTACTTTGTTGTATTCTCTCACCGCATTCAATAAGGCAATCTTCCCATTTTCATTCAACACCTCAGCGCCAGCTACCATCCCCCAAGCATTATACAAAACATCATTCAATCGAACCGTTATGTCTTCATAAAAACGATACCCCTCGGGCAACATAAACAACAATTTCAATTGAGCGATGGAATCTTTCGTAGAACGCACCAACTTTCTAAAATTCGATTGCAACGAATCTACTCCAGAGCCAGATTTACCCGACACACCCGAGTTGTTTGAGCCATTGCCATTAACTTCCGAAAACTCCAACTGTTCCCACTTATTCAAATTGCGCTCCATCATTTTCAAGCGCTCAAATTCATCCGTAGAACGTTTAACTACCCTCATCAATGAATCAACCGCATTCATCCACTCCACCGACTTAGCATCCCCCGAAACCGTTACCCAAATACTATCCGAAAACAATGCTGAATCCGATGGACCCGAAACTACTAATTTGTATCGACCCGGTTGAACCTCGATACCGGGAGGCAAATCATCTTTTAAATTGATCTTTCCGTGTTGTGGGAAACGAACCCCGTCTTGAATCATTCTCCAAGGAAAACGATAATAACCCGTAGAATCAAATCCGAAATGATGGGTGCGAATTAATTTACCGCTTTCGGTATACACCTTACCCACCAAGCTCAACTTGGTAGGAGCTTTAACCCACATATCCACCCAAACACCCATGGGTTTATTCGGTGCTTCAAATTCCGTTTGTGCCCCGAAATGCGTACCGCTGTTGCTCATAAAACGAGCCAAATAACCGGGACTTGCACCCGCAATTTCAATGGGTTTCTTATCCAGTTTAACGCCTTGTGAATATTCTTTTGCCACTTTTTCAAGCATTCCAATTCCGTCAAATACCCAAGCACCGCGACCAAATGTACCCAAAACCAAATCGTTTTCACGGCTTTGGATTTTCATATCAGCAACTGGAACCGCAGGAAAACCGTGCTTCCAACGCGACCAATTTTTAGCACCGTTTACACTTACAAACAATCCGCGATCACTTCCCAAGAAAACCAAATTCTCGGTATTGGGATGCGGCAATACGCAATGAACATAACCCATATCTAAGCTACTCGCCACATTGGTCCAGGTTGCTCCAAAATCCTTGGTTACAAATACATAGGATTTCCAGTCGTTCTGACGATAATTATTCACTACTGCCCAACATTCGGCCCCGTTTTTGGGATTTACCCATAAATATGGAACCCAAGCAGCGGATGGCATGCCTGAAATTCGCGGCGACATGTTATTCCAACTCTTTCCACGATCGCGTGTTAATTGAATATTTCCATCGTCGGTACCCACCCAAATAACATCATTTCCCTGAGCCGCAATCGCCAAAATGGTACAATGATTCTCTGCTCCTGTTGCGTCGACGCTTAAACCGCCACTTTCAGCCTGCTTTAACTTCTGAGGATTGTTTGTGGTTAAATCTCCCGACAAAATCGTCCAGGTATTTCCTTGATCCGGTGAATAATGCAAAAATTGGCTTCCAAAATACAATCCATTGGGTTGAACCGGATCCACTAACATAGCTGCATTCCAATTGAAGCGCAACAATTTCCCATCGGGATGTTGCGGTTTAATGGGTTCATTGCTGCGTTTATTCAAGTCAAAACGATACACATTTCCGCCTTGCCACATCGCATAGCCTTTGCCGGGTTGACCCGGAATGGGAGCAACATCAAAACCATCCCCAAACAACACCTCTTGCCACTCAAAATTCTTAATCCCCCCGTGTTTGTAGTGATATGCAGGCCCCACCCAACTTCCATTGTCTTGAAGTCCTCCGTATATATTGTAGGGCTGTTGCTGATCTACATCGATGTGATAAAATTGACCCACAGGAATATTCTCCGCATACCTCCATGAATTCCCACCGTCGTAGGAAATATTCAATCCACCATCGTTTCCGTTAATTATATACTGTGAATTCAATGGATGTATTAAAAATGCATGGTGATCTGGATGAATTGCACCCCAATCAGCCAATATTTTCCAATGTTCACCACCATCTTCGCTTACGCTAACCTGCGACCAAATGCTGTAAACTCGATTTTCATTTTCTGGATCCGCATAAATTTCATGATAATAAAACGGTCTGTTCCCTGCGTTTTCTTCGTCGGATACTTTGTGCCACGTTTCACCTCCATCATCACTTCTGTAGAAACCTGATTTCTTTGCTTCCACCAACGCATACACTCGTTTTGGGTTGTTTCGGGGGATGGCAATTCCAATTCTTCCCAAATCTCCCTCGGGCAAGCCCTGTTTCGAGGTGAGTTTTTTCCATGTATTTCCACCGTCGTAGGTAACATACAAACCGCTTCCCGGACCGCCGCTGCGAAACGTCCAAGGTTTACGTTCAAAATCGTATAAATTGGCAAATAATTTTTGTGGATTTTGTGGATCCATAACCAATTCAGCACAACCAGTGGTTGCGTTAGCCCCAGCTAAAATCAGCTTCCAAGTTTTACCTCCATCGTCGCTTCGGTAAACACCACGATCCGAATTTGGACCCCATACACTTCCCATGGCACCTACAAAAATTTGTTGAGAATTATTCGGATTTATCAAAATTCGATGAATGGTTTTGGTATTCTCCAAGCCCATGTATGTCCACGTTTTACCCCCGTCCATACTCTTATAAATCCCTTTACCGCTGTTGTGACTATTTCTCGGATTCCCTTCACCAGTGCCAGCCCAAACTACATCCGGATGGTTGGGGTCTACGGCTAAAGCCCCGATACTTTGAACATCTTGATCATCAAAAACAGGTGTCCAACGCATGCCTGCATCCAAACTTTTCCAAACACCTCCACTAGCAGCGCCCGCATAAATAATTTTTGAATGGGTTTTGTTTTCGGGGGATGTAAATGGCACCGCCAAAGCCGTAATTCTGCCACTCATTGCGCCGGGACCTAAATTCCTTTTGGGGATTTTTTTAAGTGCCTCTTCCAAGGCTTTTTCACTAGAAATATAAGGCGAAGATGCTGTTGAACTGGGTAATTTTGACCCATTTTTCTGTGCATTTACCATCCCAATACTAAGTAAACTGCTTGCTAGTAACAGCACGGAATTATATAGGTTGCGCATAATAAGAGTGTGTATCGTTAAATGTGTAGGTTTTTTTCAAAAATAAGTAAAAGTATGAATCCTAAAAATCAATCGTCGAATCATCGATTTTCAAGCAACAAAATAGATACTTTTGCAGCGTGAAAAAACGCGTTTTATTTATCTGTTTGGGGAACATCTGTCGCAGTCCATTAGCCGAAGCTCTTTTTATCCATCGCATAAAAGAACGTGATTTGGAACATCTATTCGAGGTAGATTCCTGCGGTACCAATGGATTTCACAACGGTGAGCGTGCCGATGAGCGTACCCGAAAAAATGCTCTGCAACACGGTGTGGAAGTACCCTCAATTAGCCGACAATTAACGTTCGGCGACGTATTGGATTTCGACTATTTAATCACGATGGCATCCGATGTGCAATTTCAAGTTCAGCGTTTTTGCGAAACCGATGATCAAAAGAACAAAGTGCAATTATTTCGAAAATTCGACGTTTCTGCGCCTAACTCCAATGTGCCAGATCCTTGGTACGGCGGAGAAGATGGATTTGAGGAAGTGTTTCACATCATCAAAAACAATATCGACGTTTGGATTGATCACATTTTGGAAGAATGACGGCGAGATAAACTATCGGTCAATCCTTTTGCCCACAGTTTAATTTCTTTCTTTTGCACTTCGGTTAAGTTCGCTTTAGGGTGCATCCAAACATACGATTCCATAGGCATTTCGCCTGATTCAATTACTTCCACGCACTCTTCAATTTTATGCTTTTGTTGTTTTGGACTGTATTCATTCCAAGCATCAATATTGAAATGTTCCTTTCCCTCCTCCACGTGGTGATCCAACCACATTCCAACGGGTTGTATATTGGAATACCAAGGATATTCAGTATGGTTTGAATGACAATCACCACAAGCAAACCGAATGGTGTTTTCTACCGTATGCGATGTGGGATAATCTACAAACAACGGATGTTTTTCCAATTCAGGCGCTGTGTTTTTCTTAGATGGAATAAATTGAATCCCCAAAAAAACCACTAGAACGCCCAATGCAATTTTCTTTAACCGAGTCATAATTAGGTGCAAATTACCATCGAAATATAGTTCCGCCAAATCGAAGTTTTGCGATTTTCGCCAATGATTCCCACTTTTTCTTGTTTAACTTTGCAGTATGTCGGACAAATACGCTCAAAGAGGGGTTTCCTCCCAGAAAGAAGATGTACATAATGCCATCAAAAACTTGGATAAGGGATTATTCCCCAAGGCTTTTTGTAAAGTCATCCCCGATTATTTGACGCAGAATCCCGACTGGTGCACCATTGTTCATGCAGATGGCGCAGGTACAAAAAGTAGTTTAGCCTATTTGTATTGGAAAGAAACGGGAGATATTTCTGTTTGGAAGGGAATTGCTCAGGATGCTATAGTGATGAACACTGATGATTTGATTTGTGCGGGTGTTACAGGTCCATTTTTACTTTCAAGTACCATTGGCAGAAATAAAAATCTCATCCCAGGAGAAGTCATAGCCACCATCATTCAAGGCACGGAAGAGTTTTGTCAAGAAATGGCCAAATACGGCGTAGAAATTCATACCACAGGTGGAGAAACTGCCGACGTAGGCGATTTAGTACGAACCGTTATTGTTGATTCCACACTTGTGGCTCAATCCCCCAGAAAAAACATCATTGATAATGCTCGTATTGCAGGTGGACAGGTTATTGTAGGGTTTGCATCCCACGGACAATCTACCTACGAATCAGAATACAACGGAGGTATGGGAAGTAATGGTTTAACCAGCGCTCGACATGATGTTTTCCATAAAATTTACCGCGAGAAGTATCCCGAAAGTTACGACCAACAATTATCCAACGAGGTAGTGTATTGTGGATCCAAATTATTGACAGATTCTGTGGACGGTACCCCAGTGGATGCGGGCAGATTGGTATTGTCGCCAACCCGAACCTATGCCCCTGTTGTGAAAGCGATTTTTGATCGTTTGGGAAGGGACAGCATTTTCGGGATGATTCATTGTTCTGGAGGCGGGCAAACCAAGGTGTTGCATTTCGCAGACGATGTGCATATCATCAAAGATAATATGATGCCGATTCCTCCTTTGTTTGCATTGATTCAACAGGAGAGTCAGACATCGTGGAGAGAAATGTTTCAGGTGTTTAACATGGGACATCGATTGGAGATTTACACTGATTCAGCTTCGGCAGAGGAAATGATTCAAATTTCAAAAGAATTTGGAATAGAAGCACAGATTATTGGTCGCACGGAATCTCATTCTGGCAAAAAACTCAGCATCCAAGGTCCATGGGGTGCTTTGGAGTATTGATTATTGTTTTACATTGTATTCTTTTAGATTCCAGTTAAAACTATAGATTACTCTTTTACTATTTATAAATGCTAACGTTCTAACGTGTTGTCTCACTAAGCCAACGTTTTTTGCCCAGTAATACGTTACTTCACCGCTCTGCGTAGTCAGGGGATACTTCGGAAGTGGAAATCCACCACTATATTCTACTTTAAAAACTCGAACTGTATCGTAAACTTTATCTAGAACCTTGAAATTTGTTTTACAGCCTAGGTATTTACCTCCTGCAGTGCCACCACCATAGGCAATTGTTGTAGTATCATAAGGATTAAAATAGACAACATCGGTACCTCTAGCGCCATTTATGGAATTAAATTGACAAATCGACATCGCATAAAACCACTTAAAATTTTTTGAATATGGAATGTATGAAGATGGGATGAAGGAATAATAAATACTTCCTTCATTAATACTTCTTCGTTGAAAGTACAATTCCTCATAATCAATATATTCCAAATGATACCACTCCGTATAACAACTGCTCATGTATTGAGTGTCTAACTCCCGGGTACTGTCGCATTCGTACACCCACATACTGCCTGGCTTGAAATATAAATAGTTGCGTTCATCTCCTAATGGATAATTACCCATGTAGGTTTTTTCTTCTTGGTTGTTGTTGTTGTTTTCTCGTTTGCAACTCCAAAAACCCAACACTTGAGCTAAAAGAAAAAACAATGACCCTATTTTGATTGTCTTTGGCATATTTTCATCTGTGAATGAGTAAATAATTACAATGTATTAAATAGTAACTTATTCAATTATTATTTTTTCATATGTAAATGCATTTTCAAATTTCAAATGAATAAAATACATTCCCGATGCTTTATTTTTCAGATCAATTTTTACTTTTCTCTCATTTGGTTTTTCATCTAAAATTATCATTCCACTATTATTATATACCTTTAATTCTTTTATTAATTGATCAGAATTAATATTAAATTCTCCAGTTGAAGGGTTTGGAAAAATAGTGACTTTACTATTAGAATTAACCTCCTTTATTTTTTCGTTTTCCAATATTTGAGCTGTCATACTTATGCTAGTTTCACCCTTAAAACGATTACGCCAATCTGGTGCCCATTGGGGCGTTAAACTATCATTTTGTAGACTTTGATTTAAATCCCCTAAACAAGTATCCAATGTTAACTGCCAATAAGGAATTAAAGAATCGATATAGGCTTGTTCCTTTATAATTAAACACTTCCAAGCTTCTAAGCTTTGAACATCCGATGGTTTGTTAAAACTGGGTAATACTGCATTTAAATGATTAATTCCAGAATTTCGGTTTCCAAATACTCTGTGAATCAGTGCATAATCACGATGAACTTCAAATCTAAATAATTGCCAAATTCTTGTGTCTACTCCATCAGCTTGATTAATTAAAGTTTGCTGCATGTCTAACATAGCAGTATATGCTATTTGAAGCATGCTATTTCTATTGGAATCAACAATATTTGTATCCGTAAATATCTCAGGATAAATAGCATGAATTTGACTATATATTTCCATCATTTCTGCACTTGTATTGTCAGGTATATCAATACTGAATAACTGTTTTGCAATAGAAAAAATTGCAGAGTAATTTCTTGGAATCCGATTTAATTCTGACAATAATGAATCTCCTTTCTGTTTTACTAAAAGTCCATTATAACCTTGCCCATTTATTTTACTAGTTAAAATTGGATCCAACGGCCAATAGTTATTGGAAGGTGGGGAAACTATACAAGCAGAATCTCTTTCAGAAATATGACTACCGGTGAATAAAGGTAAATAATTTAAATCATATTTAGAACCCAGATTCATAACGCTACTTAAATTTATATTTGTCGAATTGTTGGTATTAGGCTCAGAAAACAAACCACCCAAACCACCGATAGCCCATTCATTCAAAGTAGCTTCAACTGCCATTAAATTAGAACCTGAATTACCGGCAGAAATACTCAATGTTTGGCTATAACTTAAGTCACAATTAATAAATTTACTATTTGCATTATCTCTGTGACCCTTAATGTAGTTTTTACCCTTATCTAGATTTACATAAACACCATTATAACCAGAAATAAACATTTTATCAGAACTGCTATTTACCCAATTAAATCTGTTCCATGCCCCATTTAATGCATTAAAATGTGCCCCTTGGATTAGCATAACTTGATTTATATTATCTTGAAAGTAACTACATTTAGGAAATAGATATCCTTGATTCATTATAGCTCCTTTTTCGGCAAAAGAAACACTGCAACGTGCTAAATGATACCTGCCTGTACCGTGATTCCATAAGCCTGTTACTGTTTCTCCAAAATTAAGTGGATATTCCACATTTGTGAATGAGCGATAATTTGAAATATTTGCATTTACATCGTTTAAAATACTATTGCCCTGAGTTCCAATTCCAATAATCCCATTACGTAATTGTTTCAATTGAGGATTATTTAAGTTCTCAATTTTAACGTTCGCGAATTCAAGTCTACCCCCATGATTTTTAACCCCATTTAAGCAATTAATAACATAACTATTTTTTACTTTGAGTACAGCATTTATACCAACCGCATTGAATAATTTTATACCTTCAATACAATCGAAAACATTTACTTCATAAAAGCTATTTTTGACACCCATTACGTGTATTCCTCTTGAACAAGGTTTGTAATTAAAACGAACGTCATTATGTGCTGCTAAGAATCCATAGAAATTGACTGTGTCAAAAATATTATTATTGGATTCACACATTAAAAAAGATTCAGGTCCAAAATCAACTCGAGCATTTCGAATTTTAAATTGCTTCAATTGCCAACCCGTTCCAAAGCCTGCATTTCCTAAAATTTTTAATATTCGTTTCGAAGGTGAGTTGTTCTCTAAAAGTATGATGCTATTTGTCCCAGCTTTTAAAACCGCAGTAGATTTGTTAAAAATATTATCCCAATTATTCTCCCAGATTAAATATCCTTTATCTTTTATACCTTTCAAAAGCTTGAATTCTGAATTCGGTTTTAATTCCAGAGTTCCTTTTATGTGTAATACTGCATTCTCTCCATTTAGAATTATACGAGCCCCTGGGTTAAATACGAGTGTGGCACCTTTTTCAATTATTAGTGTAGAATTATCATTAATAATGATTTCACCATTATTATTGATTTCTAATCTGCTACCTTTAGCAATGATTGTTTGAGAGGGGAATTCTGAACTTATACCTTCTTTGATTTCCAACTTCCCATTTGAATTAATAATTGTATTACTGTGGCAGACTGTTAAATCTTGATCTACCAACAATTTACCCGAATTGGATATGGTTAAATCATGAAGCAAGTAATTTGGTATTCTAATATACTTGGATTTATAATTCACATTATATGGTTTAGTTTCTTCTACTCTACCAGACAAGGTTAATACAGGTGTTAACATCGGCTTGTTCCTGTAAACTAAACCATCTATTACATCATTCTTATGATTTTGGATTTCCTCAAGAATGCTTCGGTTCATTGAAGTGTATGGTAAATCTGGGTAACTTACACAAGGACAATTGGGGGACAATGGGTCTATTTTTTCAAATTCAGAATTACCCCATTTACCACTTAAATCAGCCATTTTAAATAAATTGAACATCAACATGTAATCTAATCCTGCTTGTTGATAACCGTAAGGACTGCTTTCTCCAATACCTGTAGCGTTTGCAAAAACATTTCCCGTATTAAATGGGTAGCTATAATTGTAAGCACGAAAATTTCCTTGTATAACGTTTGTGTCGCCCGCATGAAATACTCCTTCACACTGAGCCGCAGATAAACTATTCTGATAAAATGATCTTGATTTTTGGGGACTATAGTTATGAAGCATTGCATAATATAATTCAGAATAATCATATCCTAAATCATCACACCATTCCCCAAATTCTGCATGCGACAATGTGCCACTCGCTAAAGCTAAATTATGGAGTAAATTTCCAGTAAACTTATTTCGGAAGTACTCTCTTACTATTTGATTTTCAAATAGTTTATACCATATTTCCTCATAACTTTCGTGTGCCTTTAGATCAAAGGTCGCTAATAATAATCGAATACTACTATTTACAATATTCAAGGACAATATAGATTTAACATTTGCAAATGGTTGAGGAAATGTATCTGAATTAGTTAATTTTATTGCACATTCCCTTATTGGATAACCAAAAAAAATTGCCAAATGTCCACGCGTTACTATTTTATGATTCCGAATGGGGTTCGTTATTATGTAATTTGCTTTATTAAATACAACATCTTCCATATTTGATTCATAATTTTCAACTGCTTCATTCCAAATATTACAACTCAAAATTCGAGAATTAGGAAATGGTATACTATCTATTTTGGTAGAGATACGAAAATAAACTAAAATTGTATCGTAGGAATATATATTATTTATACTGTCATAATTGAACTCTACAATAGTATCCGGAATGATTAAGGTTATAGTATCAAGACCAATGTAGGGAAGGTTCTTATAATTGGTACAATTTGTACTTAAGTTGCTGATAATTTTTTCATATTCTACGCTCACATCTTTTAGTGATATATCACCAACAAACGTTTTACTGATGTGTGAAACAATTCTGCCTGTGATTTCAGCGATCCATTGATGAATGTTTCGGGATGGAAATCCAGAAGAATTACCATCAGGATCAATTTCCAAATCTGATGTAACCCATTTTTTGATGCACATAAAACCCATTAATAATCCGTAGACTTGATCCTGGCTCATTTCATTACCATAGTTATATGTAGTTCCATAGGCACCAGGTCCATTGATCCAACTGATGGGCCCACCTTTGGTTAATGACAGTTGTACACTGTCATAGTCGTATAAAAGTGTGGAATTATATTGGCTATCAATGAATTTTATCGAAGGACCATTTGCTGCACCTGAATTCAATAAATCTATTTTCTGAGTTGAGTTGGGGGGATTAAATCGACTCATATAATGCTCGTTATTATCGCTCCTGATGAAAAATCCATTTCTCAAATTGTTAGTTTGTTGTTCCAAATATTTCTCAGCATTATCATCTAATCTGTCTATTGCAAAAATTGCATAATACAATTCTGTGCAAGTGCTTCTATATCGTTCTGAATTTTTCAAACCTTGCATTTCAAGAAGTTTAAGCTCACTAGCCAGAACAGCTAAATAGTACCCTTGGTCTACAACCGCATCACCGAAAAGTAGTTTATATTTATATTGTTTGGGTGTAATTTTTTGTTTAATCCCATTGACATATTGCCATGAATCCGAATACCTGTTTTCAGGGTAAATTTGTGCCGCAGTAATGCCCTGACCTGGCAAATCTCCAATTTGAGTGAAGTATTTAACTAATCGGTCTCTGTAATTCCAGTATTTATTCTCTAAATCTGCTCCATTCTGTTGTCCTTTTACGGTACAGAACAACACTGAAATAATCAAAATAATGATAGTCTTTTTCATATTGTTATTGTTTTACATTGTATTCTTTTAGATTCCAGTTAAAACTATAGATTACTTTTTTACTATTAATAAATGCAAAGGTTTCAATATGTTGTCTCACTAAGCCAACGTTTTTTGCCCAGTAATACGTAACTTCACCGTTCTGCGTAGTCATGGGATACTTCGGAAGGGGAAATCCACCGCCATATTCTACTTTAAAAACTCGAACTGTATCGTAAACTTTATCTAGAACCTTGAAATTTGTTTTACAGCCTAGGTATTTTGTTCTGGAAACAGTAAAATTTGTATCCATTTTGTTAAAATACACTATATCATTTCCTTCTGCACCGTTTATAGGATTAAATTGGGTTATTGTCATTTCATAGAACCATTTAAAATTTTTTTTATAATGAATGTAAGAATTTGGAATGAAGGAATAATAAATACTTCCTTCATTAATACTTCTTCTTTGAAAATACAGCACCTCATAGTCAATATATTCCAAATGATACCACTCCGTATAACAACTGCTCATGTATTGAGTGTCTAATTCCCGGGTACTATCGCATTCGTATACCCACATACTGCCTGGCTTGAAATATAAATAGTTGCGTTCATCTCCTAACGGATAATTACCCATGTAGGTTTTTTCTTCTTGGTTGTTGTTGTTGTTTTCTCGTTTGCAACTCCAAAAACCCAACACTTGAGTTAGAAGAAAAATTAATGACCCTATTTTTATAGTCTTTTTCATATTGTTATTGTTTTACATTGTATTGTTTTAAGTTCCAGTTAAATCTATAGATTACTTCTTCACCCTTTATTATTGCAATGGTTTCAATATGTTGTCTCACCAAGCCAACGTTTTTTGCCCAGTAGTAGGTTACTTCACCCTGATTATAAGTTACTGGGTACTTCGGAAGTGGAAATCTACCGCCATATTCTACTTTAAAAACTCGAACTGTATCGTAAACTTTATCTAGAACCTTGAAATTTGTTTTACAGCCCAGGTATTTTGTACCTCCCGTGCCTCCATATGCTGTAATATTAGTATCATATGGATTAAAATACACCACATTAGTACCTCCAGCCCCGTTGTTTGAATTTAACTGAGTCACTGACATACTATAAAACCACTTAAAATTTTTTCGATAATGAATATATGACGTTGGAATGAAGGAATAATAAACACTTCCTTCATTGATACTTCTTCTTTGAAAATATAGTACCTCATAATCAATATATTCCAAATGATACCACTCCGTATAACAACTGCTCATGTATTGAGTGTCTAACTCCCGGGTACTGTCGCATTCGTATACCCACATACTGCCTGGCTTGAAATATAAATAGTTGCGTTCATCTCCTAATGGATAATTACCCATGTAGGTTTTTTCTTCTTGGTTGTTGTTGTTGTTTTCTCGTTTGCAACTCCAAAATCCCAACACTTGAGCTAAAAGAAAAAACACACTTAAAATGCGAACTATTTTCATCCATTTTACTTTTTAGGACTCCTATTTTACTTGGAGCATTTTGAAATCCAATTCATTACTTTTGTAGAAATTAAAATAAATTTACACATTTACTTTCGCATTTTCGCCACAAACGATTGAAAAAAACCGATAAAAGAAATTTACCTTTCTGTTCGTTGTGGTATTAAGGTGGGCTTCTGGGTTGGATGATCTGTATTGGCATCCCCCGAAAAGAAACCTAACAAAAAATTAAATGAACTAACCAAATTTCATGAAAACATCCAATTTATTTCTGGGGACATTGACTCTGCTCGCCTCCCCCATTCTGGCTCAAGTATCGGGCAACGGCACCTACAACGACAACAATCGCTTCAAAATGAACGCCACCTATCAGGCTGCGCCTGCTGCACAGGGTGATTACTCAGGTAGAAAAGAGAAAAAACGCTACGATGCAAATCAAATAAGTCAAGGTGGTCAAGGATACGATGCGGTGATGCAGCAAGTGAACAATACCAATGCTACGTACATGAATGGAAACGAGGTGGTAATGTCGATCAGTATTCTAAACAACGCTGAACCCACGGGTTACAATGCCATTTTTCATTTGAATCAAGCCGGCAAGAAAATTCAGGAATTGGACAGTTTAATAGAAAAACGTATTCGCCGTTTTGTTTCACTTTCCAAGGAACTGGGGATAAAACCAACGGATTTTTACATCGACATGATTGCTTTGGTTCCTATTTTCGAGAAGGAAAAGAAAATTTTCTCCAAGACCTATACAGAAGTGCCAAAAGGCTTTGAAATGCAGAAAAATATTCACGTTCGTTATACCAAACCCGAACAATTGGATCGCTTATTTACCATGGCGGCACAGTGCGAAATTTATGACTTGATCAAGGTAGAATACTTGTACGATTCGGTACAAACTGCCACTCAAAAAATGCGTGCAAAGGCCGATGAAGTTATGAGAGATCGCATGAAACATTTTGCCAAATCGGGCATCAAACTAGATACTTGTTTCAAAACAATTTACGAAAGTCAAAACCAATATTTTCCAGTAGATCAATACGTACATTACCAGCCTTTGGCGGTGAGTGCATTGGAAGAGGAGACATCGGCAGAATCGGGAGGGACTTCGGTAAAAATGGGTGGTGGTCGTCCACAGAGATCCACATTATTCCACAATCAAATTTCAACTCGTGGATTTGATGCGGTAATTAATCCATCTCCCAAAATTCCGGGAATACAGATGGTTTATAACATGGAGATACGTTTCCGATTGAATCAACCGGTTCAAACCGTAACCAAAACAATCAATCAAACCAAGGCGTTGATTATTACACCTCAAGGCACGATTCGTGAGGAGTATATTGTGAAATAAAAGTATCGCAATTAAACCACCAATTTCACCCACGACGGACAATGATCCGAGTGCTTCGCGCTCGGATCAATTCCTGCATCGGCAATATTTAAATCACCCGAAACGCTAATGTAATCTATTCGCCAGCCCTTGTTATTCGCTCGAGCATTGGCTCTAAAACTCCACCATGTGTAATTATGTGCTTCCCCTTCATGCAAACTTCGAAATGAATCTGTAAATCCAGAATCAAACCATTTGCTCATCCAATCGCGCTCTTCTGGCAAAAAACCCGTACTATTTTTATTGCTCACCGGATCGTGAATGTCTATGGCTTGGTGACAAATATTGTAATCGCCACAAACCACCAAGTTCGGAATCGATTTTCTTAAATCCTGAATGTGATCGAAAAAATGATTCAAAAAATCCATTTTAACATTTTGACGTTCATCGCCCGATGTTCCACTCGGAAAATATGCAGAAATAACACTTCCCCAAGAATAATCCAGTCGCATCACACGTCCCTCTGAATCGTAAAGCTCATGTCCACAACCATTTACAACATTCACGGGAGCATGCCTGGTGATGATTCCAACGCCGCTGTACCCTTTCTTTTGAGCAGAAAACCAGTAACATTGATAGCCCAAAGATTCGAATTCAGTAGCATCAATTTGCTCAGGAAGCGCTTTTAACTCTTGAAAACACACGAAATCGGCCTGGGATTCCGCAATATATTCCCGCAGTCCCTTGGTTGAAGCACTGCGAATTCCATTCACATTATATGTTATAATTTTCATACGTTAAATTCTCTTTTATCCCAACATTCCATGATCAATAAATGTCCTTTTTCGAACGACACTTCCACAAAACCATCGTCCAAAACTCGGTTTGAACTACTGGTTTTCTCCGGTAATTCGAGGGTTTCATAATTCAAATTCCAAACCAAATTTTGGGTAATCACACCTTCGGCTTTGCCGCAAGGTATCAGCGAAATATTCGTTCCCTGGGGATACCATTTTTTGAACTTTTTGGGGGATGCGAACACGCGGCTATAATCATCCAAAAAATTGATGGTCAATCGATCTGAATATCGAGCCAAAGTAAAAATATTATTCAAATGATGGTCCTGTCTGCGACCGGTTGCCCATATAACATTCACCGCCGTAAAACCATCCCCCAACAAAAAATGAAACGCTTTTTGAAGATCCGTAAATTCTTGATCAGGAGTGTGAACGCGCTGAATTTGTTGCAATTGTGGCGATTCAAGGAGCTCTTCCGAATTCAGAATATGGGCGGCGAAACCCGAATCAAAATCCCCCAGCCAAACATCCACTTTCAAACCCAATTCCAATACCCGGGGAAGTGCACCGTCGAGCACCACAACTTTGGGAGCCCATTCCATTAATTCGTACATCAATGCCAAGGAACAGGCTTCACCATTGGCAATAACTAAAGCCGGTTCTTGGTTGTCGCGAACGATGTGATGGGAACTCATAGTGCAAATTTGCTACATAAGGAGCAATCTATCGGACAAAAATCAAAAAAATACTTGGAAAATGAACGAATTTTGTGGAAGTTTATACGTTAATACTACCATGCTAGCACATATTCTCTGGGCCGACGATGAAATTGATTTATTGAAACCCCATATTTTATTTTTGGAAGGGAAAGGATATCAGGTTACTACCGTGAAAAGTGGTCGCGATGCTATCGAAGAAATCAAGAAGTCACACATTGATTTGGTGTTTTTGGATGAGAATATGCCTGGTATTTCAGGACTGGATGCTCTTGCCCAAATCAAACAAGATCAGCCCAACCTGCCGGTAATTATGATTACTAAAAACGAAGAGGAGCATATCATGGAGGAGGCCATTGGTGCAAAGATTGCCGATTACCTCATCAAGCCCGTGAATCCCAATCAAATTTTGTTGGCCATCAAGAAAAACTTGGATGAAAAACGATTAGTCAATCAAAAATCCACCCAAGGATATCAGCGAGAATTCATGCAAATTGGTATGACGGTATCCGATAAACTCAACTTTGAAGAATGGAAAGAACTCTATAAAAAATTGGTTTACTGGGAGATGGAGCTTACCGAAGATGGAATGCGGGAAGTTTTAGAAACTCAAAAATCCGATGCCAACAGAGCATTTTGCAAATATGTAACCAATAATTATGAAGCATTTATTCAAGGTAAAAATGAAGAAATGCTCATGAGTCATAATTTATTCAGAACCGCTGTCAATCCTCTGCTCGACGATGATATTCCTGTGTATTTAGTGGTGCTTGACAACCTTCGCTTTGATCAATGGAGAGCCATTTCTGAAACGCTGAATGAGATTTTCCGCACCGACCAGGAAGATATGTACATGAGCATATTGCCTACTACCACTCAATATTGCCGAAATTCCATTTTTAGCGGACTATTGCCTTTGGATATCGAGAAAACCTTCCCCAATATGTGGTCGAACGATGAAGATGAAGGGGGAAAAAATATGTATGAAAAGGAATTTTTACAGGAGCAATTGAAACGATTGCGCAGGGATATAAAATTCTCCTATACGAAAGTAACGAATTTGAATAACGCCAAAGAATTGGTTGATCAAGTCCCCAACATGCGTAAAAATCCATTGAATGTTATCGTTTACAACTTTGTGGATGCATTTTCCCATGCCAGAACCGATGTTAACATTGTGAGAGAATTAGCCGAAGATGAGGCTGCCTACCGAAATGTTACTGCTACTTGGTTTAAACACTCACCGCTGTGGGAATCCTTGCAACGTATTGCTGAAAAACCATGTAAAATAATCATTACCACAGATCATGGCAGTATCCGAGTGAAGGATGCCATTAAAGTGGTAGGAGATAAAAACGTTAATACCAATCTTCGTTACAAACAGGGTAAAAACTTGACTTACAACGCCAAAGAAGTGTACGAAGTAAAGAAACCACACTCCCATTTTTTACCGCTGCAACATTTAAGTAGTGTGTTTGTATTTGCCAAAGAAAACGACTTCTTCGCTTATCCCAACAACTACAATTACTATGTGAATTACTACAAAAACACGTTTCAGCACGGTGGAATCAGTTTGGAAGAAATGATGTGTCCGTTGATTGTATTATCACCCAAAAAGTGATTTTAATTTACTTCATTTTTTTCTAACTTAACCTCAGTTTGAACTTATGTTTACGTGTCATATTCAACTGCAACTGAAATCCAAATGTAGGTGAAACAACCTCAGCTTCATCCCACCCATGAAAGAAAAAGAACTTTTTACATTGACTGCTTTGGAGTCTAATTTAACGGAAGTAATACATGCAATTACTCATTTAATTGCGGAAAGATCCATGCGCATTTTTTGGTTTTCGGGGGACTTAGGAGCGGGCAAAACAACCTTAATTCGTGGTTTGGTACGTGAATTGGGTTATAGCGGAATAGTAGGAAGTCCCACCTATGGCTTGGTAAACACCTATGATTTAGAAGGTTCGGAGGTTATTTTTAAAGATAATAAGGTAGATTCCTCTAACAATAATAAATTGAATTCCGAGAGTAACAAAAGTAATTTAACCGGAAATCCATCCCCGAATAACCTGCAAACTGAAATCAATAAGAAGGGTTTGCCTGGAAGCGAACAGGGTTTGAATGAACCAATCAATATTCCAAAATACAAGCGGGTTCATCACAGTGATTGGTATCGCATTGAATCAGTCGATGAACTATATGATGCGGGAATAGAAGAAGAGCTGCATGAAGGAAGCGACATTTGGCTAATTGAATGGGCCGAAATGGGTCTAGACGTATTGGATTCCTTACCCGTCATCAAGATTGAAATTCAATCGCGTTCTCCCATCTCAGAGAGAACGTATCGATTTTTAGAATTGGTTTAAAATAAAAAACTCCACTCGAAAAAATGAGTTGCCGTTATATAAGCAAATCATTTCGAGTGGAGTAGTTCTATTCTAGGGTGTTACCTTGTATTTGCCTAGTTTTTACACACTTATTCCTTGATTATTCTTTGGTAATTTACCGGATATTGAACGGTAGAATTTTATTAGAAGTTTCGGAAAAGTAAGTTTGCCACTAGGTGGTGAGATTTACAACTTACTTTTCCGAAAAACACTAATGTGCAGGCACTAATATTAATTTTCAGCGTACGCTTCTGTTGGAATACAAGCACAAACCAAATTACGATCGCCGTATGTATTATTTACACGAGCAACCATAGGCCAGAACTTAAATTCCTTCAAATAAGCAATGGGATAAGCCGCTTTTTCACGTGAATAGGAGAAGCTCCAGCTATCGGATGTTACTTCCATGGCTGTATGTGGTGCATTTTTCAATACATTCGATTCTGCATCCGCTTTCCCTTCTTCGATTTCTCTGATTTCTTCGCGAATTCCCAATAAAGCATCACAGAATCTATCCAACTCTGCTTTGCTTTCACTTTCTGTTGGTTCGATCATAAGTGTTCCTGCAACAGGGAAACTCAACGTTGGTGCATGGTATCCGTAATCCATCAAACGCTTAGCAATATCTTCAGCTTCAACATGAGCAGATTGTTTGAATTTACGTGTATCTACAATCATTTCGTGAGCAGCAAATCCATTTTCACCCACGTACAAAATTGGGAATTCTTTTTCCAATCTTGACTTCATGTAGTTAGCATTCAAAATAGCCACTTTAGTTGCATTGGTCAATCCTTCTCCACCCATCATTTTGATGTACGCGTAGGAAATCAACAAAATGCTTGCAGATCCCCAAGGAGCTGCAGAAACTGCGCTCATTGACTTTTCTGAACCCATATCTACAACAGCATGTCCTGGTAAATAAGGAGCTAAATGCGCAGCCACACCAATTGGGCCCATACCAGGTCCACCACCACCATGAGGAATACAGAAAGTTTTATGTAGATTCAGGTGACAAACGTCTGCACCAATCAAACCAGGAGAAGTCAATCCAACTTGTGCATTCATATTTGCACCGTCCATATAAACTTGTCCTCCACAATCGTGAATGATTTGAGTGATTTCTTTGATTGCGCTTTCAAATACACCGTGTGTACTTGGGTAAGTTACCATCAAAACAGCCAATTCATCTTTATATTGTTCTGCTTTTTCTTTAAGGTCGGCAACGTCGATATTTCCTAATTCGTCGCACTTGGTAACCACTACTTTCATACCGGCCATGACCGCAGAAGCTGGATTGGTTCCGTGAGCACTAGAAGGAATTAACGCCACGTTTCTGTGCGATTCACCGCGATCTTTAAAGTATTCGCGAATTACCATCAACCCTGCATATTCACCCTGAGAACCAGCGTTGGGTTGCATGCTCATTTTTGCAAAACCGGTAATTTGACTTAAATCACGATCCAATTCATTGATCATTTCCAAATATCCCTGTACTTGATCCAATGGAGCAAATGGGTGTAATTGATTGAATTCAGGCCAAGTTACTGGAATCATTTCCGTAGTAGCGTTCAGCTTCATCGTACAGGATCCCAAAGGAATCATACTGTGAACCAAACTCAAATCTTTTGATTCTAAACGCTTGATGTAACGCAACATTTCATGTTCAATGTGATAACTATTGAACACGGGATGCGTCATAAATGTAGAAGTACGAACCGCCCAAGTTGGCCATGCCAAAGCAACATTTTGATTTGTGTTGATGGAAGTTGCCGTTTTACCCGCAGCTTTCGCTAATACTTCAATAATGGAATTTAAATCACCTTCTGTTACGGTTTCATCCAAGGAAATACCTAAATATCCATTTTCAAAATATCTGAAGTTCATTTCATGGGCTTCAGCGATCTTTTTTATTTCGGAAGATGCAACCGGAGTTTCCAAATACAATGTATCAAAGAAATCATTATTGTGGTTTTTGTAACCCAATTTAGCTAATTCATTCGACAACAAAGTGGCTTGCCCATGCACACGTCCTGCTATTTTCTTCAATCCATCAGGACCGTGATATACGGCATACATACTTGCCATTATACTCAACAATACTTGAGCTGTACAAATGTTAGATGTAGCATTTTGGCGTTTGATATGCTGTTCACGAGTTTGCAATGCCATACGAAGTGCACGATTGCCGTTACGATCAACTGATACACCTATAATACGACCGGGTACTTGGCGCTTGTACTCGTCTTTGGTTGCGAAGAATGCAGCATGAGGTCCACCAAATCCCAATGGAACACCAAAACGTTGGGTGTTTCCAACTACACAATCTGCCCCTATTTCACCGGGAGCGGTTAATAACGTCAATGCCAATAAATCAGATGCAAAACATGTTTTTACACCCTTTTCAGCACAAGCAGAAACAAAATTACGGTAGTCTTCAATGCTTCCTTTTTCGTTAGGATATTGAACTAATGCACCAAAGTAACTTTCATCGGGGGTGAAGGATTTGAAATCACCAACAACCACTTCGATTTCCATAGGTTGGGCACGAGTGATGATGACATCTAATGTTTGTGCAAAGGTTTCTTTATCCACGAAAAACTTAGAAGCGGTACTTTTTTTGTCTAACAACCCTTTGAACATGGTCATACACTCTGCAGCAGCAGTAGCTTCGTCCAACAAAGAAGCGTTAGCAATTTCCATTCCCGTTAACTCAATAACCATGGTTTGGAAATTCAACAGGGCTTCCAAACGACCTTGAGCAATCTCCGCTTGGTAAGGGGTATATTGTGTATACCATCCTGGATTTTCCATGATATTTCTTAAAATCACTGTGGGAGTTAGGGTATTGTAATATCCCATCCCAATGTAATTCTTAAATACTTTATTTTTCGAAGCCACTTTTTTTAATTGATTCAAAAATTCCGCTTCTGATTGTGGAACACCCACATTCAACGCATCCTTCATACGGATGTTGGTTGGAACGGTTTTATCAATCAATTCATCCAAACTACCTACGCCAATTACTTCTAACATTTGGCGTACATCATCGTTACTTGGGCCATTATGCCTTTGCTCAAAAGGCGTTGAATAGCGGGCATTGAATTCGTTCATATTGTGATGCGAATTTACGATTTTCAAAGCGAATTTTGTTCATGATTTGCATGCAATTACAGTAAACCATCATCCGCAAAACTCATCACCTCTTTTCCCCCAAATATCAAGTGATCTAACAGCTTCAAATCAAAATACTTACAGGCCTTTTTAATCTGTGCCGTTAACTGCAAATCCTCTTCCGAAGGACGTAAATTTCCCGACGGATGATTGTGTGCCAAAATCAAAGTTGATGCCTTCAATAATAATGCCTGTCGCATCATCAATTTTACATCCACAACCGTTGCCGACAATCCTCCCTTACTCAATTGTTCTAATTTTATTACCCGATTTGCGCGATTTAAATACAACACATAAAATTCTTCATGCGATAAATCCATTAAATAATGTCGCAAAATATTCTTGACATCACCACTATTTCGAATACTGGTTCTTTGCTCATTTACCGACCACTTGCGGTTCGACAATTCCCACATGGCCATAAACAATATTCCTTGCGATTCTGTCATTCCTTCAATATCCAAAATCTCTTCCATGGAAACCTTGGAAAAATCTTCCAATCTATTCTCATACCGATTCAATAACATCTTGCATTCGTCCGATTCATATTTGCGATTTCCGCGATAGTTAAGAACCAAATAAAGCAACTCCCATTCGGATAAAGCCCTTCTGCCCTGATGTTGCAGTTTATATTTTATCAATTCTAATTCACTCTTACCCGCCTTTCTTCTAATACTTTTTCGGGGGATGTCCATACGTGTAAAAACTTGCGCTTCCATATTTGATAATTTTTTTAACATTTATTTGGCAAATATATTTTCATTCTCGTATTTTTGAATCCTCGAATTGTGCAAAACACTATTCGAAGATTTGCAAAAAACGCAAATCAATTTTCACAACGGATATATAAATTTGAAACCATAATGAGCGAACAAAAAGAAAAACTAAAAGCCCTTCAGCAAACAATCGAACGACTTGAAAAGTCTTACGGTAAAGGCATTGTAATGAAAATGGATGATACCCACAAAGTAAGCGTAGATGTTATTTCTACGGGATCATTCGGTTTGGATTTAGCCCTAGGCGTTGGTGGATTCCCTCGTGGAAGAATCGTTGAGATTTATGGTCCAGAAAGTTCAGGTAAAACGACTATAGCACTTCATACTATTGCCGAAGCTCAAAAAAAAGGCGGTATTTGTGCATTTATCGATGCTGAACACGCATTTGATAAGTTCTATGCCGAAAAATTAGGTATCGATACATCGAACTTATTAATTTCACAACCCGATGATGGAGAACAAGCACTTGAAATTGCTGATAACTTAGTTCGTTCTGGTGCCATTGATGTTTTGGTTATTGACTCCGTAGCTGCATTGGTTCCCCGTGCAGAAATTGAAGGTGATATGGGCGATAGCAAAGTGGGTTTACACGCCCGATTAATGTCGCAAGCACTTCGAAAACTTACAGGTACCATCAACAAAACAGGTTGTATTGCTATTTTCATCAACCAGCTTCGTGAAAAAATCGGAGTAATGTTTGGTAATCCTGAAACTACCACCGGTGGTAACGCATTAAAATTTTATGCTTCCATACGTTTAGATATTCGTAGAAATGCTCAAATCAAAGATGGTGATGAAATTATTGGTAATCGTACCAAAGTAAAGGTGGCAAAGAATAAAGTAGCTCCTCCGTTCCGTGTTGTTGAATTTGATATTATGTATGGAAAAGGAATCAGTCGCGTAGGAGAAGTATTGGATATTGCTGTAGATAACAATATCGTTCAAAAAAGCGGTTCTTGGTTCAGTTATGATGGCACCAAACTAGGACAAGGTAGAGACTCCGTTAAATCGTTACTTGAAGATAATCCTGAATTAATTGCAGACATAGAATCTAAAATTCTAGCCAAGATAAATCAAGGAGAAACAGTAGTGGAAGTAGATCCAACTGCTGGTGAATAAGATAATATGTTTTCAGAAAAAAAGTAAACTTGTTTGATATTTAGTAATCTAGTTTGCTAATCTATAACTTAGTTTACTGTTAAATTAAACTAAGTTGATATTAAAAATGTAAATCACAATAAAAAATCCCCATGCTAATCATGGGGATTTTTTTATGAAACTCTTTTTAAACTCTTTGTTTGATCTGAACTTCCGCGAATAGAATAAATCCACTTAAAAACTAGACCTCAGAATCTTTTCCTGAGGATCTCTAAGTCCTAAACATTATGGCTACATGTTACTCCTCGGAATCTTTTCCAAAGAACTTTTCCTTATACATCAAAGGATATACGATGTACAACATCAGTAATCTTCCCCAACGAAAAACCCAGGGTAAGGTAAATACAATCAAAACTGGAATAATGTATAAAGCTTGATCAAAATAACCTAGAATTCCTAAAAGAATTGACATCACCACCGTGAAACCCACTAATATGGCGTAACTCCAATACATGGCGCCAAAGAAAAAACCAGTTTCCGGCTCCAAACTCAATTTACAATTGGAACACTCTAAATTCGTGTCGGTAAATTTCTTGAAAGAAAGTATAGAATTCTTGAAAACCTTACCTTTTCCGCACTTGGGACATCTTCCCCCGAAAAAAGCAATAACCCCTGCTCTATGTTTAGCCATTATTAATAACGCACAGGTTTTGACTGTGCTTTTTTCTTTTGGTTGGATTTGTAAAAGGCAAAACCTGCACCGGCTACCAACACATAAGGTACAGACATAAGAAATAAAATTCCCTTATTGATTCCATTTCCCACTTGACGATCGTATTTATTAACGCCTTCCTTTCTGGAACTGGTTAATGCCGTTTTACACATAGGACATTGGGAATATACCGCACCTAAAAACAGTGTAGACATCAACAATAAAGTGGTTACTCTTTTCATGATAGATAAGGTTTTTTGTTAGTACGAATTTACAACAATAATATTACAATTTGGGTGATTTTAATCACACTTGAAATCCTCTTAAATCAAACTGCTAAGATCCCAAACAAGGAGAAAGCATTAAATATACTATTACTCCTGTTACAGAAACGTATAACCACAATGGGAACGTCCATCGAGCCCATTTTTTATGTTTTGCAAATTGACCGGATGTGCTGTAATAAATGGTGTAAAGCACCATAGGCAGGATTATAGCTGCTAAAACAATGTGGGAAAACAATATAATCAAATAAAAGGCCTTAATCCAGCCATCGTTGCAAAACTTCACGTGGGGAACGGTAAAGTGATAAATGATATAACTCACTAAAAATAAAGTTGACAAGAGGAAACTCGTTGCCATGAATTTTTGGTGCATACCTTTATCCTTTTTATAACGGATGGCCCAAAAACCTAAAATCAATGTAATTGAAACCAGAGTATTTATTATGGCATTCAATTTGGGTAAGGTGCGCGCAAACTCCACTGAAGGACGGAGATTATCGGGCATATAGCGCAATAAAGAGACAACAGCAGGCACTATTAAGGAAATACCTACTACTAACCAGAAGAAGGACTTATCACTTATCCAAGGCTTTTTTTCTGTATTCATATTTAAGATTTTCTATATCGTCTTTAATTCTGCGAATTAATTCAATTTTTTCACTGTTGGTAGGTGCACGTGTTGGCAATATTGCACGAATTCTACGATCACGATCAATAATTACTACTTTATCATCGTGAATAAAGTCGGAACCTTTTTGCTCAGTAGCCAACAATAAATCGTTCATTACCCAATCGTAGATTTCCTTTTTGTTTCCAGTTGCAAAAGTACGTTTGTTCAAATCCGCATTATACGCTTCTGCATAACGTTTTAATACCGGCACTGAATCAGACTCTGGATCAATAGAAACAGTTAAAAACTTGATATTGTTTTCGCGAATGTAACCTTCTGCAACGGATTGAATTTGTTTATTCATTTCTGGACAAACTTCTGGGCAGCTCGCAAAGAAGATATTAACCAATAAAATTGACGAATCGAAATCCGACATTCCTATTTTTTGTCCATGTTGATTATACAAAACAACATCACCTACGGTGTGATATTCTTTTTCGCCATTAGGTAATTCAACGGTATTCCCTAGGATTGGAAGTTCCTTGTGTACCCAGCTAACATTGCCCCAAAAGAACACGCCTAAAGCGGGCAAAATAATAAGGGCCGCGAAAGCGGCCACTTTTATATTTTTTTTAGAAAAAATAGACATAATTATTTGATCATGCTCAAGGCATTTCCTTCATACAATAGGCCCATGATTAATCCTATGATAAAGATAGTAGGCACTAAAATAGCAAGAGCCAAATTTATTTTTTCATGTTTTAAGTGCATGAATGCTCCTACGATGTAGTAAGCTTTCACCAATCCGAAAAGAATGAAAATTACGTTTCTCAATCCAGATGGTCCCATCACGAAATAAATGATGAAGTCCAAAATGGTGATACCCAATAACAGCCAAAACGTTTTCCAAAGTTCCTTTGTACCGTGACTCTCATTGTGAGGAACATAGGTAATGGGATCGTATTCGCCTGGTTTAGTGTGAAATTCCATAATGATATGATTTAAATTTAGATAGGTTAATAATTAGATTAGGTAGAAGAAGGTAAATACGAACACCCACACTAGATCTACAAAGTGCCAGTACAAACCAGCTTTTTCAATCATTTCATAGTGTCCACGACGTTCAAATACACCACGAACGGTCATAATGTAAACTACTATGTTGATTACTACCCCAGAGAATACGTGGAAACCATGGAAACCAGTTACGATAAAAAACAATGCAGCAAATGGAACAGGACCATTGGTTCTATCGCCCAAAGCCCACTCGAAATGATCGCCGAATCCTACACTAGTAAGATGCTTGTAACCTTGTTCAGTGATACCGAAGGTATTTCCGTACAAACGAGCTCCTTCATGAATAAACGTAGACCATTCCCAAGCCTGACATCCCAAGAAAGCCGCTCCACCAATAATGGTGTAAAGCATATAACGTTGAACTTCTTTCTTGCTGTTTCTGTGTCCTGCTTCAACAGCTAATACCATAGTAACAGAACTCAAAATCAGAATAAAAGTCATAACACTCACAAATAGCAACGGTAAATGCAAACCGTGCATAAATGGGAAATGGTTAAAAATAGACGCGGGATCAGGCCATTTAGTTGTAACAGGCGATTGGATGTTACTAAAGCGCTGTGCTCCGTATTGAACTAGTAAACTAGAGAAGGTAAATGCGTCGGATAATAAGAATATCCACATCATTAATTTTCCGTAACTCACATTAAAGGGAGAACGTCCGCCAGCCCACATGGGCTGCTTCTCAAATGTTGCTTCTGTATGATTTGCCATTGGGTAAATTTACTACTGTGCGAAATAAAGGAATAAATACAAGAAAATCCACAATAAACCAACAAAATGCCAATAAGTGTGCGTAATTGACATCAAAGTCATGCTTTTTTTGTGAACATTCAATCGAATTGCCTGAATCCAAGTGGCTACTAACAAACCGATTCCACCCAAAATATGGATAAAATGCAGCATGGTAATAACCCAAACATAGGATGCAGAAATATCTTCTGGACGGGCATTCACAAATGTAAGTTCCAAACGAACCATTTGCTGCCATCCCAAATACTGTGAAACACAGAATAATGTCCCTAAAATTGTGGTAACTAATAACCACGTTTTATTTTGAGTTAGTTCGTCGTTCTTAGCACTTTTATACGCATAATATGCCGTAACTGAACTTAATACAACGATTACCGTAGAATAAAGGAAAAATATAGGGAGGTCAAAAGCAGTCCATGCTCCTCTTCCCTCTGCATCCGGACGGTGAACGATAAACGCACTTACGGTAGCTGCGAAAAGCATGCTACTGGCCAACATGAACAGCCACAAATTTAATTTGGCTGGCACCACCGCTGGCTTTGGATCTTTATATTTAGCTGCTTTCATTTAGGTTAAAATAAAATGTAGCACAAAAATACGACAGGAGTGTATAAAAACGATGCAAAAAGTAATTTTCTTGCATCACTTACCTCTAAACTCCTAAACAATTTGAACGCCATATAAAAGAAAAACAACGACAACGGTATAAGTACAATAACAGCGTTAATCGAAGAAACTCCATACATCAACGGCATTAAACTCACCAAATTCAAAATCACAGTGTATATAAGAATCTGATAGGCACTCTTTTTATCTCTTCCTCCTTGGGAAGGAAGTAACCAATAACCTGCTTTCTGATAGTCATCATGCAACAACCAAGCAATCGCCCAAAAGTGAGGAAATTGCCAAAAAAATTGGATTAAAAATAAAATCAATCCCAATTCATCCATTCTAGGAACTACAGCAGTATAACCTATCCAAGGCGGCAACGCTCCCGGTATGGCTCCTACTAAAACAGCCACCGGCGAAACCTGCTTCATAGGTGTATACAAAAAAACATAAATGATTAAGCTCAATGCACCCAATAAAACCGATAAAAAAGGTGCTCCTGATCCAATTAGAGTGAAAATCCCCAAAAAACCAGTAACCCAGCAAAATATGCGGGCATGAGCAACTGGAATTCTGCCTTCTACGATAGGACGATTTGAAGTACGATTCATTTTTGAATCATTATCCTTCTCAATGATTTGATTCATTCCATTCGCTGCGAAAACGATCAACATTCCACCGAATAATACGCCTAAAAATAACAACCAATCAAAATGCTCTTTCCAATTTTGACCATTTACGTACTTCAACGCAATTATATAACCGAATGACGAAGTTGCTACCACAGTGCTGGTTAACCGGAATTTCACCAACTCAGCATACGCTCTAATCGTCGATTTATTATTACTCATTTCTTTAACTATTTTTTTGTCTAAACGAAAGTGAAACAGCAAATACGTAGGTTAATAAACCACTTCCCAAAACTACATGCGCTATCTGAGTCCAAGTAGGTATAACAAAAACGATATGAATTGCTCCAAAACTTATTTGAACAATACTAGCAAGGAACAACCAAAAACCATGGGAATTTACCGCTGAAACACCAGAACGTTTCCACAATAAATATCCCCAAATCGCAATGATTCCAGGAACGTATCTATGAACGGCAAAGAGCCAATCCATATCTACAAAGTTCAACATTTCACCATCTGCAGTTAGTAGGTTTCCGTTATCCTTCAGTACTTCCACTTGTTCTCTAGACCAAGTACCTAAAATCACAACAATAAATAAAACCAAACTGAGAACATTCCAATTCAACTTGGTATTTTGTTGGTGTAACTTCAACGTAGGAACCACGGTATCCAATGCTTTCATAAATGCAAAAAGACAAATAAAGGAAAGCATAAAGTGCAACGACACGATTCCAGGCAACAAATTAGTTGCTACCACATAACTACCCAACCAACCATTCAATAAGAGAAATATGAATCCTATTATTAACCATAAAAAAGCCCTTTTATTTTCTTTACGCAATCGAAAACCTAACACCAGAAATACCACACCAAAAACACCGCTCAACACACCAAACAATCGATTAATATACTCGATCCATGCTTTTGTAACATCAAAAGCTTCGGGGTCCAACAAAGATTTATCAGCTCGAATTTTTGCTGCACGTTCTTTCAAACCCACTTTTTCTAAGGCACCCACAAAACGATCCAATTTCTTGATACGCTTTTTCAAGAACACTTCCTGATAATTTGATGGCAATTGATCCTCACTGAATGGAGGCGCAAATTGTCCGAAACACTTAGGCCAATCTGGACAACCCATACCACTACCTGTGGCTCTCACCAAACTTCCCAAAAGGAATAATAAAAAAACAGACGAACAGGTATATAAACCTATTCGTCTGTACCATTTTATCAATCCGGAGTTTATTCCGCTTGAATTCATAATTAGCTCAAACCAAAAACCCTCTTAATTGCAGCGAAGAATACGCTGGTCTCTGCAGTCTCTTCCTCTTTCTCACTTGGGGCATTTTGGGTTTCCTCTGGATGCAACACTTCAGGAGCGCTTTCATCTGGAATATATTGAGGGAAGAAATCTTCCTCGCGATCTGGACGAGAATACTCGTAAGGACCTCTATAAACAGTTGGTATTTCACCCGGCCAGTTACCGTGAATACGCTCTACTGGAGTAGACCATTCTAAGGTGTTTGCTTGCCAAGGATTTTGTTCAGATTTCTTTCCTTTGAAAATGCTATAGAAGAAGTTCCAAATGAACAACAACTGAGCAGCACCTGCAACTATTGCAGAAACTGTGATCAATTTATTTACGTCCATCCATACATCAAATTCTTTAACCAAAGTAAATTGATAGTAACGACGAGGTACACCAGCCAATCCCATAAAGTGCATTGGGAAGAATACCAAGTACGCGGTGATGAATGTCAACCAGAAGTGGAAATAACCCAAGGTTTTGTTCATCATTCTACCATACATTTTAGGGAACCAGTGATAGATACCTGCAAACATACCGAAGATAGCTGCAGATCCCATTACCAAGTGGAAGTGGGCAACTACGAAATAACTATCGTGTAATTGAATATCCAAGGCAGCATTACCTAAGTAAATACCAGTCAAACCACCAGAGATAAAGAACGATACCAAACCAATGGAGAATAACATTGCTGGATTAAAGCGCAAGTTACCTTTCCATAATGTGGTCAAATAGTTGAATGCTTTTACTGCAGAAGGTACTGCAATAATCAATGTTAAAATCATAAATACTGAACCCAAGAATGGATTCATACCTGTGATAAACATGTGGTGACCCCATACGATGAATGACAAGAAAGAAATACCCATCAATGAAATGATCATCGCAGTATAACCGAAGATAGGCTTACGAGCGTTTGTTGAAATCACCTCAGATGTAATACCCAATGCTGGCATCAAAATGATGTATACTTCAGGGTGACCCAAGAACCAGAACAAATGCTGGTACAATACAGGACTACCACCGATGTTTTCCAATGCACCAACTCCCTCTAAATAAATATCACTTAGGTAGAAGCTCGTACCAAAAGAACGGTCAAAAATCAAGAACAAGGCAGCTCCCAACAATACAGGGAACGATAATAAACCAAGGATAGCGGTGAAAAAGAAAGCCCAAATAGTTAAAGGCATTCTATTCATGCTCATACCTTTAGTACGCATGTTCAATACAGTTGAAATATAGTTAATACCTCCTAAAAGAGAAGATACAATAAACAAAGCAATTGCAGTTAACCATAAGGTCATACCTAAACCAGAACCTGGCATTGCTTTCTCTAAAGCACTCAACGGAGGATAAACTGTCCAACCACCTGATGCAGGACCGGTTTCAACACCAACAGAGATCAACAATACAACAGAACTAGCGAAGAAGAACCAGTAGCTCAACATATTCATCATTGGAGATGCCATATCTCTAGCACCTAACTGCAATGGAATAAGTAGATTACTAAACGTTCCACTCAAACCCGCGGTCAATACATAGAATACCATGATTGTACCGTGAATGGTAACCAAACCCATATAAAAATTGGGATCCAATTTGCCATCAACGGCCCATTTTCCCAATAATGTTTCTAATATTCCAAATTGTTCATCGGGCCATGCCAATTGCAAACGGAATAACAATGACATAATCATACCAACCATACCCATAATAATACCTGTAATCAGGAATTGCTTGGATATCATTTTGTGGTCCATCGAGAACACATACTTGCTGATGAAACTCTCCTTGTGGTGGTGATCAGCGTGATGGTCTGCGTGTAAAGCTGCTGTGCTCATATGCTTTGTCTTAATTTATTTATTTTAATGCTACTGTTGGGGTAGTAGTTACTGTTGCCGAATCTGTAGTTGCTGGAGCTGCTGGTGCCGCTGGAACTGCTGGTGCCACAAAAGGAGCTTGTGTTGCTAACCAAGTTTGGTATTCCGCTTCGCTTCCTACAACTGTTACTTTAATTTTCATATTGTAGTGTGCACCACCACAAATTTTGTTGCAATACAAGTAGTAATCAAACTCTTTGTTTCCTTTGATTTCACGTGCCTGAGCAGTGGTCATCGTAGGTGTAAATGCAAATTGTGTTGGCATACCTGGTACACAGTTCATTTGCACACGGAAATCAGGCATGTAAGCGGAGTGAATTACATCACGCGCTCTGAATTTGAAAACATAAGGTTTGTCTTTTACGAGAACTAACTCTGTCGTAATCTTGTCATCAGAAGCTTTACCGTTAAAGAATTCTTTATCTTTTTGGTATTCAGCAATTCTGGATAAAGCAGTTTTCTTACGCTTTAGATCTTTCTCTAATTGACGCTCATAAGCACCGCTAATCGCATCGTTGTATTGATCTTTGATCGCTTTGAAATCTTCGGGGTACGTTCTGTTCAAACCAGTAGAAACCATACGATCGTATTTAGCTTTCCAAACTTTGATACTGTCAGAAGCTGTTTCTTGTTTCACTTTTAGCTTTGCAACTTCACCTTCTAATTCAGCAATTAATTCTTTAACTGCACCATCTTCAGCAATACCTAATGGGTTTGTACCTGAAATAAAGTTGAAATTTGAATTTCCCAATTCTTTATCGTCACCTGCGTAACGAGCTTTCCAACCAAATTGATATGCGAATACTTCAATTTCTTGACTTTCTTTAGGGATTTCTGTAGTGATTTTAGACCAAGTATTGAAACCTCTTAAAACTAAAAACGTTAAAACAATCGAAGGAACAATGGTCCAAATTACTTCCAATTTGTTGTTGTGGAAATAATACAACGCTTTACGCTTCTCGCTGTAGCGGTATTTAAACATGAAATAAAACAACAATACCTCTGTAACAACAAATACGAAGAAGGTAAATCCAAACGTCCAATAGAACATAGAATCGTAGGTTGATCCATGTTCTGATGCGGAATTACCTAGCATCAAGTACTTACCGTGGTATTTCAACTCGTACCAAACTCCAATCATACCTAGGATCAAAACAATGATACCTACATACGCATTTACGTTGTTCCAGCTTACGATGGTTTTTCCAGTTATCTTTTCGGTTAAAGATCCAATATCAAATGCTCTGGCAACAACCAAAATCATTAATAGGATCAACACCACAGTTAAAATGGAAACCCAATCAAAATTCGAAATGCTGAACTCTTTGGGGGGCTCGATCACGTCGCTCGCAGCTAATGCAAACAAAGGGGTAAGTACCGTAAACAACAGTACCAACGTCTTTTTGATTAACGAGTTGTTCAAAACTCTTAGGGTATTAAATTTCATCTTTAAAGACCAATTGCGGTTTGGGGCACAAATTTAACGTATACTGACTTTAAAAAACTATGCTTTTGAGAGATTTTTTTCAAAAGTCAAACAAATATTCTTAGAATTAAACCAAATAAGTCTATTTATTCACTATAAATCAACGGGTTGCATTTGCAAATAAAATTGCAATTTCCTCAAATTCCTTCACACTCAATTGCTCTGCGCGTTTACCCATCCATTCTTCCGGAATTTTAATTCCATTCTCTCCGTTAAGTAAGGGTTTCAGTGCGTTAGATAAAGTTTTCCTCCGTTGAGAAAATGCTTGCTTTACAACTACCTTCAAATTTCGAAATGTATAGTCTTTACTTTGTTCGTTCCAACAACAATCTATTACGCCACTTTTTACCTTGGGAGGTGGATTGAATGCATCCTCATCTACAGTAAACTCGTATTTACAGTCAAAATACGCTTGCAGCAACACACTGGTTATTCCATAATCCTTATTCCCATGTCCCGATGCCAATCGTTCTGCCACTTCTTTTTGAAACATACCCGCGAATTGAACTACTTTGAAATTTATACCCGTCCCCTCTTCCAATACCTTAAATACAATCTGAGTACTGATGTTGTAAGGATAGTTGCCAATAACGGCAATTCGACCTGATAAGCCCAAAGAATTTATGTCCATCCTCAAAAAATCACCTTCTATAACCCTCAATCCTTGCGACCATTCTGCCGAATTCAAATACGCTACCGACTCCGAATCCAATTCAATACAAACCAATTTTTCCCTCCACTTCTCGTATAAAAATCGCGTCATAACCCCAGTTCCTGGACCAATTTCAATTACGCCATCTAAGGTCTGATCATTTAATAAATCAGCAATGCGTTCCGCTACCGATAAATCGGTTAAAAAGTGTTGTCCCAAGTGCTTCTTGGCCATCACTCCTTCCGAGTAACTCGGTCTTTTGTGTTTAAAATTTTTCATTTTAATTCCGTCGCAATATCTTAATTAATCCAACCTTAACGAGCTACAAAGTTCTGATAGTTTTATCCAGAAACAATGATAGTATTATTCAGAAACAAATCTCAATATTATCATACATTCAGAATATGCCAAATGCAATCCCATTAAATCCAAATCATTCAGTTTATCCCCAATGAATCAGATAATGCTTAGTTACCGTTTCCTTTAAGGCATCCAAATTATAATTATCAGAAGCCTCTGCAACATCGCACACTCTGCCATCCTTCTTCAAAATTCGAATACCCCCACCTTCACTTTTGTAAGCATGATTTTCTAATATTCCCGTTTTAACAAAAAACGTGGATATTACTTCGTGCGAAAATCCCAATCGATTCGACGCGGAAGCAGAAGCCTCAAATATATCGGCATCCGAAAATTCATCCTTCGATATTTTTACACGGGGAAGTCTTCGATTCAATAAGCTTTGACTTAATACCCGCAACACAGAATCTTCGTGAAACTGCCACTGTTTAACGCTCGACATGATATCGATATCGTCTAGAACTAAAAACAAATCCAACGCCTCATCGTCGAACGAATTTTCATCCACTCGGTTCATTAGAAAATGTAAAAGTGGGTGATAATTGCCCAATCCATGACCCTCCAAGGCTAATTCCCTTGCTCGTTGTAAAATCGACACCAACAGTGCATCGGCCGAAATCACCGTTTTATGAAGATAGACTTGCCAATACATCAACCTACGTGCAATTAGAAACTTCTCAACGCTGTAGATCCCTTTTTCTTCAACTACTAGATTTCCATCTTTAACATTGAGCATATGAATAATTCGGTCTGCTCCAACAATCCCTTCGCTAACTCCAGTGTAAAAACTATCTCGAAGTAGATAGTCCAAACGATCCATATCCAATTGTCCCGATATAAGTTGCCCTAAAAACGGTTTTTTGTACACATTGGTAAAAATTTCAATAGCCACGGTTAAACGTCCCCCGAAAAAATCATTCAAACGCTGCATAATTCGAATGGAAATTTCCTCGTGATGTACGCCCTGAATCAAGGTATGTTCAAGTGTGTGAGAATAGGGGCCATGTCCGATGTCGTGCAATAAAATGGCTAGAGCCGTTCCTTCTGCCTCAGAATCCGAAATATCTACACCCTTTCTACGCAAAGTTTCAATAGCTTGTAGCGTTAAATTCAAAGCACCCAGGGCATGATGAAACCGCGTATGTGTAGCCCCTGGATACACCCATTCACTCATTCCGAGTTGTCGAATTCTTCGTAAACGTTGAAAATAGGGATGTTGGATCACATCGTAAACCAAACCGCTGGGCAAGGTTAAAAATCCATGCAACGGATCATTGATGATTTTATTTTTATTGGTTTTGGGGGATGTGAGGTCAGTTTTTAAAGTCATAATTAGTTGAAATCGCGACGGTTCGCGAAATACGTACAAAAATATCCCGCTTTTATCGGAAATATCGCAAATCTACAATCAAATATACCCATGTTTTTACCATATTTGCTAGGTACATGCAAATCTTTACCCATATTGACCCATCCCAATTTAGCTCACTCTATTTGATTTGTGTGCTCATTATTGCCCATCTAGCGGCATTGTCGCAGCCCCAATTAATCCATTACTTCGTTTTTAGTTCCAAACAGATACGTGAACAACGTGAATATTTCCGGCTATTTACTCCATTTTTAGCACATGCAGGTTGGTTGCATTTAATCATGAATGCAATAGGAATCTATTATTTTGCACCACTGGTCGATTTGCATTGGGGACCCACGGTTTTAACCATTATTTTTGTACTTTCTGTTTTTGGTGGTTCTATATTTTCGTTAATTCTAAGGCGATCCGATGATGATTATCAAAGTTTAGGCGCTTCTGGAGGAGTTAGTGGATTACTCATGGCCTCGTTTTTCTTGGAACCCCATTTATCGGTTGGAATTATTTTTATACCGGTTGCCATTCCAGCCTATATTTTCGGTATAATTTTCACTTGGGCAAGTATTTTAATGAGTCGAACTCAGGATCGAAATCGCATTTCCCACGAAGGACATTTAGGCGGACTATTTTTCGGAGGAATTGTAGCTGCGGCATTATTAGGATTTCAAATGCCTATTACCGAATTAAAATGGCTGCTATACCTTGGATTACTTCCAGCTGGTGCATACGTAATATTGCACGGATTGGGCTGGATTAAAAATTAGAAATTGTGCCCAGTACTGGATTCGAACCAGCAAGTCTTGCGACACCACCCCCTCAAGATGGCGTGTCTACCAATTTCACCAACTGGGCTTAGACATATCAGTGCAAAGATACAAAAATCAAATAATCAACATTGCATCTCCGTAGCACAGAAAGCGATATTTTTCTTTAATTGCTTCTTTGTAAACTTCATCCATAAAATCTGTATCGGTATAGGCACAAGCCATCATATACAATGGAGATTCTGGTTGATGTAAATTGGTAATGAATGCATTCGCAATATTGAAATTATGGGGAGGGAAAAGAAATTTATCCGTCCATCCTTCTCCTGGATTCAAAGTAGCGCTTGAACTAACAGAAGACTCCAAAGCACGCATCACCGAACCACCTACTGCCACTACTCTATTTTTGGTGGAAATAGCTTGGTTTACAGTATCGCAAGTTTCAGGTGTGATGCGGTAGTATTCGCTGTCCATTTTGTGTTTGGTCAAATCTTCCACCTCAACCTCACGGAATGCACCCAAACCTAAATGCAATGTCAACTCAGCAAATTTAATACCTTTGATATCCATACGCATCAGTAATTCACGCGTAAAATGCAATTGTGCAGCAGGCGCAGCAACCGCACCAACATTCTTAGCAAACAACGATTGATACCAAGACTCATCCTCTTCTTTTACCGTTCTATTGATATACTTGGGGATGGGGGTTTCACCTAATTTTTTAATTACACGATCAAACGCCTCATCATCTCCATCAAAAAGGAAACGAATAGTTCTACCTCGACTGGTTGTATTGTCTACCACTTCGGCTACCAAATCATCGTCGCCAAAGTACAACTTATTTCCTACACGAATTTTTCTAGCGGGATCTACCAATACATCCCACAAACGAAGCTCATGATTTAGTTCTCTTAGAAGAAATACTTCAATTTGAGCACCGGTCTTTTCTTTTTGACCGTACATACGCGCTGTAAACACTTTGGTATCGTTTACAACAAATACATCGTCTTCATTAAATATATCCAACAAATCGTGGAATTTGCGGTGTTCAATTTTTTGAGTTTTGCGATCTATTACCAACAAACGTGCATCGTGGCGAGTTTTCAAGGGTTCTTGTGCGATCAACTCTTCTGGTAACTCAAATTTAAACTGCGATAATTTCATAAGTATGTAATTCCCCTAAATTGGGGTGCAAATATAACTCATTTTTATTCGTTCCCGTTTTTTTCAATTTGAAAAAGGTTAACTTTGCAGCATGAAACAAATTGCAGTTATCGGTGGTGGAACCATGGGGAACGGTATCGTTCACGTTTTTGCTCAGAACGGATACAGTGTAAATCTCATCGACGTAAAACAAGAAATGCTCGATAAAGCAATGGCTACCATCAGTAAAAACATGGACCGCCAAGTGGCAAAAGAAGCCATTACAGAATCTCAAAAATTAGAATCTTTGGCGAGAATCGCTTGTTTCACCGATCTAAAGTCTGGAGTTGAAAATGCAGATTTAGTAGTAGAAGCCGCTACAGAAAACATCAATATTAAGCTTCAAATCTTCCGCGACTTAGATCAATTCACCCCTGCAAATTGCATTTTGGCATCCAATACTTCCTCAATTAGCATTACTAAAATTGGCAGTGTTACCAGTCGTCCCGACAAAGTAATTGGAATGCACTTCATGAATCCCGTTCCAGTTATGAAATTGGTAGAAGTGATTGAAGGTTTTAAAACGGATAAAGCCATCACAGAAACCATCATGGAATTATCTAAAAAATTAGGCAAAATTCCTGCATTAACTCAAGATTATCCAGGTTTCATCGCTAATCGAATTTTAATGCCCATGATCAATGAAGCAATCCATTCTTTACATGAAGGTGTAGCTGGAGTAACTGAAATTGATACCATCATGAAATTGGGAATGGCACATCCTATGGGGCCCTTGCAATTGGCGGATTTCATCGGTTTAGATGTTTGTCTAGCGATATTAAATGTACTACATGATGGATTTGGAAATCCTAAATATGCACCCTCTCCTTTGCTCATAAACATGGTAACTTCTGGGGATTTAGGAGTAAAAAGTGGAAGAGGCTTTTACGATTACAGTCATGGAACCAAAGAATTGGTTGTGGCGCCAAATTTCAAGTAATTACAAATTGGTTTTCTCCATTTGATTTTTGCTCTCCCAAGGGAAGAAAAAATCATGCAATGATTACTCGATTACCTTCGACTTTATTCCACGACTCATATTTAATGTTCAGTTCCTGGAGTTTCAATTCCAAATCTCTGAATTCTTGATCGTCTAACATCGTGTTAATGATCATTTTACCATTTGGAGACAATATCGATTTAAACGATTCAAGTTGAGCTAAACTATAATTGGGTGAGAGTTCGTTCACAAATAAATCGACAATTAACAAGGAGTATTTCCAACCGTTTTTTCGCGCTTGATTCACATAATCAAAAGCATCAGAATGCACCAACTTTACACCCCGGGTATAAAAGTGTTTTGATGCTAATTCGATAACCTTTTCATCAGCATCCACCCCCACAATTTCTGCGTCATTTGAATAATCTTCATGTATGATTTTTGCCGCACTACCTCCACCGTATCCCAAAATCAAAACACGACTAAAATCACCTCCACTTGAATGTACTCGATTTAATGCACCTTTCATTACTTTGTGCAGTGTTCCAAAAGAATAATTGACTCGATCTGCGTCCAATAAAAGTTTTCCGCGATATAGGGTTAATTCCAAACCGTGGTTTAAATTACCTTGCGTTCTGTACAGAACAATGGGCCATAAATAACTTCTGAATTTAGCAAACCTAGTTGATTCCATATTCTTGTATTTTTGCGGTGTTTCAAAATTTATTCCAACTGCACGTTTTTATTAAACTAATAATCGTTACTAATTTGAATAACATATTCTTAAATGAATCTAAAACATTTGTGAATTTTTACTCCAAAATATGAAATCCAAACCGAATTTACCAAAAATACTTTTGGCTTCACAATCCCCAAGAAGAAAAGAAATACTTTCTATGGCTGGTTTTGATTTTGAAGTTGTTTCCATTCAGGCTGATGAAGACTTCCCCACAGAACTAAAAGCATATGAAATTTGTGATTACTTGTCGCTTCATAAATCCCAGCATTTTATTCATGAAATTCCGGAAAACCACATTTTAGTAACAGCCGATACTATTGTTTGGATTGATAATGAAGTACTGAATAAGCCAGCAAACGCAGAGGAGGCTCAACAGATGCTCCGAAAATTAAGTGGCAAAACCCATACGGTTTATACGGGAGTTACCCTTCGCAATGCCGAGAAGTGCCATACATTTCACGATTCGACACAGGTCGAATTCTATCCACTAACTGAAGAAGAAATAGATTTATATATACAAAACTGCCGACCTTTTGATAAAGCCGGCAGTTATGGTATTCAGGATTGGATGGGAACTGTGGGAGTAAAAGGCATCCAAGGATGTTTTTACAATGTTATGGGTTTCCCATCTGCAAAATTTTATCGAGAATTGAAATCCTTTTTGAGTTACTTGTAAGTTGCTGCTAGTTCTAGTGCTGCTTTTGCATTAACCAATCCGCTGCTTACGCACAAATCGCTGAATTTTACTTTCTCTTTCTTAGTATGGGGACGGATTACTTTCTTTTCCAATTTAACGCTTGATTTCATTAAAATTTCTTTCATTTGAACAGCGGTTAAATTAGGATAACGACTCCAAACCAATGCAGCAACACCTGAAACTACCGGTGCAGCCATACTAGTTCCGTCGAAATATTCGTATTTGTTATTGGGAATTGTGCTGTAAATATCTTGACCAGGCGCGAATAAATCTACATTATTCTTACCATAATTCGAGAAATCCGTTGCCAATTTTTTACGCTCAGGTTGACTTGCTCCAATTTCAATCCAATTGGCTGCAAAGCGCTTACCACCCCACAAAGAATCATTAGGGAAGTTACCTGTAATATCATTGTCTTGACCACTATTTCCTGCTGCGTGTACTAACAAAACACCTTTAGCTTCGGCATAAGCTACTGCACTATCTACAATATTTTTATCCCAAGAATATCCCTTACCAAAACTCATATTGATGATTTTAGCACCATTATCTACAGCATAGCGAATACCGTTTGCAACGTCTTTATCTCTCTCGTCGCCATCTGGAACTACTCGAACCACCATGATTTTTGCATTATCTGCAATTCCATCGAATCCTACATTATTACCACGTGTTGCTGCAATAATTCCGGCAACGTGAGTCCCGTGAGATGCATCGGGTCCAATTACGTTATTATTTCCATAGATACGTTGAGAAGAGTTTGAATAATCATCACCCACAATTTTACGAGAATCAAAATTGGGATTATAATGGAAATTAGCTCTTGCTTCTACATGATTTAATTGATCTTGAAGCTCATTTTTTACACTTAAAAAGCTCTCACCATTTTTGGATTTTTTCATTCCTTTTGCCAAGCTTTTAGCAATAGCATCTGCCAATGGATCTTCGATACTAGCCGCTTCTAAATCTTCAGCATTTGGATCTTCTTTGCCCGTTGCAGTTTGGATTTTATTCAAAGCTTCTACCATCATGTTTAACTGTTTTGACATTCCGCCCCAACGCTTTTGCTCTTTGGTAACATCCGCCTTTAATTTTTGATATAGTGCATATTCAGAACTATTCTGATCGATAGTTGCTGCGTCTAAATTTTCAAACTTTTTACTCAATTTCTGATAAACACGAACACTTTCCAAGTTATCTGCGCTTACCATTCCTCCATCAGCACCACCAATGAAGTTCCAACCGTTCACGTCGTCAATGTAACCGTTCTTATCGTCATCGATTCCATTACCAGGAATTTCATCAGAATTTACCCAAATTACATCTTTCAAATCTTCGTGGTTCACATCTGTACCTCCATCAATTACTGCAACTACAACAGGCGTTGAAGCATTCTTTGCTGCTGTTGATTGGTATGCTTCATACAATGAGATACCCATGTTTTTTTTGCTTGGTGTGCTGTAATGCCAATCTGTAGCTGGCTTTTTCCCTTGTGCCCCTAATGACATAAACATCAAGGCAGCACCAAACATTAAGCTATATTTTTTCATTTTCATAGTGAATTTCAATAAAGTCAAATTTATTATTTTTTCGGGGGATGTCTATACAGTGGTTTCCTTTTTTCGACAGAATACCATGATACTCACCGATTTAAATGGAACTTTCGTCGTATCGTTATTAAAAATCCATTTTCTTAAAAACTGCTGCAATGGCTTCCATTTAATCACATCCATAGGCGCCATAACGTAATGAGTATCTATAATTTCAAATCCAGAATCCTCCAACAATTTATGTATTCTTTTCTTCGTATAAATGCGAGCTAACGCCCAACGTTCATGCAAAGGTCGGGGCAACCAAGAAAAAAAAGGCACCCGATTCCAAGGCAATAATGGTAAACGTGCACCGTGCGTTTCAAAAATCCACCATTTATTGGGCACAGAAATCGCACAAAGTCCACCATCTTTAAGCGAACCTGCGTAGTTCTTTACCGCATCTTCCGTTGGTAAGTGCTCAATTACTTCAAAACTTAAAACACGATCCACTTTGGGCTCAAACGGACCTGCCGTAATATCTCTGCAAACAAATTCGGAGTTTTGAACGCCCAATTCATTTTTTAAGCGATTAAAGTCGCCTTCATGTTGATTGGTATACTCTAAACCATAGGTTTTAGAAAATTTCCCGGATATAGGCAAAACAGTATTCCCATTTCCGCATCCAATTTCTAAAAAATCAAATTGCTCACCAAAGAACCCTGGAAATTGATTCAAGATGCGAATTCTGCGTTGCACCAACAAGTCGTTCGCATCAGCAGGTTTCCCTAAATAATGTCCTTCTTCAAAAAGTGTTTTATCTACCCTATTCGTATTACTCATGCTATTTTACAATCCGTTTTGCCCTTTGATGTTAGTTAATTAAAGCAACACCCTATTATTTATTCCAACCATTTTAGTATCTCCATGTTCAACGCTCAGTTATGACATCCTCGTAATTGATTTCATCATGATTGTTGTTTCAAAATTGATCAAATTAACCCCATTTATTTTTGAGATTGAAAATAATCCTTCGACCAAAAATCCAAATATGGGCCAAAAAATTAGATAACGCCCCATAGTGCTTACTTAAAATGGAATATCGTTCTTTCCATGCTTTTTTGGTGTGCTCATAGCTACTACCACCTACCTCAAACTTAGAAACTACCATTGCAAATCGATGCGTTGTTGGCTTCTTTTTTAAGATTTCAATTACCCAATCTACATCAGCAGCTAATCGATACTGAGTATTGTAGAAAGGCGCCCAATCCTTCTTGGCAATAAAACTCTGATGACAAATATTCATTCCAAATCGAAAACTATTCGGACCCAATTTAGCAGGAAACGGCTGGGGTTTTTTCTCGCTAATTAATCCTAAATTATTTCCCTCTGTATCAACAAAATAAGTATCCCCAAAATAAACGTCTGCGGGATATGAATGCATTTCCTGAATAATGGAATTGAGCACTTGTGGACCTTCCAAACGATCACCGGAATTCAAAAACCAAAGATAATCACCCGTAGCGTGTTGAATGCCTTTATTCATGGCATCGTATATTCCTTTGTCTTTTTCAATAATGAGTTTCTGGAAATGATGCGCATTTTCTCGCAACCATTCTGCTGAGCCATCGTTGGAATTCCCGTCAACCACAATCCATTCTATGTTTTCCAAAAAAGGAAAACCGTCGGAAGAAATCACCGAATCTACGGTGGCTTTCAATCCACGTAGATTATTGTAATTGATGGTGATTAACGATATTTTCAATTTCGTTTTAAGCTTTTACCTATAACTAAGCAGCTTTTTCTTCTGAAGATTGTTCTTTCAATTCTTTGAACAACATTCCCAAAAAGCCTAATAAAATAAGGATAGATGTACCCAATTCAACATTAACGAACAAACTTCTGTCTGCTGGTTCATAGCGCCATTCAATTTGGTGTTTCCCTGGTTCCACCTCTACAGCACGAAGAACATAATTCACTCGCAATGCCGTTGCTGGTTTGGAATCGACAAACACCTTCCAACCACCATTCTTTTCATTGTAGTAAATTTCAGAGAATACCAATAAAGCCTTTGATTTATTGCTACCTTCATAGCGAATGGTATCACTAGAATAGGTTGTCTGAGCATACTGATCCGCAGAGTCATGTTGATATACCAAAGTCGAAGGTTTATTGCTTTCAGCCGATTCAACTACTGCTACACGTCTCAAATTTAATCGATTAACCTGATCCAATGCGGTTTTTGCATTGTCGGCCTGAGAAACAGAATCCACCAACCACACGTGTCCATAATTGGTATTTCGAGGGATAATTTCCTCTTTTCCTGCTTTATCCATACTCAAAACATACTTGCAATTCAGCATGTCGAGAACATTATTTTGGAAGATTACATCTGAACTCAATTGAGCGCCGTTTCGGGTAATACCAAAACTGATAATATCTTGGTAACGACTCAATTTAGCTGGGTGATAGCCACCCACATTACGATGGAAAGGAGCCGCATGATTATCATTAAATGGATTGTATCTCAAATCGAAAACACGTGCATTTTCTTTCTTATTTACTGCCATCAACTGCTCATCTGCTTGAGAAGGAATAATGGCTTCTTCTGTTTCCTTTGATTCCCAATTAGATTCACTTAAATATCGATTAGACACTCCTATCATGTCAATCCCAACTACTACAATCATGGCAATTGATAGATACATGGCATTTACTTGTTTGCGGATTCCCATCCAAACCAACAAGGTGGTAAAACCAATAAATAAGAACGATCTCCAGACATCACTCCACAGAATATCTGAACGCATCTTCTTGATAAACGCCACGGCTTCTGGACCGGATTGTGAAGAAATTTGAGCATCGGAAGCAGCTGCAAAATCTTGAGAGTTTGCTAGCACGAAAATAAATCCAACCAATACTCCTGCAACAATTAGGGTTGATTTCACTAAAGATTGAGTGAACGACGCCGAAAATTTTTGAGTAAACAAAATATACAAACCGTAAATACCATAGAAAGGAACAATAGTTTGTGCTATTACCAACGCCATCATAGGTGTTCTAAACTTGTTGTAATAAGGCAAATGATTGAATAACCATTCATTGATACTAAAGTTCTTACCCCACGATAAAATCAATGAAACCAAAAATGTAAGAAGGGCAAATATGGTTAAATAGAAAAATTGTTGGGCTTTTTCCACTTCTTGGGATTCAAACTTTGCATTGGATGCATTTAATACTTTTTCTCTCCAATTCTGAATTCCGAATACGATAGACAGTATGAACAGGAACATCAAACTCGCTCCCATATAAACTGGACCACTGGTAAACTGCATGTCTCCAAAATAAGTTGGCAATCGATCCACTCCGAAATCATTCTCGGGTACCAATTCATCGGAGCTACCTCCTTTGAAACGGGGAACCAACAAAGTCATTGTCTCATCAATACCATAACTCCAACTGAAAGCGTAATCAATATCCAGACCTTTTGCGGAAACCTGTTTTGGTCCGTTTTGGGGGACTTCACTCGCAACCGCAGAGCCTCCACGCATGGTGGCCTTAGAATACTGTAAAGTGTCTTGGAATTTCCCAATTACGGTTAATAAACTCAAAACGGAAGCAACAACAGAAACTCCCACCATTTTCAAATAGTGCGCCCATTGTTTATTTTTAACTATACGAATCAATTCAACCAATAAAAAGATGGCTAATATGATTCCCATATAAAAGGCAATCTGATAGTGGAAATAGGTAATCAACATGGCGAAGAATAAGGCATACAATGATCCCCCGAAAAGATATTTACCTCGCGACATCAGAAGAACACCCGCTATACTTCCCGGCATTACGGCCATGGCAAGAACCTTAGTAATATGTCCAGCTTCATAACTTGAAATACTGAACGTCATGAACGCATAACCCAAAGCCCCAGCTGCCGCTGTAACTCGATCCGAGCCGGCCACTAATAAGAGCACAAACATGCTCATCATGGATAAAAATAAAAACGAAAATGGCGGTTTTACTAAGTTAAACAGCTCCAAAGGACGCAATTTAAGAAGCAAACTACCCTGTGGAATACCGGTAATTAAACTTGAGGGCATCCCAGAAAACAAACGATCATTCCAATTGGGATGTTCCCCAGTTAGGGCCTTTACGGTATCTGCTGAAGCGCGCATATATCGCACTTGCTGCATATCGCCTTGTTTCAACACCATACCATCTAAAGCTGGCGACATGTACCACATAGAGATTACCCAAAAACCCAAAACGAACAGAAGAAAATATCCTGCTTTTTTCAAAATTGCTTGATTTGCATTCATATTGATATTCTTGGCGAATTTCAGCATTATTTTTAGCAATTGCACAGAAATTTTTTATCGACAAAAAAGTTGTAAACTTGTAATCGTGATGAAGGTTAACGATCAAGCAGTATTCCAGCTCATCGAAAAAGAGCATTTGCGTCAAGAACATGGCATTGAACTAATTGCCAGTGAGAACTTTACAAGCACCCAAGTTATGAAAGCTATGGGGAGCGTTTTGACTAACAAATACGCAGAAGGTTTACCCGGTAAGCGTTATTACGGAGGTTGTGAGATAGTAGATCAAGTAGAACAATTGGCTATTGACCGATTGAAAGCGCTTTTTGGTGCAGAATGGGCCAATGTTCAACCGCATTCTGGCGCTCAAGCTAATGCCGCAGTAATGTTAGGCGTATTGAAACCCGGCGATAAAATTTTAGGTTTTGATTTATCGCATGGTGGTCATTTAACACACGGTTCACCCGTAAATTTTTCGGGTAAATTGTACAATCCTAGTTTCTATGGTGTTGAGAAAGAAACTGGATTAATTGACTATTCTAAAGTTAGAGAAAAAGCGCTTGCTGAACAACCCAAATTAATCATTTGTGGAGCTAGTAGTTACTCTAGAGACTGGGATTACCAGACACTTCGTGCCATCGCTGATGAAGTTGGTGCGTTGTTATTAGCTGATATTTCTCACCCAGCAGGATTAATTGCAAAAGGTCTTCTTAATAACCCATTACCTCATTGTCATATCGTTACTTCAACCACTCACAAAACACTAAGAGGTCCCCGCGGCGGGGTTATTATGATGGGTAAAGACTTTGAAAATCCGTTTGGAATCAAAGCACCTAATGGAGAGTTGAGAAAAATGTCGGCTATTTTGGATGGTGCTGTTTTTCCCGGAACTCAGGGCGGACCATTGGAACATGTAATTGCAGCTAAAGCAGTTGCATTCGGAGAAGCATTATCCGACGACTTTAAAACATACGGAATCCAAGTTATGGCAAACGCAAAAGCACTTGCTGCTGCCATGATCAAAAGAGGTTATTCAGTAATTTCTGGAGGCACAGATAACCACATGATGTTGATTGATTTGCGTCCTAAATCTGCAGATCTTACAGGTAAAATGGCAGAAAACACATTGGTTAAATGCCACATAACCATCAATAAAAACACCGTTCCATTTGAGGAGAGAAGTCCTTTCGTTACTTCAGGTATTCGTTTAGGTACCCCAGCTGTTACTACTCGCGGGATGAAAGAGGAACATATGGAAACCATTGCCGACTTAATTGACAGAGCATTGATGAATCACAGCAATGAAGAAGCTTTGCAACAAATTGGCGACGAAGTAAAAGAACTAATGAAAAACTTCCCCTTATATGAAAACATGGATTAAAAACTCTACATTGTTTTTAGCTGCGCTATTAACAATTCCTACAATTATTGCACAAATCACCATCGAAAAACGATTAGAAATCGAAATGAACGATGGTTATATCGGTGAAACCGTAATTCCTGGTGGTAAAAATGGTTTTGTTATCGTTTCACGTTCGAAGAACCGAGTTGAAGGTGCTTACGAGTGGAAACACGATGTTTATAACAACAATTTAGAGTTACAAAAATCAGAAAGCATTTCCATTCCGAAAGGATATAGTTTCACCGAACCAATACAATGCGATAATTCAGTACATTATCTGTATTACCGCAAGAATAAAGATGCGCATGCCGTAACCTATGAGAAATCTACTGGAAAAATCAACGACGTTGAAGTGGAAATTCCTGAAGGTTTCAAGTTATACGAAATTCCATTCAGTATGGATGGTTATTTAAACTATGCGGCTGAATCAGGAGTTTTTTACCATTGCGGAAAATACGAGAAAAATCCTGCAGTTCTTGCCATCGACATGGAAAAAGGTTCATCTACCATTATTCCCATTGTAGATGTTGAAGGAATTAAACCCAACAAACTCAAATTTTATGGCGTTTATACCATTGCTGGAACCAACGAATTCGCTGTTGTACTGGAAGTAAAAAGAAGTCGTAAATTCAACAGCACATATTGTTTGGTATACGATAAAGAAGGTAACCGTAAAGCCATGGTATTATTAAATCCGTCTGTGGATGTCAATCTTAACTCCGTTTCAATCGAAAAAATGGATGATAAAAGCTACGCTATTACTGGAAATTACTCAACCCGTTCTAAAACGACCAGCGAGGGCATTTATTTTGGAAAATTCAGTAACGATGGTATGGATTTTTTAAAGGTTCACAATTATACCTCCATGAAAACCTTCTTTGATTATCTTTCAAATCGCCGTCAAGAGAAAATCGAACGTAAAATTGAAAGAGCCAAAGAAAAAGGCAAAGAACTTTCGTACAACTATTTAATGACTTCACACAAAATCATGAAACTGGGAAATCGTTTTATTTATGTAGGTGAAGCTTTTTATCCTACCTATCGCACGGAAACCACCTATGTAAATGGAAAGCCTCAAACACGTCGCGTTTTTGATGGCTATCAATATACACATGCCTTGGTTGTTGGATTCGACGCTGAAGGAAACAAAGTTTGGGATCAAACCATGACGTTGTACCAAGTAAACAAGCCCATGTTTGTGAAACAATTTATCCGCGTAGGTGTAAATCCCAACGGCAATACGGTGGATCTAGCTTTTGCATCCAATTGGAATATTTACAAAAAACAAATTAATGCTGATGGTGGTTTGGTGCAAGATAAAATGTCAAAAGCCAATTCTACCAATGATCCAAACGAAAAAGTTCGTCAAAGTTCTGAAGGTGAATTAGAATTTTGGTACGATAATTTCTTCATCAATTACGGATTCCAAAAAATCAAAAATACCGAAGACAAAAGTAAACGTAAAGTATTCTACGTAAATAAATTAATGTTTTAGGTAAATAAGTTTACCTAACTACAATTTTAGATTTTGCTTTAAGCTATTTATCAAAGCTAGGTACCCAATAAACAGGTGCCTAGCTTTTTTGATTAATCCTTGGCCAATTCAATTAAACTCTACCCATTTAATTAATCCCAACAATCTAGAAGTACTACACATTCCTTCCAATTCCTACTATCAAACCTTACATCCTACCAGGTAGTATTTGGTTCCAATACAACCAAGGCAGCATATATCGCTTCAAAAAGTACATGCTGTAACGTTCCTTACTCTGATCGAATGGAAAAGTTTCTTGAGGCACATTGTCGTAATCAAATTCTGCCATTACCAACTTTCCGTATCCTGTTACCAAAGGACAACTTGAATAACCGTTGTACGAGGAAATACACGCTTTACCATCCATTACTGCCAACAAATTCTTCACCAAAACCGGAACTTGTTTACGAATGGCTGCACCAGTCTTTGCCGTAGGCAAACCAGCTGCATCGCCTAATGAAAACACATTGGAATATCGCACATGTTGCAACGAGTTCTTATCAACATCTACCCACCCTGCGGCATTGGCTAATCGACTGTTTTTCACAAAATCGGGGGCACTTTGAGGTGGAACCACGTGAATAAATTCATAATCTACCCAAATCGACTCCCCTTGTTTTTCTGGGTCCAAATACTCAAATCGAGCCCGTTTGTTTTCGGCATCAATTTCAACCAAATTCGTTTTAAAATTTAACTGAATATTTCCGCGTTTTACCACTTCCAACAAGGTTTTTTCGAATTTTTCTACCCCAAATAAGCGTGTCCCTCCACTCCAATATTGAAGATTAAATTTGCTCAAAGTACCTTGCTTTCTGAAATAATCGGCCGCTAGGTACAAAATCTTATGAGGTGCACCTCCACATTTTACCGGTGTTGGTGGATTGGTAAACAACACATTGCCACCTTTCGCATTTTTCAAACATTCCCAAGTATATTCAGCATGTTCAAATGAGTAATTACTTGTAATTCCATTTTTACCCAAATTGCCCTCAAGTCCTTTAATTAAGTGCCAATTCAACTGAATTCCTGGAGCAACCACCATAAAATCGTATTGAACCACTTCTCCACTGCCTAAAGTCACTGAATTCCCCTCTGGGTTAAATTCCGTTACACGTTCCTTAATCCAATTTACGTTCTCAGGCATCACCGAAGATTCTAACCGCTCTGTATCTTGCAAATTGTAAACTCCCGCTCCTACCAAGGTCCAAGCCGGTTGATAATAGTGTTTTTCGCTTGGTTCAACAATTCCAATATTCAATTTTGAATTCGATCTAAGCAGTTGAGACGCTAAAGAAATTCCAGCGTTGCCGCCTCCAATAATGAGTATTTGATGTTTCATATTTTGATATTTTCTTGATATTTTTTGATTTTCGGGGGATGCTTTTTCGGGATGTATCTAATAATACTTCAACCCATTATTATAACCAGAATATCCGAAAAACACATTCCTAAACCGCAATTTATATTTGTATTAAACCCTATAATATGATTTATATCATTTATTTCTACTTGTGTGATAATTGTCACCAAAAATCAACAACAACTCTGACAAATCCTGTAACTGATCCAACCCAATAAGCTCACTAATCGCTTCATTTCAAAATCCGCAACCGCTGCTTTCAAAACAATTTTCTGCTCACCCTACAGGGCGTGCAAGCCATTTGCGACGTAAATCCTTAAAAAAGAAAATATAACCAGATCCTGTCACAAAAATTAGCCAACCCACGAATAATACTCCGCGACGTACAGATGTTTCAATTACACTACTTGTTATGCCATCGATATACATCCACAACGAAACAATAACAACAGTTGCCAAAACCATTACCATAAAAACCATTCGAACATGCTTCCAAGTCCATGAAAAATGTTTGTGTCGCAGTATATATAAAAAACACATCCCCGAAAACAACATTTGAGAAAGCAAACAACTGAATGCAGCGCCCGCAATTCCCCATGTAGGTAATAGAATATAATTCAGTGAAATATTCAATCCCATGGTAATTACCGATAAGTATGTAAGCCATTTCATCTTACCCAATGCCGTGATATATGTACCAAATATATGCACCAACGACATCGGAATGAAAGCAGCCATCAGGAGTGAAAATACCCAATGAGAGTAGCTCAAATGCAACGGGAATCTACTAATAAATGAAGCTGATTCTTCATGATACAACTCTTGGAGAATATCGTTTCCCAGAAGAAAAACAAATAAAAAGGCAGAAGTACTGACCCAAAATACCAACCTAAAACCTCCAGATAACAATCCGTGATTGGAATCACCTTTTGCCAATTTTTGACTGAACATTGGCAGCAGCTGTGTGCTTAGCAACGTACTAAAAATCAATGCTGCATCTAATAAACGATAGCTTTTCGCATAATCGCCCGCTGCCTCATAGCCACCTCCCAAATTTCGAATCATTAACGCATCAATTCGAGTAAAAATACTCATAGACAGCGCCATGGCCATGAACCAAAATACCCCTTTCAACCACGTTTTCAACTCAGATGAATCTGGAGAATCACTCACCGAAATGCTCGATACCTCACCCTCCATGTGATCCGGTTTAACCATCTTCTTTCTAAAACGCAATAAATATCCCCCGAAAATCAATGCAACTACATAACCGGTCGATTGCGATAATAAGAACCACTGAATTCCTTTGAATCCTTGGAAAGAATCAGACATCCCCCAAAACAAAAAACCACAAATAATTACTGCAACCAATCGATCCAAAACAGATAAAATTCCATCAGAAACGAACAAATGTCGTCCTTGAAGTACTGCTCTTATGGTCAAAATTACGGATGCTAAAATTTGATTCATCACAACCAATGCAATCAAAAAAGGGTCCAGTTTTTGAATGAGCGAAACAGCCAAAATTGCAAGAATATATAGGCCTCCTAAAGTGAGTCTCAGATATAAAAATCGCTTCCAATGAGCCAATTCACCTTTTTGCGCTACTTCCCGAGACACATAGGAATTCAAACCGGCATCTAACAGCACGGCAAACAATAATCCCACATTGAAATGCACAAAATAAGTTCCATACCACTGCGAACCCAACTGATTTTGAACCGTGCGCTCAATCCAAAGTATCCAAAAAGGCTTCACCAGCCAATTCAGTGCTTGGAGCCAAATTAAATTTTTGACAAAGGAACGAGACATGTGCTCTGCGAAGGTAGCATTTTTCAAACTATCTTTGCCAAGTGCACGACATTGAACCCCATTTTGCTTGGTTGAATCAGTATTCCGCAGCCGAAGACCCGCGTTCTCCGTTTTTTGAGCGTGAGTACAGTGAATTTTACTTTGAGCATAGCGTTTACAATTATTTGATTCATCCTCAATGGGATCATTTTGGAAGCAATACCTTGTATATCAAAATCCTGTATGCGGATTATACCGATCAATTTGCAATTATCGAAATGATTGGCGAATGGAATGATGCTATATACAATGATATCATGCAGTTAAAGCGTGAAGTTATAGAGGTGTTAGTAGCCAATGGAATTATTCACTTCATCCTCATCGGTGAAAATGTCATGAACTTTCACGCTTCCGACGACTCCTATTATGAAGAGTGGTTTCAAGACGTAGAAGACGGTTGGATAGCCTTACTTAACTTCCGGGAACACGTACTTCAAGAGTTCAAAACCAATCGCATTGATTATTATTTGAATTTCGGGGGAAGCCTAGACGAAATACTTTGGCGCAAATTGGGTCCACGACAACTATTCCATTTTGTTCACGAAACTCTAACAAAAAGACTACATTAAAAGCAAAATATTAGGGGATTTAACTCATTTTCGTATTTTTGCGTTTCAATTAAAAAACTATGAGAGAATTAGCATTCCGCGAAGCCCTTAGAGAAGCCATGCAAGAAGAAATGCGCGCCGATGATCGCGTGTTCCTTTTGGGGGAAGAAGTGGCAGAATACAACGGAGCTTATAAAGTAAGCCAAGGCATGCTCGATGAATTTGGCGCACGACGTGTAATCGATACTCCTATCGCCGAATTGGGTTTTGCCGGTATTGCAGTTGGTGCAGCAATGAACGGACTTCGTCCAATCTGCGAATTCATGACTTTTAACTTTTCGTTGGTGGCAATTGACCAAGTAATCAACTCCGCTGCAAAAATTAATAGTATGTCCGACGGACAATTCCTTTGTCCCATCGTTTTCCGTGGTCCTACAGGAAGCGCTGGTCAATTGGCACAACAACACTCTCAAAACTTTGAAAATTGGTATGCTAATACCCCTGGATTGAAGGTAGTTGTTCCATCTAATCCTGCTGATGCCAAAGGTTTGTTAAAAAGTGCTATCCGCGATGAAAATCCAGTAATTTTCATGGAAAGCGAACAAATGTATGGCTTCAAAGGCATGGTTCCTGATGGTGAATACCTCATTCCAATCGGAAAAGCCGATGTGGTAAAACAAGGCGCCGACGTTACCATCGTGAGCTTTGGTAAAATGATGTTGCGTTGCCATGATGCTATTAAAGCATTAGAAGCAGAAGGTATAAATGCAGAATTGATTGACTTACGTACCGTTCGTCCAATCGATTATGATACCGTAATTGAATCCGTAAAGAAAACCAATCGTTTGGTTGTTGTTGAAGAGGCTTGGCCGTTGGCAAGTATCAGCTCAGAAATCAGTCACATCGTTCAACGCCGTGCATTTGATTTCTTGGATGCTCCTGTTCATCGTGTAACGTCTATGGATACCAATTTGCCTTACGCACCTACATTTGTTGAAGCATATCTTCCGAGTGTTGAACGTATCGTAAAAGCCTGTCATAGCGTGCTTTACCGCAATTAAACTAAAGTGGGTTCGACTATTATAGGTTCGACTTTGGTTCGACTTTGGTTCGAAACAGATTAGATTAGTACAATTAGTAATAAGCAATTGCACTAAAATAATCCGGCAACAATCGATCGATGGAATAACCCAATTAGATCAAATGGAGTTTATTCTAAACTAAATAAACCTTACTTAACAATAATGGTTTGAGCCGTGGATCGTTGATCCACGGCTTTTCCTATTTTATACAGAGTGCAATCCGATTCCTCCGCTAATTTCGTCACTTCATCCAAACCATTCTCGTCTACAAAAATCAGCAATCCACCGTTGGTCTGAGGATCAACCAACCATGGAAATGCGTCGGATGCTACCAACTCAACCTGCTTTTCGTATGCATTCCAATTTCGCATTGCATTATCCGGCAACACAAATTGTTGAGCTAAACTTCGAGCCGCTTCAATCGTAGGAATTGAAGCCGCATCAATATCCGCAGAAATTTCAGATCCTTTGAGCACTTCCAGCAAATGACCAATTAATCCAAAACCGGTTACATCCGTCATGGCGTGCACACTAGATAAATGAGCTATTTTTTGACCGAAATCGTTGGATTTAACTAGCCAACTAGATAAAGCTTGATCTTGTTCTGGTGAATTCAACCCACGCTTGTGTCCCGCTGCCAACATTCCAATTCCTAACGGCTTCGAAATTAAAATATAGTCACCAGCTCGAGCTCCTGAATTGGTTTTCAAATGAGCCGATGGGACTAAGCCTGTAACACTCAAACCAAATATGGGTTCTTTAGAGTCAATGGTATGTCCTCCCACTAATGGAACACCCAATTGGTCACACATTTCTTTGCCTCCTTTTAGCACTTCACGAGCCAATTCAATGGGTAATTCATCTACTGGCCAACCAAAAACTGCATTGGCCATGATAGGTCTACCGCCCATTGCGTAAATATCACTCAGTGCATTGGCAGCAGCGGCTAGCCCGAAAACACGGGCGTCATTAACCATAGGCGTAAAAAAATCAACCGTTTGAAGCAAATATTCTCCATTTTTTAAATCGAAAACCGAACAATCATCGTTCATAGAATTCCCAAGAACTACCCGAGAAGTTAAATCTACATCCGAATTATTTCCCGTCCATTTTAGGCCGTGTAAAAGAGTTTCCAAAACCGCAGGTTGGATTTTACAACCGCACCCGCTGCCTTTAGAAAAAGATGTTAATTTGATTTCCGACATGTTTACAACAAAGATAACCCCTAGAACCTCGGTTGGTTTTCATGATTTGCGAAAAGTGCAAATCTTTTCGTCGAAACTTTTACACTTCTGGACCTTCCTTTTGGGGGATGGCATCACTTTTGTTGTACCACTTCACATGAAAAAGAAATTCAACTTTGTTCCCCTATTTGGCGTAATCATCCTGGGATTTGGATTGCTTTCTTTCAACCAAAAAGAAATCGTTAACTTTTCTCAAAAAGTAGAAAATAAAGCCTTTCAATCCGGGGAAGTTCTTAACTACCGAATTCATTACGGTGTTGTAAATGCGGGAATTGTTACCATGAAGGTTTCTGAACCCGTTAAAGTCAATGATCGGGATGCTTATAATTTAAAAATTGAAGGTGAAACCCTCAAGAGTTTCGACTGGGCATATAAAGTGCGCGATAAATTTGAGACATGGATCGACGTTGAAAGTCATGTCCCATATCGCTATTCAAAAACTGTTCGCGAAAACGATTACTTCTATCAAGAAATCGCCATTTACAACCACGAACAAAAATACTTGAAAAATAAAAAAGGCAAGATTACCATCACTCCTACCACCATGGATGTTGCATCTGCGATTTACTATTTGAGAAATATCGACTACAACAACAGTAAAGTAGGTGCAAAATTTCCTATGGATGTTTACATCGACAACGAAGTATACAATCTATCGGTTAAATATGTAGGAAAAGAAACTATTGCCACTCCATTAGGTAAAATTCGTTGTATTAAAATCAAACCAGAATTGGTGGTAGATCGTGTATTTAAAAATAAAGATGCCATGACTGTTTGGGTTTCCGACGACGATAATCACATTCCTGTGCGTATTCAAACAGAGATTTATGTTGGCTCATTAAAGGTGGACTTAGTAAAACACGAAAATCTTAAAAATCCGCTTTCAGCTCTGATCAAGAAGTAATTGCTTTAATTAAGAAGTAAAATTTACATTGAATTCCACATGTCGTAACACCCAAAAGTTTTTAGAACAATAAGTGTACAATTAGCATTGTATTAAATCGGCAAATCTCCAAGCTTGGAATTAGTTCTCTGAAATTGAACTCCAATTACTCTCCAACAAAAACCCGAGGAACCCTTTGCGAAATACCCGTTAAAATTTCATAAGAAATGGTATTTCCCCATCGAGCAACATCGTGAATGGATAAGTGGGGACCAAAAATCTCCACTTTATCTCCTTCTGCACAATCAATATCGGTTACATCAATCATGGCCATATCCATACAAATATTCCCAACAAATGGGGCTAGTTTCCCATTCAAATAAACGCGGCCAACTCCGCGACTATAAATTCGAGAAAGTCCATCTGCGTAACCCATAGAAATGGTGGCAATTCTCCGATCATGCTCAGCTACATCATTTTGACCGTAACCAATACCATTTCCAGCTTCCACTTGGTGCATTTGAGTTATAACGGCGTAAAGAGCTGCCGTAGGATGTAATTTATCATTTTCCTTACCTGAAGGATCCAAACCATACAATCCCAAGCCCAGTCGAACCATATCAAAATGAAACTCCTTAAATCGAATAATCCCCGCAGTATTACAAATATGCCTCAAAAATGGATAATCCAAATTCCATTCCATCCAAGCAGCTAAATTTATAAATTCAGATGCCTGCTTTCGGGTAAACTCATCCCTCTCCGCTTCCTCCGAAACGGAAAAATGTGTAAATACGCTTTGCACCCGAATATTGGATGGCAACTGGAGCATGGCTTCTTTCAACTCTTCTTCCTCAAAACCCAATCGGTGCATACCCGTATCGAGTTCAATGTGAATTTTACCCGGCTTTCCATTGCGTTCAAATATATAATCATTCAAACTTTCTGCTGAATAAATCACCGGTTCAAGATGATATTTGTCTAACAATTCCAAGGTGTAAGCATCGGTATTAAGAACCATAATGGGCGTTTTAATTCCCGCTTCTCTCAGTGCCACACCTTCATCAGCGTAAGCTACACCCAAATAATCTACTCCTAAATCCTGAAGCACACTAGCTACTTCATGGCTTCCGCTTCCATACCCTTGTGCCTTCACCATGACCATCATTTTCACACCGTTTCCAATATGAGAACGGAAATAGTGATAATTGGCTCGAACCGCGTCCAAATTCACTTCCATTACGGTTTTATGCAGCAATCCCTTCAACCGATCCGTTATTTGCTCCAATCGAAACTTTCGAGCTCCTTTAATTAGAATGGCTTTGTTTTCGAGGGATGCAAGATCGGAATTCAATAAAAATGCGTTTACTTCTGGGTAGAATTCGTGCTTACCATAAATCGACTGATTCAATTCCGTACAAATCTCATACGATAAATTTCCGATCCAAATTATTCGTTCAATAGAACGTTGCTTCCAAACTTCCTTCAACTTGCGAACAAACGTTAACTGATCTTGGATTGAAGCATCCACCAAAGTAAGAACCGGTAAAATTGGCTTACCCATACTGTGATTTTGAACCGTGTCTAATGCAATTATTAGACTTTCAAAATCCATAGAATAACTATCATTTACAATAACATTTCCGCGCTTACCTCGTTCAATAGATAATCGATTTCCAATGGATTGTAAATCGTTAAATTTCTCCAAATGTTCTTTATCCCAACGCTCAAACGCAAATAATACCGAAAAACACGACATAGCATTTTGAACACTAGCAGAATCAAAAAACGGGATATTTAACGATTGAGGTTGAGCTCTGTAACTAAAATCTATACGAGTACCGGAATTTTCCACTTGAGCAGCAATGATTTTAAAACTACTGCGCTCACTCTTCCCCCAAGAAATGAAACGGGTTAAAGGCTGCTGTTGTTTGTAAAATTGTACGTGCTTGGAAAATGCTTCCACATCCGAAGGAAACACCACCACATCTGCGTCTTTGCACAAAAGCATTTTCTCGGCAGCTTTTTCTTCGAGAGAATTAAATCCTTCATCATGAGCAGAACCCAACCCCGTTAAAACGGTTAACGACGGACGAATCATTTCCCAAAGTCTCTTCATTTCCCCTTTTCGAGAAATCCCCGCTTCTATAACTGCCATTTGGTGGTGTTTCTCAATTCCTAAAATTGAAAGAGCTACTCCCAACTGACTGTTGAAACTTCTGGGACTTTTATGAATCAAAAAATCTTCCCTCAGCAAATCCGAGAGCCATTCTTTTACTATGGTTTTGCCATTTGAACCCGTGATTCCAACAACGGGTATTGAGCATTTTTTTCGATGAAAAATGGCTAAATCCTGTAAACTTTTTAATGGATCTTCCACGAAAAAGAATATCCCCGAAACTGTCGCCGGAATATCAAAATCTCGCTTCACGAGAAAAACGCGTATGCCTTGATCAAATGCAGCTTGAACGAATTCATGACCGTCACGGTGTTCTCCGGGAAGGGCAACGAACATACTGGCAGAGCCGCTGTAAGTTCGAGTATCGTAACATACCTGTTCAATGACAAAATTCCATAAATGGTGATTTAAATTATCCGTTTCGACATCATTCTCGTATAAAACATCTAATTCAAAGGGGGATTCCCAGCCAACTGAACTCATCGGGTTATTTATAAAAATACTCTCTTGAATTCCAGCAAAAAAATCTCCCTGAATAGTGTATTCAGCAGCAATTATTTGGTGTATTTCCGAAACGGTATATCGCACAATTTATAGGTTATAAATTGATTTCCGCACTGTCGCCAATATTCAAACTATGCACAGCACCAACCAATAATGCGTCACTACCAATCAATGAATCTTCAATAATAGCATTTTGCAAGCTAGCACCTGGACCAATGATCGTATTTTTCACAATAGATCGGGAAATAACTGCTTCCATACCAATGGATACATCGGGTCCAATAATGCTATTTTCTATTTTGGCAGTTGGGGATATGTAAACGGGAGGAACGATAATGTTGCCCGCTTTAATAAGTTGAGCGTAGCATTCTTGTTCTTTGCGTTTAAGCAGTGTGCGATTGGTTTGAAGTATAATATCGCGTTTCCCGCAATCAAACCAAGTTGAAACTTGAAATGTTGTTATCTCGACTCCTTTTTGAACCATGCACTGTAACGCATCGGTCAAATGGAATTCGTTATTATTTTTGATGCCATTTTGGATGTTGTAATCCAAGCATTCTAGAAAAATATTGGTTTCTCGGATAAAATAAATACCTACCAATGCCAAGTTTGAATGAGGAATATTGGGTTTTTCAACGAGTTTCTTAATGGTATTTTTTCCATCTATTTCTGCAACTCCAAACATACGTGGATCTTCCACTTTTTTAACACCCAACGCACTCACTGGCGATTGAAAAACAGCACTTAAATCTGCTTCGAATATAGTATCCCCTAAAACAATCAACAAAGGTTCGTCCGATTGGATGTGATCTTTCGCCAACCAAATTGCATGCCCACTCCCTTTTCCTACCGTTTGAATTACGAACTCCAACTTAAAATTACCGTAATTTTCCGTCAAATACTGTTCAATACGATCGCCTAAATATCCAATGACAAAAACAAACTCATCCACTCCAGCGCGAACTAAATTGTCCATAATGTGACCCAAAATAGGCTTTCCAGCCACAGGAATCAACGATTTAGGTTGTGTTTGTGTATGAGGTTTTAAGCGACTGCCGATACCGGCAACAGGAATTACAGCTTTCATGTATGAGCAAATTTAACCAACATCGTGGAATATAAAATCCGATCTTTTAAAAATATTGCAACGATAGATTGATCGGTGCTGCCATCTTCTAATATCTTCCGTAAAACTCGACATTGCAATTTTTCCAATCGACTCAATTTCAACTCATTGAAATAATCGCTTACTTTTTTTCGCAATTTTCGTTTGGGAAAATAGATCCAATCTCCGGGTCGAACATCCTCCATAATAAGACCCAGCTCATACCATTCCATAGGTTCTGATTTGGGCACAGAATAAACCCAAATTTCGTGGCGATTTTTCAGCAGTTCATATCCCAATTTCGAACGAAAATAACTCCCTGTTTGCGTGGAATCTTCTAGAATTTGTTGCAAATTACTTTGAGTGAATCCCAGTTTCAATAAAGCGGATTGTGCATTCAAAGTAGAATCTTTGTTGAAATATTCTTCAAATTCATCGATTGAAAAACGCCAAGCCGAATCCCGAAGCGCTTCCACCGGATACTTCGAGTAAAACAATGACGTGGAACTCTTAGCGTGAGCCGAGTAAATCTGCGACAAATTCTCAAAATCGCTGAAAACCTCTGGATATTCGATTAACATTTGGGGGATAATCCAATGTCGGATTCGGTTACGCAAATAATCCGTTTTGCCATTGGAAGCATCTTCTCGCCAGGCGATCTCCTCCGCTGTTAAAAAATCGAAAATCTGTTCGGGGCTTACTTGTAACAGAGGTCGAATGGTATGCGTTTTGGGATTTTCTCGGGGGATGCCTTTCCAGGCCGTTTGTAGATTATTGCGTAGTAAATAAATAAAAAAGTGCTCTAAATTATCTTGCTGATGATGGGCTGTTACGATATAATCTGCATTTAATTCGATGCGAAGTTTTTCAAAAAAGGTATACCGTAAATCTCGGGCTGCCTGTTGAATAGAAAGTTGATTTTTATGGGCAAAATCTAATGTATTTGAACGTTCACAGTAAAACGGAATTCCCCATTTTTCACATTCCTGTTGTACGCATTGTTCATCCAAATCGCTTTGCTCGCCACGGAGTTGAAAATTGTAATGCGCCACCACACACGGATATCCCAAGCGAATAAAAGCTCGAAGCAATGCCATGGAATCTTTTCCTCCGCTAACAGCAATAACCGACAATCGTCGGCTCAAGTCCCAACCTTGTAGATTTACCGCTGAAATAATGGAATTTAACATGTAATTTGCAGGTTGATTTTGGCCAACATTCAATTACACAAAGTTCCACATTTATTTCGAGCTCTGAGCATAATTTTGATCGGGCTTTATTCGGCGTTATCCGCTCAACCGATTGCTTTAAAAGCAAGAAGAATGAAATCCATTCAAATCGATGGACACTCAGCACAATTGCTCAAAGGAAACGTTCAATTTGAACAACAAGGATCAACCGTTTTTTGCGATGAAGCCGAATACGATCCCAAAACCGAGTCACTTAAAGGAATTGGAAATGTAAAAATCATTAACAATACGGGTTCCATTGTTACCGGTAACTATTTATTTTACGACAATAAAACCCACATTGCACGGGTGGAGGGCAAAGTAGAATTGAGAGATAAATCAATGAAGCTCTCTACTCCATGGTTACAATACAATACACAAACTAAGTTGGGTTGGTATGGTTCGGGAGGAGAAATTATTGACAATGAAACGTATTTAAAAAGTGTAACGGGTAGTTTCAATCCCAACACGCATACCCTTTATTTCCGAAGGAAAGTAATTCTGCAAACTGCGGATTATGTAATTCAAACCGACACGTTACAATACAATTCGGAATCTAAAATAGCTCGATTTTTCACTTACACTCAAATCAATACTGAAGAACAGCAAATTGTTTTCAATAAAGGGGAATACAATTCCGAAACTAAAAAAGGTTACTTCTTCGATCAAGTAGGTATTTTCTCCAAACAGAAATTCTTACTTTGCGATACTGCTTGGGTAAATGAAGATACTAAATCGGGTAAGGCAGCTGGTAAAATTTGGTATATGGATTCTACCAATCGTTGGCAATTGTGGGGGAATCAAGCCTTGTACGACCAGGGTACAGGAACCACCAAAATTTACAATCAAGCCATTGCCCTTCAAACCGAAAATAAAGATTCACTGTGGCTCAAAGGTGATACCCTAGTGAACATCAAGGATACCATTCGGAATATTCAAATTACTCAAGCCATAAATCGAGTAAAACTCCTCCAAAAATCTACGGCTGCAACCGCTGAGGTTATGAAGTTCTCATCGGTGGATAGTACTCTTCGACTCAGGATCAAGCCCGTACTTTGGGATTCAATTTCGCGCTTTTCGGGGGATTCTATCAATATGGTTTGGAAAAATAACCAACTCAAAGAAGGATCTTTGTTTCCCAAAGCATTTATCGCTATTAAAGATGAAGAAAATGCTTTTTCACAGATTCAAGGCGATTCCATACATTACTTTTTGAATGATCAACAACGTATGAAATCGGCCTATGTTTATCGAAATGGCAAATCCATTTACAACATAAAAGATAGCGACACCTTACATTCCGTTTTCACGGTAGATTGTAAAGATATGAAGTTCCTTTTCAGTGGGGGAAAAGTGAGTACGGTTCATTTTTACCACGAACCTCAAGGAAATTTATATCCAAAATCACAATTTGATGTAACAACCAAGCGATTAGAACGTTTTACATGGGATATTGAAAACAAACCCAAAAGGTCTGATTTTAATTTACCCCATGCCGTTTTAATGAGAAAAATTCAATATAACAGTGTGCCTGATATATCCCCAAAGACCAAAAAGAAGAAAAAATGGTATTTATTCTTTTCTAAGTAAATGATGAGATCAATTGTAGTTCTTTTGCTCATTTTTGGAGGATGCTTTTCTCCATTGAATGCCCAATTAATGGGGCTGGTGGTCGACAGTGCTGATGCTCCGTTGGCCTATGTGGATATATACGACAAAACCCGTGGCAAATTGGGATCCACTGGAATTGATGGATATTTTAAACTTGAAATCCGTCCAGGATCCTACAAACTCGCCTTCACATCCCCCGAGTATAAAACATTCGAAATTCCCTATGTCTGCTATGAAAATCGCAAAGACACAATTACGATTCGAATGCAAAAAGATATTTCCGTAATTGAACCCGTATTGATCAAAACAAAATGGAAAGATCCCGGACCCAATTACATGAGAAAGGCCATTGAAAAACGTGATTTTTGGGCCAGTAGAATTCCCTCTCAATCTGCCGATGTTTACATACGTGCATTTGAAGAAATTACCTCCAAAAAATCGGTGTACTTCAATCCCGAAAATGAAAATAAAAAACCCGAGAAAGAAGAGAAAAACGGTCCACCGAAATTAAATGCCAACTTAGCTGAAATTCGCATCAAACGCGATTGGCAACACCCCAATAAAATCAAAGAAATACGCGAAGGAGTATCTATTCGGGGGGACAAATCAAGTTTGTTCTACTTGTCTACCACAGAAGGCGATTTCAACATTTATCAAAACCTGATGAATTTACCAGCATTAACCCCGCTGCCCATCATGTCGCCACTTTCAAATTCTGCAATTTTAGCCTACAGATTCCGGTTTATTGAAAGCTACAAAGACTCGATTCATGGTCGTGTTTTGAAAATCAAATTCGACGGTCGCCAAGTTTCAAACGCCACTTTTTCAGGTGAAATCCATTTGGTTGATACCTTGTTCTATGTTTCAAAAATCGTGTTGAATGTACCACCCCATTTGATGGCTGAATACAACAGTATGACCCTTTCTCAAGGTTATCGACTCACTAAAGACACTTTAATATTAATTGATTCACAGCGATTTGATTATACCATTCGATTTGGCAATAATACCATAAAAGGAAATACTCGTGTTCGTTATACAAAAATTCAAACCAACCCAGTTTTCCCAAAAAATCATTTTGGTTTGGAATTAAGTCGTACCGAACAATTAGCATATGAACGGGATTCAAGTTATTGGAATGGTGAACGCCCTGTACCCTTGAGTATGGTAGAAAGAACCTTTGTGAATCGTAGCGACAGCATTCAACGTGTTTTGACTTCGGATGAATATTTGGATAGTATTGAACGAAAAATCAATAAGATTACGTTAAAATCATTGTTTCTCGAGGGACAAGAATACCAAAATCGAAGAAAAGGCATCGAATTAGGTTTTCAACCCTTGTGGTTGTTGTATCAACCTTGGTGGCCAGGTGGCGGTCGTTTTTTACTTTGGAATCAAGTAAATAAAACCTTTGAAAATAAGAAAACAATCAGTTTCAATCAGAATCTATCGTATGGTGTATTGAATAATGACTTGAGAGGATCTGTAAATTTCTCAACGCTCTATAACCCTTACAAGCGAAAAATCGTATTTGCTTCTGCAGGACGAGATTTTGGCTTTGTAAACCCGTTTGCGGCGTACATTGATTTATTTAGAAGAGATAATTTCTATCAGCATGATCATTTCAGCATTTACCACAGACAGGAATTAACCAACGGACTGTATTTTAGGATTCGCGGTGAAATTTCCGATCGAAAAGACATCTCAAATTGGAAATTTTCTTCGAGCGGAGATAGTTTGTTTGAGAATAATGTGGCAGTAAAATTCAATTCTCATAAAGCCATTTTTGCCAATTTCCAATTTACGTATACTCCATTCCAACGATATATCTCCGAGCCAAAACAAAAAGTAATACTCGGATCTAAATGGCCCACATTTATTGCAGAATATCAAAAAGCCATTCCTGGAATATTCAATAGCACTATTTCCTACGATTACCTAGAATTCAAAGTGATTCATGAGTTTCCCTTGGGATTATTGGGAAGAAGCGAATTTCGTGGAACATCGGGAAGCTTCATCAACAAAAAGAATTTGAGCATTATCGATTATCGATATCAGCGTAGGGGAGATCCTGCTATATTTACTCCTCCCATGTATGCGTTTCAAACTTTAGATAGTACATTTTCTACCTTCAAACGGTATTATGAATTTCACTACCGACATCATTTTAATGGTTCATTAGTAAATAAAATACCATTTATGAAAAAATTATCGTTGTATGAGTCGGCTGGTGCCAACTTACTATATGCTCCTGAACGCAGAAATTTATTCTTCTATGAAGCGTATGTTGGTGTAGATAAGTTAGTTCGTATTTGGCGGGAGCGATTCAAAATTGGGGTATATTATTGTGTCGGATACTCCAACCTTTATGAAACACCTCGTGCTCAATTTAAGATCAACTTTGAATACTACGATCGTGCCAAGAATTCGTGGTAATAGTGGCACTTATAGTAATTGCGAGAGAATTAGTGTTTTGTGACAATGGCGAGAGAATTACTGTTTCTTGACAAGTACGAACCAATTGAAGTTTTATACATGATCGAAATTATACATGTGTGACAAAAGACTAAATACGTTTTCTCTTGACAAAAAACTAAATTTAATTTCTTTTGCGAATCAAATATTGAGTTGAATTTATCTTCACGGAGTCTATAACCGAATACGTTGAATTCACATAGTCGTAAAACCTATTGTAATCAAATGCCACACTCAATTTTTCTTTCGACAAAATAAATGGTGGGGGATTTTTTTTGAATTCCTGTTGGAAGCGCAAATTATTTTTTAAAATCAGTCCATTCCCCTTTTCGTTTTTCCCGAATAAAAAGTACACATAATAAGGACTTGGAAAAGGCAGATTTGAATGGGCATTTAGATAGAAATAAAATCGACCAGCAGATTGATCATCGATAAAGCAATGAGAGCTCTTAACAATTTTACTTTTCAATTCTAGAATCTCTTGATCCACACTTAGGCTTTCACCCCTAAAGGGTTGTGCACTTTCAAGCAATAATGAATAACTCGTCTTAAGGGAAACCACAGCAATCAATATTCCCCAAAACCAGTTTAATCTATTTTCTAACTTCGATATGATTAATAAAACTCCAAAAAATGAAATTACGGCTAGAATCAGAAGTAAAGGAATGTAATAATGATTGTATATCACATCCCCCGAAATCAAAAAAAATGATATTTGACATATTAAAAAAGCGAGTAACCCTATAAGAAAATATCTGTTATGAATTCGCGGTGTACTTCTTACTAACCCCAAACCAATCGCAGTACATCCCAAACCATAAATAAATGCTTTCCGCAGAAGAGGTTCATCAGTCTCAAGGTTCTGAAATACACTGTTTATCGAATTGAAAAGTAACGAGAAATAATCTTTAGGAATTTCCGTTTTCGAATAAAAAAACGCGAACTTTATGTAATTCACATAATCCATGAAAATGGAATTCCACAGCAAATAAAATAAAAAGAATAAAGGCAATAATAGCATTCCCAAGGAAAATGAAACCATTAATTTTCGCCGTAATTGATTCTTTGATAGAATAAATGCAACAATAATTGCAGCCATACTAATTACAAATGGCTCTTTAATTAAAAAAGAAGCTCCTATGAATGTACCTGATAAGAACACTACTTTTATTCCCCCATTTGTTTGAGACAGCACTGAAAGCAAGGTTAAAAAACCAGAAATCATCAAATACATTCCGATTTCTTCTGTAAAACCACCATAAAAGAAATATTCCCATTGAAAAATAGTCAAATAAATTACAGAAAAACCTAGAGGTAATAATAGGTATCGAATGGGGTGCCTCATTATTTTCATCACCACCCATGATAGCGACCCTAAAAATAAGAAAAAGAAAGATGCGTGCAGTATCGCTGGATAATGCATGTTCCCTGATGTTACCCACTGAAAAAATAGATGGATAAAGAAAATTCCGGGTGCTTTATTGTCCCAAACTTCCGAATACAATAATTTCCCGGCTTTCAAATCATGAGCGATCGCCATGAAACAGCCCACATCGCTTTCTTGGGGGATATTCCAAAAATAATGGACTAAGAAACCTGCGAATAATAAGGATAATAGGAACGCAAACGTTATAAATACCCAATCCTTACTTAGCTTCTCTAAACAGAAATCCGTCAAGTAAGAAAGTTGAGTCTTTAAATCTGAAAATTTCATTCCCGCTTGTTTTAGCGGAATATACGAAAAAAGGCTTATTCCACCGTTACACTCTTCGCCAAATTACGAGGTTGATCTACATTACATCCACGCATTACGGCAATATGGTAACTCAATAATTGAAGCGGGATGGTGTTCACCAACGGACTCAACGCTTCAATGGTTTCAGGGACTTCAATAACGTGATCCACCAATTTATCCAACTCGCGATTGCCCTCTGTTACCACAGCAATAACGCGCCCTTTTCTCGCTTTTACCTCTTGTATATTACTTACAACCTTCTCGTAGTGCTCGCTGTTTGTAGCAATAACAACAACGGGCATTTCCTCGTCGATCAAGGCAATCGGACCGTGTTTCATTTCGGCTGCTGGATAACCTTCAGCATGAATGTAACTGATTTCCTTCAATTTCAGAGCTCCTTCTAACGCAACTGGGAAGTTGTAACCACGACCCAAATACAAGAAATTACGTACATCCTTATACTTTTCAGCCAATTTTACGATTTGATCGTTCAATTCCAATGCTTTTTCAATCTTCGCAGGAATGTTTTCTAATTCGCTCATTACTTCCGAAATAGCTTTTACCGACATGGTTTTGCGAATTTTTGCCATTCCCAATGCCAACAAGGCCAACACCGTAACTTGAGCCGTAAATGCCTTGGTACTCGCCACACCGATTTCAGGACCAGCATGGGTGTAAGCGCCAGCATCACTCATACGAGGAATGCTGCTTCCTACTACATTACACACACCGAAAACACTAGCGCTCTTGCGCTTAGCTAAATCCATTGCAGCCAACGTATCTGCGGTTTCTCCACTTTGAGATATAGCAACCACTAAATCGTCGGAAAACAATACTGGGTTTCTGTAACGAAACTCAGAAGCATATTCAACTTCTACAGGCAAACGAGCAAAATCCTCAAACAAGTATTCTGCAACCAATCCGGCATGCCAACTGGTTCCACATCCAATTAAAATCAAACGCTTCATTTCCGCCAATTTGTCTTGGTATTCTTCCAAGCTTCTCATGTGGAATTCACCTGTTGTAGCGTCAAATCGTCCACGGAAACTATCAAAAATAGATCTAGGCTGCTCGTAGATTTCCTTTAACATAAAGTGAGGATATCCGCCTTTTTCCAATTGTTCCAAATTCAATTCCAATTCTTGAACATAAGGCACCTGAATTACATTGTCGATGTTCTTAATGATCATTTCTTGGTTTTCCACGATAGCAATCTCACCATCATTCATATACACAACCTTGTTTGTATATTCCACGATTGGTGTTGCGTCGGATGCGAAGAAATATTCCCCTCTTTCTTTCCCAATTCCTACTACTAAAGGACTACCCTTACGAGCTGCAATCAAATGCTCTGGATGATTTTTACTCAAAATAACGATAGCGTAGGCTCCCACCACTTGTTTCAAGGAAGCGCGAACAGCATCCGCCAACGATAAATTAGCATTCTGCATTACGTCTTCAATCAAGTGAACCAAAACTTCGGTATCGGTGTCAGAATGAAACACATGACCACGTTGAATCATTCCCTCTTTCAAGGTTGCATAATTCTCGATGATACCATTGTGAATAATAGCCAAATCACCACTGTCTGAAAAGTGAGGGTGTGAATTGCGATCATTGGGTTCGCCGTGAGTTGCCCAACGCGTATGACCCATTCCGATTGAACCAGAAACGTCTTTTCCGTTCGCCTCATTTTCTAAATCAGCTACCTTTCCCTTCTTCTTGTAAACACGCATATTATCGCTCAATAGCGCCACTCCGGCACTGTCGTATCCGCGATATTCTAAGCGTTTTAAACCTTTAACAACAATTGGGTAAGCCTCTTTTTTACCAATGTAAGCAACAATTCCACACATATTTTTACAGTATTTTTTTTGGGGGGTTGGGGGGATGATCTTTCGGGGGATATTCTAAATTTTCTGAATCAATATAAATCCGTTTATTAAATTCCAAATGCAGCTTTAACCGCATTTACAGCATTTAATTCTTCCCAAGGGAATAACTTAACAGAAACGGATAACTCATTCTTTTTGCCTTTATTGTATACCTTGGTTACGGTTTCACAGGTTCTTCCCATGTGGCCATAAGCTGCAGTTTCTAAATAAATAGGACTTCTTAAATTGAAACGTTGTTCAATGAAATACGGACGAAGATCAAATTCAGGCATATTTAAAATGCGATCTGCGATCTCACCATCCGTCATTTGAACTTTAGCAGTTCCATAGGTATCGATAAACAAACCTACTGGACGAGCAACACCGATGGCGTATGAAACTTGCACCAAAGCACGCTCACACAATCCAGCAGCAACCATATTTTTTGCAATATGACGAGTAGCATAAGCCGCACTGCGATCCACTTTTGAAGGATCTTTTCCAGAAAATGCGCCTCCACCATGTGCACCACGTCCACCATATGTATCAACAATAATTTTACGACCGGTCAAACCAGTATCCCCGTGAGGACCACCAATTACGAATTTACCGGTTGGATTAATATGGTATTTAATTTCAGTGTTAAACAATCCTCTTAAACTCTCATCAACACGAGAAATCACACGAGGCATTAACAAATTTTTCAAGTCCGCTTCAATTTTTGCCAACATAGCATCATCTGCCTTTTGTTGAGCTTCGGGGGATGCGTTTTCTGGCTTGATAAAATCATCGTGCTGAGTAGAAACTACAATCGTGTCAATTCTCAACGCCTTATGATCATCAGAATATTCTAAAGTTACTTGACTTTTAGCATCAGGACGTAAATATGGAATTTCAGTTCCCTCTCTACGCATAGCAGCCAATTCCTGCAAAATCAAATGAGATAACATCAGGGGCAATGGCATGAAACTTTCCGTTTCGTTGGTTGCATAACCGAACATCATTCCTTGGTCGCCAGCTCCTTGCTCCTCCGGATTTTTGCGCTCTACTCCTTGATTGATATCGGCACTTTGTTCGTGAATAGCCGATAAAATACCACAGCTATTAGCATCGAACATGTATTCGCTTTTTGTGTAGCCAATCTTTGCAATTACCTCGCGAGCAATCGATTGTACATCCAAATACGCTTCAGATTTTACCTCACCGGCCAAAACTACTTGCCCAGTAGTTACCAATGTTTCACAAGCCACTTTGCTGTTGGGATCGTAAGCCAAGAAATGATCAATAAGTGCATCAGATATTTGATCCGCTACCTTGTCAGGATGTCCCTCAGATACACTCTCAGAAGTAAAGAAATATGCCATTGTTTATAATACTTTTTTCAGTTGTTTTAAATAATTTTCAAATATACAGCAGTTTGCAACATATTTTCTGAACAAATCATGATGCTTTTGATAAAATGAGCATTTTAATTTACCAAATTGAACTTTATGTATCTTTGTAGCTATGTTCGATAGTCTTCAGAGTAGATTAGAAAAAGCCTTCAAGACCCTAAAGGGCCAAAATAAAATTTCCGATATCAACGTTGCCGATACCGTAAAAGAAATTAGACGAGCATTAATCGCTGCCGATGTTAACTTTAAAGTTGCCAAGCAATTTACTGATGACATCCTCGAAAAAGCAAAAGGCGCCAATGTAATCGCTTCCGTTTCTCCGGGCCAAATGTTAACCAAGATTGTCAACGATGAATTGGTTCAGCTATTGGGTGGACAAACCTCTGAGCTTCAAATTAAAGGTTCACCCGCCATCATCTTGATTGCAGGTTTACAAGGTTCTGGTAAAACTACCTTCACCGGTAAATTATCACGCTACTTAAAATCTCAAGGTAAAAATCCTATGGTGGTAGCTGGCGACGTATACCGTCCTGCTGCTCGTGAACAGCTCCGTGTTTTGGCAGAGCAAACACAAGTGGGTTACTACACTGAAAACGAAAATAATGACCCTGTAAAAATTGCGGAAAATGCTATAAAACACGCTAAAGTACACAACTTTAACGTCGTAATTGTCGATACTGCAGGTCGTATAGCCATCGACGAACAGATGATGAAGGAAATTGCTGCTCTTAAAAAAGCACTGAATCCCGTTGAAACTCTGTTTGTAGTAGATTCTATGACCGGTCAAGACGCTGTAAATACAGCCAAAGCATTTAACGATGTGCTTGATTTTACGGGGGTAGTTTTAACGAAATTGGACGGTGATACCCGAGGTGGAGCCGCGCTCTCGATTAAATCCATCGTTAATAAACCCATTAAATTTGCTTCCAATGGCGAAAAAATGGACGCACTCGATGTGTTCCATCCCGATCGTATGGCAGGCCGTATTTTGGGTATGGGGGACGTTGTTTCGCTGGTTGAACGTGCACAATCCGCTATCGACGAAGAAGAAGCTCAAAAATTGGCAAAGAAAATTGCCAAAAATAAATTTGACTTTGAAGATTTCCTTGCTCAACTTCAACAAATCAAGAAAATGGGTAACATGAAAGATTTGTTGGGAATGTTACCCGGCGTAGGAAGCAAAATCAAAGATTTGGATATCGATGATAATGCGTTCAAAGGAATTGAAGCTTTGATTCAGGCCATGACTCCTGAAGAACGAACAAAACCTGAAATCCTGAATAATAGCCGTAAACAACGCATTGTTCGCGGTTCAGGTAGAAGCATTCAAGAATTGAATAAATTACTTACACAGTTCAATCAAATGCGTCAAATGATGAAAATGATGAACAATAACAAAGGTCGTTTCCCTGGAATGATGCGCTAATTTTCTATTAAATCCCTCATGAAAAACAAATTAGCCGACATCCGTAAAGTGTATATGAAAGGCAGCATCAACGTTTCTGAATTGCCTGAAAATCCTTTTGAAGAATTTAAGAAATGGATGGAACAAGCCATTGAAGCAGAAGCGGAAGAACCAACTGCTTTTGTACTTTCAACGTTAGGAGAAGATCAGTTTCCCTCCTCCAGAGTGGTTCTTTTGAAAGAATTTAATGAAGAAGGCTTTGTGTTTTTTACCAATTACCACAGCCGTAAAGGTCGCGAATTAACGCAGCATCCCAAAGTGAGTATGAATTTCTTTTGGACAGAATTGGAACGTCAAGTTCGAGTTCTGGGAATTGCTGAACGCATATCCCCAGAAGAAAGTGATACCTATTTTTACTCCCGTCCCATTGAATCTCAAGCAGGAGCCGTAGTAAGTGCCCAAAGCCAAACCATTGATCCAGATTTAAATCTTGCGGAGGAAGTTCAAAAACTGCTTCAATCGGGAAATAAAATTTTACGTCCAGAACATTGGGGCGGAATTCGAATTCGTCCTAGTTATTTTGAGTTCTGGCAAGGTCGTCCTTCACGAATTCACGACCGCGCTGTATACGAAAAAACGGAGCAAGGTTGGGCAAAATGCCGCCTAGCTCCGTAGTTATTATTCCGCAGCTGGATCTCTAAAGCTATCCATCAAATCCGTAGAAATACCGGTGTAGCTGAATCCTCCATCGTGGAACAAATTCTGCATGGTAACCATACGGGTATAATCTGAGAACAAAGAAACGCAATATTCTGCACACGATTCAGCAGAAGCATTTCCCAATGGACTCATTTTATCCGCATAGTTGTAGAAAGCATCAAATCCACCCACTCCGCTGCCTGCAGTAGTTTTAGTTGGACTCTGTGAAATAGTATTTACACGTACTTTTTTATTCTTACCAAAATGATAACCAAAGCTGCGAGCAAAGCTTTCTAACAATGACTTTGCATCAGCCATTTCGCCGTAATCCGGGAACGTTCTCTGTGCAGCAATGTAAGTTAATCCCACAATACTACCCCACTCTTTCATAGCATCTTTCTTCCACAATGTTTGCATCAAACGGTGAAACGACATAGCAGAAATGTCCATAGTTTGGTGCATGTATTCGTAGTTTGCTTCGGGATAAGGAATTTTTTTACGCACATTCAAACTCATACCTACACTGTGCAACACGAAGTCTAACTGACCGTTAAAATGTGAAGTTGCACCGTCAACTAGGGTTTCTAAATCTTCCATTTTCGTAACATCGGCGTAAATCAATGGAGCATTTAATTTCTTTGCTAACTCATCAGTTTGACCAACACGAGCAGCTACTGGCGCGTTAGTAAGTATAATTTCTGCACCTTCAGCATGACAAAGTTCAGCGACTTTCCACGCGATTGACGCTTCGTTAAGAGCACCGAAAATGATGCCTTTTTTTCCTTTTAAAATTTGACTATGACTCATGAATTTTAATCATTTGTGTCAGCAAAATTAACTATTTAAATGAGTGGTAGGTAAATTATTGTTCTAAAAATTGGATTTTTTAGAACATTCTATTTAATTTACGACGTTGATTAAATGTAACACAACTTATTCAGAATAAAATACATACTTCTTAAAAACAACCCTACATCGAATCAAAACAACAAACAATAATTTAATAAATATGAAAAAAAGAATACTGTCACTATGGGTACTGGGTTTGATACTCCAAGCGGGTTTTGCTCAGTTAACCCAAGCACCGGGTGTCATTACGGGTAAAATCCGAATGAATAAACCCAGCACAACTGCGGCGAGCCGCTCTGCTACTAACCCAACACAATGCGGATCCGACACCAGTCTGTTTCCCAATCTTTCTTCTACAGGATATGGATCCCTTCTTATTGGAAATGGGCAATTCTTTGGGCAATTCTATGCTGCCCCACAAGATATAACCATTTCAGGATTTCGTTTCTATTCCTATTTGCCTTACGATACCATGTTGAAACGCAAAAAGGTCACTGTAGCGTGTAAGTTGTATGAAGCTGGTGGAGATTCCCTTCCAACGGGTTCTGCATTAGCCGTAGGATATACAACCATCGATACAGTTGTTGGTGCTTTAACTTTAGCTCGTTTGACTCGAAATGTAGCGTTCAGCAAACCTGTTACCGTATCTAAAAATTACATTCTGGTGGTAGAATACGACAGTTCCACTACCCGTCCTGCTATCGTTACCAACTCCTGGAACAATGGGGATGGTGAAGGTCGAAATTTATCTTGTGCTTCAATTTCCGGTAAATGGTATCGTGGCTTGGCGTTGAATGTAAGTGGAGTGCCTTTCGATTGTCATGCACAATTTTATCCGTATGTTAGCTATAAATACGGAACTGATTTTACCATCAACAAAGACTGCTATACTACATTAGACACCATTCGTTTCAACAATACCTTTAGGAGTAACGTGGGCGGATCTGTATTTTACAACCAATACATGTACTACGAATATGCTGGATTCCATGAATTCTGTCACAACTGGGCCTTCGACAATGGCACCACTTTAATGTACAATACCATTGATGGTAAATTCCGTCCCAAAACAAAAAAGAACTTTACCGTGGAACTGCGCTCTATGGTAGTTACATTTACCAGCTCGAGTAGCTATTGCTTCGATACCACGCGTAAAACAGTATACTTCAGACCCTCTACTCCAACATTAATTAGCACATCCAATGGTTGTATTGGCGATAGTTTACAATTGAAAGTTTCACCCGTTACCGATGTAATAGTTTCATGGTCAGCCCCAGGAATCAATAAACCTGTATTCAACACCGGTAATAATTACACCATTTATAATGTACAAAAACCCGATACTATGGTGTTAAAAGCTACCAATGGAAGTTGTGTTTCTGGTAATTTAACGGTTTATACTACGGCTAATAAGTTTCCGACTATTCTCACCACAAAAAATGATTCCTTGTGCTCAGGCGCAAGTGCTAATTTAACCGCTTCAACCGATAACGGTGTAATCAATTGGTATACAGCATCCAGCGGTGGAAATAAAATATTCACTGGAAATACCTATGTAACTTCAGTTTTAAATAGCGATACTACATTGTACGCTGAAGCCAACAACAACGGTTGTTTGTTTAAAGGAGGTAGAGCAGAAGTAAAAGCATTGGTTGGAAGTGATTTTGCTCCAAGTAAACCAACTGGATTTAGCGATACTTCACTTTGCTTGACCAGTTCTAATACTAGTATCGACTTAAGTGCAACTCCTTCTGCTAACGCTTCTCTAAGATGGTTTGACGTTTCCACCGGCGGTTCTCCTTTGTACACTGGAAATAAATACACTTATACCATTAATTCTCGAGGAACTAAAACATTGTATGTTGAATCCTGGAACGGTATCTGTGGTAGTGGTCGTTACCCCATCCATATTAACGCCAATCAATACCCATCTACATTTGCAAAAGTGGGTGATGAAATCTGCCTTGGTGACTCTGCTGATATCGCTGCTTCTACCCAATGGGGAAGCGTAAATTGGTTCTTATCAAAATCCGATTCTAAACCCTACTCCAATTCTAAATTCATTCGCATGGGTGGTTTTGCTAATAAAAATAGCTATGCTTACTTCAAAACCTCCGAAGGAGATTGCTTTAATCCTAATTGGGACAGTGTTGCTATCACTGTAAACATACCTCCTACTGCAACATCTGTTTTGGCTCCAAGTGTTTGTTTCAAAAGCATTGGTGAAATTACCATTAATGTTCCTTATGGATCCGTAAATTGGTTTGTTGACGAAAATGCTACATCCCCCGTTAAAACAGGTAATACGTATAACCTAGGTATCATGTTCTCCGATGCCACTATGTATTACAATACGGAGGAAAAAGGTTGTACTTCTGAAAAACAAAAAGTAACCGTTAAAACTTTGGTTCGTCCAACTGCTGGATTCCAATGGACGTTAGACTACCCCAGAAAAGTAACCTGCACACCCATCAACACCACAGATATGACCATTCAGTGGGTTTGGGGGGATGGAAATACATCTACAGGCAACACCGGCACTCACCAATATGCGAGTGAAGGAACCTACAATGTTTTAATGATTGCCACAAGTAAAACTTCTGGCTGCAAAGACACAGCAGATATTCAAGTAATAGTAGATCACTTGAACGTTAACAAAACCAACAAACGCATGATTCATGTATTCCCGAATCCGGTTAACAAAAATGCTCATCTGCAAATTCAAGGTTTCCAAAGTGCTACCATTCAGTGGTTTGATTTAAGCGGTAGAATGATTCATCAATCTACCTTGGAAAGCGGAATTACTTCCGTTCCTGCTGGAATCACACCAGGAATTTATACGTTGAAGGGACGTTCTGGTCAGCAAGAATTCCACTCAAAAGTTCAAATTATCGACTAATTGGTTTAAGAAACCAGTAGCCAATAAAAGCCTAAAAGGCGGTTCCTTTAAGAGCCGCCTTTTTTATTCTTCGTTGCGCAATCCCATTGCCAATAAATTGAACGCCATTACCAAAATCATAATGGCTAAACCGGGTAAAATGGCCAAATACGCTTGATCCAATACCAAATAACCGATGTTCTCTTTCACCATCATTCCCCAACTCGCGGTTGGCGGAGCCACACCCAATCCCAAAAATCCCAAACCCGCTTCCAACAAGATAGCAGCCGCAAAATTCGTGGTGGCTAAAACGGTTAATGAACCCGATAAATTAGGTAAGATATGCCTAAACATGATGTGATTACTACTGAATCCCGTGATTCGAGCAGATAAAATAAACTCTTTATTCTTGTATTGCATAGTTTGGCCACGCACCACCCTCGCCACTTCAACCCAAGTACTCAATCCCGTAGCAATCAAAACCTGATAAAATCCCTTGCCCATGAAAGCACTTAAACCCAATGCAATTAGTAGTGTGGGAACAGACCAAAAGACGGTAATTATCCAAGTTAAAACTCCGTCAACCCATCCCCCAAAATAACCCGAAATCAATCCAATCACCACTCCAATCAACAGAGATAAAGCCATTGCCAAAAAACCAATACTTAATGATACGCGGGTACCAACTATTAACCGACTCAACATATCCCGGCCAAACGGATCACTTCCCAACCAAAACGTACGTTCATACACTTGAGCATTCCCTTCATACAGGTTTCGGGGGATGGCCATTCTCTCGCCATTCTTTTGAGAAATAAAATACGCAGTGTCCTTCTGAGCACCGGCATCTTGTTTTACAGAGTTATTTAGTTTACCATGCACAGTTTGATCACTAGAAACCGAACTTGAGGATTCACCATCAGAACCAGCGGTTTGACCAGCAGCACCGGCATCTTGTTTACTTGAAGCTGAACTAGTGGATTGGCCATCAGAACTAGTGGATTCACCATCAGATTTTAAAACTGAAAGAATTTCTCCCTGATGCTCATCTCCAACAAGCCAAAAATTCCAGGATCGCGATTCTGTGCGCTTCTTTTGAATATAGTACACTTTTGAACCCGGTGTAAGTCCCGTCCATTCTGGCATGATCTGATTGCTATTGGGTGTTTTGTCTTCGGTGATAGCATACCCCAAAAAACCCGTCAACGCGAATAAAAAAATCATCCCAAAACCAATTAAGAAAAAGGGATTTTTTAAACGTGGGGAGATCATCATGATTGCTTTTTGGATTTCAAATCTAAGGCCACAATTACCGCAGTAAATGCCCAGAAAGGAACCGCTAATTTATCGTATTGCGTATAATTATTCAAAACGGCATGGGCATAATAAGCCACTAATCCTGTTAAAGCAATGTAGGTTGTGAGGAGATATTTGAAATTTTTCGATGTATATATCAAACGAAACGATATCCAAACAGTTGAAAATACAATTCCCAACCAAAAAAACATACCCGGAAAACCCGTTTCACTCATGGATGAAAAGTACTCACTGTGGGCATCGCCCAAATCACCAGCATGGGTACTTATTAATGTTAATTCACTGCTTTTTTGAAACGGTGCATACTGAAACACATAGGTTCCGGGCCCGAATCCAAATACGGGACGTTGGGCTACCATGCGTCCTGCACACTTCCAACGATTAATGCGTTCCAAATTACTGGGGTCGGTGGTGATATTACTCACCGATTTAACGTGTCCTTCCAACTCATCGCTACTTCCTTGTTTGTTGGCTTCTAAGGAATACATAATTTCATCTTGTTTAATTATTCCCACAGTGAGCACGGAAAAAACAGCTATGAGCACCCAATAAAATTGGATTCTCAATTTGGTAATGAACCAAACACCTGCCGACACAATTAAACTAAGCCAAGTTGCACGAGTAAAACTGACAACTATGGCAAACAATAAAATCAATAATAATACCAGAAATACAGGACCAAATGCAACATTGAACCCAAACTGCCTTACGTAAAATGTATAAACCACCAATACAAATACACCCCATGCAATTCCCGCAGCATACATACCGTGATCCGGGAAAAATGGCCAAGAAATACCATAACTCGACCCTCGGGAAAATCCATCTTTGGAGTGTTCAATGAGTGTATAAAATACCACTCCCATGATGAACGCGGTAAACCAGCCAAAATAAAAATGGATGCGCTTATAATTCTTAAAAATACGAATCCCGAAATAAAAAAACAATACAATATACCAAGTACGTGCCAGGGTAAACTTGAAACTTACCAAGGGCATACTGCTAAAAATACTGCTGATCCACAACCACAATCCGTAAGCTGTTACAAACAGAACTATGGGATGCTTCAATACCTGAAGGTTTATCCGCATTCCTTCTTTGTACCATTGAAAAACAAGCAATCCAAACAGAAATATATATACGGGTTCGGTGGGAAGTGACATCCCAAAACCACCCATTAAGTTATCCTGATTGATGGATAATGGCGCAAAAGCCCCCGCAAGCAGTAATGCTTGTTCCGTGTATAAGATACATCCAATAAGAACCAGTACCGCAGGAGCAATCAACAACCATTGATATTGCTGAAAAAGTACTGCTATACTCAAAGATGCGGCTAACATCCCCAAGACAATCCAAAGGGAAATACGCGATTTTCTGTTGAGTAGTTGCAGATTTAGCTGCATAGAGCTTCTGTATTACGTTGATTTAATGAGTGTTGTGTTTAAGTAAAAGAAACTTCTACTCCAATAGATTTGAAATTTACTTCTTTTTAAAGAATAACTCAATGACTACCAATACCACCGCTGTTGCTATGAACGTAGCGAATACAGAAATCAATAGTACAAAACTGCGCTTGGGCCAAAACTTGATTTCTGGCACGGTTGCCTCTTCCACAGTGAATTTGTGCGACATGGTTTCGGTTACGTCAACTTTTCGCTTTTCGTATTGGGTCATTAAATCACTTTCCTTCTCTTCTTCCAACTTAATTAACTCATTCAGAGCTATGAAATTACCTCCATTGGCAATCAATGCTTTTTGCTCATCCAACAACTTTTGAAGTTGACCTGTTTTTCCAGAGGATTGTACTTTGTAAATCTCCTCTGCTAAGGCACGAGATTGCTCTTCATAGTTGGTTATACCTTTCATACCCAAATCGCGCAATTCGTCTTTAATCCCTTGAATTTTGTTTTGCTTTTCTTTCAATGCACGTTCAACAATGTCCAAAGCGGGTTTAGCCACCTGATTCTGGATTTCGGTTTTAACCGAATCGTACAACATGGCAATACCGTTGGCTAATGCTGCAGCCATTTTGGGATCTTCATCCAAAACTTCCACTTTGATACTTAAATATCGAGTACGTTCAAAGTTGAAATTCTCTTTGATTTTATTATCGAGAGCATATTTGGGAAATTGCTCTTTCTTGGGATCAATTCCATAATGCTTCATCAAATCAAAGTTGCGAACCAATCGGCCTAAAAGTGCACCCGATTGAATGATTTGCAATGCTTTTTCCGCTTCAATTTCTTCTCCCAACTCCAATGGATCCGATTGTCTTTGGTTCAATTCCGTTAACAATGCATTCGAAATAGAGTTATTTTTTGAGGGATAAAAGATGTGCTGCGCCTTGTATTTAGGCTTGGTTATTGCCGGATGTGTTACTACAATGGAAATCACCGCTGCGATGGCAACACTGATTAAAAACACTTTACGCCAACGCCAAAAAAAGTTCACTACGCCTACTAAGGTGATGGGTTTTACCTCGTTCTCGTCAATTAAATTGAAATTATTCTGTGGTTGATCGCTCATAAATGATTTTGGGTTTTCAAGTCTTAAAACGCATCCGTTCCGAAAGTATTTTTTAGGAGGATGTGAAGTTTATCCACAAATATACCGAAAAAGCCGATGAAAATCCCTCAATTCAACCACAATTCGACTACAAATCAAAGAACTTCAGGGCCAAGTCAAACTCCCTGAAACCATCGTCGGAATGATCTTCTGCTAGATATACATTTTCCACCTCAAAACCCTGACGACGAAATGTGGATATTATGCCTTTTACAATGGTGGTATTCAACTTCAAATTGAGCTTTAGTTTTCCAAATTCGGATTGACTTACCATCATACCCAATACCTTAGCTCCATTCTCCTCGACCCATCTGCAAATTATTGCGGGAGAAAAATCACGATCATCTACATTCAACACGATCACCGCACCAATGCCCCTATACGTCATCGATTCAGTGATGTTGCGGTTAATTCGTTTCTGATCAATCAGCCCCATAAATTGTCCTTCGCTGTTTACAACAGCCAAAACGCCTAACTCATTGGCAGCTAAAACGGGAACAATTTCGTATAAATGTTGATTTGCAAATGCCACTGGAGCGTGAGGATTCATTGCTACAACCGAGTTCAGCGATTGAGATTTATCTTCAACAGCATGCAACTGAGCCAAACGAGCATAGTTGTACACCTGCTTCTTTTCCAGTATAGGTAGTTCACTTACCCCTAGACTGCACATGTAATCAATGCTGCCTTCTACCGAATCGGTAGTTCTCAAAACATGATACTGCTCCGAAATAAGTTGCTCTGCAATCATCTTTAACAAAGATACACATTCAAATTCAACAACTACCAACGATGACTGTCATCATTGTACCAAGTTTGTTGAATTTTCATCACTTTTTCGATGAGTTCTCGCACACATCCTTTTCCACCTTCAGAATCAGCGATATACTCACATGCATCCAATACATCTGAACAGGCATCTTTGGGACAGCAACTCAAGCCCGCCAATCCCAAAACCGGCAAATCGGGCATATCGTCGCCCATGTATGCAAAATGTTCCGGTTGAATTCCCGATTCAGCGCATACTTGATAAAACGCCTCTTCTTTGTGCGATTGTGCCATGAAAATCCATTTTACACCCAATCCTTCAAACCGTTTGCGCATGCCTTCTGATTTTCCACCAGAAATAACAGCCACCGCATATCCTTGCTTTACAGCATGCTGAACCGCATAACCATCCTTGATATTTACGGAGCGAAGTTGATGTCCTTCTTCGGTTACCAACACTTGACCGGGGGTCATCACCCCGTCAATATCAAAAATAAAGCCTTTAATCTCTTTTAATTTCGGAATCAAATTTCCCATGGATTTGTACTCTATTTTTTTTCTAACAAACCCAATTTATACTCAAACATCATACCCAATTGTTCGGCTTTTTGAATCATCTTTACCGCCATTGGACCTTCGAATTGACTTAAAATTGCATCTTTGAGATACTGCTGCCAAATACGAAAATCTTCTACCGATAATCCCAAGCGAGTATGAGGTTCAAAAGCACTTCCCTTGTAAGGATGATTGATGGGATCTACTTCCAATATGAACGTCCAAAAATTATAGATCCGAGGCAAATGGCTATCGAAATCCAATTCTTTAAAATGACGAGAAGTGGTTTCATCCGAAATCAGTCCCGCATATTGCTTGTCAACAATGGATTTAATATCCTCAAAGCTTTCGATATCTCTCATTTTGGGAAATACTATTTTTTACGATTCAAAAATGAACTGCAATTCAATAATCACCGAATTACCATCCCAAGATCCAAGCGAAAATCAGTGGCGCTACAATGGTAGCATCGCTTTCCACGATGAATTTAGGCGTGTTGATATCCAATTTTCCCCAAGTAATTTTTTCGTTAGGAACCGCTCCAGAGTAACTTCCGTAACTGGTTGTGCTATCCGAAATTTGGCAGAAATACGACCAGAAAGGAATATTTTCCATTTCCATGTCTTGATACAACATAGGCACAACGCATATCGGAAAATCTCCTGCGATACCGCCACCAATTTGGAAAAATCCAACGCCTTTGCCTTCTGAATTCTTCACATACCAATCCGCTAGCCAAGCCATGTATTCAATACCACTCTTCATGGTACTTGCTTTCAATTCACCTTTGATTACATAACTCGCGAAAATATTTCCCATGGTAGAGTCTTCCCAACCTGGAACCACAATCGGCAAATTACGCTCCGCAGCAGCTAACATCCAGCTATCTTTTGGATCAATTTCATAGTATTGTTCCAATTCACCGCTCAACAAAATCTGATACATGTATTCGTGGGGGAAGTACCGCTCGCCCTTGTCTTCGGCACCTTTCCAAATACCGTGAATGTGCTTCTGTAAACGACGGAAAGCTTCTTCCTCAGGAATACAAGTATCCGTTACGCGGTTGTAGTGATTTTCCAATAAATCCCATTCGTCTTGGGGACTCAAATCGCGGTAATGAGGCACGCGTTTATAGTGATTATGAGCCACCAAGTTCATGATGTCCTCCTCCAAGTTTGCACCGGTACAGCTGATGATATCCACTTTACCTTGACGAATCATTTCCGCCAAACTTTTACCCAACTCAGCGGTACTCATAGCACCCGCAAGGGTTACCATCATCTTTCCGCCTTCGGTTAAATGGGTTTCATATCCTTTGGCAGCATCCACCAAAGCCGCTGCATTAAAGTGCAAATAATGATTTTCAATAAATTGAGAAATTGGACCTTTCATACTGCAAAGTTAGTTAAAAAATCAACGTTCTCCCAACCACCATTTCTTGCGGAACACGGTTTTCTTGCGGGGCATCAACGCTACTTTTTCCTGAATAAAATTCAATGCTTCGTCTAAATCATCTGTTACTAAAAACAAACTCTGATCCTCGGGCGAAATGGTTTTGAATCGGTCCATATCCTGCACCAAATCCACCATTTCCTTCCAGTACTCGGTTCCGATAACTACCACCGGAAAATAGGGCATTTTCTCCGTTTGAATCAGGGTAAGCGCTTCGAACATTTCATCTAAAGTTCCAAATCCCCCGGGAAAAATAACGAACCCAAATGAGTACTTAAACAGCATCACTTTGCGCACAAAGAAATAGCGAATATTAACCCAAATATCCAAATAAGGGTTCACGTGTTGTTCAAACGGCAAATCAATATTCACCCCAACACTTTTTCCTCCCGCTTCGCGAGCGCCTTGATTGGCCGCCATCATAATTCCAGGACCGCCACCGGTAAGAACCGTAAAGCCCTCTTTACTCACTTTAGAGCCCATTTCCTTGGCCTTCTGATAGTAAGGATGATCCTCCTTGAAACGAGCAGAACCAAATATACTGATGCAAGGTCCAACGAAGTGCAACTTCCTAAACCCTTTAAAAAATTCCCACATTACCTTGAAAAGGAACCAAAATTCACTCGCCCGATTGTGAGGGCCTTGAAGCATCTCTAAGTCTAAATTACGTCGTCTGTTTTCCATATCTCTGTTCAAAATGTTTTGCTTTTTTTCGTTTTTTTCGGGGGATATTGACTCGGGAAGGTATTTACCCCCATCTCCCAAAAAAAAGGCCACCCAGAAAGGCAGCCTTTGATGTATTCAAATATAAGAATTTCTTTTAATGAAACGAATCATTAAAAACGCTCGTCTGCAGAAAAGAAGAAATCGCCTTCAATCTGTGCGTTCTCATCGCTATCGCTTCCGTGAATAGCATTCGCATCGATGCTCTTAGCAAAACGCTGACGAATAGTTCCTTCATCTGCCTTGCTTGGATCTGTAGCACCAATCAACTTACGGAAATCTTCTACCGCATTGTCTTTTTCTAAAATGGCTGCATAAATTGGACCGCTAGACATGAATGAAACTAACTCTCCGTAAAAAGGTCTTTCTCTGTGAATTGCGTAAAATTCGCCCGCTTTCTCCTCAGATAAACGAGTGTATTTTAATGCAACAACTTTGAATCCAGCTTGAATAATTTGATCTAAAATTTTACCCGCGTGGCCATTGGCAACTGCATCGGGCTTAATCATTGTAAAAGTACGATTAGACATGTTTTTTGATTGATATCGCCGCAAATTTCGCTATAATTCGCAACAATTCACATACTAATTAGACCAATTTCTCAATAATTCGGTTGAAAAATAACGCAATCTTCACAATTCCACCCCAAACCTCATCACTCCACGTAATCGCGTAAGTACTCATATCGCTCCGTTAAATTGCCATCGCGAGCAATTGTAGCCCCCTCCAACAACAACGAACGCTCCTCCATCAACTGCGGAATGACATGCTGTATCAACATCCCCCCAAAATCAGAACTCGCATCCTTGGGCAACTCATTCGGTAAATTACCTACCGCCATCACTTCAATGGTGTTCTCCGATGAATACGGATCAGCCTTGCAATTATCCAATCGATTCCAAGCTATTACCGGATCAGCAATCGACGTCGCCTCGTACGTTATAGGTACCGAACCGTTAACATCACAACTGATATCAGCAATAGCCTTAATCCGAAATTCGGGATTCCTCAATTCATCTTTTTCAAACAATCGGGGCAAATCCTCCGTCCAATAAATTCCATTCAACAATAAATCTCCGGTTTGGTAATAGGGACGAAACTTGCTGAAATACTCCTTATGATTCGCATAAAAATAGGGTGAATTCCATTTCTTCAAATGAGAATGACCGTACAAATCGGGACTATTAAGCTGCACGAAAACTGGATGCTTAAACGATTTCTTTAAAAAAGCCTCCGAGGTAACCTCTTTTATCCGGATATGACGTAAAAACTCCAATACACCCGAAGCCACACGTCCCCCACCCGTAACAATGATTTTCATTGGTGGAATATGCACATCCAACGCATTTTCAATGATTTCAGAATAATCCAAGCATTGATGTGCGGGTTTCAAATCAAACAATTTCAGCTTCTTACCATAAACCAACAAACCATTGTATGCTCCAACTATACCTGCCCATTTACCAAAGCCCAAAACCCGTTGACCCGTTTCCCATTTCAATACTTCATAATCCACCAAACGAATATTCTTTTTCAACACTTCCCTCAATAAATCCCGATTGTAGGGCTGCTTTTTGATGGTATGCGAAAAGAAAAAATATGTTTTGTGTGCAACTAAGTGTTCTTTGGGGACTTCCTTAATACCCAACATAATATCGGCATCGGAAATATCATCCCTGACCTCAATGCCTGCATCGCGGTATTCATCGTCGGAGAAACAACGCGTAGAACACGATTCTACCCAAATGTCTAACTCAGGAAATTTATGCTTGAGCGCCACGCATTGCACGGGAGTAAGCGCTACCCGATTGTCGGGAGGATTCTTTCGTTCTTTGATAATTCCGATAATCATATTGCAACCGCCATTGATTTGATTCCAACGGCAATTTAAGTCTGGAATGCAGAATATGGAACTTGGGACTCGAAAAATCATAAATTTGTGTATGTGTTTTTCGTATTCGTTGAAAGCAAATCCACAAACCCAACTACCGTTGGACTTTCAACCGGCGCTAATTCCGGAGCCGGGTTTCTTTTTTAGCGGCTTTGCCCATCCCCAGCTACCCATACAACATCAACATGGAGCAGAATTAGCCCAGTGGGGACTGATTCCATCCTGGGTAAAATTGAAGTCAAAGGCCAACGAATTGCAAAAACTATCGCTCAATGCGCGTTGGGAAACGGCACACGAAAAACCCATGTTCCGCGAAGCATGGAAAACCAAACCCTGCTTGATACTCGCTTCCGGATTCTTTGAATGGCAAACCCTAGGAAAAACCAAAATTCCTTATTTCATCCATCCGTCAGAAGGTGATTTCTTTCTTTTCGGGGGAATTTTTGACGATTTCATCGATTCACAAACCGGAGAAGTACAACGCACTTATTCTATCTTAACCACCGACGCGAACGAACTCATGAGTAGCATTCACAACGTAAAAAAGCGAATGCCCGTAATCATCGATTCCCGCCAAGCCGATCAATGGCTGTTTGGAGATTTAGAAGACCGTGCTTCACTTTGTAAACCCGTTGCATCCCAAAAGCTCGATGCCTACGAAGTTAGTCGCAACCTCAACTCAACAAAACTGGATAGAAATCAAGCTTGGGCTGTGGAGCCAGAGCAGAACAAACAAAACAATTTAGTATTAAGTTTGCAACTTAAATGAATCGCATTTATTTGGGAATCTTGGGAGGGCTATTCCTATTTTCCTGTCAAAACAATTCTAAGGAGAAATCCACCCCCAGCAACGATTCCACTGCGGTGGCAGCAACAACCGATTCCCCATCCCCCAAAATCAATCTTCCCTTAGATAGTACCTGGGATGCATTCAGTCAGTTAATTGCGGGTTCTACATCGGGCGTGAATACATTCTACGGCAACGACAGCATGTGGTTGAACTATTCGCAACAACAATCCAGTAAATTCAAGGTGTTGCAAAATCGAATCGGTAGTCCCATAGCCAAATGGACGCAATCCTTGGGATACAATCAGAAGCAACCCGTTAGAACCTTGTTATATCCTTTTGCAGGTGGGGATTATTACTATGCGCATTTGTTTTACCCAGAGGTAGATACCATCATTATGGTGGGATTGGAACCTGCTGGTTTTTTATTTGATCCGAGAAAACAGAATCGCGAAGACTTGCAGATGTACTTAAACAACTTAGAGAAGTCGCTATTTTTTCCTCATAAGCTGGGCTTTTTCAGAACTTTATCCATGGAAACTGACTTTCAGAAAGGACTTTTAAACGGTACCATTCATACCTGTTTATATTATTTAGCCAAATTTGAAAATCGCATACACTACATCAAAGCATTTGATATTGATGCCAACGGCAACGAGAGCAACGTAGTGAGCATGGGTACAGTGGCACATAAACGTCGAGGCATAAAAATTGGATATTCCAACGCGAATAGCAAGCAAGTGAAGGAGTTAATTTATTTTACTGCCAATTTAGCCAACAGTGGCATGCCTACTGCCCCTGGCGAAAAGCACAACGGAATTGGCAAATATTTATATAAAAGAAAAAACTGTGGTTCTTTCTTTAAAGCAGCCACGTATTTAATGCATAATTCCTATTTTTCGGTTATTCGGGATATTTGTTTGGAAAACAGTAAGATCATTTTGCAAGACGACAGTGGAATTCCATTAAAGAATTTACAGAAAGCTGGCTTTGACGTTACTCTATTGGGAAAATACACCCGAACCATTGGTTTATTTAAAAACCGTTTCCAACCCGATTTACGTGCGGCCTACGATTCCCTGCAGCCTCAAAAGTTACCTTTCACGATTGGTTACAACGCGGAGTTCGGCGAGTGCAACATGCAATTGGCGGTGAAGAGATAAGAGTAGGGAAATTTTATTGGTTGCGTTTTATCCTAGTTATTTTGTAACTTTACACTAGAAATTTAATTTGAAAATAATAGTATCGTTTAAACTTAATGTAGTCAAATGAAAGTACTCGTTGAAATACCTGATAATGATGCTCCTTTTGCATTGAAAGTTCTGAAAAGTCTTTCATTTATAAGGACCGCCAAGCCTATGAGTTCTGAAACTATTGATTTATGGGAGGATCTTAATGAAGCGGCAAAACAGGTGCGCCTTCACAAACAAGGCAAAATAAAACTCAAATCCGCACAAGACTTATTGAATGAGCTTTAGCATTTTCCCAACAAGTCGCTTTGAAAAAGAACTCAAACGGTTAACAAAAAAGTATCCTTCGTTAAAGTCGGATTTTGGACAAATGATCCAAAAAATTTCAGAAACTCCTGATTTTGGTACATTTTTAGGGAATAATTGCTACAAAATACGATTAGCGATTGGAAGTAAAGGAAAAGGGAAAAGTGGTGGTGCAAGAGTAATTAGCTATTTATACATCGAAACTGAAACTATTTATTTGCTCACTATATACGACAAAAGTGAGAAAATAAATCTTAAACCCAATGAGTTGAAAGAAATAATTGAGGGTTTAAAATTAAATTAAACTTAGTACTAGTAATTACACAAAATTCTTTACAGGCTCCATTTTTAAAACGTATATTTTTTTGGGGGGCTTACAACAAATTTAATATTGGAATTTCTTTTATAATTTAATCAAATATTAGTGGGCAGTCATTAATTTTTCTTTTTTAAAATTATATAAATCTCCATACATTTTGCCATTCTCCTCTTTACAGCCAATAAAGATTTCTTGGGGTATGCTGTCGCTAAAACTTATTCGTGTTGTTTGATTACAATAGTTGAATTTATTTTGAATGATTAATGTATCATTTACAACACTTGGTAAAATTTCAAAACCACCACCAACATAATACGACCCTAACAATACACCATTCTCTTTATACAGATAAATTGAAGAGTTGGCCCGTTTAGAATCTTCATAAAGACCGCTTAAAATTGTGTAAGCAATAAATTTTAACTCGCCATCACTTTTTGAATGAGCATTTCCTATGTAAGTTACTTTATACTCAAGCACTTCTTTAGGTTTCATTAATTTAAAGAAATATTCTTGACCCTTCTCATTTTGATTTAATACAAGTTGTCTAATTCCTGTTGTAAAATCTTGTTTTACAGGTTCTTCGGTTTTATTTCTCTGACAAGAATATAGAAAAATAAGTAGGCAGAATAAAAACGATTTTCTAATAATCATTACTGGTTGGCGTTCTAGAGTTGTTAAACATTTCTTCTACGTAACCTTGATAACCTTTAACACCACCTCCATTGTAATTTCCTGCTGCATTGAACCAACCTTGGAAAGTATATGTTTTTTCACCCGTTTTTTTATCGTAAGTAATCCCTCCTCTAAAACCTTTAGTAGCTAAAAATCTTATTCCTAAATACAATGACCTATTTACATCCATTGTTTCGCCTTTAGTGAGACCGTATGCAGATTTATAAGGGTCAAAATCTCCTGTATTATTTGCAGTCATAATATCTGCAACCCCTGTTGTGCCATTATGCGATTCTTGAATTGCAATTGACTTAACTAATGTAGGGTCTAAATCAGGGATTTTAGAAGCTTCATCTTTTGGAATTGCTACTCCTTTTTCTGTATATAATTGTAGTTTACCGTTATTTTTAGTATGATTAAACAACCCTGTTCTTGCAGCTATTAGGTAGTCATTTTCTTGATATGCTGAACCTGATACATTTTCTCCTGATTGTGTTCGTTCTTGTATTATGTTAGGCATTGGGACTTCTTTCCAACCTGACATACTTTTTGTAGGATGCTGTATTGTTGCAGTTGATTGAATATAAGTTCTAAATTCAGTTGTGCTTTTTACTCTGTGAGTTTCTTGCCCCATAGTATTAAAATAAACTATATCTCTACCATCTGGATCAATGAAACTAATCGGATTATTACCCATAGCAGAATAAGGTGACATACCTGGATAATTGCTTGCGTGTGGGTCAACACTTAAAAATTTACCTAATCTAGGGTTATAAATTCTAAAGCCATAATCACAGGTATTTCCATCGCCTTGCACCTCATTGTCCTTCTCCTTCCCATTAAACCCATACCTATACCCACTACCTGAATACATCCTGCCGCTGCTTGAATCTGGGGTTGACCACGATATGGGATTGCCGAACGGATAATAATCGGTGGCAAATACCACATCGCCTTCATAGTGGGTTATTGTTGTTCGGCTGTTGCCAAAACCGTCCCTAACGGAACCACCAAAACCACTACCGCTAGAACCTCCGGTTGCGGTGATTTTAGTTTTGCGGTCCAATACCTTCAACGTAATCATCCTTTTTCCGAATATATCGATGATAAATTAATTTATGCTCATTATAAGAATCGCATATTTTAAAATTTGAAATCAAAATTTGTGAATTATTTGATTTATCTATTTTCATACATAACCTATCTTTATTTTTTTCCCCGTAATAACGCAAGTGTATTTCCAAGCTATCGTCGTTTTTAGTAATAGTTTCTAAAACTATTTTCAAATTGTCTTCTAATAATATTTTCAAATTGTCTTTGTTATAAACATTTGAATAAGCTTGACATAACAATTTTCCATACTTTATATCAAAAATCAATGAATCAAACACTACCCTATGATCAGTTTCTTCTTTATAAATGGAATCTCCACAAATAGAACTATCATAATACCAAGTGCCCTCAATTATTTTGATTTTGGTTTTATTATACTGACCAAAAGAAGATAAATAGACAAATAATAATACGCCTGTTAATGATGCAGTTTTTTTCATCGTTTATCCAATAAATTTACCCCTAAAAATGTTTTTGCTTTTTCATATTCAGTTCGCGAAATAGTATTTTTTCCTCCTGAGTTATCCGTGACTTCCATCCCTGTTATGACACCTTTAGAATTGAAAGTATAATTTCTAAATATCATTGAATGTCCACCTGACCGCATTAAGTTAGCAGTTGAATTTACATCTGAAGAATTCCATAATTGCAGTAGTGCACCAGTTTCGAGTTTGCCTGACCAAACCTCTGAATTATTGACTGCAACACCTAATCCATGTCTTAAAAAAGGAGCACAGGCTCCATAACCCATGTATTTATCTTTAGTTCCTTGAGAAGATGCAAGTCTATGGTCAGGGTTTTTATTACTGACTGTTAAATTCACAGCATTTTCCCCAAACTGATCAACATATGCTTGGTTTGCTCTAGATTCAGTTACTGCATAACATACTCCGTCAGGATTATTATAATAAAGTGCTTGTTTTTGACTTAGTTCAATTTCAGCTGTTATTTCGGTCGAATAATTAGGAGTCCATACATTAGCTGGCCTTCTGGGTAAATTGTCAATACTTGAAATCAATTCTTGTCCAACTTTTGTTGCTACCGTTTGTTGATTCGCTTTTGGCCCTCCTATTGACCAATTATTTTCAGAATAAGTTAAATGCTTGCCTATTTTATAATAGGATTGATTATTAATTTTTACCGTAGATACAGAGTTAAATGTTACACCATTTCCTAAATTCAAATTAGTTCTTCCATCAGTCCCAACTGAAATTGCATTTTTCGGAATATTTGCATTTTTCACAGATAAATATTCTAACCCCTCCAAATCAATTCCATCAATTACCCTATTCTCGGCGAACGCATACGTACTATTCCAAGGATAATCTGATTTCAACGGATCCACACTCAAAAACCTGCCCAATCTTGAGTCATGAATGCGGTATTCAAAAGCGTAGTAGTCTCCTAGCTCGGGTTCTTTCTCCTGCCCATTAAACCCATACCTATACCCAACCCCTGAATACACCCTGCCGCCACTTGAATCTGGGGTTGACCACGACATGGGACTGCCGAACGGATAATAATCGGTGGCAAATACCACATCGCCTTCGTAGTGAGTTATTGTTGTGCTGCTGCTGGATCCGCCCGTTGCGGTAATTGGAGTTTTGCGGTCCAATACCGTCGACAATACATTGCCCAAATGATTGGTTAGTTCGTATTGTTTTGGGTTTCGGGGGATGCGCATAGCGGTTTGTTTTCAGCAAGTTAACCAAAAAACCATTACTAAAATTGGTGAAATTCATGGATTCTGGTGTTTTTTAATTGAAAAGCTTCAGTGGAACAATTTAAATGCTTAAACCCGTTTGAATTTTAAAATAAACTCTTTTTGTAGGAATTTACAAAGCCCCTTTCTCTAAATACTTCTTAGATCTAATGAATAGTGATTATGCAATGTTGTACTTCCTACAAGTTGCCGTCTGGCATTCTCGTTGTGACTCCTGTAGAATCGATAATCGTTCCTCAGGACTAAATGATCTTTTGGTTCTCATTTCTTCGATAAATATATTCAGACCTAATCTGTTAAAAAAATTTATCTATTCTACCCTTCGCTTGTGCCTCTCTGTAGGGTATTCACTTCTATCCCTCACACAGAATGAAAAAATTATTTTTGAGCTTTTGAAAACATAGCAAAGATGTGTATGTGGTGGAATGAAAAAAAGCCACTCAATGAGTGGCTTTGTTATTATTATGGTTCATCTTTCCATTTCTTGGTTTCCGAAGAATATGTTTTAGTATTATCAAAACCAATATTGAAATAGACTATATAGCTTAAACTATCTTTCTTCTCATAATAAGGTCCCTCATTCATTGGTTCTACCAATCCTAATTCTTCTACTGTGTTTGGCAATCTGTTATGCTCACTTCTGAAAATTTCTATCTTGTTCACAAGCTCTTCTCCTTGATTTTTGTAACTGTCATTTTCTTTGTTTCTAAACCAAAAAATTACCAAGGTTACAATTACCAATATTAGAGCAAAAAACAAAAATACTTTTTTATAAATTGCTTTCATTATGGGTTGTCTTTAGTATAAACAGGCGTTGTTGTGTTATTTGTTCTTGTTGGCTTATCTGTGGGCTCTGTTGTTGGTAAATTATTATAATTAGGTGCATTTTTAGGATCTGTTGCTCCTAATCCATTTAAATAATTTTCCAATTGTTCCCCAAAGGTTAGTTTACTGTTGGGATCAAAATAATTTGCTCCAAAGTCTGCACCGTATTTATCACTTGGTAAGTCTTCATAACTATATGCGGAGTGTTTAGCTGCAAATTTATCACTCATTTCTTGATGATAACCATCTTGAACGGCTTCTCCAACAGGATCCATTGTAGCTTGTCTTATTATAGTTTCTTGTCCGTGCCTCATATACTTAAACGACTCACTGTTCATTACCTCTTGTGCTTGCTGTTTTTGTTGCTTATATCCATAAGCCTTTCCTGCATAGAACATAAAGTGAGCCATATCCATCCAACCTCCTTTTTCAGTATAAATATAACGTCCTTCCTTCTTATTAAAATATCCCGTCTGTGTCGGTAATGGTCTCATCTGTTTCCAACTGAATTCAGTATTACCTAAACTTCTCAAATAATTCCCCGCTTGTGCTCCTGTATAATTTCCAACTCCTCGAGGACTATTATTTAGTAAAGCTCTGAACATAGCAGCAGTACCAACATATGGTTTTATTGGTTCACGTCCATCAGGATCTATCAGATTGATTGGATTATTCAACGTATAAACGTATGGAGAAACACTTGGATACTTCTCGGCTAATGGGTCAACATTCCACCTTCTGCCAAGCTTACCATCGTACATCCAGAATTCTGCGGTTGTTACACCAGCTCCTAATTCATCATCCTTCTCCTGCCCATTAAACCCATACCTATACCCAACCCCTGAATACATCCGGCCGCTGCTTGAATCTGGGGTTGACCACGACATGGGACTGCCGAACGGATAATAATCGGTGGCAAATACCACATCGCCTTCGTAATGGGTTATCGTTGTGCTGCTACTGGAACCACCCGTTGCGGTGATTGGGGTTTTGCGGTCCAATACCGTCGACAATACATTGCCCAAATGGTTGGTTAGTTCGTATTGTTTTTGACTCATCCTGCGCATGGCTCGTGCGGTATTTCTATCGAATT